>Ga0129308_1000004_pt1 | contig 450090 bp, 393 predicted proteins | sample L827metagenome_FD_94440 | JGI IMG/M metagenome (GOLD analysis project Ga0129308, IMG submission 94440) | Ring-tailed lemur group fecal microbial communities from Wisconsin, USA - L827 metagenome | ecosystem: Host-associated > Mammals > Digestive system > Large intestine > Fecal | place: USA... | reverse complement strand
TAGTATGCCAGCAGCCTACAAGAGGAGAATAACAAGAAAAAAGGACGAAAGGAAGATGGAGTTTAAAATGTTTCATGACCCCATCGGTGCCTTTCGCAGAAAGGCGGATTATAACGATGAGATACAGGACAATGAGATTTGATAACGGAGAGGACAGGGTATCATTTCTGGGATTCGGATGTATGCGTTTTCCGAAGACAGAGGATGGGAGGATCGATGAGGCGCAGGCCGCGAAGATGCTGGACACTGCCATAAAAGCAGGAGTGAATTACATCGATACCGCATATCCCTACCATGACGGAGCCAGTGAGCCGTTTGTGGGCCGCGTGCTGTCAGGATATCCCAGGGATCAATTCTTTTTGGCCACCAAGCTGCCTGTGTGGAAAGCAGATTCAGCCCAGGACGCCCAGGAGTTATTCGAGGAACAGCTGAACCGCCTCCAGGTGAAATATGTGGATTATTACCTTCTCCATGCCCTGAACAGGGAGCGGTGGGACAAGCTGGTCCGCTCCGATATCATTCCGTGGGCAGAGCAGTTAAAGAGGGAAGGGAAGATCCGCCATCTGGGATTTTCATTCCATGATGATTATGAAATGTTCCGGGAAATCATTACCTACAAACAGTGGGATTTCTGTCAGATCCAGTACAATTATATGGACAGGGATGTCCAGGCCGGGGACAGGGGCTATGCGCTGGCGGAGAAGATGGGGGTCCCCATGATCGTTATGGAGCCGGTTAAGGGAGGCACCCTTGCGAATCTTCCGAAAGAGGCGGAGGACGTGTTCCGGGCAGCAGACCCGGATGCCACCTGCGCATCATGGGCCCTGCGCTGGGTGGGGAGCCGTCCCAATGTTAAAGTCATCCTGAGCGGCATGTCATCCCCGGAACAGGTGGAGGACAATTTAAGGTCATTCAGTCCCTTTGTGCCTTTGGATGAAGAGGAAGAACAGGTGGTGAGCCAGGCTGCCCAGGCGATCCGAAGCCGGATCAAGAACAGCTGTACGGCTTGCCGTTACTGCATGCCCTGCCCTGCGGGGGTGGATATTCCCGGAAATTTTGCCATTTGGAATGAAGGAAGCATGTATGACATTGAAGAAAAGGCAAGAAAAGCATTCAGAGAAAAGCAGGAAGCAGGCGCAGGCGCTGAAGCGTGCATTAAGTGCGGAAAGTGCGAGTCGGTCTGTCCCCAGGGGATCCATATAAGGAAAGATCTGGAAACGCTGGCCGGGGAGCTTGGGATGGACCGGGTGAAGGAGGAAGCGCCAAAGGAAGTAGATCCCTGTCTTAAGATCAGGTGATGCGGAAACAATCGAAAATAGAACATAATAAGAAACGGAGCCGCTGCAGCAACAGGCTCCGTTTTGTCAATCCGCTGTAAGCGGATCAGTGATTCTATTGTTGCCGGCCTTTTAATTAGCCAGGAATCCTTTCCCGATAATTTCGCTGGAATTGGAGATCAGCATAAAGGCGGTTGGTTCAATGCCGCGTATATAATTTCGCAGCTTCAGGGCCTGGCTTCTCTTCATGGTGGTCATGATAACTGTCTTTTCGTTGTGGGAAAATGCTCCCTGGGCGTGGTAGACCGTGGCGCTTCTGTGAAGGGTGTTGATGATATAGTCACAGATCGGCTCCGGGTTGTCACAGATAATGTTAAAGCATTTGCACAGGTTCAGGTTCTGGATCACATCATCAATGACAAGGGACTTGGCAGCGAGTCCAATGGTAGAGAACAGTCCTGTCTCCGGTCCGAACACAAAGAATGAGGATGCCACTGCTGCCACATCCACCAGCATCAGGACCGTGCCTATGTTCAGGCTGGTATGCTTTTTTAAGATCATGGCTATGATATCCGTACCTCCGCTGGACGCCCCCAGGTTAAAGAGAATGGCAGTGCCCACTGCGGGGAGGAAGATAGCAAACATAAGCTCCAGCAGAGGTTCGTCAGTCAGAGGCCGCGCCAGCGGGCAGACACGTTCCAGGAGGGATAAGGTAAAGGACATAAGCATGCTTGCGTAAACGGTCTTAATGCCGAATCCTTTTCCCAAAAACATAAATCCAAGCAGCAGTAAAAGCGTATTCACAATGGATGTGAAATCGCCGGCAGACCACCTGGTAACCTCGCTGACCACAGTGGAAAAACCGGTCACTCCTCCAAAGGCAAAATGATTGGGAAACTTAAAAAAGTAAATGCCCACCACCATGATCCAGATACTCAAAGTTATGACACCATACTCGGCGGCTGTGCGCCGGAATGGATTTTTTATTTCTTTCATAATCCCTGCTTTCCGGTTGGAAAGCTTACCCCCTTTGCAGCCCGGGGCTGCATTGTTATTATCATTTCAATGTTACATTTCAACCATATAATAATCGCAAAATGTTACAAGTGCAATCACCTTTTTTGCTGAAACAAGTACAATGCAGGGGCTGTGGAAAGACGTTGAAAATTGAGGGAAATAAAAAATGGTAAATAAAGACAAAACACAGTATTTTGGGTATTTATGTAAAAATACGGCTTGTAACCACAAGATATATGGTTTATAATGGGTTTCGTGACCGTAAGGTCAGTACTGCGCTGCATGTATGGAAGGAGATAAAAATAACATCATGAATGATAGGGATATAGAGACAGGATTGGGGAAATTGGAAGGATGGGGAGACAAAGGCGCCGGTCTGGAGAGATGCCTGAGGGAAATACAGAGGGATTTCCCAAAAGAGGGGGAAGAGGACCGGTATGCTTTGGAGCATCTGTTTGAGCGGTACCGCGCATTTGAAAAAACGGATATGACGTTCCCGGAGCGGATGGATGCCCTGATCCGGTCCGCGGCCGAGCTTACCTCCAAGGAGAATCCCAGATGGGAATTTGTGGCGGCCAGGCTTAAATACTGCCAGTTTTTCATGGAGCTGCAGGACCGCCTGGATGATCTGGGGATCACCTGCCTGTATGAAAAGCTGCAATATCTCACAGAACAGGGGCTTTACGGGGATTACATCCTGGAGCATTATGGAAAGCAGGAGATTGAGCAGGCGGAAGGGTACTTGTGTGAGGACAGGAATCACCTGTTCACATACGCGGGCCTGGACCTGCTTTTAAAACGCTATGTGATCCAGGACCACAGCCGTCACGCCCTGGAGACACCCCAGGAAATGTATCTGGGCATTGCGCTCCATCTGGCCATGAAGGAGGACAGGAACGGGCGCATGGAATGGGTGCGCCGGTTTTACGATATGCTGAGCCTGATGCAGGTCACCATGGCCACGCCAACCCTTTCCAATGCAAGAAAACCATATCACCAGCTGTCCAGCTGCTTTATAGACACAGTGCCCGACAGTTTGGAAGGTATTTACAGAAGTGTGGACAACTTTGCCCAGGTGAGCAAGTTCGGTGGCGGCATGGGCCTGTATTTTGGAAAGGTCAGGGCAACGGGAAGCAGCATACGCGGATTTAAGGGCGCGGCAGGGGGAGTGATCCGCTGGATCAAGCTTGTCAATGATACGGCTGTGGCCGTTGACCAGCTGGGGATGCGCCAGGGCGCCGCGGCCGTGTACCTGGATGTGTGGCATAAGGATCTGCCGGAGTTTCTTCAGCTCCGCACCAATAACGGAGACGACAGGATGAAGGCCCACGACATTTTCCCGGGAGTCTGCTATCCGGATCTGTTCTGGAAAATGGCAAAAGAGAGCCTGGACCAGGACTGGTATCTGATGTGTCCCCATGAGATCGAGGCGGCAAAAGGGTATTGCCTGGAGGATTCCTATGGCGCGGAGTGGGAAGAACGGTACTGGGATTGCGTGAAGGACCGGCGCATTTCCAAGCGGACCGTGCTTTTAAAAGATGTGGTAAGGATGATCCTCAAGTCTGCGGTGGAGACAGGGACTCCCTTTGCTTTTAACAGGGACCTGGTAAACGGCGCAAACCCCAACAGCCATAAGGGAATGATCTATTGCTCCAATCTTTGCACTGAGATTGCCCAGAATATGGAGGCCATTGAAACAGTATCCACGGAAATCGTGGACCAGGACGGGGATACGGTGATCGTGAACACTACCAGGGCCGGAGAATTTGTGGTTTGTAATCTGGCCAGTCTTTGTCTGGGGAACATTGATGTCACAAGGGGCCGGGAGGTGGAGGAGATCGTATCCTGCGCGGTCAGGGCGCTGGACAATGTTATAGACCTGAATTTTTATCCCCTTCCCTATGCCAAGGTGACAAACAGGCGGTACAGAAGTATTGGTCTGGGAGTCAGCGGCTACCATCACATGCTGGCAAAGCATGGTATCAGGTGGGAGAGCGAGGAGCATATCGTATTTGCGGACCAGGTGTTTGAACGGATCAATTACGCCGCCGTCAAAGCAAGCAGCGCTATTGGTGCGGAGAAGGGAAGCTATGCATATTTTCAGGGAAGTGAGTGGCAGACAGGGGAATATTTTGAAAAACGGGGATATGTAAGCGGCAGGTGGCGGGAACTGGCCCGCACCGTGGCCGAACAGGGAATGCGCAACGCCTACCTAATGGCAGTGGCGCCCACCAGCAGCACCAGCATACTCTCAGGCACCACCGCAGGTCTGGACCCGGTGATGAAGCGCTTTTATCTGGAGGAAAAGAAGAACTCCATCATGCCAAGGGTTGCTCCGGAACTGACCATGGGCACGTTCTGGCTGTATAAGAGTGCTTATACCATTGACCAGACCTATACAGTGAGGGCGGCCGGTGCACGCCAGCGCCATATTGACCAGGCGCAGAGCGTGAACCTGTATATTACCAATGAATACACCATGCGTCAGCTTTTAAACCTCTATATTCTGGCATGGGAGCAGGGGGTGAAGACCCTTTATTATGTGCGCAGTCGGTCTCTGGAGGTGGAGGAGTGCGAAAGCTGCTCAAGCTGATTTCAAGGCTGTTAAACGCAGTTTGCAGAGCATGCCGAGGAAGGAAAGGACAGATATGACAGTACTAAAAACAAAACCCCTGTTTAATCCCCAGGGAGACACGGACAAGAACAGCCGAAGGATGATCGGGGGAAATACCACCAATCTCAACGACTTTAATAATATGAAATATACCTGGGCCAGCAGCTGGTACAGACAGGCTATGAATAATTTCTGGATACCGGAGGAGATCAATCTGAGCACGGATGTAAAGGACTATCAGATGCTCTCCGGGCCGGAACGGGATGCATTTGACAAAATACTCAGTTTCCTGGTGTTCCTGGACTCCATTCAGACAGCCAACCTTCCCTGCATCGGCCAGTACATAACGGCCAATGAGGTGAATCTGTGCCTGACCATACAGGGATTCCAGGAAGCGGTCCACAGCCAGAGCTACAGTTATATGCTGGACAGCATCTGCAGTCCTGTGGAGAGGGACCGCATCCTTTACCAGTGGAAGGAGGACAGCCATCTGCTGCAAAGGAATACATTTATCGGAGACCTGTACAACGAATTCCAGGAAAAGAAGGATGATGTGACGCTTCTTCGGGTCATGATGGCTAATTACATTTTGGAGGGCATATACTTTTACAGCGGGTTCATGTTCTTTTATAATCTGGGGCGCAACGGGAAAATGCCGGGAAGCGTCCAGGAGATCCGCTATATCAACAGGGACGAGAACACCCATCTGTGGCTGTTCCGCAACATGATCACAGAACTGAAAAAGGAAGAACCCGGTCTTTTTACCCGGGAGAATGTGAGCATGATGGAGGAAATGCTGCGGGAAGGGGTGAGACAGGAGATCCAGTGGGGATGTTATGTGATCGGTGATGAGGTGCCGGGGCTGACAAAGGATATGGTCACTTCCTATATCCGCTACCTTGGCAACCTGCGCTGGACCAGTCTTGGATTTGAGCCCCTGTACCCCGGATCTGAAAAGGAGCCGGAGTCCATGGCATGGGTCAATCAGTATTCCAATGCCAACATGGTGAAGACGGATTTTTTTGAGGCAAAGAGCACGGCCTATGCAAAGAGCGCGGCGATCATTGATGATCTATAGGAAGCATGTGCTGTAATATAGGATGGATGGAGGAAATGACAGATGGAAGCAGAAGAGTTGGAAGAAGAACGGGAAGGGAAAGAACAGAAAGGGAAAGAACAGGAAACAGGCAGGCAGAAGTTAAACCGGGAAGCCTGGGAGCTTACCAGGCAGCTGGTGGAGATAGACAGTTCCGATCCCGGAGCCTATGAAGGCGCCATTGAAAAATGGATTTTCCGGTGGCTTGAGCAGAGGATCGGGGAGTATGCCGGGGACCTGGCGGACCAGATCAGGCTGGAGGAATCTGAGGTGCTTCCCGGACGGTTTAATATAATGGCCCGCATACCGGGCAGGGAACCGGGCCCGGGTCTGATCTACATATGCCATATGGATACGGTGATGCTGGGAGATGGGTGGAATGCGGATACACCGGCCCTGGGAGCGGTGGTGAAGGAAAGACGTCTTTACGGCAGGGGGGCCTGCGATATGAAATCCGGCCTGGCCTGCGCCCTGACTGCATTTTCACAGGCAGTCAGACTTGGAGGAGAGACCGGACAGCTTCCAAAGCGTTCCTTTGCCTTTATAGGGACTGTGGATGAGGAGGATTTTATGCGCGGGGTGGAGACCGCTATCAGGGAAGGCTGGGTACACAGGGATGACTGGATCCTGGACACGGAGCCAACGGATGGGCAGATCCAGGTGGCCCACAAGGGCCGGACCTGGTTTGAACTTACCATGGACGGGATCACGGCCCATGCCAGCAATCCATGGAAGGGAGCGGATGCCATCGCGGCCATGGCCGAGGCGGTGAGCTTTATACGCAAGTCCATAGCGGGCTGTCCGTCCCATGCAGACCTTGGAAATTCTACCGTGACCTTTGGCCAGATAACCGGAGGATACCGTCCCTATGTGGTGCCGGATTCCTGTAAGGTGTGGATCGATATGAGGCTGGTGCCGCCCACGGATACCCGGGCGGCAGAAGCGATTATAAAACAGGCCATAGACCTGGCGCAAAAGGAGGTTCCCGGAGTAAAGGGGCATTATATCATAACAGGGGACCGGCCCTACGTGGAAAAGGATAATGGATCTCTGCTCCTGGAATTGCTGAAAAAAACATGCGATCAAGTCACAGGCAAAGATACGGTGATTGGTTCTTTTAATGGTTATACGGACACGGCAGTGATCGCCGGCACCCTGGGCAGCCATAACTGCATGTCCTATGGGCCTGGAAGCCTGGAACTGGCCCACAAGCCCAATGAGTTCGTGCCGTATGAGGATGTGTGCAGGTGCCGGGAGGTGCTGTGGCATCTGGCTGAAAACGCGGTGTTTTAGCAGATCATGACCGTTCCTGATTTCGGTTCATGTATCTCCACAGGGTGGTCCTGCTGATCCCCAGCTGTTTGGCGGCCGCGCTTTGGTTGCCGTTGTGCCTGGACAGCACCTGACTGATTATATCACAGGTGATCTCGTCCAGAGTGCGGTCCACATCCAGACCTGTATGACGGGTCTTTGCTGGCTGGCTACTGCCGGCAGAAGAGGAGGCCTTTTCTTTTTCTAATAAGTTCCTGACATCCCGGGCGCTTATATAGGGCGTGGAGGTAATGACCGCCAGTTCGTTGACCACCCGCTTAAACTGAGTATAATTATAAGGCCAGTCATATGCCTCAAGCAATGCCATTGCCTCAGACTCAAACCCAATGATCTGCCGGGCCAGCTCCACGTTCAGGTTGCCAAGGTACAAACTGGAGATGGTGGGAAGCTCCTCGGCCCGTTCCCGCAGAGGCGGCAGATGGATGGTCATGCAGGAGAGGAGATTGACAAATTCCCTGGCAGCAGACGGCAGGGCTGTCTGGCTGGCGCTGACACAGGAGAATATGAGCCGGTTCCGCTTGTCCAGATTCATGTCCAGTATGATGGACAAAAGCTGTTTACGCCGTTCCGTGGGAAGTTCTTCAATATTTCTAAAGTAAATCGTATTGCTGTCGTCATTTAGAGGTGAATTGTAGTGATTGGTTAAAAAGCCCCAGCTTTTATCATTCACAAGGCTGCAATTAATGGCGATCAGTGGATTGTGCTGCAGTGCGCTCTGGGCGTAGATGGCCCGGGCAATCTGCTCCTTGCCTGTACCCTCCTCACCGGATATCATAACAGGAAAACTGCTCTGGCTGATCTGCTCCACCGTGCTTCTCAGGCCCTGCATGGAGCCGGTGATGCTGTAAAAACTGTTGTAGAAATGCTGCTCAGCCTCTCTTTTATTTGAAAACAGTATGCCATATTTGCTGGTGGCCATAGGCACCTTGGTGGATGAGACGTAAAATACAACATACCGGTGCAGGGGTTTTTCAATTACACGGCTGTTTATGGAGAAAAGGTTGCCGTCTATGTTGCGGAAAGCCTTGTAGTTATCCCCGTTCAGGGTTTCCGGTATCTCCCTGCGAAGAATGTCGGTGATTTCAGAGCCATCATTGTCCCAGGTGGTGAAATAAAGGTTTTGCTTTTCGTCAAATACAAATGTATCGGAATTTTCCCCCCGGATGATCTCGCCTAAAAGGGAGTTCTCTTCCTTAATATTGGCATAGCTGATACACAGCTTATATGCCTGGTCAAAGGCATTCTCAATGCTCTCGCTTCCTGAGGTGATCAGGATGGAGTTGAGGCCCAGCTTTTTGGCAGTGGTGTTGGCGATCATGTCACACAGGATCATGCGGCAGCCGTTTTTCTTTAAATCCCGCAGGGTGGCCTCCACCTCGCTTTCGCTGTGGATGGTAACAATGTCCAGTTTATACTGGAGCAGGTCGCAGAGCAGATGCGCGCTGCCGGTAATGCCGGGAAATCCCACAACTGCATATTTGTCAGAATAGTTTTCCGCCAGCTTCATGGCTCTCAGGATATCATATACGGACAGGCTGATTTCGATGACGGGTATGTGGGTAACCTTTCCGATCATCTCCGCTGTGCCTCCGCGGGATATGATCACATCATAGTTTGCCTGAGTATACTTCTGTGCAATATCAACCCCTTTCTTTAAATCTCCCACATAGACATCCAGATCCATCTGCGGCCTCTTTCTGGCCAGTTTTTCCATTATAGTTTTCATGGCCTCATAAGGGGCGATTCCAAGGACTTTGATCTTGGGCGAATCCATATGCAACACCTCCACTGTTTCTGTTTGAAACAATTGTAACATATTTGAACACTTAAGTCCAGGCGAAAAGAAATGATGTTTCAAAAATAGACAAAAAAGTACATGGGACCAGTTGAAAATCCTCTGATTATTTAGTAAACTGAAACAGAACTAAGAAAAAGCTAAAAGAAAGAAACGATATGTTCATATATGTAACATAAAAGGAGACGGGTGGTGATTGAGTGATAACCTTACTGATAATAGCAGATGATTTTACAGGTGCCCTGGATACAGGAGTGCAGTTTGCAGCAGCAGGTGCAGGTGTCAGGGTGGTCACGGATATCAGGTATGACTACAGGAAGTCGCAGCCGGGTGTCAGGGTCCTGGTCATGGATGCGGAGACACGGCATCTTGACGGCAGGGAGGCATATGAAGTAGTATGGAATATCACGAAACGGGCCATGGCCTGCGGAGTGCCCTTTATCTATAAGAAGACGGACTCGGCCTTAAGAGGGAATATTGGCAGTGAACTCACAGCCCTGCTGGATGCATCGGGACAGGACAGCCTTCCGTTTATACCTGCGTTTCCCCAGATGGGGAGAATCACAAGGGAAGGTGTTCATTATATAAACAATATCCCGGTAAAGGACAGCGTATTTGGGCGGGATCCCTTTGAGCCGGTGACCTGTTCGTTTATACCGGATATCATCCACCAGCAGAGCAATATACAGGTGGAAGTGATGAGGGAAGAGGATGACAAAAGGGGTATGGACCGGATGGAGACTGCCCGGGAACCAAACAGGGGACAGCAATCTAAAATAGTGGTGTATGATGCCCAGTCACAGGAAAGCCTGATAACAGCTGCCTCTGACCTGTACCGTAAAGGCTGTCTGTCAATCATGGCCGGCTGTGCGGGATTTGCATCCGTACTCCCCAAGCTTTTGGGATTGGAGGGCGGGGAATCACATGTACCTGAATTCATATCCCGCTTCCTGGTGGTTTGCGGCAGTGTGAATCCCATTACAAAGAGCCAGCTGGATTATGCGCAGGCTCATGGGTTTACGAGAATCCGTCTGACCCCGCGTCAGAAGCTGGACAGGGGGTATTGGGACTCGGAGGAAGGCCAGGGGACCTTAAGACGGTGGATGCTGCGCTGCCAGATCGAGAGCCGGTGCATTCTGGACAGCAATGATCCCGATGGTACGGATGAAACCTTGGAATATGCCAGGAAGAAGGGCATCAGCCTGGAGGAAGTGAGGACCAGGATCGCAGATGCCATGGGTTTTGTTTTGGGGAATATGGTGGAACGGGGGCTTAACAGTACGCTTCTGATAACGGGGGGCGACACGCTGATGGGATTTATGAATCAGATAAAGGTCTGTGAGATGGAACCGGTGTGCGAAATGGCTCCCGGAACCGTGCTTTCACGCTTTAGGATCAGCGATCATATGTATCAGGCTATATCCAAGTCGGGCGGCTTTGGCTCTGAGGATTTGCTGGTACAGCTGGCGGATACCATATTGGATAAGAAGGAGAGAGCATTATGTTAACACAGTATACATTAAAAATGCCCCATGGGGTATACAGCGGCCGGGGCGCCCTGGACCATGTGAAAGAGATCGTGGGAAAATGCGCAACAAAGGTGACGGTGTTCAGCGACCAGGGGATCATCGGAGCAGGCCTCCTTGAAAAGCCGTTATCCCTTATAAAGGAAGCGGGAGTGGAATATTCGGTTCTGGACGGACTTCCGGCAGAACCTGACTGCGACCAGGCACAGGCGGTTATTAATAGGTTTAAGGCTGAGAAATCTGATTTTATTGTGGCAGTGGGCGGAGGAAGCGTAATGGATATTGCAAAGCTTGCCTCTGTGCTTGCCACAGACGCATATACGGTGAGGGATCTGCTGGATAACCCCGGGCTTGCAGGTAAATGCGTTCCCACTCTTATGATACCGACCACGGCCGGCACAGGCTCGGAGGCCACGCCCAACAGCATTGTGGCCGTGCCTGAAAAAGAGCTGAAGGTAGGAATTGTCAATGATGCAATGATTGCCGACTACGTGATCCTGGACGGGGAGATGATCAGACATCTCCCAAGAAAGATCGCGGCGGCCACGGGAGTGGATGCCCTGGCCCATGGGATTGAGTGTTACACTTCCAATAAGGCAAACCCATTCAGCGATACCTTTGCCCTGGAGGCCCTGGACCTCATATTCAATCATATTGAGAGGGCCTGTGACGACCCCGATGCCCTGGATGCCAAGAACGCCATGCTGATCGCCGCATTTTACGCAGGGGCAGCCATCACAGCTTCGGGAACAACGGCCGTACATGCATTGTCCTATCCCCTGGGAGGCAAGTACCACATCCCCCATGGCGTATCCAATGCCATGCTGCTTACTCCGGTAATGAAGTTTAATGAACCTGCGTGCAGGGAACGTCTGGCAGCTGTCTATGACCGGGTGGCAAAGGGCGGACGGGAATCCGGATTGCCGCCGGAAGAAAAATCCGCCTGGATCATTAGACGCCTGGATGAGATCGTAAAACATCTGGAGATACCAAACAGCTTGAAAGAATACGGGATCGGGGATGAGGATCTGGATGTTCTGGTGGAAGCGGGAATGGATGTAAAGCGGCTTCTGGTAAACAATATGCGGGAAGTGACTGCGGAGGATGCAAGAAAACTGTATCTGGAGATCATGCGGTAAACATGGATAAATCAGCAGTTACGGATCTTAGCAAAAGGAGGAGAGGAAGAGAAAATGAAAAAAGTAGAGATTAGGGGAATCATCCCGCCGATCATAACTCCCATGAATGAGGACGAGACCATTAACGAAGGGGAACTGAGAAATCAGGTCAACCGTCAGATCAAGGGAGGAGTACACGGACTGTTTCCCTTTGGGACAAACGGAGAAGGATACATACTAAGTGAGGCGGAAAAGGAACAGGTGCTGAGTATTGTAATCGATGAGACAAAAGGACGCGTCCCTGTCTATGCGGGAACAGGATGCATCAGTACCAGGGATACCATCCGCCAGTCCGGGATGGCCAAGTCTCTTGGCGCGGACGTGCTGTCCATCATTACCCCGTCATTTGCAGTCGCTTCCCAGAATGAACTGTATGAGCACTACAAGGCAGTGGCGGAGGCGGTGGATATGCCCATCGTACTCTACAATATCCCTGCAAGAACCGGTAATTCCCTGGCTCCGGCCACGGTAGCCCGTCTGAGTAAAATAGAAAATATTGTGGGAGCCAAGGACAGCTCAGGAAACTTTGACAATATGCTCCAGTACATAGAACAGACCCGTGAGAGCGGCGATTTTGCAGTCCTTTCCGGCAATGATTCCCTCATACTCTGGAATCTCCTGGCAGGAGGCGCAGGCGGTATCGCAGGCTGCGCAAATGTATTTCCGGAGGTGATGGCATCTATCTATGATTCCTTTGCGGCAGGAGATCTGGAAGGCGCCAGAAAGGCGCAGGACAGCATCCGGTCCTTCCGCGCATGCTTTAAGTACGGCAATCCCAACACCATTGTGAAGACGGCTGTAGCCCTTCTTGGATATCCGGTGGGAAAATGCCGTGCGCCCTTTAACCAGGTTCCGGAAGAGGGAATTGAGGCATTAAAGAAAGTCCTGGCTGAAAACCACGAGAAAGGAATGTGCTGATGGAGATGGAGGAACGTCTGATCATAGGAATTACCATGGGCGATCCGGCCAGCATAGGGCCGGAAATAACGGTAAAAGCCCTGTCTTTAGAGGAGATATACCACAAGTGCCGTCCTCTGGTCATTGGGGATGCCAATGTAATGGAGGCAGCGGTCCGTATTGTGGGAAAAGACGGAATTAAGATCCACCCTGTACACTCGGTGGATGAAGCGCTGTTTGAACCGGGTACCATAGATGTATATGATATGGGCCTGGTAGATATGGACCAGCTGGAACGGGGAAAGGTTTCCGCCATGGCAGGGGAGGCTGCATTCCGCTATGTGGAAAAGGTGATCCAGATGGCTCTGGCAGGCGAGGTTGACGGTACTGTCACCAATGCGTTCAGCAAGGAGGCTATTAACCTGGCCGGTCATCATTATTCGGGGCATACGGAAGTGTACGCCGATATGACGGGAACAAAGAAATACACCATGATGCTTGCCCACGAGAATATGAGGGTGGTGCACGTTTCCACCCATGTGTCTTTGCGGGAGGCATGCGAACGGGTAAAGAAGGACCGGGTGCTGGAAGTGATCCGTATTGCATATCAGGCATGCAGGAATCTGGGCATCCAACAGCCTAAGATCGGTGTCGCGGGGCTCAATCCCCACAGCGGTGAGAATGGCCTTTTTGGCAGGGAAGAGATAGAAGAGATCATCCCCGCAATTGAGGCAGCCAATGGGGAGGGGATTTTCGCAGAGGGGCCGGTTCCGCCGGACACGGTTTTTTCAAAAGCCAGAGGAGGCTGGTATGATATGGTGGTGGCCATGTACCACGACCAGGGGCATATCCCCCTCAAGGTGGTAGGATTTGTATATAATCAGGAGCAGCAGAAATGGGATGCTGTTGCAGGCGTCAATATCACGCTGGGACTTCCCATTGTGAGAGCCAGTGTGGATCACGGAACCGCCTTTGACCAGGCTGGCCAGGGTGTGGCAAATGAGTTGAGTCTGATGAATGCCATTGACTATGGCATCCGTCTTTCAAAAAGCAACAGGGAAAAAACTGTCAAAGAACAATAAACGGAGGGATAAGTACATGAAAAAAACAGTGAAGAAATTATTGGCATTGAGTATGGCTGCTGTTATGGCAGCGGGGCTGGCAGGCTGTTCCGGTTCCGCAGAGACAACAACTGCGGCGGATTCCAAGGCGGAAACACAGGCGGAGGCAAAGACGGAGGCACAGGCTGGCGGAGGTGAAAGCCAGGCGGGCGGCGCTTACACGGTTACAGATCCGGTTGAGATCACATTTGCGACCCAGGATGTAGGAACAACCGCATATGTATATGCGTCCACCATGGCCAATCTTTTTTCAGATGCATTTCCAAGCAGTTCCGTCATAGATGTGACCACCACATCTCCGGGCGGTGTGGGATCTCCGGTCATTCTTGAGAATAAACAGTGTAATGTGACCATCAGCAATGGTGCTCCCGCAAAGTGGGCGGCTGAGACAGGCATTCTCGGAAATCCTCCCACAGAGAGCGTCAGGGGGCTGGCAGGCGGTCTGGATAAGGCCATCCTCAATGTGATCTTTACCCAGTCATTTGTTGACAAGACCGGTATTACCACGGTTGAAGAACTGGTTGCCCAGAAGTATCCGGTCCGCATTGCAGTTAAATCCTCCGGAGCATTCGGAGAGCTGGCCTGCAATAAAGTGTTTGAAGTACTTGGCGTAAGCTATGAGGATATTGAGTCATGGGGCGGAAGCGTTACACAGACCGGTTCCGATGCAATCGTCAGCCTGTTAAAGGATGGAAAGGCAGATATGACAATTGACCACATTGCTCCGGGACAGTCCGCCACATCCGAACTTTGTATGACGGCGAAGATGTATTTCCCGCAGTTAAGTGACGATACTCTGGAGAAGCTGACCAAAGAGGGGTTTGATTATACCGTGATTCCGGCCGGAACATGGTCGGGGCAGGAAACGGAAATCAAAACAGTCGGTTCACCCCAGGTCATACTTGTGTCTGCTGATCTGGATGACGCCATTGTCTACACCATGACAAAAGCCCTGTGTGAGAACACACAGACGCTGGTTAACGCAAGCGCTGCCCTGGAGGCATTTGACCCAGAGACAGCCTGGGAGCCGATCAAGCTGGGAGCTCCGATCCATCCAGGCGCTGAAGCATATTACAGAGAAATGGGATACATGAAATAGATGAAATTTGTCTGACAGAAAGGGGCAAATTATGGAAAAAGTAAAAGTACCGCCTAAGAAAATGGCCTATATTGCGATCGGTACGGCCTGGATCCTGTTTCAGCTGTATCTGGCACTGGTGTCACCGCTTCATCCCATGCTGCAGAGCCCGGTCCACCTGATGTTTGCGCTGTTTATTGTGTTTCTCAATAATCCGGCCGACAAAAAGTCCAAAAAACCTTGGATGAAGGTTTTTGATATCCCGATCTATGCAGGTATTGTTTTTATCCTGTATTATGTGATCGCCAATACTGCACGCCTGACATCCCGCGTGCAGTATGTATCACCTGTTACCATGATTGACAAGATTGCCATGGTAGTGTGTATTATCATACTTTTGGAAGCGGTCAGAAGAACACTGGGAACCATTTTGTTTGGGTTTATCCTGTTTTTCATTGTTTATTTCTGGTTTGGAAAATATTTTCCATCCATCTTCCGGTTTAAGGGAACCAACATGCAGCAGTTTACGGAGTTGATGACCATGGGTTCCAGCGGTATTTACGGCACGCCATTGTACACTTCGGCCAGCAGCTTATTCTACTTTATGCTTTTTGGAGTATTCTTCTCCGAGTGCGGAGGCGGACAGCTCCTCATAGATATGGGCATGAAGGTTTCAAAGAACGGCACGGGAGGTCCTGCAAAGGCTGCTGTTATCTCCTCCGGACTGATGGGGATGATTTCCGGAAGTGCGGTTGCCAATGTGGCAACCACCGGTGTCATGACAATTCCCATGATGAAGAAGATCGGCTATGAACCGCATCAGGCCGGCGCCATCGAGGCGGTTGCATCCACCGGAGGGCAGATCATGCCTCCCATCATGGGTGTGGGCGCTTTCATCATGGCGGAAATGCTGGGCGTTCCGTATAAGACCATTGCATTTGCCGCATTGATTCCAGCCATCGCCTATTTTATGTCGGTGTTCCTTCTGGTCACATTCATGGCGGATAAAAAGAGCATGGTTGACGGGGCGCAGAAGGCGGAGGCGATCCAGACAGAGAAGATCCTTCCCAGGCTGTATCAGCTGATTCCCGCCATTGTGCTGGTGTATTTTATGGTTTCGGGCGCTTCCCTGATGAGAAGCGGAATGATGGGCATTTTTACCTGCCTGATCATAAATGTTGCAAGCAAATTCGTTTTAGACGGCAGGTATTGCGTCAGCCTTAAAAAGCTGGGTGAAACTGCGCTTCAGGGCGTAAAACAGGCGTCTGAGATCGCAGTCCCCACGGCAGCATGCGGAATTATTATCGGTGTTGTGATCCAGTCAGGTCTGGCTACCAAGGTTTCCAAACTTATCGCCAATGTGGGTTCCACCTATCTGATCGTAGCGCTTTTGATCACAATGCTGGGGTGTATGCTTTTGGGTATGGCCCTCCCCACAGTGGCTGCCTATCTGGTGGCAAATGTTCTCTTTGTGCCAACCCTGATCGGATTGGATATCCAGCCATTACAGGCTAACATGTTTGTATTCTACTTTGGCATTATGGCCCAGATCACACCGCCGGTTTGTGTGGCTTCGTTTACAGCGGCCGGTATAGCGGGGGCGGATTCCATGAAGACGGGTCTCACGGGGTTCGCATATGCCCTTGTGGCATTCCTTGTACCATTTATTTTCATTTACGATCCGTCCATATTGCTAATTGGCACACCCCTTGAGATCGTTAAGGGAACCCTGATCCTGTTCCTGGGAACCTACCTGCTGGCCTCGGGAATGGCCGGATTCTTCCTGGTACCGCTGAACCGGATAGAGAGGACCATCCTGCTTGCATCTGCAATCCTCATCATCCTTCCGGAGACAATAACGGATATCATAGGTATTGTAGTGGCAGTGGCATTTTTTGTGATCTGTTCGGCAAAAAAACGGAAATTCTACAGCAACAAACGAGAAGAAAATAAAGTCGTGGCGTGATGGAGAAGATGGACATGCTAAAAGGAAAAACAGCCATAGTTACTGGCTCCAGCAAAGGGATCGGCCGGGAAATAGCCCTTGCCCTGGCTGAAAATGGCGCTGATCTGGTGATCAATGGCAATAACCAGGAGCAGCTGGAACATGTAAAGGCACAGATAGAGACCCTGGGTTCAAGATGCCGTGTTGTGAGAGGGGATATCTCTGACAGCAACACGGCTGCCAGGCTTGCGGCTGCCTGTATGGAAGCATTTGGGAAAATAGACATACTGGTAAACAATGCAGGCGTAAACAGCAGGATCCCCTTTCTTGAATTGACGGAAGAAGAATGGCGCAGGATGATGGGGATTAATCTGGATGGTGTGTTTTACTGCTGTAAGGCCGTACTCCCCCACATGGTGCATCAGCAGTCGGGAACCATCATTAATATATCATCCACGGCCAGCAAAACGGCTCATGCCAATGCGTCCATATGTTACGGGGCATCCAAGGCAGCGGTCAACTCCATGACACAAAAGCTTGCATATGAAATGGGACCCCACCATATCCGGGTAAACGGCATATGTCCGGGACCCATTGAGACGGATATGTCGCTGCAGTGGACGGAGGAATACAGGAAAAATGTTGTAAAAAAAATTCCGCTGGGTCTGTTGGGAACAACTAAAAATGTAGCGGATGTGGCGGTTTTCCTGGCCTCCGATATGGCCGGATTCATTAATGGGGAGACGATCAACGTAAACGGCGGAAGCTACATGAATTAAAGGACGATCATATGGTAATTGACAAAATAGAAAACATATTATTTTATAAGCCCATGATTCCTGCTCTTGAAGCAGGAATCGCGGCAGTTAAGGCAATTGAAAAGCTGGAGCCCGGAAAATACAGATTTGACGGGGGATATTTTAATATACAGAAGGGTGAAACAAAGCCCATGAATGAGGGCACCTTTGAGGCACACCGCAGATATATCGATGTGCAGATCCTTGCAAAAGGATGCGAGGAAGTGGCTTGGGCCGATGTGGGGGATCTTAAGACCGTGATCCCATACGACAGGGAAAAGGATGCGGAACGTTTGTCCGGGGATACAAAGAACCATATACGTGTGGACCAGGGGATGTTTTATATCGCATTTCCCCATGACGGGCACAAACCGGTATCCCACACAGATGAGCCCCATTCTTTTACCAAGATCATTATAAAGATACCCGTACCAGAGCGTGTTTAGGCATATTCTGGCGGATAAAATGGAGGTAGTTATGGCAAAAAAGCATGACGTTATCATTGTGGGCATGGGGCTTGCATCCCTGGCAACAGCGGCCAGGCTCTGGGAGCTGGGGGTAAAGGATATTGGAATCTATACCACTGCCTATGGCGGAACCCCTTTTATTGCGGCAATCAATTTTGTCCTGCCGGATAACCCGTATAATGATACCACGGAACAATACAACGATGATATGATCCATGCGGGCTATGGGATCAACAACCGCGGGCTTGTAAAAGAGATGACCGACAGTACCATGGAGGGATATAACCTTCTGCGCAGATGGGGAGTGGAATTTGCCAGTAATGCGGACGGCACTACAAAGCTGAGACATCTGTCAGGGCATACTTATCCCAGATCCCTGTGCTGCACAACCCAGCTGATCGGTGTGGAGATGGTTAAGAAGCTGGTGGACGGACTGGAGGAAAAAGGAATCCCTGTACATATGGATCATGAATGCCTTCATGTTCTGACTGAGGACGGTCATGTGTGCGGCATTACCGTGAAAAATCCGGATGGAGATATTGAAAATGTGTATGCTCCCATTGTGGTGGCAGGCTGGGGAGGCGTTGGGAACCTGTTTGGTGTTTCCACCTATCCGGGTGACATTAAGGGGAATACCCTTGCCATTGCAAAAGAGGCCGGAGCCAAGCTGGTGGATATTGAATTCCTGGAATATGAGCCCATGGTGGTAATGAGCCCGCCGGGAGCAGTGGGAGAACCATGTCCCACCGCCATGCTGGGCGAAGGCGCGCATCTTCTCAATTCAGAAGGAGAGCGCTTCATGTTAAAGGTGAGGCCTCAGGGAGAAGGCGGTTCACCAAAGACCCTGATCAACAAACAGATCTGGAAGGAAGTGGATGCGGGCAGAGGCACACCTCACGGCGGAGCGTGGGCGGACCTGCGCCATATTGACAGGGAAGTGCTGAAAGCATATCCCTGGTTCTTTAACCGTCTGATGGATAACGGAGTGGACCCTAATGAGGAGCTGGTTGAGGTGGGACCCATGGCCCATAGTTTTTCCGGGGGTATTATGGTGGATGAACATTATGAATCCACGGTGCCCGGGTTCTACGCGGTGGGAGAAGCCTGCGGCGGCGTTCACGGAGCCTGCCGGTGCGCGGGCAATGCAGCCAGCCAGGCAACCTTATCCGGCCTTTTGTGTGCACAGGCCATTGCAGAATCAGGTGATTTCCCGGCCCGGGAGGCAGCTGTCCATGAACTTCCGGCAGAATATGCCAGGGATACAGATGTATATGGCAGATTTGTCCCGGAAGCTAAGGAAATCGCTGTGAAAGCCCTGGGGATCTACCGCAGGGGGGAGACACTGGAGCAGGCCCGGATACGTCTGGATGAGATGCTGGCCGATGAAGAGATAAAGAAAGATACACAGGCATGGCAGGTGGTGCAGTCCATCCGTCTTATGGTGGAGGCCGCGTGGAACAGGAAGGAGAGCCGCGGAACCCACATGAGACTGGATTACCCTGAATCGGCAGAAGAGTTTGAAAAGGAGTTTTCCATATAGATGCTTAGATGATATGGCCGGACCGATTGTCCGGTCATATATATTTGGTATGACCGGGCATGTATGTTTTGATTTTTTCCGACAATTGTGCTATTATGTAACCAGTTTATATCAAAGGAGAAAAAAAGAATGAAAGAGACTGCGCTGGTCATTATGGCTGCCGGCATTGGAAGCCGGTTCGGGGGAGGAATCAAGCAGCTGGAGCCCGTTGGACCGGGAGGAGAGATCATCATGGATTATTCCATCCATGATGCAATGGAAGCCGGATTTAATAAGGTCATATTCATTATCAGGAAAGACCTGGAAAAGGATTTTAAGGAAGTGATCGGAAACCGGATCGAGAAGGTGGTGCCGGTGGAATATGCATATCAGGAGCTGGATGCCCTTCCGGACGGCTATGAGGTGACACCGGGACGCACCAAGCCATGGGGAACCGGACAGGCTGTGCTGGTGGCAAAGGGACTGGTGGACGGTCCGTTCCTTGTGATCAATGCGGATGATTATTATGGCAGGGAAGGCTTTAAGAAGATCCATGATTATATGGTAAATGATATGGACACAAAAGCCGGTGTCTATGATCTGTGCATGGGCGGCTTTGTCCTTTCCAATACCCTTAGCGACAATGGCACCGTGACCAGAGGGGTATGCCAGGTGGATGACAGCCATATCCTTAAGACGGTGAATGAAACCTATAATATCAGAATGACGGAAGACGGACTTCAGGCAACGGATGAACAGGGGAATCCTGTCCGGATCAGTCCGGACCAGCCGGTTTCCATGAACATGTGGGGTATTCCGGCAAGCTTTTTGGACGAGCTGGAAAAAGGCTTTCCACGGTTTCTGGACAGCTTAAAGGAAGGCGATGTAAAGTCGGAGTACCTGCTTCCAAGAATTATTGATGACCTGGTACAGTCCGGGCGTGCCAGGGTGACGGTTCTCGACACCCCCGACAAGTGGTTCGGAGTGACCTACAAGGAGGATAAGCAGGCGGTTGTGGACGCTGTCAGGAAACTGATCGATGCGGGAGTATATAAAGAAAAGTTATATGATTAAGGTAACAGTTCAGAAGATTTCTATTATTAAGAGCACGCGGATGATGTCAATCCATGTGCTCTTTTTTTATGCATAATTTCAAAACCCCAAGCCTATACTATAAAAACAGCCCGTATCAACCGGAACATTTTCAAATACGTTCCAGGGCACGACATTATAATGAGTTTTGGGTGGACAACTTGGATATGAAATTATGGAAGACATTCAGCATACAAAAACGGGAAGATATTGCCTATTACAATACCCAGTCAGAGTTTGAGACAGAGCAGTTTGCAAGGCATCTCAACTGCCTCATCTGTCAGGAGATGGAGGCAAAGGGGAAAGACGGAGTTATGTTTCTGTGTATCGGTACAGACCGGTCAACAGGCGACAGCCTGGGACCGCTGGTCGGCCATAAACTGAGGGGAAGACGCCTGAAAGGGGCTGCAGTCATCGGTACACTGGATAAACCGGTCCATGCAATGAATCTGGACCTGTACGCAAGATATATAAGGCTTCACTATCCGGATTACGTGATCGTGGCCATTGATGCTTCCGTGGGCAGCCCGGACCATGTGGGTTACGCCACCCTGGGACGGGGAGCGCTGCAGCCCGGTCTGGGCGTATCCAAGGAACTGGAGGCAGTGGGGGATATTGCCATTACTGGGATCGTGGGAGGAGCCGGAAGCCGGGATCCCGTGATGCTGCAGAGCGTGCGCCTGTCCATTGTGATGAAGATGGCGGACTGCATTTGCGAAGGAATCTGCCTTGTCGAACGATTATGGGAAAATGCCGCCATAATATGACAGAAACTGCACATGGAATCTGCTATGCTTGTACAGATTAAAGACAGCGGGGTGATTCTATGGGAGAATTATATGAACCCTTTCCCAAGCTGCCGAAAAATATTCGGCAGATAGGGGAACGGGACCAGGTTTTAAAGTTATATTTGGAAGACTATGTGAATACTTATTTAAAACGCCTCCAGCCGGCCAAGGGGGCTGATCTGCGTGTGGGTCTGCTCCTTGGAAGCAGGGAAACCCATGAGGACACGCCCTATGTATTTGTGGACGGCGCCCTGGAAATGGATTCCGTCACCGAGGAAGGCGAAAAGGTTGTATTTACCGAGGATGCCTGGAAAAAGGCATACCAGGATGTGGAGCAGATGTTCCCGAAGAGGACTGTACAGGGATGGTTCCTGTGCGGAGGTCCGGGCTGTACCTTAAGTCCCCTTAATTACTGGCGCCAGCACAGCCAGTACTTCACAGGCAAGAACCAGCTGATGTACCTCAACTGCGGCCTGGAAGGAGAAGAATCAGTTTACATAACATCATCCGATGGCTTTTACAAGCTTCGTGGATACAGTGTATATTATGAACGCAACCAGATGATGCAGGATTATATGATACAGCGCAAGGATGCGCCCAGGGCTGAAACAGAGGTAAACGACAAGGTGATCCGTGATTTTAAGCAGCGCATGGACGAGCGCAAGCATGAGGTGGGACGTCACAGAAGCACCGTGGGCGTATTATCCGGCCTTTGCAGCGCCCTTGCGGTCACTGTTTTGGCAGGCGGTGTTGCCATGTTTAATAATTATCAGAAAATGCACCAGATGGAGAGTGTGATCGCCTCTGTGATGCCCGATGGAAGTGTTAAGGACGGGCTTTTGGCATCCTCCGGAAAACGGCCGGGAATTGCGGAAAATTCTTCAGGCAAAGGATGGTCCGCGGTGGACGAGCCGGACTATGTGATCGAGGAAGCAGCCGGCAAGGTCTATCCAACCACCGCTCCTGCGGCGGAAAATGGAAAAGAACAGTCCTCTGAAGTGAAACCGGAAACCATGCCCGCGGCAGAGACTAGCGCCCTTGACGGCATGGCCGGAGGAGAAGCTGAAGGAGAGGCGGCAGGAGCGGCTAAAACAGAAGACGCCGGAGGGACGTCAGCCGGGTCAGGAACGACCGAAACAAAAGCGGCCGGAACAGAGAACTCCGGGACAGGGACAGACGGAACAAAGGCAGAGGGGACAACGGCAGCCGCAGGAGATGGAAGCGGTCAGGCTTCCTCCGGCCAGGCCGATCCTGCAAAACCGTCCGGTGACACATCCCCCACAGAGGAAACAACCCTTCCTCCCACCGGAGGCAGAGACGGATCCGCCGAAACCGTGTCCGCTGTCAACTACAGTGTGTACACAGTGGCGGACGGAGAGACATTGTACGGCATTTGTTTTAAGCTGTATCATAACCTGAAACATATTGACGAGATCTGCCGGGTAAATGCCCTGACGGATGAAAACAGCATCTATGCAGGCCAGAAGCTGCTTGTCCCTTAAACTTAATCCATTTCACAAAGGGGAAAGTCCGTCATCCGGAAAAAGATAATGCGTTTTGCCAAAAATTGTTGTATACTATTGCATATATGCGATAGTGGATTGTTGGGAGAACGTAAGATGGGCAGTACCAGTTCAATGAGCCGAGAAAATAAAAAAAAGCAGTTAAAGCGACAGATTGTTCCTCCAAACAGCCGGCACCAGGAAGAGGAAGACAGCCGAGAGATCGTCCATAAGGCCCATAAGCGTGTGGTACGGAAGCGGCTGGCCATATTTTTGGTGCTGGTTATTCTTGCGGCAATTGCAGCCTTAGTGCTGTTCAGATATGACAGGTATCACCAGTTTACGGATTACCAGGTCATATGGGAAAAGAATCTTACCAGCGAGGCCCAGGAAGCCGCCGTGCAGGGAGAGGGCAGCTTTTGCGCGTACAGGGACTATGGAGACGGTGTGTTAAAATACACCAAGGATGGAGCATCCTATATTGATGCCCAGGGCAAGGTGGTCTGGATCCAGAGCTATGAGATGAAGTCACCGGTGGTTTCCATCAATGGAGAGTATGTTGCCATTGGCGACCAGCAGGGCAATAGTATCTACATATGCAATAAGAGCGGCAAGGTGGGACAGGCCACCACCCTGCTCCCCATCCTCCGGGTGACTGTGTCGGCAAAGGGTGTGGTGGCAGCCCTGCAGGAGGATTCCAAGGCCAGCTACATTTATCTTTATAAAAAAGATGGAAGTACCCTTGACCTCAGTATCAAGTCTCTGTTGTCCGGTGACGGCTATCCTGTGGATATGAGCCTGTCACCCAACGGAACTCAGCTGATCACCTCTTACATGTATCTGGACCAGGGGATCATTAAGTGTAAGATTGTGTTTTATAACTTTGGACTGGGTAAGAATGATCCCAGACGAGTGGTGGGGATCTTCTTTCCCCAGGATCTTGGCGATGCAATGGCAGGAAGGGTCAGATTCCTGGACGAGAGCCATGCCGTGATATTCACGGACAAGGGCATGCAGCTTTTCTCCACCCGTGTGGAGACATCGCCGGAATCCGTGAAGCAGATTCCCATAGAGGAGAATATCCGCAGCATTGCCTATACGGAGGAATATGTGGGACTTGTGACAGATAATGTGGAGGGCGGAGATCCCTATTCCCTGAAGATTTTTGACAAGGAGGGAAATCCTGTATTTGACCGTACCTTTAATTACCAATACACTGGATTTGACATAGACGGAGGGCTTGTACTGTTGTATAATGACAGTTCCTGCAAGGTGTTTAATATGACAGGAACGGAAAAATATAACGGGACCTTTGAGTTTACGGTGTCCAAGGTATCGGCCGGCAGGTTTCCGGGAACCCTTCTGGTCATGGGACCGCAGATGATGATGGAAATAAAACTGCAATAATTAATAAACGGAAAGGATGTATGTACCATGGGGATGAAGTGTATCGGAGTTGACATTGGAGGCACATCTGTAAAGATCGGTCTGTTTGAGGTGACCGGTGAACTGCTTGACAAGTGGGAGGTAAAGACCCGCAAGGAAGACGGGGGATCCCAGATCCTTCCGGACGTGGCTGCCTCCATCCGAGAAAAGATGAAGGAACACGGGCTGGACCTTAAGGCAGACCTGGCAGGCGTGGGAATGGGAGTCCCAGGCCCTGTGCTTCCCGATGGATATGTGGAAGTCTGTGTGAACCTGGGATGGCATGATCTGAACCCTCAGGAGGAACTGAGCAGACTTCTGGATGGGATTCCGGTAAAGAGCGGCAATGATGCAAATGTGGCCGCCCTGGGCGAGATGTGGCAGGGAGGCGGTAAGGGCTACAGCGACCTTGTTATGCTGACACTGGGGACAGGCGTGGGCGGAGCTGTTATCATTGACCAGAAGATCATCGCAGGCAAGCACGGCCTGGGCGGCGAGATCGGACATATCCATGTCCGGGATGAGGAGTGGGAACACTGTAACTGCGGCGGCGTGGGATGTGTGGAGCAGATCTGCTCCGCCACGGGAATCGCCAGGGAGGCAAGGCGCAAGATGGCTGCCAGCGAAAAGCCCTCCCAGCTGCGCGGGTTTGGCGACTCCGTGACAGCCAAGAATGTGCTGGATGCCGCCAAGGAGGGCGATGAACTGGCCATGGAGGTGATGGAGGTGGTAGGCCGTTATCTGGGCCTGGCGCTGTCCATGGCAGTCATGACAGTGGATCCGGAGATCTTTGTTATTGGAGGCGGTGTCTCCAAAGCGGGACAGTTCCTGATCGATGTTGTGCAGAAGCATTATGACCACTTTACGCCCATTTCCAAACATAAGGGAAAGCTGGGCCTGGCTACACTGGGCAATGATGCGGGAATCTATGGAGCCGCAAGGCTGATCCTGTAAGTGGGATGTGTGGAGCGGTACGGGACAGGGTAATGTATGGGACAATAATATAGAATAACATAAAAGAGGCAGACCGCCGGTTGTGATTGAAACCGGGGGGCTGCCTCTTTTTATGATTAAGTAAAATGTCATGAATAAATCATCCCCGCCCTCTTTCATCTTGTGCATTTAAATGTTATTCTGAGAATATATCCGGACATAAACCACTTCGGAAATTACATGTTACACACAATAGGGAAAAGGCAGGGGACATATGAAGGGGATACGAAAATACTGGAGTAAACAGTCATTTACAAAACAGATATCTGTTGTATTTATCTTGTTATTTACAGCGCAGATCGTATTTCTGGCCGGTATAAGCAATACGTATCTGACGGATATTATTGAGAAAAAGATCATTGGTTTTTTTAGTATAGCAGTGGGACAGGCAGCATCCAATATAGCGGCAACCCTGAACGGATATGAGGAAGCAGTGAATCAGATGATTATAGATGAAAAATTTCTGGATCAGATGGAGCGGTTTGAAGAAGCCCAGGGGCAGAAGGAACTGAGTGTAAAGCAGGAACTGAGAAAGCAGATGCGAACCTATATGTCCTACCGGCCTCAGGTATGGTGCATGGCCGTTGAGACTGAGAATGGAAAAATATTCAGTTCGGACAGGCTTCAGATCGATTCTTTATATCAAAAAAGTCCGGAACTGTATGGCCGGTATTTTTCACAGGTGGCAAAACAGGAGATCCTTAAGGGGGAGTGGATTCCTACAGAGTATTATGACAGACAGGGAACCTCGGATTATTATCTTTTCACATACCGGAAGCGGCTGATGGATTTCTACACGACCAAGTATGTGGGAACCTTTCTCATGGGCGTTAATGAGCTGGTACTTTCAGATATATGCCAGGAGGCTCAGATCACACCGGACAGGGATACGAATTATAATTTTATTGTGGACCGGAACAACCGGATCGTTTCTCATTATGACAAGTCCAGGATAGGCACGGATATTACTGATATGGACGGATGGGAACAGCTGGTTTTGGGAGACGGCCGGAATGTGCATCTGGTAAAAGATAACCATGAGGAAAAAACAGTGGTGCTGGTGGATATTCCAAAGACATCCTGGCGCCTGGCCGGTGTTCTGGATAATGACTATATACTGAAGGAAATCAGAAATTTCCAAAAGATCATATGGATGATAACCATTTGTCTGATGGTACTGGGTGGATTCTTCATATGGATCCTGTCCCGAAGGTTGTCGGCTTCTGTTAAGCAGGTTGTAAACACCATGAAGGAGGTAAGGGCCGGGGAAATGTCCGCCCATATGGAGATGGAAGGCAAAAATGAAATATCCATCATAGCCAATCAGTTTAATAAGATGATGAAACAGATCAATAATCAGATGGACGAGATCAAGCAGGTAAGTGAAATGAAAAAAGACGCGGAGATCAGGGCCCTCGAAGCCCAGATCAATCCTCATTTCATCTATAATACCCTGGATTCCATCCATTGGCTTGCCATAGAAAACGGGGAGGATGAGATCAGTGAAATGCTCAGTGAGTTTGCCCAGATCCTCAGGTACCAGATCAGTGGAAGCAATGCTGTGGTTAAAATAAAGGATGAGATGGAGTACCTGAAAAAGTACCTCTTTCTTCAAAAAATCCGATTCATGGATAATTTTGAATATGCGATTGACTGTGAGGAAGGAATCCTGGATTGTCATATCCATAAGATGATATTCCAGCCTTTTATTGAAAATGCGATAATCCATGGATACGCAAACATACGCCATGGAGGACTCCTGCGCATAAAGATTTATCATATAAATGAAACCGAGATCTGTTTTTCCATTATGGACAATGGACGGGGAATGTCGCCGGATAAATTAGGGGAAGTTTTTGGGAATGATGGAGGTACTCCGTCTATTGGCGTATCAAATGTATTGGCCAGGCTGAAGCTTTATTATGGGGATAACTACAGGCTGGAAGTACACTCAGAGGTAAACAGGGGGACTTCCATTAAAATTACCATACCAAAAATGTGATGCAAAAGAGGATGATGAGATGAAGATCATAATTGTGGAGGATGAAAGAAAGTCATTAATGGGACTTACAGCCCTGATCAGCCAGCTGGAAGAAAGATGGAATATCGTGGGGACCGCCGGGAATGGAGAAGATGGGACACGGCTGATCGCCAGGGAACAGCCGGATGTGGTCATCACGGATGTCATGATGGAGCAGATGGATGGATTGGAAATGATGGAGGCGGTGAGGAATCAAGGCAATGAGTGTAAATTTATTGTTTTAAGCGGGTTTGCTGATTTTAAATTTGCCCAGAAAGCAATTCAGCTTGGGAGTGTGGACTATCTCTTAAAACCCGTAACTAAAAAAACATTGAGGGAAGTGCTGGAACGGGTGGAACAAAAGATCAGGGAAGAAAAGCATCAGATACGGCCGTCCACCTTTTCTGAGCAGGAATTATGGGAGCGGTTATATTCAGTTCCTGAAGATGCAGCCGAGAGTTACCGGAGGGAGCTGGAAACCAGGATGGCGGGCAGAGGCGTATATCTGCTGATGCTGAAAGGGGATACTGGTTTTACCGTATCAGAAGAAAAAAAGTGGAAGGAAATCATGAAGTATTACCTGGCAGACTTGGTATTCCATTCTTTTTCCGGAGATAGGCATAAACTGTTTTATGCAATTGAGCCACAAGGGTTTTCATGCCCTGAAACGCGGATACGGGAAGCGCTGAAGCGCGGGAAAAGCCTGTTCCACAAGCCCGTTGTAGCGGTATCATACCCACTTGGGAGGTTAAGTGAATTTTACAGAGCGCTTAAAGTGATGGAGGATAACAGTAACTGGGGACTGTCCGTTATACAGATGGATATTGTAAATGAGGAAAACCTTAAGACAGTGGCCTGCAGTAAGTTTATTTATCCAATGGAGATTGAACGGAATATGATCTGTCATATTGCGGACCTGGACATGGAAGCAGTCCGGGAGGATCTGCGGGAATTTGAGGAGTATCTGAAAAAACAGGTTTACCATTATGCTGATATACGTGAGGCAATGCTGTGTATGACAGTTGCTATTTTGTATGAAATCCGAAAAACAAGCTATGGAATATATGAGGAGATCAGTCATCTGAATGTACTGGAGTGGGTAAAAACCAGAATATCCACGGACACCTATGCAACCATGATGTTGAATATTCTGAGCGAATTTAAACGTTATAAAGATAATGTACATCACTGTGATAATGCGGTGATTAATGAAATATTAAATATTATTGAAAAGGAATACAAAGAAAATATTCTTGTGGAGGAAATGGCGCGCCGTTTTAACCTTACTCCTGAGTATCTGAGCACTCTGTTTGTACGGGAACTGGGAATCAAGTACACGGCATACTGCACCCAGGTTAAGATCGAGCATGCAAAAAAGCTTTTAAGAAACAACAATATGAAGATTTACGAAGTAGCTGAACAGAGCGGATACCTGGATGTAAAATATTTTTGTAAGGTGTTTAAAAAGTATACGGGAAAAAGCCCCAAGGAATATATCCAGATGTAACGTTTGTTTTGGACACCTTTCTTAGAAATGTAGAATGGGAAAAAAGATAAGGAGATGGTATTCTTTAATCAGAAAATAAACAGGGAGGGATTTCAATGAGAAAAGAACACAAATGGTTATGGGCGGCGGCAGCGGTCGCAATGGCGGCAGGAATCTGTATGGGGTGTGGCGCAAAGTCTGACGGGGGAAAAGACCAGGCCGCTGTGCAGGAGGAAAAAGGCCGGGAGGAAAGCACAGAGCAGGCAGCTGCATCACAGAATGGGGGGGATCAAAAGATCACATTACTTTTAACATATCCCAAAGAAAAGGCGGTTCTTTATCAATGCATCGAGGATTTTACAGCTGAAACCGGGATACAGGTGGAGATTCAGTATATGCCTCTGGCGGATTCCAGGAAGCAGATCAATATCATGGTGGCCAGCGACAGTCTTCCGGACGTAATGGATGTGGACAACACAGATACCGCTACTTATGCAAAAATGGGAATCCTGGCAGATATCACGGACCATGTTAATTCAGAACTGGAGCTGGACCAGTATTATAGCAGCATCCTGGGGCAGAACCAGTATGAAGGAAGGTATTATGGCCTTCCATTTACATCCAATAATCTGTGTCTTTATTATAATCAGGAATTACTTGATAAAGCAGGTGTGACAGAGGTCCCGGCAAGCTGGGATGAGGTTCTTGAGGCATGTGGGAAACTAAAGGAAATTGGGGTCAATGGATTTGGTGTGGCGGGAAGCCAGACAACAGATACCACGTTCCAGATGTGGCCCTTTATATGGGGATCCGGCTCTGATGTAGACCATATTGATTCTCCCGAGACAGTAGAAACGCTGAAATTCTATGAGACAATGGTGGAAAACCAGTACATGAGTACGGAAGTGGTGAACTATAATTCCGGTGATAATGCAAACCAGTTTATTGCAGGCAAAACCGCAATGATCGTTGACGGTCCATGGCGTCTCAGTTCGATTCAGGCTGATGCCGGTTTTGAATTTGGCGTGGCCAAGATCCCTGAGGGAAACGCCGGATTTAAGACCGTTCTGGGAGGCCATAATTTTGCAATTTCCAATACGGGAAATGTGGATCTAAGCTGGGAATTTGTCAAATATATGAACAGGCCGGAGGTCATGGTAAAGTACAGTGAGGCCGAGAATTATATTCCGTCCAGAAAAGATGTAGCTGCAGAATCTGAGTATTTTGCTAAAGAACCTATACGGACATTTGTGGAAATGCAGGATTATGCAGTGGCAATGCCGGTGGAAAATTATAATAAGATCAGCGATATTCTGATCGAGATGTGGCAGTCGGTTGTGCTTGGAGCCAAGGATCCGGAACAGGCAGCCAAAGATGCAGGTGCATCCATAGCAGGATTATAATAAAACAAGATATATAACAAAGCGCTGCAAACACATGGCAATTGTGCTTTGCAGCACTTTTTATGCCAAAAATCACGTTAAATGAGTTGGAAAGCGGTGATCATTGATGATAAGAAAGAAAAAAGTTTCCATTTATAACAGATATACAAAGCGGGAGATTATGGCCGGATACTGTTTTATTCTTCCAGCAGCAGTGTTTCTGGCACTGATCGTAATATATCCGTTAATATACAACTTGAGTATGAGCTTTCATGAAGTAACGCTGGAAACCTTCCGGGGAGGACAGCCCTTTATCGGCCTTGAGAATTACAAGGAAGTCCTGGCCATGCCAATGGTGAGAAAGGCCATATGGAACACGATCTATTTTACGGTAATGTCCATTATATTTCAGTTTGTAATAGGGTTTGCCCTGGCCCTTCTGTTTTCCAAGGCATTCAGGCTCAGCAAGATATCCAGGGGCCTCCTGATGGTGTGCTGGCTGGTTCCTGTTATTGTATTTGCCTCTGTATGGAAATGGATATTTGCAGGGGACGGTTCCGGCATTTTGAATTATTTCCTGACACAGCTGCATATTGTTAAGGCGCCGGTTTCCTGGCTGACCACGGAAAGGGGAGCCATGACAGCCCTGATCATTACCAATATCTGGAGAGGCGTGCCCTTTAACATGCTTTTGCTTGCCACAGGGCTGACTACATTGCCGGAAGAGCTGTTTGAGGCAGCTGCCATTGACGGGGCAAACCGCATCCAGAGATTCCGCCATATTACACTTCCACTGCTTAAGCCCACCATCCTCAGTGTGGTGACACTTGGGTTTATCTATACATTTAAGGCATTTGACCTGATCTACATTATGACAAACGGAGGTCCCTTAGATTCCACACAGATACTGGCAACAGCCTCTTATAAACTGACATTCTCCAATTTTGAATTTGGACAGGGGGCAGCAGTGGCCAATATTATGCTGATCCTCTTACTGGTAGTTGCCATATTTAATTTGAAATTAATGGAGAAAGATGAGGTGATGTAACATGGATAAACGGAAAAAACGGGAACAGGTACTGTTTAATCTGATCGCACTTGCTGTTCTGATCTTATTTTTGTTTCCCATCTATTGGATGGTGATCACCTCCCTCAAATCTTCCAGAGAAATTTTTGCTGAGGTTCCAACCTTTTTTCCTAAGAAGATTGAACTTGAGGGATATATTTCCCAGTTGTTTGTCAGAGGAAGCGTACCTATCTGGATCAGCTTTAGGAACAGTTTTGTTATAGCAGCAGCCACAACTGTCATATCTACACTGCTGGCCACCCTGTCCGCGTATGGTCTGGCCCGCTTTAAACTGAGTATCAACCGGGCGGTACTGCTGGCGATCCTTATTACACAGATGCTGCCCACCGTGCTGTTCCTCTCCCCTCTTTTTATGACATTTAAAAAGATAGCAATATTAGACACCCTGGCAGCGCCTGTTATTTTTACCTGCCTGCACAGTATTCCTTTTTGTATCATTACACTCCGGCCATATTTTCTGGATATTCCAAAAGAGCTGGAGGACGCCGCTATTATTGACGGGTGCGGCCGGTTCCAGGTGTTCTGGAGAGTCATGGTACCCATTACGTATCCCGGCATTGTAGTCTCGTCTGCATTTACCTTTCTCTGGGGATGGGGGGACCTGATGGGAGCCCTCACCTTTATTAAGACAGACCGCCTATATCCTCTGACTGTTAATATGTATAAGGCAATAGGGGAATATGGGATCGAGTGGAACAGCCTGATGGCATTTGCGGTTATTTTGACCATACCTGTGCTTTTGATATTTATATGTCTTCAAAAGTATCTTATCACCGGTATTACGGCTGGTGCGGTAAAAGGATGAGTGCGCCCAGACAAGGAATATGAAAGGATGAATATATGAATGAGAGATGGCAGAGATCCCTCCCTGTAAGCTGGAAAAAGGTAAGATTTACAGGAGGGTTCTGGAAGAAGAGACAGGAGATCAACGAACAGGTAACACTTCCTGCTGAATATGAGCAATGCAGGAGTTCAGGCAGGGTGGATTCAATAAAATGTATTTATGATCCCGTGGAAAACAGTGGCCCGGCAAAGGGCGTGTTTACCATAGATGGTGTCCTGGAGGAGAATCTGACAGATGGGGAAAAAGTCCCCAGGCCGCATCACTACTGGGATTCTGATCTGGCAAAATGGATTGAGGGAGCATCCTATGCCCTCTGGTATCAGAGAGATCCGGAGACAGAAGCAGTCATTGATGAAATCGTTGATGACTTTGAAAGGCTGCAGATGCCCGATGGATATGTGAATACCTATTATACGGTAGTTGAACCCGGAAAACGCTGGACCAATGTCCACCGCATGCATGAACTTTATTGTGCCGGGCATCTGATCGAGGCAGCTGTTGCATATTATGAGGCCACGGGAAAAACAAAACTGTTGGATATCGTAGAGCGGTATGCCCATCATATTAACCGTGTATTCGGTCCGGCAGACGGTCAGATCCATGGATATCCAGGCCATCAGGAGATAGAACTGGCCCTTGTAAAGCTGTATCGGTTGACTAAAAATCAGACCTATCTGGAACTGGCAGCGTATTTCCTGAATGAGAGAGGAAAGCAGCCGTACTTTTTTGAGGAGGAGGCAAGACAGCAGGGAAGGGACCCGGAGGACGGCGGACCAAAGGGGATATTAGGGAAGAGTTTTCTGGCACAGGGCCCATATGCATTGTTTCAGGCTCATCTGCCTGTCAGGGAACAGATGACGGCGGAAGGTCATGCAGTCCGGCTGGCTTATATGGGAGGAAGTATGGCGGATGTGGCGGCAGAGACCGGAGATAAGAGCCTATGGCAGGCATGCGTCCGTCTATGGGATAATGTTACATTAAAGAGAATGTATATTACCGGAGGCATAGGTTCACAGGATGGGTGCGAGAGGTTCAACTTTGATTACCAGCTCCCCAATGAAGAATCATATCATGAGACATGTGCATCTGTTGCCATGGTAATGTGGGGATTCAGGATGCTTCAGGTGGTACCGGACCGCAGATATGGGGATGTGATGGAACGGGCATTGTACAATGGGGTGCTCAGCGGGGTTTCACTTAGCGGTGACCGCTTTTTCTATGCGAATCATCTGGCTGCCCATCCGGAAATGTTCCGGGACAGGATCATTAAGAACCCGCGTATGCTTCCTAAGCGTCAGCGCTGGTTTGCCGTATCCTGCTGCCCCATGAACCTGGCCAGACTGCTGGAATCCCTCAGCGGTTACCAGTATACCCAGGGGGAACTGGCTGACGGGGGACAGACGGTATACGTGCACCTCTACCAGGAAGGCAGGGCTAATATTGAAGTTAAGGATAAAAGGGTTGTCATCCGGCAGGAGACAGCCTATCCATGGAAGGGAGATATCTCTGTGACGGTAGAGACAGACCTGGACGAGGCATGGGCCCTGGCTTTCCGGATACCGGAATGGGCCGGGCAGCCCGCACTGGAGACAGAGGATGCGGATATCTGGGAAGACAGAGGGTATCTTTATGTAAGAAAAAAATGGAACAGGAATGGACAACTGAATTTAAGCCTGCCAATGCAGCCGGTATTAGTGGAGGCACACCCGGGGGTCAGGATGGATTGCGGTAAAACCGCTATTCAATATGGCCCGTTGGTTTACTGCGTGGAGGAAGCGGATAATGGTGCGGATCTGTTTGACTGTACCCTGACCAGTGACAGCCGGTTTGAGGTGAACTTTGAAGAAGGGCTTTTGGGAGGAATCTGTACCGTCCAGATACAGGGCATCAGGCGGGACCGGGAACAGTGGAAGGGCAGACTGTATCGGCCTGTATCCGGGTGCTATTTTGAACCGGTAAAACTGAGGGCTGTTCCATATTATGCCTGGGCCAACCGGGGGGATGGTCAGATGACTGTGTGGATGAATCACATTCCTGATATAGGCCATATGGGAATGGGTCGAATCGGTAAGGATAAGGAAGACAGGAGGAATCAGGATGAAAGGAATTGTTTATGAGGGACCCAATACCCTCACTTGCAGGGACGTACCGGATGTAGCGCCCCGGCGGGGAGAAGTAAAGATCAGGGTAAAGGCATGCGGTATCTGCGGAAGTGATGTGCACGGTTATCTGGGCATCACAGGCAGGAGGACAGCGCCAATGATAATGGGGCATGAATTCGCCGGGGAAATAGAAGCGCTGGGAGCGGATGTAGACGGATTAAGGCCTGGAGACAGGGTTTCTGTCTATCCGGTAGACTTTTGCGGAAATTGTGAAATGTGCAAAAAGGGTATGGTCCACTTGTGCCTGAATAAACGGGCCTTTGGTGTTCTGGATGTGGACGGAGCGTTTGCGGAATATATCTGCGTGCCCGCAAAATGCTGTTTTTCCTTATCAGATAAGGTTTCCTATTCAGTGGGTTCCCTGTTTGAGCCCCTGGCGGTTGCGTACAGGAGCGTGGAGCATGCAGGGGAACTGGAAGGAAAAACCGTGTTGATCGTTGGTGCAGGAACCATTGGACTGCTGGCATTGGCATGTGTAAAAATGAAGGGGGCCGCCAGGATCATCCAGTCTGATCTAAGCGATCACCGTCTAAAGGTTGCCAGGGAGATGGGGGCGGATGTGACCGTCAACCCGGGAAGCAGCGGATGGAAGGCGGAAATTCTTGCACAGACAGGTGGCAAGGGGGTGGATGTGGCCATCGAAGCAGTAGGCGCAGAACCTACGGTACAGCAGGCCATGTCTGCTCTGAGGTTTGCAGGCAAAGCCATTTGGATAGGCAATAACAAACCCATGGTTGCGGTCAACATGCAGGAGATCGTTACAAGGGAACTGTCCGTCCAGGGGTCGTTCTTGTACGGTTATGAGGAGTTTAGGACCGTGGTCGATCTTGTGAACCGGGGCAGGATTCATGTGGCCCCGCTCATAAGCAAAGAGGTAAGTATGGAGGAAACACCTGCTGATTTTGAAAAGCTGGCAAAGGATCCGGGTAACCTGATCAAGGTAGTGATGGTGGATCAGGAGTGAGGACTGTTTGGAAATAAATCATAAACACGCTCTGGGAAAGGATGGGATCCGTGATGGGATACGATGAAAAACTGATAGAAAATGAAAAACTGATAGAAGGATTAAAGAAAAAGGCCCAAAAGCTGAGGCGGGATGTGATCATCAGCATGGGCGTGGGAGTGGCCGGCCACATCGGAGGGTCTAACTCTTCAGCGGATATAGTGGCAGCACTCTATTTTTATAAGATGAAGCATGATCCGAAAAATCCCAAATGGAAGGAGAGGGACAGGTTCCTGTTAAGCAAGGGACATGTTGGGATCCTTCAGTATGCGGCACTGGCGGAGAGCGGGTATTTCCCTGTGGAGGATCTAAAGCATACCAAGGAGATCGGCTCCTACCTGCAGGGGCATCCGGATGTGCAGAAGACCCCCGGTATCGAGGCCGGCACAGGTTCCCTGGGACAGGGGCTCTCCATTGGCCTGGGCATGGCCCTGGGACAGAGGCTGGATCATCTGGACAGCAGGACTTACGTGCTGGTAGGGGATGGCGAGATCGCCGAGGGCCAGATCTGGGAGGCAGCCATGGCGGCCAGCGCCTTTAAGGCCGACAACCTGACAGCCATTGTGGACAGGAACCGGCTGCAGGCCAATGGTAAGACCAAGGAGAGGTTTGACACAGGGGATATCATGGCAAAATTCCTGAGCTTTGGCTGGCATGTGATCGAGATCAACGGACATGACATGAGAGAGATCTTAGGGGCATTGGACGAGGCGGAGACGGTAAAGGGAGTGCCCACGGCCATCATAGCCAACACGGTCAAGGGAAAGGGCGTCAGCTTTGCGGAGAACGTGGTGGGTTACCACAACGGGATGCTGACAGAGGAGACCTACAGACAGGCGCTTCAGGAATTAACCGAACAGGAACAGGAGGCATAGAAATGGGGTATACAAATCAGAGAGTTGCATATGGCAATACATTAGTGGAACTGGGAAGACAGGATGAGCGGATCGTGGTGCTGGATGCGGATCTGGGAGCGTCCACCATGGGGAAGCTGTTCGAGACGGAATTTCCCGGGAGGCATTTTGAAATGGGGATCGCGGAGGCCAATATGACCAGCGTGGCGGCAGGTCTGGCCCAGACAGGAAAGATCCCGTTCACCAACTCTTTTGCAGTGTTTGCAGGCGGGCGGGCCTATGATCAGATACGCCAGACCATTGCCATAGGAAAACTGAATGTAAAGATCTGCGGATCATCTTCGGGATTATCCGATTTTGGAGACGGCGCCACCCATCAGTGCGTGGAGGACCTGGCTATTTTCCGTGCAGTGCCCAACATGACAGTCATCTGCCCGGCGGACGCCAATGAGACTGTGGAGGCGGTAAAGGCCATAGCAGCCATGGACGGACCCTGTTATCTGCGCTTGAACAGGAATGATTATCCCAATGTGACAAAAGAGGGAGAGAAATTCACCTTGGGCGTGCCCGGTGTTCTGAAGGAAGGAACGGATATTGCCCTGTTTGCTACCGGATATATGACAGGACTCGCCCTGGAAGCGGCCGCAGAGCTGGAGGGAAGCGTATCCGTAAAGGTCATCAATGTTTCCACCATCAAACCCATGGATGCAGAAGCTGTGAGAAAAATGGCAGAAGGCTGCCGGGCTGTGGTAACAGCGGAGGAACACAATGTTACAGGCGGATTGGGAAGCGCCCTGGCCGAGGTACTCTGCGGTAACCCCAAACCCATGAAGATGGTAGGGATCAAGGATACCTTCGGATGCAGCGGACACAATTATCAGGAGGTATTGGAGTTCCACGGCCTGACAAAGGCAGCCATTATGGAGGCGGTCAGGGAGATGGCAGAGTTGTGACAGGAAAAGATGTGTACTCTCGGAATCCCCGAGAGTACACAGATATAAAAAGGAGCAAAAAGTGATGAAAATAGGATTTATCGGCTTGGGGATCATGGGAAAACCCATGGTTAGGAATCTGATGAAGGCAGGACATGAATTGATCGTATATGATGTGGTTAGATCCAATGTGGATGAAGTGGTAAAAGGTGGTGCAAAGGCGGCTTCCTCCTCCAAGGATGCAGCTGCTCAGTGCAGCCTTATTATCACAATGCTGCCCAACTCCCCCCATGTTAAGAGTGTGGTCCTGGGAACGGACGGAGTTTTGGAAGGGGCTGCCCCGGGTACTATTCTGGTTGATATGAGTTCCATCGCGCCCCTGGCATCTCAGGAGATATGCCGGGAATGCGAAAAAAAGGGTGTAAAAATGATAGATGCGCCCGTGTCGGGAGGTGAGCCTAAAGCTATAGACGGCACCCTTTCCATTATGGCAGGCGGTGAAAAGGAGGTATTTGAACAGGTCTATGATGTGCTCATGACCATGGGGGCAAGCGCGGTCCACTGCGGGGATATCGGCGCCGGAAATACCGCTAAGCTGGCAAACCAGGTAATTGTAGCCCTTAATATTGCAGCGGTATCGGAAGCCTTCATGCTAAGCACCAGAGCTGGTGTGGATCCCCTTAAAGTTTTTGATGCCATCAAAGGCGGTCTGGCCGGTTCCACGGTTATGAATGCCAAGGTTCCTATGATCACAGGGGGAAATTTTACTCCCGGGTTTAAGATCGACCTTCACATCAAGGATTTGGGGAATGCGTTGGAGACTGGCCACGGAGTCGGCGCCCCGCTCCCCCTCACCGCTCAGGTGATGGAGATAATGCAGAACCTGCACGCGGACGGACTGGGGGAAAATGACCACAGTGCCATAGCAAGGTATTATGAAAAATTGACGGGGACAGAAATACGGAAATAGGAGTGCCTTCAGTGGTGGGGCAGTGTGTGAAGAAGTGTCCGCTGGCGGTGCGGATGAAACCGGAGAGGACTCAAAATTTTGTAAGGAAATGAAAAACAGTGCCGGGCTTTAACCCGGCACTGCTTTGTCTGCACACTGAAATAGCTACGGATATCAATGCTCCGGATATCTATGCTCCGGGCACCCATTCACCGGATTCATTGACCCAGTAGTTATCAGGTGTCCTGGCATTGGTAACCATGGCTCCGGTGGCCGGATCCAGATAATAACTCTTTCCGCTCACCTCAACCCAGCCGGTTGCCATATAACCGTCCACATTAAAATAGTACCACTTTCCATCGATCTCCTTCCAGGCGGATGTGGGGTAACTGCCGTCCCCATTGCGCCACCACCAGCGGGTGCCGTCCTCTGAGGTCTGCCAGCTGCCGTTGTCAGCCGCTGGAACAGCAGCAGGTGCATTGCCCAGGGCCAGAACATCCCCATCGCTTACGGTCCAGGAACCGGATGTGGTCCAGCTGCTCTTGGCGCTGTTGCTGGACTTCACGGAACGAACCTTGAACTTGTAAGTTCCGGGTGCAGTGATCTGTTTGGAAAAGTCATAAAATGTGTCATAGGTATCTTTGATCTCGCCGATCTCTGAACCGTCTTTTATGAGTTGAACCTGGTAGTACTTGGAACTGGAAACAATGTTCCACAGGCCGGCGCCCATGTGCTCACCGTCCCACTGGAGGTTGGCGGGCGCGGTTGCAGCGCTGGTGTCCGCATCCTTGTCAAATATCAGCTGGATGGTCAGGATAAGGGTTGCATTGCTGTCTTTACGCTTTGCATCCACGAATTTTATCTTGTCAAAACGGTATTTGCTGGAGGAGCCAAGGGTCAGTTTGAAAGCGCTGGAAGAGCTGCTTGAAAAATAGTACTCCTCCTCGTCCTCCACGCCCAGGGTGATGGTTACTTCCGGGGGTTTGGATTTGGTCCAGCTATCCCCGTCATCATTGGTGACTTCCCAGGAATCCACGTAATAAAGACTGGTGTTGTCGCCGGTAGGTGTTACCTCCACATCCCCTCCGTCACGTCCGGTACGGATATCTGAATCAATGGTAAGATTGATCTTGCCCACTTTCTGTTTGCTTGCTGCCATGACTGCCGGTGCCATTGCAGTGGACAGCAGGGAAATGATTAAAAGTGCAGCGCCTGCTTTTTTCCATATGATCATATCGGCATGTCCTTCCTTTCTTGGTTTTTACAAGGTTTATCTACTTATAACTATATCACATTATTCCAGGAAATGTCTTACAAATTATTAAAGGTTGGTGGAGCGGGGGAGGGAGAAGATAAATTCCGTGCCTACCCCTTCCGTGCTTACCACATCGATGTTTTCCCCGTGAGACTGGATGATCTCCTTCACGATGGAAAGCCCCAGCCCGGTGCCTTTTTTATCCTTGCCCCTTGACAGGTCCGTCTTATAAAATCGCTCCCAGATCTTTTTTTGGCTGTCCTTTGGGATGCCGATCCCCGTATCCTTCACTGATACGAATATTTTCTCATACCGGCCTGATGCCTGTATATAGATGGTGGAGTTGTGATGGCTGAATTTGATCGCATTGTCAATGAGATTGTAGAGGACCTGCTGTATTTTCCCAAGGTCCGCAAACACCATCTGGATGCTGTCGGAGAATGTGAGTTCAAAGCTTATATTCTTGGCATCGCAGGTGCCCTCAAATGAGGCCGCCGTATCCTTGATGACCCGGTTGATGTCAAAGTTTGTGCGGGACAGGTAACCTTTGGCATCCAGTGAATTCAGGGTCAGCATGCTTTCAGTCAGCTTGTGCAGGCGGTCTGTCTCTGAGATAACACGGGAAATATACTTCTCGTACATCTCGCTGGGAATGGTGCCGTCCAGGATGGCTTCCAGGTATCCTTTGATGGAAGTCAGCGGTGAGCGGTAATCATGGGAAACATTGGCAATGAAGTTTTTCTGGTACTCCTCCATCTTATTCAGCTCATCAGACATGTAGTTCAGCGTGTTGGCCAGATAGCCCACCTCATCATGGGTTTTTACTTCAATCCTGTAATCCAGATTGCCTGCGGCATATTCGTTGGCGCCATAGGTGATCTTGCGCAGGGGCAGGTATACGGTCTGGGTAAATACCAAAAGGATGATCAAGGACAAAGCAAACACAATGGCGGATGTGATGTAGAGGATGTTCAGGATATCATTTTGGGACTGGGTGATCTGACTCAGAGGGAGATGGATCAGAACGTAGCCGTAGGTGTTGTAATTCCCTGTGATGGGAGCGGATACGCTGAGTACGTCCTCTTTAAATAACCCATAATAGTTGCCCATGGAATAGGATCGGTTGCCCACTGCAGTGGGGTCAAAATTGGTGATGGTGGTCTGGACCCGGGAACTGCCCTGGCTGTCCATGACAACAGTCCCCTGCCGGTTGACAACCCATATTTCGGCCCGCAGGTACTTGGAAAGAGCCCGGATCTGGGAGGTGACCTCCTCGGAGTCCAGACGCTTGCCCTGGTACATGGTGCTGCAGGAGGATGCAATGATATTGGCTTCGTCATACATGGCATCCGCCTGGTATCTCACCAGATAGTCGCGTGTCATTTTCGATGAAAATGTGGCGATTGTGATGAACCCTAAAAGCCCGAATATCAGGTATCCCAGTATGAACTTGGAATATAAGGAACGGGTCATCGTGTTACCTCTTTACTTCAAATTTGTAGCCGATTCCCCACACAGTGGTGATGGCCCAGTTGGTATGATCTTTTATTTTTTCCCGGAGACGTTTGATATGTACGTCCACGGTGCGGGTGTCGCCTATATACTCATAGCCCCAGATGTGGTCCAGAAGCTGTTCCCTGGTGAATACCTGGTTGGGTGAGGATGCCAGGAAATATAAAAGCTCCAGCTCCTTTGGCGGCATTTCCACGGAGTGGCCCATGTAGATCACGGAGTAGTTGGTCAGGTTCACAATCAGATCCGGATACTCCACATACTCCCCCTGCTGCTGGGTGGAGGAGGGCATGGGAGCGGGAGCCGCCTGGTAGCGGCGCAGCACGGCCTTTACCCTGGCCACCAGTTCCTTGGAGTCAAATGGTTTTATCATATAATCGTCAGCCCCCAGCTCCAGGCCCAGGACTTTGTCAAAAATCTCTCCCTTGGCCGACAGCATGATGACCGGTACCTGAGAGGCGGACCGCAGCTCCCGGCACACCTGATATCCGTCCATGCCCGGAAGCATCAGGTCCAGAAGGACCAGGTTGGGCTTAAATTCAGGGAACACCCTGAGCGCTTCCTCACCGTCTCCCACGATCATTGTCTCATAACACTCTTTCATCAGGTAGAGGGAGATTAATTCCGCAATATTTGCATCATCATCCACAATCAGAATTCTCTGCTTCTCTGCCATGTTCTATTCCTCCTCTTTGGGTCAGTTTTAGTTGGGTGATCATTTACTTGAAGGTCACAATAGTTACGCCGGAGTCCCCTTCTCCGAACTGGCCAAGGCGGAATTCCTTTACGTATTTTAACTGGCGAAGACGCTTGTGCACCGCGTTCTTTAGGGCGCCTGTACCGCGCCCATGGACTACGCGCACGCTCTGCAAATGGGCCAGGTAGGCATCGTCCAGGTATTTTTCCATGACAGGAAGGGCTTCATCAGTGGTCATGCCTATGAGGTTCACTTCCGTGGAAATGGATGCGGACTTGGACATCTTGATCTGGCTGGAGCCGCTTCCCTTGCCCTTGGCCGGGGACTTCCCGCCATAGCTGTAGGAGGAGCCGTCACCCAGGGTGGCGCTTATGTCCTTTTCATTGAGGAGTTCCAGGTCCTTAATGTTTACCAGGGAGCGGAGTATGCCCATCTGCACATAAAGGTCGCCCTTGGCATTGGGCAGGGTGCTTACCGTGCCCTTTAAGTTCATGGACAGGACCTTGACGCCATCGCCGATTTTCAGTTTCTTGGGAGAAATGGGCTGGCTGGGGCCTTTGGCCTTAACCGCCAGTTTCTCATCTGTTTTTTTCATCTGGTCCCTCAGCTTGGCGCGCTGTTCCTCCAGCTCCTTGTTCACACCGCTGCTGGCAGCCAGTTTGTTGATCTGTTTGATGGTCTGGTCCGCTGTCTCCTTGGCTTCACGCAGAATGCGCTGGGCCTCCTCGGTGGCATTCCGGATCACCTTATCCTTGCGTTCGTCCAGGCGCTCCTCCTTCTGGGTGAGCCTGGATTTGAGCTTGGCGATCTCTTCCTTGTAGGTATTGATCTCCGCCTGCTCCTTCTCTATGGTAAGGCGGCTGGACTCCAGGCTGGACAGCAGGTCCTCAAAGGACTCATCCTTGGCTTCCAGATGGTTCTTGGCGTCCTCAATGATATAGTCCGGAAGTCCCAGCTTCTTGGAAATGGCAAATGCATTGCTTTTGCCGGGAATGCCGATCAGCAGTCTGTAGGTGGGCTGCAGTGTCTCCACGTTAAACTCACAGCAGGCATTCTCCACACCCTGTGTTCCAAGGGCAAACACCTTCAGCTCACTGTAATGGGTGGTGGCCATGGTGCGGCACTTCATGTTGTGCAGGAAGGAAAGGATGGCAATGGCCAGGGCAGCACCCTCTGTGGGGTCTGTTCCTGCGCCAAGTTCATCAAAAAGACACAGGGAGCGTGCATCAGCTTCGCTTAAAATGCGGACAATATTAGTCATATGGGCGGAGAAGGTGCTGAGACTTTGTTCAATACTCTGTTCATCGCCGATATCTGCAAACACCTCGTCAAACACTGCCAGCTCGGATCCTTCCCAGGCCGGGATGTGCAGCCCTGACTGGCCCATGAGGGTAAAGAGCCCCACGGTCTTTAAGGACACGGTCTTGCCGCCGGTATTGGGGCCTGTGACGATAAGCAGGTCAAAATCCTTTCCCAGCCATACATTGATGGGAACCACGGACTGGGGATTTAGCAGCGGATGGCGCCCGTCCTTGATATGGATAAAACCACGGTTGTTAAATACAGGGGCACTGCACTTGTAGCGGCGCGCCAGGCTTGCTTTTGCGAAGATAAAGTCCAGTTGTGACAACAGCTCCTGGTTCATCTTAAGCTCCTCAATAAAGGGCGCGGCCTGATTGCTGAGAGAAGCCAGGACAGCTTCGATCTCCTTCTGTTCCTGGATCTCCAGTTCGCGCACTTCATTGTTCAGCTTGATAATGGCCATGGGCTCTATGAACAGAGTGGAGCCGGTCGCAGACTGGTCGTGGACCATGCCGGACACCTGGTTCTTGTATTCGGATTTGACGGGAAGGCAGTAGCGCCCGTCCCTCATGGTGATAACCGCGTCCTGAAGATAGGAACGGTTGGAATTGAGGATGGAATTCAGCTGTGTATGGATGCGGTCGGCGATCACCTTCATGGACCGGCGTACATGGGATAATCCGGGACTGGCATCATCCGCCACCTCGTCCTCGGAGAGGATACAGCGTTTGATCTCGTTGTTCAGGGGGGTGAGGGGTTCCAGACCTGCAAACAGAGGTTCCAGGGAATCGGATGTGTCGATTCCGTCCTGCCGGCTGCCATCGTCCTCTGCCTCATGCCTGCCATAGGCCTTGGCCCTGGCCGCTGCGGTCATGTTGGAGCTGATGGAGAGCAGCTCCGGTATGCTTAAGGAACTTCCGATCTCCAGACGTTTTAATGAGTCCCTGATGTCCCTGACGCCTGCAAAAGAAGTGGTGCCTTTTAATCGGACTCTTGTAACTGCATCAGTTGTCTGCGCCTGCCATGTGCGGATCTCTTCCAGATCCGATGAAGGGGCAAGGCCGCGGCAGAGTTCTTTTCCCAGAGGGGACGCCGCATATTCTGTCAACTGGTTGATTATCTTATCGTATTCTAACGTTTTTAATGCTTTCAAATTCATATGATCCACCTATAATTTATGTCAAGATGCTGGATTAAAAAGGGCCTTTTTCCAAAAGGCGACATTTAAATTATACCATAAAAAATGATATTTACTATCTTTTTTACGATCTTTTCATATATAAAATCTTGCATAATATCTGGAAGAAACGTATAATAGAAAATGAGATTCTTCGTGAGGGAGGAGTACTATGGCGGATAAACATGCAGACCAGCATAGAAATACCAACCAGCAGGACCATGAGCCGGACAAGTCCCACCGCTTTATCAATGAAAAAATTGTCCGTCAGCCCCTGTCCAGGCGTCAGGTTGCCAGGAAGATCCTGCTGACTGTATTTTGTGCTGTGTTGTTCGGCGTATTGTCGGCTATCTGTTTTGTGGTGAGCCGTCCCGTGGCGGAGCGTCTGCTGGGCCAGGAAACACCTGAGGAGAGCAGTCAGATCACCATTCCCAAGGATGATCCGGAGACCACCCAGGCCACTACGGCAGAGGAATCCTCCGAAGCGGAACCGGCCCAGACAGAGCCTGTGGATGAGATGGTACGCTCCGAGATGGAGAAGTACCGGTATTCCATTGACGATTTGAATAAATTATACAGCAACCTTCGTGCCATTGCCGTTAATGCGGACGACAGTCTGGTGGTGGTGCATTCCATACAGCATGAAAAGGACTGGTTTGATAATCCTATTGAGACATCAGGACAGTTCTCCGGAATTATCATTGCCAGGACCAGGGCTGAAATCCTTATATTGGCTCCCGGGCAGGCGGTGAAGGCAGCGGATTCCATTGAAGTTGCGTTCCCGGACAATACCATGATGCCGGGCACGGTGAAGCAGAGCGACACCATCGCCGGTCTGGCTGTGATAAGTGTGGATGCGGCCCAGATGGACAGCGAGCAGTTTAAGAAGGTAGAGGCCATTGAACTAGGAAATTCCTACTCGGTAAAGCAGGGAGATCTGGTGGTGGCAGTGGGCGCTCCTGCGGGGATCGTGCATTCCAGTGATTACGGCAACATTTCCTATGTTGTGCGCAATGTGCAGACCGTGGATGGTACAAGCCGTTTTTTCTACACAGATGCCAATGGGGATGCGGATGCAGGAACATTTCTGGTCAATACATCCGGTGAACTGATCGGATGGGTTACGGATCAATATGATGATGAGGACTCCGGCCGGATGACCACGGTGGTGGCTGTGTCTGATTATAAGGGGATCCTTTCCATGCTGATCAACGGGATTTCAGCTCCGTATTTCGGCATTAAGGGGCAGGAGGTAAATCAGGCCATGGAGGACAGCGGCATGCCTTACGGCATTTATGTCACTGCATCCATTACAGACGGACCGGCGTATAATGCGGGCATACAGGCAGGCGACATCATTACCTGGATGAACGGTGAGCAGGTGGGTAATATGAAGGATTTCCAGAACCAGGTGGAGAAGCTTCATGTGGGCGACAAGATCAAGGTAGCCGTACTGCGCAACGGGAAAGATGAATATAAAGAAATTGAATTTCCAGTAACCATCGGAGCCAGGTAGTTCAGACGCCTGGCTGCGTTATTGTATAGTCATTTAATATAGTCATTCAAACTTATGCAATGCAGTACTAAACATATCAGAAAGACGAGGAAGTAAAAATGAAATACATTGACACCTTCAGGGAAGGCATGCACATTGCGGATGTGTACCTGTGCAAGAACAAGCAGATTGCACTGACAAAGAGCGGCAAGGAGTACGGCAATCTGGTGCTTCAGGATAAGACAGGGACCATTGATGCCAAGATCTGGGACCTGGGTTCGCCCGGCGTGGGAGAGTTTGAAACCATGGATTATGTTCACGTGGAGGCGGACATTACCCTGTTCCAAAGCTCCAACCAGATGAATATACGCCGCATCCGCAAGGCCCAGGAAGGGGAGTACGTGGAAGCGGATTATCTGCCGGTTTCCAAGAAGAATATTCAGGAGATGTATGAGGAACTGCTGGGCTACATAAGATCCGTGAAGAACCAGCATCTTCAGAAGCTGTTAAGTATTTATTTTGTGGACAGCCCGGCCTTTGCAAAGGCATTCCAGTTCCACTCCGCTGCAAAAAGCGTCCATCATGGATTTGTGGGCGGACTTTTGGAGCATACCCTGAGCGTGACAAAGCTTTGTGATTATTATGCTTCCTACTATCCTCAGCTCAACCGGGATCTGCTGCTGACAGCAGCCATTTTCCATGACATCGGTAAGACAAAGGAATTGTCCCGTTTCCCGGAGAATGATTATACGGATGACGGCCAGCTGCTGGGGCATATTATTATTGGTACCGAGATGGTGAGCAGGGGTATACGTGCCATTCCGGGATTCCCGGAGGTGCTGGCTCTGGAGCTTAAGCACTGTATCCTGGCACATCACGGAGAGCTGGAATACGGCTCACCTAAGAAACCGGCTCTGTTAGAGGCATTGGCCCTGAACTTTGCGGATAATACAGATGCCAAGATGGAGACCATGATCGAGGCGCTGAATGCAGGCAATGCTGGAAATGATAATAAAGGCTGGCTGGGATACAACAGGCTGCTGGAGACAAATATCAGGAAGACTTCGGAGTAAGAAAGATTTTTACAGCAGAAAAATTTCGACAATAGAATGAATGGAAAAGGCTGAAAATACGGGGCGTGAGGAGTGGTGGAAGAAAAAATCAAACGCGCGTTGATGTTTTCAGCTTTTTAAATGAAAATTTGCCTGAAATCCATGGGCAAGAACGTTAAGGCAGGAGATGTATAATGGAAAAGAACCAGGAATTTACGGTTGTGATAGAGGACATGAGTGAGGATGGCGCAGGGGTGGGAAAGCTGGATGGCTACATCTGGTTTATCAAGGACACGGTAATAGGGGATGTGGTCCGTGCAAAAGCCATGAAGATGAAAAAATCATATGGTTTTGCACGCCTGATGGAGGTGCTGGAACCGTCCGGCAGCCGGGTGGAGGCGGCCTGCCCCGTGGCACGCCGGTGCGGCGGGTGCCAGCTTCAGTCCATGAGCTATGAAGAGCAGCTTCAGTTTAAGGAGCGGAAGGTGCTTAACAATCTGATGCGGATCGGAAGGTTTGACCGGGAGGAAATTAACATGCTGCCCATCATGGGTATGGAACATCCATGGCGATACCGCAACAAGGCACAGTTCCCCTTTGGCAGGGACAAGAATGGGAAGATCATAGCGGGATTTTATGCCGGCCGTACCCACGACATCATAGAAAATGATGACTGTCTCTTGGGGGTGGAGGAGAATCAGGAGATATTAGGGATCATCAAACGGTTCATGGAAGAACAGGGGGTGGAGCCCTATGACGAGACCGGTCATAAAGGTCTTGTGAGACATGCGCTGATCCGAAAGGGATTTAAGACCGGGGAGATCATGGTCTGCCTGGTGATCAACGGGAGAAAGCTGTCAGGGAAGAACGCGGGGACAGGAGAGGAGCGCCTGGTGGAAATGCTGCGCCAGGTAAAAGGGATGACCAGTATTTCCTACAGCATCAATACGGAACAGACAAATGTGATCATGGGAAAGGAGATCGTAAACCTATATGGGCCTGGGTATATAAGGGATTATATCGGGGATGTGCAGTACCAGATCTCCCCGCTTTCATTTTACCAGGTAAATCCCGTGCAGACGGAGAAGCTGTACAAAACCGCCCTGGAGTATGCAAATCTTAGCGGAAATGAGACGGTGTGGGATCTGTACTGCGGCATCGGGACCATTTCCCTGTTCCTGGCCCAAAAAGCAAAGCAGGTCTATGGGGTGGAGATCGTGCCCCAGGCCATTGAGGATGCCCGGAGGAATGCGGCTGTCAATGGGATGGATCATGTGGAATTCTTTGTGGGAAAGGCGGAGGAGGTACTTCTCCAACAGTATGAGAAAAACCAGATCCACGCGGACGTGATCGTGGTGGACCCACCCAGAAAAGGGTGTGATACGGTCTGCCTGGATACGATACTTAAAATGCAGCCGGAGAGGGTGGTCTATGTGAGCTGTGATTCGGCTACGCTGGCCAGGGATCTGAGATATCTGGCTGATGGGGGGTATGAGGTGGAGAAGGTGAGATGTTGTGATATGTTTCCTGGGACGGTGCATTGCGAGTCCATAGTTCTGTTGCAGCGTGTGAGTGCGGTGAAAGGGAAGTGATTGTGAGGAGAGAATGAAGATATTAAAGAATTGTATTCAGTGTAAACGGTGTGGTGATATGATTGAATCGAAGTCAACACATGATTTTGTGACATGTTCCTGTGGAGCCTGTAGTGTAGACGGCGGGTTAGAGTATCTGCGTAGATTAGCGGATAGTATGGATTGCTATATCGAATTATCAGTAATGGAGGCGCTGATAAAGGAATAGGCATGATAGAAGAATATAAAAATTTTATTTTAGACGTGGGGACGATGAAGTCTTTGCGTCTTTTTTGTTGATTGGAGGTGTTGCAATCTTGTGAAAAAAATTAGAATGATACCAGTGCCGCCCAAAGAAATTAAGAAACTGAAAGTAGCAGCGTACTGCCGTGTCAGTACCAAAAGCAAGAAACAAAGAGCCAGTTTAATGAATCAAATCTGGTACTATACGGAACAAATATTAAATCATGATGATTGGCAATTTGCTGGTGTTTATTATGATTTTGGAAAGAGCGGGCTACGAAAAAAGGGACGCACTGGGTTAGTGCGGATGCTCAAACAGGCGGATAAGGGGGAAATAGACTACATACTTACCAAATCGGTAAGCAGAGTGTCGAGAGATACGCTGGAATTATTAAACATAATCAGATATTTAAAGGAAAGAGGTATTAGCATGTATTTTGAGAATGAAAAGCTGGATTCTATGGATTCAGCAGCAGAATCCTACATTACGTTGGCTGGAGCAGTAGCACAGGAGGAGAGCAGTAATATAAGTGACAACATACAGTGGGCGGTAACAAGAAGATTTGAACAGGGAATCTTTACAAACTATAAGGCGTTTACGGGATATGAGTGCATAGATGGTGAGTTGGTTATTATTCCAGAGCAGGCGAAAATTGTAAGGATGATATTTGATTTTTACTTAGAAGGACATACATTTGCACAGATTAAAGCAGAACTGGAAAAACGAAACATTAAGACAGCCACAGGGAAAAGCAAATGGGATGTAACAACCATACAAAAGATGTTGAAAAACGAAAAGTATAAGGGAGATAGTTTACTTCAAAAAACTTTTACGGAAGACTATTTAAATGGAATCCGCAAGAAAAATATTGGACAACGTCCGAAATACTATGTAAAAGGCTGTCACCCTGCCATAATTTCTTCTGAAATTTTTGATAAGGTTCAGGAAGAAATGTTTCGGAGAGGGAGGTTGGTAATGGATGAAAAGGGAAAAAGGGAAGGAAGCCTGCAGACATTCTCCTACTTTGCAGGATGAGCAGATTGAAAGGATTCTTACAGATGCTTTGTGTGATTGTATGTATGATGAGAATGTTGTAAAGGAAAAGGTAAATAGGATTGATGTTTATGAGGCGCAGATTATTATTTGCTTGGCAGGGGCAGGTGAATACAAAGGCTGTAGATTATGTTAAGTATTGTTTGCTGTAGCAAAATCATTCATTTCTCTGAAAATAGAATAAGATGATTTACTTTTATGCTAATTTCAATTATAATATTAGCATGAAAGGAGAAAAACCATGACGCAATTCGAAAAGATTGACCAACTGATGAAAGAACATAACGGAATCATTCAAACAGCACAGGTGTTGGAAAAAGGGATTTCCAAAGCGGTATTTTATAATTATATCAAAGAAAAGTCATTAGAAAAATCGGCCCATGGAATTTACATTTCTCCTGATGCGTGGAAAGATGAGATGTATCTGCTCCACCTTCGTTGCGGTCAGGCTGTATTTTCTCATGAAACAGCATTGTTCTTTCACGATCTGACTGATAGGGAACCATCGCCATACTCTATTACTGTAAAAACTGGTTATAACCCATCCTCGCTTCGTTCAGATGGCATTCGGGTATATACAGTTAAAAATGAACTTCATTCAATCGGCGTAACAACAGCTATGACGACCTTTGGGAATCGAGTATTGGTTTATGATATGGAACGCACCATTTGTGATTTGATCCGCAGCCGAAGTAATATAGAGATCCAGTCTTTTCAGGGAGCACTCAAACAATATGCCGGCCGTAAGGATAAAAATTTGAGGGTCTTGATGAGGTATGCCGGAATGTTCCGGGTGGAAAAAATTTTAAGACAGTATATGGAGGTACTCTTATGACAAAAACATCAAGACAACTGAAGGACTTAATTCGCAACCTCTCAAAAGAAAAATCTGCGGACGCACAGATACTGATGCGGAATTATATGATGGAACGCTTCTTGGAACGTATTTCTCTTTCTGAGTATCGGGACAAATTTATTCTAAAGGGTGGAATGTTAGTTGCCGCAATGGTTGGACTGGATGCCCGGTCCACAATGGATTTGGATGCCACCATAAAAGGCGTTAACGTAAATGCAAAGGACATTGAAGGCCTGATTTCTTCCATCATCACAGTACCAATTGATGACGGTGTACAATTTCAACTGAAAAATATTTCAGAAATTATGGACGAAGCAGAATATCCGGGAATTCGTGTCAGTATGATTACAATATTTGACGGTGCTGTAACTCCATTAAAAATTGATATTTCCACTGGCGATATCATTACACCGAAAGAAGTAAGGTACAGTTTTAAACTTATGCTGGAAGAACGCTCCATAGATATATGGGCATATAATTTGGAGACAGTGTTGGCGGAAAAACTGGAAACTATAATTTCTAGAGCAACAACCAATACCCGAATGAGAGATTTTTATGATATTTATATTCTGTGTCAATTGTATGGGAAAACATTGAACCCGGCTGTCTTATATGATGCATTGCTGGCAACAGCTAATAAGCGGGGAACAGAATCTTATCTAATGGAAGCGATAGAAGTGTTCGATGAACTCCGGAACAACTCCGCTATGCGGAGGCTTTGGAGTTCTTATCAGAAAAAATTCTCTTATGCGGCGGATTTGGATTGGATGAATATTATGATGTCAATTCGGAATTTGTATACAGCAGTCTCAAAGCGAGGGGAACTTTACATTTGATGAGATGCTGCTATATGCAAAACAAGCCTTGGATGAATGTAATGTAGTATTTGTTGGACTACAGCAGAGATTTCCAATAGTCTTTGTTGCTCAACCGGAATTTCCGAGGCCAGCACCATTATTATTAAGCGAAAGCCAAAGATTTGATAATAGAATAGCTCGATTAGCGAACACCGTAGCCATTTCTGCAGAACAAATGCACGGTACGGAGAATGACTTTTCAGCGAGAGAAATTTGCCATATATTTTATTTGTTTCCGAAAGATAAGGCAGAGCGAGTAATTGAGGAGTTTGGGCAACTTATTTTAGATACTTTTTCAGAAGAAGAATTGTTAAGTAATAAAAGAGTAGGATGCCATGTTGTTGGGATGGTTCATGTTAAAAAAGATGAAACACCCGAAAAACAATTTCCAAAGAGAATGGATTGCCAAGGGTATTCGTAGACTTATCAATACGGTAAAAGGGCAAAATTTTATAGCAGCGACCAATAATACGTTATCTTTAATTATTAAACAAGTACCGGAAGAACGCCAATTAGATTTACGAAAAGATTTTTTTGAGTTATCATTTGCAGATATTTCAACAGAAGAAGGCTGGAAAAGCATAGCGAATATTTTGAATGATATTTTAAAAGAGTTCGGTTTGACAGCGAATAAGAAAACTGCAAAATTTATATTATGAAACAGGATAAGAAAATACCTGGGGTCTGTATAGAACTTAGTAAAAGAAATATGATATTTGATCTAGTCCGTTTTTTGCAGGATGAAGTAATTGTATTTGATGATTTGGACGAATTTTCAGAGGAACTAAGGGAAAGCGTAAAGCTTTTGAAGGAAAGATTCGGCTGATTAAAATGTAAAAGGACGGACTACTACGAATGGAGGTGTGAGTACAGATATGTATATATGGAAAAATGTAACCGAAAGAAACAGTCATTCCCGTTCAATTGATGGAAACGGAAGACAACCATCATTAAAGAAAGGCCCAAAATAGCATGAATGAATTGGAACAATACAAAGAAAGACTGCGTATCGCTTTGAGTGCTGCAAGGATCTGTATTTTTGAAGTTGACATTTTGCGGCAGCAATACACCTTTTTTGAAAACGCGGAGACCATATTCGGCGTTTCAGGGGATGATATTCTAAAAGACGTGCAGCCCTACAGCGTGTTGGAGCCGGAAGCATACCGACTGGCTGTTAGCGAATATTTTTCACATCCGGATGATTGGGAAGTGATCGAGGATGCTTTTGCACAAATTCTGAACGGCAAACCGGCGATCTATGATGCCCGCATGAAAGCCGGAGGGTCTGGGTTTATATGGTGCAGGATCCATGTGACTCCTATCATAGAAGATAATAAGCCCGTAAGAATGATCGGCGTAATCATGGATATAACTGATACAAAGAAAAAGACCGAAAGCTTGGAACAAGCTGTCAACCGGGATGCTTTTACAGGCTTTTACAATAAAGAATATTCCATCACATTGATTCGTGATATCCTGGAGGAACGTAAAAATTTACAGCATGCTCTTGTAATATTGGATATTGACAATTTTAAGCATTTTAATGATACTTATGGACATGATCAGGGTGATAGGATTATCAAATCGCTGTCCCGGACAATTAAAATGTCATTCCGTAAAACAGACATACTGGGCCGCTTTGGCGGTGACGAATTTATTATATTTATTCCGGATATCGAAGATGAGAAATGGCTGTACCGTAAGCTTCAGAATCTGAGCCGTTTGGAGATTGATGATTTTGTCTGCACGAACAGTATGGGAGTTGCTGTTTTTCCCAGGGAGGCGGCAAATTTTAACCTTCTATTTAAAAAGGCGGATATAGCGCTTTACCATGCCAAGATCTCAAAGGAAAAGCCTGTATTCTTTTCAGAACTTGACAGAAGCGAACAAGAGATCCCCTTGCGCTAAGGCGGACTCCGTTTCTTCAGACATCATTATTAACCGGATTTCCTATTGACGCGAACACTGTGCCGCGCTGTATTCTTGGGCTTAAATGGTCTAAAATGTCTTCTCGCCTTCCAAGAATAAACGTATACATACCCGCAGATAATATTACCCCTCATCCCGATACTATACTGGGAAATTTGCAGAAATGGAAACAGAGAATAGCATGATTGATTTCAAACAATTGATGAACACAAGTGAATATGATTTCCTCCGGACAGAGAAAAGGCTGGGAAACAGGATCATCCTTCTGGGCCTGGGGGGAAGCTATGCATACGGAACGTGTAATGAGAACAGTGACATTGATTTTCGCGGGATTACCTTGAATATGCCTTCTGACCTGATCGGGCTTACGGAATTTGAACAGTATGAGGATGCCAATACGGACACGGTGATCTATTCATTTAACAAGATCGTGAGACTGCTGCTGGACTGCAATCCCAACACCTGTGAGATCCTTGGCCTGGATGAGGACCAGTACCTGATCAAATCAAAACTGGGCCAGGAACTGCTGGATCACAAGGGGATCTTTTTATCCAAACGGGCGGCCAAGTCCTTTGGGGGATATGCGGGAGCGCAGCTGAGACGGCTTCAGAACGCCATTGCCAGGGACTCCATGCCCCAGACCGAAAAGGAGCAGCACATCCTTCGGTCGGTGAGAAATGCCCTGGAGGATTTTGAAAGGCGGTATTCCAACTTTGACAGGGGAAGTATCCGCCTATACATTGACCGGTCTGAGAATCCGGAATTGGAAACTGAAATCTATATGGATGCGGACTACCGGCATATGCCTCTTCGGGATTATGAAAGTATGTGGGCGGCCATGCACAGCGTTGTGAAGGATTATGATAAGATCGGTAAACGCAACAGGAAAAAGGATGATAATCACCTGAATAAACATGCAATGCATTTGATCCGGTTATTTATGATGGCTGTAGATATATTGGAAAAAGGGGAGATTAATACCAACCGGAGGCATGATCTGGATCTGCTGATGAAGATACGCAGCGGAGGGTTCCGGAAAGAGGACGGGACATTTGACAGTGAATTTTACGATATCCTTGCCGATTTTGAGGAACGGCTTCAAACCGCCACCAGGGAAAGCGTGCTTCCGGATAATCCGGACATGGAAAAGGTGGAGGCATTTGTGGAATATGTAAACCGAAGATCCATAGAGGGGGATTATTGATGATGGATGATATTTTTAATACGATCCAGCAAAAGCTTGGGGAAATTGAGGAAAAGGAAAAAGTCAGGATTCTTCACGCAGTGGAGTCGGGAAGCCGCGCTTGGGGCTTTGCTTCCCCGGACAGTGATTATGATGTAAGGTTTATCTATGTGAGAAGCGGAGAAGATTACCTGAGACTGGATGAACCAAGGGATGTGATCGAATGGCAGCTGGACGAGGTGCTGGATATCAATGGATGGGATCTGAAAAAGGCTCTGAGACAATTCCATAGAGGGAATGCGACTTTGTTTGAGTGGAGCAATTCTCCTATCGTATACAGGACCACAAAAGAGTGGGGGCGGATCTATGAGGCGGCAGCCGGCTTCTTTTCCTCAAAGGCGGCCTCCCATCACTATTATGGGACGGCCAACAGTACATATGCCCAGTATCTGCAGGAGGAGAGGGTGAGTTATAAAAAGTATTTTTATGCCCTGAGGCCTCTTCTTGCAGGAAAATATATTGAGGAAACCCACTGTCCGCCGCCGGTGCTTTTTTCTGATCTGATGAAAATGGACATACCCCAGGAACTGAGGGAGGGTATAGAGGAACTTCTGGAGCTCAAGGGACGCATGGGAGAGGGCGAGAAGGGGACGCAAATGCCGGCCATTCAATGTTTTATTGAGGAGGAGCTGGCAAGGCAGAAATCCTATACGGATCATTTGCCTGAAGACAGGAAAAACGGATGGGATGAATTAAACCATGTTTTCATGGAAATTCTGGATTCAGGTTCCCGCTGTCCTGAACTGTTACTATAAAATAAAAATCAAAAAGTGCCTGCAACTTTAATCCTCATTTCTCCGTCTAAGATATGTAACCAATAGGAAGCTATCACAAAAAAGAAGGGATAAAGAAATGAGATTAAATATGACAAGAAGACACACGGTAATTATGCTATGCGCATTGGCAATGGCCACCACCGTGCCGGCCATACCGGCATTTGCGAATGGAAACATCCCTGTCAAAGGGCAGGCTATTGCAAAAGGCACAGCCTATGGGGCCAGATCCCAATCTTCTGATGAGAGTAAAATGAGGGACGCGGCAGCACATGTGCAGGAGGCATTTGATAAACAGGATCTGAATAAGCTGGCCGGGCTGTGTACGTATCCTTTGACGGTTTCCTATAAGAACGGAGATTTGGTGGAGATAAAAAATAAGCAGGGATTTCTGGCATTGGGCAGTGAGATAATATTTTCCAGGGCAATGAGAAATGCCGTTGCTTCCACCAATGTGGCGAAATTAGTCAGCGTAGGCAAGGCGGGGGCCCAGATGGGGGATGATTGCGGGCTGTCTTTGTATAAAGTGGGAGGAAAATGGAAGGCAGGCTACTTCTATCTGGATGCGGCAGGCAGTTCAGACCAGCAGGCTGTGGATATCAGCAGCCTTTCTGAGATGGCTGAGCAGATTCAGAAGACATTTTCTTATAAAAGCCTTGACACTCTTGCCATGATGTGTAATTATCCAATGGTAATGACCTATGCAAACGGTACCAGCCAGGAGATCCAGACACCGGACCAGTTAAAGGCCCTTGGGGAAGATAAAGTGTTTACGGATAAGTTGTCCAAAGCCATCGACAAGGTGGAGGTGTCTAAATTAAAAGAGGTAGGAAATGCCGGCGTGCAGATGGGCAGTGACAGCGGCCTGAATATGTATCGGTTTAATGGATATTGGAAGATCAACCAGATTTACCAGTAAAAGACGGCTTACCAGTAAAAGACAAAGAGATGTGTGGAACCGGAAGACTGCTGCAGCTTCCGGTTTGTCCTGTTTTACGGAACAGAAGACATGGGAGCCGTATGGATCGGGCATGGCAGGGGCAGAATAAATTAGCTTGGAGTGTGACTGAAAAGGGACGGGTGTGGGCAAATGAACCAGCATTTTAATGTTTTAAAAGTAGTGAAAATAGCCGGCGGCAGCCTTCTTGCCATGCTGATCGCGGAGGGGCTTGGATTAAATTATGCTGCGTCAGCAGGGGTGATCACTCTTTTGAGCATACATGACACCAAACGTGAGACCATACGGCTGATGGCCAGGAGAATGTCTGCCTTTCTTCTGGCCCTGGCGCTGGCGCCCCTGTGCTTTGGGCTGTGCGGATACAGTCCGCTGGCCATAGGTGTGTTTCTTCTCCTGTTCACTCCTGCCTGTACCTGGCTTCAGATACAGGACGGAATATCGGTGAGCACGGTGCTTATGACACATTTCCTTGCAGAAGGCGCCATGGGAACTGCCAATGTGGTGAACGAGGTCCTGCTTTTAGTAATCGGCACCGGTGTGGGGGTTGCCATGAATCTCTATATTCCGGGGAGAAGGGCGGCCATTCGGCGGAGACAGCAGATGATCGAGGAACAGTTTCGCTTTCTGCTGGCAGGGATGGCGGATGTTTTGGACGGAAAATCCAAACGCGGAGAGGAAGGACGCAGATCTTATGATGCATGTGTGGGGAGCTTGGAACAGATGCTGAGAGACGGCGAACAGGAGGCATACCGCCATATGGAGAACAGCCTGCTGGCAGATACAAGGTATTATCTGAGTTATATGGGACTGAGGAAAAATCAGCTGGCCGTGCTCAGAAGGATCCGGTCATATCTGGAGCGGGCAGATTCCTTCCCGGTGCAGGCTGAACGTCTGGCTGTTCTTGCCCGTGATATCAGCCGGTCGTTTCATGAGTATAACAATGCGTTAGGACTTCTGGAGAAAACGGAATGGGTGAAGCTGGAGATGAGACAGCAGCCCCTGCCCGCGACCAGGGAGGAATTTGAGGCCAGGGCTGTGCTGTTTCAGGTGCTGCTGGAACTGGAACGGTTCTTGGTGCTGAAGCGGGAATTTGTCCAGGGACTGAGCCGGGAGGATATCAGCGCGTTTTGGGAAAAGGCGTAGGCTGTCCAGGGAAATGTATGGGGTGCCGTGAAATGTACAGAGCCTGAGCAGACCATATAAAATGACACACAGATGTCATGTTTGATCTGATATATTATCCATACAATAAAGCAGATGAGAGAGGTGGATTTATGGTTTGGCATGAAGCGTATCCTGCAAACAGACAGCCTGATATGGAGGAAATAGATAGTTTTATCGGGAGCCCATACTGGAAATCCCTGTGCACTTATGTGGAGAGAAACTATCTTGTAACACCGCGCATTGAATTCAGCAGATGCACCATGCAGACGGGGTGGAATGTGAAATACAAAAAAAGTTCCCGGGCAATCTGCACTCTGTATCCTGAACAGGGGAAGTTTATCTGTATGATTTCCATCGGAGCAAAGGAAGCAACTGAAGCAGAGCTGGTATTAAAGGGATGCACTGCCTATCTCCGGCAATTGTATGAAAGATGTACCCCCTTCAACGGTGGGCGGTGGCTGATGATTGAGGTGACCAGTGAGGAGATCTTGGAGGATGTAAAGGAACTGATAGGTGTAAGGATGAAGACAAAGAGATAGAAGCGGGTAAGCCGGTGTATAAGGGCCGGTGTATAAGGGCTGCAGTTTGTGAATCACACATCACAGGCTGCGGCCCTTTTTTGCTTTCGTATTATCGAATCAGAAGATAAAAAGAACCATAACGAACAAATGTGGAAAGGAGATGGCAGAACGAATATATAAATAGTGCACATAAATATATGTACAAAAAGCTGAAAATAAAAAGAATTATACAAACCATTGACTTAAAAACAGGTTTGGTATAGAATAAAAGCACTAAAAACGAACTGATTAGAACTACATAAAGGAACAAAACAAACAATAATAAACAATAGGGGGTGTGGATGGATTCCATGTATGGAGGATCACTGTATCAATGATCCCTCCCGGTTATTTCAGGTTTAAAAAGAAAATGTCGGATGTGAGAGAAAACAGTATAAAGGAGGTAATGAGATGGCAGAAAGAAAAGTGAGTAAATTCGAGACCAGGATGGAACAGTTTGGCGCGTGGATTGAGAAGTATGTGGCGCCTCCCCTTGTGAAGTTCGGCAACCAAAGGCATATGGCTGCGATCAGGACCGCGTATATCAGAATCATCCCGTTTATCATCGTGGGTTCTGTTCCGCTGATCCTTACAAACCTGCCGATTCCCGGACTGGCAAACCTGTTTGCGCCCTATGCTGATAAGCTGAATGTCCTCTATTCCATGACCTTTAATTTTATCGGTCTGTGGCTGGCGATCAGTCTTGGTGCGGAGATGGCTAAAATGTATGGGTTGGACCAGAACATTGGAAGCATTGTGACGGTGGCATGTTCTCTTATTGTGGTGTCTCCCATTGATCTTTCCGCCAATACCATGGACTGTACCGGACTTTCGGTCAAGGGTATGTTTTCCATTATCATTGTCAGCGTGATCGTGGCGGAATTTATGAAATTTGCCCATGACAAGAACCTGACCATACGTATGCCCAAGGGCGTACCTGCCAACATAGCAACCAGTTTTGGCGCCCTGGTCCCCATGTCCATTCTGGCAACTTTTTTCTGGATCGCCAGGGTGGTACTGGGATTTGACCTGACCCAGTTCCTCAATATTATCATCAGTCCCCTGCTGGTGCTTCAGGATACATGGTTTGGCGTGCTGGTATGCGTTATTTTGCTTCAGCTTCTCTGGTTTGTGGGAATCCATGGAGGATCCTTTACTGTATGGGGGGTATGTTATCCCCTGCTGATCACCAATATTGCTGAGAATACAGCAGCATCCCTGATCGGCCAGCCTTTGCCTCATGTATTTACAGAGCCCTTTGTGTACACCTGGATCATGATCGGAGGCGTGGGCAGTACACTGCCCCTGTGCCTGATCTGGTGGAAGTCTAAGTCCGCGACCCTGAGGGAGGTGGCTCACCTGGCTTTGCCCTGCGGCATTTTTAATATCAATGAACCCATTATCTTCGGCGCTCCCATTGCATTTAACCCCATTATGTTTGTGCCTTTCATGCTGTCGGGGATCGTGGGATCCATGTTTGCGTATTTCCTCACAAGGCTGGGGATGATCACGGCAGCCTATGTGCCGACACCGTGGACCACGCCTCTTTTGATCAATCCATACCTGTCATCCGGAGGGGATGTGTGGTGTGTGGTTGCCCAGGTGGTGCTGCTGATCGTACTTTTTGTCATCTACTATCCATTTGCTAAGATCTGGGAGGCAAGGATGATCGAGGAGGAGAATTCATAGAAACGGGCTTATAGAAGCGGGGTTATAGGAACCGGTTCACAGGAATGAAATAAAAAGGAGTGTGCGATAATGGCAAGAAAAGTTAAAATGATGGTTTTATGTGCGTCCGGCATGTCCAGCGGACTGGTGGTTGACAGTATCATCCGGCATGCGGGGGAATACGGCGTGGAGGCGGATGTGCATTGTTCGCCCAGCCTGCGTTACCGGGAATTGGATTACAATGGGCTGGATATTATATTGATCGCCCCTCAGGTTAAAAGCTCCACCGGAGATATCATGGAGTATGTAAAGAGCCTTGGGCTGGATATCCCCTATATGAATATCCCGATGCGTGAATATGGGCTGGTAAAGGGCGGGGCGATCCTGAAGGAGGCTCTGGATGTATTGGATCATTACCAAGAGTGACAGGGGAGGATAGAGTAAATGGCACTTTCATTGGAAGAATTAGCAGCCCATTGCATGGAGATGATCGGCTATACGGGGGAAGGGAGATCCCTGGTGTATGAGGCGGTGGAACTGATGGTGGCGGATGAGTATCAGGCGGCTCTGAAGAAAATAGAGGAAGCGGAGGATCATCTCTCAAAGGCCCATGAGATCCAGTTCCTGAAGCTTATGAGCGTCCAGGCAGGAGGGGAGGAGATCCCCTGTAATATGCTTCTGCTCCATGCCATGGACATTCTTATGACCAGCACGGCGGAAAAGGATATGATCAAGACCATTGTGAAGGCAAAGATCAGGAAAGGGGAAGGAGTCAAAGAATGAATGGATTTATAGAGGAAGTATGTACCCAGGGGATGCTTCTGAAACGCTACCTGAAGGAATACTGGCCCGTGGACCGGGAAGTTGTGGATGCGATTGCCGAATGCTTTAAGTCCAAGGCCATGAACCGTGTGATCCTTACCGGCATGGGAAGCTCCCTGTACGCCATAGATGCGGTCAGAAGCTATCTCACCGGACACGGAATCCCGGCCCTGGCATTCAGTTCCTTTGAACTGTCCAGATTTCAGTTTAACCAGATTGACAGCCGCTGCCTGGTGATCATCATTTCCCAGTCCGGAAAATCACCTGAGGTGGTGGAGATAGCAAAGAAGGCCGCTCAGATTACCACAGTGGTGGGTATCCACAATTATGAGGAGAGTCCTCTGAAAGAGGAATGCGGCTTTATGCTTCAGATCCATGCCGACAAAGAGTATTCCGTGACAAACAAGACATATGAGCTGACCATGCTGATCCTCAATCTGGTCGCCCGGAGGCTGACAGGCGAACTGGACCAGGGGTTCATGGAGGAGTGCCGGAAGACGGCGGACTGGGCATGCCGGTGGCTGGAAAACTGGGAGGAAAACACCAGACCCATGTTTGAGTTCGCCCAGGGCACGCTTCTGTACGACCTGCTTGCAAATGACGCATCATTGGCGACTGCGCGCCAGCTGTCCCTGGCTTACAGGGAGGGACTGCATAATTGTACAGCCGTGTGGGAATGCGCGGATTATGCCCACGGGCAGTATCACAGTTCCAAGCTGGGGGCAAAGTACCTGGCCCAGATGTTTTTTCCGGATTTTCTGGAAGGCACAAAGGAAATGAAAATGAAGGACTACATACTGGATCATGGGGGAAAAGTGATGCTTTATACATGTACTCCCATAAAACCCCAGGAGAACCTGATGGTGGTGCGGCTTCCCAGGGTGCAGGATTCGCTGATGCCTCTTGCGGAAAGCATTGCAGCTGAAACATTCCTGGGTATGCTGTATGGACCGGATTGGGTAAAGGACCATTGATCCGGCCCCGCAGTTGCCGTGGCCAGGCCGGCATGTAAGCGTTTAGAAAGGAGGAGATCTGCATGATTATTGATGTATCAAATACACTGGGACGCCACCGGTTCAAACCGGAGATCAAAGCAGAGGAACTGTTAAAGGAGATGGACAAAAACCATATTGATATGGCGGTAATCCACTGTTATGGGGAGAGTATGGACAACGAATCCGTATACAGGGCGGTCACGGGCCATCCGGACCGGTTTATCGGCCTTTATACGGTAAATCCCTGGTCAACGGACAGCGCCGGGGAGCTTGAGGAGGCATTGAAGGAAAAAGGGTTTAAGGGCCTGTACATGGATCCGGTCCGCCACGGCTACATGCTGTGCGAGCGCGAGGTGTTCTATCCCCTGCTGGACGTGTGCAGGAAGCACCAGGCGCCTGTGTGGTGCTATGGGGCGGCGGAGGTATTTTCCAACCCTGTTTTCTTTGAACAGATCGCGGAGGATTATCCGGACGTCAACATTATCATGGGGCGGATGGGACTTCAGTACGACAATGCAAGCGCGGTCGTGGTGGGGAAACGCCATAAGAATGTATTCCTGGAAACGTCCTCCAGTATGGATTTTAATACTCTGAGAGCCATGAAAACAGCGGGGATCGACCAGGTGCTTTTGGGAACGGGCACGCCGGATGCGGGATTCTATGAGCTGGAACTGGTAAAGGTGAGAAAGGCGGCAGTCAATTTCCCGGATGGGGAGGAAAAGGTTTTGTGGAAAAATGCAGCCAGGATATTCCGCATAGGGGAGGTGGACTAGATGATCATTGACATGCTTGCACATATTGGCATAAAAAAAGGTGAGGATTACCATGTGGAATCCCTGATCCGGATCATGGACCAGTCCGGCGAGGACAAGTGCATGATCTGCTCCCAGCTGGAAACGGTGAACAACGAATACATATATGAGTCCGTACAGAAATTCCCGGACAGGACCTTTGGTTTTGCGGTCATTAATCCATGGGATATTGACGGTGAGGAGCAGCTGGAAAAATGTTTCCGTGATTATCATTTTTATGGATTGAAAATGAATGCCATACGCTTTGGATACTCAGCCGACCGCCACAGCTTGCTGGATCCATATTTTGAATTATGTTGTAAATACAACAAATGTGTGGTAGTTCACGGACAATCAGATATGTTCTCTATTCCGGACAAATGGGCCCAGATGGCAAAAAGTTTTCCGGATGTGCCTGTGGTGCTGTTTCATATGGGGGTTCCCTTAATGTATGAGAGGGCCATAGAATTGGCCGGGGAAATTCCGAATTTTTACCTCAGCACGGCAGGGGCGTATGTGCCTGTGATCCAGATGGCATATGACCGGCTGGGACCGGAAAAAATACTGTTTTCATCCGATGCCCCCTTCTGCGACCAGACACAGGAGATGGATAAGATCCGTTACGTGACAAAGAATGAGGAACATCTGGAAATGATGCTTGGAAGGAATGCGGCCAGGATCATGGGGATGGAATACAGATAGGAGCCTTGAGGGGAGAGAAAGATGAAGGGTACAAGTATCATGTGGGATTACATCAGGGAAGAACAGGCGGCGCTCAGCCGGATGCTGGATGACAAAGCACTGTTTGACTGCGCCGGATCCCTTCCTCAGGTGGATGCAATCTATATTGTGGCCCATGGCAGTTCCTTTAACGGCGCTGTGGTGATGTCGGATTTTCTGTCCCGGTGCATGAATGCCAGAGTGTACGGCTATATGCCGGCCAATTTCATTCACAGCTGCCACTCCCTTTTGTGTGAGGACAGGAAACGATGTATGGTGGTGGCTATCAGCCAGACCGGTACCAGCAGAGGGCTTTTGGAGGCTGCTGTCCATGCAAGGGAACTGGGCTTTGCTGTGGTGGGGATCACCCAGGTAACTGGTTCTCCTATCAGCCGTCTGGCGGACCGGTGTCTGTATCTGGGATGCGGCGGGGAGAACAGCAATGCCAAGACCAAGGGGTACAGCAGTACCCTTCTGGCCCTTATGATCATGGGCATCGGATATGGGCAGAAATACGGCAGTATGGACCAGGAAAGCTGCAGGAATATCCTGGAGGAACTGCGGCTGTGTGTAAAACGGCTGGATCGTACCATGGAACGGACCATGGATTGGTGCAGCCGATATGGGAAGGATTGGAAGATGCAGGACCTCTACGTGCTGGGAACAGGAATGAATTACGGCACGGCCATGGAGGGACAGCTTAAGCTGATGGAGACCATGTGTATTCCCACCATGTACAATGATCTGGAGGAGTTCTCCCATGGGATGCACCGCTCCATCGGAAGGGGATCCAGCGTCCTGCTGCTGTGCACGGATGGGATTTATAAAGAACTGGCCATGGGAACATTTTCCTACCTGCTGGGCATAACGGAAAAAGTGCTGATGCTCTATGCGGGCGATGAGGATATAAGATGTGAAGAAAGCCATGAGAAAGTGCTGAAGCTGGATCATTACCCCCTTACACAGTCGGTGCTTCCCATTACCATGGCTGTGCAGGTCCTTTCCGTATTTATGCCCGAGGCCCTGGGGCAGGATCCCAACAGGGCAGCCAATGACGACTATACGGACTTTGTGCACACGAGGGTTACATAGATTGGTTTTCACCCCTGGACTGGAGAAAAGCGGTTGATAAGGACTTTTTCCTATGGTATATTGAAATCAGAGGGGAGGATTCAGGATGATACAAAAAAGACGCCTGGACACGATCATGGGCATTCTAAAGGAAGAGGGCATGGCGGATGTAAAGACCCTGAGCCAACGGCTTGAAGTCACGGAAAAGACGGTCAGGCTGGACCTTAAAGAGCTGGAGAATCAGAACCTTCTGGAGCGTGTCCATGGAGGGGCCGTGCTTAAGACCCAGGAACTGTCCCTGGGGTATAAGGATTCCTCCCGCAGGACATCACATCTGGAGCAGAAGCAGGTGATCGCAAGGCGGGCTCTGACATTGATAGAGGAAAATGACGTGATCCTTCTGGATGACGGAAGCACCACCCAGGAGGTGGCAAAGCTGTTGGGGGATTTTCGGGTAACCGTACTGACCAATGATCTTTTGATCGTGAATGAACTGATGTATAAACCCAATATCACCCTTTACATCATAGGCGGGCTGGTGCGCAGGGACAGTGATTCCTACATTGTCACGGGAGAGGATGCGATCCAGTTCCTTAAGAAGTACCGCGTCAGCAAATTGTTCCTGGGAACCAGTACCGTTGACGTGAAGGAAGGGCTGATGATTTTTAATTACGGGGACAATTTCACTAAGAGGGCATTTATCGATGCGGCGGACAGGGTGGTCTGCCTGGCGGACTCTTCTAAGTTTGACCGTACGGCATTTACCAAGGTGGCCAGGCTGAATGAGGTGGATACCTTTATCACGGACAGCGGGCTGAGCCAGGAGGTGATCAGGCGGTATGAGGGCCTGGGACGGGAGATTATTGTAGCGTAGAGCGTGTTTGGGATATTAAACCATAAGGCCCATTGAACAGATGAGAAATCGTGTATGACAGGGACAGCCCGGTAGGAACAAGTTCTTACCGGGTTCTTCTTATGAACTGCTTTTGCTGTCCCCAGGCTGTTTTTGTGGTATACTGATCCTATAATCCGCGCATAAAAAAGCAGCCCATGTACGGCATTGCGTGCAGGCGGTATGAAGACAGGAGGAAGCAATGAAACTAAGGCAATATCAGTCCAAGGACTGCGGCGGGATGTCAGAACTTTTTTATGACACCGTACATACAGTGAACCGCAGGGATTACACAGAGGAGCAGGTTTGTGCATGGGCAGACGGACATGTGGATCCGGATGTCTGGAACCGGTCTTTCCTGGAGCATTTTACAGTGATAGCGGAGGACAATGGAACGCTGGTGGGATTTGGGGACATGGCAAAGGACGGTTATCTGGACCGGCTGTACGTGCACAGGGATCATCAGGGAAAGGGGATCGGCAGGGCGCTGTGCGACTGTATGGAACAGTGGTACAGGGAGAAGGGCATGGCCGGGGACAGGGATGGTTCGCCCCATGAGGTCACGTCCGATACGGCCACGTCCCATAGGGTCACGACCCATGCGTCAATTACGGCCAGACCCTTTTTTGAACAGAGGGGTTACAGGGTAGTGAAGGAACAGCAGGTGGAGCGGAGAGGGCAGATGCTTACCAATTATGTGATGGTAAAGGATCTCTGAGTGATATGGGGCCGGAAGTGATGCGTTGTTATCCGTAAATATACAGAAGGAGTCAGTATGATCGAATTACCGGAAGCACTTACATATAAAAAGGATTTGGAGCAGTATGTGGTTGGGAGGACAATTGCCCGGGTATATCCGCCTTCCTCGCCCCATAAATTTTGCTGGTTTAACGGGGAACCGGAGCGCTATCATGAGCGTCTGGCAGGAAAACGTGTGGCGGGGGCAGATGCATTCGGCATTTATGGAGAACTCGAACTGGAGGATGACATGAGCCTGGCATTTAACGATGGCGTAAATGTAAGGCTGGTGGAACCGGGGGATAAAAGGCCGCCGAAATATCAGCTGATGGCAGAGTTCCTGGATGGGTCCGCTCTGGTGTTTTCTGTGGCAATGTATGGGGGGATCATTTGTCACGGCAAAGATTATGACAACGAATATTACGTCAGGAGCCGTGAAGGAATATCTCCCATGGACATCAGGTTCAATCTGGAGTATTTTGGAAATATGATGAGATCGGTAAAGCCTTCCGTCAGCGCCAAGGCATTTCTGGCCACGGAGCAGAGGATTCCGGGCCTGGGCAATGGGTGCCTTCAGGATATTCTGTTCAAAGCCAGGATGCATCCTAAAAGAAAGCTTGCCGCCTGGTCCGGCGAGGATGCCGCGCGGGTGTTTTCAGCCATAAAGGATGTGATGGCGGATATGACGGCAAAGGGCGGAAGGGATACGGAAAAGGATCTGCTGGGACATGCAGGCGGGTATAAGACAGTGATGTCCAAGAATACGTGGGACAAGGGATGCCCTGTTTGCGGGGGAAGAATTATAAAGGAATCTTATCTGGGAGGTGCAGTGTATTATTGCCCGGTGTGCCAGCCCCTTGACTAGCGTCCCGGAAGCATGATGGGGGTTGCGGGAAATGCGTTCCCGTGCTACAATATTTTTATTTAGAAATCGATTGCAGGATACAGCTGCAGGGTATAGGCAGGGGAAAGGGCAGAGGGCTATGACTATTTATGATATTGCCAGGATCGCCGGGGTTTCCGCCAGTACGGTATCCCGGGTGGTGAATAACAAACCGGGCATCAAGGAAGAAACAAGGAAGCAGATTCTGGCACTGCTGGAGCAGTATGATTACAGCCCCAATGAGACGGCAAGAGGGCTGGTGAATAAGGCCAGCCGTATGATCGGCATACTGATTGAGGATATCCGGTATGCTCATCATGTGGATATCGCCTACTATATTGAGGAGGAGATGGGAAAGCACGGCTACTGCAGCCTGATACTGAATACCGGCCTCACGGATGACAAAAAGGTGGAGGCCGTTAAGGTACTGGCGCAGAGGCGGGTGGACGGAGTCATACTGGTTGGCTCCACTTTTGAAACAGAAGCCGTGAAACGGGCCCTGGATGCTGGTCTTTCCGCCGTTCCGGTGATAATGACCAACGGATACCTGAACCTGCCCAATGTAAAGGGGGTCCTGGTGGATGAGCGGGAAGGCGTGGAGAACTGCGTGGAGCTGATGCGCGTGAAAGGGCATGAGAAGCTTGCCTTTGTGCGTCCCAGCCACACCAAGAGCAGTCTTTCCAAGGAGCAGGGATTTGTGCAGGGGATGGAGCGCCGCGGCTTTAAACGGGAGGAACTTTGGATTTATGAATGCCCTACCACGCTTGAGGACGGATATGCCATGATGGAGCGGATCCTAGAGGACCATCCTGATGTGGAAGGGGTTATTTTCGGGGAGGATCTGTCGGCGGTAAGCGCCATACGGGCTCTGGTGGACCGGAATATAAAGGTGCCGGAACAGGTTGCCGTGATTGGAGTGGATAATTCCAAATACTGTGATATCTGCTATCCCAAGCTTACCTCATTAAATAACCGGATGGTGGAAATGAGCCTGGAGGCTGCAAGGATATTGTTTGACAGTCTGGAGGGCAGGGAGAATCCCGATCGGATCATGCTGTTTTCACGGATTGTGGAAAGGGAAAGCACGTAAGGGCTGCGGGTATGTAATAAGGCCCGTAAGCGTGTAAGGCCCGTAAACGCATAGGAGCTGGTAGAAAGATCATATGGAAGGGATGTGTCCTGGGGTTATATTAACAGGACTGCATCCCTGCTTTTATATGTAAAACGATATCGATTGCAGAATGTGGAACAGATCAACAAATATTGTGCATTTTCTGGATAAAATGCACAATATTTGTTGAGTAAATACAGTAAATAAGACAATAAAAATAGACTTGAAAACACATACCAGTTGTGATATGATTTGTACATAAATAGCAATCGATTGCAAAGCATTTTTATTTTAAATAAACGATATGAATCTTCAACAAAACCGGAAAGAGGTAAACCATGATATTAGGACATATCAATGCCAGGGAAAGCGAGGCCGCCTATTCAAAACAGATACAAAGGGCCATTGCCTATTGCAGGGATACGGACGTATCCGGGATGGAGGAAGGCCGTTATCCTCAGGATGGGGATGATTTTATTGTATTGATCAATCAGCGCCGTACCGGAAGCCGGGAGGAAAAGCTCCCTGAAGTGCACCGGGAATATGCGGAACTGCAGTACATGGTCTCCGGCAGGGAATATATGGGATTTTATCCGGACAGGGGTGATAATGAGGTATTAAAGGACTGTCTGGAGGAAAAGGATACCTTGTATTATAAGGAGAATCCCGGTTCGGGCGAGGTGATGCTTCCCCTGGTGCCGGGCTCCTATGGAATATTTTTCCCTGAGGATGTACACCGCCCCTTTTGCCAGGTGGATGGGCCTGAGGATATAAAGAAGATCGTTATCAAGATAAGGATGAGCACGCTGTAGGATAAGCCGGGCTTTATGACGACAGGGTTTGTGGTGATCAAACACAGACTCTTTTCCTTCGATTATTTTGGCAATCGATTGCAACAACTGTAAATGATTGTATAACTGCGAATATATTAAACAGGAGGATATAAAGATGATGAGAATTCCCTATGAGACAATGGTAAGCGAGTTTGAGCGTGTACTTAAAAAGAAAGGATTCAAAGAGGACCGGGCCCGGGCAGCGGCAACTATTTTTGCCCAGAACAGCCTGGCCGGCGTGTACTCCCATGGATTGAACCGTTTTCCCAGGGTGGTGGAGTATCTGGAAAAGGGTGAGATCGATCCGGACATTGTGGCAGAGTGCGAATTAAAGCTGGGGGCATTTGAGCGCTGGAACGGACACAGGGGATTTGGCCCGTTAAATGCAAAGCTTGCAATGGACAGGGCCTGTGAACTGGCAAAGGAATACGGGATCGGCCTGGTAGCCCTTGGGAACAACAACCACTGGATGAGGGGCGGAAGCTATGGTTTTCAGGCAGCAGACCAGGGCTGCATAGGGATCTGCTGGTCCAATACATGCCCGAACATGCCGGCATGGGGAGGCAAAGACAGAAAGATCGGAAATAACCCTATTATCTTTGCAGTGCCCAGAAGCAATGGACAGCATGTGGTCATTGACTGTGCGGTATCCCAGTTCTCCTATGGAAAGATCGAAGACTGCAAATTAAAGGGGATTGAACTTCCGGTTCCAGGCGGATATGACACAAAGGGAAAACTGACCACTGATCCGGCAGAGATTGAGAAGACCTGGAGGGTGCTTCCCATGGGTTATTGGAAGGGAAGCGGAATCTCCATCGCTCTGGACCTGATCGCCACTGTACTTACAAACGGCAATTCCGTGCAGACCATTGGAACCTTTGGGGACGAGGTGGGGCTGACCCAGGTCATGATCGCCATTGACCCTACAAAGGCCAACTCAGTGGAATTGACAGATGAGATCGTGGATCAGATCGTAGCAGATGTTAAGTCCTCCGAACCGGTGGAGGAGGGCAGGGACGTACTTTATCCCGGAGAGCCCGAGGCCCTGACCATCCAGGATAATCTGGCCAATGGTATTCCTGTGATCGAGGAGAAGTGGAATCAGGTATTGGCTATGTAAGGTGTGCTCTCGCAGTCTCCGAGCGTACACTAAGGACTGAAAGTGGAGCGGGATTGCCGCTGGGATAACAAGATGAGAAGATAGCATGGTTAGCATTTCAGGCCCGCCTGTTGGCGGGCTTTTTACGTTTCCCTCTCATAGGGACTCCTGATTTTTTAGTGGAGAGCAGTAGGAGCCATATAAATTTCACGTTCTATGTGCGGTATTTTCAATCGGTTTATTGACAGAATTCTATATTTAAGTTATGATTAACCTAATTCAACGAATTAACCAATGGGAGAGAGTACAATGGCGGGTAATGATTTAAAAGGAGTAAACCAGGACAGTATTCAGTCTATGAACCGTACACTAATCATAAAACTTCTAAGGGAACAGGGGGTCTGTTCCCGCGCTAACCTGGCAAAATTGTCCGGTCTTAAGAAGGCTACAGTTACATATATAGTCAATGATTTTATCAGCTGGGGATGTGTAAGGGAAGTTGGCCTTATGCAGGGGGATAAAGGCAGGAGATCCATAGGCATCACTCTGGCTGAGGACAGCTATTATGTAATAGGCATACGTTTGGCCAGGCGTAATTTTAAGATAGGATTATTCAGTATCAATGGCAGGCTAATCCATATGAAACAGCAGCAGATCGAGTCCGGGCAGAGCCCGGACAGGACCATGGAATATATTATCAATAATATTCACGCTGTGGTGGACCAGGTTGAGCCGGATAAGATCCTTGCGATCGGTATGGCTATTCCGGGGCCGTTTATAAAACAGGAGGGAAAGATCGCCGTTCTTACAGAGACTGCAGGATGGGGGAATATGGCGTTTAAGGAAGAATTGGAAAAACATTTTTCATACCCGGTTTTTATGGAGCACGATGCCAATGCGGGAGCATATGCACAAATATGGTATGATAAAACCATTGATAAAAACAGTTCACTTATTTATGTCGCTATAGGACAGGGCGTGGGTGCCGGCATTGTCTATCATGGTGAGATCATAAAGGGAGAATTGGGCATTGCAGGGGAAATCGGGCATACTACCATTAATTATGATGGACCCAGATGTGAATGCGGTAACAGGGGATGTCTGGAGAAATACTGCTCCAGTATTGTTCTGGCAAGGAATATTGCAAGAAAACGGGGGAGAGGCGAACAGTATGATCTGGGTCAGATTGGAGAAATGATAGAGGTTGGGGATATGGCTGCCATGGATGAATTTCGGACAGAATGCCGCTATCTGGGGTACGGGCTGGTGAATGTGGTGAACAGTTTTAATCCCAGTGTGATCATTCTGGGAGATGAAATGAGCCACATAAATGATGATATTATGCTGGAGGAAGTGGACCATGTCCTGAAAGAACGGCTTTTGCCTGAAGTGTATTCAAATTTAAAAGTCAAGGTCAGCAAAGCAGTGAAGGATTCTGTTCTCCATGGGATCGGTGCGATCTGCATCAATGAAGTATTGGGAAATTTAGAGTTATATTTAGTTAAATGAATTTGCAGAATTAAATATGTATGGAAAGATTATGGATGAGAAAAGCCGGTAGCAGACAAAGTAATTAATTTATTTTGATCGGATACCGGCTTTTTGCATGAAAAAAAGTTGGTATCTTTATATAATATACACAAAAAAAGGATTTAATAGTTAATTCAATTGACAAATATAGTGAATGGTAGTATTATGATACTGAGTTAAATCAATTAACTAATTCATGCAATGAATGAAAAGGAGAGGGATTATGACAAAGTATTTGAGAAACATGGTAATTGGTGTGAGTCTGGTGACTATGGCATTGACAGGATGCGGAAATGGGGCAAAGGCGGAGGCAACCACAGCAAAGCAGGAAGAAGTAAAAGCAGATACGATGGCAGCTCGAACAAGCGAAAAAGAGACAAGCGCAGACCAGTCTGGATCACAGACAGAAAAGACAGCAGAGGGAACAGAGGAGGGAGAAAAGAAAACATATAAATTTGGGTTTACTGAATGGGCGGCCGGTTCATTTTTTGATGCATGCTATGATGGTGTAATGGAGGTTGTGAATGAAAAGGGCGGAGAAGTGATCAGAGTTGAGGGAAAGACAGACAGTAACTATCAGCTGGGGGTTATTGAGGACTTCATTGCTCAGGATGTGGATTGTGTTTTCTACAATCCGGTTGACGCAGAGGCGGCAGGTCCCGCACTTAAACTTTTACAGGAGGCAGGCATTCCGGTTGTGAATTTTGACCTTGCAGTGGCAGATCTGGATATGGTGACAGCCTTTGTGGCAACGGACCATTACTCGGCCGGAAAGGTTGCAGGGGAATCCATGATCAAGGATCATCCGGAAGGCGGAAAGATTGCTATCCTGGACAGGACAAACGATAATGCGGCTGCACAGCGGATCCAGGGTTTGTTAGATACAATTGAAGGAAAGGGATTTGAGGTGGCTGCCAGACTGGATGCCGGAGGAAAGCCGGAAACAGGATTGTCAACAACAGAGGATATCCTTCAGGCCAACAGTGATCTAGTGGCTATTTACTGCATCAATGATGAATGTGCCCAGGGAGCTTATTCTGCGGTTAAGGCGTCCGGTGAAAAAGTGGGTATCTACAGTGCCAATGGAGGACCGGAGTCAAAGGCAGCGATCAAAAAGGACGGGGCCGATGGCATCTGGAAAATGAGTGCGGCACAGTCGCCCTTTACCGTTGGAAAGGAAAGCGCTGAAATTGCATATAAGATTCTGGAAGGCGAGAACTATGAAAAGGAAACCCTGGTTCCCACATTTGCGATCGATGCGACTAATATTGATCAGTATGCTGGATCTGACTGGCAGTAAAATCCGCGGTTGATAAGACAGAGAGGAAGTAGTTATGGGCATTTTATTGGAAATGAAAAATATCAATAAAAGCTTTGGCAGCAATCTGGTGCTTCAGGATGTAAGTCTGGAACTCCACGAAGGTGAGGTGCTTGCATTATTAGGTGAAAATGGTGCCGGCAAATCTACTTTAATAAAAATATTAGGAGGCATTTACACCAAGGACTCCGGGGAAATATTCATTCAAGGTCAGGCGGCCGGTATAAATAGTGTGGATGAAGCTAGAAAATTCGGAATCAGTATCATTCATCAGGAACTGATGCTGGCCAAAGACCTGTCCATTGCAGAAAATATTTTTATGGGTAATGAACTGTGTGCAAAAGGAGGCTTTCTGTCCTTAAAGTCCCAGACCCAGGCTGCCCAGGAAAAACTGGGCCAGTATAATCTGGGGTTTGATGCGGGCGAGATACTTGGGCATTTGACAATTGCCCAGCAGCAGATGGTAGAGATTGTCAGAGCGGTTTCCTTTGGGGCCAGGATCATTGTCATGGACGAACCTACGTCTTCCCTGTCTTCCCACGAGGTGGAGATCCTGTTTGATATGATACGCAGATTGCGGTCGGAAGGGGTTGGAATCATATATATATCCCATCGGCTGGATGAGCTTTATGAGATAACGGATCAGGTGGCGGTACTGCGTGACGGTACGAATGTGGGCACTGTAGTTACAAAGGAAACGGAACGTTCCCAGCTGGTGGCTATGATGGTGGGCCGTGAACTTTCCAGTTATTACATAAAGAATAATAAGGCTTCCGATCAGGTGGTCTTTAAGGCTCTACACCTTTCCGATGGGAAGGTTGTAAAGGATGTAAGCTTTGACCTTTGCCAGGGGGAAATCCTGGGATTGGCCGGCCTTGTTGGTGCTGGCAGAAGTGAAACCATGGAATGTATTTTCGGCTTGAGGAAAAAAACAGGCGGAACCATCTGGATGGACGGGAAACAGGTGGATTTTAATACAGCCGGAAAGGCCATGGAGGCTGGGATCGGTTTTGTTCCTGAGGACAGGAAGGGGGCAGGCCTGTTCCTTAAACAGGATGTTCAGTTTAATACCACCATCACAATTTTGGACCAGCTTTTCCACCGGCTAAAATATAATGGAAAAAAGGAAATCGGGATTGTTGATGGGATGATCCGAGATATCCAGATAAAGGTCACAGGGCGTAATCAGGTTGTAGGTAATCTCAGCGGTGGCAACCAGCAGAAGGTTTTGATTGGAAAGTGGCTTCTTTCCGCAAAGCGGATCTTGATTCTGGATGAACCTACAAGAGGAGTCGATGTTAAGACAAAGGCGGAGATCTATTCGCTGATCAATGATCTGGCAAAAAACGGACTGTCGATCATTATGGTATCCTCTGAATTGTCGGAATTGATTAATATGAGTGATCGCATTGTTACATTGTGCAGAGGATACAGTACCGGTGTTATTTCCAGAGAAGAGTTCAGCCAGGAACGGATAATGATGCTGGCCACAACAGAAGTAGGAACAGTTTAGGAGGCAGTCATGAAAAGCGCAGAGGTAAAAAGTATAAGAAGAGATTCTTCCAATGAAATGATACAAATGGTAAAGGGGAATTTGGGTATATTAATTGGTTTTGCCATCATGTGTATTGCCCTGACTGTGATTACGGATTCTTTTGCCACAACCAGGAACATCTTTAATGTGATGAGGCAGATTTCAGTCAATGTATTTTTGGCATGCGGTATGACCATGGTAATTCTGATAGGGGGAATTGACCTTTCTGTGGGGTCGATCATAGCAATATCAGGCTGTCTGAGTGCCGGGTTTATAACAAATAACGGGATACCATCCGCAGCAGCCATTATTCTGGCTATTGCCATCGGCACGGCAGTGGGGGCTGTTAATGGAGTGATCATATCCAACACAAAGATTCCTCCGTTTATTGTGACCTTGGCAATGATGAACATAGGACGTGGATTTGCACGTATCTATACCAAGGCCACCACTATACTGGTGGATGATGATCTGTTTATCTGGATCGGCAGCGGAAAAATATTTGGCAGTATACCAATACAGATCGTATTTATGATCATAGTAGTGGTGATAACGGCAATCATTCTGAACCGGACTAAATTCGGAAGAAACATATATGCGGTAGGGGATAACCGGCAGGCGGCTGAATACAGCGGTATCAATGCCAAGAGAATTACCTTTTGGATATTTACCCTGTCAGGACTGTTCGCGTCATGCGCCGGGGTCTTGAGCGCGGCCAGGACCTTTTCAGGGCAGTTCAGCGTAGGTGACGGCGCTGAAATGGATGCTATCTCAGCTGTTGTACTGGGAGGAACCAGCATGACAGGAGGAGTTGGGCAGATCAGCGGTACTATCATCGGGTGTCTGGTCATAGGCGTGCTGAACAATGGCATGAACTTATTAGGCATTGATTCATCCTGGCAATATGTTGTAAAAGGCCTTGTGGTTCTCCTGGCAGTCTATATTGATTACATAAAGAAAGAAAAGAGCAAGGGCTGATGCGTTGCAGAAAGGAATCACATGCAGACATTATTAGGTATTGACCTGGGAACATCCAGTATTAAGGCCATGCTTTTGGATACGGAAAGGGGAGTAATAGGAATTGAATCCCAAAAATATGATGTGGAAATTCCTGCAGCCAATTGTGCAGAACAAAACCCTGACCATTGGTGGAATGCGACCATAGAACTGTGTAGCCGTCTGAAGAAAAAGTATCAGGAGGCGTTTGGCCAGATCAGGGGAATAGGATTGTCCGGTCAGATGCATGGACTTGTAACTGTTGACAAACAGGGAAATATCCTGCGCCCGGCAATCATCTGGCTGGATCAGCGCTCCTGTGAAGAGGTGGAAGAAATAAATCAGGGCATGACGGAGGATGAAAAAAAGCAGATACTTCATAACCGTATTTATCCTGGTTTTGCATTTCCTTCCCTTCTGTGGATAAAAAAGCATGAGCCTGATCTGTATGGTCAGATTTCTAAGATCATGCAGCCAAAGGATTATATCAGGTATAAGCTGACCGGTTATATTGGCACTGATGTGAGTGATGCGTCTGCTACGGCTATGTTTGACGTAGGGCAGAGGGAATGGGCCTGGGCGGTTATCAGACGGTTTGGAATTCCGGAACATATATTTGCAGACTGTCACGAATCAACGGAGATCGCAGGGATGGTGACTTCAGAAAGCGCCGTACTTTGTGGACTGCAGGAGGGGATTCCCGTTGTATTCGGCTGTGGGGATCAGATGGCCCAAAGTATTGGAAACGGAGTAATTGGTGAAGGCTGCATTGTTTCTAATATAGGGACCGGAGGACAGATTTCCACTTATGCAGATAAAGACATATATGATAGGCAGCTTCGGACTCACACGTTCTGTCATGCATTAAACCATGCATATACTGTGTTTGGCGCAACCCTTAGCTGCGGTTTATCATTAAAGTGGCTGACAAACCAGATATTGGAAATCGATGATTTTGAACAGTGTAATGAACTGGCATCCCAGATAGCTCCGGGAAGTGATGGAATCATATATCTTCCTTATCTGTCCGGAGAAAGGACTCCGATCATGAATGCCCATGCAAAAGGTGTCATATATGGATTTAAGCTGGAGCATGATAAGCGGCATATGATCAGGGCGGTAATGGAAGGAATTATATATAGCTTAAAGGATTCGCTTGATTTACTGGAAGACATGGGCATACGAAGCAATTTGGTAATAGCTTCGGGCGGAGGTTCTGTGAGCAATCTTCTGCTGCAAATGCAGGCTGATATCTTTGAAAAACAGATTAAGGTTTGTAACGTCAAGGAGCAGGCGTGTCTGGGAGCCTGTATGCTCGCGGGTATAGGTACAGGTGTGTTAAAGGATATAGAATCAGCCAGCAGGCGTTTTGTCACGTTCAGCAATACAATATATGAGCCTGATCCGGAAAACTGCCGGATATACAGGGAGAGTTTTAAACGTTATCATGAGTTATACAATAGCACAAAAATTATGATGTAGGATGAGGAGGAAATTATGAAGGTTTTCAGAAGATTGAGCAGCGGATTATCCTGTGGGGACTCTATTCCCTTTTATCATGATGGCACATACCACCTGTTCTTTTTATCCGTGCCTGCCAATACGGTGAGATATCCGGAACGTACCAGAAATACCTGGCAGCATGTGATTTCAAAGGATCTGGTGAATTGGGAAGAACTGCCCCCGGTTTTACTGCCGGGGGAGGAGCCGGCCATTGATGCGGACGGATGCTGGACCGGTTCTGTTCTATATGCGGATCATAAATATCATATTTTCTATACGGGTTATCATATCAACGCCCAGTTTCCGCAGACCATCTGCCATGCAACCAGTGATGATTCCATAACATGGGTCAAGGATGAGAAGAGTCCGTACATTGTGCCGGATACCCGATATTATGAAAGTATTGACTGGAGGGATCCGTATATTTTTTATAATGAAGATGACGGATGCTATTGGATGCTGATCGCGGCCAGAAAAAACAGCGGCCCGTCTAACAGGCGAGGGGTGGTTGTACTGTATACAACAAAAGATCTGGTACATTTTGAACACCGCGGACCTATATATGAGCCATATCACACCAACTGCCCGGAGTGTCCTGAGATGTACAAAATGGGTAATTACTGGTATCTGGTTTACTCCAGGTTTTCTGAAAGGGCTCAGACCCTGTACCGGGTTTCCAAATCCCCTTATGGGCCATGGAGAACGCCTAAATTTGACGGGATTGACGGACGCCGCTTTTATGCAGCCAAGTCTCTTGTGGATGACAATGGGAGACGGTTTTACTTTGCCTGGATCCATGAAAGAGAAAACGGAACAGACCAGGACCTGTGGCAGACCGGCGGAGACTTCGGTATTCCTCATGAAGTGATCCCCATGGAAGACGGAAACTTAAGGGTGGTTATGCCAAAGGAAGTGTGCAGGGCTTTTAAGGGCACTAAAATTCCTTATAAATTCATGCCAAAGCTTGGTGATATCAAGGAGTATGGTGATACGTCCCTGGAGGTAAATTCCGCAGGCACCTTATCCTATGGTTACTTTGATATTGATGAACCTGAATTTATGATGGAGTGCGTTATCAAGGCAACGGACCCGGCTGATTATTTTGGCCTGTCCATAAAGACGGATGAGGATCTGGACAATGGTTATCTGCTGGCATTTAATATTGCAAATCAGCAGGTATCCCTGAATAAACTGCCTGCACCTTTGGATCCCTTCTGGTCTACACTTTCCGGAAAGCCCATTATACCGCCGGAGGTGGATGGTCCCAGGGTTTGTGAAAAGCCGTTTCCATTTAAACCTGGAGATTATATTAATGTAAAAGTGGTTATGTGCAATGATCTGATCGAAATATTTGTGGGGGACACCATTGCATTCTCGTACAGGAGTTATACGGAAATGCCGTATAAGATTGGGGTTTTTGCACAGGACTGCAGCGTGGAATACCACAATCTGGCTTTTACAAAATAAATATTGATTTTATCACATTCTACTCCATCAAACACCCCTCAGAATTATGCATTTTCAGGTATTCCCTGAGGTACCGGGTAAAAAGCTCCGTATTGCCGGAGGATATGCGGGAGGGGGATTCGTGGGTCAGCATATACAGGGTGCGTCCCGGCGGAGGGGGAGACAGGGGCAGTATGGAAATGGGATACTGCTCCTTAAGGCCGTTGGCGGTGGTGGAGGGCATGATGGTCCAGTAATCCCCTGCTTCCAGAAATCCGGTGAGAATGGAAATGCTGGAGGCAGTTACAAGAGGGCGGGCCTGGGGATTGATGTAACGGTCATGCCACAGCCTGAATTCCGGTCCCCATCCCATATTGCTGTTGAACCGGGATCCTGTAAGCAGTTCCTTATCCGGCGCAAGGGAGGACGGGTGGACCGGGGCATGGTTTTCACTGCTTTCGCGAAATGCGGGCTGTCCTTTTGGCACGACCAGCACCATGTCATCTTCCATAATGGGAACCACGTCCACATGGGGACAGCTGGTATGGTAAAGGGCAAAGCCGATGTCAGCCTGTTTGCTGCTCACCAGGGAGTAGATCATGTCGGCGGGATAGCATTTGATGTCCAGGGAAAATCCGTGGGCTGATACCAGCTCCCTGTAAAGGGGGGTCAGATTGTGATCCAGAAAACTGTCCACGGTGGCAATGGTGAGGAAGGGTGATTCACAGTGGTGGCGGATCTGGTCCGCTTCGTTCCACAGGGCCAGCATCTGGGCTGAAAGCCTGGAGAATTCCTGGCCTTTGGGCGTTGGAAGCGCTGTCTTAACGCCCCGCCTGCGCTCAAAAAGCTCAAATCCCAGTTCTTCCTCCATGGCCCTCAGTCTTGACCCTGCCGTGGAAGGGGACATGTACAGGAGTTCGGCTGCCTTTATGAGATTATTTTCCTCCAGTATGGTCATGAATAGCTGCAAGTCTTCACGGTTCAAGATAAATTCCCCTTTCTGATCGCCGGCCGCAGTGCTTTTTGGCTGTTTGCCCGCAATGCTGCCGGCTTTTTACACCTTTACACTTATACATCCAGCATGGTGGTATACTGTGCGTGTTCCAGGATATAGTTTTTTCTGGGTTCCACATCATCACCCATAAGGATACTGAACATACGGCTGGTCTCGCTGGCAGGGTCCGATGCACCGGTGCCTTCCTCAGGGCTTACACGCAGCAGGGTGCGGTGCATGGGATCCATGGTGGTTTCCCATAGCTGCTTGGCGTCCATTTCCCCCAGTCCTTTATAGCGCTGGATCTTATTGGTGCCGTCCCTGCCTATGTCATCCAGTATCCGGGCAAGCTCAATGTCACTGTAAGCATACCAGAGTTTCTTTCCTTTTTCTACCCGGTACAGCGGGGGCTGGGCAAGATAGACGTGCCCGGCCTCGATCAGTTTTGGCATATAGCGGAACAGGAAGGTGAGCAGCAGGGTGGTGATGTGGGCTCCGTCCACATCCGCATCGGTCATCAGTATGATCTTGTGGTAACGCAGCCCTTCCAGGGAAAAGCTGTCCATGATCCCTGTCCCGAATGCGGATATCATGGCCTTGATTTCCGCATTGGCGCAGACCTTGTCCAGGGAAGTCTTTTCCACGTTCAGGATCTTGCCGCGAAGGGGGAGCACCGCCTGGTTCTCACGGCAGCGGGCCATTTTGGCGGAGCCGCCTGCGGAGTCCCCTTCCACAATAAAAAGTTCGCACTCCCTGGGATCACGGCCTGAGCAGTCGGCCAGCTTGCCGGGAAGGGCGAGACCGGCCAGGGCTGTTTTGCGGCGGGCCAGATCCCTGGCGCTTCTGGCAGCTGCCCTGGCTTTTTTTGCCAGGACTGCTTTGTTCAGGATGGCCTTGGCTGCCTGGGGGTTCTGTTCCAGGAACAGGGTGACCTTTTCGTATACCAGGCGGTCCACCACCGGCCTGGCGGAGCTGCTGCCCAGCTTTTGCTTAGTCTGTCCCTCAAACTGCGGATCCTTTAAACGGACGCTGACAATGGCCACCATGCCCTCAGACAGTTCATCCCTGGAGAGGGAGGAATCACATTCCTTTAACAATCCCTGTTTCCTGGCATATTCATTGACCGCACGGGTAAGGGCCTGTCTAAAACCGCTTACATGGGTGCCGCCTTCCGGCGTGGATATATTGTTGGCAAAGCTTAAGAGCTTTTCTTCATAGGATGTATTATAGATCAAGGCAAATTCAGCCTGTATGTCCTCTGTTCCCCACTGACCGTACAGAATATCGGAATACAGCGTGGGCTGGCCGTCATTCATAAAACTGATAAAGTCCCGAAGGCCGTTCTGATAGCGGAAACAACAGACGTTGGAGCCGGCGTCATCGGCACAGGTCCTGTCATAGAGAATAATTTCAAGTCCGCTGGTAAGAAAGGCGGTTTCCTGCAGGTGGAGCATCAATGTCCGAAAGTCAAAGCTGCAGTCCGGAAATATTTCCCCGTCAGGCCAGAAGGTAACGGTGGTTCCGTGTTCTTGGCCGGCGCAGGGACACAGGATATGGACCTGGTCCAGGGGAACGCCACGGGCATAACTTTGCACATAGGAATATCCGTCCTGGTCCACCTGCACTTTTAGACGGCGCGAGAGGGCATTGACAACAGAGGCCCCAACACCGTGGAGGCCTCCAGATACTTTATAGCTGCTGTTATCGAATTTGCCTCCTGCGTGGAGGACGGTGAACACCACCTGTATGGCTGAAAGGCCGGTCTTTTTCTGGACACCGGCGGGGATGCCCCGTCCGTTGTCCCGGACGGTTACGGAGCCGTCCTCATTCAGGGACACCTCGATCCTGGTGCAGTGCCCGGCAAGGGCTTCGTCCACTGCATTGTCCACGATCTCATATACCATGTGGTGAAGGCCCTGGGACGTGGTACTGCCGATGTACATGCTGGGACGCTTGCGCACTGCTTCCAGTCCTTCCAGGATTTGTATCTGGGCGGCCCCGTAATCTGTATTGTCTTCTGTTATATCCGGATTTAAGTTCATTTGGCAACACTCCTGAAACGTAGAATATTGCCATTATATCAAAATGCAGGCTCAAACATCCGCTGAATTCCCGCGATTAAATAGCAGGAATCATCACTTGTCTTTGGCTGCCTCCAGCCAATCCATGGCTGCCCGGTACTGTTCTTTTGAAAAGGTGAGTTTTCCTTTGCAGAGATCAAAGAACCCCTCCTCCTTTAACTGCCGGATGGTCCGGTTCAGGGTCTTTACATTGACGCCGATCTCCTCCTGGAGCATCTGGCGGGTGCGTCCCACGGTGATGGCCTTTGGGGGATGGGCGCTGTCCATGCCGTTCTGCCTTCCATAGCGGACCATATAATCCAGAAGAAGGTAGGAGGGCGGATAAAAGAGCTTGGCCCCGTTATTATAGGAGGAGCGGTAGAGCTTAAATGCCGTGTGCCTGGCAGTGAGGCGCAGGATGTTCATGTCTTCTGCCAGCCAGCGCTCCGCATCCCTGCGGCTGATATAGGCGACCACATTGTCGGTTACCGCCTCGATTGTCACCGAGGTCCGTTCCATCCGGGCAAGTATGGTTACCTCGCCGATAAAGTCAATGGCCTTGTTGCCCTCTATCATGTATACATTTCCATTTTCAAATTCATTGATCACGCGGTTCTCGCCCAGGACGACAATTCCAAAATATCCCAATTCCATATCCTTTTGATGTATGATGGAACCTGCCGGATGGGTCCTCACCGTACACCGGTTTCGTATATCCTCAGGCATATTTTTCGTGTATTCCTTCAAGGCAGGAACCTGTTCCTCCAATTGGGTCAGTGTCATTGGTATTCCCTCAATTCCTTATTGTGCACTCCCGAGAGCACACTATTTAGTCACTCCGCTTCCATACAGCGTTCCCGGTCACAGCGGACAGGGACACCTATTAGTATAACATCAGGGAAATTTTAAAATCAATGCAAATTTTCGTTAAAAGTGCTCATTTGTCCTTTTTTTAGAAAGGCGTTTTGGCTAAAATACTCAATACAAGGTGATTGTAACAGCCGGCGGGGTGAAAAAAAGCCGGCTGGAAAGGAGGGGCTCTTATGAGCGGCAAGAAAAAAGAAACATATGTGTATGGTTCCCTGAAGGAACGGTTTGCAGTGGAATGGAAGATTTTCGCCCTGGCATTTGTATTTATCCTGATCGCGGATAATATTGGTCAGGTGAAGATCCCGGTGGGAAAAGGGATGTTTATCCTGTTTCCGATTTTTTATGCCATTATACTGGGGGTGTTAAGCGGTCCTCAGGTGCTTAAGATCGTAAACAGCAAGCAGGTGAAGGCAGCCTCCAAACTGGTGGTTGTGGGTATCTGCCCCTTTATCGCAAAGCTGGGGATCACGGCAGGGGCAAATATCGATACCATCCTTCAGTCAGGCCCGGTGCTTTTGCTCCACGGGTTCGGCAACCTGTTAGGCCCGCTGCTGGCACTGCCCATTGCCATTCTCCTGGGAATGAAGCGGGAGGCCATCGGAGCATGTCATTCCATTAACAGGGAGTATCACATGGCGCTGGTCAACAATATTTATGGTCCTGATTCGGCCGAGGCCAGAGGCAGCCTGTCTATCTACATTGTTGGCGGAATGGTGGGAACCATTTACTTTGGGCTTATGGCTTCCGTAATCGGCATGACAGGTTGGTTCCATCCCCAGGCTCTAGGGCTGGCATCCGGTGTGGGGGCCGGCATTATGATGGCAAGTTCCAGTGCAAGCCTGTGCGCCATCTATCCTTCCTGGGCCGAGACTATCTCAGCCATGGCCAGTGTGGGGGAGACCATTGCGGGAATTACGGGTATGTATATCACAATGTTGATTGCCATCCCAATGACGGATAAGCTTTACCGGATACTGGAGCCAAAACTGGGGCGGTTTGCACTTAAGAGCAAGGAAATAAAGGAGGAGACGGTATGAGATACATAGAATGGCTTGTATTGTTTGTCATAGCAGCGTGCGGAACAGGTCTTGCCAATTTGATCGGTTACGGTGTGGGATTTGGTGATTCCATCCCGGGTCTGGTGGTGCTTATTGTGATTTCCATGGTGGCGGTGGTCCTTACCAAGGTCCTTCCCCTGAAGCTTCCCATTGTGGCCTACTGCTCCATCATCGGACTTTTAAGCGCTTCACCTATTTCACCGGTGAGGGAATTTGTGATCCAGGCAGCGGCCAACATTAATTTTACAGCTCCGTTTACCATGGTGGGCGCCTTTGCCGGTCTGGCCATCAGTGACCAGTTAAAGACATTTATCAGCCAGGGCTGGAAGATCCTGATCGTGGGAATCTTTGTTATGACGGGAACATTTCTGGGATCCTGTCTCTGGGACCAGATGCTGCTGACCCTGGCAGGCGTGATCTGATGTTGTACGAACATCATGTCACCGGAAAATGTAATAGGATGCCATAGAAATGATATGAGGAGAGAATAGAATGCAGACATGTGATTTGTTGATAAAAGACAGCACTGTGTTGATAAAATCTGATGTTATAAGCAGACATGCGGATATTGCTGTTTCAGATGGCAGGATTCTGGAAGTGGGGCCGGATCTGGGAAAAATGTACCAGGCGGCCGAGACTTTGTGCGGAAAGGGAAAACTGTTTATGCCCGGGCTTATTGACAGCCATATGCACACCGGACAGCAGCTGTTAAAGGGACAGGTGCTGGATGCAAAGCCCATTATCTGGACCAGGATCATGCTTCCCTTTGAGAGCACTCTGACGCCCGGGAAAATGCGTCTTAGCGCCCAGGCGGCAGCCCTTGAGATGATCAAATGCGGAACGGCCGGATTCATCGATGCAGGCAGCTACTATATGGAGGACGCAGCAGATGTCTACGGCCGGAGCGGGCTGAGAGGGGCGCTGTCCTACTCCACCATGGATGAGGAAGGGCTGCCGGATTCCATTGCCATGGACGCGGACGAGGCGGTGCGCCGCACCGATTCCCTGTACGACAGGTTCCACGGCAGGGATAACCTGAAGGTATACTATTCCCTCAGGGCCTTGAATTCCTGTTCCAACCGTCTGGTGGAACTGGAGGCAGCCCATGCAAGGGAGCGGGGGACCATGCTTCAGGCTCATATGAATGAGTATATGGGGGAAATAAACGGCATTATGAACCGGGAGGGTATGCGCCCTTATGAATACCTGGAAAAAATGCAGGTGCTGGGGCCTAATTTCCTGGGCGCCCACAGCCTGATCCTTTCCGAGCAGGAAAAGACCCTGGTGATGGAGAGGGGGGTAAAAACATGCCACTGCCCCTTCAGCAACTGCGGCAAGGCGGTGCCGGATACGCCCCAGCTGTTGGAAATGGGCATCCCGGTGGGGCTGGGTACGGACGGCGCGGCCCACGGAGGGCTGAGCCTGTGGAATGAAATGAAGATATTCCGCTCTGTCATGAACATTTATCACGGAGTGCCAAACGGAAATCCAAAAGTGATGCCGGCTGAAACCATACTCAGGATCGTGCTGGAGGGCGGCGCGGCGGCGCTGGATGAGGAGGGCAGTCTTGGACGGCTGGAACCGGGTTATAAAGCAGATATCATAAGCATTAATTTGGATCAGCCCCATCTCATCCCCACCGGCAATGTGATCCATACCCTGTTGGAATGTGTCAACGCAGGGGATGTGTGGGATATGATCGTAAACGGAAGGATCCTCATGAAGGACAGGGAGGTCTTATCCCTGGATGAAGAGCGGATCCTCTACGAATCAAGAAAATATATGGAGTCTTTGGACGTATAAATCATTATGGAAATAACAGCCGGTGACCTTTGGCGCCGGCAGAGGAGAGAGCAAGGAGGTTAACTGGGTCATGGGATTTTGGCTGATTGTTGTGGCAGCGAACCTGGTGGTAGGCGCATTTGTAGGATTGACGGGAGTGGCGGGTTTTTTACTGCCCATTGTGTACACAGGGCCGCTGGCCATGGGAGTGACAGAGGGGCTGGCATTAAGCTTTGCGGCCTTTATTGTGTCGGGAGCCCTGGGCTCGGTAAACTATAACAGGGCAGGAAACCTGGATATCCCCTTTGGGATCCGCCTGAGTCTGGGAAGCCTTGTGGGAGCCATCCTGGGAGTGAAGCTGAATCTGGTCATTCCGGAATCCGTGGTTAAGATCCTTCTGTATATGGTGGTGCTCTTATCCGGCATCTCCATTCTCCTGAGAAAGGATAAAAAGGCAAAAGACGGGAAAACGGGCTATGTGATCTCAGAACACCTGGCAGCCACATTGGTATTAGGCTTTGTTACAGGCGCCATCTGCGCCCTGTCCGGGGCGGGCGGTCCGGTTTTGGTCATGCCCCTTCTGGTGGTCCTGGGAATCGGCATAAGGACGGCTGTGGGCGTGTCCCTGTTTAATTCCGTGTTTATCGGTATACCTGCCTGTATCGGTTATATGATGCAGTGCAATATAAAATCCCTTTTGCCTGTGATGGCGGCAGCCCTGGTGTTCCACGCAGTGGGGGTGGTCTACGGCAGCAGGAATGCGGTCAGGATCAATCAGGTTGTTTTAAAAAAAGGAATCGCAGTATTTTCCATATTGATTGCCATATGGAAACTATCTTCCCAGTTATTGTGAATTTCATCACGGATATGGCCATATCCCAGATAAGAATTTGACTACAACCAGACAGGAGCAGATCGCTCCTGTTTTTTTTGTTTGCGCCGTCCCCGGCAGGGCAGCCTCCGCAGGTGCGCTGTGACGCGCCTGGTATTTATAGGATTTTTATATGAAACGGAAAATGACTTATGGCTTTTTAATATGTATGTCTGATATTTTATAGAAACAGAACAAAAAACTTAGTAAGAGTGTCGGGGATGCGGCGCCGGGATACCATGGCCCTAAAGATACCTTTACCAGGTCAAAAAGATAAAATGATCCAGGTTAAATCCACAGAACTGAAAAAAGGTGATATTGTATATGTAAAGGACTTAGAATGGCCTGGATGCGGACCGGATGCCCGCCGGGAGGCAGATCGATGTAAGGAGGGACCCAAATGGAAAAGGAATGGGACGGCAGGCCTGACCCGGAGCTTCTGCTCAGGCAGAATTTCCCGGACAGCAATAACAAAGGCAGGGGAAAACTGAAGATATTTTTCGGGTATGCGGCCGGCGTGGGGAAAACATTTGCCATGCTGGAAGCTGCGCGCCAGGAAAAGGCAGGAGGAAGGGATGTGGTGGTGGGCTACATTGAACCACATGACAGGCCGGATACCCTGGCCCTTTTGGATGGGCTGGAGCTGCTGACTCCAAAATATGTGGAATATAAAGGCATAACCCTGCGGGAATTCGACCTGGACGGGGTTTTGATCCGGCATCCTGACCTGGTGCTGGTGGATGAGCTGGCCCATACCAACGCCCAGGGATGCCGGCATAAAAAGCGGTATCAGGACGTGACGGAACTTCTGGACGCGGGGATCAATGTGTATACCACGGTCAATGTCCAGCATCTGGAGAGCCTGCACGATATTGTGGCCTCCATTACCCATGTCCGGGTCAATGAGCGCATACCGGACCGGGTCTTTGACAATGCGGCCCAGGTGGAGCTTGTGGATATTGGACCCGAGGAACTGCGCCAGCGCCTGGAGGAGGGAAAGATATACCACAGGGAGCAGGCGGACCGGGCAAGCATCAGTTTCTTTACAGCACAAAACCTGTCCGCCCTTCGTGAGATTGCCTTAAGGCGCACGGCGGACCGGGTAAACCGGGAGGTGATCAGGGAGCGGGACGCGGCCGGAAAGGATTATTTTACAGGGGAGCACGTGCTGGTCTGCCTGTCGCCCTCGCCCACCAATGCAAAGGTGATCAGGACAGCTGCCCGGATGGCCAGTGCCTTTCATGCAGACTTTACCGCGGTCCTGGTGGAGACAGAACACCTAAAAAAGGAACATGTCAGGATAAGCCGGAGCATGGAGGCCAATATAAACCTGGCAAAGCAGTTCAGGGCCAATGTGATCACGCTGTACGGGGATGATATTGTGGAACAGGTGGCCTCCTATGCCAGGCAGAACGGCATTTCCAAGATCGTCATAGGGAGGACTGTGAGGACGCGCCACAGTATATTTGCAAAGCCCACGCTGATCGACCGTCTGATCAAGGCGGTCCCCAACATGGATATTTATGTGATTCCTGATGCCTCGGCAAGGGAACGCAAACGAAATGGGGGAACAGAGCAAAAACGCAGAGTAGGGTCAGATCTTTTAAAAACCGCATTGGTCATGGCGTTTTGTACCGCCATGTCCCTTATTTTGGATCATTACCAGCTGGGAATCATCAATGCGGCCATGATCTATATGATGGGCACCATGCTGTCCGCTTACCTTACCAGGGCGGGGTGGTGCGGTCTTCTGGCATCGGTGGCATCGGTGCTGCTGTTTAATTTCTTTTTTACCGAGCCACGTTACACCCTACAGGCGGATGCGTCCATCTATCCATTTACCTTTGCGGCCATGCTGGTCTGTGCCCTGGTGACCAGTTCCATGGCGTCCAGGCTGAAGCGGGAAGCTGCAAAGGGGGAGGCGGAGTCCAGGTATATGCAGATTCTCTTTGATATTAACCGTAACCTCCGTAAAGGCTCCACCGGGGAGGAAATATTGGATATATGCGGAACCTTGGTGCGTAATCTGTTAAAGCGCAACATAGTGATCTATGATACCAGGGAGGGCAGGACGGACAGGATGAAGATATATCCTGCTTCGGAGAATGAGGATTCGGCAAGGCTCACATCCCTGTTTAAACAGCAGAGTGAGGCAGCGGTTGCCTTCTGGGTCTATAAGAACCGGCATAAGGCGGGAGCAACAACGGATACCCTTCCCGGAGCCCAGGCCCGCTATACGCCTGTGTACAAGGACGATAGGGTGTATGCGGTGATTGGAGTGGAAATGAAGGGAGGGGATACCATTCAGCCCAATGACAAAAATGTGCTTAATATCATTGCCGAGGAGACATCCTACAGGCTGGGAGATATGAAGGAAGGATGCCCTCGGTAGACAAAGGGTGCGCGCCCCTGTCGGCCGGGAATCGTATTTGCACTTAATTTATGTGATGTTCCAAGTGATGCATGGAATCTTTACGGCCATATGCAGTATCCTTAAGTTAGAACAAGGAGGAATCTGAAATGGCTGCTAAACTGCTCTTAAAACTCAAGGGTCCTTTGGAACATAAAATAGATTGTTTCTGTCAGCGTTTTCCGCTGTTTTCCAGTGTGTGCATTCAGCTGGCTGCGGCAATATCCATGATCTGCGTGGTGGGATCCATCGCCATGGCGGGAGGTTCAGTCATCTGGCTGTTTTATAAACTGTTTGGGGTCATGTGATGGCAGGAACTGAAACGGGAACGAAATGGAGACTGGAACGGGGACTGAAAAAGAACTGGGATAATTATATTTGACAGGACAAGGATTTACAGATATATTGTATGTATGGAACAGGGGTATAAAGATATCTTTATAGAATCTTTATATCCTGTTTGTACATTCTCCCTAGTTTCTTTATATGGTTTTCTTTTACAATAAAAGTGGGAACCTATCATAGAAAGGGGGAAGTATTATGTTATTCCATCAATCAAAGGGCGTTATTATAGTAGGCTGCAGCCCCTTTGGCGCGGCCCTGGCCAATACCTTATATCATAGAGGTCACAAGGTGGTGGTGCTTGACAAGGACAGGGAGAGCTTTCGGTATCTGCCTGAGGAGTTTGGCGGGTCCGAGCTGGAGGGGGATCCCACCGATCCAAGGGTGTTAAAAGAGGCGGGGATCGAGCGGGCCGGGATGATCATAGCGGCAACCCAGGATGATAATTCCAATCTCCTCATTTCTCAGATAGCCAGCAGCATTTTCCAGGTGGGGCGTGTGTATGCGAGGCTGGATGATACCAGCAGATGCCGTCTGATCACTGACATGCCCATTCAGCCCATCAGCCTTTATAACCTGTCGGCAGATGACTACAAGGATCTGGCTGACTCTGTGAGCCGGGAGGTGGCTGTATGAGGATTGCAGTGACCGGAGGAAATGAATATACGGAGTTTTTTCTGGGGATCCTGGCAGCTGGCAAGAACCGGGTGACGGTGATTGACCGGGATAAGGAATTCTGCGAGCGGGTATGCGGCGCCTATGATGTAGATGCCATATTGGGCGATCCCTGTCAGGAATGTGTGCTGGAGGAAGCCGGAATAAGAAATTTTGACGTGATCGTGGCTTTGGGACCGGAAGATACGGATAATTTTGAGATATGCCAGATGGGCAAGAAGATATTCGGCATCCGTAAGACCCTATGCCTTGTGAGAAACCCAAGAAACGTGGAACTATTTGAAAAATTGGGAGTTGATCAGGCAGTGAACATACCCGTGATCATAGCCGGAATGCTGTAGGGCGTATTTGGCCGCTGACGGCAGCATAAAGACAGAAAAGGATAGGACTATGTTTGACCACTGGGAAAAAATACTTGATTTTGTAAAGGCGTGTGTGAAGATTACCCTTATCTGGGTATTTTCAACCATATTGACGATCGTGCTGGACAGCTGCGGGATCAGGGCGGAGAACCTTTTGCTGATCTACCTGGTAGGGGTGCTGATCAGCATTTTGGCAACAGGAAGCCTGGCATGGTCCCTGTGCGCGGCTGTGGTTTTTACCTTTACCTTTAACTATCTGTTTACGGAACCAAAGCTGACTTTCCATATGGATGACCTGAACTATGTGATATCATCCGTCATATTTGTGGCAGTGGCCGCAATTGTGGCCACCCTGGTGGTAAAGCTTCAAAAGCAGATGCAGATCGCCAACAAGAAGACAGAGATAACAGCCAAGTTAAATGAGATTGGAAGCGGTTTTTTAAACCTGTCCGGATATCAGCAGATCAAGGACTACAGCGAGGCCAGTCTTGCCAACCTGATCGGCAAACGCGTGACGGTCCTTCTCAAGGAGGATGAAAGCAAGGAATTTTCCAATTCCATGGCGGAGTGGTGCTACAGGCAGTCCATCCCCTGCGGCCACGGGGAGTGCCAGTTCCCGGATGACAACGGACTTTATATACCCATCAGAAACCGGGAAAAGACATACGGGGTCATCATTTTCGACTGCGCGGGCTGGACCTTAAATGAAGAAGAAAAAATATACGTGGACACGGTGATTTCCCAGATCACCCTTGTGATAGAGAGGGAGCTTTTAAGCAGGGAAAAGGAGGAGTCCAGGATACAGATGGAGCGGGAGCGGCTTAAGAGTACCCTGCTCAGAAGCGTTTCCCATGATCTGAGGACGCCGTTGACCGGGATCAGCGGAAGCTCCGGGTTCCTGTATGAGAATCTGGAGATCATGGACACGTCCACCATCAGGAGTATGTTAAAGGATATCTGCACGGATTCGGAGTGGCTCAGTTCCATGGTGGAGAACCTGCTTAACATGACAAGGATCCAGGAGGGACGTCTGGATATCAATAAGAAAAAAGAGGTGGTGGATGATATTGTGTCATCCGCAGTCCGTTTGGTCTCAAAGCGGATCGGAAACCATACCTTAAGGACCAGGACACCGGACGATATCCTGCTTTTTTCCGTGGATGGCAGGCTGTTTATACAGGTCTTGGTGAACTTGCTGGACAATGCCTTCCGCCATTCAGGGGACGGCACGGTTGTCACACTCAGCGTGGGCGTGGAGGACGGGAACCTGAAGTTTGTGGTGGCGGATGACGGCAAGGGACTGCCCCAGGACAAGATAAACCAGATATTTGACAATTTTTTTACCACCGCCTATGAAAAGGGCGACCGCCAGAGAGGGGTGGGACTGGGACTTACCATCTGCAAGGCCATTGTGGAAGCCCAGGGAGGCACCATCCAGGCGTATAACAGCAGCCGGGGCGGCGCGGTTTTTGAAATCAGAATGCCATTGGAGGATAAGAAGGATGAATGATACCACGATACTGGTTATTGAGGATGACAAGACCATCCAGAATTTTATGAAGATATCCCTGAGGACCAGAGGATACTCCTATATTCTGGCAGATAACGGCCTGTCCGGTATTTCTCTTTTTTATGCCAACCATCCGGACCTTATCCTGCTGGACCTGGGACTGCCGGACATCGATGGCATGGAGGTGTTAAAACAGATCAGGCAGCAATCCAACACACCGATCATTGTTGTGTCCGCCAGGGGACAGGAGCGGGAAAAGATCAGCGCCCTGGACCAGGGGGCTGATGATTATGTGACAAAGCCCTTTAGCGCAGAGGAGCTGCTGGCCAGGATAAGGGTGGGGCTGAGGCATAAGAATTCCTTTGTAAGCAGACAGGACCAGGAGTTTGTGCTGGACTATTTCAGGATGGATCTTGAGAAGAGGAAGGTGTATGTCCATGACCAGGAGATCCACCTTACCCCCCTGGAGTACAAGATGATGGTGCTTTTGGTGAACAACAGCGGCAAGGTGCTGACCCACCACTATATCCAGCAGGAGGTGTGGGGCTATGACACAACGGACGATTACCAGTCCCTGCGTGTATTCATGGCCAATATCAGGCGGAAAATTGAGGACAATACGGCCAATCCCCGCTTTATCCTCACCGAGGTGGGCGTGGGCTACCGGTTTGTGGATGAATAAAACCCCAAGGGCGTGGATTTGGTATCCATGCCCTTTTTTCAGGAATGTTTTGCGGGCCGGTTTTCCATTTCCATAAAAATTCTCTTGAAAAAATACAGTAAAGTGATTAAACTGTTACCATGAAGTTATTATATGAAGAAACGCTGGACGGAATATCTGTCCAGCGTTGTTATGGTTTGGATGGAATTGTACAGATTCCTGACACGATAGAGGGAAAGCCGGTGACAGGGCTGGCATCCTATCTTTTTTCTGAGACAGTCAGGGGGCGCCAGGTGCCTCCTTCTGTGTATGAGGGCGAGCCGGAAATCTGCGGCAGCCAGGTGAAGGAACTGACGCTGCCCGTGCACGTAAAGAGGATAGGGGCATATGCCTTTTACAACTGTTCCGGCTTAAGAAAGCTTTCCTGCCACAGCACCATAGCGGATTGGGGGGCAGGTGTATTCACAGGATGCAGCGGGATCACAAGTCTCAGTATCCAGGTGGCGGAAAACTGCAAATCCTGTCTCAGGGAGATCCTGTCAGAGCTGCGCCAGACACTGGATGTGGATTACAGGGACGGAGCGGGGAATCTGCTCTGCAGGCTGGTGTTTCCTGAATATTTTGAGGAATCCGTGGAAAATACCCCTGCCCGGATCATTATGAGGCAGATGCACGGCTGCGGCCACCTGTACCGGTACTGCTTTGAGGAGACCCGGTTTCAGGTAGGGGAGTATGACAAACTGTTTCCCCATGTGGTGGTCCAGGAACTTCCCGGACTTGTGACGCGCCTGGCCCTGTACCGTCTGTACCGGCCCTGGGGGCTTAAGGAGGAGGCGGCCCGGGGATACCGGGAGTATGTGGCAGCCCATGCAGAGGAAGCAGCGGCCGGTCTCTTTGAACGGGGTGAGCGGGACATCCTGGGATGGCTGGCCCGGGAACCGTACATGAATGAGGCGGCTCTTAGGGCAATGCTAAAAGCAGCGGCCCGCTCCGGCGATGCAGGTGACGCGGCCCTGCTCATGGATGTAAAACACAAAAGATTCGGTCATGTGCCGTCAAAGGCCAGGACGTTTGAATTATAAAAGGAGGAAAAACATGGCTAAAAAAACAAAAGCACAGGAACTTAGGGAAGAACTCACGTGGTCATTTCCACACATTGCAAAGGACGCGCCGGAGCAGGTGGAAAAGGCCTTTGGATATTGCGAGGGGTATAAGGCATTCCTGGACGGTGGTAAAACAGAGCGTGAATGTGTGAAAGCAGGGATCAAAATGCTTAAAAAGGCAGGCTATAAACCTTTTGACAGAAAGGCGTCCTACGAGCCGGGAGATAAGGTGTATTATGTCAATCGGGGCAAGGCTCTGATCGCCACCACCTTTGGCAGGAAGCCTCTTACAGAAGGGGTCAGGATCAACGGGGCCCATATAGATTCCCCGCGCCTGGATCTAAAACCCAATCCCTTGTATGAAAAGGAAGAGATTGCATATTTTAAAACCCACTATTACGGCGGGATCCGCAAATACCAGTGGGGGACCATCCCTCTTGCCATCCACGGCGTTGTGGTAAAGAAGAACGGTGAAACCGTAGAGGTATGTATTGGAGAGAAGGAATCGGATCCCGTGTTCTGTGTCACCGACCTGTTGCCCCACCTTTCCGCAAAGCAGAATGAAAGGCCCTTAAAGGACGGGCTTAAAGGGGAGGAGTTAAACATTGTGGTGGGCTCCCTGCCGTTTCAGGACGAGGAGATCAAGGAGCCATTTAAGCTTCTGGCCCTGTCCCTGCTGAACGAGCGTTACGGCATAACGGAAAAGGACTTTTTCCGGGCCGAACTGGAACTGGTTCCGGCGGTAAAAGCCAGGGATGTGGGACTGGACGCCAGCATGATCGGAGCTTACGGACAGGACGACCGCGTATGCGCATATACTGCACTGACCGCGGAGATCGATGCCAAAAAGCCGGCCCATACCACCATAACCATACTGACAGACAAGGAGGAGACCGGTTCGGACGGCAATACCGGACTGAATTCCGACTATGTGCTTCATTACATAGAAGACCTTGCCGACCAGGCCGGAGTAAAGGTGAGGGATATCCTGCGTAATTCCCTGTGCCTTTCCTCGGATGTAAACGCTGCCTATGACCCCACATTCCCTGATGTTTACGAGAGCCGGAACTCCAGCTATGTGAATAAGGGCTGCGTCCTGACCAAATACACAGGCGCCAGGGGGAAGTCAGGCTCCAATGACGCCAGCGCTGAAGTCATGGCAAAGGTCATATCCATGATGGAGCAGGAAGGGGTGTACTGGCAGGCCGGGGAACTGGGCGCGGTAGATGCGGGAGGAGGCGGGACCATCGCCAAGTTCGTAGCCCATATGAATGTGGATACCGTGGACCTTGGGGTTCCCATTTTGTCCATGCACTCGCCCTTTGAGCTTGCGTCCAAACTGGATGTTTACAACACCTACAAGGCATTCAGGGCATTCTACAAATAACAACCTTAAATTTTCATGAAATTGATGGAAACACTTTTTTTTCCCACACAGGTATGGTATAACTATGTACAGCGCACGCCCGGAAAAGCACATGTTTATTATGGTATGAATACTGGGAATATAAGGGTTTTCACAAGGATGCGTAAAACGAGTAAAAGAAAAGGGAAATGTAAGATGAAAAAAATAGCATTGATATGTTTATGTACAATGACGGCCTTGTCACTTCTGACAGGCTGTTCTAACAGCACAGGCAGCGGAAATGAAAATCTGGGATCTGTGGAGCTGGGAGAATACAAAGGCGTTAAGGTGAACATGCCTTCTGTGATCGTAACAGATGCGGAGGTGGAATCCAGGATCAATCAGGTTCTGAGCCAGAATCCGTCCGAGGAGGAATTGGACCGCCCGGCCCAGGAAGGCGATGTGGTCAATATCGATTATGTGGGCAAGCAGGATGGCGTGGAATTTGCCGGGGGTACAGATACCGGATATGACCTGACACTTGGTTCCGGAAGATTCATCGAAGGGTTTGAGGATGGATTGATCGGAGCAAAGAAAGGGGATAAGAAGGAGTTGAACCTGACGTTCCCGGAAACTTATTCAGAGGAAACCCTGGCCGGCAAGCCGGTGGTATTTGAGGTCACTGTCAACGCAGTGAAGGAGAAAAAGGACGCTGTGCTGGATGACGCATTTGTACAGAGGGTTTCCGATTACAAGACAGTGGACGAGTATAAGGAGAGCATTAAGGCGGACCTCTTAAAGCAGAAGCAGCAGTCCGCAGACCTTCAGGTTCAGCAGTCCGTGCTGCAGCAGGTAGTGGAGAGTTCCACGTTCAAGCTGAATAAGACTGCCCTGTCCAGGCGCTATAACACAAGGATCAAACAGTACGAAGAACAGGCAAAGATGTATGGAAGCAGCCTGTCCCACATGGCCCAGGCCAATGGTATGGATGTACCAGGACTCCAGGAAGCGATCTATGCTTCTGTGAAGGATGATGTGCGGAACCAGCTGGTCATCAATACGGTTGCTGAGCGCGAGGGCATTGTGCTGGAGGATGCAGACCGCCAGGCATTTGCAGAGAGCAACGGACAGGATGTGGAGGATGCTGTTGCATATTACGGCCAGGAGACCTTTGACGAGATGGCGCTGAATTATAAGGTGATGAAGTTTATGGCTGATAATGCTTCCAACGTGGCTGAAACCACAGAGACGGAGACATCCGCGGCAGAGACAGCAGCCGGGACAACAGCAGCAGAAGAGACTACGGCAGCAAAATAAACGGGAGCGAATTGTGAGGAGGGGATATACATGCAGATTTTAAAGGACAGGATACGAAAGGACGGCAAGATCAAGGCCGGAAACGTACTGAAAGTAGACAGCTTCTTAAACCACCAGATGGACATTAAGCTGTTCGGAGAGATTGGCAGGGAGTTTAAGCGCAGATTTGCCGATGTGCCGGTGACAAAGATTTTGACCATTGAGGCGTCCGGTATCGGCATTGCATGTATTGTGGCCCAGTATTTTGATGTGCCGGTTGTATTTGCCAAGAAGACGCAGACCAAGAACATTGCCGGGGAAGTGTATACCACCAAGGTGGAATCCTTTACCCACGGGCGCGTGTATGATATCATCGTATCCAGGGAATTCCTGGGTCCTGGGGATAAGGTACTGCTGATTGATGATTTCCTGGCCAATGGAAAGGCACTGGAAGGTCTGGCAGCCCTTGTAAGGGATTCGGGCGCGGAGTTGGTAGGAGCCGGCATTGTAATTGAAAAAGGTTTCCAGGTAGGCGGCGATCTGCTGCGTTCCGAGGGGATCAGGCTGGAGTCCCTGGCAATTGTAGAGAGCATGGATGAGGAGACACAGACGATTGTGTTCAGAGATGATGAGTAATAAGACAAAAGCATTATTTTTCGATATTGACGGAACCCTCCTGTCTGAAAAGACAGGGGAGGTGCCGGAAAGTGCAAAACAGGCGGTCAAAGAAGCCAGGTCAAAAGGGCATCTGGTTTTTATCAATACAGGCAGGGTCTACCCACATACATGGCAGATACGTTCAGAGATCGAGGTTGACGGCTGTCTGTGCGGGTGCGGCACGTATGTCCTTGCAGAGGGCAGGGTGCTTTACTATTACCATATTCCCAGGGAGCGCGGCATCCGCATTAAAAAGGATATTGACGAGTGCGGTCTGGACGGAGCCTTGGAAGGTGTGGACGGCTGTTATTTCCACAGAACCATCTCAAGGATGCCGCGGGTGGAGGAACTAAAAGCAGCACTCAGGGAAGCGGGATGCGCCGGCAGGTATGACTGGGAAGATGACTGCTATGATTTCTCCAAATTTTACCTTGCGTCTGACGGGAACAGCCGGTGTATGGAATTATTTGGACGTCTTAAGGATATAGAGGTCATTGACAGGGGGGATGGATATTATGAGTGTGTCCCCAGAGGCCATTCTAAGGCCACTGCCATGGATCAGGTACTGAAACACTACGGTATTTCCAAGGATGATGCCTATGTGTTTGGGGATAGCAGCAATGATCTGTCCATGTTCCAATACGCAACCAACTGTGTGCTTATGGGACAGCACAGTGAGGTACTGGTCCCCTATGCCACATTCGAGACAAAGGATGTGGAGGAAGATGGTATCGCTTACGCAATGAAAGAGTTAGGCATTATATAGAAAGAGCTGACCGGATGAAGAGAAAGACTTGGATGATAAGCGCCCTGATGTATGCTATGGTATTCATGGCATGCTTCGGGGTTTTGCATTTTATGAAAAAGGTAATGGAACCACCGGGACCTGTACAGGTGGCGGGGACCGAGCCCATAGAGGAGCCTTCAGACAGCCCCCGTGGTACCCGGGAAGATACGGGCGAGCCTGTACCGGCTGCCACGGACTCTGAGGCTGAAAAAGAGGAGACAGTGGAGCGGGAGGGGGGATACACGGGATGGAAGAAGGAGTTCCCTTCTGTTTGGACCCCGCCCCAGGAAACCGAGGTGCCCTACGTTCCGCCGGATGTGATCCTTGCAACGGATCTCCACTATCAGAGTGCCTTGACGGATGACGGAGGGGAGGCGTTCCAGCTTTTTGTGGAGCGCAGTGACGGAAAGGTTATCCGGTATCTGCCCCAGCTTTTGGAGGCATTTCTGGACGAGGTGATAGAAGAAAAGCCTGCCGCGCTGGTGCTCAGCGGTGACATCACCATGAACGGGGAAAAGGTCAACCATCAGGAATTGGCTGATCGGTTAAAGCGGGTACAGGACGCGGGCGTACAGGTGCTGGTGATTCCCGGCAACCATGATATCAATAACGGGAATGCGGCGGTATATTACGGGGCGGAAAAAGCAGCAGCCCCATCCATTGACGGACCTGAGTTTTATGATATTTACCACGAGTACGGCTATGACCAGGCATTAAGCCGTGACAGCGATTCCCTGAGTTATGTCTATGCCCTGGATGAGAGAAACTGGCTGCTGATGCTGGATTCCTGCCAGTATGAGCCGGATAACAAGGTGGAGGGCAGGATCAAGGATACGACCATGGCCTGGATGGATGAGCAGCTTGCCAAAGCCGGTGAGGAAGGAATATTTGTGGTTCCCATTGCCCATCACAATCTTCTGGCCCAGAGCCGGATGTACACAACCCAGTGCGCCATGGATAACAATCAGGATGTGATCCAACTCCTGCAGAAATACAGGCTGCCCTTGTTTTTCAGCGGTCACCTGCATGTACAGCGGGTGCGCAAATACAAGGCGGAACCGGGAGTCCCGGAAGCAGCTTACGGCATACAGGAGATCATCACAGACGCGCTGAGTATCCCTCCCTGCCAATATGGGCACATCATATGGGAGGAGGACGGAAGCATATCCTATGAGACCAGGTCTGTGGATGTGTCTGCCTGGGCCAGGAGAACGGGGATTGATAACCCGGATCTTCTGGATTTTGAGGACTGGTCCTTCCGCTACATACAAAAGCTGATCAGCGATCAGATACGGGGAGTGGTAAAGAACCTGGGGAATGATGTGGAGCGCTCCATGGCAGCCACCTATGCAGGCGTGTACATTGACTATTATGCCGGGCGCAAAATTGACGCAAAAGGGATTAAGGGAACCAGAGGATACCGGTGGTGGGAGCGCAATATGCCGGACAGCTACCTTCTCAGGGAATTGAACGCCATGATCGCGGATTCGGACAGGGATAATAATTATTTCCTTCTCCCGGAGGAACAGGGATGGTTTCTGGATTAGGATAAAATATACGGTGAAAATACATGGCAATTCCGCCCCTCCTGAGCCTTGTGGCTGTTTTTGCTGTGTGTTAGAATAAATGTAAGGAATTGTTAGCTAAAGAAGATTTTGAGAGTACACATACACTAAAGGAGGAACCGGCCATGAGAAAGTGTGACTGGAAAAATGTCTTAAAGCGCGGTGCAGCCCTTGCCCTGGCGTTTATGATAGCGGTATCCGTGCCGTCCTACGGTGCGGCAGCCGCACAGGCAGCGGTTCCTTCAGGAGCCGGCCGCCCGGGAATAAAAAAGCAGCTGCCCGATGCAGCGGACTATTCCCAAAGGCCCTATGAGCATTATTCCACCCAGGTCATTGACCAGGCCATGGAGGATTTTGAAAAGGCCTGCCAGACCGAGGGACAGGAGGAGGAAGTGCTCCGCCTGTACGACCTGATCATCAGTGAGTTTGATCGCCTGGCCACCATGACCTATATGGCCCAGATCGAATATGACAAAGACGTGTCCAATGAGGCAGCTGCCCAGGAGCAGGCATATACCACGGATCTGTATGCAGAGCTGGGGGACAAGGCCGCATCCTGTATCAGCAGAGGGCTTGCCACTTCCTATGCCAATGCTCTGGAAGACAGGATCGGCGGGGAATATGTGTCCATGGTGGAGTATTACCAGGAGGACTCACAGGAGAGACAGGAACTGGATAAAAAGGAGCAGGAGCTGCTTCGCCAGTATGACCAGCTGGCGGCGGATGACATAACAGTGGAGTATAACGGACAGCAGTGGAATTACCAGCGCCTGGAGACGGAGGAAGATCTAAGCACCGACACATACCGCGACATACTGAAAGAGCTGAGCCGGGAAAAGAACAGGATCCTGGGAAATAAGTTTATGGAGCTGGTTCAGGTCCGCGACCAGATAGCCGGGGTATCAGGATACGACAACTATGCGGAATACGCATACAATGCGGTATATGGGCGTGATTATACCATGGAGGACGCAAAAAAGCTGTGCGGGAATGTGAAGGACACCATTGTTCCGCTCAATGATGATATGTGGTATCTGGACGTGGATTATGCTTCCTATGACAGCCTGGATGAGCTGGAGAGCAGTTCCGCAGAGGACATGTTTAATGCGGTGGGGCCTGCCTTGGTGAGGACCCAGCCGGAACTGGGGGGAATATTCCAGTATATGCGGGATAACCATCTGTATGATATCCAGGCCGGGGCAGAGGGGGAGGACCGCGCGGACAGCAGTTATACCGTGGCTCTTCCCAGTTATAAAGATGCATTTATCTTTATCAACCGCAGCAATACCTTCAGGGATTACCAGTCCCTGATCCATGAATTCGGCCATTTCAGCAGCTACTATTACAACGCGGGGCCTGAATTATATCAGGGGTTTAACGTGGATGTGTGCGAGATACAGTCCCAGGGGCTGGAACTTCTTGTTACAAGACAGGCGGAGAGCATGCTGGGGGAAGGGGCTGAGGCCTATGTATTCGAGACACTTACGGATATGCTCTATGTAACCATCACAGCCTGCATGTTCCAGGAATTTGAGGAGGCCGTATACAGGAATCCGGATATGACCCTGGAGGAGATGAACCGCAAGTTTAAGGAGATCCAGGATTCCTATGACGGATGGTACTACCGGGTATATGGGGATGAATGCTATGAATGGGTGGACATCCCCCATCTGTTCCACAGCCCCATGTACTATATCGGTTATGGAACCTCGGCCCTTTCCGCTCTTGACCTGTGGGTACTGTCCGGTGATGACTGGGATCTGGCAGTGGACACATACATGGGAATCCTTCATGAAGGTATGGATGCACCCTATAAAGGAACCATCAGCAAGTGGGGAATGAGGGATGTATTCGACCAACCGCAGATGGAAGACCTGGCCCGGGATATCCGAAGCATGCAGGGCTTGGCCGATGGGTCAGAGGTCCAGCCGGGGGAAGAACTGCCCCAGGAAAGCGATGGCTATGATACCAACACCGCCCTCCAGGGACAGCGGATGCTCTCAGCGGTAATGATCCTGCTCCTGGGAGTGGGGGCCGTGATCGTGCTTCAGGTTATGATCCTGTGCGTTGGAGTTGTTGTCTTGTGGGTTTTGGTGAAGGGGAGGAAGGAAAAGGATTAATTACTTCAGATTCCGATATTCCAAAGGAGTCTGACCAGTTGTTTTTTTAAAGATGCGGTTAAAATAGTAGCTGTTGGTATATCCAACCATCTGGGCCACCTCATAGATTTTCAGGTTATTTTCCCGGAGAAGGGTTTGAGCGTTCCTTATTCTGACCTTGGTAAGGTAAGCCCCAATACTCATTCCCGTATACTGGGTGAATAGAACACCAAAATAGGCTGGACTCAGATGGACATAGTCTGCAAGCGCCTTTACATTAATATTCTGAAAATAGTTTTTTTCAATATACTGTTTTCCAATGCGTACGGAGAGAGGACAATTTCCCTGACGGCTTATGTCTAAGTAACAGGATAAGTCATCTATGATTCCATCCAGCCATTGAACCGCGGCAGAATCAGTGGACAGATCGGAAACCTGCTCCAGGGTACGGATGCTGTGGGGAAGTACGGTGTGAATGTCGATGCCATATCCTTTGAAGTATTTGAGAATACAGGCATAAACATGCAGTGTAAATATAAAACAGGCGGTTCCTTCCTTTACACCAGAGTGGTCCCTGAATTGAACATCACTGGCAGAATCTTCTGCCAGTGTGGACAACATGCGGAAGGTTTCAGGCAGCTGGCCACAAACATTAGTTTGAGATAGGATGCTGCGAATGTGAATATCGATCAGTTTCCCATTGGTAAAGGAAGCGATTTCTTCGATATAGGGGAAATTCATGTAAGTATAGATTGATGCTATGTTTTCGGAGTCTATGGATCCAAGGAATAAAGCGGTTCTGGCCTGCGCATATGAAGCAGGAATATTGGAACTGGAATTTATAATGCTCCCGATGCCTGCTGCAGGATGTATGTTCAAATAGGTTTCAAGCATTTGCAGCAGGGTATCAGTCTGCTGATTAATGGAGGTGGGAGAAAAATCACCTTGGGCAGAGGGTGATATCAGTATACACAACTCGTCTTTTTCCACAAGAAAACAATGGCCCGTGAATCTGTCGGCAATGATCTCTTCAGTGATACTGACCGCTGATGAAGATAAAATCTCCGAAGGCGGAGAGGGTTTGGCAGGAGAAAAGGGGGCCAATTTAACCAATATGCAGCAGATGAATGCAGGATCCAGCTGTATTTGAAGAATGTCCTTTAGTTGAAGGAATAGGGCATCTGCTTCACCGCCTAGGGAGAGCAGATCCCGCAGAAATTTTTGCCTTAGAAAAGAAAGGCTTTTAGCCAAGCAATCAGCCTCTTTGCTTTCTGTTGGAACAATATGTATTTTCTCTCTGATCTGCAATAGGGTTTCCAACAGGACATTTTCGGTCACTCTCATTTTTAGCAGATAATCACAGGCACCCAAAAGCATAGCTTCTTTAACCAGGTCAAAATCATTGTAGCTGCTCAGTACTACCACCTTGGTAGGATAGTTACGTCTGCGGATTTCCCGTATTAATTCTAAACCATCCATTTCCGGCATTTTAATATCAGTGATAACCACGTCAGGGATATTTTTTTCCATGATAGATAGGGCTGCAACTCCATTGGCCGCTTCTCCGATCAAATCAATTTGATTATTTTCCCAGTCAATAATTGACTTTAACCCTACCCGTACTACCATCTCATCATCTACAATTAAAACCTTCATTTTATCAGCCCTCACTCTCTCTCCATAGGAATCTTCATAACTACCTGAGTGAATTGATTTTTTTTGCTGGAAATGTGGAGTCCATAGCTCTCCCCATAGACATATTTTAATCGCTTATTTACGTTTCCCAATCCCATTCCTTTCGTATTGTGGGAGGAATCCGTATCTTGTATCTCTTCCAGGATATGCATAAGCGTTTCGTGATCCATGCCAGCTCCGTCATCATTAATGTTTATGAGAATATCATGTTCTTTCTGGCAAATTTCTATGGTGATATGTCCCGTTGTATTCTTTCTCTCAATCCCATGAAAAATAGCATTTTCTACAATAGGCTGTAGTACAAATTTTACGATCATGCAGTCCAGAAGAGTGTCATTTTCACAGTACATATGAAATGACACTTTTCCTTTATAGCGAACTCTCTGAATAGCAAAATAAGCATCAATTACAGACAGCTCCTCACGGATAGTAATTTTTTCTGTTGTGCTGCGGGTGGAACAATCTATAATGATGCCCAGAGAAGTAATCATATCTACAATTCCCTGAGCTCCCTGCATAATGGCCATTAATCGGATGGAATTTAATGTATTGTTGAGAAAATGGGGATTTATCTGAGCCTGCAGCATCTGAATTTCCAATTGCCGCTTTTCCTCTGCCCGGTTTAAGTCCTCTGCCATCAATTGTCTGATCCCCTGCTCCATCTCGTAGAGATCACGATTTAAGGATGCGATCTCATTGTTTCCCGGTAATTGTTCTATATCCTCAGAATGATGAAAATTTCCCTTGGCAATCTGATTTACTTTTTTTGCGATTTGGTTAATAGGCTTGGTAAAATTCAGTGACAGGTACCAGGAAAGGAAAAATGCAAATAGCAAGACCAGACCGGAAACTATGAACCCTGTGTTCAGAGCTGTTTTATTCAGCTGAGTAACCTCACTTACCGGTTGAATATGAACCAGTGTATAATCGCTGTGATCGGATTTTTTATAGGTGATCAGTTCTTTGATTTTCTTTTCTTTGTGGATGAAAAAACGTTCTCCTCCCTTTTGGATCCGTTCATAAAACTCCTGATCGCTTAAATTGGTTCCGGTAAGCTCTGGACGATTGGATGCCAGGACTTCCCCTTTGGAATCCATCAGAAAACTTTGAACGCTGGAATGGGGCGGATTATTATTTTCAACCAGCATTTCTGAGTCTAAGAGAATGACCAGTTTGCCAAGAGGTTTACTGTTATAGTCATATTTTATTTGTTTGTAAACAGGTATTACATATTCGGCCGGGGAGGACCGAAGAATGGTGGGGATTCGGTTGTGATTAGGAATCGCATGGTAATAGACAGTCTGCCCCTTTGTGGTGGAAGCCTGCTTATACCAGGAATCATGGTTGAACATGTGCACATCCACATTGTATGCATTGGAACCATATTTGATAATGAGTCCGTTGTCTCCGATGATATAGAGTGAACTGATCCAATTTTTCAAACTGAAGAACAGATTGCGGTCATTAATATTATTGTAAACCCTGCTTTTTACCGTGTCAAAAATATGTATTGAATCTCCCTGTCGTTTTAACAATACATGAATATCCTCATTAAGACAGATCCAGTCAATAAAACTGTTTAATTGATAGAGGTCACGGTCAATGGTATCCATCCTGGAGGAAACCAGAAGATACACCTGCTCACCGGCATTATTAATGATCAGCTGGGAGGACGAATCATAGTAGTAGGAGGAAAAAAATATCCCTACAATCAGAACAACCGTACAAAAGTAGGCAATGAGCTGAGTTCTCAATGAAACATGTTGTTTAGGAAAGAATTTCAAGCCACCACCCCCAAGATATCGTTTGATATAGTATAACAAATAGAAACTAAAAATGAAAGAGATATTATATTTACCATAAATATGTACAATAAAACATTATTTTGTATTATTTCCACAAAAGAGTATGGTAAATGATGGGAAAATAATCACTAAAAGATATAGTAATTATGCGTGCCCCTGCATTGTTTGGATATTATAAAAATGTTACCATAATTACAGATAATATATTGGGGAATAAGAGAAAGGAGAATTAATTATGGCAAAAAAATGGTTTCTTAGGTTCATTCCTATCCTTCTTGGAATGATCATGTTATCGGGGTGTGGAAAGAACAACCAAGGGGATTCCACGTCCTCATCACCGCCGCCAGGTACGGATAGTGTCGGTGCAGCATCTCAAACCTCTGAGCCTCCTGTGACGGATGAGCCGGTGAAGCTGACCTGCTGGTTTGAAGCAGCTTTTCGTGGTGTTTATGACCAGACGGAACCAGGAGCTGATTTTGGGGATTTCCACAGATATGTAGCAGAGGAATATAAGAAGATTCATCCCAATGTGGATATTGAAGTTGTGGTTGTGGGGCCTCAGGAGCGGGCGGAAAAGCTGAGTGTAGCGGTACAGTCTAATGAGATGCCGGACCTGATGTTTGATACTCATTTTGCGCTGTTTGACTATGCACATGCAGGGATTCTTCTTCCTCTAAATGATATTATAACGCCTGAGGACAGAGAAGATATTCCGGCAGCCGCCTGGGACAATGTTACGTTAAACGGCAACACTTACATGTTTCCATTTACGTCAGAAGATGGACATATGGGATTAAATCTGGATCTTTTTGAGCAGGCGGGAGCCATGGACTATGTGCCGGAAGGAGAGATAGGCCAGTGGACGCCGGAAGAATTTCGGGATGCTTTGCGTGCGCTGAAAAAGGGGCTGCCGGAGGATGTATATCCTTTTGTATTTTATTGCGGGGGACCCACGGGGGATACATGGAATAACATGTTGCTCCGCATGTTTGGTGCCCAATTCTTTAATGAGGACACCACGGAAATCGTATTGAATGACGAAAAGGGAGTGAAAGCACTGGATTTTCTCCTTAGCCTTCAGGAGGAGGGGCTGATTGCACCTGGTTGTGAGACTCTGACAGTGGAAGATGCAGTCCAGATTTTCTTAAACAAGAAAGCGGCAGTCAGTGTGTTTAATGTGCTCCATTATAATAACCTGATGAAGGGATTAAATGAAGGAACCATTGAGAAACCGTTTAACTTGAAATTTGCTTACATTCCTAACGAGGAAGGTCCTACCTGCTTTACCTATGTGTTTGGCAGTGCTGTCTTTGCTACAGGAGATGAGAAAAAGATCGCAGCAGCAAAGGATTTCATAAAATTCTATTCTTCACCTCCATATTCTGATGCATCGATGATTATGCTTCCTTTCCGTAATTCGGTGGCAGATAAACTAAGGGAAACCAATCCAACTATGGCACAGCTGGCAGAATCCCTCCAGTATTCCAAACCGTTTAATCAGTTGGCACCGGGATATCTGGAATTGCGTGCACTGTTCTTCCCGGAATTACAGGCAGCTTTCACAGGACAGAAGACAGCTCAGGAGGCTTTGGATTCTTATGCTCAGAAAGGGAATGAAATACTAAAAAAGAATGTTGAAAAGTCAAAACTGCTGAATCATTAGGAGCTTATAAAAAAAGCTGTGGGAAAAATGGACAAAGGAGGTGAAGCCCATGGAATTCCTGTACCGTGCAGGTAAAGGGTGGAAAAAACAGAAATGGGGATATCTCTTTATTGCACCTCAGATGACACTCTTTCTGATATTTTTGGTATACCCTGTATTAGAAGGAATTCATTTGAGCTTGTATGATATTAAATTCTTGGATAAGGAATGGGCAGGCCTGGGTAACTATGTAAAACTATTTCAGGATGAGGTTTTTAGGAAAGCCCTTGTAAATACCCTGGCTTTTGTCTTTTGGGGCACGCTTTTTACTGTAGTGGCCGGATTGTTTATTTCAGTTTCCATCTTTGACAAAGCGCCCAGGTATGTGTCGGTGATCAGGGGGAGTTTTTATCTCCCCACGATCATATCGGTAGTGGTACTTTCCATTGTCTGGTCATGGCTTCTGAATCCCGCCATGGGTATCATCAATTATTATATGGCGGAAATGGGGATGGAGCGGGTCAATTTCATGGGAAATGTAAAGTTTGCCATGCCGGTATTGATCTTTATGGTTTGGTTGGTAAATATAGGGCAGGCGGTTATCTTATTTGTAGCAGCTATGCAAGGAATCTCAGGGGATATTCTTGCGGCGGCTGAAATCGATGGTTCCAGTCGTTTCCAAAAGATTATTTATGTGATTCTCCCCATGATAAAAAATAATGTTGTGTACTTGATGGTATTAAGCATTATAAGCATTATTAAGGTGTTTATCGCTATTGATCTGATGACCAGGGGAGGTCCTAATTATGCTACCACTACAATGATGTATCTCTGCTATCAGGAGGCATTTAAAAATAATAAGTTAGGGAGCGCGTCAGCAATCGGGGTCATTATGTTTATGGTTGTCTTACTGCTTTCCATAACTCAGTTTAAAACATTTAGAATGGAAGATTGAGGGAGGGAGACTATGAAGCACAGGCTTGAGCACATGGGCAGGTTTGATCTTATCTGCAATATTGTCATTTCCGCCGCGGCAATTTTGAATCTGTTTCCCCTCTATTGGATGATCAGCAGTTCGCTGAAGGTTTCGCAGGATGTGAGTAAGATGCCTCCGGACTGGATTCCATTTCCTCCAGCTGTACAAAATTATAAGAACCTGTTCCAGACTGGCCATGCATTGACATGGACCTGTAACAGTTTCCTCATTGCGATTGGAACAACAGCAGCGATTCTGCTGGTAAGTGCTATGGCATCCTATTCCTTTGCCAAGCTGAGATTTTGGGGAAGAAATACAATTTTCCTTGCCTTTATTCTGACATTAATGATTCCAAAGGAGATTTATATTGTTCCTCTTATAAAGGTAATGCAGTATTTGAATTTAAAGGGAACTTACATAGGTATTATTCTGCCCAATGTGGCTCTGCCGTTCGGTGTGTTCCTGCTCCGCCAATTTTTTGCTACAGTGCCCGACTCGCTTAGGGAGTCGGCCTGGTTGGATGGAGGTTCAGAGTGGAATGTATTTACGAAAATCATGCTTCCTATCTGTAAGCCGGGATTGTCGGCACTGGCAATCCTGATGTTTGTACAAACATGGAATGATTATTTGTGGCAAATGGTGATGATAACTAAGGATTCTATGAAGACACTGCAGCTGGGGGTCGCATTGATGCAGCAGGAGAATAATCCTGATTACGGACTTAAGATGGCCAGTGCCTGTGTGGCGGCAGTGCCTATGATTTTAGTGTTTTTTGTGTTTCAGAGGTATTTTACAAGTGGAATTACCATGGGAGCAATTAAAGAATAGGAGCTGCTGAAAGCAGGAAACAAAATGAACGAAAAAAGGAGGAGAGGAACATGTCAGTGATAGAAAAAAATTATGATGTGGTAGTGGTAGGAGGAGGGCTTGCTGGAGTCTGCGCCGCATTGGCCAGTGCCAGAGGGGGAGCAGTTACAGCCTTGATTCAGGATCGTCCGGTTCTTGGAGGAAATGCCAGTTCTGAGGTGCGGATGTGTATTTGCGGGGCAGATGCCCATGGAACGCGCCCCAATGCCAGGGAGACCGGAATCGTGGAAGAGTTTTTACTAAAGAACCGAAGATGCAATGTGGAGCAGTCATTCTCTATTTCTGATACGATTTTTTGGGAAATGACACATTTTCAGGAAAATCTGGATCTTTATCTTAACACGCGGGTTACTCAGGTGGAAACAGAAGGAGATATGATTACAGCAGTATCAGCAGTCCAGATTACTAATGAAAAGGAGTACCAAATAAATGGTAAAATTTTTGTGGATAGTACTGGAGATGGATTTGTAGGAGCCAGAGCAGGCGCTGAATATATGAAAGGACGGGAGGCAAAAACCGAATTTAACGAACCGGATGCGCCGGATACCCATGACGATTATGTAATGGGGATTACTCTGATGTTTAAATCTTTTAATACCGGGAGGCCGGTAAAGTTTGAGAAACCTTTTTGGGCCAACACCTATACTGAAGAGGATTTAAAACATCGTGGACACTGTTCCGGTGCCCATATCTGGCAGTCCAAATATGGAATAGACTCCGGATATTGGTGGATCGAGCTAGGGGGAGGAGAGTTAGATGTCATAGAAGATACAGAGGAAATCCGGGATGAACTGTTAAAAATCCTATATGGAGTATGGGATCATCTGAAGAATGGAGGTGACCACGGAGCGGAAAATTATGTGCTGGATTGGGTACAGTTCCTTCCCGCAAAGCGGGAGAGCCGGCGCATTACGGGAGATTATGTCCTTAATGAAAGGGATCTGCTCTCCTCATCCAAATTCCAGGATGCAGTTGCGTATGGAGGCTGGCCCATGGATATGCATGCAATCAGAGGAATGAAGAATTTGGAATCTTTACCGACAGACTATATCCATGTTCCTGATATATTCCAAATTCCCTATCGATGCTATTATTCAAAAAATATCAGGAATCTTATGATGGCAGGTCGATGTATCAGTGTATCTCATATGGCTCACGGTTCTACCCGGATGATGGGAACCTGCGGGGTTGGCGGGCAAGCGGTAGGTACTGCTGCGGCTCTTGCTATCCGTAAGCAATGCCTCCCAAAGGACATTGGGAATTGTATAGAGGAATTACAGCAGCAGCTTTTGCGTGATGATTGTTATATTCCGGATGTCAAAAATAGTGATGCAGAAGACAAGGCACCTGTATGCACCAACATTACGGCTACCTCTTGGATAGAGGGAAAGGAGCCTTGGCATGTGGTTGATGGCGTACACAGAAGCGAAAAGGACAATTCCCATTGTTGGCAGTCCGGCCGATTGGGCGAAGGGCAGTCGATTATTCTGGATTTTGGTAAAGCCGTAGAGCTGTCTGAACTGATTTTACGTTTTGATACTAACTTAGGTAAAGAGATTTCGCTGTTTTTGTTCAAAGCCCATTTAGTGGACCAGATTCCCGGGGTGCCGCCGGAACTGGTAAAAGATTTTACAGTTGAGTTTTTACTAGATCATCAGGTGGTGAGAACAATCCCTGTCTTGGAAAACTATATGCGAATGGTGAAACTTCCACTGGGACAGCAGGTATGCTGTGATCAGATTCAGGTGACCGTGACAGACACTTATGGGGCGGATTTCGGAAAGATTTATGAAATCAGAGCTTACTAAATATTAGGAAAGGACAAAATGGAAAAAGCAGGAGTGGAAAAGGCAGATTGTATATTGGAACGCTTTTGCCTGAAGGGAAAAACTGCAATCGTCACAGGAGGAAATACAGGGCTGGGTGCGGATATGGCTTCGGCTCTTGCACAGGCGGGGGCTAACGTTATTGTAACCTCCAGAAGTCTTAAACGGGCTAAAGACGCTGCCAGAGAATTGTCAGAACATTATGGTATAAATAGTCTTGGATTGGAGTTAGTGCAGCAGGAATGGGACAGTGTAGAGCAGATGGCAGGGGAAGCGGCCGCATTTCAAGGCAGGATTGATATTATGGTAAATAATGCCGGAGGAGGTGCGGGACTTTCAGATGGAGATTTTGCAGTCCGTGATATCCACGCTATGGAGGAGATGATTGCCGTTAACCTTATGGGTGTTTTGTACTGCTGTCGGGCAGTAGCTGGATATATGATCAAGCAGGGAAGGGGAAAAATTGTTAATATTGCATCAGTTGCAGGTATGGTGGGAAGAAACCGGATCATATATAAGGAGAATGGACGTAACCAGCAGCCGGTGGAATATGCGGCGGCAAAAAGCGGTGTTATTGGAATGAGCCGGGATCTTGCGGCATATCTGGCCCCTTATGGAATTCATGTCAATTCGCTGTCACCGGGATTATTTAATAAAGGAGAACTGAGCCAGGGATTTGACCGGGATTCCAGTAAAAAAATCCCCCTGGGACATATGGGACATATGGGGGGAGATATCATGGGGCCGGTTTTGTTCTTGTGCAGCAGTGCATCAGATTACGTGACAGGGCACAACTTGGTGGTAGATGGTGGATTCTCTATATACAGATAAAACAAGCAGGAGAAGGAAAGGCTGATATGGATAATTTGGATTATAAAAAGCTAAAGGTAGCTGTGGCGGGGTGCGGTTCCATTGGCAAACGGCATATTCGTATCTTGCATACCCTGGGAGTTGAGGATATCAGGGTTTTTGATTCCTCAAGGGAAAAGATGGAGGCGGCCCTTGCTGGGACTCCGGGGATAGGGCTGGAAGATTCATATGATGATTTACTGGACAGCCATCCGGAGGTGGTGTTTATCCTCACTCCCACTGGACTCCATATAGATATGGCAGTCCAGGCTTTGACTCGTGGATGCCATGTGTTTTTGGAAAAGCCATTGTCAGTTGATCTTGACGGGGTTGCGCACCTAAAGGAATTACGGGATAGGACAGGGCTGAAAGTTATGGTAGGTTTTTGTTTTCGCTATCACCAGGGCCTTTTAAGGGCAAAAGATCTTTTAAGTCAGGGAGAAATTGGAAGGCTGATATCTGTCAGAGCTATGGTGGGGGAACATCTTCCCACTGTCCGCCGTGATTATCGGAAAACCTATTACGTAAAGTATTCCGGCGCTTTTGAGATGGTACATGATCTAGACTTGGCTATCTGGTATGCGGGGCAACCGGTGAAACGTAGCTATGGTATCTACGGTGCCTACACAGACTTGGGATTTGAGTCTCCAGATAATGTGGAATTACTTTTGGAATTCGAGGACAGGCTTTCTGCCAGCATACATCTGGATTTTTATCAGCGTCCCCGTAGAAGGGTAATGGAACTTGTGGGTACGGAGGGAACCATACTTATCGATTTTTCAAGGTGGGAGGATTATACGATTTATTTAGGGCGTGCAGATGGTAACTGGGAAAAGGAGACAGGAGTCACAACCCGGGATGATATGTTTATAGACGAAGATCTCGAGTTTCTTCGGGCAGTTGCTGAGGATCTTCCTGTGTCATGCACTATAGAAGAAGCGTGTAAATCCCTGGAAGTTGTGTTGTCGGTAACACGGCCATTGTAATTATTGCATATTAAAAACAGAATGATAAGAGGCAGACTGTCCATCAGCCTGCCTCTTAATTCGGTTCATGAAAATCCTAACTATGAAGATCAGGATCTATCTTTTCTTCCTCCAGCGCTTCTCTATAATACGCCAGCATCAGATCCACCATCCGCCCATAACTCCTGACACCATCCTCCTGACTGTGTGCTTTCAGGTAGCGGTCATTGAGCTGGGTGGAGGCTTCTGCCACCTTGCCGTCATATTGGTCCCAGAACTGGTTGTTCCATTTCAGATCCTGGGCTGCTTTGGGGGAGAGCATGCCATAGAGTTCATAGTATGCTTCCAGGTCCACCTTTGCCAGGGCATTGCCTGCGTAGACCCAGCCGGTGAGGTAGCCGCTGTAGCGGAAATCCGATGACTGGGAGCCGATGCATGCCAGGTAGCCGATGAAGTTGGCCTCGTCCTCCCGCATAAAGCCTTTTAGGTGGGAGAGCTCATGGCAGATGGTGTGGGGAATATTGTAGTAGGGCATTTCCCTGTTATAGTTCGCCTCAATGGTAAAGGGGGAATAGATGCCGCAGAGCTGCTGGATGGACAGCAGCCTGGGGTTCATCAGGGGCTTGGGGTAGGGGTAGTATCCATCCAGCTGGGCATAGGAAGCTCCCAGGTTGTTCATGGCGGTTACGCCTTCCAGACCCATTTCCCTGAGAGCGGACATTGCCGGCAGAGGGGTATCCTCTGTCTGGCCCGGATACAGGCCGGACAGGAAATCCGTAGAGTGGTCCACTTCCTCCAGGGAACTGTTCACCTGACTGGTCAGGAACAGGCACAGGCTGTAAAGCTCCTCTGTAGAGGACTGTTCCATAACCATACCCGCCTCATAGGAAAATGGGCTCCTGTAATAGTTGATCCCGCAGTTTATTGTAAACAGGAACAGCAGGAGACAGGCATAAAAGAAGACACGGGCCAGTGAGCACAGGGGCCTCTTAAACAGGAGGACAATGCTGATGATGCAGAATACTACGGTAAGGTACAGACCTGCCTCAGAGAGGGAAAATGGAAACAGCCCGCTAAAACGCCCCAGTGTGTTCACCAGCACAGGATAGACTGTGACGGAGTAGTTCTGGGCAAATCCGGGGACCATCCTGGAACACATGGTGAGGATGCCTGAGAGAAGAACCAGAACAAGACCCGCTATAAAAAGGCGGAGCGCAGTCCCGGGGCAATTGGCGGCTAAACCGGAGGATCGTAAGTTGGCTTTTAAGGGAAGCTTCATAGGTATACCTGCCTTTATTTAGTATCACACCCGCTGTTATTTTTAGCGATTACTTTAATATATGGATCACACCGGCCTCGTCAAGTTCCACCAGCACGGTAGCCGCAATGGGGAAAAGGAAAATGCCGGGAAGGCCCAGAAGCTTTCCTCCTGCAAAGATGCACAGCAGGGTAGCGGCCGGGGAAAGCCCCATTTGCAGGCCGATCACCTTGGGCTCCAGCGATTGGCGGATGACAGTGATCAGCAGGTAGAGGCAGAGCAGGCCGAAGCCCAGGCTTTTGGGACCGCTGACCCAGGCTGTCAGGGCCCAGGGAAGTAAAATGGTGCCTGTACCCAATACGGGGAGGATATCCACCAGTGTAATGAGGCAGGCGGTTGTAAATGCCATGGGTACACCCAGTATATAGAATCCTGCATAGAGTTCCGCAAAGGTCAGGGACATTAACAGGGCATAGGCCCTTATAAAGCGGCCTGTAACATTACGGGCGCTGGTCCAGGCTTGAATAAGCATGGTGCGTTTGTCTTTTGGCAGCTGGCGCAGGAGAAAAGAGATGACCTGGCGATAACTGCCGGTGAGGAAAAAAGAGGCGATCACTGTTACAAGGAGATCCACCAGCAGGGTGGGGAATCCCACGATCACAGATGCCCCCCAGCCGATCAGGCTGGAGGAAAGGGCGCCCGCCGCATTTTCCATGGCATGTTCCAGACTGCTTCCAAGGGAGGAGATATGGATGCTGTGTCCGGGAAAGCTGTTTTCCAAAAGGGAAAAGAATCGGGACAGACCCGGCTCCACCACCTCGCTGTAAAAGGCGGGCAGTTTTTTTCCCTGTTCCTGGATCATGGTCACGGCCTGGCTTCCTGCCAGCGCTATGATCCCAAGGATACACCCGTAAAATACCAGCAGAACCACCACAGCTGCCTGTTCCTTTCCTCTCCCCATCCGCGCTTCCAGCAGGGAGACGGCAGGATCCAGCATAGCGGCAATGGCCAGTGCCGCTATGAAAGGCATGAGCATGGGAATCAGCCGTTTAAAAAGTATGTAGCAGAGCACGCCAATGATGGAAAAGTAGACGAAGCTGATAATGAATGTCCTGCGCTTTTGAATGTCCATAAATTAGATTCCTGTTTATTTCATTACCTCTATTATAGGCATTCCGCAAGTCACAGTCAAGGAAGAATCCCCAGAAAATGGGGGACAACCTTTGGTATATTTTTTGCTGGAACAGTGTTGTTTTGCACATGTTCCTCCATATACCATTGGCATCCCCCGGAATATGAAAAATAGGGACCGCCTCCGCTGTAATTACCGGAATCAGAAGCCGGCCAGCAAGCGGGTCAGAAATGAGATCCCCATACACAATGCAATGCCGGGAAGGGTGGAGATACATACGGCTGCCGCTGCCCATTTCCATCCCCTGGCCTCTCTGGCAATGGCTTTGCATGTGGTCAGGCAGGGCCAGTGAAACAGGGCAAATACCAGGGTACACATCGCAGTGGTCCAGGTCCATCCGTTGGATGTGAGCAGCTGGTGCAGAGGGAGCCCGCTGGTCATGGACACCAGGCTGTCCCCTTGCATGTATATCATGATCAGAAGGGGCAGGACCAGCTCGCTGGCAGGAAAACCCAGGATAAATGCGGCAAGGATGATGCCGTCCATTCCCAGAAGCCGGGCGGCAGGGTCCAGAACGCCGGTAAAAAAGGAGAGAAGACTGGGCCCGTTTACCCCCTGGGATGCAAAGGCCAGCGCAAACCCGTCAGACCCTGTGTAGATCACATTGGCCAGGAACCAGATAAGGATTCCGGCAGGAACAGAAGCCTTGACGGCGCGGGCCACCATGACCAGGGTCCTGTTCAGCAGGGAGCGCAGAGCGGAGGCCGTGATCCTCGGCTTCCTGTACGGCGGCATTTCCAGGACAAAAGCAGAGGGAAGTCCCTTTAATGCGGTACGGGATAAAAGCCAGGAAATTCCCAGGGCCATGTAGACTGCGGACAGCAGCAGGATGGCAAAAAACAGGGCGCAGGCCAGGGAGCCGGCCACAGAGTCAACCGGGGCTGAAGCAAAAAACAGGGGGATCAGGGCAATAAAAATGGGAAGCCGGCCGCAGCAGGGAACCATGGAACTGGTCAGCACGGCTGCCATGCGCTCCCTGGGAGAGCGGATCGCCCTGCAGCAGGCCACGCCCGCGGCGTTGCATCCCAGTCCCAGAGCCATGGAAAGGCAGTGTCCTCCGCAGGAACTGCATTTTTCCAATACAGGATCCATGACGCAGGCTGCCCTGGGCAGGAAGCCCAGGTCCTCCAGCAGGGTAAAGCAAAAGAAGAAGACGGTAAGCGGGGGAAACATCACGGCCACGGCCCAGGACATGGCCCTGAATCCCCCGTGGATCAGGCTTCCCGTGACCCATGGAGCTGTTCCCAGATAAGTCATGATCATGTCCAGGCGGTTTTCCAGCCGTGCCAGCGCATCCCACAGGATCCGCGATGGAAGGCCGGAGGCAGCCATGGTCAGCCTGAGCACCGCGGCCAGGGCCAGCAGCAGTATGACTTTTCCCAGAACCGGGCTGGTGAGCAGGTGATCCGCTATGACCCTGCGTGCTCCGGAAGCAGCGGATATGACGGTAATACATTCGCGGGTCAGATTTTTAGGGGAAAAGTCCAGACAGTCATAGGAAAACATCTGACTGTTGGACGGCTTTGCCGCATAGTGGATGGCTGTCTTTATATCATCCAGGTGCCTTTGTTTTCTGGCGCAGCAGGGAATGACGGGGATTTGAAGCACATCCTCCAGAAGGTTAAAGTCAATGAGGATTCCCTGACGCAGGGCTTCATCACAAAAATTCACACACAGTACAATGGGGGTGTTGGTTTCTTCCTGAGCCGCCCGTTTCACAACCTGCTTGAGAAGATGGAGGCCCATCTCCAGCCGGGTGGCGTCAGCCACCACAGCGATCACATCAGGCCGTACCGGAAACAGGGGAACAGGGGTCTGTTTCCGGTACGGCGCAGGGAAGGCCTCCCTGGGAAGGGAATAGATGCCTGGAAGGTCCATGAGCAGGTAGGTGGTTTCACAGTACCGGTAGGTTCCCCGGCCGGGTGTACCGTCATCCCCCCACCAGCCGCCGGTATAGCGGCATTTACCTGTAAGACCGTTAAATATCGTGCTTTTTCCCGCTTTGGGACTGCCTGTAAGAGCAATGACACTGCATCCATTTTCCATTGAATCACTCCATATATATAAAATCCGCCACAGAGGGCGGAGCAGTTCTTATAATTACATATGCCGCAGAAATACCTCTGTGCAAGGCCCGATACCGGGTTGCGCAAATAACCGTGAAAACTCCCCCGGTCCGGGGGCATTCATATCACATATGACAGGATGAATCCACTGCTTGACGGCAGAATCGATATCAACTATACTTATACGCAGTACTGGAGCGAGTTTGAACATCACTCTAATTCAAAAACAATCAGGAGATGAACGGTTATGGGATATCAGGACGATTATGTTATGAGAACGATCAGTGATCTGGTAAGGGCCATTGCAAGGCTGGTGCTGGGCAAGAACGATATTGATTATGAACTGCCGGAGGACGAGGAAAAGTATACCCCTCTGGACAGGACATACCGTCAGTTAAAGGATATGGCGGATGCGGGTGACATTAACGAGGCTGAGAATTTTCTTTCCGACCAGCTGGACCCTCCGGACCTGGATTGTCTGGAGATGGCCCTTACTTTTTATATGTATCTGAACCAGTTTAATGATGACATCCTTTACCAGGCCAACTATTCCAGGGAAGAGATTGTGGATGGCATTAACAGCGTATGCGCGGAGTACGGTATTTCCGGCTTTGAGCATTTCGTAGATACGACCATGGTTTAGAAAGAGAGTGTTCATGGAGATAAAGAAGGAGTGCGCCCAGTTTCTGGGGGAGTACTATAAGGAACTGTTTTTTGGAAATGTGAACAAGCGCTACCGGGCCATGACCGGGGCGGAATTAAAGAAGCGCCTGCGCCGCCTGACAGAGGAGAACTTAAAGCCCGTTGAAAAGGCCAATGAGCTCAGTGATATCCATGCCATGCTGTCCAAAGTCTGTGCCTGTCTCATGCGCAAGGAGGGGAACCTGCCTCCGGGACCGGCGGTGGAGGAATGGGAAAAGAACTGCGCCTCCATGGGGGAGTTCTGCGAGGCGCTGGCAAGAAAGGATCTGGAATATCTGTCCGGCCTGTCACTGGAGGAACTGGAGCATGTGCTGAAGATGCAGGGCATCCGCCGCTATCTTCTGACCAATTCACTGGAACGGGCCTATCAGCTGTTCTATATACCCAAGACCATAAAAAAGGGAATACGGGAATCCGTGAACCAGAAGCCGGAGGAGGAATATCCCGGAGCCAGGGAGATGAAGCGAAGGTTTATCCTCCATGTGGGGCCTACCAACAGCGGTAAGACCCACGATGCCCTGGAGCGCCTGAAGGAGTGCGGCCATGGAGCGTATTTCGGTCCCTTAAGGCTTCTGGCTCTGGAGGTTTACGACAAGCTGAACGCAGAAGGACTGCCCTGTTCCATGATAACAGGGGAGGAGACCCTGGAGGTGCCCGGTTCGATCTGTCAGTCCTGTACCGTGGAAATGCTCAATGACCATGAATATTTTGACATTGTGGTGGTGGACGAGTGCCAGATGATCGCAGATCCCTACAGGGGACATAACTGGACCAGGGCTGTGCTGGGACTTCGGGCTGATGAGATACATCTGTGCATGGCGCCGGAGGCGGAGGATATTGTGGTCCAGATGATCAAGCGGTGCGGTGATCAGTACCGGGTGGTGCGCCATAAGAGGAATACAAGGCTGACCATGGAGTCCAAACCATATAATCTGAAGAGGGACCTGAAAAAAGGAGATGCATTGATTGTATTTTCCAAGAAATCAGTGCTGGCCCTGGCAGCCCATCTGGAAAACGAAGGGATCCACTGCAGCGTTATATACGGAAGCCTTCCTCCTGCCACCAGAAGGGAACAGGTCCGCCGTTTCCTTGCAAAAGAGACAGAGGTTGTGGTCAGCACGGATGCCATTGGAATGGGGCTCAACCTTCCCATCCGCAGGATCGTGTTTGTGGAAACCAGGAAATTCGATGGCGTGAACAAGCGCACCCTGACTCCGGAGGAGATCAAGCAGATCGCGGGCAGGGCGGGCAGGTTCGGCCTGTATGATGAGGGATTTGTCTCGGCCATTGATGAGCCGGAGGTGATCCGGGACGGACTGTCCCGGCTGCCTATTCCCATTATGAAAGCGTATGTGGGATTCCCGGAACAGCTTTTAAACCTGCCTGCTGAGATTGATACCCTGGTAAAGATCTGGGCATCCATGGACACCCCGTCTATCTATGAGAAGATGGAGGTGGATGAGCTGCTGGCATTGTATATGACGTTTGAACATGTGCACCAGAATGATATAGAGGATTTCACCAGGCAGGAGATCTATAAACTGATCACTTGTTCCATTGATATAGATAATAAGATGGTCATGGATCTTTGGAAGGATTACTGCAGGGATTACAGGGAAATGGAAGAACTGGAATTCCCTTACAGTCCCGGGGATGACCTGTATGACCTGGAGAGCTATTATAAGATGCTGGATCTGTATTTCCAGTTTTCCAGAAAAGCGGGACTGCCTGTGCAGACCGAGAATCTGGCCGAGGAGCGGCGCCGGACAGAAGAAGAGATCAGCCGTATCCTGAAAACAGAATGTGCCAGCTATTCCCGCAAGTGTTCTGCCTGCGGAAAAGAGCTGTCATGGGATTACCCCTTCTCCGTATGTGAGAGATGTTTTGAGAGGGGTAAGATAAACCGCGCCCACAACCGCGGGGGGCGCCGGCACTCGCCGGGCACAGTGGGGCGTGTATGATAAAAGTGAGAGAGGCAAAGGAGGAAGAAAATGGAAAGTAAACGTATCATTCAGGTGGAGGACAAGGTGCCCATTAAACTGCTGGTCCCTCTGAGCATTCAGCACATGTTTGCCATGTTCGGAGCGTCCATCCTGGTGCCGTTCCTGTTTGGCATCAGCCCGGCAGTGGTGCTGTTTATGAACGGCATGGGAACTCTGCTGTTTATCTTTGTGACAAAGGGAAAGGCGCCTGCATATCTGGGATCCAGTTTTGCATTCCTGGCACCTGCGGGTGTGGTTATCAGCAGCTTCGGGGAGTCAGGATATGCTTATGCCCTGGGCGGTTTCGTGGTAGTGGGGTTTTGCGGATGTATCCTTGCGTTTATAGTGTATAAGTTCGGCACGGAGTGGATCGATGTAGTTCTGCCCCCGGCTGCCATGGGACCGGTTGTGGCCCTGATCGGACTTGAACTTTCCGGCAATGCGGCCCAGAATGCAGGCCTTTTGGACGAAGTCATGGATCCTAAAAAGATCATTGTGTTTATGATCACTTTGGGCACCGCGGTATTTGGTTCCATTTTGTTTAGGAAATTCTTTTCCGTTATTCCTATCCTGATCGCGGTCATAGCAGGGTATGTGGCGGCATTTGCATGCGGACTTCTGGATTTTACGGCGGTGGCAGCAGCTCCTGTATTTGCCCTTCCTAATTTTTCCAGACCCAAATTCAACCTGGATGCCATTATGACCATCCTTCCGGTGCTTTTGGTCATTACCTCAGAACACATTGGCCATCAGGTGGTGACCAGCAAGATCGTGGGCCGTGACCTGTTAAAGGATCCCGGGCTTCACCGTTCCCTGTTCGGAGACAACTTCTCCACCATGATCTCAGGCCTCATCGGTTCCGTTCCCACCACCACTTACGGTGAGAACATCGGTGTTATGGCCATTACCAGGGTATACAGCGTGCGCGTGATCGCCGGCGCGGCAGTGCTCTCCATTGTATGCTCCTTTATAGGAAAACTGTCCACCCTGATCAGTACCATTCCGGGACCTGTGATCGGAGGCATTTCCTTCCTTCTGTACGGTATGATCGGTACCTCGGGCCTGCGGATCCTGGTGGATTCCAGGGTGGATTACGGCAACTCCAGGAACCTGGCCCTGACCTCGGTCATCTTTGTCACCGGCCTTTCAGGAATTGCTGTAAAGATCGGCAATATCCAGCTCACCGGCATGGTACTGGCCTGTGTGGTGGGGATGATCTTAAGCCTGGTATTCTACCTTCTGGATTATTTCCACCTGACCAATGACCAGGAATGAAAAGTCATTGACATTTAGGGGAATTTCTGCAATAATAACTGATAAAGTAGAGTTTTAAACCGATGAAGCGGAGATCAAACCGTAAAGGGCATTCACAGAGAGCAGGGGATGGTGGGATCCCTGTAATAGGCCGGACGGCAAATGGACCGCTGAGGGAAAGGTGAAAGTCAGACCAGGAGCAGCCCCTGCGGCTGTCATGAACTGGGATCTGTATCAGTATCCGGACCGCAGGCCTGCGTTAAAGGCAGAATATGTGTTGGCATATTTGTTGAAGCGGTAAACAGATAAGGTGGTATTGCAGGTATTGTATATTCAGACCTGTCCTTTCTTGAAGGGCAGGTCTTTTTGTACATAAATATATCATCTGACCATACGGAAGGAGAGAGGTAATGTCCAAATCATTTTTAATGGGAAATGAAGCAATCGGCCTGGGAGCCATCAGAGCCGGCGTGCGGGTGGTTTCCGGATATCCCGGGACACCGTCCACAGAGGTCCTTGAGACAGTGGCAAAGCATAACCCGGGCGATATTTATGTGGAGTGGTCTGTAAATGAAAAAGCGGGAATGGAGGTGGCTGCCGCGGCTGCCTATACAGGGGCCAGAACCATGGTGACCATGAAGCAGGTAGGGTTAAACGTGGCCTCAGACCCCCTTATGAGTCTGGCCTATGTGGGAGTAAAGGGCGGCATGGTGGTGATGGTGGCGGATGATCCAGGTCCCATTTCCTCCCAGACAGAGCAGGATACACGCTGCTTCGGCCAGTTTTCCAAACTTCCGGTCTTTGATCCCAGTTCCCCGGAGGAGGCGTATGAGATGATCGGGGATGCCTTTGAGTATTCGGAAAAATACCACACGCCCGTGCTGTTCCGCCCCACCACAAGGATCTGCCATGGCTGTGCCAGTGTGGAGTTAAAAGAACGTGTCTGTCTTCCGGAACCCGAGGGTTTTGTGAAAGATTCCAATAAATGGGTGATCTTTCCACGCCTGTCCAACGCCAACCACAGGATGATAGAGGAGCGCAATCCTGTGATCGGCGAGGATTTCAGCTCTTATCGGTTCAATCTGCTGCACAGGGAGAATGAGGAATCGGGAAAGGGGATTATCACCCACGGCATCAACTATGAGTCTGTGATGGAAGCCCTGAACGGCTATCAGGGAGTCCGTGTCCTCAAGATCTCCACCCCCAACCCCATGCCGGAGAAGCTGATGCTGGAGTTTATGGACGGCCTTAAGGAGGTCATGGCAGTGGAGGAACTGGATCCTGTGCTGGAGCAGGAACTTCTGCTTCTGTGCGGAAAGCACCATCTGGATGTGAATGTCAGGGGGAAGCTGACAAGGGATGTCCAAAGCGCGGGTGAGAACAGTGTGGAATCTGTTAGAAATGTGCTGGAGGCATATTTGGGCCGTCCTTACATAGAATACCTGGAAAAAATCGGGGCGGCCCATCCGGTTTCCCCGCTCCCGGTTCCGCCTCTCCCCATCCGTCCTCCCGTGTTGTGTGCCGGATGTCCTCACAGGGCTTCCTTTTATGCAGTGAAGCGGGCCATGGAAAAGCTGAACCGGAATCTGGCTCAGGGCCAAAAGCCGGTGGAGGGGATCTACTGCGGCGATATCGGCTGCTATACCCTGGGGAATGCGAAGCCCTTGGATATGGTGGATACCTGTCTCTGTATGGGGGCTGGCATAACCATGGCCCAGGGTATGCAGAGAGTGGAGCCTGACAAGCGGTATTTTTCCTTTGTGGGAGATTCCACCTTTTTTGCCTCCGGCCTTACAGGCATTGTCAATGCGGTGTACAATGAAGCAAACCTGACCCTGTGCATTCTGGACAATTCCACCACGGCCATGACCGGGCACCAGCCCCATCCGGGCACCGGGCATACCATGATGGGACAGGTGGTGGATAAGATCGATATAACAAAAGTGCTGGAAGGCATCGGTGTCAGGAACATTGTGACAGTGGATGCACTGGATCTGGACCAGTGTGTGGACGCCGTACTGGAGATTTCAGCTAAAAAGGGAGTGGGTGCCGTGATATTTAAGGCGCCCTGCATTGCCATTGTAAAAACCTCCAAAAAGTGCAGGATCGTGGAGGATAAGTGTGTGAACTGCCGGACCTGTATCAATGAGATCGGCTGCCCGGCCCTGGTCCTGGACGGGGATATGGTGAGGATCGATGCCGGACTCTGCAATGGATGCGGACTCTGCGGCCAGATCTGTACAGTGGAAGCCATAGAGCCTGTAGATGAAGGCTGCTAAGTGCTCATAACTAGGAGGATGGATATGACAAAGAATGTATTGTTATGCGGAGTGGGCGGTCAGGGAACAGTCCTTGCATCCCGCCTGATAGCCCTGGCAGCCATGGAAAAGGGAATGGAAGCCAGAGGCGCGGAGACCATTGGAATGGCTCAGAGAGGCGGAAGCGTGGTAAGCCATGTGCGCATTGGGGGAGAGATCTATTCACCCATGATTCCCCACAAAGGGGCGGATGTCATGATCGGATTTGAGCCTGCGGAGGCAGTACGCTGCCTTCCCTATCTGAAAAAGGGCGGATGCGTGGTGGTATCACCCGTTCCTATTCGGCCGGTGACCGCGTCCCTGACAGGAGGCGCCTACACAGGTGAGGAGATGATGGAATATCTGAAACAGACAGTGGATCATCTGGTAGTGGTGGATGGAACCTCCATCTGCAGCCGGTGCGGCTCAACCAAGGTTTTAAATGTGGCCCTTCTGGGCGCTGCCATTGCCAGCGGCCTTATAGGCATTTCCCTGGAGGAGATGGAGCAGGCCATCTTAAAGCGGGTGCCTGAGAAATTCAGAGACATGAACGTGACGGCATTAAAAATGGGCGCTGCCTCAGAGCATGTTTAGACTGTGCCTGAAAACAGCTTTCTGACACCCGGCGGGGTGGGCTGACCATTCCCGCCGGGCACACCCCAGCATATAACAGATGGAGGAAAAATCAATGAAGATGAAAGAATCACAGTTCCTTCTTATCAAGGAACAGCTTAAGAAACTGACCAGCAAAGAATGCTTTTACAAACAGAAACTGGAAGGCATCAATGTGGACCAGATCCAGTCGCAGGAGGATTTTGAGAAACTTCCGTTTACATGGAAGGGAGATCTGAGGGAGGCCTATCCTCTTGGGCTTATGGCTGCTCCTGAGGAAGAGATCGTGCGGATCCATTCCTCTTCAGGCACCACCGGAACACCGGTCATCATTCCCTATACCCAGCGGGATGTGGATGACTGGGCCCGGATGTTTGCCCGCTGTTACGAGATGGCGGGGATCACCAACATGGACAGGATCCAGATCACGCCGGGATATGGACTGTGGACTGCCGGAATCGGGTTCCAGCTGGGAGCCGAGCGCCTGGGAGCCATGACCGTGCCCATGGGACCGGGAAACACGGACAAACAGCTGCGCATGATGATGGATATGAAATCCACGGTCCTGTGCGCAACCTCATCTTACGCCCTGCTTCTTGCCGAGGAGATCGCCAAGAGAGGAATCGGGGAGAGGATCTGCCTGAAAAAGGGTGTGATCGGTTCCGAGCGCTGGGGCGAGAAAATGAGAAAAAGGATCGCCTCCGAGCTGGGAGTGGATCTCTACGATATCTACGGCCTGACCGAGGTCTATGGGCCTGGTATTGCCATCAACTGTCAGAAGCAGGGGGCCATGCATTATTGGGATGACTTTATATACATTGAAATTGTGGACCCCAAAACAGGCGAAGTCCTTCCTGACGGAGAGGTGGGAGAGATCGTGATCACCACCCTGAAAAAAGAGGGAGCGCCCCTGATCCGCTACCGCACCCATGACCTTTCCAGGATCGTGCCGGGAGATTGCCCCTGCGGTTCGCCGTATCCCAGGATCGATACCCTGATCGGACGCACGGATGATATGGTCAAGGTAAAGGGTGTGAACATTTTCCCCAGCCAGATCGAGGAACTGCTCAGCTCCATTGGCGGGGCATCCAGCGAGTACCAGGTCATGGTGGACCATCTCCTGGGCAAGGATGTGCTGACCCTGTTTGTGGAGACCAATCCCTCCATTAACCGGTATGCCCTTGAGATTGAGATACAGAACCAGTTTAAGAACAGGATCGGTCTGACACCGGTGGTAAAGCTGGTGGAACTGGGTGAACTTCCCAGAAGCGAGAAAAAATCCACCAGGGTGTTTGACAACAGGTATTAAAAGATCACATAAGAGCAGCCATCAGCCAGAGGAAGTGCCGGCAGGGCGGGACCGTCTATGAGGAAGGTTCCAGGGCCCGGACCAGCACTTCCTTTGCGTTTTCAGTGCGCAGAGCGATGAGGGTGCCGCGGATCAGATAGGCATTCATGGAATCCCTGCGGTTGCCCAGGATGCAGGTGACACGTTCCTTAAATGTAAAGCCAAGGGCGTCTAACTGTGAGGACATAAAGGAATCGCTGATGATCCAGACCACTTCGGCGGTATCTCCTGGATTTAATTCATTTAACGGATAGACCATAAATTTCACCGTTTCAGGTTCGTTATTATATTATATGCAGAGCGCTTATCCCGGGGGATGAAACGGGGGAGGGGGACGTGAGGAACACATTTGGTACAGGCCCATATAATAGAGTACAACCAAAATGAAAGGAGATATATAATATGAGTTGTAATAGTTGTGGTGGATACAGTGAGAACTTTGAGGAAGCTGTTTTCAGTGAAAATGAAAGATTTGCCAACAATGGCATCAATTACAGCAACAGCGGCTGCAATGCTGCGTCAGCATCAAACAGAGGGGGCAATAACTCCAGGCGCGGCTGCGACCTGTACTGGCAGGGATTTATGGCTGGTTTTTATTCCAACAACGGCTGCAATCAGTCGGCTGTGACCAGGACAGCCGCCCAGGCAGCTGAGCGTACAGCCGCTGCCGCCAGAAGATGTTCCTGCTGCTGCCAGTGCAATAATTGGAATTGCCGGTAATTCTGTCATAATCCTGTCTGTGTAAATAATTCTGATCCTTGGGGCTTTGGATATACCAGGGCTCTGGGGATAAGGGGATCTTAGACATGACAGAACCTTGGAGGTACTGGAATCTCAGACATGACAGAATTTTGGGGATACGGGGGCTTCGGAATGACCGGAGCCCCTCCTTTCAGTCCAAAAACACAGGAACCGGCTGATCCACGGCCATGGTGTCAGGCGTTATGATACAGTCATAGGCCAGCACATGGACCCCGCCGGAGGACGCCTCCCTCAGGGCTTCTCCAAAGGCGGGATGGGTTATATTGTTGGGCTTGAACCCTCTGATCCCCTTCATCTGGATCACAAACAATACATAGGCGTCATACCCCTCCCTCACGGCCTGGGCAAGTCCGTGGAGATGTTTGATGCCCCGCAGTGTGGGGGCGTCAGGGAACATGGCCATACCATGGTCTTCCAGGGTCACTCCTTTTACCTCCATAAAGGCGGGAACCTGGCTTTTTCCGTCCATATGATCCAGGGTAAATGCCAGGTCAAAGCGGGAATCCCCGTGGGTCACCTCCCTGCGTATATTGTCAGGTGTCCGGACAGTATCACCCGGGTTCGCGCCCGGCTCGGGGAATGCCCGGCCCTTCATGGCTTCCAGCCATTCCCAGGCCGCCCTGTTGGGAGCCTGGGAGTCCATGTTGATCAGCACATTCCCTTTATATACCCCGATCAGGTCATATTCTGTTTTGCGCCCTGTAACACCTGCTTCCGGGTGATACTCCAGGATGACCGTAACGCCGGGAATCAGAAGCTCCCTGCACCGCCCGGTATTTTTAACATGGCATATAACCGTCCGGCCGTTTACATCCACATGTGCGATAAAACGGTTGGGGCGGCTTAGAAAGGTTCCGGTTACTGTATGTTTATAAGTCATTGATCGTTCCTCCTGCTGTAAAACATGACCAGTATAGCAGATTATTTTGCCACGGTAAAGCACTGCCCATGATTTCAGTTGCGCCCAACCAGGAAATGTGTTAATATTTCAATAACGTAAGCCAGGATTCCACCGCCTTTACAGGTGGAGCGCGGATCCAAACAATAAATCTGAACATAAATGTAAAAAGTGAGGACAAGAGTATGGGATTAACCTATCAGAGTACAAGGGGCGGTGAGACGGGCGTGTCAGCATCCATGGCCATTCTGCAGGGCCTGGCAAAGGACGGCGGCCTGTTCATGCCCACTGAGATACCAAAGCTGGATGTTCCAATGGAACGCCTTTCAGCCATGACCTACCAGGAAACCGCCTATGAGGTCATGAAGCTGTTCCTTACGGATTATACCCAGGAGGAATTAAAAAGCTGTATTGCCAGGGCGTATGACAGCAAGTTTGACACAGAGGAGATCGCCCCCCTGGCAAAGGCCGAGGGAGCATATTTCCTGGAACTGTACCATGGGTGCACCATTGCTTTTAAGGACATGGCTCTTTCCATTCTGCCCCATCTCATGACAACAGCGGCAAAGAAGAACCAGGTGGATAAGGAGATCGTGATCCTGACAGCCACCTCCGGCGATACGGGAAAGGCCGCCATGGCAGGGTTTGCGGATGTTCCTGGAACGCGTATCATTGTATTTTATCCCAAGGACGGGGTCAGCAAGGTGCAGGAACTCCAGATGCGTACCCAGAAGGGTGAGAATACAAGTGTTGTGGCAATCCATGGAAACTTTGACGATGCCCAGACCGGCGTTAAGAAGCTGTTTGGGGATAAGGAGCTGGAGGCGCAGCTGGCCGCAAAGGGATTTCAGTTCTCCTCAGCCAACTCCATCAATATCGGCAGGCTGGTTCCCCAGATCGTCTATTATGTATATGCATATGCCAAACTGCTGGCCAATGAGGAGATCAAGCAGGGCGAGGAGATCAATGTAGTGGTCCCCACAGGCAATTTCGGCAATATCCTGGCCGCCTATTTCGCTAAGCGCATGGGTCTTCCCATCAAGAACCTGATCTGCGCGTCCAATGACAATAAAGTGCTGTATGACTTCTTTACCACAGGAACCTATGACAGGAAGAGGGAGTTCATTCTCACCAATTCACCTTCCATGGATATCCTTATATCCAGCAATCTGGAGCGCCTTATCTATCTGAGCACCGGCTGTGACGGGGCTGCCAATGAGGCCCTTATGCAGGAGCTTTCTGCAAAGGGAAGCTACACCGTGACCCGGGATATGCGTGAGTTCATGTCTGATTTTAAGGGCGGTTACGCAACACAGGAGGAGAATGCGGCCGCCATCAAAAAGATGTTTGACCGCACAGGATACCTGATCGATACCCATACGGGCGTTGCCGCAGCTGTGTACGGCCAGTACAGGGCGGAGAGCGGTGACCATACAAAGACAGTGATCGCTTCCACGGCCAGCCCATATAAATTCTCCAACAGCGTGATGGAAGCCATTGCCGGACCTGACAGCGTGAGAGGCAGGGATGAGTTTGAGGTGGTGGATGCCCTCAGCAGCCTGTCCAAAGTCGCAGTTCCAAAGGCGGTGGAGGAGATCCGCAATGCTCCCATCCGCCACAATACAGAGTGTGATGTGGATAAAATGAAAGCAACGGTAAAAGATATACTTGAGTGTGTTTGACCATTCATTCACGCCGTATGCATGACCTGTAGTCAAAAACCTCTTCCTTTTTGTTCGCAACTGCGATATAATAAGCAAGATGGTTAATAAAATAACAAAGTTTATAAGGAGGGTATCATATGTTAGTTTCAGCAAAAGAGATGCTTGACAAGGCTAGGGAAGGCAAGTACGCAGTTGGACAGTTTAACATCAATAACCTTGAATGGACCAAGTCAGTGCTTCTGACAGCAGAAGAGCTGAAGTCCCCTGTGATCCTGGGAGTATCCGAGGGCGCAGGAAAGTATATGACAGGATTTAAGACAGTGGCAGCCATGGTTGAGGCCATGATGGAAGAACTGAACATCACGGTCCCTGTAGCGCTGCATTTGGATCACGGCTCATATGAGGGCTGCTATAAATGTATTAAAGCAGGATTCTCATCCATTATGTTTGACGGTTCCCATTATCCAATCGAGGAGAACATCGAGAAGACAAAGGAACTGGTAAAGATCGCCCATGCAATGGGTCTGTCCCTGGAGGCAGAGGTTGGCTCCATCGGCGGTGAGGAAGACGGCGTTGTAGGTCTGGGCGAGTGCGCGGATCCCAATGAGTGCAAAGCCATTGCTGACCTGGGAATCGACTTTTTAGCGGCCGGTATCGGCAACATCCATGGAAAATATCCTGCCAACTGGCCTGGACTGCGCTTCGATGTTCTGGAGAGCGTTAAGGAAAAGGTTGGGGATATGCCTCTGGTGCTCCACGGCGGAACAGGCATTCCTGAGGACATGATCAAGAAGGCCATCAGCCTTGGGGTAGCTAAGATCAATGTTAACACAGAGTGCCAGCTGACCTTTGCGGCAGCAACCAGGGAATACATTGAAGCAGGCAAGGATCAGCAGGGCAAAGGCTTTGACCCAAGAAAGCTTCTGGCTCCCGGCGCAGATGCCATCAAGGCAACTGTGAAAGAGAAGATGGAATTATTCGGTTCCGTGGGCAAGGCTTAATGGCACGGATCACGCCAGATATTAAGACAGCTTAATAAAGCTTATTAGAATAAAAAACATGATTTCCGAAAAAATCACTTGCAATTTTAAGTGAAATGGTTTATTTTAATAAAGAACAAAGGTGTTCTCTCTCAAAGGGGGAACACCTTTTTGTTATATATCCGCCAAAGCCTAATAGAATTACGTGATAAGGGTATATGACAATATCTGGATGATGGAAATGGATGAGGAAGATTAAAAAGAGAGGATGGATGAATCTATGAGCGAAGTATTGAATGTATCTGAGATGTTTGGTAAGAACGTATTCAATGATGCGGTGATGAAGGACCGTCTGCCCAAGAACGTGTACAAAAAACTGAAGAAGACCATCGAAGACGGCGCAGAGCTGGATCCCAGCATAGCTGACGTGGTGGCACACGCCATGAAGGATTGGGCGATTGAGAGGGGGGCAACCCATTACACCCATTGGTTCCAGCCTCTCACCGGCGTGACGGCTGAGAAGCATGATTCCTTTATCTCCGCCCCAAATGACGGAAAGGTGATCATGGAGTTCTCCGGCAAAGAGCTGATCAAGGGCGAGCCGGATGCTTCCTCCTTCCCCTCCGGCGGTCTGAGGGCTACCTTTGAGGCCAGAGGATATACGGTATGGGACTGTAGCTCACCTGCATTCTTAAGGGAGGATGCCATTGGCGTGACCCTCTGTATCCCCACCTCCTTCTGTTCCTACAAGGGTGAATCCCTGGATAAAAAGACCCCGCTGCTGCGTTCCATGCAGGCAGTGAATGAACAGGCACTGAGGATCCTCAGGCTGTTTGGCAATACAACTGCAAAGAGGGTTGCGCCCTCCGTGGGAGCCGAGCAGGAATACTTCCTGGTTGACCGTGAAAAGTACTTACAGCGCAAGGATCTGATCTACACAGGGCGCACCCTGTTCGGGGCAATGCCTCCCAAGGGACAGGAACTGGAGGATCATTACTTTGGGGCCATCCGGGAGAGGATCGGTTCCTATATGAACGATGTGAATAAAGAGCTGTGGAAGCTGGGGGTTCCTGCCAAGACACAGCACAACGAGGTGGCTCCGGCGCAGCATGAGCTGGCCCCCATATACGAGGGAGTGAACCAGGCGGTGGATCACAACCAGATCGTGATGGAAACACTGAAAAAGGTTGCAGGGCGCCATGGTATGGCATGCCTTCTCCACGAGAAGCCGTTTGCGGGCGTGAACGGTTCCGGCAAGCACAATAACTGGTCCCTCACCGCGGATGACGGCACCAACCTTTTAAATCCCGGGGATACGCCCCATGAGAATATCCAGTTTCTGCTGGTTCTGGCCTGCATCATCAAGGCTGTGGATGTCCATGCAGACCTTTTGAGGGAATCGGCAGCTGATGTGGGAAATGACCACAGGCTGGGAGCCAACGAGGCGCCGCCTGCCATTATCTCCATTTTCCTGGGAGAACAGCTGGAGGATGTGATCGATCAGCTGTGCAGCACAGGAGAGGCCACCCATTCCAAGAAGGGCGGCACCCTGAAGACAGGCGTTGATATCCTTCCCGACCTTGATAAGGATGCAACGGACAGGAACAGGACCTCACCTTTTGCATTTACAGGCAATAAGTTTGAGTTCCGTATGGTGGGCTCCTCGGATTCCATTGCTTCCCCCAATGCAGTGCTGAATACCATTGTGGCCGAGGCATTTAAGGAAGCGGCTGATAAGCTGGAAAAGGCCGGTGACTTTGACATGGCCGTACATGATTTGATCAAGGAAACACTGTCCGCTCACAGAAGGATCATTTTTAATGGGAATGGCTATGCTGATGAGTGGGTCGTGGAGGCGGAACAGAGAGGGCTTCCCAACATCCGGTCCATGGTTGATGCCATCCCCGCCCTGACTACGGATAAGGCGGTAAAGCTGTTTGAGGAGTTCTGCGTATTCACAAGGGCGGAGCTGGAATCCAGGGCTGAGGTTGAATATGAGAATTATTCCAAGGCCATTAATATTGAAGCAAGAACCATGTATGATATGGCCAGTAAGTCCATCATACCGGCTGTGATCAAGTATACCACCGGTCTGGCAGCATCTATCACAGCTGTTAAGAACGCCTGCCCGGATGCGGATGTCAGCACGCAGACAGAGCTTTTGTTAGAGACATCAGACCTTTTAAGCGAGACCAAGACTGCCCTTTCCAGACTGGCAGAGATGACGGAAAAAGCAGCCGCAGCGGAAGGGGGCAAGACGCAGGCCCTTGTCTATCATCAGGATGTGGTTCCGGCCATGGCGGCCTTGAGGGCGCCTGTGGATCAGCTGGAGATGATCGTGGATAAAGAGCTGTGGCCCATGCCAAGCTACGGCGATCTGATTTTTGAAGTATAGTTATATTAAAAAAGTACAGATCGTAAGATCACAGCGTGCTGCAGGATGGCCGGAATCCGGTTTTCCTGCAGCATTTTTGTGCGTATATTTTCAAAAAGCAATTTTCAAACACACTCTAATCCGTCTTGCATTTTCCCAAGTATATGGTATAATGTTCATATATTTTTCAATAATTAATATTTTGAACATAAATAGAGCGGAAGCGAGGAATCAGAATATGGACAGACATGGACTTGTGTGCAGGGCGGTGCTGGAACAGCCGGATATTACACAGAGGGAACTGGCGGCAAAGCTGAATGTATCCCTGGGAACAGCAAACGGGCTTGTAAAGGAGTGCATGGGCAGGGGATATATTGCTGAGAGGACAGAGGGAGAGGACGGCTTTAGGTACGGCTCCAAGTGGGAGCTTAAGGAGGAGGGAAGACGCCTTCTGGAGCAATATAAGGTGGACGGCGCGCTGATCATAGCAGCAGGTTTTGGTTCCCGGTTCGTGCCGCTTACATTTGAGACGCCGAAAGGACTTCTGGAAGTGTTTGGGGAACGCATGATCGAGCGGCAGATCCGCCAGCTTCATGAGGTTGGTATCAGAGACATTACCATTGCAGTGGGATATCTGAAGGAAAAGTTTGAATATCTCATTGACAAATATGACGTGGAGCTTTTGTACAATCCGGAATATTCCGGCAAGAACACCCTTGCCACTATTTACCGGGCCAGAAGGGTGCTGAAGGGGCGCAACATGTACGTGCTCTCATCTGATAACTGGATGAGGGAGAACATGTACCACGCCTACGAATGCGGCGCATGGTACAGTGCGGCGTTCCAAAAAGGGGAGACCAAGGAGTGGTGCCTTTCATTTAATAAAAAGGGAAGGATCACGGATGTAAAGGTAGGGGGACGGGACCAGTGGGTGATGTACGGGCCCACGTATTTTTCCAGGGAGTTTACAAGCCGGTTCATGCCGGTGCTGGAAGCCTATTATAAAACACCTGGAACGGAACAGTTTTACTGGGAGCAGGTCTATGTGGATATGCTCACCGGGGAGGCCAAAAGACGCCTGGAGCAGGAGGATCAGGAGATCCTGAAACAGGCGGTCAGGGAATCCGCCCTGCCGGCCGGCCATTGGAATGAGATAGAAATGGATGCGAACCGGCAGCCGGAGGACCAGGTCTATGAGTTTGAAAACCTGGAAGAGCTGAGGCTCTTTGATCCCAGGTATCAGAATCATTCCGACAATGCGGCCATGAAGCTGGTGGCAGAGGTATTTCAGGTGCCTGAGTCCCAGATCAGGGATATACGCTGCCTGAAATCGGGAATGACCAACAAATCCTTCCTGTTTAAAGTGGGGGAACGCCACTGTATCTGCCGGATACCGGGACCGGGCACGGAGCTTCTCATTAACAGAAGGCAGGAAAAACAGGTCTATGACGCGGTGGCGCCTCTGGGAGTTACGGAACATGTGATCTACATGAACGAGCGCACAGGATATAAGATCGCGGAGTACTATGAGGGGGCAAGAAATGCAGCGGCGGACAGCTGGTCCGATATGGAGCAGTGCATGGGAATCGTGCGGTGTCTCCACCAGTCCGGTATTGAGGTGGGACATGAATTTGATATCCGGGAGCGGATCGACTTTTACGAAAAGCTGTGCCGCAGCCACGGTGCGATCCTGTTTGAGGACTACGAGGAAGTGCGGGGCTGGATGGACTGGATCATGGACAGCCTGGAGGCCATGAAACGCACAAAATGCCTGTGCCACATTGACGCAAATGTGGATAACTTCCTGTTTTTAAAGGATGGCAGTGTAAAACTTCTGGATTGGGAGTACGCGGGCATGTGTGATCCCATTATGGATATTTCCATGAGCGCTATTTATTCCTATTATAATGGAGAGGACATGGAGCATCTGCTCAGGCTGTACCTTCAGAGGGAACCTGAACCTGAGGAACTGTTTGCCGTTTACGGGTATGCTGCACTGGGAGGTTTTTTGTGGAGTCTGTGGGCTGTTTATAAGAGTGCGCTGGGAGATGAATTTGGCGAGTACACCATCATCATGTACCGGTACGCTAAAAAATATTATAGGAAATTACGGAAATTGTAATAAAAATGTTACCATTTGAATATGGGATTGTGCTATAATCGAAGATATGTAAGAAGCTGGGGAATTCTGTGCCCCGGTTTGATATAAGAGTACCCTCGGAAACTCCCTTGTACCCGTCTTTGGGGCTGAGTTCCTGAGGACGCTCATAACGAGGAGGATGACACATGGGACGGAAAAGGTACTGGGCAGCTATCACCGCGGCCGGTATGATTGGGGCCATGGCATTGGGAAACGCATTCACAAGTTATGCGGCAGACGGCTGGACAAAGTCGAATGATCATTGGACCTATATATACAATGGCCAGGTACATACGGGGTGGCTCCAGACCAGTGAAGGATGGTACTATATGGACCTTTCCACTGGTCAGATGACAACGGGATTCAAGCAGATTGACGGCAAATGGTATTTCTTTAAGCCAAGCGGTCTTATGGCAACAGGATGGGTCAACCCAGAGGACGGCAAGTGGTATTACATGCTCGATGATGGGACCATGGTGACAGGATGGCTGAAGATTGGCGATGACTATTATTTCATGCGCGGCAACGGTACCATGGGTACGGGATGGCGCGAGATGGACGGCGCATGGTATTTCTTCCAGAGCAATGGAAAGTGTGTTGTGAATTCCTGGGCCCAGATCAAGGACAACTGGTACCTGTTCGGGACAGACGGCAAGATGATGACCGGATGGGCTAAGGTGGACAAGGATTATTTTTACCTGAACACAGACGGACGGATGCTGATCGGCTGGCTCAGCGACAGTGACGGCAACAAGTACTACATGGACATGTCAAACGGAAAGATGTCCACGGGCTGGAAGCAGATCGACAGCTCCTGGTACTATTTTAACAGCAACGGGCATATGATGACCGGCTGGATCCAGCTGGACGGAAAGTATTACTATCTGAACCCTGCCAATGAAGGGAAGATGATTGCAGGAACATCAGCAACCATCAACGGAACCCAGTATAACTTTGACTCAAGCGGTGTGTGCCAGAACGCAGGCGGTGTATCCGCCCAGACTCCTGGTACGGTTGACAACAGCAACAACAGCAATTCCGGCGTAAACGGCGGTCCGGGGGCGTCCAATAACTCCTCAGGCATCAGCAACAATGGACCTGGAGGCACCTCTTCAGGAAGCAGCGGTCCAACCAGCGGCAACAGCAGTAACACCAGCAGCAGCCCTTCCGGCAGTTCTTCCAATAGCTTGGAGGCGGGACGGACAGACGGACCAGGCTGACGGACCATTCTGACAGGGAAACAGATCATAATATAGGGGGATGTCACAGCGGACGGCTGCACATCCCCTTTGATTTTGCATAAGGAGAACAGTATGAAAAATAAGCTGCACATGATAAAGCGCTGCCAGGCACTTGCAATGGCCGGGCTCATAGGGGCAGTCGCACTGCTGCCCTCAGGAACCGCATTGGCGATCGGACCCGGGGAGACATCCCCAACCGTAGTTTCATCCCCAGGACCGGGAGGGCCCGGGCAGGCAGCATCCGGAAGTACCACCAGCACCACCGGCAGCACCAATACCCAGTCCTCCTCCAGCACCAACCCCAATGCCTGGAAGAGGGTAAACGGAACCTATCAGATGCCGGACGGATCAGCGATCAACAATGTGCTGTTTAGGGGGATTGATGTTTCCAGATGGCAGGGAGATATTAACTGGAGCCAGGTGGCTGCGGATGACGTGTCATTCGTCATGCTGGGAACCAGGTCAAAGGGGGCAGTGGACCCGTATTTTCACAGGAATATCCAGCAGGCCAGCGCTGCCGGAGTGAAGGTGGGGGTATACATATACTCCCTTGCCACCACGCCTGAGATGGCGGTGGATGAGGCCAATTTTGTGCTGGACCTGATCCACGATTATCCGGTTTCCTATCCGGTGGCCTTTGACATGGAGGATTCAACCCAGGGCGCCCTTTCCAAGGATGAACTGGCGGCCATTGCCAATGCCTTCTGTTCCCGGATCTCCCAGGCAGGATACTATCCCGTCATCTATGCCAATGACAACTGGCTGGCCAACAAGCTGGACATGAGCAAGATGGATTATCCTGTATGGGTGGCCCGTTATTCCGCAAAACCGGCCTACCAGAATCCGGTGATGTGGCAGGCGACCAGCACGGGAGCGGTAAACGGCATCAGCGGGAATGTGGATATTGATTTCCAGTTTAAGGACTTTACCTCTGTGATCCCTGCCAATACGTGGAGGACGATCCAGGGAAATACTTACTATTACCAGAACTATGTGAAGCAGAAAAATGCATGGATCGATGACGGTACGGGCTGGTTCTACATGAACGGCGATGGGCTGGCATCCAAGGGCTGGCTCACACTTTCAGGGACAAGCTATTATCTGGACGACAGTACGGGCCGGATGATCACCGGCTGGAAGTCGGATAATGGAAAGTGGTACTATTTTGGCAGTTCAGGTTCCCTTTCCAAGGGCTGGATCAATGACGGCGGCCGGTGGTACTACTCAGACAACCAGGGCGTGATGCAGACCGGGTGGATGGATGACAACGGCAGGAGGTATTTCCTGGAGAGTTCAGGCGCCATGGCTACGGGATGGACCAACCAGAACGGTAAATGGTACTATCTGGACAGTTCAGGTTCCCTTTCCAAGGGCTGGATCAATGACGGCGGGACGTGGTATTACTCAGACAGCCAGGGTGTGATGCAGACCGGGTGGCTGGAGGAAGGCGGCAGTCAGTATTATCTGAAGGGTTCAGGCGCTATGGCCACAGGATGGCGTGAGATGGACGGGGCCTGGTATTACTTTGAGGGTTCAGGCCGCATGGCAAAAGGCATGATCGATGTGGGCGGGCTCCACTATTATATGGATCCCTCCACAGGCAGGATGGCGGCAAATACCGTGGTCGATATCAATGGAACCAATTATCAGGCAGACGGCAGCGGTGTTCTCAGCCAGGTCCAGGAAACATCAGGATCACAGGATGGCGGCGAGGTCCAGTCAGGAAGCACGCCGGGCAGCAGCCAGGGCCAGCCGGGAAGCACGCCGGATAGTGTACAAACCGGGAGTACGCCGGGCGGCAGCCAGACAGGAAGCACCCCGGGCAGCAGCCAGGGACCGGGAAATTCCCAAAACAGCGGTTCTTCAGGCGGCCCAGGTGTGGTGATCACACCAGTGGCACCAGGCCAGTAGACCGCGGCCGGCAAATCAAGTCAGGAAACATCATACTGGAGTACGCTATACCAGATAGAAAACAGGGACGGGGTTTTGCCTTGCCTACATGTTCAGCGCCGGGATTACATACCCGGCGCTGATTTTTCATTATGGATGCATTTTCATATCCGGTCATATCATATATTGGATAGATAGAGGGTATCAGATGAAAGAAGGCATAGTGTGAAACTTGGAAATAAAATAAAGCTTTTGGCTGTAATCTGCATGGTGGACCTGTTCCTTCTGGGCGGGTTGTTCCGTGTTGTCTCAGACCCGCAGCCTGCCCACGTATCAACTGACGATGGAACCTGGGTGCAGGAGGGTGGGGACACATTGGACCGGGCCAAGGGGCTGGAGGGAAAGTGCATCGCCCTGACATTTGACGATGGACCCCACAAAGACTGCACGCCCCAGCTGCTGGATGGCCTGAAGAAACGCGGGGTACGGGCCACCTTTTTCCTCATGGGGCAGAACATAGAGGGAAATGAGGACCTGGTAAAGCGTATGAAGGAGGAGGGGCACCTGGTGGGTAACCACAGTTACAGCCACGTACAGCTTACCAAGGCCGGGTCGGCTGCAGTGTGCCAGGCAGTGGACAGGACCAGCAGGATGATAGAGGATATTACGGGGGAGCGGCCCCAGTATATGCGTCCTCCCTTTGGGGACTGGAATGAGGAACTGGAGTGCGAGGTGGGAATGACCACGGTGCTGTGGTCGGTGGATTCCCTGGATTGGAAGCTGAGGAACAAGAATAAGATCGTGAAGCGGGTCTTGAAAGATGTAGAGGATGGGGATATTATATTAATGCATGATATTTTCCCCACCTCAGTGGATGCGGCGCTGGAACTTGTTGACACACTTACCAAGCGGGGATATACTTTTGTTACGGTTGATGAACTGCTGATCGACTAGCACTGTACTGTGCAGACTCAGGTTCGGTGGGATAAGCGGATGCGGAAAAACACAGCAGAAGGGGCAGAATGATGGATCTATTTGATTATATGAGAGAAAACAGCATGGAAAAGGAGTCGCCTTTGGCGTCCAGACTGCGGCCGAGGACACTGGATGAGGTGGTGGGGCAGCAGCATATTGTGGGCAGGGATAAGCTGCTTTACCGGGCCATTCAGGCGGATAAACTGGGGTCGGTCATATTCTACGGACCTCCGGGAACCGGAAAGACGACCCTGGCCAAGGTGATCGCCAATACCACCAGTGCGGATTTTAAACAGATCAACGCCACGGTGGCAGGTAAAAAGGATATGGAGGAAGTGGTGAAGGAAGCCAAGGACAGTATGGGCATGTACGGCAGGAAGACCATATTGTTTGTGGATGAGATCCACCGCTTTAATAAAGGGCAGCAGGATTACCTCCTTCCTTTTGTGGAGGACGGGACCCTGATCCTGATTGGGGCAACCACGGAGAATCCGTATTTTGAGGTAAACGGTGCTCTCATATCCCGTTCCAGGATATTTGAGTTAAAGCCCCTGGAAAAGGACGATATCAAGGAACTGATCCACAGGGCTGTATATGACAGGGACAGGGGCATGGGCTCCTATGACGCCGTGATCGATGAGGATGCAGCGGATTTTCTGGCAGACACGGCCAATGGAGATGCCAGGGCAGCCTTGAACGCAGTGGAACTGGGAGTCCTGACCACCGGAAGGGGAGAGGACCAAAAGATACATATTGACCTGGCTGTTGCACAGGAGTGTATCCAGAAGCGGGTGGTCCGCTATGACAAGAATGGGGACAACCATTATGATACGATTTCCGCGTTTATCAAAAGCATGCGGGGCTCGGATCCGGATGCGGCGGTATATTACCTTGCCCGTATGCTGTATGCGGGGGAGGACATCAAGTTTATTGCAAGGCGTATTATGATATGCGCCTCGGAGGATGTGGGCAATGCGGATCCCCAGGCATTGGTGGTGGCGGTCAATGCGGCCATGGCAGTGGAGCGCATCGGCATGCCGGAGGCTCAGATCGTCCTGTCCCAGGCAGTGACCTATGTGGCTTCGGCTCCCAAGAGCAATGCTGCCTGCAATGCTGTATTTAAGGCCATGGAAGTTGTAAAGAGCCAGAGGACCATGCCGGTTCCCGTCCATTTACAGGACAAGCATTATAAGGGGGCGGAAAAGCTGGGCCATGGGGCAGGATACAAGTATGCACATGATTATCCCAAGCACTACGTGAAACAGCAGTACCTGCCCGATGGGCTGGAGGGGGAAGTGTTTTATGAGCCTTCCGACAATGGATATGAGAAGCAGATCGGACAGCATATGAAGTGGCTGAAAGAGTAGTTATGGAAATTTTTACTTTACATTCTTGTAGTTTCGTGTATATAATAGGGCTATACATAGATTAGCTGACAGTTTTCTCATGCTGTCAGCAGTCTGTTAGTCCCGAGCAATTCCCAAATCTGGAATAAACCCCGAATTTGAATGAACAGAAGATTATAGTTCTTGAGCATTTTTCAGATATGCTCTTGAATGTTAGGCATAAACCATCGGTCTGTTTTGGCGGATGATATGATTAATTTTGAATAAGGAGAGATACTATGCGGGAAAAACTACAGACCCTTCCTCTTGCAGAATTAAAAGAACTGGCAAGGAGCAGGGGAATCAAAGGCATCAGCAGCCTTCGCAAGGCGGAGATCATCGAACTGCTCTGTGCAGAGGCTGATAAAAACCCGGAGATCAAGCCGGCGGAGATGAAGAAAAAGGAAAGACGCCAGCCGCCGGCACAGGAGAGCGCATTGACAAGAAGCGCAGAACCCCAGAACAGGCAGGAGAGCAGACAGGATAATACTTCTTCCAGGAACACGGAATTTCAGGACAGGCAGGAAAACCGGTCTCAGGAATCCCAGGAGACCAGAAATCAGGAGTCCAGAAACCAGGAGTCCAGAAATCAGGATTCCAAAAATCAGGAGAACAGAAACCAGGAGTCCAGAAGCCAGGATCCCAGACGCAATATGAACCGGTCTTATGAAAATAACAAATACTCTTCCTCCAAACCCCAGATGTCCAGACAGCATACGGGCGGCGGACAGAACCAGGGGTCATACCAGCAGAACTCCGAAAGCGGGGAGCGGTCCTTCAGGCAGGATAACAGGACGGATGCGGCAGGCATGTCCAATCAGGACATGGCGGAACTGGACAGCGGGATCGAGGCCAACGGAATTCTGGAAGTCATGCCGGATGGATTTGGGTTTATACGCTGTGAGAATTTTCTTCCAGGTGAGAACGATGTGTACGTGGCACCGTCACAGATCCGCCGTTTTAACCTGAAAACAGGCGATATCATTGCAGGCAACAGGAGAGTGAAATCTGCAACAGAAAAATTTGCAGCCCTTCTTTATATCAAGACAGTGAACGGCTATCCTCTCAGCGCCACTGAGACCAGGCCTAATTTTGAAGACCTGACCCCTATTTTCCCCAACAAGCGTCTGCACATGGAGATGCCTGGAATCAAGACATCCGTGGCCATGAGGGTGGTGGATCTGCTTTCACCCATCGGTAAGGGACAGCGAGGCATGATCGTATCCCCGCCCAAGGCAGGTAAGACCACGCTTTTAAAGCAGGTGGCAAAGGCGATTACCACCAATCACCCGGACATGCATCTGATGATCCTGCTCATCGATGAGCGCCCTGAGGAAGTGACGGATATCAGGGAAGCGATCGTTGGGCCCAATGTGGAGGTGATCTACTCCACCTTTGATGAACTTCCGGACCGCCACAAAAGGGTGTCCGAGATGGTAATAGAGAGAGCTAAAAGGCTGGTGGAGCATGGACGTGACGTGATCATTCTTTTGGACAGCATAACCCGTCTTGCCAGGGCATACAACCTGACCGTTGCGCCCAGTGGACGTACGCTTTCCGGCGGTCTGGACCCGGCGGCCCTTCACATGCCGAAACGATTCTTCGGCGCTGCCCGCAACATGCGCGAGGGAGGAAGCCTGACCGTGCTGGCAACCGCGCTGGTGGACACGGGAAGCCGTATGGATGATGTTGTGTATGAGGAATTTAAGGGAACCGGCAACATGGAGCTGGTTCTGGACAGGAAGCTGTCCGAGAAGCGTATTTTCCCCGCCATTGATATCCTTAAGTCAGGCACAAGAAGGGATGACCTTCTGCTGTCCAGGGAGGAAGCCGAGGCAGTGGATATTATTCACAAAGCCACGAACTCCCTGAAGCCTGAGGATGCGGTGGAAAAGGTACTGGATCTGTTCGCAAGAACCAGGAACAACAGGGAGTTTGTGGAAAACGCAAAGAGAATCAGATTTTATTAATGGGGAACATAGGTCGGTTCGGTCACAGGGACACGTTCCTTTCCTTTAACAGGTCGCGGATCTCAGCCAGAAGCTCTTCCTGGGTGGGACCGGCCGGTGCAGGGGCCTCCTCCTTTTTCTCCTCCTCGTGGTGGAAGCGGGAGCTGACCACGGCCACGGCCTTGATCATAAAGAACATACATGCTCCGATAATGATAAAATCAAGTATATTCTGGAGGAAGCTGCCGTACAGTATGGCGGCTTCTTCTTTTACTTTTTCACCGTTTTCCCATACCGCGGGATTGATTACATATTTAAGCGTGTTAAAGCTTGCCCCGCCGGTCAGGGCTCCCAGCACAGGCATCAGTATATCGTTCACAAGGGATGTGACGATCTTGCTGAAAGCACCGCCGATGATAACGCCCACTGCCATATCAATGATATTGCCCTTCAGGATAAATGCTTTAAATTCCTTCATTACATTGTTTAAGTTACTCATTTGTGACCCTCCTGTCTTATGTAGTGTACTCTCGGAATCTCTTGGTACTCAGATTGGCGAAAAGTCAGCCAAAAGATGGATGCCGGGGAGACTCCGGGAGTACAATGTAATAGATACAGTATACACCATTTTGTGACCGGTTCACAGTGGTTTTTTCGGGCAGGATAAGGATATGGATTGTACTTTATCAGGTACAATCAAGAATCCGGGAAGAAATACCTGGATGCCGGGGCTGACTATGTGATCAGGGACATCCGGGAACTTCTCCCGATCCTTGATCCTTCCCTGCAATGAATTTGAATCTGCCTTATCCTGTGGATGGGGTTGTCTGATATGCTGATAATGATATGTTTATGATGATATACTTATGATTCCAGATCAGATTTCAGAAGTTCATTATATGTTTCAATAATCCGGTAAAAGGCATCCAGATCCGCCTCTCCGCACTGTTCGATTAGGTATGAGGTAGTCTGTGTGATGTCGGCAACGTCATAAGCTTTGTGGACAGAGGAGAGCCTCTGTCCTTTTTCTGTTACATACAGGCATACTGACTTTTCGTTATTTTCCTTGTAGCGCTTCTCCACATATCCGGAGTCCACCAGTTTTTTGATGACCTGGGAAATGGCGCTTTTGCTTTTGTGCCAGATCTTTGCCAGTTCAGTGGCCGTAATGCCCGGAGAATCTTCAATATATGTAAGGGTATGGATCTCCAGCATACTGAAGTTTTCGTTCTCATAAGTGTGATGGGCGTAGATGTAATTATGGTATAAGATGACGAATTCATATAATTTATCCGCCTTGGCGTTCAGCTTTTGATAGGCGCTGTTTATATCTGAAAGATGGCTCATATTAGTACTCCTATTCCGAAATATGTTTAAAAATGATCTTTATATGTAATAGTATCATAGATGGAAAATGGCTTCAATCATTTATTTCCAGCAAAATATGGAAATATTGTTAAGTAAATAAACTATAAAAATTTATTTTCAACATTTTTGTGTGCAAAATGCCCGATTTATAAAAAATGTATTAAAATTTTATTGACAATGTGCACTAAGTATTTTATAATATAGTTCAGTTGGTTAACAATATTTCTTAAGAGAAAGGACGGTATATGTAATGGATATTGAGAAGTTCTGCAGGGAAAATTGTGTGGAGAGGCGAGGAACAGGTACGCTGAAGTGGGACTCCCTCCAGGAGATCTTTGGAGATGCCGAACTGCTCCCGCTCTGGGTGGCGGATATGGAGATCCAGTCACCGGCAGCAGTGAGGGAAGCACTGGTAAAGCGTGTGGAGCACGGCGTGTTTGGCTATGGAAGAGTGGAGGATTCATATTTTGACGCTTTCTTTGCATGGCAGAAGAAGCACCACAATGTAGAGTATGTCAGGGAGAATGTAAGATTTGCCACCGGAGTGGTAGGCTCGCTGTATGCGGCTGTAAGGGCATATACCAAGGAGGAGGCCTCCGTTATCATCTGCCCTCCGGTATACTATCCATTTTACGATGCCATACTGAATACAGGAAGAAAGCTGGTAACCTGTGAACTTGATAACAACAACGGTTACTACACACTGGACTTTGAAAAGTTTGAGAAAGAAATCACTGATAATAAGGTAGAGATGTTTATCCTGTGCTCCCCTCACAATCCTGTGAGCCGGGTATGGTCTGAAGAGGAGCTGGACACCATGTTTGACATCTGCCGCAGACATGGAGTGCTGGTGGTTTCTGATGAGATCCATCAGGATTTTACTTACGAGGGAAAGAAGTTCGTATCCTCCGCCCTGGTTGGGGACGGCAAGTACAAGGATATCCTGATCACCCTCAATGCCGGATCCAAGACATTTAACCTGGCCGGTCTGATCCATTCCCATGTGATCATTTTCGATAAGCAGCTGATGGAGACCTATGATGCTTATATTAAGGGGATCGGCTCTGCGGAAGTCAACCTGATGGGAATTGTGGGCGTGGAGGCCGCTTTCCGTGGCGGAGAAGAATGGCTGGATCATGTAAAGGCATTGATCATGCACAATTATAATTATATGAAGCAGGAGTTTGCAAGGGAGCTTCCCAAGATTGTGGTTACGCCTCTTGAGGGAACATACCTGTCCTGGATCGACCTTCGAGGTTATCTCACAGGTGAGGAGACAGCGGACTTTATCCAGACCAAGTGCCGTCTTGCCTGTGATGTGGGAGAGTGGTTCAGCCTTATGGCGCAAGGGTTTATCCGTATTAACCTGGCTACAGATAAGAAGAATATCGTTACTGCTGTTGAGAGCATTATTAAAAACATCAAGGAAAAGGTGGGGGAATAAATGGCTGTTTATATCAGTATAATCTGTTTTTTAATCTATCTGGGCGTTCTGTTTGTATTGCAGAAAAAAGGCAAATCCTTTAATGTACGTGTAGTGGCCGGTCTGTTCGGCGGTATTATATTTGGTGCGATTTTAAAGACAGTGGCGGATGACGCAGCGGTTTCAGAGAGTCTGCGGTGGATCAGCCTGGTGGGCACCGCATACACCAAGCTTTTAAAGATGATGGTAATCCCGCTGATCTTTGTATCCATTGTGTGTGCTATCATCAACCAGAAGTCAGGCAAGAACCTTGGAAAGATCACGGCCCTTGTACTGGCGATCCTCCTGTCCACAGCCGCGGTTGCAGCAGTGGTAGGCGGCGTTACGGCAACTGCATTTGGCGTCAGCGCAGAGGGACTGGAGATCGGCGAGGCCGAGAGCAAAAAGACATCCCAGCTGGAAGAGAAGGCTCAGGAGGGTATTTCCTTTGAGGATACCATCATTGATATCATTCCTTCCAACCCAATCTATGCCCTGACCGGACAGGGAAATAACGCCACTCTTTCCGTAGTGCTTTTTGCGGCATTCCTTGGAATCGGAGTGATCGGGGTGCGGACCTATGCACCGGAACAGGCGGAGTTTTTCGGGAAGATAATGAACTCGCTAAATACTTTGGTGGTGGAAGTGGTCATGATGATTATTATGCTGACGCCGTTCGGCATTTTCTCATTGATGACCAAGACCATTGCCGGAAGCGATTATACAAGTATCCTGCGACTTGTAACCTTTGTTCTCGCATCCTACACAGCCATATTTGTCATGTTCATCATCCATGGACTGATACTGGCCGCAGTGGGAGTAAGCCCCCTTATCTACTTTAAGAAGGCTATGACAACCCTGATATTTGCATTTACTTCCCGTACCAGTGCAGGAACCCTGCCGCTGACCATCAGGACCCTGACAGATGAGATGGGCGTGGACAACGGAGTTTCCAACCTGGCAGGTTCACTCAGTACTTCCATTGGACAGAACGGGTGCGCGGCTATTTATCCGGCTATGCTGGTGGTCATGGTGGCTCCCGCTGTGGGACAGCCTATTACTCCATCTTTCTTTATACTTATGGTGATCATCATCACCTTTGCGTCCATCGGTATTGCCGGCGTGGGCGGAGGCGCTACCTTTGCGGGTATCACCGTATTATCCGCACTGGGACTTCCTGTGGGTATTGCCGGTCTTCTGGTGGGAATTGAGCCTGTTATCGATATGGCCAGAACAGCATTGAATGTAAGCGATGGCATGGTGACCGGTCTGGTGGCCGCCAAGCTGACTAAGAATATTGATATGAACGTATATAATGACAAATCCGTGAACCTGGAAAAGAAATCCGCTTCAAGCGGGGATTAATGGCAGGGACGGATAACAGAGATCATGAACAGAGATCATGTTCAGGGATCATGAACAGACATAAATGACAGAGGATCATCTGGAAAGGAAGTGTGAACATGGGTAAACGAGTGCTCATAGTTGGAGGGGTTGCAGGCGGGGCGTCCGCGGCGGCCAGAATCAGGCGCCTGGATGCGGATGCGTCCATAACCATATTTGAACGGGGGGAGCATGTATCCTTTTCCAACTGCTCACTTCCCTACTATTTAAGCAGGACAGTGGCGGATAAGGACTACCTGGTGCTGATGACGCCGGAGGGATTTAAGTCCTCCTATGATATTGAGGTGCGTGTGAACAGCGAGGTGTGCATGATCGACCGTACCCTCAGAAAAATACGCGTCAAAGACAGCGTATCAGGCCGGGAATACGAGGAGGCATATGATGAACTGGTGCTTTCGCCCGGATCCTACCCGATCCGTCCGGGGTCCATTGAGGGAGTATTTCTCCCTCATGTGTTCACAGTGCGCAATGTGAATGACATTGCTAAACTGGATCAGTATGTTGCCAGGGAAGAGGTCCGCAGCGTGGTTGTAATCGGCGGCGGTTTTATCGGCCTGGAGGTGGCGGAAAACCTGAAATCAGCGGGAAAGCAGGTGGCAGTTGCAGAGGCTGCCGTCCAGATCATGGCTCCCTTTGACTATGATATGAGCCAGATCCTGCAAAAGGAGCTTTACGACAAAGGGGTGGAACTGGCAGTGGGGGATGGTGTCAAGGCCATCACCCAGGACAAGGTGATCTTAAACTCAGGAAGGGAGCTGCCCTGCGAAGCGGTGGTGCTTTCCATCGGCGTGCTGCCGGAGACAGAACTGGCAAAGCAGGCAGGCCTTAAGATCGGTGAAACCGGCGGGATCATGGTAACGCCGGATTACCGCACCAGTGATCCCCATATTTATGCGGTGGGGGATGCCATTGAGGTTTTCCAGAAGCTGACCCATAAGCCGGTGAAGCTTCCCCTGGCAGGTCCCGCCCTGCGCCAGGCAAGGGCTGCGGCGGATGCCATGTACGGTATAACTAGCAGGAACAAGGGAGTGATCGGCTCCTGCGCCGTTAGGCTGTTTGAGCTGAATGCAGCGGCTACTGGCCTGAATGAACGGACGGCCAAGGCAAATAACATCCCATGTGACTCGGTGTACACCATGTCCATGGATAAGGTGGGACTCATGCCCGGCAGCGCGCCTATGCATTTTAAACTGGTTTTTGAGGTGCCCACAGGAAGGATCCTGGGCGCCCAGGCAATCGGTAAGGGCAATGTGGATAAGCGGATCGATGTGATCGCCGCATTGATCTCCATGGATGGGACACTGGAGGATTTAAAGGATCTGGAACTGTGCTATTCCCCTGTGTTCGGTACGGCCAGGGATGTGGTGAATCTGGCTGCCCTTGTGGGTCTCAATGTGCTCCACGGAGTATTTAAGCAGGTTCATGTAAGTGAAGTGAGGGAACTGGTGGAAAGCCAAGCCTGCATCATTGATGTGAGGGGCAGGGACGAGTTTGAGATGGGACATCTGGTAGGTGCGGTGAACATCCCATTGGGTGAACTGAGGCAGCGGCTGCCTGAGATACCCCATGACAGGCCGGTGTACCTGCACTGCAGAACCAGCCAGAGAAGCTACAACGCCATCATGGCATTAAAGGGCCGGGGGTATGATAATATCATCAACATTTCCGGTTCCTTCCTGGGAATCAGCTGCTATGAATATTTTACAGATGTGACCACTGGGCGGGAGAAGATACTCACAGAGTATAATTTCATGTAAACGCCAAGGGGAATGGGTGTTAAGCTGCAGATTAGAAACTGTGGCTTAGCACCTTTTTATGACGTTGGCAAAAGCATGCAAAGTTAAAAAGATAAAAGATAAAATTTTGGCCAAGCTTTCATAAAATATCTTGCATTCATATTTTTTTTATGCTATACTGTTTAAGCTGTCTGGATTGACGGCAGTTTTAGCATCCGCGTGAGTCAGAACCTTACGGTGAGGGTGCGTTAAACTTGAACAGTGCTGATATCTGTGCGTTCTGGTGACGGCATGAGCCGGCTGCCTGTAATGTACAGAGGCAGATTGGCATACAGGCCGCGGTCGGAAACCGCAACTAATATCAGAGAGGTGAATATCATGAGAGAAGGAATCCATCCAAATTATTACCAGGCAACAGTTGTCTGCAACTGTGGTAATGAGTTCGTAACAGGTTCAACAAAGAAGGACATCCACGTTGAGGTTTGTTCCAAGTGCCATTCATTCTACACCGGTCAGCAGAAGGCTGCTCAGGCTCGTGGACGTATTGACAAGTTCAATCGTAAGTATGGCATGAATGCTAACTAATAGGCAAGAAAAGATGAGGGTTGGGCTTGGCATCAGGCTCAGCCCTTTCTGGTATTACGCCCTGCGGATTTAAGGCGCTTGGCCGATTGATATCTGCGCGGCGTAGTATGGATCTCACAGAAAGGTAAGAAAGGATGAAATATTCGGGAATTGGCGGTCAGGCCGTAATTGAAGGCATCATGATGCAGAACGGCAATGATTACGCCATTGCAGTCCGCAAGCCGGACGGGGATATTGAGGTGAAAAAGGATACCTACGTAAGCATTACCAAGAAGCACAAGTTTCTTGGACTTCCGTTTATCAGGGGTATTTTCAGTTTTATAGATTCCATGGTTGTGGGAATGCGTGCCCTGACCTGGTCCTGCAGCTTTTTTGAGGATGATGAGGAGGCGGAGCCGGGACGGTTTGAGGCATGGCTGGATAAGGTGTTTGGGGAGAAGCTGGAGAGCATACTCATGAGTGTGGTGATGGTATTTTCCTTTGTCATGGCCATCGGCATATTCATGGTGCTTCCCCTGTTCATTGCGCGGATCTGCAAAAGCTTTATTGCCTCGGAGACCGTGATGGCCATACTGGAGGGCGTGATCAGGATCCTTATCTTTATCCTGTATATCAAGCTGGTGTCCAGGATGGAGGATATAAAGAGGACGTTCATGTACCACGGCTCGGAGCACAAGTGTATCAACTGTATAGAACACGGGCTGGAACTGACCGTGGATAATGTAAGGGCCAGCTCCAAGGAGCATAAGCGCTGCGGCACCAGCTTTATCATGATCGTTATGATCATCAGTATCCTGTTCTTTATGGTGATCCGCGTGGACACCATCTGGCTCAGGATCGTCAGCCGTATTGTTCTGATCCCGGTCATTGCAGGTGTATCCTATGAGTTCCTGCGCTTTGCGGGAAGGCATGATTCCAAGCTGGTGAATGTTTTAAGCCGTCCCGGTATGTGGATGCAGGGGCTGACCACCACGGAGCCTGACGACACAATGATAGAAGTTGCCATTGCCGCGGTTGAAACCGTGTTTGACTGGAGACAATATCTGGATGAGACATTTCCGGGCTGGAGAGAGAACAGCAGCAGGGAAGACTGCAAAGGAGCGGCAGGACATGACCATACAGCAGTTGCTATGGCAGGGTGCGCAGATACTGAATAAGGCAGGAGTGCCGGATGAGGCACTGGATGCCAGATATCTTTTGATGGAGGCGTTTCACTTAAATCTGGCGTCCCTGCTGGCAGTAAAGAACAGGGAACTTCCAGAGGATGAGGAAACCCTGGAAATGCGCAGAACATATGAGGAGTTGATCCGCAGGCGGGCCGGACGGATCCCGCTGCAGCACCTTACCGGTGTCCAGGAGTTTATGGGGTTTGAGTTCCTTGTGAACGGGCATGTGCTGATCCCGCGCCAGGACACGGAGACTCTGGTGGAACTGGTGCTGGGGGACAGGCGCGGTAAGGACGGGGCCTGGGGCAGAGATAACGCTTACAACAAAAAGACAGACCTTAACAGGGATACCGCGCTTTTGGACGTGTGTACGGGGTCGGGGTGCATTGCCATCAGCCTGGCTCTCATGGGCGGCTATGGGAGGGTTACGGCCCTGGATGTATCTGAGGAGGCCCTGGCCGTGGCCGGGCGGAACGCGGACCGTCTGCTGGAACCATATAAAGGGGAGTTCAGGCTTGTTCACAGCAACATGTTTGAGGGCCTGGGATCAGAAGACAGATATGATATCATTGTCTCTAATCCTCCCTATATACCCAGCTTGGTGATCGAGGAGCTGGAGCCTGAGGTAAGGGACCACGAGCCCAGGATGGCACTGGACGGGACAGAGGACGGACTGAAGTTTTACCGGATCCTGGCCGCGGAATGTAAGGACCATCTGAATCCGGGAGGCAGTGTGTACATGGAGATCGGATATGACCAGGGGCAGGCGGTAAAAGAACTGTTTGCCGACCATGGATACGGACAGGTGGAAGTGAGAAAAGATATGGCCGGGCTGGACCGTGTGGTGCGGGCGGACTGGGAATAAGAATGGTACGTAACAGGTAAAGTGATTGGATAGAGGCAGGAGAAAACTATGTTTGATAAGTTAGATGATATGTTGATTCACTATGAGGAACTGATGCTGATGCTGGGTGACCCGGCCGTGACCCAGGATACCAAGCGGTTCACCAGGCTGATGAAGGAGCAGGCTGATCTGGCCCCTATTGTGGATGCCTACAAACAATACAAGCAGGCAAAGCAGGATGTGGAGGACAGCCTTGCTCTTTTGGAGGAAGAAAGCGATGATGAGATGCGCGAGATGGCCAAGGAGGAATTGTCCGATGCCAAGAAGCGCATTGAGGACCTGGAGCATGAACTTAAGATCCTGCTGCTTCCAAAGGACCCTAATGATGATAAGAACATCATCCTGGAGATCCGCGCAGGGGCAGGCGGGGACGAAGCAGCACTGTTTGCGTCCGAGCTTTACCGCATGTATTCAGGGTATGCGGACAGCCAGAGATGGAAGGTGGAGATCGTCAGCCTGAATGAGAACGGGATCGGCGGTTTTAAGGAAGTGGTGGCCATGGTGACGGGAAAGGGCGCATATTCCAAGCTTAAGTATGAGTCCGGCGTACACCGTGTGCAGCGTGTGCCGGAGACTGAGTCCGGCGGCAGAATACACACCTCCACTGCAACGGTTGCCGTCATGCCTGAGGCAGAGGATGTGGATGTACAGATTGACATGAACGATATCCGTATCGATGTAATGAGGGCATCGGGCAATGGAGGACAGTGTGTAAATACCACGGACTCCGCGGTCCGTCTGACCCATATGCCCTCCGGCATTGTGATCTACAGCCAGACTGAAAAATCGCAGCTTCAGAACAAGGAAAAGGCCTTCCGCCTGCTCCGTTCCAAGCTGTATGACATTGAACTGGAGAAACGCCAGAGTTCAGAGGCGGAGGAGCGGCGCAGCCAGATCGGAACCGGCGACCGGTCCGAGAAGATACGTACCTATAACTTCCCGCAGGGCCGTGTCACGGACCATAGGATCAAGCTGACCTTGTATAAGATCGATTCCATTATGAACGGGGATATACAGGAGCTCCTGGATAACCTGATCGCGGCCGACCAGGCGGCGAAGCTGGCAAAGATGAACGAAAATTAGGAAGATACCATGAGCAGTTGTATCATCTGCAGATGCTGAGAGAAGAAAATAAAGTGCCCGAGATTGGTTTTAACAGCTGATATCGGGCACTTTTTATCCTTTCTGTCAATTGAGTCTTCCATGTTTTCAGGGTTCAGCTGACCGGCTCCGCCTTAAAATACTCCATGCAGAAATCTTTAAACAGACGTCCGGCATTGGACATGCGCCGTTTGGTGTCATAAGAAAGGCTGATGGTACGTTCCAGCACCGGGTGGATAAGAGGAATGCACACAATATCGCGGGGGAGCACGGATCCCAGGGTGATCTCAGGAATGATGGAGATACCTACCCCGTGCCGCATCAGGGCCTCATAGGTGGTGCCGTTGTCACATTCCGCAATGATATTGGGCCGGAATCCGGCTTTTAGGCAATAGAATTCCAGATCCTCCTTTCGGTTGGATGCCACAAAGGGATAGGAAGCAGCTTCCTTGAGATGGATGGAGGTCCGGGAGGCCAGGGGATGGTCTTTGTGGACGGCCAGCACAAAGCGCTCGGTCAGTATGGGGATGACGCAGTTGCCCGCCAGGGGAGTGTAGCTGTCATTGGCGGTAAAGCAAAAGTCGCAGTCATACATAAACAGGTGCTCGGCGCGGATATAGTTGCTCAGCTGCAGCTTGATATAGGGATAGCGCTGGTGAAAGGCAATATAAAACTCAGGCATATAGGAAGAGGCTGCCAGCACCAGGAGCTTGATATTGCCAAAGGGTTCGTTGGACAGCTCGCCCACCTCAGACACCGTGTCGTCAATGAGATTGATGCCCTGGTCGATTTTTTGGTAAAAGATCTCTCCTGCGCGGTTCAGGAAAATGGAGCGGTTACGCCGGTCAAACAAGGGGGTGCCCAGTTCCTTTTCCAGGGCAATGATCGTTTTGCTCAGGGCCGGCTGGGAGATCATCAGTTCGGCAGCCGCCTTTGTCATATTCTGATGTTTTGCCACCACACAGAAGTAGCGGAGCTGCAGCAGTTCCATAGTAATTCCTCCTTGTTTGAAGATCTATAACCTATAAGATATGGAAAACATAAATAAACATATATTAGACAGAATTATAAAAATAGTATATACTATTTTTCATAAAATGAAAAGTGGATTCCCGGAAGAGTTGCATTGAGGCAAGGCAGCCTTCCTTTTTTTGAATCCCGGAATTTTAGCTGTTTAAAGTGATAAAATAAGTGAGTGGAGGAGGAGAAAACATGAGTGTGGAGAATTTGCGGAGCGTAATGCACATTGATCCCCTGAAGGATGTGCTGTATTCCATACCGGACAGCGACAATCACGGGGACCTGCTGATTCGTCCCCAGGGTGGGAGAATGGTGAATGAGCTGGGAGATACGGTCTACATCAAGGATGCATTTGTTCCCTATCACGACCACGAGAAGGGCTATGAGACCTTTCTGATCGATGGGGGGTCTGCCGAGGTCTGTATCAACAAGAAGAAATGTATTATTGAGCGGGGTGACATCGTACATATCCGTCCTTATGTAAACCACGGATACCGCTACCTGGAGGAAAATACCATCTGGAGGGAGATGTTCCAGGACATGGACATGTATAACTGTGTGGAGGACAAACATGTGATCCGTACCTACAGCCCGCAGTACTGGGAGGATGAGGAATTCAAAGCCAGGAGATACACCCTGTTAGGAACCCTGTACAGGGAGGATCCTGTTCCGGAGCCGGCCGGCAAATATGACATTCCTGCCGTACGTCCAAGGGGATGGGCCATTGCGGGGTTCGACATGGAGGGGATCCGGCTGAACCTGAAGGTGGGACGCTGGGAGACGGACGGAGTAAAGGAAATCTGGGAACTCCTTCCCCAAAAGGGGCTTCAGATTGAGTGGAATTATCCATATGCGGGAAATGATGTGTATCTGGTTATGGAAGGTTCTGTCCACGTTCAGGCTGACGGCCATGATTTTGTGGCCAAAAAACGGGATGTTATCAATATCCCGCCTTACTACAAGCACACCCTCACCGTGCTGGAGGAGGGGACGCAGATTTATGCCTACAATGTACAGTCCTATCTGATGCATATCATGGAACGCCTCAACGCAGAGAAGAAGCGCTCTCCTGAAAACCTAAAGGACTGGGGCTATGTGGAGAAGATACTGCGTGAGAACAACTGCTGGATTACCGGGATACGGAAAATAACTGTGTAAAGGATGGAAGGGTATGTTCGATTATAAAATACATATAACGCCGGATGATTATATCCATGAACTGGAGGAAAAGGACTGTAAGGATTATCTTTTTATTGCTCCGGTGGGGGAGACGCTGAACAATGAGATGAGTGATGTGTATTATCAGGAAAATGCTTTTGTCCCTTACCATGAGCATAAGAAGGGGTATGAGACATTTGCCATTGACAGGGGCAGTGTGGAGGTTACCATCAATGGAAAGAGAGCCATAGCAGAGACAGGGGACATGATCCACATTGAGCCGTATATGTCCCATGGATTCCGCTTCCTGGAGGAGGGGACCATATGGCGGGAGCTGTTTTCAGGCATGAACATGTACGGAGGCATCCTGGAAAAGCAGCTCATAGACAGGAGCTATCCTGAAAAACTCCAGGATGATGCATTTATGGCAGAGTACCGTTTGAAGCACCATACCATGCGTCTGGGAGAGCCTGAGCCGGAGGTGGTGCCAAAGGAGCAGCTGGCGCAGATCCGGCCCAAGGGAGGGAGCATTGTCAGGTTTGTGTTTGACGGCATTGTGTGCAACCAGAAGGTGGGCCGCCATGAGACGGGCGGGGAAAAGGAAGTCTGGGAATTTGTGATGGAAAAGGGGATCTGTGTGGAATGGGACAGCCCTCATCCTGATTGGGACCTGTATGTGGTGAAGGAAGGCCGCGTGGAAGTGACCGTGCTGGGCGGGACCTTTGTGGCAAATGCCCGTGATATCCTGCATTTTCCTCCATATACCAATTATTCCATGAAAATACTGGATCATGGAACCGTGGTCCATGCTTATAATGTAAAGGCACTGGGACTGCGCCTGGCAGAGATCGTGGAGAAAAAGCTGGAAGGACGTCAGGACCTGGTAAACAACTGGGAGGATGTCAGGGAAATATTCCGGCAGAATAACAGCTGCATCACAAAAATCAGCAGGGTTTAGGCGCGGGCCAAAAGCGTCTTAAACAGTCCCTGCTGTCAGCGAAAAGGGGAAGCCTGTATGGGAAAGTATGTTATAAAACGACTGTTGCTGCTGATACCCATTTTATTGGGCGTAAGCTTTATTATCTTTACAATCATGAATATGATTCCGGGGGATGTGGCTTCCCTGGTTCTGGGGGATAACGCCCCGCTGTCCGCCAGAGAGGAGCTGACCCGGGAACTGGGGCTTGATAAGCCCTTCTGGCTGCGGTATGTGGATTATGTGCTCAATGCCCTTCAGGGGAATTTCGGACTATCCTACCGCACCAGGACGCCTGTGTTTACCGAGATATTTTCCAGGTTTCCAACCACTATGAAGCTGGCCGCGGGTGCCATGCTTTTGTCCGTGGCCATTGGAGTGCCTCTTGGGATCTTATCCGCCGTAAAGCAGTATTCTGCCCTGGACGTTATCAATTCCGTCACAGCCATGTTCTTTTCATCCATTCCCGCCTTCTGGCTGGGCCTTTTGTCCATCCTGCTGTTTGCACTGAAGCTGGGGTGGCTGCCATCCAACGGAGCGGACTCGTTTAAGAGTTTTATCCTGCCCATTGTTACCCTGGCCCTGCCCGGGGCGGCGGAGATCCTGCGTCTGACCCGTTCCACCATGCTGGAAGTCATCCGCCAGGATTATATCCGTACCGCAAAGGCAAAGGGAGCCACCAGCATGGTGGTCATATGGAAGCATGCCCTGAAAAATGCGCTTTTGCCGGTCATCACAGTGGCAGGTATGCATTTCGGCGCGCTGTTGGGCGGTTCTGTGATCACAGAGTCCGTATTCGCCATGCCGGGAGTGGGGACACTGGCCATTGACGCGATCCGGAGCAAGGATACGCCGCAGGTAATGGCAGCCGTGCTGATGTTGGCCGCCCTGTTTTGTATCATCATGCTGATTGTGGATCTCCTTTATGCATTTATTGATCCGCGTATACGTTCAAGATACAGTAAGTGAGGGCAGAAGATATGAGTGGAAAAAGTGAAAAAGCAGCTGTGAAGCGGAACAGTCCCGCCTATGAGATCTGGAAACGTTTTAAAAAGAATAAGGCAGCCATGCTGGGCCTTGCCATATTTTCCGTCATGGTGATCCTTGCCGTATTTGCGGATGTGATCTGCGACTATGACACCCAGGTGATCGCCCAGAATGTGGCCAACCGTCTGAAGCCGCCCAGCGCGGCCCACTGGTTTGGAACGGACGCCTACGGCCGGGATATCTTTGCCAGGGTAGTCCATGGGGCCAGGATCTCCATTGTCATCGGGCTGGCTGCCACGGTCGGCAGCGTCTGTATCAGCGGGATCCTGGGGTCGATCGCAGGCTATTACGGAGGCCGCGTGGACAATGTTATCATGCGTGTGCTGGATACCTTTCTGGCAATCCCGGGTGAGCTCCTGGCAATGGCCATTGTGGCTTCCCTGGGGCCCAGCATGACCAACCTGCTGATCGCCGTTACCATAGCAAGGATCCCTCCCTTTACCAGGGTGATCCGTTCCTCCATCCTGACCGTGATCGACCAGGATTACATAGAGGCAGCCATAGCCAGCGGGGCCAGGGATTCCTATATCATTGTAAAACACATCCTGCCCAATGCCATGGGCCCCATCATCATCCAGGCAACCATGGGCGTGGGAAGAATGATACTGACAGCCGCGGGAATGAGTTTTATCGGCATGGGCGTTCAGCCTCCCCTTCCGGAGTGGGGTTCCATGCTGGCAGAAGGGCGGGATTTTATGAGGTACTCCCCGTACATTACCCTGTTCCCCGGCCTGGCCATTATACTGACCTCCCTGGCGCTTAACCTATTGGGAGACGGACTGAGGGATGCGTTAGATCCCAAGCTTAAAAATTAAGGGGGGACAGGTATGTCAGATGCATTATTGGAGATCAAAGATTTAAACATTGTATATCAGACTGACGAGGAGACTGTCCATGCCGTAAACCGTATCAGCCTGACGGTACATACAAAGGAAACCCTGGGCCTGGTAGGTGAGACCGGGGCAGGAAAGACTACTACGGCCCTTGCCATTATGCGCCTCCTTCCGGAGCGTATTGGAAAGGTGGAGCAGGGACAGGTGCTCTTTGACGGGGAAAACCTGCTGGATCTAAAGGAGAGTGAGATGCTGTCCGTCCGCGGACAGAAGACCGCCATGATCTTCCAGGATCCTATGACCAGCCTGAATCCTGTGCTCACAGTGGAGGACCAGATCCTGGAAGTGCTTCAGTTCCATAACCACAACAACCTGAGCCGGGCACAGATGGGAAAAAAGGTGGAGGAGATGCTGGAACTGGTGGGAATACCTGCTGCCAGGAAAAACTGCTATCCCCATGAATTTTCCGGAGGTATGAAGCAGAGGGTGGTGATTGCCATGGCCCTGGCCTGCAATCCCAGGCTGCTGATCGCAGATGAGCCCACCACGGCTCTGGATGTGACGATCCAGGCCCAGGTTCTGGGAATGATGGAGGAATTAAAGGAACGGTTCGGTACATCCATGCTGCTGATCACCCACGATCTGGGCGTGGTCGCCCAGACCTGCGACCGGGTTGCCATTATGTATGCGGGTGAGATCGTGGAGCATGGGACCATTGAGGATATATTCACGGGGAAGAGACACCATCCCTACACCCAGGGCCTGTTCGGCTCCATTCCCAGCATGACAGGGGATGCCAAACGCCTGAATCCCATTGCTGGGCTGATGCCTGATCCAACCAACCTGCCCCAGGGATGTAAGTTCCACACCAGATGTCCCCACTGCATGGAAGTCTGCAGGCACAGTCTGCCCCCGGTCTGCAAGGAGGGCACCCATGAGATCGCCTGCCATCTGTTTGTTGGTAAGGAGAATGTGACATCTGACGGAGAGGAGGTTATGCGCATATGAGCCGGAACAGCCAGAATACGCCTTTGATCGAGACGGTCCATTTGAAGAAATACTTTGATACAGGTTCCGGCGTGCTTCATGCAGTGGATGATGTGAACCTGACCATCAGCCCCCAGAAGACCCTGGGTGTGGTAGGGGAGTCGGGGTGCGGAAAATCCACCCTGGGCAGGACCATCCTCAGGCTCACACCGGCCACAGAGGGAAAGATACTGTATAATGGAAAGGATATCCTGTCCTGCAATCCCAACCAGCTGAGGGAACTGCGAAAGGAAATGCAGATTATTTTCCAGGACCCCTATTCCAGCCTGAATCCGCGTATGACGGTCAGCGAGCTGATCGCGGAACCCCTGGTGGTCAACCGGGTGATGAAGAATAAAGCGCAGCTTCGGGAAAGGGTGGCGGAGCTGATGGAGACGGTGGGCCTGGCCCCGCGCCTGGAAAGTGCCTACCCACACGAGCTGGACGGCGGAAGGCGTCAGAGGATCGGAATTGCCAGGGCCCTTTCCGTAAATCCCAAGTTTATTGTCTGTGATGAGCCGGTATCGGCCCTGGATGTGTCCATTCAGGCGCAGATCCTCAACCTGCTGATGGATCTCCAGGATAATATGGGCCTTACCTACATGTTTATTACCCATGACCTCTCAGTGGTGCGCCATATCTCTGATGAGATTGCGGTCATGTATCTGGGGCAGTGTGTGGAGCGGTGTGAGTCAAAGGAACTGTTTGACAACCCCATCCATCCCTATACAAAAGCGCTTCTAGATGCCATCCAGGTGCCTGACATCTCCCTGAGGGGAAAGAGAAAACCCGTTATCCACGGGGAGGTAACAAGCCCCATTGATCCCAAACCGGGATGCCGTTTTGCAACCCGCTGTCCCCTTGCCACTGACGGATGCTGGGGCAGCCCGGTCCCGCTTCGAGAGGTGAGCGCAGGTCATTTTGTTGCCTGTAATCTTATATAGCAGTGAACTCCCGGAGTCTCCCCGGCGCTCATATCTGCGGCTGATTTCCCGCAGGCCGCACACGAATCGGATCAACGTACACACCGTGTACGCCTCATAAATATGGGGTACACAACACAAATAAGGAGGAGAAGTTATGAAAAAGAAAATGTTGAACTGTGCCATTACAGCAGCAGTGCTGGCCTTAACCCTTACAGGATGCGGCGGACAAAAAAGCACGGACGCGCCCGCGTCCTCTGAAAAGACACAGACAGCGGCATCCGGGGAAACCAAGGATTCCCTGACCATTGCGCTGACCAATGAACCCACAACCCTGGATCCACAGCTGGCAGCAGACTCCATCGGAGGCATGATCATCCTCAACCTTCATGATCCGCTGGTGCGCAGGGACGCGGAGGGCAACGTGGTGCCAGGACTGGCGGACTCATGGGATGTGGCGGAGGACGGTTTGTCCATCACCTTCCATCTGCATGAGGGCGTGAAGTTCCAGGACGGTTCCGCCCTGACAGCGGAGGACGTGGCGTTTTCCCTGAACAGGGCCATTGACAAGCCCCAGTCTGAGCTGTACACATCCTTTATGGACAGCGCAGAGGTTGTGGACGAAAACACGGTAAAAGTGAATTTAAAGTATAAGGAGCTGGCAGCGCTCCAGTATCTGACCCAGACGAACAGCGCCATTGTATCAAAGGCATATGTGGAATCTGTGGGTGATGAGAACTACGCTGCAAAGCCAAGCGGAAGCGGTCCATACAAGCTGGTGGAATGGCAGAAGGGAAGCAAGATCATCCTGGAGTCCAACGAGGACTACTATAAGGGTGCGCCGGCCATCAAACACATTGAACTGCGTGTGCTCAAGGAAGCCACCACTGCCATGGTTGCCCTGGAGAGCGGGGATGTGGATCTGGTGCACAATATAGGAGGGCTGGATGTAATGACCGTACAGTCCAACGATAAACTGGGATACCAGGAGACCAACGGCACATCAATCTGGAATCTTGCATTTAATGTAAACGCAGAGCCTTTTAATGACGTAAAGGTGAGAAAAGCCCTGGCTATGTCTGTAAAGCGCGATGATATCATAGCAGGCGCAATGGACGGCGCAGGAATGCCGGCAGAGATCATTCTCACTGACCAGACCACTCCCAACCCGGGCGCGGATACCATTGATACGCCCAAGTATGACCCGGAAGGCGCCAAGGCCCTCCTGGCAGAGGCAGGATATCCCAATGGATTTAAGACCACTATCTCTGTGAGGGAAGATTACACCAAGAAGATCGCCAGCATTGTACAGAGCGAGTGGAAAGAGATCGGCGTGGATGCCGAGATCCAGGTTATGGAACGCGCAGCACTGCTGTCTGATATCAAGGCCGGAAAGCTGGGATGCTATACGGTTGGGAATGTAAGCATGACCCTGGATTCCACCTTCCTTCTGGGAACATTGTCAACTGACAATATCCCGGATTCCAACATGACATTCTACTCCAATCCCGAGTATGACAAACTGGTGGAACAGCAGGCCAATACAGATGACCCGGATCAGCGTTTGGATCTGATCAGGCAGGCTTTGGACATAGAGGCAGAGGACGTGCCCAGGATCAACCTGTTCTATATGGTGTCCAATATTGCCTACAACAAGGATTTAAACTGCAAGGTATGCCCTGCCATGGAAAGCTACAACTGGTCTGAATTTTCCTGGAATTAAACAGAAACCCGGAATGGTCTCAGCAACCATTTTGGACCTTTTATCAGATGCCTGTATTCCTCTGAGGAGTATGGGCATCTTTTTCTGCGCAGGATGGACCCCGGCTGCATTTTGCCGCGAAGGTTGAATCCCGGCTGCATTTTGGGTATACTGAGGGTAATGTCCCATAAAAAAATTATATGAAAATTTGTCTTTGTCTGTAACGAATCCGGGGGCCGTGACACTAATTAACAGAAGGAGGAAATACATATATGGATTCCATGGAAGAAATCTATTTAAAGCACGGAAAAATGATATATGGTTTTCTCTTGACCCGGACACAGGATCCCGATCTGGCGGAGGAGCTGACCCAGGAGACATTTTACCAGGCGGTAAAGAATATTGGTACCTACAAAGGGAAAAGCAGCGTATCCACCTGGCTTTGCGGCATTGCCAGGAACCTGTGGTATGAGCATTTGCGGAAGCAGAAAAAGCATGTGCCCCTGGAGGAGGCAGCAGAGATACCTGTGGATTCTGCTGAAAAGCAGATGTTCCATTCCTGGGACAGCATCCAGATCCTGAGGCTGGTGCATGGGCTGGAGAATCCCATGCGGGAGGTGATGTATCTCAGGCTGGTGGGAAACCTTACATTCGGTCAGATTGGGGAGATTATGGAGAAAAGTGAGAACTGGGCAAGGGTGACCTATTACCGCGGAAAAGAGCGGGTAATGAAGGAGGCGGAAAAATTATGAACCATAAGATACCATGTGAAGTCATAAGGGATTTGCTGCCTTTGTATGCGGATGGGCTGACCAGTGAGGCAAGCGGGCAGGAGATCAGGGAACACCTGGAGCAATGCGGGGAGTGCAGGGAAATGTACCAGCGCATGAAAAAGGATGTGGAAGGAGAAGGCCGGTCCGCCAAGGAGGAGGGGCAGATCGATTACCTGAAAAAGGTAAGGAGGAGAAACGTAAGGAGTGTGCTGGCAGGAGCCGCGGCCGTATTCCTCCTCACTGTCTCTGTGCTGTTTGTAAAACTGTTTATCATTGGGCTTCCTGCGGATTCCTACATGATCACTTACACCAATGTTAATCATGATCGGGTGCAGGTTGGAGGCGTATTCTATAATTCGGCCTCTGTATACAGCCGCTATAAGGTGGTCTCAGGGGCGGACGGAAAGGATAGGCTGGTAATCTATGCATGCCTGGCATCCCCATGGAACAGGAGCGGGTCCTTTAACCTGGATTTAAGGCTTCCCCAGCCGGGCAGGCAGATGGATATCAACGGCATCACTGTGAAGGGGGACGGTACGGTTGTGAGCCGCCTTGCCAATGATCTGTACGCGGCCAGGAATCCCTATGTGGGGAACATGTCGGCCAATGGAAAACTCGCCGGGCTTCTGGGCATAGGAAAGGAGCTGGGAAGCTTTAAAAATGAGCTTCAGACAACAAAAGAGCCCTATGGATGGACCATGAAGTTTGAGGACAGCACATCCAATTCCGCTGTGATGGAAGAAAAGATGCGGGCATATTCCTGTGTGCTCATAGCCCTGACTGGGAATCTGGGGCAGGTTGACTGGACGTACACCGTGGAACTGGAAAGCGGACCCGCCAAGCGCTGCGGCACCATCACGGAGAAGGAGTGTTCCCGGTACGCCGGCGCGCCTGTTAAGTCCTTTGGAGACAGCCCTGAGAAGGTGCAGGAACTTCTGGACCTGATGGGGATCGGGGAGTGAGTGAACAGGCCGGAGGGGGATTTAACGGCTGAATCCGCACAAAAGGCTTGAATAAAAATTAGCAATACTATATAATAATATTATTATAGATGTTGCGGAGGCCGAAATGACAGAAAAGGCAAAGAAGATAACGCTGGATGATATTGCAGCGGAGACAAAGCTTTCAAAGTTTTCAGTGTCGCGGGCAATAGCCGGTAAAAGCGGTGTAAGCAAGGAGACCAGGAAACAGGTGCTGGATGCCTGTGAGCGTTTGGGTTATGTGAGAAAGAAGGCGCAGAACAGCGGTAAAAAGTATGTTTTATTCATTATACCTAAATATGATGCCCAGGATACGGGGTTTTGGATGAAGGTGATGCTGGGGGTGGAGAATGCTCTGGCCCTTATCGGATATTCCCTGCATTTAAAGGTTACATCCGATGTGGAGGACAGCCTGGTGGAGCAGGAGGCGGAGGAAGCGGCAGGGATACTGTTTGCAGGATACAAGAGCCTGTCTTTTGTGGAAAAGGCAGCGGTTTATGACCGGCCTATGATGATCCTGACATACCCTCCCTATAACTTATTTCCCTATGACACCATGCATTTTGCGGACCGGGAGGGCGCCTTCTGCCTGTGCGAACGTCTGATCCGGATGGGCCATACGAGGATCGGCTATTACGGTTCCCTGGAACGGCCGTCCATGAAAAAACGGTTTGACGGAGTCAAGGAGGCAGCTGCCCAGTACGGGGTGGTAATATCCAATATCTGGGATAAAGAAAACTACTTTGAATCCAGTGACCTGGTGCATGAGCTGCAGGATCTAAAAAACAATGGAAGCCTGCCGTCCCTCATTATATGCAGCACGGATACATATGCCCAGTCGCTGATATTCCTGCTGAATAAAATGGGGATTGAAGTGCCCGAGGATGTGTCAGTGACCGGATTTAATAATGATCTGGATGATCATCTTCCCATTCCTCTGACCAGCGTTGGTTTTAACAAAAGAGAGTATGGCAGACTGGTGGTCCATTATCTTATGGACAGGATTGAGAACCCCGGGCTGGCTGTGAGAAGGATTTCCATTGTTCCGCAGCTGGTGCTGGGAGCGACCACAAAGGCAGTTGACTGAGCCGGCTATATCAAGCCCCCTTATCGATCGTAAGAGATTGGTAAGGGGGCTTTTTTGTTAGTCTAACAACTAGAACCTAACATAGATAAAATTAGGTTATATATTAATTTGACATAGGTTAATTATGATGCTAATATTATTGTATAAAAATAAAAAATTAGCTAATTTTTCCCTGCGAGGAGAGGTGCTTTATGGCAAAAATTCCTTTGTTGGAAATAAGAGGATTAAGGAAGTCATTTAACGGAGTCGAAGTCCTTCACTCAGTGGATCTGACACTGGAGAAAGGAAAAGTAACTGCATTAGTCGGAGAGAATGGAGCGGGAAAATCAACCTTGATGAAGATTCTTATGGGAGAGTACCATGCGGATGCCGGTGAGGTCTTTCTGGAGGAGGAGAAGGTGGTGTTTTCCAATCCCCACCAGGCATTGTCAAGGGGAATATCCATGATCTTTCAGGAAATGTCCCCGTTTCCGGAACTTACGGTGGCGGAGAACATGTACGTGGGGCGGGAGCCCCACAAATTTATCTTTATCAGAAAAAAGGAACAGCGGAAAATGGCGGAAGCCCTGCTGGAACGGCTGGGGATCCATTTAGACCTGGACCGCAAGGTAAAGGACCTTACGGTTTCGGAAATGCAGCTGTTGGAAATAGCCAAAGCCATCTCATATGATTCCAAGATTGTGATCATGGACGAGCCCACCTCGGCGCTGACCGACTCGGAGGTCAGGATTTTATTTGCCACCATCTCAAACCTGAAAAAACATGGTGTGGCAATGGTATATATTACCCATAAGCTGGATGAACTGGTACAGGTTGCGGACACGGTCTGTGTACTGCGGGACGGCAATATCATCAGTTCCCGCCCGATCCATGAAGTGGAACAGAATGTCATGATCAGTGAAATGGTGGGGAGGAAGATAGAAAACATATATCCCAGGGTGGAAAAACAGATCGGGGATGTTGTTTTTGAAGTAAGGGGGCTGGAACGAAGGGGAGAATTCCACGATATAAGCTTTACCATCCGCAAGGGTGAGATACTTGGGCTGGCCGGCATGGTGGGGGCGGGGAGAACCGAGGTAGTGTCCTCCATATTTGGGATCAATCCTTATACAAAGGGAAAAGTCCTGTTAAATGGAGAGGAGATCCATATCAGGTGTCCGCGGGATGCCATGAGATATCATTTCGCATTCATACCCGAGGACCGTGCACGTGACGGACTGAATCTTGTGGGGTCTATCCGATCCAATATGTGCCTGACCATCTTAAAGGGAGTCAGCCGATGCAGGGGGATATTTCCGGATAGTAAGGGGGAACGGGATTGTACGGCAAGGATGATCGAGCAGATGAATATTAAGTCCAACAGCCAGGAACAGCCGGTCAATTCCCTGTCGGGAGGGAACCAACAGAAGATCGTGGTTGCAAAATGGCTTTTGACACAGCCTGATATTGTGTTTTTGGATGAACCCACAAGGGGAATCGATGTGGGAGCTAAATTTGAGATCTATCAGCTGATCCAGGAACTGGCAAAGGAGGGGAAGGCGGTTCTGATGATATCATCGGAGATGCCGGAACTCCTGGGCATGTGTGACAGGATCGTGGTTCTTAAGGAGGGGCGCCTTGCTGGGGAGCTGCTTGCGCAGGATGCCACACAGGAAAATATTATGGCCGCCATTGTAAAAGAATAATGTCTGAGGAGCGGGGTTATGTTGAAATCGAAAGATAAGAAGCCGGATATTAAAAAAATTGTTTCAAAAATGGGAATTGTGTTTGTGTTGATCGCACTGATCATACTATGGTCCAGTCTGTCCCAGTCCTTTTTCACTGTAAATAATCTGCTTTTGATCATTAAGCAGGTCAGCTTATACAGTATCCTGTGTGTGGGAATGACCATCGTGCTGGTCACAGGGGGAATCGACCTTTCCATTGGATCTATTGTAGCGCTGTCCGCGGTATTTGCAGCCCGCTATTGCTCGGGTGATCATCTTAATATGCCCCTGTATATACCTATTATAATCGCCGTTTTGATCGGCACTGCATGCGGGGTCATCAACGGACTGGGAGTTGCCTATGCAAAGATTCCCCCGTTTATCATGACCATGTGCATGATGCTTGCGGCCAGAGGAGCTGCTTATGTGTACACCAACGCAAAGGCGATCTTTAATCTCAATGAAAGGTTTGTCAATATATCAAACGGTTTTTTGGGAAGGACCTATAATGCGGACGGGATCATAGATAATTATGGAATCCCCTATATGGTTTTTTATTTTGCAGGAGCTGTGATCATCGGAGTATTGATCCTTCATTTTACCACATATGGGCGTAGGATTTATGCGTTGGGAGGCAATAAATCCGCGGCAAGGTACTCGGGTATCAACACGCAGCTCATAGAATGCTCCGCCTATGCGATCAGCGGACTGTGCGCCGGAATCTGCGGCTTTCTGATGGCAAGCCGTATTTCCTCAGGCAATGCCAATTCCGCCAGCGGCTATGAGATGACCGTTATCTCCGCCGCAGTGATCGGAGGCGTTTCACTTTCCGGAGGAGTAGGCACCATGTACGGGGCAATGGTGGGCGTGCTGATCGTGGGTGTTATCAGCAACGGAATGGATATCCTGGGAATTAACACATACTTTCAGCAGATTCTGCAGGCAGTCATCATATTCGTTGCCGTATATATTGATGTGCGTGTAAATGGAAAAAAGAAATAAAAAGCAAAGTGTACTCTGGAAGATTCCAGAAGTACACCAAAATAAAAGGAGGAAAAAGATGAAAAAATTATTAGCAGTGGCAATGGCGGCAACTATGGTGCTTGGCCTGGCGGGGTGCGGTCAGAAGAATGAACCGGCTCCTGCAGCGCAGGCATCAACTGCAAAGGAGACATCAGAGGAAAAGGTTACAAAACCAGAGGAAACCACAGCAGGTGAATCAGCTCAAACGGAAAAAAGCGATGGAAGCCTGGGAAAAATCTTGTTTCTTCAGACACACAACAACAATTCCTTTATGTCATATATGGGGGAGGTCTTTGTGGAGGTTGCCAACGAAAACGGATTTGAGTGTGATCACCTTACCGCTGATTCCGATGAGGCAAAGCAGCTGTCCCAGATCGAGCAGGGAATTGCCAGCAAGGAATATGTGGGCATTGTGTGCGACTGTACAGGTGAGGGCGTGACCCTGGGATTTAAAGAGGCTAAGGAAGCCGGTATGTTTGTTATGACGTTACATGAAGGAGTGGAAGATAATACATATGTTGACTGTGTAGTGGCCTGCAGCCTGGCCCAGACCGGATATGAAGCCATCAGCCTGGAAGTAAAAGAACTGGGAGAAGCTTTTAACCTGGCAATTGTAAACGGCTCGGAAGGACATGGCGCAACCGTGGCGATCCGCAAGGGGTATGACAAGGCACTGGCAGAGTATCCCAATATCAATGTGGTGTTTGACGGAGCAGGCAACTGGAACGCAGAGGATGCCATGGCATTGACAGAAACCTGGTTTTCATCAGGGACCAAGATTGATGGCGTGGTGTGTATGAATGATGGTATGGCTACTGGTGTACGGCAGGTTATGAAGGACAACGGAGTGCTTGGAACCCTGCCCATTTATTCAAATGACTGTGAGCTGGATACGCTGGATGCGATCGAAGCAGGTGAACAGAGAGGTTCCTTTGATATGAACGCGCAGTCACAGTGTGAGGCGGCAGTGGAGGCAATGAAGACCCTGGTAACAGGCGGAACATTGAAGGAAAAGGAAATCTATGTGGATCCGCTGCTGGTAACAAAGGAAAACCTTCAGGAATACCGCGAGAGCCATGGCGGGAATTATTAATACCAAATAGGACAAACAGCATGAAAAAGACGATCTTGATGTTGGGGACATTTGACTCCAAGGGAAAGGAATTTGATTATCTGTACCGGGAACTTGAGAGAAGGGGAGCGGACATAATTGCCATGGATGTGGGTATATTTGAACCTGTGGGTTCGTTCCCTGTCCGGATAGCAGCGCAGGAGGTAGCTCTTGCAGGGGGTGTGCCCCTGGAAGAACTGAGGAAAAAGGGGGACCGCGGCCGGGCCATGAAGATCATGTGCCTTGGCGCCCGTAAGATCGCGGTGGGATTGGAGGCGGAACATTCCATCCAGGGTGTGATCGGTATGGGGGGAGGCGGAGGAACATCCATTGCAGCCACAGCCATGCAGGGCCTTCCATTGGGGTTCCCCAAAGTGTGTATTACTACACTGGCGTCAGGGGATACAAGGGAGTATGTGGGTACCAAGGACATTGTGCTGTTCCCGTCCATTGTGGATATCTGCGGGCTGAACCGTTTTTCCAGGATGATCATATCAAGGGCAGCCGGAGCGGTCTGGGGGATGATGCAGTATGATTTTATACCGGATGGGAACGATAAACCCATTATCTGTATTTCTATGTTTGGAAATACCACTGCCTGTGTGGAAAAATGTGCTGCCCGTTTGGAAGAAGCCGGGTATGCGCCCATCATCTTCCATGCCACGGGCAGCGGCGGGCGTTCCATGGAGGAACTGATTATGGGCGGGCACTGCGCCGCATGTCTGGATATCACCACCACGGAATGGGCGGATGAGATCTGCCATGGAATTCTGTCCGCAGGGCCCCAGCGTCTGGATGGCCCAGCAGCTGCCGGGATTCCCCATGTGATCGCTCCGGGATGTCTTGACATGGTCAATTTCGGATGCCGGGACACTGTCCCTGAAACATACATAAAAGCAAAACGCATATTTTATGAGTGGAATCCTATGGTAACCCTTATGAGAACCGATAAAAAGGAAAATGCGGCCCTGGGGAAAATACTTGCGGAAAAGGCCAATAAGTCTGACTCCCCTGTTGCCTTTATCCTTCCTCTGAAAGGTGTATCCATACTGGACGGAGAGGGGGAGGCGTTTTGCGATTGGGAAGCAGACCGGGTTTTGTTTGATGCGATCCAACGCAGTGTACATAAAGACATTCCTGTTGTTAAGGTGGATGCCAATATCAATGATGATTTGTTCGCTGAGCAGGCAGTTAAGCTGCTGCTTAAGATCATGGATCATAATAAAACTGATTAAGGAAAGGAAGTAAAATAGTATGATAATTAGACGAGAGGAAATACTTCGCAGGCTTCGCCGAAATATCAGTGAAGGGCGCCCCATTATTGGCACAGGGGCAGGTACGGGAATCAGCGCCAAATTTGAGGAGGCAGGAGGAACGGATTTAATTATCGTATATAACTCCGGGCGGTACCGCATGGCGGGCAGGGGGTCAAGCGCCGGATTGCTGGCTTATGGGGACGCCAACCAGATTGTAATGGACATGGCGGGGGAGATACTTCCAGTGGTTAAAGACACACCGGTCCTGGCGGGAGTTAATGGAACGGACCCGTTTAAGGATATGACCTGCTTCTTGAAAAAAGTACGGGATGTGGGTTATTCAGGGGTCCAAAATTTCCCCACAGTAGGCTTGTTTGAGGGAAGGATGAGACAGACCTTTGAGGAGACTGGGATGAGCTACAACCTAGAGGTAGAAATGATTCGTATTGCCCACGAAATGGATTTATTTACAACGCCATATGCATTTAACCCTGATGAGGCGGTCAGGATGGCAAAGGCCGGTGCGGATGTGATCGTAGCACACTGCGGCTGTACGGTGGGCGGCTCCATTGGGGCCGAGTCCATTATGGATCTGGATATTGCGGTAAAGACCGTACAGGAAATACATGATGCTGCAACATCTGAGCGCAGCGATGTCATAGTCCTCTGTCATGGAGGGCCGATTTCCAGTCCCGAGGATGCCAAATATGTCCTGACCCACACAAAGGGGGTCCATGGCTTTTACGGCGCGTCCAGTGCGGAGCGTCTGCCGGTGGAAGTGGCCATCAAGGGTCATATTGAGAAGTTTAAAGAGATTACTTTTTGATTGAAAACCGGTTAACCGGACAGAGGAGGCGCTTTGCCCTTAAAAGGGAAAGCGCCTCTTTTTGTGGAGGAAGGCTGCCGCCTTACAATTTTATGAATAAATTTGCAGTGTTACATAAAACGGGGTATAATCCTTTGGAAATGAGATACTATACAGTGATGATCCCGAGAACTGTTTGAAGGGACATGGACAAAGGAGAAAGAAAATGAGGAGAAAAGTTGCAGTTTTACTTACAGCGGTGTGCATGCTTTTTACAGCGTGCTCACCTTCAACGGCCGGCGGGGACAGATTGGCCCGGACCACAGAGGAGGATCAGGCAAATGACGCCGCCGCAGCAAATAACACGGAGGAACCGTCCGCTGAGAACCGGGCCGATGCCGCTGCGGCCGATGACACTGACAAAATGTTCAGGATCTCAGGTATTCACGAAACGGATGCCAGGGATATGTTCAGGAAGTTTGTTGGCCATATAACTGCGGACGAAAAGGAGGAGGCCAGCGCTATGATCCGTTTCCCCAGAAAGATCGTGTTCCCTGACAGGGAGATAGAGGTACAGGATGCAGAACAGTTTCTGGATTACTATGACCAGGTGTTTACGGAAGACTTCAAGGAACGGCTGTCCAGGGATTTGGATGGCGAGCTGTTTGGCAATTACATGGGAGTTGCCCTGGGGAACGGTGAGGTGTGGCTGATGTCCTCTGAGGGTACGATCCGGGTGGAGACCATTAACAATGGCGGGGAGTGCAGTGTCCTCTATCCGGGGGAGCCGGGAGTACAGCCGGAATGACCGGGAGGGAATAATATTAAGTCTTCCTGAATAATAACGAAATATTTATCAGTTTATTTGAAAAAATAAAGATAGTATGGTATATTGGACAAAGAAAAATAGAGCGAATGAGGTATGGGCACTGCTCATAGCGAAGGAGGAAAAATGAAAGGGATTATACTCGCCGGAGGAAGCGGGACACGTTTGTATCCTCTGACCAAGGTAACCTCGAAGCAGCTGCTTCCAATTTATGATAAACCAATGATCTATTATCCGCTGTCAGTTCTTATGAACGCAGGGATCAGGGATATCCTGATCATCTCCACTCCGGATGATACACCGCGTTTTGAGGCACTGCTGGGGGACGGGCATCAGTTTGGCATTCGTTTGTGCTATGCGGTGCAGCCCAGCCCGGACGGACTGGCTCAGGCATTTATCATCGGGGAAGAGTTTATTGGCGGCGATTCTGTGGCCATGGTACTTGGGGACAATATTTTCCATGGACAGGGGCTTACAAAGCGACTGCGTGCGGCCGCGGCTAAAGAGACAGGGGCAACTGTGTTCGGTTATTATGTGGACGACCCTGAGCGGTTTGGCATTGTGGAGTTTGACAAGGACGGAAAGGCTGTGTCCATTGAGGAGAAACCCGCCCGGCCAAAATCCAATTACTGTGTGACCGGCCTTTATTTTTATGACAACCGGGTGGTGGAGTATGCCAGGAACTTAAAGCCTTCAGCCAGAGGTGAGCTGGAGATCACGGACCTGAACCGCATTTACCTGGAAAACGGAGAGCTGGATGTGATCCTGCTGGGCCAGGGCTTTACCTGGCTGGATACGGGAACCCATGAATCCCTGGTGGAGGCCACCAATTTTGTGAAGACAGTGGAAACCCACCAGCACCGCAAGATCGCCTGTCTGGAGGAGATCGGATATCTCAGGGGCTGGATCACCAGGGAACAGGTAATGGAAACCTATGAGGTCCTTAAAAAGAATCAGTATGGAAAATATTTAAAGGATGTTCTGGATGGCAAATATGTGGATAAGATCCATCCCCAGGATATCTAAAGGGACGGACGATCCAAAGCGTTCGCAACAAGGAGGAAGCATAGATGAAGATCATCGTAACCGGCGGTGCCGGTTTTATTGGAAGTAACTTTGTACACCATATGGTGAACCGGTACCCGGATTACCAGATCATTAACCTGGACTTGCTGACTTATGCAGGTAATCTGGAGAACTTAAAGCCGGTAGAGGACAAGCCTAACTACAAGTTTGTAAAGGGTGATATTGCCGACAGGAAGTTTATCTTTGACCTGTTTGAAAAGGAAAAGCCGGATGTGATCGTTAACTTTGCGGCGGAAAGCCATGTGGACCGCTCCATTACGGATCCCGAGAGCTTTGTAAGGACCAATGTTATGGGAACCACCACACTGTTGGACGCATGCCGCACCTATGGCATTAAGCGTTATCACCAGGTGTCCACTGATGAGGTGTACGGCGACCTGCCTTTGGACAGGCCAGACCTTTTCTTTACCGAGGAAACGCCTCTTCACACATCCAGTCCCTATTCCTCATCCAAGGCCGGTGCCGACCTGTTTGTGCTGGCTTACCACAGGACCTATGGACTGCCGGTGACTGTTTCGCGTTGCTCCAATAACTACGGCCCTTATCATTTTCCGGAAAAGCTGATTCCTCTTATTATCAGCCGTGCCCTGGCGGATGAGGAGCTTCCGGTATACGGCACCGGCGAAAATGTAAGGGACTGGCTTCATGTGGCGGACCACTGTGAGGCCATAGACCTTGTGATCCATAAGGGACGGGAAGGTGAAGTATATAATATCGGCGGACATAATGAGCGCACCAACCTGGAAGTGGTCAAGACCATACTGAGGGCTCTGGACAAACCGGAGAGCCTGATCAAGTTTGTCACGGACCGTCCTGGACATGACATGCGTTATGCTATTGACCCAACTAAGATCGAGACAGAGCTGGGCTGGAAGCCGAACTATAATTTCGATACAGGAATTGATCAGACCATAAAATGGTATCTTGAGAACCAGGAATGGTGGAAGAATATTTTAAGCGGTGAGTACAGCAATTACTTTGATAAGATGTACGGCAGCCGCCTGTAAAGCTGTGCAGAACTGTGTAAAACTACGCAGAACCGTGCAGAAACTGTATTGTTGTAATAGTTACCAATATAGTTGAATGTTGTGGATGTGGCTGACGGAGGACATGAACGCCCGGGAAAGATTTCCCAAAGGGCGTACCGGTTTTCTGCCAGCCTTTATTAAGAACGGAGGGAATTGTATTATGAAAGTTCTTGTAACAGGTGTAAAAGGGCAGCTGGGATATGATGTGATGAACGAACTGGCTTCACGGGGGATTGAAGGCATTGGCGTGGACGTGGAGGAGATGGATATCACTGACAAGAAAGCCTGTGAAACCGTGATTTCCGATGTAAAACCAGACGCAGTTATCCACTGCGCAGCATATACTGCAGTAGATGCTGCTGAAGATAACCTGGAGCTGTGCCGCAGGGTCAACGCTGAGGGGACCCGCAATATCGCCAAGGTTTGCAAGGCACTGGACATCAAGATGATGTATATCAGCACGGATTATGTGTTTAACGGGGGCGGTGAGCGCCCGTGGGAGCCGGATGACCACAGGGAACCGCTCAATGTCTATGGCCTGACCAAGTACGAGGGTGAGATCAGCGTGGAGCAGAACGTGTCCAAATACTTTATTGTGAGGATCGCCTGGGTATTTGGGGTTAACGGTAAGAATTTCATTAAGACAATGCTGCGCCTGGGGAAAGAAAAGGGTGCGGTAAGCGTGGTGGACGATCAGGTGGGTTCCCCTACCTATACCTATGATCTGGCCCGCCTTCTGGTGGATATGATACAGACAGACCGCTATGGCCGTTATCATGCCACCAATGAAGGGATGTGCAGCTGGTATGAATTTGCCTGCGAGATCTTCCGCCAGGCCGGTATGGACCGGGTGAAGGTGACTCCCGTGGACTCGTCCGGATTCCCGGCCAAGGCAAAGCGCCCTCAGAACAGCCGTATGAGCAAAGAAAAACTGACGGAAAATGGATTTGACAGGCTGCCGGCCTGGCAGGATGCCCTGGGCCGTTACCTGGAGACTTTAAAAGGGAATGGTATGATGTAGTACCGTAATTTATATAAGACAGTGCCGGGGGAATATGACAGCAGCCAAAAAAGAGACAGGGAGGAATTAAGAATCAATGGGTAAATATTTTGGTACGGACGGTTTCCGAGGGGAAGCCAATGTGGATTTGACAGTGGAACATGCCTACAAAGTGGGCCGTTTTCTTGGATGGTATTATGGACAGAAGACTCCGGATGAGAGATGCCGGGTCGTCATCGGAAAGGATACCAGACGAAGCAGTTATATGTTTGAGTATTCCCTGGTTGCAGGCCTTACGGCTTCCGGCGCAGATGTGTATCTGCTCCATGTGACCACAACCCCCAGCGTGTCCTATGTGGTGCGCACCGAAGGTTTTAACTGCGGCATTATGATCTCCGCCAGCCACAATCCATTTTATGACAACGGTATAAAAGTTATCAATGAAAAGGGTGAAAAGCTGGAGGAATCAGTAATCCTGGAAATCGAAAAATATCTGGACGGGGAGATGGGCGAGATCCCTCTGGCCAGGAAGGAAAATATTGGCCGCACCGTGGATTTTGCCGCAGGCCGCAACCGCTATATCGGCTACCTGATCTCCATTGCCACCCGTTCCTTTAAGAATATGAAGGTGGCCCTGGACTGTGCCAACGGCAGCGCCTCCGCCATTGCTAAGAATGTATTTGATGCATTGGGCGCAGAGACCCACGTGATGAACAATGAGCCCAACGGCCTGAATATAAACACGGACTGCGGTTCCACCCACATCCAGTATCTCCAGAAGTTTGTGACAGACAACAAATGCGACCTGGGATTTGCCTATGACGGTGACGCGGACAGATGCATTGCAGTGGATGCCATGGGAAATGTGGTGGACGGCGATGTGATCATGTACATCTGCGGTAAGTATATGAAAGAGCAGGGAACCTTGTTTGACAATACGGTGGTCACCACCATTATGTCCAATTTCGGCCTTTATAAGGCATTTGAAAGGGAAGGCATCTCCTATGTGAAGACAGCTGTGGGCGACAAGTATGTGTATGAAAACATGGCGGCTACAGGCAACTGCCTGGGCGGAGAGCAGTCCGGACATATCATTTTCAGCAAACATGCCACCACAGGTGACGGGATCCTTACATCTCTGAAGGTGATGGAGGTAGTGCTGGAGAAAAAGCAGCCTCTGGATAAGCTGGCGTCAGAGGTTGAGATCTATCCTCAGGTACTTAAAAACGTGCGTGTAAAGGATAAAAAGGAGGCCCAGGATGACGGGGCTGTCCAGGCAGAGGTTGCCAGGGTGGCTGAAAGTCTGGGCACTGACGGCAGGATCCTTCTGCGCCAGTCCGGTACGGAACCGGTGGTGCGCGTTATGGTGGAGGCCCCGGCTCTGGATCTATGTGAAAAATATGTGGACCAGGTCATTGACGTGATGAAGGGCCAGGGACATTGTGTGTAAGGATACGGACTTGATATGGGCTGTGGCAGTCTGCTGTTTTAGCGCGGGCTGCGGCAGCCTTTTTCAGCCCAACTCCCTGAATATGGTGGAAAACAGCATCTATTTATAAAACAGAGGAATGAAAGGTATAACTATTGAGAATAGCAGAGAAATGTATCTGTATTGTCAGATATTTTGAAATATGCTATAATAAGTTAACGTTGCGAAAAAGAACAGCGATTTTAAAAGTAAAGGAATGATGTGAAGTGGGGCTGAATCAGTAAGAGTAGTACTGTTCATCGTCCGCCGTTACGGTGTAATTGAGCGACTGCCCGGTACGGGCTGAGGAAGAATACCGTAGGATTGGCATGCTGCAATTAAACTGATGAACAGAATGGAGGAAATGTTATGTTAAATTATAAGAGATATAAGAGAGTCCCTGTTGTAGAGTTTCCGGAGCGCACCTGGCCGGGCAAGGAGATTATGAAGGCGCCGGTATGGTGCAGTGTTGACCTGAGGGACGGAAACCAGGCCCTGGTAGAGCCCATGGTGGTGGAAGAGAAGGTGGAGATGTTTAATCTTCTTGTGAAACTGGGCTTTAAGGAGATCGAAGTGGGCTTTCCCGCTGCTTCGCAGATAGAATATGACTTTTTACGCACACTGGTTGAGCGCAAGCTGATCCCGGATGATGTGCAGATACAGGTTCTTGTACAGTGCCGTGAACACCTGATCAAGAGGACGTTTGAGGCATTGGATGGAATTAAGAAGGCGATCGTACATATTTATAATTCCACCTCCACCTTACAGAGGGATGTGGTATTCCACAAGGACAGGGAAGACATAAAGGATATTGCTGTGATCGGCACCAAGATGGTCCAGCGGTATGCGGCTGAGTGCGACACCCAGATCCGCCTGGAGTATTCTCCTGAGAGCTTTACTGGCACGGAACTGGAATTTGCCCTTGATATCTGTACGGCTGTTCAGGAAACCTGGGGCGCCACCAAGGAGAATCCCATTATCATCAATCTTCCGTCCACGGTTGAGATGACAACTCCCAATGTGTATGCGGACCAGATCGAATGGATGAATACACATTTTAAGAACAGGGAAAGCATTATCTTAAGCGTACATCCCCATAATGACCGCGGAGAGGGTGTTGCGTCCACGGAACTTGCCCTTTTGGCAGGAGCGGACCGTGTGGAAGGAACTCTGTTCGGTAACGGAGAGCGCACCGGTAATGTAGATATCCTGACTGTTGCCTATAATATGTTTTCACAGGGCATTAACCCTGAACTTAATATTGAGAATATCCGTGAGATCGCAGAGATCTATGAGCGCTGTACCAAGATGGATATTCCGCCCAGACATCCCTATGCGGGCAAGCTGGTGTTTACTGCATTTTCCGGTTCCCATCAGGATGCCATCAACAAGGGCATGCAGGCTCTTCACGAGAGGAACGGGGAGTACTGGGAGGTGCCTTACCTTCCCATCGATCCCAGCGATATCGGCAGGGAGTACGAGCCCATTGTACGAATCAACAGCCAGTCCGGCAAGGGCGGCGTAGCTTTTGTAATGGATACCTTCTATGGCTTCAAGCTTCCAAAGGGAATGCACAAGGAGTTTGCGGATGTGATCCAGAAGATTTCCGAGCAGCAGGGTGAGGTTGCGCCTGAGCAGATCATGGAGGAATTCAAGAAAAGTTATCTGGATCGCAAGGAACCAATGCATTTCAGGAAATGCCGTATTACAGATACAGAGACAGGGGATGGTGAGTTTGCAACACTGGCTAAGGTCACCTATATGGATCATGGTATTGAGAAGACCTTTGAGGGCGTTGGAAACGGACCCATCGATGCGGTTCAAAGAGGTATGGAGGATGCCCTTGGCATCCAGATCAAGGTTTTGGACTACAGCGAGCATGCACTGGCATCCGGTTCCGGGGCAGAGGCTGCTTCCTATATCCATCTGGTAGACCAGACCACTGGCAAGGCCACTTATGGCGTTGGCATCAGTTCCAATATCACAAGGGCCTCCATCCGCGGCATATTCAGCGCCGTGAACAGATTATTCTATTAAATACAGGACCAGCTACAGGATCAGACATAGGAATTGAGGTCAGGGGACCGGTATCTCCCAGGGGAGACCGGCCCTCTTTTTTGTAATTTTCCTTTTCATACAGGGTAATTGCTGGTACAATAATAAAATCAGCTAAATTTGGAATACGAACATAGAATAGGAGACTCACAGCAGATGAACGGAATCAAACTAGTAAAACACGGGGCATTGTCAGTCCGGGAGATGGCATTTTGCGGTTTATTTACAGCGCTGATCGCAACCGGGGCATTTATACAGATCAACATACCGGTGCAGCCCTTTCCCATGCATTTCACCCTGCAGTTTTTCTTTGTGCTGCTGGCGGGATTCCTTTTAGGTCCGCGGCTGGGTACCCTCAGTGTCTGTATCTATCTGGCAGTGGGTCTGGTGGGGGTTCCCATTTTTGCCGCAGGAGGAGGCCCGGCCTATCTGGTCCGGCCCACATTCGGATTCCTCCTGGGATTTGCCTTTGCCTGTTATGTGACGGGCAGTATTGCCAGGCTTTCCCAGCGGACAACCGTAAGATGGTATCTGTTTTCCGCTTTCTGGGGCATGATCGTCATGTATTTGTCCGGAATGTTTTATTTTTATTTTATCAGCAATTTTGTCATCCATATGCCTGTAACCTGGAAGCTGGTGTTTATCAACTGTTTCCTGCTGACCGTGGGCGGTGATTTCATATTATGCGTCATGGCAGCAGTGCTGGCAAGGCGGCTTAAGCCCATTGTCCGGATGTTTGACTGACCGGCGAAAGATGGGACAAAAAGGGGGAAACATTAAAATGCTGCCACAGGCGGGATATAAACCGCTTATGGCAGCATTTTTGCGTGGTATTTTTGCATGGTACACCAGACGGTGTACGTTCCGGTTGTTATAAGGCTCCAATCCTGGCGGGATTAAGGCCCGCCGGACTGCCTCCCGGGTCAGGAGGCAGGTTTGGCACTGGGTGAGGAGGCAGGCTTGGCGCCGGATTGTTTGAATTCCAGGTTGTCAAAGGAGAAGGCAGCGCACACGCCGGAGCTGTCCTCCATATAATCCATGGACACCCTGTCCCCTGGCTGGGTCAATGCCAGTTCATTGCTGAGTTCATAGGATACGGTGAAAATGTGGTCCTTTTGCTCTTCCAGGATCACCTTGTAGGTGATGGTGTCGTCAATGGTCTCGCTGGCGATCCGCAGCACGGTTCCCTTGATGGCGGATGTGGCCTGACCTGTGGAAATGTTGCTGTTGGCAGTGCCCTGGACCTGACGGAAATTGCGCAGAGCGCTGTCAATGGTCTCTCCGGTACCCACATTGGTGTAGTTGGAAACAGACACAAATGCATACTGCTTGATCAGGCCCGCATTGTCCTTAAGGGTCATAAAATAGGTGGGCTGTCCGTCCATATTGATGATCATGGGGAAGGAGGCTCTGTATCCGTACTGCTGAACCTTGCCCTCGGCTGAACTCTGGGCAGCCATCTCCGTGGCGCCGCTCATCTGGTAAATATTAGATTCCTTTGTGACCATATCCACCAGGATAAAACCGATGGCGGACTCATCGGAGCCCACACTGGTAAGACCCGTAAACAGGTAACAGCGGGAGCCGTTGTAAATGATGATATCACCCTGGCTGGGGCGGAATTTATCCTGGTTGGAGAAGTTGAAGATGCCATGGACATACATACCCTGGTTCTGTATCTGCTCCATCACAAAGCGTTCAGGCTGCACGCGGTCTACCCATTCCGGCAGACTGTCAATGGTGTAATGGGTTGTCTCACCTGTGGTGGCATTGACTGTCAGCACTCCGGTGGCCTCGGGCAGATTAAAGAGCCAGCGGTTTTTATAAGTGGAAATGACCCAGTAGGGCACGCCGTTATCGTCCAGCTCAAAGGAGTAGTCCGTCAGCCCTTTAAAAAGTCCGCCTCCAAATAAGCGCACATGACGATTCAAGTCATCCAGGATATAGGCGTTTGCCTGGTACTTGATCTTGTGGTCCGTTACCAGGGTGACATCGCTGACATCACTGGCCGATACCACAATGTATCCCGCAGAGCCGTCCATGTTCTTAAGCCATTTAAAGAAGCCGGAGTGCTCCAGGGGAACCACCCATACCAGCTTGTCATTCACCTTCTGGATCACAGGGGTGCCCAGTACCACCTGGCTGCCCAGTCCCGGGTTCTCACCCACCTTTTTGTCAGCCAGTTCCTTGGCCAGACTCTTGTCCACAATGGGGAGCTGGTTTAAGGCCAGGGGCTGGACCGTGTCCGTAAATTCCGACACCACCGGTGTTCCCAGCTGGTCGCGGTATGCCTTGTAGTTGAACAGGGGCATGGATAGCACGGTCGCTGCAAAATACAGGACCCACAAAATGGCCAGCAGGACAAAACCTGTCTTGTAGCCTTTTACGCTTTTGTCAAGGGTTATCTGGGGACGGTAAAATTCATTGCTGGTAATGCGCAGGCTTCCAAGGGCCACGAAGAAATTCAGCACCACATAACAGCTGATGATAAAGCACCAGGAAAATGCACCGTCAGGGTACAGGGGGTTTAAGTTTGGACCCTGGAAGATGATCAGCGCCGCAAAGACGAGGGTCAGAACCAGGTTCAGTAAAAACTGAGTCTTTTTTTTCATGTGTTTCCTCCATAATTTTAACGACTTTTTAACAAAGGTCTTACTATTGATTATATAACATGCTGGAATAATTACAAGGGGGAATGGATGGTATGTAGTGCAAAGCCATACCGGATGACCATAAAAAATGCTTTGCAAACCTGCCGGTCAGTGATAAGATGTTATAAAAAGTAAGCAGCAGGAGGCCCGTAAGGCTTGAGAAGGACAATAGAGACACCACATAAATATAAGATGATATTCAGTGATATTGACGGCACATTATTAGACAGCAGCCATCAGGTGCCGGAGGAGACCCGGCAGGAGATCCTTAAACTGGAGCGGGAGGGAGTCCCGTTTATCCTTGTTTCAGCCAGGATGCCGGATGCCATGACCACCATACAGGACCAGATTGGAAACAGTGCTCCCATGGTGTGCTACAGCGGAGCGCTGATCCGGGATGAAAGGGGTGAAAACCTGTACAGCTGTCAGATGGACCTGGGTGTGGCTATGGAAATCAAGGAACTGTTGGACAGGGAGTATCCACGGATCTGCTGCAATACCTACGGGGGCAGCAGATGGGTGGTGGATGATGATAAAAATCCCTGGGTGATGAAGGAGGAAGCCATCACCGGCCGCAAAGCGGAGCGCGGCGATATGAAGGTTGTATTTACAGCAGACCAGGGGATCCATAAGTTCCTGCTCATGGGAGACCATGAGGAGATAGAACGGCTGGAGGGATGCCTTAAGAGAAAATATCCCCGGCTTTCCATTGCCACCTCCTCACCTGTGTATATGGAAGTGATGGACGGAAAGGTAAAAAAATCAGAGGGGGTGCGATTTCTGTGCAGCTATTTCGGGGTAGGGATGGATGAGGTGATTGCCCTGGGGGACGGATGCAATGACATGGACATGCTTCAGGCTGTGCACAACAGCTATGCCATGGCCAATGCGTGTGAAGAGGTGAAGCGAAGCGCCGCCCATGTAACCCTGGACAATGACCGCCAGGGGCTGCTGGCGGTTCTAAAGGAGAATTTCAGATGAAATTAAGTTCCAATGCCCTCAAATGGATCGCCATGGCTGCAATGCTGACCGACCACATAGGCCTAGTGCTGTTTGAGTATCTGTACGTATATAAAGGCCCCCTTCTGGGGTACTGCACCCTGCTGCAGACGCCCTGGGAGAATGTGGTGGGTATTGTTGGATATACCATGCGGGTGGTGGGAAGAATCTCATTTCCGCTGTACTGCTTTTTGCTCACAGAGGGATTCCTCCACACCCGCAGCTGGAGAAAATACTGGCTGAGGCTGATGGCCTTTGCCCTGATTTCAGAGATTCCCTTTTCACTGGCTGTATTTGATATGTGGGTCGGTTCCGTAAGGAATGTGTTCTTTGAGTTGGCCACCGGTATCCTGATGCTCCAGGGCTTTAGAATGGCACAGCGGTATTATGACCTGAGAAGGAATGTCTGGATGCTGCTTGTATTTTGCGCAGCCAGCGCAGCAGCCTGGCTGGGACAAATGGATTACGGGGTGGAAGGGATGGTCCTGATCGTAGTTTTCTATTTCCTGAGAGAACACAGGGCAGCCCGGGCGGGTGCGGGCGGACTGGTCGCATTCACAGGCAGCTGGGAAAGCTGCTTTGGGTCAGGAGCCCTGTCAGCGGTTTTTCTGCTGCTTTATAGCGGGGAAAAGGGCGGACAGGGAAATAAATATCTGTTTTATTGTTTTTATCCCCTGCACCTGCTGGTGCTGTTCCTGATCCGCAGGTACGCACTGGGGATCATGTGAAACACCCCGCGCAGGAGTGTTTCAAAGTAAGAAACCCTAATATGGGACAGAGAGGTTATCATGGCTAAAACAAAATATGACCATATTTATACACAGCTGAGAAACAGGATCGAAAGCGGAACCTATCCTTATCAGGACCTGCTTGCATCGGAGCACACCCTTATAAAGGAGTTTGACTGTTCCAGGAACACGGTGCGCCGGGCCATAGGCCGGCTGGCGGATGAGGGATATGTGCAGAGCATCCACGGAAAAGGGGTGCAGGTGATCTATCAGCCCCAGGAGCAGTCTGAATTCTTCCTGAGCAATATTGAGAGCATGAAGGAGGCTGTGGCCAGGAACAAAAAGTCCTATACCACCCAGGTGGTATGCTTTGCAGAACTGACTGTGGATGAGAAGATACAGGTGCGGACCACATTTCCATTGGGTGAACAGATCTACTATATCCAGAGAGTGCGTTACATTGACGGGGAAGCCCTGATCATTGACCATAACTATTTCCTGAAATGCGTGGTGAAGTCCCTGACCCCGGAGATTGCACAAAAGTCCATCTATGAATACATGGAACAGGAGCTGGGGGAGAGTATTGTCACCACAAAAAGAAAGATGACAGTGGAGCGGATGAACCAGATTGATGAAAAGTATCTGGATATGAAAGGGTATAACTGTATGGCCGTGGTCAGCAGCATGACTTACAATGCCCAGGGCATAATGTTTGAGTTTACCCAGTCGCGCCACAGGCCGGACCGGTTTGTGTTCTATGATCTGGCTCATAGGGCGAAGTGAAAAAGTTTAATACTGGAAACTCTCACATTTTTTGTGGGAGTTTTATTTTTGCTCTTGACATACTTGTTTAAACAAGATATAATCACATCATAAAATACTTGTCTAAACAAGTACGGGCGATGATGTGCTAAGAGGCAGTTTAAAATGAACAGATGATTGCAAAGAAACAGGTTAAAGTGAGATGTTTCAGTCTGAGGAGGTAATTATGGCAGGGAGATTTACCGAGGATTCTAAGAAGCTGTTGGAGTATGTGGGAGGACGGGAGAATATAGCGGCTGTTTCCCACTGTGTTACACGGATGCGGTTTGTGCTCAATGATCCGTCCAAGGCAGATACAGGGGCCATTGAATCCCTGGCGTCCGCCAAGGGCACATTTACACAGGCGGGGCAGTTCCAGGTTATTATCGGCAATGAAGTGAGTACATTTTACAATGATTTTGTGGCAGTGGCAGGGATTGAAGGCGTGTCCAAGGATGCGGTGAAAAAGGCGGCCAAACAGAACCAGAACATGCTTCAGAGGATCATGAGCAGCCTGGCGGAGATATTTGCCCCCCTGATCCCGGCTATCATAGTGGGAGGTCTGATCCTGGGCTTCCGCAATATCATCGGGGAGATCGCCCTGTTTGACGGGGGGACCAAGACCTTGACCCAGGTATCCGTGTTCTGGGCAGGCATGAACAGCTTTCTGTGGCTGATCGGCGAGGCTGTGTTCCATTTCCTGCCTGTATGTATTGTATGGTCTATCACAAAGAAGATGGGGACTACCCAGGCACTGGGGATCGTGCTGGGCATTACACTGGTCTCGCCCCAGCTTCTTAATGCCTACAGTGTGGCTTCAACGGCCGCGGCTGAGATACCCAAGTGGAATTTTGGGTTCATGCAGGTGGATATGATCGGATATCAGGCACAGGTGCTGCCCGCAGTGCTGGCAGGATTTACACTGGTCTATCTGGAGCGGTTTTTCCAAAAGATCTGTCCGTCCGTGATATCCATGATCGTGGTTCCCTTCTGTTCCCTGATCTTATCCGTGATCGTGGCCCATGGAATCCTGGGACCCATTGGCTGGAAGGCGGGAGCCGTGATCTCAGACCTGGTGAATGCAGGCCTTACATCCTCCTTTAAAGGAGTGTTTGCGGCAGTGTTCGGATTCTTTTATGCGCCCCTTGTCATCACCGGCCTTCACCATATGAGCAATGCGATCGATCTGCAGCTGATCGCTGATTTTGGGGGAACCACCCTGTGGCCTATGATCGCCCTTTCCAATATTGCCCAGGGCTCCGCGGTTCTGGCTATGATCTGCCTGCAAAAAAGGGATGCAAAGGCAAAGGAAGTATCTGTACCGGCCTGCATCTCCTGTTATCTGGGCGTTACGGAGCCGGCCATGTTTGGCGTGAACTTAAAGTATGGATTCCCCTTTATCTGCGGTATGGCCGGATCCGCGGTGGCGGCAGCGCTTTCCGTAATGTCCGGTGTAAAGGCTAATGCCATCGGAGTGGGCGGTATTCCCGGAATCCTGTCCATACAGCCTCAATACATGGGGATCTTTGTAATTGCAATGGCCGTAGTGATCGTAATTCCCTTTGGTCTGACATTTATTATTGGAAAGCGCAGGGGAATTGGAACAGAGGGAAAGTCTGACGGCGAAAGGGAGGAACGGACAGGGGATGTGGCTGTAGAACAGCTGACAGCATATGTTTCCGGCCGGGTCATTCCCATGGAGGAGGTGCCGGACCAGGTGTTCGCATCCAAAGCCCTGGGGGACGGCGTTGCCATTGAACCTGAGGATGAAGTGCTGAGAGCGCCGGCAAACGGTACGGTTGCAGTGGTCATGGATGGAAGCCTTCATGCCTGCGGTCTGGTACTGGATAATGGAATGGAGGTGCTGCTCCATATTGGTCTGGATACAGTGGACATGAATGGGGAAGGGTTTGAGGCCCTGGTTAAACCGGGGGACCGGGTGAATGCGGGAGATCAGCTGATCCGCTTCAGCAGGGAACGGATTCGCAAGGCGGGCCACCCCGATATGGTTATTATGGTTGTGACCAACCCGGGAAATACGGCCAGCATAGAATGGAAATTCGGTTTCCTCGCCAGCGCGGGGGCCGATGCGGTGGCAGTGCTTAAGTGAGACAATAAAGGAGGATCATAATGCGGGATTTTAAGAGCAGTACCATCTATCAGATATATACAAGATCATTTCAGGATTCCAACGGAAGCGGGCAGGGTGATATAAGGGGAGTGATCCGGCGTCTGGATTATCTCAGGGAGCTGGGAATTGATTATATATGGCTTACACCCTTTTTCAAATCCCCCCAGAATGACAATGGATATGATGTGGCGGACTATCTGTCCGTGGATCCTATGTTCGGCACCATGGAGGATGTGGAGGAACTGATCGCCCAGGCCGGAAAGCGGGAGATCGGCTGTATGTTTGATATGGTATTTAACCATACATCCACGGAACATGCCTGGTTTAAGAAGGCCCTGGAGGGGGACCCGGCTTATATGGACTATTATATATTCCGGGACGGGGAGCCGGAGAACCCTCCCACCAACTGGCAGTCCAAATTTGGAGGCAGTGCATGGGAATATGTGCCCCATCTGAAGAAATGGTACCTCCACCTCTTTGATGTAACACAGGCCGACCTGAACTGGGATAATCCAAAGGTGCGCAGGGAGCTTGAGAAGGTGGTCCTTTTCTGGAAGGAAAAGGGAGTCAGGGGATTCCGGTTTGATGTAGTGAACCTGATATCCAAGCCTCCGCTGCTGGAGGATGACTATGAGGGAGATGGACGCCGCTTTTATACCGATGGTCCCCATGTCCATGAATACCTTCAGGAACTTACAAGAAACACGGGGATTGATGCTATGGTCACGGTGGGGGAAATGTCCTCCACTTCTCTGGACAACTGCATCCGTTACAGCTGCCCGGAAAACAGGGAGCTTTCCATGTGTTTTAATTTCCATCACCTGAAAGTGGATTACAGAGGTGGTGATAAATGGAAGTTGATGGAGCCTGATATGGCGGAACTGAAGCGTCTGTTTATGGTATGGCAGGAGGATATGGCAAAAGGAGGCGGGTGGAATGCGGTATTCTGGTGCAATCATGACCAGCCCAGGGCCATCTCCCGCTTTGGGGATGACAGGCGTTACTGGAAGGAATCCGGCAAAATGCTGGCAACCGTGATCCATATGTTCCGCGGAACGCCCTATGTGTTCCAGGGGGAGGAACTGGGAATGACCAATCCCTGCTTTGAAAGTATTTCCCAGTACAGGGATGTGGAAAGCACCAACTATTATCAGATCCTCCAGGAACAGGGCTGCACTGCCAAGGAGGCGCTTTACGTCATCCAGAACCGCTCCAGGGATAACAGCCGCACCCCCATGCAGTGGGACGGCAGCCGGTATGCCGGTTTTTCCGATGCCCGGCCATGGATCGGGATACCTGAGAACCATACTTATATCAATGTGGAGGATGAAAAAAAGGATCCTGATTCCATTTTCCATTATTATAAGCGCCTCATATCCCTGAGAAAAGAATATGGTGTGATCCAGGAAGGGGACATTGAGTTCCTTCACCGCAGCCATCCCCGGATCCTAGCATACAGGCGAAGTGATGAGGAAAATGAGCTGATGGTCTGGAATAATATGGGGAGTACGGCTGCTGCGCTTCCTGAGCCCTTTGGCCTGTGGGGGTGGAAGCTGCTCATTGGAAATTATGAGGATGAGGATGGAGCCGGGTTAGGAGATGATGGTGTGGGGAAATCCTGGTTAAGGAGTCTGCGTCCCTATGAAAGCCGGGTGTATATACGGAACAGGACAGGAGGAGACAGTTCGTGCGGGTAACGGTAAATCCGTCTGTCCCTACCATATTTTAGGCCGGTCTTCCGGCTTCCGATACATGCCGTCCCCCTCTTTTATGTCAAAGGCAGTATAGAAGCCATCGGTTGCGGACAGAACCCCATTGACACGTATGATCCCGGGGGCATGGACATCATTGGACATGATATAGGACAGGTATTCATCCCTGTATTTGCTGGCCCACACAGAGGCGTAGGCTTTGTATAGCTCTTTCAGGTCATAGCCTTCCTTTTTGGCAATCTCCGTCAGGCAGGAGACAGCCCCGAGATCAGCAATGTTTTCCGTGGCGCTGAGACTGCCGTTGACCGGTATCCCATTGACCTCCATCAAGCTGTAGTAATCTATGACTTTTTGGCCCAGCTCCTTAAAATGCTGTCGGTCCTCATCAGTCCACCAGTCCCGCAGGTTTCCCTTTTCATCATACTGGGAGCCGGTAGTGTCAAAGGCATGGGTGATCTCGTGCCCGATCACGGTTCCGATGCCGCCGAGATTGGCCACCGGATCCCCATTGGCAGAGTAGAAGGGGGCCTGCAGGATGGCTGCCGGGAATACGATTTCATTGTTCCCGGGGTTATAATAGGCATTGACGGTCTGGGGAGTCATCCCCCATTCGCCTCTGTCCACGGGATCGTGTCTGGTCTCAAACCTGAAATCCTGTTCCGCTTTTTTTAGGGACAGGATATTATCTATATAGAGCCCGCCCTGATCGGGGGGAGTTAATTCCAGTTCATATCTGTCCTGGGGCCATTGATCCGGATAGCCCACCTTTATGGTCAGGTTAGCCAGCTTTTTCCGGGCTTCCTGCCGTGTGGACCCGCTCATCCAGTCCATTGATGCAAGCCGCTGGTCATATACCCTTATGATTTTTTGGATCATAGCGGTCACATCCTGTTTGGCACTCTCGTCAAAATAGTTTTGGCAGTATATCCTGCCGCACTGATATCCCAAAAACTGCTGGACGGATTCGGATACGGTCCTGTCAAATGATTTTTTCTGTTCAATGCCGTTGGCGGATGTCTCATATACCTGGGCCGCATCCAGGGACTTTGTGCCTGCGATCCGGGACAGGTCCGAATACAGGCATGTCTTTACATAACGTTTCAAGAGAGGAAGATGTTCCTCTGAAAGGTATTGGCCCAACTTACGGCACAGGTCGGGCTCCGGTATGATGGTTTTTTCAGTCTGCTGAACGCCGTAGACATCTTCCAGGAAGGAAAAGGGAAGTGCGCCGGAATAAATAGCAGCCGCATCCTTTGCTGTATACACATTGTAGGTCTTAGACGAATCATAGGCCTCCTGTATAGTCAGGGACGAGGATGCCAGATCCTTCATCATTGCAGTCACCTGCGCCACGGTTTCCACTGCCTCCTGATGACTTGCTCCGTTTATTTCCTGGAGTGTGGTGAGATATTTTATATATTCCTCCACACGTTTCTTGTTGGAGTCATCCTCTGAAAACCATATTTCCCTTGTAAGCCCCTTGTCCGGCGGGCACACGTAGGCTGCTTTGACCGAGGAGTCCTGGCTGTCCCCTTCATACTCAATTCCTATCAGGCTGTAATATCCGTAATCCTTGTGGAACTGGAGGCAGGATCTTAACAGCTGGTCCAGTGTCCCGGCTCCGTCCACCTCCTTAAGAAATGCCCCGGCCGCCTGGCCGTAACCTCCCTTGTCCCTGGCTTCCTTATCCAGTCCGGTCAGGTTCAGGGCACGGATATTATACATATCCCTGCTTTCCCGGGGACGTTCCTGACTATTCCCCAAGGCGCCTTCCCGGGCGTTCTCCCGGGTATTCTCCAGGGGGGATTCCAGGGAGGAAACCTGTTGGATGATTTTGTTGACCTTTTCATAACTGTCCTCCCGGGATACCCGGAACCAGCTCATCTCAGGCTGGTCTGCCGGAATCGTCCACTCCTCCAGAGTCCGGCGGTTTACCGCGCTGTAAAAATCATCAGCGTAAGACGGGACCGTACTGGCCCTGGGCGGTGCAGCTGCTTCTGAGGCGCGGATGGAGTCCGGGGCGGAGGAGTCCGGGGTGGAGGAGTCCGGGGTGGAAGCGTCATGTGCAGGGAAGTCAGGGGAAGAGTCCGGGGCTTTTTCCCCATGGGAAGGACCGGATCCCCCGTGGTTTTCAGGGTAATAGCTGATGACAGCCAGGGCCATGGCGACCGCGACCGCGGTCCAGACAGAGGAATGATTTCTTTTTTTCATTAAAATGTCTCCTTTCTGTACGAATCCCAAACCTCATTTACATTTCCGTAAAAACATAGTACAATTGTGAAAGCAAATAAACGCTTAGATGTATCGCACGTAGGAGACCAAAATGCGGTCTCCAAGTGCTCATAACGAGCCACTGCACTAAGTTCGTGGGAAACCTCACTAAGTGCCAGTGACATGTATCGCACGTAGGAGACCAAAATACGGTCTCCAAGTGCTCATAACGAGGAGGAGAGATCCGGAATGAAACATTATGATTATGTGTTGGTTGGCAGCGGGCTATACGCAGGAGTATTTGCCTGGTATGCAAGAAAGAACAAAAAGACATGCCTGGTTCTGGAGAAACGGGACCATATTGGGGGAAATATATATTGTGAGGATGTGGAGGGAATCCATGTTCATAAGTATGGCGCCCATATATTCCATACCAGCAATAAAAAGGTGTGGGAGTTTGTGAACAGCCTTGCGGAGTTTAACCGCTATACCAACAGCCCGGTGGCTAATTTTAAGGGGGAGATGTATAACATGCCCTTTAATATGAATACATTCAGCAAGATGTGGGGCATTTCCACGCCGGATGAGGCAAAGGCCGTCATTGAGAAGCAGAGGGCTGAGATAAAAGAAGAGCCCAGGAACCTGGAGGAGCAGGCGATCAGCCTGGTTGGACGGGAACTGTACGAAAAACTGATCAAGGGGTATACGGAAAAACAGTGGGGCAGGGACTGCAGGGAGCTTCCGGCCTTTATCATCAAGCGCATTCCTGTGCGGTATACCTATGACAACAATTATTTTAATGACCTGTACCAGGGAATCCCCATAGGCGGATATAACGTGATCATGGAAAAGCTGTTCGAGGGCTGTGACATAGAGACGGGAGTGGATTACCTGGAGAACAGGGAGCATTACGACAGTCTGGGCGAAACCGTAGTCTATACGGGAACCATTGACGCGTTTTATGGTTACCGGTTCGGGAAACTGGAATACCGCAGCCTGAGATTTGAATCCCAGGTCCTGGAGGAGGCGAACCACCAGGGCGTGGCTGTTGTCAACTATACAGACAGGGAGACACCGTATACCAGGGTGATCGAGCACAAGCACTTTGAGTTCGGAAGCCAGCCAAAGACTGTTATAACCAGGGAATATCCGGTGAGCTGGCAGGAGGGGATGGAGCCCTATTATCCGGTCAATGACCAGAAAAACCAGGAACTGTTCTGCCGCTATGAGCAGCTGGCAAAGGCGGAGGAACATGTATGGTTTGGCGGCCGTCTGGGAGAATATAAGTATTATGACATGGACAAGGTAATTGAGTCAGCCATGAGGCGGGCAGAGGAAATATTTGGGTGATGATTTTTGGGTGATACAGGTATGAGCCAGGGCACAGACCATCTTATAACAGTTTTGGCAGCCGCATACAATGGCAGGGAATATATTAAAGAGCAGATGGATTCCATCCTGGCCCAGAGCCAGGGAGGAATCCTTCTTGTGGTATCTGATGACTGTTCCTCAGACGGCACAGACAAACTTCTGGACCGGTATGGGGCGGAGCATGGAGACCAGGTGATCGTCCTTCACCGGAAAATTAGATCGGGCGGTGCGGCGGCCCATTTTCTTGCCATGCTGAAGCTGATGGCGGACCTGGCCTCAGGCCGGGGCATGGAGGCGTGGAACGGGATCTATGACCTGGGGGAGGAGACTTGTCTCCGGTTAAGGGAGGCTGCCGGCGCAGGGTATTTTATGCTCAGCGACCAAGATGATGTGTGGCTGCCTGAAAAGGCGGAGATCCTTCTTGGGAAGATGAAACAGATGGAAAGAAATGGGAATGCGGCAGGGGCCGAGCCGGGTAGTGGAACAAATGCCGGGGCCGAGCCCGGAACAAATGCTGGAACAAATGCCAAAGAACCCGGTCCCACGCCTCCGGTCCTGGTCCACTCCGACCTGAAAGTGGTGGATGAGGATCTGAGGGAAATCGCCCCCAGCTTTTTCAGGTATCAGAAAATATCCCCGGAGCGCACCCGGCTTTCCCAGCTGCTGGTCCAGAACAATGTGACAGGCGGAGCGGTCATGATCAACCGTTATCTGCTTGCCTACCTGGAGCATACCCCCAGAATCTGCCTGATGCATGATGCCTGGCTGGCGCTGCTTGCCAGCTGTTTTGGATGCGTGGGATGTGTGGACCGGCCTCTTTACCTTTACCGCCAGCATGGGACAAACACCCTGGGGGCGGAAAAGGGTGATGACCTGGCGGGAATGGAAAATCGCCTGAAGGACGGGAGCGCGGCCAGGGAGAATTACAGGCGGATGTTCGGCCAGGCCGAGAGCCTGCTGGAGCTGTTTGGGGAGGAGCTGAGCCCGGGGCAGAGGAAGATCCTGGCCGCGTTTGCGGGCCTGCCGGGCAGGAGCAGGCCGGGCAAGATGTTCCTCATACTCAGGTATGGTTTTACGAAAAATACTGTCCTGCGTACCCTGGGACAGATGCTGTTGATTGGAGACTGAGAAAATGGACGAGCGGATAAAGGAAAATGTGCACAGAGGACCGGCGGATCAGGCGGATCCGCTGCAGGGCGGGGAGCAGTGGGACAGCCCCGCTGTGAGTATTTGCTGTATCACATTTAACCATGCTTCGTATATAAGGAGCGCCCTGGACGGGTTTCTCATGCAGGAGGTGGACTTTACCTACGAGATCCTGATTCATGATGATGCGTCCACTGACGGCACGGCGGATATCATCCGGGAGTACACGGAGCGATATCCCCATATCATAAAGCCTATCCTGAGAGAGGAAAACCAGTATTCAAAGGGAATATCCAATATCAGTATATTTAATTTCCCAAGAGCCCGGGGAACATACATTGCCATGTGTGAGGGCGATGATTACTGGACGGATCCCCATAAGCTTCAGAAGCAGGTGGATTACCTGAAGGAGCATCCCCATTGTTCCCTTTGTTTTCACAGCGCAAAGATCATCAGCGTGGACGGTTCTAAGACAGAAGGTTTGATGCGCCCCTATGGGGAGAGCCGGAGGGTGGAGCCGGAGGAGATCGTGGATAAGACCTCAGGTTATCCCACGGCCTCCCTGGTGTTTCCGGCCTGGATCGTCAAGAAACTGCCTGATTATTATCTGGATTGTCCGGTGGGGGACATTCCCATGCAGCTGATGATGGCATCGGTGGGGGATGCCTTTTATATGGATGAGCCCATGTGCGTGTACCGGGTGGGCGTGGCCAGCTCCTGGACCAACCTGATGAAACAGGGGGATTATGAAGGGAAACAGAAGCGATACAGTGACCAGATGAGGGAAATGTATCAGGCCTTTGACCAGGCCACGGGAGGCAGGTTCCATGAGCAGGCAGTGAGCGCTGCAACGCGGATCTATTTTCTTACCCAGGTCAATACAAAGCATTATGATCAGGTCATGAGTAAGGAATACAGAAGGTATTACAGGGAACTCAGTTTCAGGACCAGGTTTTTTATACGGTTTGAGATACTGGTCCCCGGTCTGTACCGTCTGCTCCAGAGAATGGTCAGGGGGAGCAACTGATGCTCTGGCAGGCACTTTTTTGTACGGATCTTAAGGAAAGGAAGTTGTGCTTTGGCAGATACGGAGATTAAGAACAAGGTCATGCACGGATTGTTCTGGAAAATATTGGAGAATGGCGGGGCCCAGGGCATTCAGTTTGTGATCGCCATTATCCTGGCCCGGCTGTTGAGCCCGGCGGAATATGGGCTTGTAAGTATAATCATGATATTTATCACCATTGCCAATGTGGTGGTGCAAAATGGTTTCAGCACGGCCCTGGTGCAGAAGCGCCATTCCGATGACGTGGATTTTTCATCGGTTTTTTATTTCAGCCTTGCCATTGCGGCGGCTATGTACGTTGTGCTGTACATGGCAGCCCCCTCCATTGCAGGATTTTACCGCAGTGATGTGCTGGTACCCATTGTAAGGGTGCTCTCAGTGGTGCTGTTTCCGGGGGCCGTCATCTCAGTGCAGACAGCCTATGTTTCCAGGAAAATGGAGTTTAAGGGCCTGTTTAAGGCGACCATGGCAGCGGTCCTGGTATCCGGGGCTGTGAGCATAACCATGGCGTTCAGGGGACTCGGTGTATGGGCCATGGTGGGACAGCAGATCTCTTATTACCTGGCCCTCATGACCGCCTTGTTTGTTACGGTCAGCTGGAAGCCGGGCTTTATGTTTGCCATAGGGCGGGTTCGGGCCATGTTTGCCTTTGGCTGGAAGCTCCTTTTAGCAGCTCTGCTGGATACGCTGTTTAACAATCTGTACGGCCTGATCATGGGGAAAATCTACAATGAGGAACTTCTGGGCGCTTACAACAGAGGCGACCAGTTCCCAAAACTGATTGTCAATAACCTGGGGGCGGCCATCCAGGCAGTGCTGCTTCCGGCATTTTCCTCCAGACAGGGGGACATTGCCCAGGTCAGGAGCATGGTGCGCAGGGCGATCAGGACCAGTTCCTTTTTGGTCCTGCCAATGCTGTTGGGGCTGTTTGCGGTGGCGGACACCATGGTGCTGGCCCTGTTGGGGGAAAAATGGATGATCTGCGTGCCGTATCTGCGGATCATGTGTATCGCATACTCCTTTTGGCCCATCCACATCACCAACCTTCAGGCCATCAATGCGGTGGGGCGCAGCGATATTTTCCTGAAACTGGAGGTCATCAAGAAATCCATCGGTATCATGGGACTTGTGATCGGGGCCATGTACAGCCCGGTGATCCTGGTGTCCATCAAGGCGGGGATCGATTTTCTGTGTACCTTTATCAACGCATGGCCCAACAAGAAGCTGCTTGGGTACAGCATATCCAGCCAGTGGATGGATATCATGCCTTCCATGGCTCTCTCCGCTGTAATGTGCATTTTTGTATATTTCCTGCAGTTTGCACTGCCCGGCGGCCCATGGGGGAAACTGGTTATGCAGATCGTGGCAGGGGCCCTGTTCTACGGGGGCGCGGCCTGGATATTAAAAATGGAAAGTTTTATGTATCTGCTGGGAATGATCAAAAGAAGGGGATCATCACAGGCATAAAAACAGGGCTGGACCCGGATCGTGAAAATCCGGGCACAGCCCTGTAATCTGTTATAATCATATCCCGTATCTGTTATGAACCTACTGACCTGCGTTTAAAGCAGCTACGGCAACCGGGTCCGTAGGATCCCAGTGCTGGTCGGCAGAGATCGGCTGCTCAATGGCAGGCCTGTCGTATGGGCCGGGGATGGAGGAATTGTATACCTCAACCGTGGTGCCCAGAGAGCAGTGGTCGAAGATCCACTTGGAATCACCGGATGTATAGCGGATGCAGCCGGCGGAACGTACCACGCCCAGGAAGTTATAAGTCTCGGGCTTCAGTGTGTTCACATTGGGTGAATCGTAAATAATGGAGTGGAGCAGGAAGCTTAAGCCGGAGCCAAGGCGGGTTGCGTACTGGGTGTACACACCGCTGTTCATCAGCCTCCAGCGATACTTCTCAGGCGTCTTGAACGTGCCCAGAGGAGTATCCTCACCGGTGGAGCACAGGAATGTCTTAAGGGGAATGATGAAGCCGTTTCCGCCGTCCTGCACATACACGGTGGTGGTGTTCATCTGCTTGTTGATCCGGATCAGGAAGGGACCGGTTGCGCCGAGGATCGGCTCCAGATCCGTTACCACCTTTCCTGTCTCGTCAAAGTAATACTTGTATCCGTCAATATACTGCCATCCTGTTACAGGAACATTGTTGACAAAATAATACCTGTCCCTGTCATTCCATCCCCATCCTGTAAAGGGAACGCCTGTGCCGCTGCTGTAAACAACAGCACCGTCAATGGTCTGGATGCCGTCCGGAGCAGCTGCTTCCACCGGCTTGGTGGTGTTGTAGGTGGCGCCGTCCACATTCTTTCCCCACAGGGACACGCGGAAGCTCTGCATCACCTTGCCCGTGCCCATGGTTCCGGCAGTCTGGCCGTTGCGGGCCCAGTTGAGTTCGGTCCCGTCATTGAGGGTAGAGCTGTAATACACATCAAAGGTGTTGCCCACAAATCCGGTAAAACGGATCTGGATCGCCTCCACCAGGGATCCGTCCTCCCACACCGTGGTGTGGTCGCCGTTCATGGCCCATTCACTCCAGCCATGGGCGCTGGTGTAGGTCCTGTACAGGACATTGCCCACAATGTTGTTTAAGTAAATGCACAGGGAGCGGAAGCCGCCCTCTGATGCCACCGGGGTGTCGCCGATCACCGGCTCACTCCAGGTAGTGTCAGGACGAAGGACCTGAATTTGGAGATAAGGCGTGTTGGCAATGATGGCCGCCTGCATGGCTGCTTCCTCAGCCGCCGCTGCCTGCTCGGCCGCCGCCTGGGCATCCGCTGCATTGGCATCGGCCTGTGCATTGGCCGCCGCGTCATTTCCCGGAAGGGTCTCTGTGGGAGTGCCCTGGGTCTGCTGGGGCTGTGTCTCCTGAGACTGCGTCTCCTGGGGCGCTGCCTGTGTTTGATTATCTCCAGGGGCCTGTTCGCTGCCAGGTGAAACCTGTGCAGGTTTCGTGGTGCCAAAGGCAGGCCCGTAATTGGAATCGTCCTGTGCTGCAAATGCCGTACATGCCTGTCCGAGAATAAAGATTCCGGCCAGGAGAGCGGCAGCAGTACGTTTCATGTACTTATGCATTGGAAAATCCTCCTAAGTTTTATATATACCATACATGTCCTAATTTATCATATTTACGGTAAAAATTCCAGATGTGATTTACTTTTTAACGGCGGTATTGTAAAATTGTAAACAAAATGACCTTAGAAAGACCAAAGAATGTAAGAAACAGGTGGCATAATATGGATTGGAACCAAGATACAGCAAATATCATATATGCATCCAATGACGGATACGCCGGACATCTGGCAGCATCCCTGTATTCCCTGATGGATCATAACCGCAATATAAGGAATATGGACATCTATGTGCTGTCCGTTGGAATGTGCAGGGAATACCGGGAACGGCTTTCCGGGATCGCGGACAGATTTCACAGGGGTCTGTACGTGGTGGAACTGGGTGATCTTAAAAGCAGGTTTGATTTTGACATTGACACCAGGGGATTTGACATCAGCGCCATGGCAAGGCTGTTCGCTCCCCAGGTCCTGCCGGAAACCGTAACAAGGGCCCTGTACCTGGACTGTGATACCATTGTGTGCCAGAGTATACGCCCCCTGTATGAGACGGATCTGGGAGACTGCCTGGTGGGCATGGTGATGGAACCCACGGTCTATGAGGAGATGAAGGCGTCCATCGGCCTTCAAAAGGACGACCCCTATTACAACTCAGGTGTTCTGCTTATGGACCTTGGAGGCTGGCGCAGGGAGGGTGTGCTGGGGCGGCTGCTGGATTTCTACAAAAGCTGTCAGGGCAGGCTTTTTGCCTGCGACCAGGATACCATCAACGGCGCGCTGAAAGGAAGAATAAAAACCCTTCCTGTGAAATACAATTATTTTACCAATTACAGGTACTTCAGGTACGCCACCCTGTGTTCCCTGTGCGGCGCATACAGGGAAGTGGGGGAGGAAGCATACAGGGAAGCCGGGAAAGCCCCGGCAGTCATCCATTATCTGGGGGATGAAAGGCCATGGATCGCGGGCAACCACAACCATTTCAGGAAGCTGTATGAATATTACCTGGCCAAGACACCCTGGAAAGATACCCCAAAGCAGAGGGGAAAGGAGCGGTACATGCACATGTGGTGGGTATTTAACCGCCTGACCTGGATCTGCCCGCCCTTCCGGCTGTGGATCAGCCGCTGCCTGGGCATGAAATTGGTGGACAGCCGCAGAAAACATGTAAAATCTTACTATGTAAAATCTTAAGAACAGGGATGGATATGGACAAAGTTTGCTGTATTATATTAAACTATAATGATGCTTCCACAACCATGAGTCTGGTGGATGAGATAAGGGAATACAACTGTCTGGACAGTATTGTGGTGGTGGACAACTGCTCCACCGATGGGTCCTGGAAGCAGCTTAAGGCGCTCCGTGACCTGGACAAGGTCCATGTGCTGCGCACAGAGGAGAACGGCGGTTACGGAAGCGGGAACCAGGCGGGGATAGATTATGCGGTCACCTACCTGGAGGCCGGGTATGTTATAATTGCCAATCCTGACATCCATGTCAGGGCCTGCTGTATTGAGCGGGTAAAGCTCGCCCTGGATGGGATGCCTGAGGCTGTGATGGCCTCGGCCCGGGTGACAAGCCCGGAGGGCGGGGATCTGTTTTCTTACTGGACACTGCTGCCCATGTGGAAGGATCTGCTGGATACGGGCCTTATTACAAGACGCCTGTTTAAGCCCATGCTTAACACCCCGGCTTACCGGTTAAAGGAGGGCGGAGATGAGGGCTGCCGTCTGGTGGATGCCGTACCCGGGTCTTTTTTTATGCTGAAGCTGGGACTGCTTACACCTCAGGAGATCAAGGAATTATTTGACAGGCATATGTTCCTGTACTATGAAGAAAAGGTACTGGGGCAGAAGTTTAAGGAGATGGGCCTAAAGACCCTTTTGGTGACGGATACATCCTACGTACACGCCCATTCCGCCACCATAGATAAAAGCGTGAAGCGGATCGTGGATAAGCAGAAGCTGCTCCATGAGAGCAAACGTTACTATTACAGGGAATATCTTCACGGAACACCGGCCCAGATGGCGGCGGCCCGCGTGCTTCTGGGCCTGGTGCTGGCGGAGGTGTGGTTCCTCACAGTTGTGTGCAGGATGCGGTGGTAAAGGGGCAGAAAGGAAATGTTACATGAGCCAACAGAGAGAGAACGGCGAGAAGATCCTGGTAACAAGATCTTCCATGCCTTCCTATGAAGAATATATTGAAATGATAAAACCCATATGGGAGAGCGCCTGGCTGACCAATATGGGCGATTTCCACAAGCGCCTGGAACAGGAACTGAAGGATTACATGGGAATCAGCAACCTGGTGCTGTTTGTCAACGGGCATATGGCGCTGGAGATGGCTATCCAGGCCCTGAATCTCACCGGTGAGGTGATCACCACGCCGTTTACATTTGCTTCCACCACCCATGCCATTGTGCGCAATGGGCTTACACCGGTATTCTGCGATATCAATCCCCTGGACTATACCATGGATGTGGAGCAGATAGAGTCCCTGATCACGGACAAGACCTCGGCCATTATCCCGGTCCATGTGTACGGGAATATCTGTGATGTGGAGCGCATAGACGCCATTGCCAAAAAGCATGGGCTGAAGGTGATCTACGATGCCGCCCATACCTTTGGGGAGCGGTATAAGGGAAAGAGCGTGGCTGAGTTTGGGGATGCCAGTATATTCAGCTTCCATGCCACCAAGGTGTTCAACACCATTGAGGGAGGCGCGGTGTCCTTTGCGGAGGAATGGATGGACCACAGGCTGAACTGCCTGAAGAATTACGGGATTGTGGACCAGGACCATGTGGTCTGGGTGGGCGGCAATGCCAAGATGAACGAATTCCAGGCAGCCATGGGTCTGTGCAATCTGCGTCATTTGGATGACGAGATCGAAAAGCGCAAAATGGTGACGGAGCGCTACCATGAGAACCTTGGAGGCGTTCCAGGGCTTAAGCTCCCTGCATATAAGGAAGGACTGGCGCCCAACTATGCCTATTTTCCGGTTGTGTTTGACGGGTTTAAGGCGGACAGGAATGAAGTGTATGACCGTCTGGCTGAGCACAATATTTTCCCCAGAAAGTATTTCTATCCCCTGACCAACGGGTTCCAGTGTTATTCGGACCGGTTTTCGCCGGAGGATACGCCGGTTGCAGCTTATATGGCGGACCGGGTGCTGACCCTGCCGCTATATGCCGGCCTTTCCCTGGAGCAGGTGGACAGGATATGCAGGATCATGAAGGATATTTAGGTGGATGGGATCGGAGGGAAAGATGAACATTTTGCTTACAAGCGCGGGCAGGAGAAGTTACCTGGTCCAATATTTTAAGGAAGCCCTGAGACTGGGGGGCTGCGGCGGTCTGGTCCATGCGGCCAACAGCTGCCAATGTCCGGCATTTGCATGTGCGGACAGATCCGTGGTAACGCCCATCATCTATGACCAGGGATATATTCCCTTTTTGCTGGAATACTGTAAAAGAGAGGAAATAGGCATGCTGATCCCTCTGTTTGACATTGATGTGCCGGTGCTGGCGGCCCACAGGGAAGCGTTCGCGTCAGCGGGTACCGTGGTGGTTACGGCGGACCCTGAGGCGGTAGGTATCTGTAATGACAAGTGGAGGACCCACAGGGCGCTGGCAGAGGCGGGGATCCGGGTGCCTGCGGCCTGGCTGGACGGGGAACTGGCCCTGGGCGCTATTGAGGATGGACGCATGTCCTGGCCTCTTATGGTGAAACCGCGCTGGGGCATGGGATCCATTTCCGTGTATCAGGCAGACTGCCGGGAGGAGATGGAGGTATTTGCAGGCAAATGCCGCCGGGGCATACAGGAATCCTATCTGAAGTACGAAGCCATGGCGGATCAGGAACGCTGTGTCCTGTTCCAGCAGAAGATAAAGGGACTGGAATACGGCCTGGATGTGATCAACGACCTGGAAGGCAGATATTGCACCACCATTGTTAAGAAGAAGACGGCCATGCGGTCCGGTGAGACGGATGCGGCGGAGACTGTGGAAGATAGGGAACTTTCCGCGCTGGGAGAACGTCTGGGCACCCTTATAAGGCACAGAGGAAACCTGGATGTGGATGTGCTGGAGGAAGATGGAAGGTATTACGTGCTGGAGATGAATGCACGCTTTGGAGGCGGTTATCCCTTCAGCCATGCGGCCGGGGTGAACCTGCCCCTGGCGCTGGTGCTTTGGGCCATGGGCAGGGAACTGCCGCCAGGGCTTCTCACGGCCAGGACCGGAGTGAAGGCACAGAAAGACATATGCATGCTGGTCTGGTAAGAATAAATCTGACAGAGGAATCTATATGGAAAAGGTACTGCTGGTGATACCGGCCTACAATGAGGAAAAAAATATTGAAAAAGTGGTAAATCATCTGGAGCAGGATTTTCCGGAACTGGATTACGTGGTGGTGAACGATGGGTCCAGGGACCACACGGCTGAAATCTGCAGGAAAAACGGGTACAACCTTCTGGATCTGCCCGTGAACCTGGGACTTGCAGGCTGCTTTCAGGCCGGAATGAAATACGCCTACCAGAGGGGATACCGGTACGCGATCCAGTTTGACGGGGATGGGCAGCACAGACCTGAGTATGTTGCCTCCATGAAGGAGAAGCTGGACCAGGGATATGATATTGTCATAGGGTCTAGGTTCCTGACTGCAAAAAAAGACTGGTCCATGCGCATGGTGGGCAGCCGCCTGATCGCAGCGGCGATCAGGCTTACCACAGGGGCAAGGATCACGGACCCCACTTCCGGTATGCGTCTCTTTGACAGGAAGATGATCGAGGAGTTTGCCCTGAACCTGAATTACGGGCCGGAGCCGGATACGGTTTCATTTCTGATCAAACAGGGCGCGCAGGTGGCGGAGGTTCCGGTTACCATTGACGAGCGTTTGGAGGGGGAGAGTTATCTCAGGCCCCTCACCGCAGTTCATTATATGACCCGCATGCTTTTATCCATATTATTTATACAGAATTTTAGAAAGCGTTGAACCGGAATGAAGAATTTAACGAGACATTTATTATATAAAGGCACTGACATTGGGCGGCAGAACGTGCTCTGGAACATTGCAGGAAGCTTTGTTTATGCATTTGCCAGCATGGTTCTGTCTTTTCTGGTCATACGCGTGGTGGGGGATGACCAGGGAGGGATCTTTTCCTTTGGATTTTCCACCCTGGGACAGCAGATGTTCATTGTGGCTTATTTTGGCATCCGGCCCTTTCAGATCACGGACAACAAGGGAGAGTATTCCTTTGGGGAGTACCTGGAATGCCGAAATGCGACATGTATCCTGGCATTGGTGATGGGGGCGGTGTACCTGACCTACCGCCATGGAACCGGGGAGTACAGCGCGGGGAAATGCATGATTCTCATCCTTCTTGTCATATACAAGGTAATAGATGGGTATGCTGATGTATATGAGTCGGAGTTCCAGCGCCAGGGCAGTCTGTACCTGACAGGGAAATCCAACTTTTTCAGGACCATCCTTTCCGTGTCCTCCTTCCTGATCGTGCTGGTCTCTTTGGAGCACCTTCTGCTGGCCTGTCTGGCCGCAGTGGCGGCCCAGATGCTGGGGGTGGCCCTGTTTAACCTGGACGTGATCCGCGCCATCGGGACAGTGGACTGGAATAAGAGGGAAAAGCAGAACCTGAGGGTGCTTGGCAGTACCGTATTCCTGTTTGTGGCCACATTTCTGGACTTTTATGTGTTTTCCGCAGCCAGGTACGCCATTGACGCAAGAATGAACAATGCCGCTTCCGGATACTTTAACTTGATTTTTATGCCTACCTCTGTTATTTATATGGTAGCTAACTTTGTGATACGGCCATTCCTCACCAAGCTGACAGATATGTGGAACGGGCATGAGTTTGACTGTTTTAAAAGTGAACTTAAACGGATCGCCGCTGTTATTGGCGGCCTGACCGTGCTGGCAGTGGGCGCCACGGCTGTGTTGGGAAAATGGGTACTGTCCGTGATGGAAATGCTTCTGGGCGGACAGTACACAGGCATGCTGGTGCCTTATTATGGGGCATTTGTGGTTATTGTGCTGGGGGGAGGATTTTATGCCTTGGCTAATCTTATGTATTATTCGCTGGTTATCATGCGCAGGCAGAGAGCGATCTTTGTGGTCTATCTGCTGGCTGCGGTTCTGGCAGCAGCCCTATCGGGAACCCTGGTGTCTGGCTTCGGGATCAATGGGGCGGCAGGATGTTATCTGCTGTTAATGGTGGGATTAGTGCTGGGATTCGGCCTGTATACGGCAGGCGTTTATCAGAAGGAAAAAAAGGAGTATGCTTGTAATGGAGGAAGAGAGGACTAGAATATCAGAACACACATACAGCCCTAAAGTGGATGTGATCATACCCACCTATAAGCCGGGAAAGAAGTTTTCCAGGCTGCTTAAAATGCTGGGGCTTCAGACATATCCGGTGGGAAGGATCATAGTGATGAATACGGAAAAGGCCTACTGGAATGACAAGGGATATCAGGGGATCCCCAATATGGAGGTCCACCATTTGTCAAAGACCGAGTTTGACCATGGAGCCACCAGGAACCGGGGCGCCCGCTACAGCAGGGCGGACATCATAGTATTCATGACAGATGACGCCGTGCCTGCGGATGAGCACCTGATCGGGCATCTTGTGGATGCGTTTAAACAGCGGGGGCCCCAGGGGGAGTCTGTGATCATGGCCTATGCACGCCAGCTGCCGGATAAGGACTGCCCCATGGCAGAGCGTTATACCAGGTCCTTTAACTATCCGGAGGAGAGCTGTATCAAGACAAAGGAGGACCTGGAGCGCATGGGGATCAAGACCTTTTTTGCCTCCAATGCGTGCTGCGCCTACGACCGTGAAAAGTTTTGGTTCCAGGGCGGGTTTATCACCAAGACCATATTTAATGAAGATATGATATTTGCGGGCAGGGCCGTGCTTCAGGACGACTACGCCATTGCCTATGTGGCGGAGGCAAGGGTGATCCATTCCCATAACTACGGGTGCGCAGCCCAGTTCCGGCGGAATTTTGATCTGGCCGTATCCCAGACAGACCATCCTGAGGTATTTGCCGGCATCCGGTCGGAGAGCGAAGGAATCCGTCTTGTGAAGCAGACCGCAGGACACCTTGTGAAGATCCGCCGTCCATGGCTGATACCGGGTATGATCGTGAAAAGCGGATTCAAGTATATGGGATACCGGGTGGGAAGATGCTACCGCATGCTGCCCAAAAGCCTGGCAGTCAAATGCAGCATGAATAAAGAATACTGGAAATAACAAAAGAAAGCAGGTAGGACCATGATGCAACCTATATTCAGGATCATATTGATTATAGTCTCTTTATTGACTATGTCCTTTATGCTGAGGAAAATACGTCAGGCAAAGGTCCAGATCGAGGCAGCCATGTTCTGGGTGATCGTAGCCTTGATCCTGGTGGTGTTTTCCCTGTGTCCGGCCGTGGCTGATGCCTGCGCCAGGCTTCTGGGAATCTATTCCACCCCCAATTTCCTGTTCCTTTTTATGATATTTTTGCTTATGGTAAAGGTATTCAGCATGACCCTCCAGGTATCCCAGCTGGAGAGCAAACAGAAGGAGCTGGTCCAAAAGATCGCTCTTGCCCAGAAGGAGCAGGAGGAGTTGGAGCTGCGGATGCAGGAGCTTTTGGATGCCGGCACGGCCGGGGAGGAAGAAGATGGGAGGTAAGCGGACCACAGGCAAGCAGGCGGTGTCCTGTAAGCGGTATGGACTTTGGGTGGGCTGCGGCCTGACTCTGCTGATCCTGGCAGCCTGGCATTTCCTGGATGTGAGGGCCGGGGTACTGGAAACAGGAGAGACCTGGCTTTACGGCTGGTATGGAGGGCTCTGCTTTTTGGCGGCACTGACAGCTGGGGGGCTGGGATATGTGGTTTTTATAAGAAAGCAGTGGAAACTGGAACAGATATTTGCAGCGTCCGCCATCAGCCTGGGACTTTTGTTCCTCATTGTACTGCCGCCCCTTTCAGCGCCGGATGAGGTGAGCCATTTTATCAGTGCTTACCAGTTGTCCAGCCATATGATGGGAAAGACAGCCAATGCCCATGACGGGCGGGTGCTCCTGCGGGCGCAGGATGCGTTCATCGAGGACCTGTATGATGTGATGGAGACGGACGGGACCGGATTCAGGGAACATGGAGGAGAACAGCAAAAGGCAGTGGTCCTGGGCCAGGAGTTGGGCCAGGATACCTACCGCGCCATCCATGACCGGGGGATAAGAGGCGCGCACCAGGAAGAAGAGGGGGAGGAGATGGAGGAGACGGCGGTTTCCTACCAGCCTCCGGTGAGGACAACCCCTCTGGCATACGTGCCCCAGGCCCTGGGAATCACCCTGGCCCGGCTGATGGGACTGGGAGGCATTGGCCTTCTTTATATGGGCCGTTTGTTCAACCTGCTTTTCTTTACGGCCATGGGCTGCCTTACCATAAGGCGGATGCCCTTTGGGAAAGAGGCGGCGTTTGGCGTGTACCTGCTTCCCATGACCCTGCATCTGGCGGCATCTTTTTCCTATGATGTGATGATCATCTCCCTCAGCGGCTATTTTGCCGCGGTCTGCCTGCATCTGGCTTATGAGGCGCAGCGTGTAAAGGTAAGAGATGTGGTTTTGCTGGCCCTTATCATGGCAGTCATGGGACCGTGTAAGATGGTGTACGGTGTAATCGCAGGTTTCTGCCTGCTGATCCCTGTAAGGAAATTTGGGGGATGGGGGAAATGGACGGTGAGCGCTGCCGCTGTGCTGGGTGCCTTCGGGGCCGCTATGCTGGCCGTAAACAGCCGGACGGTGGCCATGTATACGGAGGCTTCGGAGGGCTACATTGCCTGGGCTGAGGAGACGGGATATACATTTGCCCAGCTGGTGCACAGTCCCCTGCTGGTACTTAGAATGTGCTACAATACCCTGATGTGGCAGGGGGAAAAGCTGTATTCCGGTATGCTGGGGGAATCCCTGGGCAACATGGATGCGGTGCTGAACACCCCCTATGTGTTGATCCTTGGGCTGACAGCCATTCTTTTGATGCTTGCGTTCAGAAAACCGGGAGAGCGCCTGGTCATGACCATGGCGAACAGGGCATGGATCTGGTTACTCTGTTTTTTGTGCCTTGGGGCCCTGATGTTCTCCATGCTTTTGGCATGGACTCCGGTGACTTCCAATGTGATCAACGGCGTACAGGGCAGATACCTGCTGCCCCTGCTTCCCATTTTCCTGCTGACCCTTAAAAACAACAGGGTGGTGCGGACGGACTGCAGCGACAGGCCGCTGCTTTATGTGATGGCAGTCATGGATCTGTATGTGGTGCTGAGGATTTTTTCTATTGTATGCCTTCGGGTTTCGTGACCGCAGTGGGTGGATCGGTTTGCCCGGCCGTGGATAAAGTAGATAAAGTATTGCCAGACCGTGGATAAAGTGATAAAATTGCCAGATGGATGTGGATAAGAGATAAAAGGAGCAGATAATAATGGGAAAGATAAAAGTGACGCCCTGTGAGATCAAGGGGTTATATGTGATTGAGCCAACTGTTTTTAAGGACGAGCGGGGATATTTTGTGGAAACTTATAATCAGAACGATTTCAGGGAAGCGGGACTGAATATGGTATTTGTCCAGGACAACCAGTCCATGTCCGTGAAAGGCGTGCTGAGAGGCCTGCATTTCCAGAAACAGTATCCCCAGGGCAAGCTGGTGCGCGCGGTCAGGGGAACTGTGTTTGATGTGGCAGTGGACCTGCGCTCTGATTCTGAGACATATGGAAAATGGTTCGGCGTGGTGCTCTCTGCGGAGAACAAAAAGCAGTTCTATATTCCGGAGGGGTTTGCCCATGGTTTCCTGGTGCTCTCTGATGAGGCGGAGTTTGCTTACAAATGTACGGACTTCTATCATCCCGGCGATGAGGGCGGCCTTAAATGGGACGATCCGCAGATCGGGGTTCAGTGGCCCATTGAAGAAGGCATGGAGCTGATCATCTCCGACAAGGACAAGAAGTGGAGCGGCCTTGAGGATACTTTTAAATTTTAGCTGTCTAAGTGGCATTGGAAAAGGAAATAACATATGAATTACGTACTGTCTCTTGGTAAGGAGATTATAGAGAAGAGAAAGCTGATCTGGGATTTAGGCAAGGCGGATTTCCGCAAGCGGTTTGTGGGATCCTATTTCGGCATTGTGTGGATGTTCATACAGCCCATTGTGACCATTGCCATCTATGCCTTTATATTTGGTGAGGGAGGCTTTAAGACGCCGCCGCCCGTGCCTGGGGCATCCTATGTGGCCTGGCTGGTCCCCGGTATCGTGCCCTGGTTCTTTTACAGTGAATGCATGAACGCAATCACGGGCTGCCTTCAGGAATACAGCTACCTGGTAAAAAAAGTGGTGTTTAAGGTGGAGATCCTTCCACTGATCAAGCTGGTGAGCTGCCTTCTGGTCCATGGATTTTTTGTGCTGATCATGATCGGCATGTACCTGGTTACGGGAGTACAGGTCCGAATTACCTGGATCCAGGCCATTTATTATACCTTTGCAGCCAGTATGCTGGCTCTTGGGATCGGGTTTTTCACCAGCGCGGTCAATGTGTTCTTTAAGGATATGACGCAGATCGTGGGTATCTGTCTTCAGTTTGGGATCTGGATGACGCCTATCATGTATGCGGAGTCCATGTTTTCAGACAGGCCCTGGATCGTGTCCCTGTTAAAGTTTAATCCATTTTATTATATTGCCGCCGGTTATAGGGACAGCATGCTCACCGGAAATTGGTTCTGGGAACGGCCGCTTATGACCATATATTACTGGGCGGTGACGATCACCGTGTTCCTGGTTGGACTTAAGATGTTCAAGCGTCTCAGGCCGCATTTTTCCGATGTACTTTAGAGCGTGTGTTTCCGGATGTTTAGACCCGGTTTCAGGTATTTTGTAAAAAGCAGGTGTTTTCAATGATACGAAAAGTGGAAATCAACTGGCGCCGTGGACAGGAAGAGGGGGTGATCCCCGTGGAGGTGATCTACTCCAGGCGCAGGACCATGGGACTGGAGGTCAATGCCGATGGGCGGGTCTGTGCCCGTGTCCCCCAGAGAATACCGGGCCAGTCCGTGATGGACTTTATCCGGGAACGCCAGGACTGGATCGTCCAGAAGTGGTTTCTTACAGAGGAAAGGCGCCGCATCCGGGAGGAAAGGCCCCAGCCTGACTATGTGCAGGATCCCGGGCTGGAAGCAGTGTACAGGAAAAAGGCCAGGAAACAGCTGGAAGACAGGGCCGCGTATTATGCCGGTCTGATGGGCGTGACCTATAACCGGATCACGGTACGGGCTGCAAAGACCCGGTGGGGCAGCTGCAGCGCCCGGGGAAACCTGAATTTTCACTGGAAGCTGATCCTTATGCCTCCGGAGGTGTTGGACTATGTGGTGGTCCACGAGCTGGCCCACCGCAGGGAGATGAATCATTCTTCCAGGTTTTGGGCCGAGGTGGAGCGGATCATGCCTGATTATAAAAGGCGCAGGAAATGGCTGAAGGAGAACGGAGGCCAGGTGTAAGCCTGCCCGGCGAGGGTACATAGAAATTAAAAGGAGGTCTGTTCAGGCCTCTTTTTTTGCCCTGTCCCAGAGAAAATACATTGCATTATAACCAACGGGGATGTATGATTACTTTTATGAAAGCATTGATGAAAGTAGGCGGATCATATGAAGATAAATGAAAAAGCAGCAGAGAAAAAGCGCCTGAACAAGGCCAGAATCGCCAGCCACATCCGTCTCAGAAAGCATATTTCCAAACCTGAGCTTGCCGTGGAGCTGGGACTTAGTATGCCCACGGTCCTCCAGAATGTGAAGGAGTTAATGAAAGCCGGTATTGTGGAGGAGGTGGGGGAGTACGAATCCACAGGAGGACGCAAGGCCAAGGCCCTGTCGGTTGTAAAGAGTGTAAAATACGCGGCGGGCATAGACATTACGGCCAACCATGTCAGCTATGTGATCATTGACCTGAACGGGGATGCTGTGTGCGGACACCGGATCCGCAGGCGGTATGAGAATACATCTGAGTATTATGAGAAAGTGGCGGGGGAGTTGGAGAAGTTTCTGGACCAGGCCGGGGAGAGCCGCCGGATCAACAGGGATAAACTATTGGGGGTAGGTATTTCCATGCCTGGGATCATTGATAAAGAGAACGCCCGTCTGATCCGTTCCCATATCCTTCAGGTGAGTGATATTAATCTGGAGGTGATCAGCCGCCTGATCCCCTATCCGGTCCACTTTGAAAATGATGCCAACAGCGCCGCCATTGCAGAACTGCAGGGGGCGGACCGGAATGCGGTTTATCTCTCCCTCAGCAACACGGTGGGGGGATCGGTGTATCTGGACAATACCATATATGCCGGGGATCATTTCCGCAGTGCCGAGTTTGGGCATATGATCATACATCCTGGGGGAAAGCACTGCTACTGCAAAAAGCGCGGATGCGTGGATCCCTATTGTTCCGCAGGAGTGCTGTCTTCCTTTGCGGGAGAGGACGCAGGGCTGGCTGATTTCTTCCAGCTTTTGGAACAGGGGGACCGGGAAGCCATGGAAATCTGGGATACCTACCTGGAGGACCTGTCCATCGTCATAACGAATCTCAGGATGGCTTTTGACTGTGACATTGTGCTGGGGGGATATGTGGGCGGTTATCTGAAGCAGTACATGTCAAAGCTGGAACACAAGGTAATGGCGTATAATATGTTTGACAACGACACCCTGTATCTGAGGACCTGCGGCTATGAGAAGGAGGCTTCCGCCGTGGGGATTGCTATGACCTTCCTGGATGAGTATTTCAGGACCCTGATATAAAAGGGGGAAAAAGCCGGAAAATGCAAATACCATATTGACAAAATTTATTAGCAGTGCAATAATATAATTACTTTAATAAAATATTTTATAAAAGATTATATATAAACAAAGAGAAGGGGAAAACATATGTTGCAGCAGGTAATGACAGCTCCGGGAAAAATTGAATTTCGTGAGATTCCGGTACCGGAGATCGGTGAGAATGAAGTGTTGATCAAGATTATGAAGATCGGTGTCTGCGGTTCGGATATCCATGTGTACCACGGGGAGCATCCGTTTACAAGCTATCCCGTGACCCAGGGACATGAGGTTTCCGGCGAGGTGGTAAAGACAGGGACAGCGGTGTCAGGAATAAAGCCGGGGCAGAAGGTGACTATCCAGCCCCAGGTGGTCTGCGGCCGCTGCTATCCATGCCGCCACGGCAAATACAATTTGTGTGAGGAACTTAAGGTTATGGGGTTTCAGACCACCGGTGTTGCCTCCCATTACTTTGCTGTTGACCAGGCAAAGGTTACCCCTCTGCCGGATGAGATGAGTTATGACGAAGGCGCCATGATCGAGCCCCTGGCTGTCGCCGTCCATGCAGTGAGACGGGCGGGGGATGTGAAAGGGGCAAAGATCGCGGTTCTGGGAGCAGGACCCATCGGCATACTGGTGGCCCAGGCAGCCAAAGGAATGGGAGCAGACCAGGTGATGATCACCGATGTCAGCAGCCTCCGCCTGGAAAAGGCTAAGGAGTGCGGAGTTGATTTTTGTGTCAATACCAGGAATCAGGACTTCGGTGAGGCTATGGTCCATAACTTCGGACCGGATAAGGCGGACGTGATCTATGATTGCGCAGGCAACAACATTACCATGGGCCAGGCGATCAAATATGCCCGCAAGGGAAGCGTCATCATCCTGGTGGCCGTATTTGCAGGTCCGGGACAGCTTGACCTGGCGGTTCTCAACGACCATGAGCTGGACCTGAACACCAGCATGATGTACCGGAATGAGGACTATCTGGATGCCATCCGTCTTGTGAATGAGAAAAAGGTGGTGCTGGCGCCTCTGGTTTCCAAGCATTTTGCGTTTGGGGATTACCTGAAGGCCTACCAGTACATAGATGAGAACAGGGAGAGCACCATGAAGGTTATCATCAACGTACAGGAATAAGAGACGTGAACGGAGAGGGGAAGACAATGACAAACTATGATGTGACAGCGCTGGGAGAGCTTTTGATCGACTTCACTCCCTCCGGATTGAGCGCCCAGGGAAATCCTGTCCTGGAGCAGAATCCGGGCGGCGCACCGTGTAATGTCCTGGCCATGCTGGCAAAATGCGGCAGGCAGGTGGGATTTATCGGTAAGATCGGAAATGATATTCATGGAAGGTTCCTGAAAGATGCTATTATGGAAGCAGGCATTGGCCTGGACGGCCTGGTCATGTCGGATGAGGTCCATACAACCCTTGCCTTTGTAAGCATAGACGGATCGGGGGACAGGAGTTTCTCATTTTACCGTAACCCCGGCGCTGATATGGCCCTGAGGCCGGATGAGGTGAATCTGGATATGATCCGCCATTCCAGGATATTTCACTTTGGCACCCTGTCCATGACCCACGATGGAGTGCGCAGGGCCACCAAGAAGGCGGTGGAATGTGCAAAGGCCAGCGGATGTATGATCTCCTTTGACCCCAATCTCCGTCCGCCTCTCTGGGAGGATATGGAGGAGGCCAGGAGACAGATGATTTACGGGGTATCTGTGTGCGATATCCTGAAGATCGAGGATAAAGAGCTGAGTTTCATGACCCGGACCGAGGATGAGGGGGAAGGGGTGCGCCGTTTACAGGATACATATGGTATTCCCCTTATTCTGGTCACGGCAGGAGCAGAAGGGAGCAGGGCTTACTGGGCCGGAAATTCCCTGAAAGCAGAGGCGTTTTTAACGGACCGGACCATTGACACCACGGGAGCGGGAGATACGTTCTGCGGATATTGCCTGAATTATCTCCTGGACCATCCGCTGGGATCCCTGACCATGGATAAGGTCGGAGAAATGCTCACAGGCGCCAGCGGGGCGGCGTCCATTGTCACCACCAGGAAGGGGGCTTTGCGCTCAATGCCTGAGCTGGCGGAGGTGGAGGCGGTGGTAAAACAAAGGACCGTCACCCGGGGATGATTATTTGAAATTCCTTTGGAACCCAATCATTGTAAAGAAAGAATCAAGTATGATCCCCTGGCTCAGCCAAACTGACAAAGGGGATCCTTTTTATTCTCAGTTGCCCCTTAATGCCGTTGTCCGGAGACTTCATCTTGAGGCAGATCCCAATCGCCGGTAAGAGATGAATATTAATATCACGGTAATGTAATATTCAGTAAATAATAAGGTATGGGCTCCGCAGTTCTGATATAATCAAAGCATACTGACACTACAGCGAGAGAAGGAGGAACATGGGACATGAAACGGATGATCACAGGAAGAAGCGGGGCCTGGATCCTAGTGCTGTGCATGGCGGTGCTGATCGGATGCAGCCAGAGAGCGGATGGGGCTGGGACAGCAGGAACGCCGGTGGAGACAGGAACAGCAGGAGCAGCGGGAGAGACGGACACACCAGGAGCAGCAGAGGAGGCAGGAATGCCGGGGACAACGGGAATACAGGGAAATGAAGATACTCCGCCCCCGATGGAAGAAACCGTTAATCGTTTTGAGATCCTGGATGTAAAGGAAAGCAGCATGCTGGTCTGCGGCCTGGATGATATGAAAGGCCTGTACCATGTGGGGCACGGTGAGGTTCTGAAAGATGTGGATCAGAAGGCGATCCAGGTATCGGACCTGGAAACAGGGATGATCGTGGACCTGACCTGGAATGGGGCTGTGCAGGAAACATATCCTGGGCAGTTTAGTTACCGGAAACTTCAGGTCACGGAGGAAAGGGGAAGCAGGGAACTGGAATTCTACAAACAGCTGATCCGGGATCTGGCGGAGGTGGATCCCGGGCTGAATGACGGGGTCACAGAGAGCTATTTTGACTTAACCCAGATGGAATCCCTGACTGATGCGGAAAAGGAAGGCCTGGCGTACATGGGAGGCGGTAGTTTTAATGTATGGGGATTCCTCTCCACGCCGGAGCAATTGACACAGGATGGGATCATGGACCCCCAAAAGGGCCTGGAACATGGGATACTTATAACCATTGAGGAGATATCCGTCACGGAGACGGCCGATGAGGGCGGGGATGGCGATGTGATCACTGTGAACTGCAATGCGAGAAAGTACAGAAGCGGCACAGGGGCATATTATTTTACAGATGTAAAGGCAACATTCCAAGATGGCGGATGGAGTTATACCATAGGAGCAGAGATGATAAGCTGAAGGAATTTTTCCATGACCCGGACGGCCTTCCTTTGGAGCCTCATGAGTGAGAGGCAGGCACCGGCGCTTTGGGCCGTTCATGGTAAAAGGCAGTGAGCAAATTCCACACGGGAAGCAGGTACAGGTAAAATGCGTACAGCATACACACCATGGGCGCTCCGATGGTGGCCACAGGTACGGCGCCTGCAATTCCCCAGGGAACCAGGGCCGCAAGCACGATCACGGTATCTTCAAGGGCCAGAGCCAGTTTTTCCTTGCTGGGATACAGGGTATCGCACATCTGGCAGGTCAGTATGGTTGCCAGGCTCTGGTTGCAGCTCACGGCACAGGACAGTACGGAAGTGACCACCACGGTCCCAAACGGCGTAAAGATCCTGGCTGAGCGCTGGAGTGCGGATTTCACACCGGCCAGCAGGCGGGTGCGGGAAAAAATGCCGGAGTAGGAGGAAGAGATCAGTACAATGATGCCCACCTTGACCATGGAGGATATACCGCCTCCATTTAACAGGGATGACAGGCGTGTTTCGGATTCTGCCCGGTAACCGGTCCAGAGACTTTTCATAAGATCCGCAGGCATAGCTCCCTGATACAGGACCGCCACCACGGCAGCGGCAGCAATACTGGCACCCATGGCGTATTTTACATCCACATGGAAAAGGGCCAGTCCGAGAATGATAAGGGCGGGAAGGGCTGTTGCCGGGTGAAGGGAGAAGTTGTCCCGGAACAGTGCCAACAGGCCGCTGTCCACCTGCGCCCCTGTTTCCCTTCCTGCCAGAGCCACGTACAGGATACAGCTTATGAGCAGGGGAATGAGACAGGTGCGGCACATATTTTTCAGGTTTGTGTAAATATCGGTCCTGGTCAGGGTGCACACCAGCTGGGCGCTGGAGGACATGGGGGAACAGCGGTCCCCAAAAAAGCTGCCGGAGAGGACCGCTCCTCCTGTGAGGGCGGGATCCAGACCGGCCGCGTTGGATATCAGCATGCAGATAACACCCATGGTGCTGGCAGTCCCAAACGAGGTGCCTGTGAGAAAGGACATCATGGAGCACAGGAGAAATGTGCACAGCACAAAGAACCTGGGATCGATCAACCCCATGGCATGGTACAGGATAAAGGGAATGGTGCCGCAGGTGCGCCAGATGGATGTAAGGGAGCCGATCAGCACAAAGATGATAAGGATATTCTTAACTTTTCCCATGCCTTCTCCCAGCATGGAGCAGGTTTCCCTGACAGAATACCCTCTGGAAAGGGTGTAGAGGGAAAAGCAGGCAAGCCCAAACAAAAGCGCGTACAGGATTTGTATTCCTGTAAAGATACACAGGCCAAGCCCTGCCAGAAACAGTCCAAGTGTGATGATTTCAGCAATCATTTTAATCCCCCTGATACGGAAAAATAGGCGGCCGACAAGCGGCCGCTTATTATATTCTATATGGTATTCTATAGCGTAAGGGATATAAAGTCAATGGGTTTCATTTGTACGGCAGGAACCGCATGATAAGCTGGCACACTGTCTCAAACACGCCGGACAGCACCATTACCAGGATAGGGCTCATTTTAAAACGTATCAGCAGTACCAGAGCGCCCAGGAAAATGCAGACAGAGCGCAGGTTGAGCGCCTGGAGGTCCGGCGTAAATCCGCCCAGCCCCCAGAAGGCAGTCACCAGGATGCTGACACCGGCAGCGCCGATCATGGCCACCACCGCGGGCCTTAAGGACTGGAGCACACCCTGTATAATGCTCAGGTTTCGGTACTTCAGATAGATACGTGCCAGCAGGGTTACCAGGATACAGGAGGGCAGCACGCACCCGGCCGTGGCTGCCAGGGCGCCTGGGGTTCCGGCGATCCGGGTCCCCACAAAGGTGGCTGAATTGATGGCAATGGGTCCGGGGGTCATCTGGGAAATGGTTACCAGGTCGGTAAACTCAGCCAGGTTCAGCCAATGGTGCAGGTCCACCACCTGATTCTGGATCAGGGGCATGGCGGCATATCCGCCTCCAAAGCTAAAGGCGCCAATCTGAAGAAAACTCAGGAACAGCTGAAAATAAATCATAATGTCCGGCCTCCTTCCTTGCGCGTCTTTTCCGCTCGGAGGGTGCGGGCCACACCGATCAGGGCGCAGATCAGGATGATCAGGATCACGTTCACATTAAGAATATAGTTGGCAACAAACGCAGCGATCATGATGCATACAGAGATCCATTGCCGGTTCTTTGCAATACCGCTGCCCATTTCCCACACGACCTGGGCAATGACGGCTCCCACTCCGGCCTGCATGCCGCCCAGCATCCAGCCCACCACCAGGTTGGAGCGGAACGCCGCATAGAACAGGGAAATGGCAGAGAGGATGACAAAGGGAGGGATGACCGTGGCTAACACGGAGGTGAGAACGCCGGCCATGCCCGCCAGCTTGTAGCCCACCACAATGGCGCCATTGACGGCAATGGCCCCCGGAGAGGACTGGGCAATGGCCACCAGGTCCAGCATTTCCTGCTCATCGATCCAGTGGTATTCGTCCACGAACTTCTTTTTCATCAGGGTGATGATCACGTACCCGCCTCCAAAGGTAAAGGTGCTCAGGTACAGGGTAGAGATAAAAAGCTTACATAATAAAGAGCGGCGCCCCTTTGGATGGGACGCGGGCTGGGATTTTACATTGACGACCATAGGGAGTACTTCCTTTCCGCGTTTATTCTGTCTCTATACACTATACAGCTTGCAAATATATATGTAAAATACTATAATTAAATAATATTTATAATAAAACCATTATATATTTTCGGCTGATCCATGGGCCGGGAAAATTGGAAAGGAGAAATAGTATGACGCTGCGCCACTTACGGATCTTTGTGGCTGTATGTGAGACGGGGAGTATGACGGCGGCATCGGCCCAGATGTTTATTGCCCAGCCGTCCATCAGCCTGGCCATATCGGAGATGGAGGAATATTATGGGGTAAAGCTGTTTGACCGGATCTCACGCAAGCTGTACCTGACGGATAATGGGCGCAGGGCCCTTCAGTATGCCAGACATCTTATAGACCTGTTTGACGAGATGGAGCAGGGGATCAGGGACCAGGACGCGGTGGGACAGCTGAGGGTGGGCACCAGCATTACCATTGGCACCTATCTGCTTCCCCAGTATATCAACAGGTTAAAGCAGGTATATCCTTCCGTCCGGGTGGAGGCATTCATTGGAAATTCCGGGAGTGTTGAGCAGCAGATCCTGGATAATCAGATCGATATCGGAGTCATAGAGGGGGTATCCCACAGCAGCTATATACTCAGCGAGAGCTTCCAGGGGGACAGGCTGGCTTTTATCTGTTCCGTGGAACATGCCTTTGCGGGCAGGACGCTGAAGGAACTGGCCGAAGTGAAGGATCAGGATTTTATCCTCAGGGAAAAGGGGAGCGCGGGCAGGGAGATATTTGATGGTCTGCTGGCCGCCCAGGAGCTGGCGGTTGCTCCGCTGTGGCAGAGCGCCAGCAATCAGGCCATTCTTCACGGGGTCAGGTCAGGGCTGGGGATATCCATCCTGCCATATTCTCTTGTGCAGGAAAGCCTTAAAAAGGGGGAGATTGCGGAATTTAAGATCAAGGGAATGGCCCTGAGCCGCAAATACTCCGTGATCTACCATAAGAACAAGTTTTTGTCCCAAAGCGCAAGGACCTTGGTGGAAATCTGCAAGGGGGAGGAGTTTCCGGGAAACTCCAAAACAGGATAAGGGCCTTATGCCAGCAGCTTACGCAGCTTCCGGGTGTCCACCACCGTGATGGTCCCCCTTCCAAGGGAAACAATCCCTTCCTTTTCAAAATATTTCAGCATCCTGGAAACCACTTCCCGGGCCGTACCCAGATTTTTTGCAACCTGTTCATGGGTGGTGGAAATGGTGTTGGTCCGGGACTTAACCTGCTCATCGGCCAGATATGCGGCCAGGCGTTTGTCAAAGCTGGAAAAGAGAAGCTGGCCCATGGACCACATCACATCGGAGAAACGTTCCGCTGTCCGGCGGTAAATATAATTTTCCGCATAGATATTATCCTCCATCAGGCGGTGGATGCAGGCAGCCGTTGTGATGAGAAGGGTGGATTCCTCCACAGCCTCTATGAAAATGTCAAATGTGATTTCCTGCATCATACACGCAGCGGAAAGAGTGCACACATCCTCGGCACCCAGCCGGAACAGGGTTACCTCACGTCCTTCCTCAGACTGGATATAGGTGCGGACCTGGCCTGAAAGCACAAGGATCACACCCAGGCACTCCTCGGAGCGGCTGTGGATAAAGCTGCCGGGGGAGTAGGCGCGGATGTGGGAACAGGAAACCAGCTGGTCCTTTTGTCCGGGACTGAGATGGTCCCAGAAGGGATAGCTGGTTTTTAAGGTCTCTGTTATATTATAGGAAACAGTACTCATGGCAGATGTTCCTCCTTTAACAAAAAATCATCTCACAAATCTGTGTGCCGGGAGATTCCGGGAGCACACTCATCTGCCATAAGTGTATCCTGTTTTTTGTCCTTTGTCAAAGAATCTGTCTGAGTGCCTGCTTTGGCTTTGCAGATCATCTGGGTCATGGTGCCCATGGGACAATAGACGCACCAGGAGCGGGGGCGGAACAGTACCATGGTAACCAGGCCCAGTATGGTGGAGGTGAGCATCACGCTGTAAAAGCCGAATGCAAACTGTGACATCCACAGGGGAAGCCCTGTAACGTAATAGGCGTGGTTCCAGGGAAGGCGGAAGGTCCAGAGCACAGTCACCACCTGTTTTAAACCGGTTCTTCCCCTGAACACCAGGTAGGTGCCCAAAAGCATCTGGCAGAACATGACCAGGAAAAAGACAAGGAAGCCGTAGCGGAATGCCCTGGACTTCATCCAGTTGGGAATGGGCCGGTTGGAGGAAAGGCGGAATGTTTTCCCCATAACGGAAAACAGCTGTCCCCTGCCGCAGTACCGGTTACAGTAAAGCTTGGAGCCTGTGGACAGGGAGATGAACAGAGGGACCAGAAAACAGATCAGGCCAAGCCAGGCGAACATGATGTTGAAAAATCCCAGGATCAGGTAAGCGAGGGAGGCGATCCATAAATAATCGTACCAGTGTTTGCCGGAACCGGCTTTTATTTTCCGGGAAATGGAATCTGATTTTGATGTGCTGCCCATACTATGCTTCTCCTTTCCGGTTGTCTGAAGATGAGTTGGTTTTTATTTGGCGGGGAATGATATCAATGACAGATGCAGGACATTCCCTGGAGCATTTGCCGCATCCCACGCACAGGTCCGGGTGTACCACTGCGTAGGAGCCCTTCCAGATGTCCAGGGCCTGGCGTGGACATACCTTAAGGCAGCAGCCGCAGGCAACGCAGTCGTCTTGGTGAACATAGGCAATGGATTTAGATAAGGGTTTCATTATTAAATACCTCCGGTTTGCTGTAGTGTACTCTCGGAGTCATCCCGCAAATCCGGGTAGCGGGAGACTATGGGAGTACACTGTATCTTGTTAAAGGATACCACATACCGGGGATAGGGTCGGTGACCGCGGTCACATAGAAGCAATGTACGGAAGCGGTGTACAGATGTACCGTATAAAAATTAAAAACCGCGGCCTGTGTGAGGGACCGCGGTTTTTAAATCTATTTTGGTAACTGTTCAGGACAGCTCATCTTCTTGACCGGAAAAGCCGGTCAAGAAGCATCGGATGTCCGTCCGATGTGAAAATGGGTGTAAAAACGGACTTATAAGCAAGCTTAATGCCCGCTTTTGCACCCATTTTCCCGCCGTTCTGAACTGTTACCAATTTTGTAAGGATCGTGCAGACTATTTATTCTTCTGGATCTCCCGCTCCATATCGGCCGGGGACACAAGACCTACGGACTTACCAACGATCTCGCCCCTTTTCATGTAGAGGAGGGTGGGAACGCTCATGACCTGGAAACGGGAAGCAAGATCGATCTCCTCATCAATATCTACCTTATAAAAATGTACGTCCCCGTACTTGTCAGCCATACGCTCTACAACGGGTGAAAGCATCTTGCAGGGACCGCACCATGTTGCAAAGAAATCAACGATCACCAGATCATCCCCTGCGTTTACTGCCTGATCAAATTCGCTTTTAGATAAATGTTTAATTTCCATGATAAAACCTCCTGATTTATATTCAATATTATTATTTCATTAACTGCTTATAGCATACCACATTTTAGCGGAGAGTTATGTGACAAAAATCACCAAACATTCATTCTTATATCTAATGTTTAAGATTCCTCCTTTAAGCCAAACTTATAAGAGGACGGACAGGGTTTTATTTCACTCTGTCACCGTGTCATAGGGCCAATCTGCAATGCCGCCAAAATCATAGACATTGGTATATCCCAATTTGATCAATTTGTCGGAGGCCTGCCTGCTCCTTATTCCGGTGCGGCAGTGGACTAAAAGGACCGCGTCCAGGTCCGGAAGTTCTTCCGGCTGTGTGTCGCCGATCTCCTCATTTGGAACCAGGATGGAGCCGGGGATATGTCCTGCCGCATATTCATCCGACCTGCGCACATCCACCACCGTAACGTTTCCCTTATCCATCATTGCCTTTGCTTCCTGGGCCGTGATCTTGCGGTAGGTGCCCTGTGCTTCCTGGGGCTGTGCTTCCTGTGCTTGTGTTTCCTGGGGCATTGCCTGCGCAGAAGGCGGGGGAGCTGCTGTTGCGGTGCCGCCGGATGTGCTGCACGCGGCCAGGGCGGCGCCGCACAGGAGAAAAACAGCAAATAGGGTGGGATTTAGTTTCTTCATCACATGGCTCCTTTCTGTAATTGGTTTTAATACAGTTCATACTGTAACTATAAAACATACAGTTAAAAATGTCAATAGGAATCCTTAACTTTTTTTGAAAAATATTGTTTGAGGTATAAAAATATCGCATTGTATGCTATACTTATGCCCATAGCGTGTTTAAAAATTCATTTCCGACAGTCTGTCCCAACGGATCCGCCAGGCCCTGCCCGGCACAGTGGGACATAGCGCGCCCGCTTCGCGGTACATTGGCCCCGATTCAGCCGGCGTAGCCTTCTACGTCATCTTCTTCGGGGCCATAGTTTCCGGGAGATGGGACGTGCTGCTGCCGGAACCTGTTTTTAAACAGACATGTTTCAGGATGGAGATTGTTTTATGCCAGTAAAAGATCAAGACAACGGGTATGCCATCAATGTTGCGGATGTGACAAAGGTATACAGACTATATGAGAAACCCATTGACAGGCTGAAGGAATCCATGAGCATTTCCCATAAGAATTACCACAGGGATTTTTATGCATTGAACCAGTTGTCCTTCCAGGTAAAAAAAGGCGAGACCGTAGGTATCATAGGAACCAATGGTTCGGGCAAGTCCACCATTTTAAAGATCATCACAGGTGTTCTGACCCCCACCACAGGCCAGGTGGAAGTGAATGGAAAGATATCGGCCCTGCTGGAGCTGGGCGCCGGCTTTAATATGGATTACACGGGAATTGAAAATATATATATGAACGGCACCATGATGGGGTATACGAAAAAGGAGATGGACGCCAAGCTTCAGGATATTCTGGACTTTGCGGAGATCGGGGATTTTGTATACCAGCCGGTGAAGACTTATTCCAGCGGTATGTTTGTACGGCTGGCTTTTGCGTTAGCCATTAATGTGGATCCTGAGATACTGATCGTGGATGAGGCTCTGTCCGTGGGAGATGTATTTTTCCAGGCGAAATGCTACCGCAGGATGGAGGAGATACGCCAGAAGGGAACGACCATTTTGATGGTGACCCATGACATGGGGAGCATTATCAAATACTGTGACAAGGTAGTGCTGCTAAACAAGGGTGAATTTGTGTCGGAGGGCGAGCCCGGCCATATGGTGGATCTATATAAGAAGATACTGGCCGGTCAGATGGATTCCCTGAAAGCGGAGCTGGACAGGGAAAAGGCCGAGGATCTGGTAGGGATGTCTGACTTTTCCGGAGGCATGGGCCTGGATCAAAAGGAGGAAGGCCATGTAACAGGCCAACTCATGAAGGACCAGCTGACCATTAACTTTGACAGGACGGAATACGGGGACGGACGGGCGGAGATCTATGACCTGGGCCTCTTTGATGAGAGGGGCAATATCACCAACCTTCTCCTTAAAGGGGAAATGTTTACGATCAAGGAGTGCATCCGGTTTAACACCGAGATTGACGCACCCATTTTCACCTATACGATCAAGGACAAAAAGGGCACGGATCTGACCGGCACCAACACCATGTTTGAGGGAGCGGACATAAAGCCGGTGAAAAATGGGGATGAATATACCGTGGAGTTTACCCAGAAGATGACGCTTCAGGGAGGCGAATATCTGCTGAGCATGTCCTGTACCGGATTTGAACACGGGGAGCACGTGGTGTACCACCGCCTGTATAATGTGACCAATATCACCGTGATATCCAACAAGAACACAGTGGGCGTATATGATATGGAGTCCCAGGTCAGGGCAGAAAAGAAAAGCAGTGACAGTTAACATGCTAAAGTAAAAAGAGGAAATTCATGAACGACATCAGTTATGAAATCTTAGATTTATTTAAAACATACGGCAGCACGCAGGAAGGCATAGAGCGGGCGCTTACATCAGGCCACCGTCCGGAGGTGCTTCATGCCCTGACTCCTGTCCGGGAGAATCTTCTGGAGTGGCTGGATCTCTCTGTCCATGACCAGGTGTTGGAGATAGGATCCGGTTACGGTGCGTTCACCGGGCTCCTGGCTGACCGCTGTGCCCATGTGACGGTGATGGACAGCAGGGATGAAAATCTGGCCGTTAACCGGGAACGGAACCGGGACAAGTCCAATATTACCTATGGACTGGAGGACGGGGAGAGCAGGTTTGACTGGGTTTTCCTCATAGGGCCGAGCAGCGGAACGGGGCAAAAGGCTGATATAAGACAGATCATAGGCCGGGCCGGGAAATACCTGAAGGATCATGGCCGCCTTGTATTTGCATGTGAGAATACCATAGGGCTTCGGTTTTTGGCAGGAGGCGGACATGACCCACAGGAGGGCGCCTGGATGAAGGGGGAGCTTGAGGCAGCCTTTTTGGATGCCGGACTGCCCCGGGTTGAGTTCTACTACCCTATGCCGGATCACAGGCTGCCTGTGTCCATTTATTCAGACCGCTATCTTCCGGGCAAGGGTGACATTACCCACATGGATATGGCCTATGACAAACCGCGGTATGCCTGTTTTCATGAGGAAGAGATCTTTGACAGGCTTATCAGCGAGGGGGACTTTGGACGGTTTGCCAATGGATTTTTAATTGTGGCGTCAGCGGATGCCTCTGCCCAGAAAACCATCTTCACAAAATATAACCGTACCAGGAAAGGAAAATTCCAGATCCGGACCAGCATTCTGGAGGAAAAGGGAACCCGCTATGTGGAAAAGGCGGCTCTTGGGAGCCAGGGAAGCTGGCATATTCTTTCCTTTCAGAAGAAATACGGACAACTCCAGGAATTTAACCCTTCGGTCCGTGTGCTGGAGCCGGATATATCCCGGGACGGGATGACGGTGCGGTTTTCCTTTTTGCGTGGAGAGACACTGGCAGAACGTCTGGGCAGGGAGATCAGGGAAGGAAAAGCGCCTGTGGAGGCTATAGAGGCAGCCATGAAGGTGCTCTTTGGCGTGCCAGAGGACCAGATCATGCCCTTTGCCGTTACACCTGAGTTTACGGAGGTATTTGGGGAGATACCGGATATCAGCGACAGTTCCTACCGTGTGAGCAACATTGACGGGCTGTTTGAAAATCTGATGGTCGTAGAGGGAGAGGACGGCAGGGAAGACGGTCTGTACTGTCTGGATTACGAATGGGTGTTTGATTTTCCCGTACCGGCCCATTTTGTACAATACCGTAATCTGGCTTATTTCTATTATAAATATGAAAACTTACTGGACTATGAAGGGCTGGAAGGGTTTCTGAAGGAATTCTCAGTATCCGGGGAGATGGCGTCCGTGTATGCTTCCATGGAAAGAGCCTTCCAGTCCTATGTGCACGGGGATGGAAACCAGGGATATCTGGCAGGCTACAGCCAGAAGGTGACCACATTGGAGGAACTGAGGCAGGCAGACCAGGGCCTTGCCAGGGCAAAGGACAGGATCAACCAGCTCCAGGCAGAGGTGGAGGAAAAGAATCTCCAGATCCGCAAGGAACAGGAGGTGCAGCGCCTGACCAACAACCATGTGGCCAACCTGGAGGTGATGATCAGGGACCTGCGCCATGAGATTGATGAGCTTGGCAAGCTGGCCACCTATCTGAACGGCCACGAAGCCCTTATATTCAAACTGCGCCGCAAGCTGGGCAATGGGGTGAACCGGGTATTCCCAAAGGGGACCAGGAAACGCAAGATCCTGAACTACTGTTTTAATACGGTAAAACACCCGGTGCGTTACGGCAGGATGTATGCGGCCAAAGAGGGGCGAAACCTGATCAATGGGGATTTTGAAATCGGGGAGGATTACCTGAAATATGGCAGACTAAGGTTCCACCAGGTGCCGGGCCAGGGAAAAGAGGGACCCGGAGGCTGGGAAGGCCCCATGGTATCCATTGTCATTCCCTGCTACAACCAGGTGCATTACACCTATGCCTGCCTTCAGTCGATCCTGGAATTTACAAAGGATGTGACATATGAGGTCATTATTGCCGATGATGTATCCACGGATGCCACCGCCCGGCTGGACCAGTATGTGGAAGGCCTGGTCATCAGCCGCAACCAGACAAACCAGGGATTTTTGAGAAACTGCAACCATGCCGCAGAGGCGGCGCGGGGCAAATATATCATGTTCCTGAACAATGACACCAAGGTGACCCGGGGATGGCTTTCATCTCTTGTAACACTGATTGAGTCGGATCCCTCCATCGGCATGGTGGGATCTAAGCTGGTGTACCCGGACGGACGTCTCCAGGAAGCAGGCGGCATTATCTGGAGCGATGGCTCCGGCTGGAACTACGGCCGTCTGGATGACCCGGACAAAGCGGAATACAATTATGTAAAAGATGTAGACTATATATCAGGAGCAGCCATTCTGCTGCCCGCGTCCCTGTGGAAGCGGATCGGAGGATTTGACCAGCGGTATGCGCCGGCTTACTGCGAGGATTCGGACCTTGCGTTTGAGGTGAGAAAGGCCGGGTACCGGGTAGTGTACCAGCCGTTGTCCAAGGTGATCCACTATGAAGGCATTTCCAATGGCACGGATGTGAATGGTACCGGGCTTAAGCGCTATCAGGTGGAGAACAGTGAAAAGCTGAAGGAAAAATGGGCGGTGGAGCTGAAGGGGCAGTGCGTCAATACGGGCAATCCCAATCCCTTTAGGGCAAGGGAACGCAGCCAGGGAAAGGAGATTATCCTGGTGGTGGACCACTATGTGCCCACCTTTGACAGGGACGCCGGTTCCAAGACCACATACCAGTACCTGAAGATGTTCCTGAAAAAGGGATATGTGGTGAAGTTTTTGGGCGATAATTTCCTTCACGAGGAGCCCTATTCCACCACCCTGCAGCAGATGGGGATCGAGGTGCTCTACGGCGATGGATACGCGGCCGGCATCTGGGACTGGCTTAAGGAAAATGGGGATGAGATTTCCTATGCTTACCTGAACCGTCCCCATATCGCCACCAAGTATGTGGATTATATCAGGGATTACACCGGGATAAAGGTGATCTATTATGGCCATGACCTGCATTTTTTGCGTCTGGGAAGGGAGTATGCCCTGACCGGGGATATTGAGATCAAGCGGGAAGCGGATTACTGGAAATCCGTGGAACTGACCATGATGCATAAGGCAGCGGTATCTTATTATCCCTCCTATGTGGAGATCGATGCCATCCATGCCATTGACGGAAGCATCCGGGCAAAGGCCATAACCGCTTATGTATATGACACATTCCTTACGGACATCCGGGATGACTTTGCAAAAAGGGAAGGTTTGCTGTTTGTGGGCGGCTTTGCCCATCCGCCTAACGCGGATGCGGTGCTCTGGTTTGCAAGGGAGATCTTCCCGGGGATCAGGGAGCGCATACCGGGCATAAAGTTTTACGTGGTGGGCTCTAAGGTGACGGATGAGATCAGGGCCTTGGAGCAGGATGGAAATGGAATCATCATCAAGGGGTTTGTAAGCGAGGAGGAACTGGAAAGCCTTTATGCAAGCTGCAAGCTGGTGGTGGTGCCCCTCCGGTACGGAGCCGGAGTCAAGGGCAAGGTGGTGGAGGCCATTTACAATGGCGCTCCCATTGTGACCACCTCCACGGGAGCGGAGGGCATTCCCTTTGTGGAATCCGTCCTGGAGACGGCAGACGAGGCGGAGCAGTTCGCGGACCGGGTGGTAAACCTGTACCGGGACAATGAGCGGTGCAGGGAACTTTGCCGCAAAACCCAGGATTATATTAAGAAATATTTCAGCCTGGATGGGGCCTGGAAGGTAATTGAGGAAGATTTTACACAGAGATAAGGATGTGCATTGGCCGTTGCAGCAGACCGGACCGGCGGACAGACCGGAAGAACAGACCGGAAGAACAGACCGGAAGAACAGACCGGAAGGACAGACCGGAAGGACAGACGGAAAAACGGACCGAATGGAGGATGACGAATGGAAGCAATACTTTTGGCCGGCGGACTTGGCACACGGCTTCGCAGCGTGGTAAGCGACCGGCCCAAGCCCATGGCGCTGATTGAAGGACGCCCTTTTATGGAGTATGTGACCAGGGAACTGGTGCGCCACGGGATCACGGACATTATCTTTGCCGTGGGGTATAAGGGTTCCATGGTGGAGGAGCATTTTGGCAGTGGAGACAGGTTTGGATTTCATGCTTCCTACGCCTATGAGGAGACATTGCTGGGAACAGCGGGGGCTATTAAGAATGCGGGCCGACTGATCACACAGGACAGGTTCTATGTCCTCAATGCGGATACATTTTATCAGATCGATTATACGCGGCTGTCCAAGATCATGGATGTCCGGGATCTGGACATGGCCCTTGTACTGCGGGAAGTGGAGGATGTGTCCAGATATGGACAGGCTGTCCTGGACCGGGAAGGGATACTCACTGCATTTAACGAAAAAACAGAGGAAGCCAGAACAGGGACCATTAACGGCGGCGTCTACCTGATGAAAAGGGAGCTGCTTGACAGGATCCCGGAGGGAAAGGTTTCACTGGAAAATGACATGATACCCAGATGGCTGGGCGAGGAAAAAAGGCTGGGAGGTTTTGTCAATGACGGATATTTTATCGATATCGGCATTCCCGAGGCATACTACCAGTTCCAGGAAGATGTGAGGAGGAAGGTTATATGGTGATCAGAGGAAGGGCGCCCCTTCGCGTAAGCTTTGGCGGAGGGGGAACCGATGTGGCGCCGTTCTGCGAGGAACAGGGCGGGGCCATTATCGGAAGCACCATTAATAAATATGCGTATTGTTCCATTGTCCCCAGGGAGGATGACCAGATCATTGTGAATTCCATTGATTTTGATATGACGGTCAAATACAATACAAATGAGAATTATGTCTATAACGGAAAGCTGGACCTGGTAACCGCCGCCTTAAAGGCCATGGATATCAAGCAGGGCTGCGAGGTGTTCCTGCAGTGTGACGCGCCTCCGGGCTCAGGTCTTGGAACGTCCTCCACGGTGATGGTAGCCATGCTCATGGCCATGTCCCGCTGGAAGGGAACCATGATGGACGCCTATGCCATGGCGGACCTGGCTTACCAGGTGGAGCGTCTGGATCTGGGGATCGACGGAGGTTACCAGGATCAGTATGCGGCCAGCTTTGGCGGATTTAATTTTATCGAGTTCCATGGACGCAATAATGTGGTGGTGAACCCTCTGCGCATTAAGAAGGATATCATCCATGAGCTGCAGTACAACCTGCTGCTCTGCTACACGGGAAAGATCCATGTATCCGCCAACATTATCAAGGACCAGGTCCAAAACTATGAGAAAAAGGACAGTTTTCAGGCCATGTGCGAGGTGAAGGCCCTGGCCTATGCATTAAAGGATGAGCTGTTAAAGGGCAACCTCCACAGCTTCGGAAAGCTTTTGGACTATGGATGGCAGAGCAAAAAGCGCATGAGCTCCAAGATAACCACACCCCAGATTGATGAGCTCTATGACGAGGCCCTGAAAGCAGGGGCCCTGGGCGGAAAGCTTTTGGGAGCCGGCGGGGGAGGCTATCTTTTGATGTACTGCCCCTATAATGTGCGCCACAAGGTGGCGGCCCGCATGGAGCAGGTGGGAGGCCAGCTGGCTGATTGGAACTTTGAACTGCGGGGAGCCCAGAGCTGGGTTATGGATGACGACAGATGGCAGTATGACCAGGTGACGGTCCATATGCCTGACGGAGAGTACAGGTTCGGCCTGTAAGCCGGATACAGGGAGATATGATCTGAATGGAACGAATTGTATTTTTAGACAGGGATGGTACCCTGAATGAGGAGGTCCACTATCTTCACAGACGGGAGGACTTAAAGCTGATCCCAGGCGTTCCCCAGGCGCTGAGGCTGCTGAAACAGGCCGGATACCGGCTGGTGGTGGTGACCAATCAGGCAGGGGTGGCCAGGGGGTACTATAAGGAGTCGGATGTGGAGGCGCTGCACCGCTATATGAACCGTGTATTGGAGCGGGAGGGGGCGGCCGTTGACGCCTACTATTACTGCCCCCACCATCCGGAGTATGGTCTGGGAAAATACAAAACCCAGTGCAGATGCCGCAAGCCCGGGACCGGTATGTTTGAGATGGCGGAAAAGGATTTTGAAGTGGACAAGGCCCATTCCTTTATGGTGGGCGATAAACTGCTGGACGTGGAAGCGGGAAGGAATTACGGCATTGCCTCCATTCTGGTGGGCACCGGATACGGCAGGGAGCAGCACCAAAAGGATATGGACCGGGGAGTAAACCCTGTGTACGATCATTATGGCGAGACCCTTATGGACGCGGCACGGTGGATTGTGGAGAAAGGACAGGTGTGAACCCATGAAAGAGATGGAATATCTGGAGGAACTGACCGGAAGATATCCGGTGCTTGAAGCGGTAAAGGAGGATATCCGGGCCGCTTATGAGCTTTTAAAGGATTGTTATGAGCAAGGGGGGAAGGTCCTCATCGCGGGCAACGGAGGAAGCTGCGCGGACAGTGAACACATTGTGGGGGAACTTATGAAGGGCTTTGTTAAACGGCGCCCCGTGTCCCCGGAGTTTGCCCATGCGCTCAGACAGGCCGATCCCCAGCGGGGCGCTGCACTGGCGGAGGGACTTCAGGGAGCGCTTCCCGCAATCGCCCTCACCGGGCATACGGCCCTGTCCACCGCATTCCTCAATGATGTGGATGGGGAGATGATCTATGCCCAGCAGCTGTACGGTTATGGAAAAAAGGGAGATGTATTCATAGGTATTTCCACATCGGGCAATGCAAAGAATGTGATGTATGCCGCGGCTGTGGCAAAAGCCATGGGAATTAAGGTTATTGGCCTGGCCGGAAAGGATGGGGGAGCCCTGGCAAAGGCCAGCGATGTGCCCATTGTGGTTCCGGAAAAGGAGACCTTTAAGATCCAGGAACTCCATCTTCCGGTTTACCACGCCCTTTGCCTGATGCTGGAGGAGCATTTCTATGAAGTATAAGCATGTGTTTTCTATCTGCGCATACAAGGATTCCCCTTATCTGGAGCGCTGTATCCGTTCTCTGAAGGCCCAGAGCCTGCCGGGCCACATGATCCTGTGCACATCCACCCCAAGCCCATATATAGACGGGCTTGCGTGGAAATATGGAATTCCTCTGTATGTAAGGGATGGGGAGAGCAATATAAGGGATGACTGGAATTTTGCCTATGAGATGGCGGATGGTGAGCTGGTCACCATCGCACATCAGGATGATATGTATCACAGGGAATATTCGGCCCAACTGCTGGAAGCCTATGGCAGATACCCGGATATGACCGTGTTTACCACGGACTATGCCATTATAAAGAACGGCCGCCTGATCACAGGGGATAAAATGCTCTGGATCAAGCGTCTGCTGCGCATTCCGCTGCGTATGCCCTGTCTGAATGGTTTGACCTGGGTCAAGCGCCTGTCCCTGATCCTTGGCAATCCGATCTGCTGCCCGGCCACCACCTACCAGAAAAAAATGCTGGGTGTACCCCTGGTGCGTTCCGGATTCCAGTTTGCCCTTGACTGGGACAATCTTTACAAGCTGGCCGGGGAAAGGGGCCGTTTTATCTGTGTGGAACGTCCCCTTCTCTATTATCGAGTCCATGAGGGCGCTACAACCAAGGCATGTATTGCGGACAACAGAAGGCAGCTGGAGGAGGAAATCATGTTCAGACGCTTCTGGCCGGAACCTGTTGCCCGTCTTCTGATGCATTTTTATAAGTCGGCTTACGCAGAATATGAGTGACGGATCCGTTTTGGAAAATCGAAAGAACAGAAGGATTAAAGGTTATATATGAAAGGTAGCAAGAGAGAGAACCTGCTCCTGGCAGGGCTTTTTGGGCTGGCAGGAATATTTCTTATCATATCATGCCATAAGGTAATGGTCACCGGTCCCCTGAGCCTTGTCCTGAAGGAGGCATCTTCCAGAACCATGATGGCTGAAGTGGGAGCTGTATTTATATGGAACCTGCTCTGGCTGAAGGGCAGGGGAAAAGCGTGGGTCAGGTGTCTGGGACTTGCTGCGGGTATCGTGGTATTTACCTGGTGTCACCGGATCTTCCTTCCTGGGGCGGTATCATTCCTGTATCTGGCGGCCCTGATGCTTTGGGGCAGATGGCTGCACCGGCTCATATCCCTTGAACTAAAGGAATGCACGATCCTGGAAATGTCTTTGTCCCTGGTGACCGGAAGCGGATTCTGGATCGTGTTTGTGTGCCTCATTTCCCTGACAGGCCATGGAGGAATCCGCCTGTGGCGGTGGTGCGCGCTGATTATGGGGGCCGCCGCCCTGCTGGCCGAGGGGGCCTTGTTTGTCAGGAGGCGCCGGAGAATGCCGGCCCAGGGGGAACGGTCCCCCAGGAGCTGCCGGAGCGTATTCCTTGGCTGGATGCCGGAGCGCAGGTCCCATGCCTGGCTCCTGGCATTTATCATAACCATGGTGTTAATCCAGGCAGGACGCCTGAATATTGAGCTGGACTATGATTCCCTGCATTACGGACTCCGCTCCGCCTATGTCCTGGACAACGGCAGGGGGATCTATGAAAATCTGGGGATGATCAACCTGGTATATACCTACAGCAAAGGACTGGAGGTGCTGGTGCTTCCCCTGTGCGGCACGCCCACATATGGGTTCGTGCTGGCATTTTCATTGTGGATCGCCGTGGCTGTACTGGCCCTTGGGGCGTCCATGGTGAGCCGGGTCAAAGGGCGCGGGATGGGGCTGTTTGCGGCGGCCGTCCTCTCCTCCATACCGGGTATCATGAACATGGCGGCCACGGCCAAAAGCGATATCATCACCCTGCTGCACCAGCTGATTATCTATTATTTTTTGTGCCAGGCATTTGAGACAGGGAAAAAGGATGAAAAAGGCCCTGGCAGACAGTCGGGAACGCCCTGGCTTCTTATGGCCATAGGTACCTATCTTCTGACCATGGTCTATAAACCCACTGCATTGGTATTTTCCACCGCCCTTGGAGGCGTGGCGCTGTTGTGCCTGATCCTTACAGGCCGTCTCACCCTGGGGGATAAAAGAGGATGGCTGCTGCTGGTATTTCCCGCGGGCGCGGTGGCGGGGCTGTGGTACCGCACCTGGCTTTTGACCGGGGTGCCTGTGACCTCCATCTTTGCGGGCTTTTGCGAGAAGATCGGCTGGGCGGTTAAATATCCCTTTACCTTCCGCCATGTGATCGGGGATGCGTCCCTGCTCACAGTGGAGGAAAAGCTGGCCCGTCTGGGAAGGCGCCTTGGGGAAATGCTCCTGGCTCCCGTATCGGAGGATATGGACCATGTGATCATTGCCTGGGGAACCTGTCTGGTGACCCTGTTCCTTTTTATCTGGATATGGTCGGCGGTAAAGAGCAGGGACAGGAGGAACCCCAGGGTTTTCTTTGACCTGGTCCTGGTTCCTGTTATGGCACTGGGATGTATTGCAAGCATCTATACCCTTTCCCAGGTGGACGGAAACTATTTTATATTGTTCTATGCATTGGTGGTCATCAGCTCCATGAGGATGGCGGGGGGGATCGGTGAAGCAGGAGTTGAGAAAGCCGGGATTGAGGAAGCAGGCGCCGGGAAAGCAGGCAGGTTGTGCTGCTTGACGGTCATTCTCTTCATGGTATGCAACGTCCCTATTACCTGTCTGACCAGCTGGGCCGGAAATCCCGGATTTACCCCCATAAGCCTGAAGCACAGGGGATATTACGACCACCGCCGGGAGGCGCTTGTGAGAAGGCGGGAAAAGGGATATCAGGCTTTGGCCGGCAGCTTTACGCCCAGGACAAGGGTGGTTGCTTTTGGGACCCACCCCGATGTCCTGGAACTGCCCTGCAGCGTTCAGAGCTACTATGATGTGACGGGCAGCGGCGGAAACGTGTATCTGGTAAAGAGGCTGGCTTATTTTGAGGAATTCCTGGAATATGCGGGTACGGAATATTTCTTTGTGGAGGCAGGATATCTGGCGGGGCAGCCAAGGGCCCTTGAGATGATCGAGGACATGATCGAGGAGGGAAGCCTTACCGATATCCGGTATGAATGGGGGAATATGACAGCCAGGGTTACCCTTGACGGCGCTGCCCCTGAACATCCGGAGCAGGCTGTGGAGGAGTTTTACCAAAATTACAGCATGGAGCGTGTGACGGCCCACATGACACATCCATAAGGAAACCTGCAAGAGCAAGGGCACCGGGTGCCCGGGACAAGGAGGCGCGTACAGTGGAGACAAAAGAGAGTGCAAGAACCAGGATCGGTTTCTCCAGAATGGAGAAAAAATATGAATGGAAGGACCATGTGATCTTTATGGGGCTTCTGTTGGCCACGGCAATCTGGGTGAACAGGAATATTGAGATCAAGGGGCTTTACATGGATGACCTGTATTTCTGGTCCTGCTACGGGGAACAGGGATTCCTGCAGTATGTATTTCCCGTGGGCAGTACGAGGTTCCGATTCCTGTACTATCTGGCCGCCTGGCTGGAGATGGCGGTGGTGGGCAATCATGTGAACTGGTTTGTGCCCTTTAACGTACTGCTGAACGCAGCGGTGTCATGGTCCGTCTACCTTGTGGGACGCCGTCTGGCCGGCTCCAAGGCCATCGGTTTCCTGTGCGGTTTTATGTATCTGTCCAGCCGTATGGCTTACTACCAGATCGGCCAGGTCCTGGGGCTGATGGAGACCATGGCCCTGTGGATGGCCATCGGAATCCTATGGTATCTTTACCGCTATATGAATGAGGAGGACAGCCAGGGATGTATTTACCTGTCCTGCGCCCTTTATTTCGGCGTATGTTTTGTCCATGAACGGTATATGGTGCTGTTTCCGCTGCTTCTGTTCGCATTGCTGGTAAAGCGCTCCAAAGGGCCTTGGGAATGGGGGATCAGCATCGGTTCCTTCCTCCTTGTCCAGCTGATCCGGGCATTTACCATCGGAAGCATTCTTCCGGCCGGCACGGGAGGAACCCAGGTGGCGGACACCTTTTCCATAGGGGATACTATCCGCTATGCCCTGTGCCAGGCCGCCTATGTGTTTGGGATCAATGCAGGCCCGGAACACCTGAACGGCTGTCCGTGGGACCAGAGCCCGCTGGGGATCCGGCTCCTGGTGCTTGCGGCCGACCTGGCCATTGTAATTCTTGTCATTGGCTTTCTGGTAAAACTCATAAGGGATAAACGGAGGGATGCCAGGCTGCGGATCATCTGGAATTCAGTCCTGTTCCTGCTGTTTATCGGGGCCTGCATTGCGTCCTCCAGTGTTACCATTCGGGTGGAAATGCGCTGGGTCTATGTCTCCCTCACAGCATCCCTATTGTTTCTGGCATATATGTATGGGGTGCTGACCCAGGGGGTGAAGCCGGAGCTTTACCTGAAACGCCTGTGGCCCTGGGGTGTGGTGTTTGCCTGTTATGTGGCGCTGATGCTGCCCGTGGAGTTGTTTTACAGGGGATACTATCCCAGACTGTATTTGTGGCCCAACCAGCTCAGGTACAACTCTCTGGCTGAGGAGACTTATGAGCGGTATGGGGACAGTATTTTCGGAAAGACCATTTATATCATAGGCAACAGCTATGAGATGAGCGATTTTACTGCCCGCACGTTCTTTAAGGTGTATGACAAGGACAGGACAGCGGAGGGGACCAGGGTGGAATTCATAGACAGTATCCGGGATATCGGGCTGGTGAACGACCGCATGCTTGTGCTGCGGGAGGATCCGGACCACAACGGATTCCAGGACATCACCCAGTTTGTGAAAGAACTGAAGCTCCAGGTGGACTATGGCTACTATGAGGACGGATGGATGGACGAACATGCCAGCCTTACAGTCATGGCGGGAGAGACGGGCTGCATTGATCTGGAGATCATGTACCCGGGCGTCATGAACGGAGGGGAGGGCATCAAGATCACCATGGACCAGGAGGAGCCGAGGGTCATCCCGGTCCGCTCCACGGTGGTGAATACCACCATTGAGGCGGAACCATGGCAGATGGTACACCTGACCTTTGATTATAATTTTTATATGCCCAATGCCCAGGAGCAGCGGGGAGACGACAGGCTTGCCGCAATCGTGCATATGACGGCCAGGTAGCGGACGGGACGCCTGGTACATCCCAAAGAGAGGAAAAGAAACCATGAACGCAGAACGATACAGAAAAATCATATATTGGATGCTCCCTGTTCTGGGCGTTTTATTCTGCCTGTGGTATGTGAAGAATGCCACCTGCGATGTGGTATATTCCGATTATATCAGGCTGGTGAACAGCTATCTTCCCGATGTGTATGATCCGGACAAGTTCTTTGTACCGGATGTGCTTACCAGGATCCCCATCAATTACCTTTGCAGGATCGTGAACGTGGAACTGTTCGGATTCTCCATTACCTTTGAGCGGGTCCTGGGGGTGGTGAGCCTGGGGCTGGCCGGATGGGCATTCGGTATTTACTGCAGGGACAAACGAATCGGCTGCGGCTGGTTTGCCCTTCTCATGGCGGTAATGTTCAGCCTGAACAAATGGGAAATGCTTACAAACGGAAGCGGATGGTCCCATTTCTTTGCCTTTGCCTGTTTTTACTACCATGAACTGGTTCTGGACCGTGTGTGGTCCGGCGGGGAAAAAAAACATGACAGGATGAAACTCCTGGCGCTTCCCTGGCTGATCATACTGGGAACAGCAGGCCCTTACTGCGCCGTCTATGCAGTGACGCTCCTTATGTCCTACGGATTCTGCATGGTGCGGGACGGACTTGGGAGAGGGGAGCGGACCGGAAAGGGAGTCTTAGATGTCCGGTCCTGGGACATGCGGTATCTGGCCTATATGGCATGTACCCTGATCCCGCTGCTTCTTTATATTCTCAGCAATTCCTTTGCAGTGGAGGAACATGCCGGGGCCACGGGGCGCTCTTTGATGGAGATCCTTTCGGACAATCCCACATTTCCGGTACGGTTCATGCTCAAATCCTTTGCAGGGATCCTGGTGGGGGGAGAGGAACTTCAGGAATTGATGAGACAGGGGGTGCTGAGCAGCCGGATGTGTTACCTCATAGGCATGTTTGTCCTTTTGGGCTATGTGTATGCCCTTTATCTGAACCTGAGATTTAAGCTTTATGAGAGGACCATATTTCCCATGATGCTGCTGGTGGGAGGCGGGCTTAACCATGTGATCATATTCATATCCCGCTATATATTTGAGAGTGAGACATATGCTTTAAGTTCCCGCTACGCCCTGCAGTTCCAGGTGGGGATCCTGGGGCTGGTCCTTACCTTTGCGCTTGCCTGGAATGAGGGCGGGGGAAAACGTAGGGTGCGGCAGTGGCTGACGGCAGTATTCTGCCTTGCAATCCTGGCGGGAAATGGTTATACTACTTATCATGAGATCAGGAAGGCCCCAAACCGGGAGGCGAGCTTTGAGAAAAAGGCGGCAATGGCCCCGCTGATCCCGGGTATGAGCCGGGAGGAGCTGGAGGCCGCCAAGAAGGATCTGGAAGACACATACGAGTACAGGAAAGGCGTGGACAAGATCCAGGAGGCATTCCGTATCTTAGAGGAAAACAGGCTGAATATTTTCAGATAAAAGCACATAATGGAGGAAAAGAATGAAGGTTGTAATTTTAGCAGGCGGACTTGGCACAAGGATCAGCGAGGAGAGTCATCTGAAACCAAAGCCCATGATTGAAATCGGCGGAAAGCCCATTATGTGGCATATTATGAAGTACTACTCCGAATACGGATTCCATGATTTTGTTATCTGCCTTGGATATAAGCAGTACGTGGTCAAGGAATTTTTTGCGGATTATTTCCTTCACACATCAGATGTGACCTTTGACCTTGCCAATAACAAGATGGAGGTGCACAACAATTATTCCGAGCCATGGAAGGTGACCCTGGTGGACACAGGGCTTAACACCATGACCGGAGGGCGTGTGAAGCGGATCCAGCCGTATATTGGGAATGAGCCGTTTATGCTCACCTACGGCGATGGGGTATCCACAGTGGACCTGGACAAACTGGTGCAGTTCCACAAGTCCCATGGCAGGACGGCAACCATCACCACCGTGAACATCGGGCAGATGAAGGGGGTGCTGGATATTGATGAGGACAACACCATTATGTCCTTCCGGGAAAAGGAGGACAATGACGGCGCCCTGATCAACGGCGGTTTCATGGTGATGGAACCCGGTATCTTTGATTATCTGGAGGGGGATTCCACTGTGTTCGAGAAGGAGCCCATGCAGAGGCTGGCAGCTGAGGGGCAGCTTAAATCCTTTTACCACAGCGGGTTCTGGCAGTGCATGGACACCCAGCGTGAGATGAAGAAACTGGAGGAATTGTGGCAGTCCGGTAAAGCTCCCTGGAAGATTTGGAAAGATTGAGAAAAGCTGTGCGGCTGCGGAGCTGCCGGCAGTTGGAGAATGATTGATTGCAGGGAGGCGTTGGAATCATGACCATGGAAGAATTGACAAAGTTTTATAAAGATAAACGGGTGCTGGTGACAGGCCACACCGGGTTTAAGGGGGCCTGGCTTTCCAGGATACTCACATTGGCGGGGGCGAAGGTGACGGGGTATGCCCTTGAACCGCCCACGGATCCCAGCTTGTTTGAGATCGCAGGTCTTGAGGATACCATGGAGAGCGTGACCGGGGATGTGAGGGACCTGAAGCATTTGCGGGATGTGTTTGAACAGGTGGAGCCTGAGATCGTGTTCCATCTGGCCGCCCAGCCGATTGTGCGGGATTCCTATAAGGATCCGGTGTATACCTATGAGACCAATGTGATGGGAACCGTCCATGTGATGGAGTGCGTGCGGCTTACAGAGAGCGTGCGCTCGTTCCTTAATGTGACCACGGATAAGGTGTATGAGAATAAGGAGTGGGAGTATGGATACAGGGAAAATGATCCCCTGGATGGATTTGACCCCTATTCCAACAGCAAGTCATGCTCGGAGCTGGTGACCCACAGTTACCAGAAATCCTTCCTGTCCCAGGGACGCTGTGCTGTCTCTACTTCAAGGGCCGGTAATGTGATCGGAGGTGGTGATTTTGCCAATGACCGGATCATACCGGACTGTGTGAGAGCCGCTGCTGCCGGCAAGGATATCATTGTTCGCAACCCCCACTCCACAAGGCCGTACCAGCTGGTGCTGGAGCCCCTGGCGGTTTACCTCACCATTGCCATGAAGCAGTATGAAGACCGGCGTTATCAGGGATACTATAATGTGGGCCCTGATGACAAGGACTGCGTGACAACCGGACATCTGGTGGATATGTTCTGCCGCGTATGGGGACAGGGGATCAAGTGGATCGACCGCTATGACGGAGGCCCCCATGAGGCCGGTTTCCTGAAGCTGGACTGTTCCAGGATCAAGTCGGTATTTGGCTGGCAGCCCAGATACGGGGTGGAGGAAGCCATTGCAAAGACCGTGGAGTGGTCCAGGGCATATTTGGAGGGCGAGGAGATGCTGGAGGTCATGGACAGACAGATACGGGAGTTTTTTACCCGGGAGAATTGAGAGAGGAGATTTTGAACTATGTTTGATCATAAAACAGAAGCGGAGGCAAGAGAACAGATCCTTGCCATGGTGGAGGAATACTGCAGTACCTTCCATAATAAGAAAGGCCCGTTTAAGGAGGGTGACAGGATTCCCTATGCATCCCGCGTCTATGACCACCATGAGATGGTGAACCTGGTGGACAGCGCCCTGGAATTCTGGCTTACGTCCGGCCGGTTTACGGATGAATTTGAAAAGAAGCTGGCGGACTATCTGGGGATCAGGTTCTGCTCCCTGGTAAATTCCGGCTCTTCCGCCAACCTGGTTGCATTTATGACCCTGACATCCCCGCTGCTGGGCGAACGCAGGGTCAAAAGAGGGGATGAGGTCATCACGGTGGCCTGCGGCTTCCCCACAACCGTAGCTCCCGTACTTCAGTATGGGGCTGTCCCCGTATTTGTGGACGTGACCATTCCCCAGTATAATATAGATGTAACTAAGCTGGAGGAGGCATTCTCAGACAGGACAAAGGCGGTGATGATCGCCCATACCCTGGGCAATCCCTTTGACCTGAGGGCAGTGAAGTCCTTCTGTGAGCGCCATAACCTGTGGCTGGTGGAGGACAACTGCGATGCGCTGGGCAGCCGGTATACCGTGGAGGCGGAGGGAAAGGAGCAGACCAGATTTACCGGGACCATCGGAGACATCGGGACCTCCAGCTTCTATCCTCCACACCATATGACTATGGGAGAGGGCGGAGCCGTATACACGGACAATCCCCTTCTCAACAAGATCATCCGCTCCTTCCGCGATTGGGGGCGGGACTGTGTGTGTCCATCGGGCCGGGACAATATGTGCGGGCACAGGTTCGACAAACAGTTCGGCGAGCTGCCCCTGGGATATGACCACAAATATGTGTATTCCCATCTTGGATACAATTTGAAGGCCACCGACATGCAGGCGTCTATCGGATGCGCCCAGATTGAAAAGTTCCCATCCTTTGTGGAGCGCCGCCGTCATAATTTTGCGCGCCTGAAGGCAGGCCTTAAGGGGCTGGAGGACAAACTGATCCTGCCCGAGGCAGCGCCTCACTCTGAGCCCAGCTGGTTCGGCTTCCTGATCACATGCCGGGAGGGAGTGGACCGGAACCAGGTAGTGCGGTATGTGGAAGGAAAAGGCGTCCAGACCAGGATGCTCTTTGCAGGCAACCTGACTAAACACCCATGTTTTGATGAGATGAGAAGCACAGGCACGGGATACAGGATCGTGGGTGAGCTGGCCAATACGGACAGGATCATGTCAGATACCTTCTGGGTGGGCGTGTATCCGGGAATGACGGATGAGATGATCGATCATATGGCAAAGACCATCCGTGAGGCAGTGGGCGCATAGTGAAAAGGAGTACGGTAAGATGAAATCAGATTATGATATGAGCCGGGTCCATCAGGCCAATCTGACGATCCTGAAAGAGATAGACAGGATCTGCCGCAAATACAATATCAAATACATGCTGGATGCAGGAACACTGATCGGTGCGGTCCGCCACAAGGGGTTCATACCTTGGGATGATGACGCGGATGTGGCATTTACCAGAAACCAGTACGATGCGTTTATGAAGGTGGTAAAAAGGGAACTTCCCCAAGGTCTGGAGCTTGTGGAGCCCGACAGCTTTCGGAATGGGAAGGGATTCTATGATTTTACGGCACGGATCATCTATAAGAACAGCAGGTGTCATGAAGACAGCCCGCAAATGCGGTTCTATGAGGGAAAGCTGAACCACCTGTGGGTGGACCTGTTTGTCATAGACAGGCTGCCTGCCGGCAGGATGGGGGCTTCCATTACAAAATTACTGCACATGGCGGTATACGGAATGGCCATGGGACACAGGTATGAGCTGGATTTTAAAAAGTACAGTCTGGCCAATAAGATATTTGTGGGTATCCTGGCCGGTGTGGGCCGGTGCGTCCCTATGAAGGCTATTTTCTCCATGCAGAGGGCCCTTGCATTAAAGGACAGGAAAAGCAAGGGCAGACTGCGCTACTACAGCAACTACCAGCCGGATTTCCTGTACGTGACCGTGGACCAGGACTGGTGCGACAATGTGGAGGACGCCCCGTTTGAGGATACACAGCTGATGATACCAAAGGGCTGGCATGAGGTCCTGACCCTTCTGTATGGGGATTACATGCAGCTGCCTCCTGAGGAGCAACGGGTTCCCGCCCACTCCAGCATGGAGATTGAGGTGTTTGATTAGAGTGAGTTTGAAAATTGCTCCGGCTCTGAATGAAGAAAGGACTTAAGACATAGTTCATGGACAGATTGTTATCGGTTGTGGTCTCAGTCTACAACGAAGAAAAGGCATTGGAAGATTTTTACAGAGAAGCAACGGGGGTACTAAAGGGGATTGCGTGGGAGTATGAACTGATTTTTGTAAATGACGGAAGCGGGGATCAGAGTTTATCCATACTGGAACGCCTTGCTGCAGGAGACAGTAACGTAAAGGTGGTCAGCTTTTCCAGAAATTTCGGCCACGAGGCCGCCATGATCGCCGGACTGGATTACAGCAGGGGGGATGGCATCATATGTATGGACGCGGACCTTCAGCACCCTCCGGAATGTATTCCCGGGATTCTGGAATGCTTTGAGAGGGGATATGAAGTTATCAACATGGTCCGCACCAGAAATAAGACCGCGGGTCTTGTAAAGAACATAACATCTTCCGGTTTTTACTGGCTGATCAATCATATTTCAGACGTACATTTTGAGGCCAATGCCTCTGACTTCTTTGCCATCAGCCGTCACGTTGCCCAGGTCCTGAAGGAAAACTACCGTGAAAAGGTGCGTTTTTTGCGGGGCTATGTGCAGAATGTAGGCTTTAAAAAGACTACAATAGAATATGAGGCCAGGGCCAGGGTGGCGGGGGAGAGCAAATACAGCATCAAAAAGCTGTTTGTTTTCTCCATTAATACGATTTTATGTTTTTCCAATATGCCGTTGAAGCTGGGAATCTATGCGGGGATATTCTCAGCCCTGCTGGGGCTGCTGGTTATGATTTATACGCTGTTTACGCGCAGGGGGGCGCCCAGCGGTTACGCCACCATCGTGGTGCTGATCTGTTTTATGTTTGCCATGATGTTTGTGATCATTGGCATTATCGGGGAATACATTGCCATTCTGTTTACAGAGCTTAAAGACAGGCCGATCTACATTGTTGACAGGACGGAAAATTTTGAGGAGATCGGGAAGTGATCATATGAAGGGGGCTTGACATGTTCAGGTTCCTCTTTTTTAATTTGGTTCTTTGGCAGGATATATTGTTTAAGTTTATGGAAATTTAATGCTTCCTTTCTTGACAATACCTGGCATAAGTGTTTATAATTGGCTACGTGACAATATGTCACAATGACATTGTGTCATTTTAAGGGAATATGAGGATACCAATGATAGCAAGGAGGCTGGCTTAATGCCTACACAGCGTTTTTTGAAACTAAAGGAAGAAAAGAAGCAGGCCATACTGGAAGCAGCTGTCCATGAATTCTCCAGAGTACCCTATTCATCTGCATCCATTAACCAGATCATCAAGGAAGCCGATATCTCCAGGGGAAGCTTTTATACATATTTTGAGGATAAGGATGACCTTATGCAGTATATGCTGCGTGGGTTCAGGGAGAGTTGCCAGGCAAAGGTGTTCAGGACCCTGAAGGAATCAGGGGGGAACCCGTTTGCAGCGGCGGTGCAGCTTTTGGAGGCAGTGATGGAGCAGGGAGAGGACGGCCTGGGATACCGCATGTACAGGAACATGCTTTCCGACCTGAGCCTGGTCAACCAGAACCATTTGTTTGGGATCAGTGGCTTCATGCTTGAGGATGAAGCTTACAGGACGTTCATTAAGAATATTTATGAGCGCATTGACAGGGATCATTACCCCATTGATGAAGAGAATCTGGCATATCTGGTGGAGATGCTCATGCTTATTACCATCAAGGCCGTTACCCAGTATTATAAAAATGTTGTGGATAAAGAGCAGCTTCTTACAGTGACCAGAAAAGAAATGCAGATCCTGGAAAAGGGAATCTGTAATATTACCACATTGCAACACGGACAAAGAGGAGAATCAAGATGAGAAATATGAAAAAATACGGACACCGGGCAGCTGTCTTATTGGCAGCATCCGCCATTGCCGGATCCATGCCCATGACAGCATTTGCCACCCTTGCAAGCAAGCCGGATGAGAACTACGCGGTTGCGGAACCGCCCGCCCCGGACATCACCAAGGACATCAGCCCGGAGTTTGCCTATTCTGCCGACAAGTGGGCCAGCCTAAGGGACAATGTAATGGAATACGGCGAACTGGCGGATCTGATACACGAGTATAACCCCACGGTGCGCAGCAACCGTTCCACGCTCAGCGACCAGAAAAAGCAGAATCTTACCGACATCAATGAACAGCTTCTGGATGATGCCAGGGATCTGTGGGATGATGCCAGCAACACGGATACGGATTCCTATAATGGCAGGATGCAGGCAGCCCAGCTGGATTTTGCAGGCAATTCCCTGGCCAAGGTGGCGGACCAGAACTATATGGACGCGGATATGTATAAGATAACGTATGACCAGACAGAAGCCAACCTTGTGTTCCAGGCCCAGCAGCTGATGGCAACCTATGAACAGTCCGCCTATACCATGGAGAACCTTAACGCCAGCAGGGCGCTGGCCCAGGCTTCCTACGAGGCAACCGTTGCGCGCAGGAATGCGGGAATGGCCACCGAGACCGATGTGCTAACAGCCCTTAAGAGTGTCCAGGACATTGATGCCAGCATTTTGTCGGCCCAGAAGTCAACGGACAACGTACACCGCAATCTTTGCATGATGCTGGGATGGGGAGCGGATTCCCAGCCTGAGATCCGGTCCATACCGGCGCCGGACCTGAACCGGATCGCGGCCATGAATCCGGAGGCGGACAGGGAACAGGCTGTTGCCAATAATTATGATGTGAAATATAATGAGCGTAAAATACAGAACCTGAGGTCCGAGGACCTGATCGCTTCCACAAACGCGACCCTGGAGGATGCCAGGAACAAGGTATACAACAGCCTTAAGACCCAGTACAATACGGTGCTGGATGCCAGAGATGCCCTGGATGCAGCAAATATAAAGTTCCAGCTGGAGACAGTGAACATGAATGCGGCATCTGCCAAGGCTGCCACGGGAAATATAAGCTCACTGGAACTGGTCCAGCAGCAGAACGCCTACACATCTGCCAAGAATGATGTTGAAACCGGAAAAATGCAGCTCATGCTGGCCATGGAAAAATATGACTGGATCAAAAAGGGACTTACATTCTAACATCAGGAAGCAGGAAAGGGTGACAATTATGATGAAGATATACAGCAGGTATTTACTTGGCGCTTCCATGGCTCTGATATTATCTGCTTCCGGCCCGTTTACAGCCCTGGCGCTCCCGGCGCCGGCTCCGGATGCGGAGTTTACAGAAGCCTATGCAAGACTGCAGGATAATCAGATGGATTATGATGAACTGGAAGACCTGATCAAGAACTATTATGAACCCATAAAAAAGGGATACGATGCCGCCACCAACACCTACACAAAGGAAATGGCGGATATCAGCAGCACCATGTTTGAAGCCGCACGGGAGATGGAGGAAGCAGCGGACGATATAGAGGATGCCGTAAAGAGCGGCCAGGTGGAGGCAGAGAATATCCAGGATGAGATGGAGAAGGTATATACCAACCGCGGTTATGCAAAGCAGTACCGGCGTGTGGCCCAGTCCATGGGGATGAGCATAGGAACCTCCACAAGGGACGACAGCAAGGGAATGAAGTCCCTTCAGCGCCAGGTAAACCAGATCGTGTACAGCCTTCAGCTGGCCATGAACGGTTATGAGCAGCTTATGGTCAACCGGGATGCGGCTGCAAAAGGCGTGGAGATCGCAGAGACGGCAAAGAGCATACAGCAGACCATGCAGGCCCAGGGCCTTGCGGTGGATGCGGACGTGATCAGCGCGGCAGCCAGCCTTACATCTGCCAAATCCCAGCTGGAAGCCCTGGATACCCAGGCGGCCAGCCTTAAGAAGACCTTGTGCCAGTTTACGGGATGGGGACCGGAGGGGGACCCTGTGATCGGGACCGTGCCTTCAGCTGACGTGGCGGCCATTGCATCCATTGATGTAAATGCGGATAAGGAAAAGGCAGTAAACAACAATTATTCCCTGATCTCCCTCAGAGGGACCCAGGGAGGAGACATGAGCCAGATCGAAAAGGTGATGACGAAGTCCACCACCCAGGCCAGGAACAAGATGCGCAGCGTGGAATACAATGAAGATTCCGTGCGCTCCAATATCCAGACCCTGTATGATACCATACTGGAGAAAAAGGTGACCTTTGATTCCGCCTCCACAGCATGGCAGGCGGCTCAGAATACCTGGCAGGCGGCCCAGATCCAGCACGGCAACGGAAGCCTGAGCAAGATCGGCTTCATGCAGCAGGAGTTTCAATACCTGCAGGCCAGGGCCGCGTACAGAAGCGCGGACCTGAATCTTCAGCAGGCCATGCAGGACTACAACTGGGCAGTGGCCGGTCTGACTGTAGACGCCGAGTAGATATCTGGTTACAATAATCCCCTGTTTTTACCATAAAATTTGCCTATTGTCAAAGGTAACGGTAAAACGGGGGATTTTATGACTTTATTTTATTAATATTTTACAAAAAAACAACAGGTTATGAAGCTTATCCCTTGCAATTAAAGGAAAAAAATGTTATTCTTTCTATATAGGGGCATGAATAATTATCCAGAGGAGAGTGGTAACAAGTAGTTGGTTTTGTTCTTGAATTGAGGTGATTCTATGTTAACGAGACAGGTTGACAGTAAGGAGAGGATATTCAGACCCATTCCCATCTCCTATTTAATTCAGACAGCAAATCAATTTGACTGTGACATCTATGTTACTAGCGATAAAACCACGGCCAACATTAAGCGGTACGATGAGGTAAAGAACTTCAGAATGACCGGTTTTCTGACTTTTTACTTTAAGGGAAGCGATGAGCTGGAAGCCGAAGACAGAATACAGAGTATTCTTTGGGAGGATAAATAAGGGACAAGGAGCGTAGCAACTATGCGATGTAGACACTAAACGAGGGCTGTAAGGGCGGCCCTCGTTTTGCTGTATCTTTTTGTGATCATTCTCAGGTATGCTTTTCATGGTCCAGGTAATGCCTGGCGTCTTTAAAGAAACTCCACACGATCAATACAATGATAAAACCGATGGGAAATGCAGCTATAATGGAAACCGTTTGTAGGTTGGCCATGGAATTCTGCGCAAAGATCAGGGCAATGGGCAGGAGCATCAGCATGATGGCCCAGAACAGCTTCACGGATTTGTCCGGATCCTCGTCAGCGCCAAGGGCCTTATAGGAGTAGGAGCTGGCAACCATGGTCAGGGCGTCAAAGGAGGTTGCGTAGAATGCGATCATGGTAATGGCCAGCAGGACCAGCCCTGCTTTTGCCAGGGGCATGGTTTCAAATACGGCGATGATCGTCTGATACAGGTCGCCGGTCTGCCCATAGAGTGCCATCAGGTCCAGCTTTCCGTGCATCTGAAGTCCCAGGGAATAGTTGCCCAGAATGATAAAAGAGGTAAAGGTTCCGGACAGCCCGAAACAATATCCTCCCAGCACGGTCTGGCGTATGGTCCTTCCCTTGCTGATGGTCCCGATAAAGAATGGGGTGGCAACACACCAGACCATCCAGTATGCCCAGTAGAAGATCGTCCATGTCTGGGGAAACGAGGTGGTGCGCAGGGCATCGGTCCAGGTGGCCATGCCGATGAAGTTCTGTGCCATGTTTCCCACCGCAGTGATCCCCGTCTCAATGATGTAACGGGTTTCCCCGCCAAAGAAAAGGAAGTAGGCCAGCAGGGCAAAGAACAGGTACACGCAGGATGCAGCCAGCTTTGCCACGCCCTGCATCCCAAAGTATACTGCCATGGTGTATACGATACAGATGATCACAAGGATGCCAATGGTGAGAAGGTTGCTTTCAGCAATTCCGAACACACGGCTTAAGGCCATGGACAGAAGAGGGGTTGCAAGGGAAAAGGTGGTTGCGGTTCCTGCCAGCAGCGCGAACACGGCTGTCAGATCAATGATCTTCCCCCAGATGCCGTCCACCCTTTTTCCAAGAAGGGCCCTGCAGGCTTCGGAATATTTCTGCTTGCTCCGTTTGCGCACATGGATCATGAATCCAAAGGCAACAGCCAGTATCAGGTAAAAGCTCCACGGTATGGGACCCCAGTGGAATAATGGATAGGTGGAGGCCCAGTCCTGCTGTGAACCCATGTCCAGGATGTGGGATTCGTTTGCGTACAGCATCCATTCACAGAGTGAGTAAAACAGGATGTCAGCGGCCAGGCCGGCGGTGAACATCATGGAGCCCCACTGAAAGGAGGAATACTGCGGCTTTTCCAGGTTACCCAGCTTTATTTTCCCATATCTGGAAAATGCCATGTAAAAGGAGCAGATCAAAGCCCCCAGCCCAATGATCAGATAGTAACTCCCCAGCTGGTCGCCCAGGAAAAAGCGGACGGATTCCAGTATGGAGGTGGATCCTGAGGGAAATGCCATAAAAAGGAAACATAATGTGACAATACAGATAAAAGGTATGATGGTGGTGATCCAGTCCAGGCGCTTCGTCAAGGTCTGTTCCTGTGGGATGTTTGCTTCCGGTTTCATTCTATGTCCTCCTTTGGTGTTCAAAAAAATAAAATTAAGATTTATATTGAACATATTATCATCAGTCCCTGGAAAAAGCAAGCGGAATTTGGAAAAATAACAATAATTTTGTAAGAAAAAAGGACTGTTAAATTACAGTAAACTTCGTTATAATAGTACCGTTGACAAAAAGGAGGTTTTTATATCATGAGAAGATTTGGAAAATTATCATTGATATTAGTGGCTTTAGTGGCCATGCTCTGCGGCTGTACACAGAGTAATATCGTATCACCCAGCAGCGGACTGGTGGAAGGAGACGGACAGCCTGATCTGGAAGTAAGAAAAGACATTGACATTGACTGGACAGAAGTAAGGGAGGATCTAAGGGATAAGTTCCTGGAGCCATACGGGGAATTTGCAGATTATGTAATGGATATGGATGTGAAATACGATAAGGGCAGCGGCCTGGTTACCCTGCTTCTCCCTGTAAGCCATAAGACAACAGGGGAGATCGCCACTGTGTTTGCCCAGACCGTGTTAAAGGAAGTGGGAACCTCAGTCTCCACCCAGAATTTTTATTATGAAGCTCCGGAAGAGGAAGATACGGACGGGACATACTATGGAAGCTACTTTGATGACCATGACGTCCTGGTGCAGGTATTCTTCTATGACAAAGAGGGCGAGACAGACACTTATCTGGTAAATGATACCGTAAAGGCCGGAGAGCAGAGAGCGCTGGTGGCCCAGAATTAATTAAGGAGATTATGGGAATGCGAATTGACAGATACTGGAAACAGGCGGCGGCAGGACTGCTGGCCATGATGCTGCTCATGACTGCGGGGAGCAGCATGAACAGCTTTGCAATGACTGATTCACAGCCGTTTAAGGCCCAGGGACAGGCCCTCACCTCGCCTGATAAGATTATCATAAAGGATGACCAGGATAACAGCCAGTCCGCACAGTCCAACCAGGCAGCAGCAGTGATCCAGCCCGCACAGTCAGGAGGCCAGGCAGCAGAACAGTCACAGGCAGCAGAACAGTCACAGACAGCAGGCCAGGCGGCGGGCCAGACCACAGGGCAGGCCGCAGATGCGTCTGCCGGTTCTTCGCAGGCAGCGGCTTCAGACCAGCCTGTGATTCAGACAAAGGCACAGATTGCACAGTTTGGTGAGGTATCCACTCCTAAGACGGATGCGTCCTCTCTGTTTGGGGCGGGACGCCTTACCATGTACGCCAACCACAATACATCAGCCCAGCTTTTGTCGGTTATTATTGAGACAGGAGAGGGCGGTCTGATCGTTGTGGACGGCGGATGGACCGACAATGCCGATTTTTTGCTGGAGCAGATCAAACAAAAGGGCGGCCATGTTCAGGCCTGGCTGATCACCCATCCTGACTCAGACCATGCCGGCGCCCTTGCGGATATCCTTTACAAACACAACGGCGAGATAACCATTGACGGGATCTATTACTCATTCCATGAGGACAGCTGGTATGCCGAGAAGGACCAGGAGGTAGCCAACATGGTATCCTACCTCAAGGGAGCGTTTGCCCTTGTGCCCCAGGGCACACTTCACGGCGACATCGTGTCAGGCCAGGTCATTAACGCAGGTCCGGCCAAGATCCAGGTGCTGAACAAGGCATATAAGACAACCAGTGATTTTGTAAATAACAGCAGCGTGGCATATCTGGTTTCCCTGAACGGGACCAATGCAGTGTTCCTGGGAGATCTGGCAAGGGCCGGAGGAGCCCAGCTCATAGCGGACCACGATCTGAGCGCGCTGAAGTGCGACATTGTCCAGCTGGCCCATCACGGGCAGAACGGAGTGGACTATGAAGTGTACAAGGCTTTAAGGCCCAGCGTTGCCCTTTGGCCCACACCTCAGTGGCTGTGGGATAATGACAATGGAGGCGGCGCGGGAAGCGGCCCGTGGCTCACCCAGGAGACAAAGAACTGGATGGTCCGTCTGGGCATCAAGACCTCCTACTGTATCAAAGACGGAGACCAGGTGATCGAATAGAGGCTTTGCCTGATTAATAAAAAAGTACGGTTTTCCCAGAAGCGCTCCGGGGAAACCGTACTTTTTATCATCATTTTTATCATCACATCGGATGTCCTGAACAGTTACATATGCGGGAAAAGTTTCAAACACGCTTTAGTCATCCACACACGGAAGACCGCTGTGATAGGAATAGTTTCCCAGTTCGGAGAGCAGCATCTCCAGTGTAGATGTCCGCAGGGGCTGTCCCGTATCCAGCATGGAATTGATCATGTAAAAAACCGTGCTCAGCTTTCCCAGGGACTGCTTAAACAGGTCCGGGAAGGAGGATTTGGAGGCGATCCGCTTATCCCAGGGGTTACACCAGGTCTCATGGTGCAGGTTCAGACTCCAGGCCGGATTCTCCACTATATCGGTGACCAGCTTGCTGGAGGCCACGGGATTCTTTAGGAAAATGGATTCAAAGAACTCGATCTTATCCTTCTTGCGGCTGTTGGGGTCCGACAGGGTCCTGCATCCAAAGCGCAGGGCCAGTATGGAACGGTGGATCATGGGTGCTGTCACCTGATACCGGTTCTTGTAGCTGAGGGGATAGAACGCCTCATTGATACAGTCTGACAGGAAGCGGGAAATAAACTGGGTTTCCATGCCATTCAGGCAGATGGTAGCGGCCTGATTAAACTGGGACGGCTTTTTCCTTTTATACTTTTGAAGAAGAAGGGCGTCAATATCATTCTCCAGCTTGGCATGAAGACCGTGGTAATAGGAACCAGGGTGGTGGACATCATACTCTATGCGCCCGTACACATATGGATGGCAGATGGAATCTCCGATATAATGGCAGATAAAGCCGCACATATAGGCCAGTCCCTCTTCCCTCTGCTGCCTGGAATCAATCCTGGAAAGCTGCAGGAAACAGCAGCGGAAAAAGTCATTCACATGATGCTCATGCATATAGGAACCTACATTGCGGTGGTCGCGGTGGCGCAGGATGGGCAGGTTGTAGAAGAACATATCCGGTCCCTGCAGTCCCAGTTGGTAAAGCCACCGGTATTTGGCAATGATAAACTTCAGATTGTTCTGCGGCATATCATTGTATGCTTTCATGCCTAAAATGTAGTGGGTTGTAAAACCTGGCATCGGCATACCTCTTTTCTCAATCATTCTCACCCTCAGTGGACAAGGGTATCCCAGGTATAGGGAGCGGTTTGGCGCACTCCTGAACTGTTACAATTATTTTATCATAAACCACCTTAAATTGCGAGGTACAACCACAAGAAAATTCCTGGAATTGTCATAGCAAGCATATTTGGGGAATAAGACATTTAATAAGAACTCATAGTGGACGGTATATTATTAATATGATGAAATGGCTGGAGCGGATACACCAGATGGTATGGGGGCCATGGACCCTGGTCATATTTCTGGGGGTTGGTATTTATTTTACTGTTAAATGTCATTTTTTCCAGATAAGGGGTTTTTTATACTGGTGGAGCCATACGGCTGGCCGTATCCTGTCAGGCAAGGCATCAGAAACAGGGGGACAGCAGGAATCGGACCATGCCGGGAAGGGACATGGGGAGGCCAAAAAGGGAATCAGCCAGTTCCAGTCCGTGTGCACGGCCCTGGCGGCCACTGTTGGCACGGGCAATATAGCGGGAGTGGCCACGGCCCTGACCGCAGGCGGGCCGGGAGCCCTGTTCTGGATGTGGATATCGGCCCTGATCGGCATGATAACAGCTTATGTGGAGACCATGCTGGGTATACGGTACCGTTATAAGGACAGTGAGGGCCATTATGTGTGCGGTCCCTTTGTGTACATGGAGCGGGGCCTTGGGATCAAGGGGATGGGAGTGCTCTACAGCTTTCTCTGCCTTATGTGTTCCCTGGGGATGGGCAGCATGGTCCAGGCCAATTCTGCCATCAGCACCATGGAATACACGTGGCAGGTCCCTGCCCTGGCCGGAGGGCTGGTGTTTACAGGGATCCTGACGCTGGTCATATGCGGAGGCATCAGCAGGATCGGAAATGTGGCGGAAAAGCTGATGCCTGCCGCCTCAGGCATTTATATCATATTTTCCCTGATCGTGATATTTTCCTGCTTTGACAGGATACCGGCAGCCCTGGCGTCCATGGTTTCCTCGGCATTCTGTCCGGAAGCGGCGGCGGGCGGCGGCGCCGGCTATGTGGTGAGCCGCAGCATCCGGTATGGAATATCCCGGGGTGTGTTCTCCAATGAGGCAGGCCTGGGAACCCTGGCAGTGCTCCATGGGCCGGCGGAGAATACCACGCCCCATGAGCAGGGGATGTGGGCCATGTTTGAGGTGTTTTTTGACACGGTGATCCTCTGCACCCTTACCGCCCTGGTGATCCTGTGCATGACGGACTCGGCGCCGGAAACCGTGCCTTATCAGGGAGCGGCCCTGGCGGCCTGGTGCTTCAGCGGGCGACTGGGGCTTGTGGGAGAGTATCTGGTCAGCGGTTCCATGGTGGTGTTTGCCTTTGCCACCATTATGGCTTGGTTTTATCTGGGGAAACAGGCGGCGGCATATTTTGTCAGCAGGACAGGGCTGGGGGAATATGCGGGCCGTAAATTTGCGGCAAGAGTCTATCCCCTGCTGTTTCTGGGGGCAGTGTTCCTGGGCAGCGAGGCACGTCTGGATGTGGTCTGGATGCTGTCGGATATATGGAACGGACTAATGGCATTTCCCAACCTGACCGCCCTGCTGTTTTTGTCCAGGGAAGTGACGCTGCCTGAGGGATTTCGCGGAGGATTGGGAAGGAGAGCCGCGGGAGGGAAAACAACCCCTTGAAAATAACGGTTGATACGGCTATAATTAGCCTACAGGAAATATCGTACCATAGACAGGCTGCGGTTCGGCAACGGCCGGACCCGGAAAGGAACAGCAATGGAAACAAGACGGATTTGTCCGAAATGCAGAAAGAAATTTCCGCCGGATGCAATTGTGTGTGAGGAATGTGGGAAGCAGCTGATCGATGTTGCATCAGATTTTGAGGCGTCCTTTCAGATGGTGAGGGACCCGGTGCTCCTGTCCAATGGGCATAAGGTGGACACCGTATATCTGGAGGAGGCGTTAAAAGAGAGGAACATACCCTATTATGTGGAGAAAGGCCAAAATACCGTGCCTACCAACCGCTATAAAGAGGGGATTGTGGAAATCGTACCTTATACAAATTATTATGTGGATAAAAGTAACTGGAAAACAGCCCGGGAGGCCCTAAAAAGTGCCGCCCAGGAGACCAAAAAGGACGAGGAGGCCCCGGTGGTATTTCTGGATATGCCTGTGGAGGAGCCGCAGGATGCTCCAAGGGACACGTCAAGGGACACTTCAAAGAAGACTTCAAGGAACACCTCAATGGGCGCATCCAAAAATGTTTCCAATGATGATTGGGCGGATTCGGAGGAAGATGGCGGCCGGGGACTGTGGGGCTGGGTTACGGAACAGGATATGGCAATGAAAGTGATTCTGGCCGGAGTCATCCTGCTCTTTCTTCTGGGGCTGTTCAAGATCATATTGTTTTGACAGGAATGGGAACTGAAAAATGATGGGAGGTCTGATCCTCCCAAACGTAAAAAACGTATCATCCGCGGATGATACGTTTTTTGAAAAAGTATTATTAAAAGGGAGGAGAGCTGATAATTTCTTATCAGCTCGAGTATTATGAAAAAAATCTTGTAAGCGTTTTTTATGTGACAGCTTTGTATCTCTCTGTCTATGGTTAAAGTATATACGGCAAAGATGAAGAAAAAATGTTGATTGTGTAAAAGGTTTTTGAATGAAATATGAACATTGTGTGAATGAGCCGGTTTCCACAGCGGCCCCATGCCATTGTTACTGTTTTTGAACCTGCCTGCGAAAGGGGATTTGACTGCATTTTGCCTGCGTGATTTAATCAAGAACATGGACGCGGGCGGTGAGGACCGCCGGAAAGGGGTATGGTTGTGGGTGTGGAGCGGGGGACAATGTTTGTACCGGGGTATGGATAGAGATAATGGATGTGAGGGAAAAGAAGGCAAAAAGAGCCGGGAAAGAGAGAAAGGTCAGAGCCGTCAAGCTGGAGATAAAGAAAATGCGTTCTGCCAGAAAGAGGGCGGATCATAATCTGGTCCGGGAGGGGATTTCAGACGCATACTGGATCCTGGGCATCAGGCGGGACAGGAAGGATCAGGCATTGGACCGGCTGTGCGGCAGCCTAGACCCGTATGCGGGCCAAATGACGGACGTTGGCGCCGGTATGGAGGCGGGAGGGGGATTTACATCCGCCGATGTAGTGGTTTCAGAGGGAGTGGGATTTTAGGGAAAGTATACTTATGGAGCCGGTTGTTTGGGGATAAGAGGAGAATGAAAGGGACAAAAAAGTATGAAGTTGTGAAGTATTTGTGAAATTAGCACTCGCCTATTGACAGTGCTAACAATAAGTGGTATAACGTAGCCAGAACAAAGGAAAAGGGATCAGAAGGGAAGGCTGAAATAATGGGTTCTACTCTCACAGATCCGGATTCCCAGTCCAAAGAAACAAGGTACACAAGCATATAAAAAAAGGAGAGATGACTTATGTTAATGCCTAGTATTTTTGGAGAAAACTTGTTTGACGACTTTTTTGATTTTCCATTCTTTGATGATAAAGAGCAGAAGAAATTGGAAAGGAAGCTGTATGGCCATCGGGGCAAGAACCTGATGAAGACCGATATCAAAGAGACTGATTCCGGCTATGAGCTGGAGATGGACCTGCCGGGCTTTGCTAAGAATGAGGTAAAGGTTTCCCTGAAGGACGGCACGCTGACCATCAGTGCGTCCAAGGGGTTTGACCAGGATGAGCAGGAGAAGAAGACAGGAAGGTACATCCGCAGGGAGCGCTATGCAGGGGCCTGTGAGCGTTCCTTCTATGTGGGGGAGAACCTCACGGAAGCTGACATAAAGGGTGAGTTCAAACACGGAATCCTGAAACTCTTTGTGCCGAAAAAGGAGGCAAAGCCTGCGGTGGAAGAGAAGAAATATATTACCATAGAATAATGATGGAGCACGATTAAAGCATCATTGGGACAGTGAGGGGTCAGCCAGTCTGACCTCTCCTTTCATGTAGAGCCAAGATCAGAAGGGAAGTGAGGAGAATGAAAAGAGACTACTATGAGATTTTGGGCATTGACAAACATGCGGATGCGCAGGCAATCAAAAAAGCATTCAGAAAGCTGGCAAAAAAATACCATCCGGACAGCAATGAAGGGAATGCACAGGCCGCAGAACGTTTTAAGGAAGTTAATGAGGCTTATGACGTACTGGGAGATGAGGAAAAGAGGAAACTGTATGACCGGTTTGGTCACGCTGCTTTTGACGCAAGCGCAGGGGAATATCAAGGCGCCCGTGACAGTGGCTTCCAGGGAGGATTTCAGGGCGGCTTCCGGAATGGTTTTCAGGGTGGTTTCCAAAATGGGTTCCAGGGCGGTTTCCAGAATGGTTTCCGGAGCGGCTCTTACACCAGGCCGGGGGGAGGCTTTCAGGAGTATCATTTTGAGGGCGGGGAGGACATGGACGATATTCTAAAAAGCCTGTTTGGCCATGATTCTAACAGGAAAGGTTCAGATCTGAAGGCTGAGATAGAGATCAGTTTTGATAAAGCTGCTTTTGGCGGCAAGGAGCGCGTTCAGCTGCAGGGCAGCGGGCTGGAAATGACAGTCCTGGAAGTCAATATCCCGGCAGGCATTGCATCCGGGAAAACCATACGCCTAAAGGGCAGGGGGAATCCGGGAACACAAGGCGCAGAGCCAGGGGACCTGCTGCTCACGGTCAGGGTAAAAGACAAACCGGGATTTCGCAGGGAAGGCCAGGATGTGTACACCACGGTCAGGATCCCATTTACCACAGCGGTCCTGGGAGGTGAGGCAACCATTCCCACTCTTTATGGGGATGTTGTATGCAAGATAAAAGAAGGTACCCAGCCGGGCAGCAAGATCCGGTTAAAAGGAAAGGGGATCGTGTCCATGGGGAATCCGTCTGTTTACGGCGACCAGTACGTGACCGTGGAGATCCGGGCGCCGAAAAAACTGACAGAGGAAGCCAAACAAAAATTAAGGGAACTTTCCGGCATATTGGCGGCCTGAGCGAAACAAATCGGAGTTCTCCTCCATGATGATAAAAATTATCGCTGGAAATACTTGCCACACGGGGTTTGCCCATGCTAACATGGGGCTGCTTTTATCGTGTGGCAATTTTTATTGTATGGCTTCTATTATATGGCTTTTGATTGAACGGCTTTATTGTTATGGCCTTGTTTACCCATGGAGGAGAGGATATGGAAATCAAGCAATTGGAATACTTTGTGGCAGCAGTGGATCACGGCAGCCTGAACCGGGCCGCAGAGCAGCTCTACACCACGCAGCCCAATGTCAGCAGGGTTATTCACTGCCTGGAGCGGGAACTGAAGACCAGCTTGCTGGTCAGGAGCAACAAGGGGATCCGTATGACGGAGCAGGGGGAAATGCTTTACAGGAATGCCGTACATATTCTGAGGCATTCCCATATCATACGGTCCCTGGCAGCCAGCCAGGGGGCTGCCAAGTTCGGAGTGTCCGGGTACCAGAGCAGCCTTTTGACAAAGCTGCTGGTGGAATTGTATAAAGGAAACGGGGAAAGGTCCGAACTTCATTATGAGTACCGGGAGGGCACGGTGGAGGAGATCACGGATGATGTGGCAAACCATATTTCCGAGATTGGGATCGTATACCTGGCAAATGCACAGATGCAGTGTTTCCGGCATATTATCGGGCATAAAAAGCTGGAATTTTTTCCGCTGGACAACAGGGGAATCTGTATTTATGTGGGAAAGTACCATCCGCTGTACGAAAGGGAGTCAGTGGATTTTTCCGAATTGCGGGGACTGAAATTTGTGGAGGAGACAGATGACTTTTTTGCAATGGAGCATCACATTGAGAGGGTGAGCGTGGGAGCGGTCATGATAGAGCATATGAACAATGTTTTCTCCACAAACAGTGATTACATGATCAATAACCTGCTGCTGCACACTGATGTCTGCTGTATGGGAGTGGATTTTGTATCAGGGGATTATGGAAAATATGATATCAAAGCACTGAAGGTAAAACATTGCGAACCCTTTTTGTCCATCGGGTACGTGACCCTGGCGGGAAGAAATCTGTCTGATGAAGCAAAACGTTATATCGATGCCCTGAAACAGGCGTTGGACGGAGAGCAGAAATGATGGATATAACAAATCCTGATAACCAACCCCTCTCAATTTGGCATTAGTAAGTCTTGACTAACTATGGTATAGTATCCTCTGAAATCTAATTGAGGAGGAACATGATGAAAAAAAGAATTTGGAGTCTGTGCCTTGCAGGCGTTCTGGCCGCATCTGTTGTCGGCTGCTCGGCATCCGGCTCGGGCACGGCCGGTAAATCGGCTGGGGATGACAAAGCGGAAAGCTCCGTAACAGCCCCGGCGGGCAATGATAAGGAAGGTTCCGGTACCCGGGCAGATGAGGAAGGTTCCGGCGCAGGTAATGAAATGGGAGCAAGGGATGAGTTGGTGTTTGTCAATTACCGGGATATCCGGGATCTGAACCCTCATCTGTATGCGGGTGAAATGTATGCCCAGGAAATGCTTTATGAGACTCTTGTAAATATCACGGAAGACGGCTACGAGCCGTGTCTGGCAGAAAGCTGGGAGATCAGCGGGGACGGCAGGATATATACATTTAAGATCCGCCAGGGAGTGACATTTTCCGATGGACAGGTTTGTGATGCCAATGCCATAAAAGCCAATTTTGACGCCATCATAGAGAACAAGGACCGCCATACATGGCTGGAGATGATGAATCTTCTGGTGGATGTTTCGGCCCCTGATGATGAGACCTTTGTGATTGAACTCTCCCAGCCCTATTACCCCATGCTTACGGAACTGGGCGTTACACGCCCCTTTGCCATGATCTCTCCCAATGCCATGAAAGAGGGAAGCACCAAGGACGGTGTTGACGCTTACATCGGAACAGGACCCTATGTGCTGACGGATTTTGTGACAGATGAGTATGCTGTTTTTGAAGCCAATGAAAATTACTGGGGCCGGCAGCCCCGGATCCGGAAGATCACAGTGAAGGTGATCCCGGACAACCAGACCCGTGTCCTTGCCCTGGAGAAAGGGGAGATCGACCTGATCTTTGGAAAGAACATGATCGATGCGGATGCGGTGAACAAGTACCTGGACAGTGAAGAATTTCAGGTGGCGCTGTCAGACCCCACCTCCACCCGTCAGATCGTGCTGAACACTGCCAACGGGGTTTTGCGGGATAAGGCCGTGCGCCAGGCGCTGCAGCACGCTACAAACCGCCAGGCCATATCCGATGGAGTGTTCTATGGGCTGGAAAAGCCGGCAGACACCCTGTTTGCGTCCACGGTGCCCTACTGTGACATAGACCTCAAACCCTATGGATACGACACGGCTTTGGCAGAGTCCATGCTGGAGGAAGCCGGATGGACCATGGGCAGCGGCGGCCTAAGGGAAAAAGACGGACAGACCATGGCCATGTCCCTTTTGTACAACAGCGACAGTGTGACGGAAAAGACCATTGCCGAGTATCTCCAGTCCGAGTACGGGAAGCTGGGGATCAAGCTGGATATCAAGGGCGAGGAGGAGCAGTCCTACAGGGATAATATGAAGGCCGGTAATTTTGACATGGTATTTAATATCTGCTGGGGAACGCCCTATGACCCTCAGTCCTCCCTGGCAGCCATGAGGCAGCCTGTGTACGGAGACTATGCGGCCCAGCTGGGTCTGGAGGATAAAAAGGAGATCGACCAGGCCATCACCAATATCCTGGTGTCCACGGACGAGGCCAAACGGCAGGAACTCTACACCTTTGTGCTTACAAGGCTTCATGAGGATGCGGTCTATATCCCTCTCACCTATGAGTGCAACAAGGCCATTTCCACTTCGGCCCTTAAGGGAGTCGGATTTACCCAGACCCAGTATGAGGTACCCTTTACCAGCATGTATTTTGAGTAAGGTGATTGTCTGAAGCACATGAGCATGCCTGCCGCGGGATGACCGGGCGGCATGCTTTTTTAGGAAAAGGAGGGTATATGAAAACGTATATTGTTAAGCGGGTCCTATCCGCGGTCCCGCTTCTCGTCTGCATCTCATTTTTATGTTTTGTCTTTATCAATATGATCCCGTCTGACCCGGCAGAGGTTGCCCTGCGGGTGCGCCAGACACCTATCATTTCAGAGGAGGCCATTGAGCAGGTCCGGGAGGAACTTGGGCTGAATGATCCTTATCTGGTGCGGTACGGCCGCTGGGTAATGGACTGTCTGCGCCTGGACTTTGGGGTCAGCTACACCAACCCGTCCAGAACCGTTCTGGGAGAGATTAAAAGATGCCTGCCTGCCACCGCAGTGCTGGCATTTACATCCCTGGTCTTTGTGATCTTACTGAGTCTTCCCATTGGATTTTTCTGCGCTGTTTACAAGAACAGCTGGTTTGACCGGGTAGTGCGGGGGATCGTGTTTATGACCACTGCCATGCCTGCGTATTGGATCGGGCTTTTGCTGATCTGGTTCATCAGCATCAAGCTGGACCTGCTGCCCACCAGCGGAAACGGGGGATGGAAACATCTGATCCTGCCTTCCTTTACCGTATCTCTTACTTACATATCCACGTACATCCGGCTCATACGCAACAACATGCTGGAGAATATGAAGGAGGATTATGTGCTTTATGCCAATGTCAGGGGGCTGCGCCGAAGATCCATCCTGGTGAGACACATCCTGAAAAACTCTCTCCACACCTGTATTGTGGCTATTGGCATGAGTATCCCCCAGCTGATGGCGGGGACCATTGTGGTGGAAAACGTATTTGCCTGGCCGGGTCTTGGCAAGCTATGCATTAATTCCATCTTTAACCGGGATTACCCTGTTATCCAGACATATGTACTTTTGATCGGAACATTGTTTGTGGTATTCAATCTGCTTTTTGACATTATCCAGTGTATCGCGGATCCAAGGCTTAGAAGGGAGGTGTCCTGAGTATGTGGAAAAGGCTGTTCCAAAATAAAATGGCGGTTGTGATGATCGTTATCCTGCTCATGGTGGCGCTGACAGGGATATTTGCCCCCTGGATCGCGCCCAATGATCCTTATGAAAATGATATCCTGAATAAGTTTGCAGGCGGCAGCCGTCAGTTTCCCCTGGGCACAGACCAGTTGGGCCGGTGTATCCTCTCCAGGATGATATATGGAATCCGCCCCACGCTGTTTCTGTCACTGGTGACCATGGTGGGAACCATTGGACTGGGGACCATCATGGGGCTTCTGGCCGGATATTTCCGGGGACCGGTGGAGGAGGTTATCATGCGTGCCGTGGATGTAATGATGTCATTTCCCAGTCAGATCATGGTCTTCGCCGTGGTGGCCCTGCTGGGGATCGATGTCCGCAATGTGATCATGGCCAATGTGCTGATCAAATGGGCCTGGTATGCCCGCATGATACGGACCAATGTAATGAAATACAGAGACAGGAACTTTGTGTTGTATTCCCGGTGCATTGGCAGCGGAGAGACATTTATACTGACCAGGCATTTGCTTCCAAGCATTGCCTCTGAGATGGCGGTTCTGGCTACCCTGGATATCGGCTGGGCCGTCCTGAATATTTCCACCCTGTCCTTTCTGGGGCTGGGGGTGCAGGCGCCCACACCTGAGTGGGGAGCCATGTTAAACGAGGCAAAAAACGTGATGACCACCAATCCGGTGCAGATGATCGCCCCGGGGGTTGCCATTGTGGTGGTGGTTGCCGCATTTAATCTGTTGGGTGATGCCCTCAGGGATGCCCTTGACCCAAAGGAGGTGTTAAGTTGACAGAGCCGGTGTTGTCAGTAAGGAACCTGCATGTGGCGTTTCATTATAAAAAGCGTGTGCAGGAGATTATACGGGGAGTGGATTTTGACGTATATACGGGAAAATGCCTTGGGATCCTGGGAGAATCGGGGAGCGGAAAAAGCATGAGTCTAAAGGCCGTCATGGGGCTTTTGGACCAGAGCTTTTCTGTCCGTGGCGAGGCGGTGTACCAGGGGGAAGACCTGATCCGGACAGGCAGGGAGGGATTAAGACGGATCCGGGGCAGGCGGATCGCCATGATCCTGCAAAATCCCATGACCTGCTTTGATCCTCTGTACCGCATCGGTCATCAGATGGCGGAGACATATGGGGAGCATTTTGAAATGGGGAAAGAAGAGATCCACGCCCGTTCTATTGAGGTCTTACGATCCATGCAGATACGGGGAGCAGAGGAAGTCCTGAAAAAATATCCCCACCAGTTAAGCGGTGGTATGCTTCAGCGCATTATGATCGGGCTTGCCATGTCCATGGAGCCGGATATCCTTATTGCGGATGAACCCACAACCGCTATTGATGCAATTACCCAGTATGAGATCATGAAGGAATTTGTCAGGATAAAAGGGGAAGCCAGGACAGCTATGGTGTTTATCAGCCACGACCTGGGAGTTATAGCGGAGATAGCAGACCAGGTGCTGGTGATGAACCAGGGGAGAGTGGCTGACCGGGGGACATTCCGGGAGATCATGGAACATGCCCAGGATCCCTATACCAGGCTTTTGGTGGAAAAGAAGCGGGCTGTCATGGCCAGGTACAGGGAGGCGCTGGCAGGAAGGAGGATGAATCTGATATGAATATGATCGAGGCAGAGGGCATCAATGTAAGTTTCCGCAGGGAGAACCAGAAAAAGATATTCGGTACGGAGCGTCAGCAGGTGCTGTTTGACGTTTCCTTTCATGTGGAGGAGGGGGAGTGCCTGGGGATTCTTGGCGAGAGCGGAAGCGGAAAGAGCACGCTGGGCCGGGTGCTGTGCGGGCTTTTAAAGCCGGATAAGGGAAGCGTGCACCTGGATGGAAGCCGGTTGTACGGTGGAAAGAAAAATAGGGATAAAACCGTGATGAGTGTGGTTTTTCAGGACTACACCACATCGGCCAATCCAAGATTCAGAGTCAGGGATCTGATCGCTGAATCCCTGACAGTCAGGGAAAAGAAAGAGAAAATCAAGATGGATATGGAAAGAGAGCTGGAACATCTTCTGGACCTGGTGGGGCTGGACCTGGGGTACAGGGACCGTTTTCCCCATGAACTCAGCGGAGGCCAGCTGCAGAGAGTCTGCATTGCAAGGGCCATTGCCGTGAACCCCAGAATCATTCTTTTTGACGAGGCCATCAGTTCCCTGGACGCCCACACCCAGGTCCAGGTCATGGACCTGTTAAAGGAGATCCAGCGAAAGCGGAACTTAACCTATGTGTTTATCACCCATGATCTGACTTCTGTCACCTATATTTGCCACAACGTGCTGTTTCTGTATCAGGGAAGGGTGGCTGAGGTCCGGGAAGTGGACTGCATCTCCCAGGTGGAGCATCCTTATGCCAAAAAACTGCTGAACTCCATTGTGGAGTTTGATGACAGGGGGATCATTTCCAGGGAAGAAGAGGAACGCCGCATATGGGAAAAAGCAGTCTGACACTGACACACAGGGAATATCTGGCAGTGGCCATTCCCTTTATGATCTCCACTGTAACGCAGCCCCTGCTGGGAGCAGTGGACACGGCAGTTATCGGCATGATGGGGGATGCTCCGGCCATTGCAGGGGTATCTCTGGGCGCAAACCTGTTTAATACCCTGTACTGGCTCTTTGGCTTTTTGAGAGTCAGCACCACAGGCCACAGCGCCCAGGTTCAGGGTACAGGGGATGACGGGGAGAAAAAACGCACCTTTTTCCTGCCTCTTTTCTCTGCGCTCTTGATCTCCGCGGCCTTCCTGGTGTTCCAGGAACCCATCATCCGTGGATATCTGTGGATGACCGGACCGGAGGCAGCTGTGGCAGGGTATGTGCAGGGGTATTTCAGGATCCTGGTTTGGGGAGCGCCCTTTGTCATGTCCAATTATGTGATGCTGGGATGGCTCATGGGTCAAAGCCGTGTGAAGGCTTCCCTGTTTATGCAGATCAGCGGAAACATTGTAAATATGGCACTGGATTACTGGTTTGTATGTATCCTGGGAAAAGGGATCACGGGGGTTGCCGCCGCCACCCTCATATCCCAGGTTTATACCTGCTCTTGCGGCGTGCTTTGCATGTGCCGGTATGGGAAGTTTGGAACCGTAAATATCCGCGGACTTTGGGACCGCCGGGGTGTGAGAGGCATGGTACAGGAAAACAGGGACCTGCTCTTTCGCACCATCTGCCTGGTAATACACAATAATGTATTTGCAGCCCTGGGAGCCAGACTGGGTACGGACATCCTGGCAGTTAACGCTATCCTGCTTCAGATCACTTCCATACAGGCGTACCTGTTTGAGGGGCTTGCCAATGGTTCCAGCGTATTTGCGGGAAGGGCGGTCGGGCAGCGGTCACAGTCCCTGTTCAGGGAGATCCTGAAGAAGACATGGCAGTGGGGCTGGCTGGCGGCAGCGGCGATGAGCGGAGCATGCTTTGTGCTGGGCAGCCGCATGTTTATGGTATTTACAGATATACCCCACATACTGGAACTGGCGCGTAAGTACGGGATATACTGTTTACTCTACCCTCCGGTGGCAGCGGCGGGCCTGGCAGTTTACGGGGTATATACGGGCAGCAGTGTAACCAGAACGATATTTCTGTCCACACTGTGGTCACTGCTTTTGTGCCTGCCGGTATGCTGGCTGGGAGTATATGCCTGGGGCAATGACGGGCTGTGGATCGGGTACTTGACCTTTTATGGGGGCAGAAGCCTGGGGCTGGCAGCTTACAGACACAGTCTGTGGATGAAAGTGTGTTCCCGGAGTCTTCCAGGGACCCATCTTTGCGGCTGATTTCCCGCCAGCGCACACAAATTTATACACGGAAATAAAGAGGAGTACTGTTTGATGGAAAAAAGAAATGTGAGACAGGAAGGTAAGGCAGGACAGGAGACGGATGGGAGACAGGAAATAAAATCCATACAGGTTGGGACATACCGGGCCGTGTCCGGCGAAAAGAAAAACATTTGGCTGGAAGTGGAGGACAGTGATATAAAACTCCCCATCACCGTGATCTGCGGCAGGGAGGAGGGCGCGACCGTACTCATATCCGCCGGAGTCCACGGGGCCGAATATATCGGCATCCAGACCGTAATGGAGCTGTCCCGTGAGCTGGACCCGGAGCTGGTCCATGGAAATGTGATCTGCCTTTTGATTGCCAATCCTTCGGCAGCCAGGACATTTACCAGATTTGTGGTGCCTGAGGACGGGAAGAACCTGAACCGGGTCTTTCCGGGAAAAAAGGATGGGACACTTTCGGAGAAGATCGCCTATGCCATGGTGCATGAACTCCAAAGCTTGGCGGATTACTGCATCGATGTCCATGGAGGCGATACCAGCGAGGAGGTGATGCCTTTTGTGTATTATACGGGAGCTGCCCGGGAGGAAGTGTGCCGGGCATCGGAGGCCATGGCCATGGCAACGGATACTGCTGTCCGAGCCAGATCAGGTGCCGCCACAGGCGCCTACAGCTGCGCCTGCATCCACGGTATCCCCTCGGTTCTCATGGAGAGGGGCGGAGGAGGGATATTTACAAATAAGGAGGTGGAACTCTATAAACAGGATATCCGCAATATCCTAATCCGCCTCCGGGTGCTGGAGGGCAGGGAGATACACACGATGACCCAGGAACGGGTCAGACGTGCGACCTACATTGAAGCTGAAACACAGGGGTTCTGGTATCCGGCGCTGGCGGCGGGGGACCGTTTTAAGAAAGGTGCCCTGCTGGGACAGGTGAAGGATGTGTGGGGAAGCCTTCTGGATGAATACAGGGCAGAGTACGATGGGATCGTGCTTTACCAGACCAGGGGGCTTGGAATCGGAGAGGGGGATCCTCTGATCGCCTACGGCATGCCGGAACAGGTCAGCTGATACTTCCCAGGTCCACATCGCATCCCTGGAAATATGTCTCCAGCTTTGCCTTGGATTCCTTCAAAAGCCGGATAATAGACTGCAGCTTGTCCTCGGAATAGCGGAAGGTTGGGATGCACACGCTCAGGGCGGCAATGACCTGGCCGTTGCTGCACAGGGGAATGCCTGCGCAGTTTAAAAGGGGCATACATTCCTCGTGTTCCAGGGCATATCCCCGGTTTCTGGTTTGCTCCAGCTCCCGGAACAGTTCCTCCCAATCCGTGATGGTGTTTTTTGTAAAGGCAGTGAGCCCATCCGGATACAGGGCCCGGATCTCATCCTTCGTCTTCTGGGCAAGGAGGGCCCGGCCAATGGCGGTGCAGTACAGGGGAATCTGCTTTCCCACATAGGAGACAAGCCTAAGAGGTTCCGCGGAATCTTCTTTTGCAATATAGAGCAGATTGCTGCGCACCTGGATTCCCAGCTGGCAGGTTTCATTGCTTTGGGAAACAATATATTTCATTTCGCTCTGGATAAATTCCAGGGCGTTTTTTGTATTGGTGTAGGAGGAACCCACAGAGTAAGCTGCGATTCCCATACAGTACCTGGATGTGTCCTTATGCTGGTAGATGAATTTCCTGGATGTCATGGTGTGCACAAGGGGCATGATACTGCTTTTGGGTGCGTTAAGCGCCCTGGACAGCTGGGTCAGGGTCATTCCGTCAGGATTAGTGGAAAGCAGTTCCAGGATGTCCAGGACGCGTTCCGTGGGTCTGTGCTGGTTTGATGGCATATGATCTCTCCCTTAAGTGTGTAAATGATCGGATCCGCCTTGGCGGATGGGGGCGGTTGGTAAAGGCTTCCGCCATGTCCCCCCGGCATGATATTGCTGTCCTTCATACCCATGGAATGATTCTGATGGGCGTCCGGTATATCCGCCGGAGATGCTTGACGATCGAAACAGTCAGCCTATAAAGGCGCTTTAAATAATATTATAGCAGAAATCGTGCAGGTCTGTCACGAAAATGTGTATGCAAGCCAGGATATACGCTGTAAGCCCAGACGTACGCCGCAAGCCAGGTACCTGCTGCCGGTCCTAAGGATTTCCCACGCGGCTCAAGAAACTCCACAAAGAATTGCAGAAACCATTTTGCACATCATCTACAAATGAAAAAGAAAATTTTATTCAGTTCTCAAAAAGTCTTATTTAGTATCCCGGCGGAATTGACAAGAAGGCATGGAAATGATATCGTATCATTATAATGTACGTTATATCAAACTGAGTATGTATATACGTACCGAAGACACTGTAATAAAAACACCAAGCAAACCGCTTATGAACATTTATGACCCAGGCCAATTGCCTGCAAAGAGGAGGAAAGAAATGTATAAGATCATAACACCTGTAGTAACTGTATTGGACCAGCATGAAAAGCCGGATCACGAGGCCAACAAGAAGGTGATCGATTTTCTTGTAAACGGAGGTGTGGACGGCATTCTGGTGCTGGGTTCCACGGGTGAATTTACAGGGATGGACAGACAGGAAAAAAGTGATTTTTTCCGCTTTTACGCGGAGTACACCGCAGGACGCGTAGAGCTGTATGCGGGGACAGGAAGCATGAATTTCCAGGACACGGTGGCCCTTTCCAACGAAGTCTGTGACATGGGGTATGCGGGGCCTATGGTAATCGGCCCATACTACTACGGGATGGACCAGGAAAAACTATTTATCTACTATGATACCCTGGCAAAGTCGGTGAAGGGCAGCCTTTACATATATAATTATCCGGCCAGGACAGGATATTCCATTGCCCCTTCCACCGTGGCAAGGCTGCTTGAGGCCAATCCCAATATTGCCGGGCTCAAGGATTCCGTGTCGGAGCCCAACCACACCAATCTCATCTGCCTGGCTGCAAGGGGGCATTCCTTTGACACATATTCTGGTTTTGACGACCAGTACCTGTATAACATCACCTCCGGAGGAAACGGGTGCATTGGGGGCCTGTCAAACCTGGTGCCGGAGATTTGGAGCGCGCTGGTGAAGGCTACCAATGATAAGGATTTCCGCCGGTCCATGGAACTGTCCGGGCTGATCCATGAACTGATGCCTTTATATGATCTGGATTCCAACTTTTCCCTGCTATTTAAGAAGGTGATGAACCACAGGGGACTGGGGATCGCGGACAGGGCTATTTTCCCCTACAATCAGATGGGGGATGAGACCTTCCAAAGAGCCGTAAAACTGGTAGACCAGGTGCTGGAAAAGTTTAAGGCCCTGAACAGCCGTCAGGGACAGTACAGTTAATAAGTGCAGTATGAACCATCTTGTTTTATACCCCCTGGCATGATAAAATAAAAAAGGCGTCCGCGGTTGGACGGCGTTTCAGGCAAGGGGGTTTTGACATGGTAGACAATAATAAGACCATATTATTCGAGCAGACACCGGTACCAAAAGCAGTGATGCAGCTGGCGGTGCCCACGATCCTCAGTTCGCTGGTCATGGTGATCTATAATCTGGCAGATACATATTTTGTAGGTATGATGAATAACCCGGTGCAGAACGCGGCTGTTACGCTGGCTGCACCGGTTTTGCTGGCTTTTAATGCGGTGAACAACCTGTTTGGAGTGGGAAGTTCCAGTATGATGAGCAGGGCGCTGGGCAGGAAGGATTATGAGGCGGTCCGAAGAAGTTCGGCCTTTGGGTTTTACTGCGCCCTGTTCAGCGGCATTCTGTTTTCCCTTCTGTGCACCGTATTCCTCCATCCCCTGCTGGTGCTTCTGGGGGCGGACGCCAACACCATGGAAGCCACTTTGGGATACCTGAAGTGGACTGTTCTCTTCGGGGCAGCCCCTGCCATTCTCAACGTGGTCATGGCCTACATGGTACGCTCTGAGGGATCGGCCCTCCACGCCAGCATTGGAACCATGAGCGGCTGCTTTCTCAACATTATCCTGGACCCTGTTTTTATCCTTCCATGGGGGCTGGACATGGGGGCGGCAGGAGCAGGACTGGCCACCTTTTTGTCCAACTGCGTTGCCTGCATTTACTTTTTTGTACTATTGTATGTCAGGCGAAAGAATACCTTTGTGTGTATCCTGCCTAAGAAATTTTCCATGCAAAAGGCCGTTGTGCTGGGCGTGTGCGGCGTGGGCATCCCCGCTGCCATCCAGAACCTTCTCAACGTGACCGGGATGACCATACTGAACAATTTCACTTCATCTTACGGTGCCCAGGCAGTGGCGGCCATGGGCATTTCCCAGAAGATCAATATGGTGCCCATGCAGGTGGCCATGGGATTCTCCCAGGGAATCATGCCCCTGATCAGCTACAGCTATGCCAGCGGGAACCATAAGCGCATGAAGGAGACCGTGATCTTTGCCGTCAGGACCCTGCTTCCCTTCCTGATCGTGGTATCTCTGGGATATTATTTTGGCGCAGGCACCCTGATACGGTCCTTTATGAACAATGAGAGCATTATTGCGTACGGCACACGGTTTTTGCGGGGCTTTTGTCTGGGACTGTCCTTTCTGTGCATGGATTTCCTTGCCGTGGGCGTGTTCCAGGCCGTGGGCATGGGGCGGGCCGCCCTCAGCTTTGCCATCCTGCGAAAGATCGTATTAGAGATACCGGCCCTCTATGTGCTGAACCGGCTGTTTCCCCTGTACGGCCTTGCCTATGCGCAGTTTACAGCGGAATTTGTACTGGCTATTGCTGCCGTATTCATGCTGTGCCGCATTTTCAGGAAAATGCAGAGGGATGACCGGACCGCATCTGAGGGAGCGTCTGGACAAACCTGACGGAATTTGTTATAGTTAGAAAAGAAAAAAGGCCGGCCTTATCCGGCCGTTGATAAAAGGAGAATAGTAAGATGGCAAATCCAGTAGTTACCATTACCATGGACAATGGGGATGTGATGAAGGCTGAGTTATATCCGCAGATCGCACCCAATACAGTTAACAACTTCATCAGCCTTGTAAACAAGGGCTTTTATGACGGGAAGATCTTCCACCGTGTAATCAGCGGATTCATGATCCAGGGCGGATGCCCCAACGGAAACGGTATGGGCGGTCCGGGCTACTCTATCAAGGGAGAGTTTTCGCAGAATGGTTTTAAGAATGATTTAAAGCACACGGCAGGCGTTCTTTCCATGGCCAGATCCATGATGCCGGACTCTGCCGGCTCCCAGTTCTTTATCATGCATGCCACTTCCCCGCATCTGGACGGTGCCTATGCCGGATTTGGAAAGGTGACAGAGGGTATGGATGTTGTGAACAAGATCGCGGATGTGCAGACGGATTATAATGACCGTCCCATGAAGGAGCAGAAGATCAAGTCCATGACAGTGGAAACCTTTGGGGAGACATATCCGGAACCGGAGACAGTGTAAGCAACAGTAAAAGGCAGGCCGTGTATGGTAATCGAATATAGGATCCAACTGGATGGAGTATCCCATCCGGTGATTATATCTGATGAGCCTGAGGCCCTTCTGGCAGCGCAAGCAGCCGGGAGGGCCATTATTGGCGTTCAGGGAGATGGAAATAAATGGTATTTAAAGGGCGTTTCCTATGTTATTCCCGGGTTTGAGGATGCCAGCCGGGAACTGGCACAGCTGGTGCTGCGCCGGCATCTGGGGTTGCCCTGGCTCATTGCCTCCACAGGAAGGCTGGTCATACGGGAGTTTGTGGAGGAGGATGCGGATCATATACCTGAGGAGGAGTACGGTGCCCAGGAGGGCGTGTTCCGTTCCCGGGAGCTTCTGGCCCTATACATAGACAGGCAGTATGGATTTTACGAATACGGGACCTGGGCCCTGACGGAGAAAGAGACGGATGTGCTGGTGGGAATGGCCGGGGTCTCCAATCCCAGGCTTCCGGAGGAGATGGAGGAGCTTTTATACCAAAACGATCCGGACCGGACCGTGCCGTGGCTGGAGCTGGGATATCACATTTTCCGGCCGTACAGGCGCCGGGGGTATGGGGCCGAGGCTGTTTCCGCCATCATGGACTATGCCCATGAGGTGCTGGATGTCAGGCTGTGCGCCCTGATCGATGAAAAAAACCAGGCGAGCCGCGCGATGGCGGAACGCCTGGGAATGGAATGTATCAGAGAAACCCGCATTCTGCCCCCAATCAGGGAAGCAGATAACCGATCACCAACCGGGGATGCAGGTACCCAACCACCGGTCAGGGAAACAGGTACCCGACCATCACAAGGGCAGCTTCTTTATGCGGAGCGCTGGATATCACCGCCAGATAGGGAGGATCCATAAGGATCCCGGTTTCCTGGGCAAAGGCGGTATCCTCCAGGGAAATGGCAAAGGGCTGTAAGCTGCCCTGTTCATCATTGGCACGGTATATATGGTCCTTCACCTTGTGGTAAAGTTCGGGAGGCAGATACTCCTCCAGGTTCTGATATGCATTGATGGAGGCATAGTGGTCAATGGAGGCCTGGTCCCCTATGACCACATCCAGTGACCTGCTGGCCACCAGTGCGGATATCTTGGCAAGAGTTGCATAATCGTACTGGGACATGCTGTCTTCACTAAAGCTTGCAGACAGGCCTTCGTTGAATTCGATCAGGTCCTTGCTGCCGCATCCAAGGGCCTCCTTAAGCCCTGCCTCCAGACCGGCGGTGGAACTGGTGGTTCCCGCCCTATCATTGATGACGGCTATGGACAGCCGGGTGGTAAAAGTCTGGCGGTAGATCATGGTGCCCACGGTCCACAGGGCGCCGGCTGCCAGTATCAGGGCCAGGATGTGGAATTTATAATATTCCCATACATACCATGCCCTGTCCTTCCAGGACATGTTCTTTAACTTTTGTTTCTCAGCCTCAGCTTCTTTTCTTACGGACATAGAAATGCTGTTCCTTCCATTTTATGTATTGTTCATATGGTATTTCCTGTTAGTATACCATAGAATGGGAAAAGGGGCACATTAAAAATTTATGAAAATGATTGATATATGGCGCAGGGGGGTAGGGCATGTTATAACTCTTTGCATTTTCTGTTTAATATGATAGAATAGTTCTGAAGTGTGTTTGAAAATCTATTTACAGAAAGAAGAGGACGGTATATGTTGCAAGGTTTATTCAATTATGACAATCCGGTGTGGAGGTTCATAGGCAAGCTGGGAGATCTGATCCTCCTCAACATCCTGTGGATCATTTGCTCCATCCCTGTGTTCACCATTGGCGCTTCCACCACGGCCGTATATTATGTAACCCTGAAACTGGCAAGGGATGAGGATGATTCCACCATCCGTTCCTTTTTCCGGTCCTTTAAGAATAATTTTAAGCAGGCAACTGCCATCTGGCTCATCCTGCTGGCGGCAGGACTGGTGCTGTCGGTGGACTTCTGGTTTTTTATCAGCGGACAGATGGCCCTTGGAGGTATATTAAAGACAGTTCTCACCGCTGTGTCAGGGGGAATGCTTTTAATCTACATGTTTATCCTCACCTACGTATTCCCACTGCAGGCCAGGTTCTATAACCCGGTAAAGCGGACCATCATGAACGCGTTCTTTATGTCGGTGCGGCATCTGCTGCAGACCATTGGCATCCTTGTCATTGATGCGGGCATGGTGGCCGCCTCCTATTTCAGCCTGTTTTACCTGCCCCAGGCTTCCATGCTCCTGATGCTTTTTGGAATGCCGCTGATTGCGTTTGTCAATTCTTACTTTTTTACCATGATCTTTAAGAAGTACATTCCCAAGGAAGATGAGGACAAGGTACATTCTGATTCCACGCCCATGCTGGGTGAGGAGGATGAGGCCATGAAAAAGGCAATTGAAAATTTAAAGAGCAGATAATCTCCGGCCGGCAGAAAAAAATCTGCCGGTTTTTTCATTTTTAACTTGAAAAAAACCTGAAAGTATTGTATACAATATAATGTATTATAAAAACAGAAATACAAACAATTTGTAACAGTTCAGAACAGAGGGAAAATGAATGTCCTGAACAGTGTCAGCAATTTACATATAGAGGAGCGCAGGTATGATTACACATTTACGCTTAAAAGCATATGGAAAGATCAATTTGGCCCTGGATGTGCTGGGCAGGCGCCAGGACGGATACCACGAAGTGCGGATGATCATGCAGACCGTTGGGCTTCATGACCGCATTGACCTGTACCGGACCAGCGAGCCGGGCATACGGATTGAGACCAACCTGTTCTATTTGCCTACCAATGAGCAGAATCTGGCTTACAGGGCTGCAAAGCTTCTGATGGATGAGTTCCATATCAGGCAGGGGGTTGCCATTCATCTGCGCAAGTTCATTCCCGTGTCCGCGGGCATGGCAGGCGGAAGCACGGACGCTGCCTCGGTGCTGTTTGGCGTGAACAAGATGTTCGGGCTTGGCCTTACCACCAGGGATCTGATGGAGAGAGGCGTGACGCTGGGGGCTGACATCCCGTACTGCCTGATGCGGGGAACCGCTCTTTCCGAGGGGATCGGTGAAAAGCTCTCCGAGCTGCCTCCCATGCCACAGTGCCAGGTGCTCATAGCAAAACCGGGTATCAGCGTTTCCACCAAGACCGTGTACGAGAGACTGGATGCCATGGAGCTGGCCCCGGAAGACCACCCGGATATAGACGGAATGGTGGATGCGATCCGCCGCCGGGACCTGATGGAGGTGGCCGGTAAATTCGGCAATGTGTTGGAACTGGTAACCGGGGAAACGTATCCGGTGATTGCAAAGATCGAACAGGTGATGCGGGATTACGGGGCGGTAAACGCCATGATGAGCGGCAGCGGTCCCACCGTATTCGGGCTTTTTACCAATCCAAGAGCGGCCCAGTCAGCTTATGAGGCGCTTCGGTTTGGGCAGGCTTCAGAGCTTGCAAGGCAGGTCTACCTGACTAACTTTTTTAATGTGAGAAGAAATCAGTAATAGAATATATCAGTCATGGCAAATCATGGAGGAAAGGGGTTTGATACAATGGAAAATAATTTTAAGGTTAACATGAACGAGTACCTGCCGCTGAGGGATGTTGTATTTAATACATTAAGGCAGGCTATATTAAAGGGGGAGCTGGCTCCGGGAGAGCGTCTCATGGAGATCCAGCTGGCGGAAAAGCTGGGGGTCAGCCGAACACCCATCAGGGAGGCCATCCGCAAACTGGAGCTGGAAGGCCTGGTGCTGATGATACCCAGAAAGGGCGCCGAGGTTGCCAAGATATCTGAGCGGAGCCTGAGGGATGTGCTGGAGGTGCGCCGTTCCCTGGAGGAACTGGCCATAGAACTGGCCTGTCAGAGGATGTCCGAGGAAGATATGGATGAGCTGGAGCGGGTCCAGGGAAGCTTCAGGAATGCCATTGCCAGGGGAGAGGCAATGGCTATTGCGGAGACAGATGAGCATTATCATGATGTGATCTACCAGGGGACAGGCAACGACAAGCTGGTTCAGATGCTTAACAATCTTCGGGAACAGATGTACAGATACCGCTTGGAGTACATAAAGGATGAGGATAAGCGCCAGGTCCTTCTGGTGGAGCATGAGCACATTCTGAAGGCCCTGAGAAACCGCAATATCGCGGAGGCCAAGAACGCGGCCAGGGAGCATATTGATAACCAGGAGATCACGGTTTCCCGCAATATCAAGGAGCAGGAAATGGACAGCGCGGCTGTAGGCCGGGGGAGAAGGTAATGGAGGAAGATTTGGACAGGAAAGAAGCATTAAAAGAAGGAACCTTTAAGGAGCGTTATCTGGCAGGGGAGATCCCCTTTGAGGAGATAGACCGGTATATCAGCCGCTGGAACAACAGTGATGATCCCCGCACCCTGGCCCAGTACCTGGGCCTGAATGCAGAGGAAGAGGATGTGTGGATCGATGTGAGCGATGAGGCGCTTCAGGAATTGCTGGACGGACAGAAGGCGCTTTAATATATTTTATTTGGGAATACTTATTGCAGCAGGTCCAGGAAACGGAACCTGACCCGGACCTCCGTTTTTTTACCGTCCTTGTCTTTTTGTGCCAGCAGGGAACGATAGTCATCCTCATCCAGGAGACAGGCCAGGGTCTGTTTGGAGGAATCAGGCACAACCGCGCGGATGGAATCCGTATAACAGAGGGAAGGATAGAGGACACACCACCAGTTGTGTCCTTTTCCGCTGCCTATGGTGATCCTCACAGCGTCATAAGTGCCGCAGGGAAATACCATGTCGCCGTATGCCTTGGTGGGAAAATAGTCCTGTGTGACTTCCAGTGTCACCGGATGGTCGCTGCCCTGGTCCGAAAGCCATTCCTCGGACATGGTTTCGATGCTGGTCTTATTGTTTTCCAACCAGGTTATGAGTTCCTCTTTGCCGGAGCTGTCCGGTACCTGGCTGTGGACATAGTCCAGGACCAGTCCTTTAAGACCCAGCTTAAGAGCCTGATCCTGGGCGCTGTTGCTTTCCGCCAATATATGGAAACGAAGGATTTCCGGGGCGATGCGGGAAGCCAGGGCCTCCTCCCCGGTGGTGCGGCCGGCCAGTGTGATGAGAAATGCGGTTAAAAAACAAAGTGCGGATATGCACAGGCTGATTTTGTATTTCATAATATGTTAAAACCTCCTAAAATCAAAGTTTTTTGATAAATTGGCCCTACTTGCCAAATTAATTTCTGTTTGTAATTATTGCCACATATGATATACTATAATCATGAACCAAGCGCATTTTTTGCGGACTAAAAGGAGACTGACATGAGCAAACTAACAGCTGCAGTTATATTTGGCGGACAGTCATCAGAGCACATTGTGTCCTGTATGTCGGCTGCCAATGTTATAGAGCACATAGACAGAACACGTTACAATGTATTGCTGGTAGGCATCACAGAAGAAGGACATTGGATCAAGGCGGACTCACTGGATGATGTGAAGACTGGTGCCTGGAGAGGAGGTACTGTGACAGCCCTGCTTTCGCCGGATGCTACCAGGAAGTGCATGATCCTGATGGATGGAGATAAGATAGAAGAGGTGAAGCTGGATGTCGTGTTCCCCGTCCTTCACGGGCTGTATGGCGAGGACGGCACCATCCAGGGACTTCTGGAACTGGCCCGGATTCCCTACGTGGGCTGCGGTGTTCTGGCTTCGGCAGTATCCATGGATAAACTGTATACAAAAATCATTGTATCGGACCTGGGAATACGCCAGGCGGAATACGAGGCGGTGTACAGGGAAGAACTGTCTGCCATGGACCAGGTGGCGGAACGGATTGAAAAGCACTTTCCCTATCCCGTGTTCATCAAGCCTTCCAATGCAGGCTCTTCCAGGGGCATCAGCAAGGCTGACAACAGGCGGGAGCTGATGGACGGACTTACAGAGGCGGCCCGCCATGACAGGAAGATACTGGTGGAAGAGACCATTGTGGGACGGGAGATTGAATGCGCTGTGTTCGGAGGAGGCGCCAGTGCGGTGGAAGCCTCAGGAGTGGGAGAGATCCTGGCAGCCGCAGAGTTTTATGACTTTGATGCCAAGTATTTTAACGAGGACTCACGTACCGTGACAGATCCTGAACTCCCGGACGGGGCCGCCCAGCGTGTGCGCAGAGCTGCCATGGATATATTCCGGGCAGTGGACGGATACGGTCTGGCCCGCGTGGATTTCTTTGTAAAGGACGATGGCGAGGTGGTCTTTAACGAGATCAATACCATGCCCGGATTTACAGCCATCAGCATGTACCCCATGCTGTGGGAGGCCAGGGGGATCAGCAAGGACCAGTTGGTGGAAAAGCTGTTGTCCCATGGCATGGAACGCTATGCATAATGGAAACTTTGACGATACTAAGCTCATAAGGACCTCGCTGGGCAGGCGAAATGCGTTTGCACGTAAACGGCTGTAAGACAGGCACAGGTGACGGGCGAGGAAAAGAGGAAGAACTATGACGAAAGATGTGCTGATCACTATCAGCGGTATCCAGATGATGGACGAAGAGGACTCAGACGTCGAGATGATAGTGAGGGGTGATTACTATCAGAAGAATGGAAAGCACTACATCCTCTATGATGAAGTGATGGAAGGCTTTGAGGGCAAGGTGAAGAACGTGATCAAGATATCCCCGGTGGGGATGGATATCATCAAAAAGGGAATCGCCAACACCCATATGCAGTTTGAGAAGAACAAGAAAAACCTGTCCTGCTATACTACCCCCCTGGGGGATATGGTGGTGGGGATCCAGGCAAACAAGATAAAGATCAAGGAACAGCCTGACAGCCTGAAGGTGGATATTGACTACTCCCTGGACATCAACTACGAGCATCTGTCGGACTGCAGCATACGGCTGGATGTCCAGTCATGTGCCGGTTCCTACACACAGATGTCCGCTAATTAAAGTATATGTGCTGATGATGCGGGAATGTGCAGAAATGGTAAGAAGCGGTATGAAGGCAAATGGTATAAAGGCAAATAAAAAAGAAGCGGTTTGGCCGCTTCTTTTTGTTTACTTGTTCTTCCTGAATCTGGCAAAGAACCCCTTCTTCTTGGGAGGAGTCGGGATCGCGCCCCCGCGCACGCTTTTGATCTGGGTGATGTAAATACCGCTGATCACAACCTTGGCCTCTGTCTTGATGGGCAGGGATTCAAACACCCGTCCGTCCGCGATGAGAGTCATGACCTTAGGACCGATCTTAGCCTTGACCACCGGTACCTTTGCCCAACGCATGTACTTTGGCGTCTGGTCAGTCACTGCCTTTGGTAGTCCGGCCTGGGTAATCTTCATCTTCTTCTTGTCAATCACCAGGATGGATACGGTCTGGGCAGCCGCGTCTATGAGCTGCTGCTGCTCCAGCTGACGCTTCTGCAGCCTGTTCCCCAGAAAATAGAGAACAACCAGAACGACCACTGCAATGGCTAAGATTACAAGCAGTACGTGCATAATGGTATCTGCCATAAAGGTATACCTCCAAACTGTAAATATATTGTCATTCCCCCCGTTGGAGCCTGCTTGAAACATCATTGCACCTGTCTGGCTGCTCCTCTTCTCATATCGGATCAGCAGTCTCCGCCCTTGCAAGCGGAGCAGTCAGACAGGCACAAATATTTTTCTGGCATGCTCTGGTACACCTGTTAATTATTCCACAACCCCAGGGGACATTCTTTAATAGTATATCATTTTCACCGGCAAAAAGCAAGTAAAAAATGCTTGACACCTTGACAGGGCTGTGTTATTATGGAGTGTGCACTATTGTGGTGAGGTGGGCTTTTTGCGCCCTTTGGTAAGATGCCCTCCGCCCAATCACAGAGAACGACAGTGATATTTTGTTTTGTTCGGCGCAATGTTACTGCCTCCCGGAGGGATCATCCCCCGCGGCAGCACTGGATTTCAGTGAAGATTGTATCAATAACAAACGGAATAAAAATATTACGAACCAAATTAGAAAACAGGGGTGAAACGTCAATGGAGAAAAGCAGAATACGTCCGGTACCGGCCGGGAAAAGCGTAAGAATGAGCTACTCAAGACAGAAAGAAGTGCTTGAGATGCCAAACCTGATTGAGATTCAAAAAGACTCCTACCAGTGGTTCTTAGCCGAAGGACTCAGGGAAGCTTTTGATGATATCTCTCCGATAGCAGACTTCGCAGGACATTTAAGTCTGGAATTCGTTGACTTTACATTGTGTAAGGATGATATTAAATATACCATCGAAGAGTGTAAAGAACGGGATGCAACTTACGCCGCACCACTAAAGGTAAAGGTAAGACTGTACAATAAAGATAAAGATGAAATGAACGAACACGAGATATTCATGGGCGACCTGCCTTTGATGACAGATACCGGTTCCTTTGTGATCAACGGTGCTGAGCGTGTTATCGTCAGCCAGCTGGTACGTTCCCCTGGTATCTACTACGGTATTGGCCATGATAAGGTAGGTAAGGAACTGTATACCTGTACTGTCATCCCCAACCGTGGTGCATGGCTGGAATATGAGACAGATTCCAATGACGTGTTCTATGTACGTGTAGACAGAACCCGTAAGGTACCAGTGACTGTTCTGATCCGTGCCCTGGGATTCGGTACCAATGCGGAGATTCTGGAGCTCTTTGGTGAAGAGCCTAAGTTATTAGCCAGCTTTGGAAAGGATACATCCGATAATTACCAGGATGGTCTGCTGGAATTATACAAGAAGATTCGTCCCGGTGAGCCATTATCTGTTGACAGTGCGGAAAGTTTGCTTAACAGTATGTTCTTTGATCCCAGAAGATATGATCTGGCCAAAGTGGGAAGATATAAATTTAATAAGAAGCTTTCCTTCAAGTACCGTCTGAACGGACAGGTGCTTGCAGAGGATGTGGTGGATACTTCCACAGGTGAGATCCTGGCAGAGGCCGGAACTAAGCTTAACAAGGATTTTGCCATGCAGATCCAGAATGCCGCTGTTCCTTATGTCTGGGTTGACGGACCTGACAGGAAGCAGAAGGTTTTATCCAACATGATGGTGGAACTCTCCTCCTATGTGCCCTTTGATCCTGAAGAGGTGGGGGTCACGGAATTAGTATACTACCCTGCACTTTCTTCTATTCTGGAAGAAGCTGGCACCGATCCCCAGGAGCTGAAAGAAGCGATCCGCAGGAATATCCATGACCTGATCCCAAAGCATATCACAAAGGAAGATATTCTTGCTTCCATTAACTATAATATGCACCTTGAGCAGCAAGTGGGAAACGCAGATGATATCGACCATTTGGGCAACCGGCGGATCCGCGCCGTGGGCGAACTGCTTCAGAACCAGTACCGCATCGGTCTGTCCCGTATGGAGCGTGTGGTAAGGGAACGTATGACAACCCAGGATATGGACGGTATTACGCCCCAGTCCTTGATCAATATCAAACCCGTGACCGCGGCGGTTAAGGAGTTCTTCGGAAGTTCCCAGCTGTCCCAGTTCATGGATCAGAATAACCCTCTGGCCGAGCTGACCCATAAGCGCCGTCTCTCCGCCCTGGGCCCTGGCGGTCTGTCAAGGGACCGTGCCGGATTTGAGGTGCGAGATGTACACTACACCCATTACGGACGTATGTGCCCCATTGAGACGCCTGAGGGTCCCAACATTGGTCTGATCAACTCACTGGCAACCTATGCAAGGGTGAACCAGTACGGCTTTATCGAAGCGCCTTACCGTGTGGTGGATAAGAGCACGGATCCGAATAACCCCAGGGTTACGGACGAGGTGGTGTACCTGACAGCTGACGAGGAGGATAACTTCGTGGTTGCCCAGGCGAATGAGGCACTGGATGACGAGGGGCATTTTATCCATAATAATGTATCCGGACGTTTCCGTACAGAGACATCCGAGTTCCAGAAAAAGTCCATTGACCTGATGGACGTTTCTCCGAAAATGGTATTCTCCGTGGCTACGGCCATGATTCCTTTCCTGGAGAACGATGATGCTAACCGCGCCCTGATGGGATCCAACATGCAGCGTCAGGCAGTGCCCCTTCTGACCACGGAAGCGCCTGCAGTAGGAACCGGTATTGAGGCAAAGGCAGCTGTTGACTCCGGCGTTTGCGTGGTTGCAAAGAATGCCGGTGTGGTTGAACGTTCCGCATCCAACGAGATCATCATCAAGAGGGATAAGGACGGCAACCGTGATGTATACCATCTGACCAAGTTTAAGAGAAGCAACCAGAGCAACTGCTACAACCAGAAGCCGATCGTTTATAAGAACGACCACGTGGAGGTTGGGGAGGTAATTGCCGATGGCCCATCCACATCCAACGGCGAGATCGCCCTTGGCAAGAACCCGCTGATCGGATTCATGACCTGGGAAGGATACAACTACGAGGATGCGGTTCTTCTCTCTGAGCGTCTGGTCCAGGAAGACGTATATACATCGGTCCACATTGAGGAGTACGAGGCAGAGGCCCGTGACACCAAGCTGGGACCGGAAGAGATCACACGTGATGTTCCCGGCGTGGGCGAGGATGCGTTAAAGGATCTGGATGAGCGCGGTATTATCCGTATCGGCGCTGAGGTGCGCGCAGGAGATATCCTGGTAGGTAAGGTTACTCCCAAGGGAGAGACGGAACTGACCGCTGAGGAAAGGCTGCTTCGTGCCATCTTCGGTGAGAAGGCAAGGGAAGTAAGGGATACTTCCTTAAAGGTGCCCCATGGTGCCTACGGCATCATTGTGGACGCAAAGGTGTTTACAAGGGAGAACGGAGACGAGCTTTCCCCTGGCGTGAACGAAACCGTGAGAATCTATATTGCCCAGAAGCGTAAGATTTCCGTTGGTGATAAGATGGCCGGACGTCACGGCAACAAGGGTGTTGTTTCCCGCGTGCTTCCTGTGGAAGATATGCCATTCCTGCCCAATGGCCGTCCTCTGGACATTGTGCTGAATCCTCTTGGCGTGCCTTCACGTATGAACATCGGACAGGTGCTGGAGATCCACTTAAGCCTTGCTGCCAAGGCATTGGGCTTTAACGTGTCCACGCCTATCTTTGACGGAGCAAACGAGAATGATATTCAGGATACCCTGGAGCTTTCCAGCGATTATGTAAATATGACATGGGAAGACTTTGAGGCAAAATATAAAGACCTTATTAAACCCGAGGTTATGGACTACCTTGGCTCCCATCTGGAGCACCGCGAACTGTGGAAGGGTGTCCCCATCAGCCGGGATGGTAAAGTGCGCCTGCGCGATGGACGTACCGGCGAGTTCTTTGACGGAGCCGTTACCATCGGACACATGCATTATCTGAAACTGCACCATCTGGTTGATGATAAGATCCATGCCCGTTCAACCGGCCCATACTCCCTGGTAACACAGCAGCCACTGGGCGGCAAAGCACAGTTCGGCGGACAGCGTTTCGGAGAGATGGAGGTTTGGGCTCTGGAGGCATATGGCGCTTCCTACACCCTGCAGGAGATCATGACTGTGAAGTCGGATGACGTGGTAGGCCGTGTGAAGACCTATGAAGCCATTATTAAGGGCGAGAACATCCCTGAACCGGGCGTGCCTGAGTCCTTTAAGGTTCTCCTTAAGGAAATGCAGTCCCTTGGACTGGATGTTCAGGTTCTGCGCGATGACGGCACGGAAGTTGAGATGGCCGAGAATATCGATTACGGCGATACAGAGCTTCGCGCCATGCTGGAAGGCGACCGCCGTTTTGCACCTTCAGAGGAGCCTTATGCTGAATTGGGCTACCAGGAACAGGAGTTCAAGAACAACGAACTGGTGACTGTGGACGAAGAAGAGGCAGCCGATGATTATATCGAGGAGGCAGATGATGAGGAGATCTTCCTGGATGATTCTGCTGACGATGAAGACGAAGAATAGAAGGGAGTAAATGCTCATGCCAGAAACTAATGAAACTTATCATCCAATGACATTTGATGCCATTAAGATTGGTCTGGCCTCCCCTGATAAGATCCTGGAGTGGTCCCACGGCGAGGTCAAAAAGCCGGAGACCATTAACTACAGAACGTTAAAGCCGGAGAAAGACGGCCTGTTCTGTGAGAGGATCTTCGGGCCTAGTAAGGACTGGGAGTGTCATTGTGGTAAATACAAGAAGATTCGTTATAAAGGTGTTATCTGCGACCGATGCGGCGTGGAAGTGACAAAGGCAAGTGTCCGTAGAGAGCGCATGGGCCACATCAAGCTGGCCGCTCCCGTATCCCATATCTGGTATTTTAAGGGAATTCCCAGCCGTATGGGCCTGATCCTGGACATCTCCCCCAGAACACTGGAGAAGGTGCTGTATTTTGCCTCCTATATTGTATTGGATGCCGGTTCCACCAGCCTGCAGTATAAGCAGGTACTGTCTGAGAAGGAGTACCGGGAAGAGGTGGAGAAGTACGGCGGCACCGGCGGTTTCCGTGTGGGAATGGGCGCTGAGGCCGTGCAGGAACTGTTAAGGAGCATTAACCTGGAAAAGGATTCTCTGGACCTGCGCAAGGCCCTGGCGGATTCCACGGGCCAGAAGCGTGCAAGGATCATCAAGAGGCTGGAAGTGGTGGAGGCATTCTTAAACTCCGGCAACCGTCCCGAGTGGATGATCATGGATGTGATCCCTGTGATCCCGCCTGATATCCGTCCCATGGTACAGCTGGACGGCGGACGTTTTGCCACCTCTGACCTTAACGACTTATACAGAAGGATCATCAACAGGAACAACCGTCTTGCAAGACTGCTGGAACTGGGCGCTCCGGATATCATTGTCCGCAACGAGAAGCGTATGCTCCAGGAGGCTGTGGATGCCCTGATCGACAACGGCCGCCGCGGCAGACCTGTTACCGGCCCGGGCAACCGTGCACTCAAGTCCCTTTCCGATATGTTAAAGGGTAAGCAGGGACGTTTCCGCCAGAACCTTCTGGGCAAGCGTGTTGACTACTCCGGACGTTCTGTTATCGTAGTAGGACCTGAACTGAAGATCTACCAGTGCGGTCTTCCCAAGGAGATGGCTATCGAGCTGTTTAAGCCCTTTGTTATGAAGGAGCTGGTTTCCAACGGAACCGCCCACAATATAAAGAACGCCAAGAAGATGGTGGAGAGACTGCAGTCAGAAGTATGGGATGTGCTGGAGGATGTTATCAAAGAGCACCCTGTTATGCTGAACCGTGCCCCTACGCTCCATAGACTGGGAATCCAGGCATTTGAGCCGATTCTGGTAGAGGGCAAGGCGATCAAGCTTCATCCTCTTGTGTGTACTGCGTTTAACGCCGACTTTGACGGCGACCAGATGGCTGTCCATCTGCCGTTGTCCGTAGAGGCACAGGCAGAATGCCGCTTCCTGCTCTTAAGCCCTAACAACCTGTTAAAGCCTTCAGACGGCGGCCCTGTTGCCGTTCCTTCACAGGATATGGTACTCGGTATCTACTATCTGACCCAGGAGCGTCCCGGCGCAAAGGGTGAGGGCATGGTTTTCAAGAGCGTCAATGAGGCGATCCTGGCTTATGAGAACCAGGAGGCAACCCTGCATTCACGCGTCAAGGTAAGGGTCAACAAGACCATGGCGGACGGTACTGTGAAAACCGGTGTGATTGAATCCACCATCGGACGTTTTATTTTCAATGAAATCATTCCTCAGGATCTGGGCTTTGTGGACAGAAGCATCCCGGAGAATGAGTTAAAGCTGGAAGTAGACTTCCATGTGGCCAAGAAGCAGTTGAAGCAGATTCTTGAAAAGGTTATCAATGTCCATGGCGCTACCCAGACAGCCGTGACACTGGACGATATCAAGGCTATCGGTTACAAGTATTCCACCAGGGCAGCCATGACGGTTTCCATTTCCGATATGACCGTGCCTGAGAGCAAGCCGAGGCTGATCGAGGAAGCGCAGGCAACCGTTGACCGTATTGCCAAGAACTACCGCCGCGGACTGATCACCGAGGAGGAGCGCTATAAAGAGGTAATTGAGACCTGGAAAACCACCGATGATCAGCTGACCCATGACCTGCTGACCGGGCTGGATAAGTACAACAACATCTACATGATGGCTGACTCCGGCGCCCGTGGTTCTGATAAGCAGATCAAACAGCTGGCAGGTATGCGTGGACTGATGGCGGATACAACGGGACACACCATCGAGCTTCCCATCAAGTCCAATTTCCGTGAAGGTCTGGACGTACTGGAGTACTTCATCTCCGCCCATGGAGCGCGTAAAGGTCTGTCCGATACGGCTCTGCGTACGGCTGACTCCGGTTACCTGACAAGGCGTCTGGTAGATGTTTCTCAGGATCTGATCATCCGTGAAGTGGACTGCTGTGAGGGCAGGGATATCCCGTTTATGGAGATCAAGGCTTTCATGGACGGCAACGAGATGATCGAGGACTTGGAAGAGAGGATCACAGGACGTTATATTGCTGAGACCATTACGGATCCTGACACAGGAGAGGTTGTGGTCAAGGCTAACCATATGTGTACACCAAAGCGTGCGGCAGCTGTTATGAAGGTGCTGAACAAGACCGGCCGAAAGACAATCAAGATCCGTACAGTCTTAAGCTGTAAGTCCCACGTGGGTGTGTGCGCCAAGTGTTACGGCGCCAACATGGCTACCGGCCAGCCTGTACAGGTGGGCGAGGCAGTCGGAATCATTGCGGCACAGTCCATCGGTGAGCCTGGTACGCAGCTGACCATGCGTACGTTCCATACGGGCGGCGTGGCCGGCGGCGATATCACACAGGGTCTTCCCCGTGTGGAGGAGCTTTTTGAGGCCCGTAAGCCAAAGGGTCTTGCCATCATCACTGAGTTTGGCGGCGTGGTACAGATCAAGGATACCAAGAAGAAGAGGGAGATTACTGTAACGGACAACGAGACAGGAAATTCCAAAACCTATCTGATCCCTTACGGCTCCAGGATCAAGGTGCTGGACGGCCAGGTGCTGGAAGCAGGCGATGAGTTGACGGAAGGCAGTATCAATCCACACGATATCCTGAAGATCAAGGGCGTGCGTGCGGTTCAGGATTATATGCTTCAGGAAGTACAGCGCGTTTACCGTCTCCAGGGCGTGGAGATCAATGATAAGCATATTGAGATGATTGTTCATCAGATGTTAAAGAAGATCAAGATCGAGGAGAGCGGCGACAGCGATGTTCTGCCCGGCGTATCCATGGATGTGCTTGATTATAACGAGATGAACGAAGCATTGATCGCCGATGGCAAGAAACCGGCGGACGGAAGACAGGTAATGCTTGGTATCACCAAGGCATCCCTGGCAACAGATTCCTTCCTTTCAGCAGCATCCTTCCAGGAGACTACCAAGGTTCTGACCGAGGCGGCCATCAACGGAAAGGTGGATCATCTGATCGGATTAAAGGAAAATGTTATCATCGGCAAGCCGATCCCGGCAGGTACGGGCATGAAGCGTTACCGCAATGTGAAGCTGGACACGGATGAGATGCTTTCCGATGAGATTATGCTTTCCGATGAGGATGAGCTGGTCCTGGCCTCTGAGGATGAGAATGAGATGAATCTCACAGAGGACAATGTGGCGGAAGAAGTCCTGGCATTGGATGATATGGCTGATGTGGATGAGGATGAAGAAGTATAAAAGAAATTCCATCGGCTGGCCGCGTGAGATCCAGCGGCAGATTAAGGGATAAAGGGGCTGTGAATAAGTCCCGTATTATAAAAAAGAAGAACGCATTCAGGTATAGACACCTGGAAGCGTTCTTCTTTTGCTTTCCTCCGGCAGGCTGCCGGTATCTTCAGCGGAAAAGCCCCGGCGTTTCCGGCAAGCTTATGTTCCTCTTTCAATGGATCTGCATTAGTCGCTGTATGGGTGGGCCCGCCAATAGGTGACAGCCATCCGTATAAAGTCTTTGGCAGCATTGTTGATATAGTGGTTCCGGGCGTGGACGGCGGCCAGTTCCCAGCTGGCGTCAGGTCCCAGGGAAAAGTAGGAAACATGGCTGTTGGGCAGGGCGTAATATCTGGGGATGATGGAGCAGCACTGGCTGTTTTCAGTCAGCCGGAGCATGGTTCTCATGCTGGTGGATTCAAAGAGAAGATTTGGTTCAAAACCCGACTTTTTAAAAAGCTGGTCAATGACAACACGCATGGTGGAGGATTTTTTGACCAGGGTGAACAGTTCGTTTTTAAAAAGAGACAGGGATATCTCAGGATATTGGTCCGGTTCTGTTTTCTCCTTGTAAGCCAGGGGGTGGGTTTTGGGGATACACAGGTAAAAGGGCTCATAGAAAATAGTTTCGTACACCAGATGCTTATACTTTCTCTCGAAAATGGTCTGGAAGCTGATATCCATTTCCTTGGAATCCATCATTTTAACCTGTGTATCCACATTTGCTTCAATGGGCTGGAAAATAGTTTCCGGATACTTGGCATGGATGATGGGATAAATAGCTGTAAACATCTGTATCCCTCTCTCTGGTGTCAGCCCAATGGTGATGGTGCCAGTCCATTTTTTTGCCATATCCTGGATCTGGTTGTAGGTCTGCTTTTTTATCTGGAGGATCTGCTGGGAGCGTTCCACGTAGAGTTTCCCGATCTCAGTAAGCTCCCAGTGATTCCTTGTGCGGACAAACAGGGGAGCGCCCAGTTCTGTCTCCAATTTCAACAGCTGCTGGTTCAGGGCGGATTGGGTCAGATATAACTCGTCTGCGGCTTTTGAGATGCTTTTATGCTTGGCAATGGTTATGATGTATTCGATCAGTTTGCTTTCTATAACAAAAACCCCCTTCCTCTAAAATTAAAATATGGAAAAAATACACAATGAACTTTAGAAAAACTAAAGAGATATTTATTTTAATTAAGTTGCTTTTCAATATACATATTTATATAATAAAAACATACAAAATGCAAGTGTACTAAATAAAAAAAATCATAAATATGTACAAATCAAAAAAGGAGGAAGTATTTTATGAAAAAGAGAAGGTTAATGCGGACTGTGGCAGCGGCGGTTATGGCTGTAAGCATGCTGGGGGGCTGCGGGGGATCAGGAACGCAGAGCACAACGGGGGCAGGCACCACCGCTGCAAAGGCAGAAGAGGGGAACGCGGCGGATACAACGGCCGCAGATACAGCGGCTGCCGCAGATTCAGCGCCTGCTGTAGAAAAGAACTATAACAGCACCTTTGATGTGGCGGGGGCAGGAGATGTCTCTCTGGATGTGATGATCACCTCCCTTGGGGATTCTGACGGGGGACCCTATTTAAGAGGTGTGATGGATGATTATATGGCCATGTATCCAAACGTCAAGCTGACACCGGTGGAGTGTTCCATGAATGATCTGTATACCACGCTGATCACTCAGGCCACGGCGGGGACCCTTCCTGATATCTTCACCATGACAGAGGCGTATTCCGCTAATTGTCTGGAGATGGGAATGAGCGTCAGCAATATGGACCAGCTTCTGGGTGAGGAATACTTAAATGGCCTCATGCCTGCGGCTGTTGAAAATGCAACAGTGGACGGCACACTGGTTTATATGCCATGGCAGAATAACATTACGGCCATGGTATACAGAAAAGACCTGTTTGAGGAAAAAGGAATTGAGATACCAAAGACATGGGAGCAGTTCCTTGAGGCAGCCAAGGCTCTGACGGAGGATCTGGACGGGGACGGCAAAACCGACCGGTATGGCTGTGCCTTTGCAGGAACCAGAAATGATTCCGCCGAGTCCAGGTTCCAGACATTTGCCCTGACCTACGGCTGTGACTTTGTTACTGACAATGGGGATGGTACCTTTACATCGGGCTTTGAAACACCGGAGTTTAAAAATGCAATGACATCCTTTGTCAATATGGCTGCAAACCAGGGAGTAACACCTCCGGGACTGATCGAGACCGGTTATTCTGAGGCTTACACAATGATAGCGGCTGACCAGGCTTGTATGTTTTTCAGCGCATCCAATGTATTGGGAGGAATTTACAACGCCAATCCTGAGATGCGGGGTAAGATGGGAAGTTTCCCAATGCCAACAGCTGAAGGAGTTGACCCTGTGACTTCATTTTCCAGCGTGGGTATGACGGTCAGCAGCACCTGCAAGAATCCGGAAGTAGCAGCGGATTTCCTGAAATATATGACAAGCGTTGAAAATAGTGTAACCTGGAACGAAGCCACCTGCCGTCTGCCGGTTGTCAATGACGCATTGACGGCGATCTGTGAAAAGGATGAGGCATATGCCGGTTTTGCGGAAGCCTCTGACAGTGCGGTGATCTATCCTGCATTTGCAGGTCTTGCTGAGCTGAGGGATATATGCGGCGAGTGCTGGCAGACCGTTGTTTCAGAAAATGTGTCCATTGATGATGCGGTTGCTGCCGCTGCAGCCAAGGCGGAAGAGGTTGCAACGTCATACAGCAATTAGGAGGTAAGGGTTTGAAAGGAAAATTGCAAGGGATGAGCCGGAATAAGCTTAAGTCGGCGCTGGTTCCATATGGCTTTATCACACCGGCCACACTGACCATAGTTCTGTTGGTCCTATACCCTATCATGTACGGCATTTACATCAGTTTTTTTGATACCAACCTGGTCAATAAATGGAACTTTGTGGGCTTTAAGTATTATATCCAGGCATTGACAGATTCCTCATTCCTGCACAGCCTGTGGAAGACCCTGGTGTTTACAGTGACCGTGGTTGGAGGCCACTTTGTATTGGGATTTATATTCGCATCCTTCCTCAACATGGACATTAAGATGCGCACCCTTTTGAGGGGAATCCTGATACTGCCCTGGCTGTTCCCGGACGTGGTCATTGCGTACCTGTACAAATGGATCCTGAACACCCAGGGAGGGATCCTCAATGAGCTGCTGATGCATTTTAACATTGTATCTGAACCGGTGGGGTGGCTTACCACTTCGGCAACCGCATTTCCCTGTGTGATCCTGGTGAGCATCTGGAAGGGGTATCCCCTTGTTATGGTGCAGATACTGGCGGGAATCCAGACCATCTCAACGGACATGTATGAGGCGGCCAAAATAGATGGTGCCAATGCATGGCAGCGGTTCTGCTATATAACGGTTCCGGCTTTAAAGCCGATCCTGACCACTATCCTGATCCTGGATACGGTGTGGGTGTTTAAGCAGTTTACCATGATCTGGCTCATGACGTCCGGAGGGCCGGGAAGTTCCACCATGGTGTCGGCCATTGAGATTTACAAAAATGCGTTTTCCTACTTCAAATACGGCTTTGCCTCGGCCCAGTCAGTATATATTCTTGTGATATGTTACCTTATAGGAGTTGTTTTCAGGAGGTTGCTGCGCGATGACTAGAACAAATAAGAACAGACTTGTATTGCTGCTGGGGTACGTGGTCCTTATTACAGGCTGCCTTCTGGTGCTGCTCCCATTGTCATGGATGGTGATTACATCCCTTAAATCCATGACGGATATTACCCTTTCCAGGGGCCTGAAGTTGTTTCCGTCAGGCCCCACCCTGGAAAACTTTGTAAATATATGGAAAGAATATCCCATTGCCACATACATTAAAAACAGTGCCATAGCCGTGGGGGGATCCACCATATTCGGCGTTGTATGCGCGGCTCTGTGCGGATACGGACTGTCCCGATATGAATTTAAGGGCAAGGCCCTGCTGCTCAGCTTTCTGCTGGTCACCCAGATGTTTCCGGCAGTGATGAAGATCATTCCCTATTATAAGATCCTGGTTTCCCTGCACTTAAATAACACCCGCACCGGTCTGCTGATCGTGTACGCTTCCTTCAGCATTCCGTTTTGTACCTGGATGATGTACGGATATTTTAAGAGTATCCCCACCGGACTGGATGAGGCCGCAAGGGTGGATGGAAGCAGTGCGTTCCATACATTTTATAGGATTATCATGCCCATTGCCCTTCCCGGGCTGGTGGCAACGGTCATCTATGCGTTTTTACAGAACTGGAACGAGTATATGTTTGCATCCGTGCTAATGTCGGCTGATGAGAAAAAGACGATCACCTACGCGATCAGCACCATGGCTGACGCGTACAAGATCCAGTGGAACTACCTGATGTGCGCTGCCATGATTTCCAGCGTACCCACATTGGCGGTTTTTACAGTTATGCAGAAATACCTGATCGCCGGTATGACGGCAGGTGCAGTTAAGGAGTGATGGTTAGAGGTGCAGTTATGAAAAATGATACATTTCGCAATCCAATTATCAAGGGAGGATACCCGGATCCGTCTGTGTGCAGGGTAGGGGATGATTATTATATGGTTACGTCCTCCTTCTCCTATTTTCCGGGGCTTCCGGTGTTTAAAAGCAGGGATCTGGTGCACTGGGAGCAGATCGGCAACGCTATATCAAGGCCAAGCCAGCTGGACTACAGAAACTGTGACAGTTCAGAAGGTCTGTGGGCAGCCACCATAAGATACCATAAGGGCATGTTTTATATTGTGAATACCCTGGACGTCCAGGGCAGGACTTACCGGTATAATTTTATCCTTACAAGTAAGGATCCTGCCGGGGAGTGGTCCGATGCGGTGATTATCAAAGGCGCGGACGGGATCGACCCATCCCTGTATTTTGATGAGGAGGGAAGGATCTGGTATTGCGGCAACATGATACCTGAAGATCTAAAATACCCCACCCACAAGATGATCTATCTGTGCGAGCTGGACCGGAATACCTTTCAGTTTATTGGCAGACGCCATATCATATATGATGGAAATGTGGATCACAGCCTGTTCATGGAAGCTCCCCACATTTATCATGTCCAGGGCATGTACTATCTGATGACAGCCTGCGGAGGCACGCAGACAAACCACTGCGTAAATATCTGCCGTAGTAAGAGTTTGTTCGGACCCTATGAGCCTTGTCCCAGAAATCCCATTGTTACCAACCGGGGCCTGCGCCTGATCAATGACCTGGGGGTTGCGGTGACAGGACATGGAGATCTGGTTCAGACACAGGAGGGGGAGTGGTATATGCTCCTGCTGGGGATCAGACCCTATGAGCAGGAAATCGATGATTATGAGCGGTACCAGCCAAGGAAATGGATCCGTACCCCTGACCGCAACAGGAATGCGCAGTTTAATCTGGGGCGGGAGGTGTTTATGGTCCCCATTGCCTGGGACTATGACGGGTGGCCTCTGGTGGACAACCATAATGGGATGGTGAACCTGGAGGAGAGAAGGCCGGGCCTTTCCTACAACCGTCCGCCTCTCCACAGCAGGGTGGACAATTTTGAGGATGAATCCCTGGACATGATCTGGTGCATGAGGCGCCCTGTACAAACTCCGTTTCATGATCTGACCCAGCGGCCCGGATATCTGAGAATGGAACTGCTGCCGGTAAAGCTGGAGGATATGGAAACTCCGGCCATGCTTGTGCGGCGGCAGCAGCACTATAATTTTCAGGCAGCGCTCGCCATGGAGTTTGAACCATTGAGGGACGGTGAGGAGGCTGGGATGGTCCTGACCCAGAATGAACGTTTTTCTTTCCTCCTGGTAAAGGAAATCCACAGGGGAAAACCCAGGATCAGCTGTTACCGTGTGGTAAACGGAACCAGGGAGCTGATCGGATGCTCCGAGATTGGTTCAGGCAGAGTCTATCTGTTTGTAGAAGGCAGCGAAGGGCGCTATGATTTTTACTGCGGTTCAAAAGAACGGGACAAAAGGGTGGTGGTCCTGGGCGCTGACGGCTCCATCTTGAGCACTTTGGTGGCCGATGGATATGTGGGCACATACCTGGGAATGTATGCTTCGTCCGGTCACGAAAAGTCAAAGAACCATGCGGATTTTGACTGGTTCAGATATGAGATCATAGAAGATTAGGTATGGGTATGGGCAGACGGCCGGCTGGTGACAGCCGGCTGTTTGCTTTTTCATCCTGCAAAAAGAGGATGAAAAAAACCAAATAAGATGTTATAATAGTAACATCATAAGATTACAATGTTAAACTTTCATACTGTATTGCAGGGGAAGGCGGGTAGAGGCGTGGATTCAGTGATAGATAAGAAAATCAAGGTCCCTTTGCATTACCAGATTTATCTGGATTTGCTCAAGAAGATTCAAAGCGGTCTCCTCAGGCCAGGAGAAAGGATTCCCTCGGAGCCTGAGCTGGAGCGGATTTATGGGGTCAGCCGGGTGACGGTCCGGGGCGCTATAGAGATGCTGGCCCAGGAAGGGCTGGTGGAAAAGAACCGGGGAAAGAAGGGGACGGTTGTCTGTAAGGCAAAGCATGCCTATGACATGAAAAAGCTTACAAGCTTTACGGATGACGTCCGCCTGTACGGGGAGAGGGCCAGCTCCCGGCTCTTGGATTTTCAGGAACTGGTGCCGGAAAAGCGGATCGCACAGCTGTTGGAATTAGAGGAGGGCGAGCCTGTCTTTTATATTGAACGGAAACGGTACCGTCAGGATGTGGCAGTGGGCCTTCACAAATCATACATTAAGATGGTTTCCGGGCTGAAGCTTAGGGAGGAGGAGTTTGGGCCGGATGTGTCCCTCTATGCCATATTGAGGGCCAATGGAATCGTGCCCACCACGGCGTCTGAGGTTCTGGAGGTGAAGACGCCATCGGACCGGACACTGGAGGTGCTGGGACTGAAACCCCAGACAGCTGTGTTTTACAAGGAGCGGGTGACCTATTCAGGGGATAAGAACCCCTTTGAGTATGTTCAGATGTTTTATAATCCAGACTACTATCAATATAAGGTGGAGCTGCGTCTGGACTGATATAAGAGAAAAATATGGCAGGGATATCGGATGAGGATCCGGTATCCCTGTTTTATTGTACATTATTTTTGGAAAAACTATTGACAAAATGATTCAAGTTTACTATATTATGATTATAACGTTATAATCATAATATGTTAAAACCACAAGTCAGGAGGATGGTCAGATGCTTATCTATGATATTCACTCTCATCTGGGAAAGACCAGTTCGGGGGATGAGAATTCACCGGAAGATCTGGTGAACGACCTGAAGGCCTACGGGATATCAAAAGTAGGGATCAGCAGTTTGTCAGGTATTTCCACAAGGGCACAGAATGATCTGGTCCACAGGGCCATGGAAGCATTTCCGGGGGTCATTAAGGGATATGCCTTCATTAATCCCAAGGCGCCGGACGCCATTGACGAGGTGAACCGCTGTCTGGGAGATTACAGGATGGATGGTGTGAAGTTCCATTCCTGGAAGCATGGATATTACCCGGATAATACGCCGGCGCTGAATGATATCTTTGCCGAGATCCGCAAGTATGGAGTGCATGTGCAGACCCATGTGGGGACCGCTCCCTTTTCAACGCCTTATACCTGGGCTGAATATGCCAGGAAGTTTCCGGATATCAATTTCCTTTTCACCCATATCGGTTACTATGAGTTTGGGCTTTCCACCATAGAGGCGGTGAAGGATCTAAAGAATGTATGGGTTGAGACTTCCGGTCAGATGGACGTGGATGTGCTTCTTAGGGCCATCGATGTGCTGGGGCCTGAGCGTGTGTGCTTTGGGACGGACTGGCCTTATAAGCCTGTGAATATAGAGGTTGAGAAGTTTTATGAGTTGAAAGTGCCGGAGGAAAAGCTGGAGTATATATTCCATAAGAACGCAGAATATCTTTGGAGCCATTCTTCCAGGTGTTTGTAAAGAGATTGGAGGCAGGAAAATGATACACATTTTAATCACATCCCACGGCGGCATGGCTGAGGGGATGATGCAGTCGGTGAAGATGCTGGTAGGAGAACAGGAACACCTGGATTACGTTACCTTTGGCGAGGAGATGGGTTCGGATGAATTGGATGAATTGTACGGGGAGAAGATAACCGGTGTTTCACCGGATAACCAGTATCTGGTCCTGTGCGATATCAAGGGAGGAACGCCCTTTAACGTGGTGTCCAGGTATTCTTTTAAGAATGAGGACGTGGCTGTCATATACGGGATGAACCTTCCTATATTGATCGAGGCCATTGTACAGTGCGGAAACCCGGATACTAAACTTAAGGACCTGGCTGAGTATTTACAGCAGCAGAGCGTCACCACCATTGGATTGAGTGAACTGTAGGATCGCACGTAGGAGACCAAAGTACGGTCTCCAAGTGCTCATAACGAGCCACTGCACTAAGCTCGTGGGAGACCTCGCTAAGTGCCAGTGACATGTATCGCACGTAGGAGACCAAAATACGGTCTCCAAGTGCTCATAACGAGGAGGTTATAAGAGATGGATATAAGCGTATTTCGTATTGATGACAGATTGATTCATGGACAGATCATTACGGCGTGGATTGCCTACGCTGATGCAAAGACTATTATTGTGGCGGATGACAAGGCGGCTAAGGATGAGTTCCAGCAGTCCCTTCTTAAGATGGCCACACCGGATTCCATTGCCCTGAAGATCCTCAGCGTGGATGACGCCATTGCCTATATCCAGTCAGGCGAGGGGAGCGGAAAGGTGCTGCTGCTTATGCGCGGTCCGGAGCAGGCCCTGAAGTTCATAGAGGCGGGGATTGAGAAAGATCAGATCAATGTGGGAAATATGAACATGAAAAAGGGCAAGACCAAAGTGCTTGGCAACCTGTGGGTGTTCCCGGAGGATGTGGAGGCCATTAAGGGGATCTATGGACATGGCGTAAGACTGGAAGTGCGGGCGGTTCCAAATGAGCGCAGCCAGGATGTGATGGAACTTCTGAAAAAGTGTAAGTTGGCATAATAAGGGGAGGATAAGGTTATGAGTTTATTTATGCAGGCATTATTGGTAGCAGTGTTTGTGACGGTTGCTTTTATTGATTCCCATACGACCCAGACGCATATATTCCGTCCGGTGGTGGTCGGCCCGGTGGTGGGTCTGATCATGGGGGATGTGCAGACCGGCTTTGCAGTGGGTGTTACGGTGGAACTTATGTTTTTGGCTGTTATCTTTGTGGGTACGGCAGTGCCGCCCAATCCCACCATCAGCACAGCCATTGCAACCGGGATCGCTATCCTGGGCGGAGGCGGAACGGATCTGGCCGTGGCGACCGCACTTCCTGTTTCCTTTATCGGACAGATGGCAGAGACATTCCAGAATTCAGTGATCAACGTATACCTGATGCACCGCGTGGAAAAGGCGGCGGAACGCCTGGATACCAGGGGGATCGTTGCCAATAACCTGATCTTTCCCATGGCAGCCAACGCCCTGTTGTACGGCGTTCCCACATTTCTGGCCATTTATTTTGGGGCATCTTATGTGCAGGCGATCATCAACGCCATCCCGGCCAAGGTCATCACAGGCCTGTCAGTGGGAGGCAGCATGATCGGAGCGGTCGGTTTTGCGTTGCTGCTCAATTCCATTAAGGTAAAGAAGTTTTGGCCCTTCTTCCTGCTAGGCTTCTTTGTGGCAGCATACCTGAATATCAACATGATCGGGATCGCCCTTTTGGCAGTGATCTGTGTGGCCATGTACTATTACTTTAAGATTGCGGATGCAAACGCGTGATTGGGGAAAGGACGGAGAATGATATGAGTACAGAGAACAACGGGAATGAGAACAAGCTTACAAACCGCGACTTATGGAAGGTATTCCTGCACCAGCTTACCATCAGGGGTACCAACAACTATGAGCGCCAGCAGAACGCGGGATTTACAGAGGCAATGATGCCTGTGATTGAAAAGTATTATGAGGACCCTGAGGAGAAGAAGGAAGCATATGCAAGGCATATGGAATATTTCCTTACCAATGACATCACTTCAGCCATTCCCGTGGGAGTGGCCGCGGCCATGGAGGAGCGGTACGCTACGGAGGGCGATATTGACCCTGATTCTATCAATGCTGTTAAGACCGCCCTGATGGGACCTCTGGCAGGACTGGGGGATTCCCTCTTAAACGGTACGGCCAGACCCATCCTGGCAGGTATCGCCATTTCACTTATCACAGCGGGACTCGGCTGGATAGGGCCCATATTCTTTGTGATCGGCATGTCCATCGTGTCGCTGGGCGTAAGGTATCTGGGGGTGTTCCAGGGCTATAAACAGGGCGTTAAATTTGTGGAAAAGATACAGTCCAGCGGACTGATCAGCAGGATCTCAGAGCTGGCGGCCATTGCGGCTTATGTGATCGTGGGCGGATTTATACCGGCCCTTGTGGTCATTTCCATTCCCATTGTGTACCAGAGCGGCGATACGGTGCTCAGCATCCAGGAAACCCTTGACGGGCTGATGCCGGGCATACTGGGGATGCTGTACACTGGGCTTATGTATCTGCTGATCTCCAAAAAGAAGATATCCGCAGTTAAACTGATCCTGGTTACCATGATCGTGGGTATTGTGGGAACTTACTGCGGTATTTTGGGATAAGACTGGAGGTAGAAGGATGATCGTTGATATCCATTCGCATATTAAGAGGAATCCTGCAGGACAGGAAGAAGAGGAGAAAAAACTCCTTTTGGATATGGAGAAGAACGGGATTGACTTCCGCGTGGTTTCTGCCCTGGATGGCTGGCCTGTGGAAGCGGGGAACCGGTATATATCAAAGCTGGTGTCCGCTTATCCGGACCGTCTGGCCGGCTGCGCGGTCATCAACCCAAAGGAGGATAACTGCGCCGAAACAGCCAGGAAAGCCCTAAAGCTTCCCGGCATGGTGATGTTGGAATTTAATTCCGTGGAGCACGGCTATTATCCCGATGCATGCAGCGGGATTGAGGATGTGCTTGCAGTGGCTGAGGAACGCAGGGTTCCGGTCAAGGTATTTACCGGAATCGGCTCCCGCTCCATGCCGCAGCAGTGGCTGGGACATGTGAGAAGGCATCCGGACCTTGTGTTCCTGTTCCTTCACATGGGATGTTTCGATTATGGATATGGCTGCGTGGACCTGGGAAAGGAGATCCCTAATATTTATCTTGAGACCTCCAACCAGTATGAGGTCCAGATTCTGAAGAAAGCAGTGACCAGCCTTCCAAAGGAGAAGCTGGTGTTTGGCTCATCCTATCCGGAACGGTTGACCAGATGCTCTTTGGATGTGTTTGATATGTTCCATCTGGATGAAACATACAGGGAGTATCTGTTTGGAAAAAACGGCGCCAGGATACTGGGGCTTGACTGAGTCAACGGAAACTGCTGAGGCAATTGAGATAACAAAATGCGGGGCGGATCCTGTATCCGCGCCGCACAAGGGGAGATTTGTTAAAATGGAAAACAACGTAAGGAATATACTGCCCGGCCCTATGAGGGAAGTATTTGATTCAATTGTGGAGCAAAGGGTCCTGGGGGCGAGCAATCATATCGCCATGGTCGGGGATATGATCGAAGCCGTGGTCCGAAGGGGAGAGGATGAACAAAGGCCCGCGGACCAGGTGATTGATGAGATCCTGGCGGTGGCGGATTTTTTTATCGCCACAAGAGGGGAGGCCAGCCAGGCGGTCAGCAATGCGATCCTGCTTATGACTCATAATATCAGATCTTATGCAGGGATGGACTTGAAGGAAGCGGCGCCCCTGATACTGGAGACAAAGAACAGCTATGCCAGGACGGCTGCTGAGGCAGTGAAGCAGTGTGTGGCTTATGGGGTCAGACTGGCGGAGACCATGGAGACCATATTTGTATACGATTATTCCAGCACGGTTGAGAAGTTCCTCCGGGGATTAAAGGAGAATGGAAAACAGTATACGGTCTATATTGCGGAGAGCCGGATCATTGACGGGGGAAGGCCTTTTGTAAAGGCGTGCCTGGAGTCCGGGCATAAGATCAAGTTTATCCCGGAGGCGTCCATGATGTATTATCTTAAGGACTGCCATGGCGCCTTCATGGGCGCGGAGACATTTTATCCGGACGGCACGGGCTTTAATACCACAGGCTCTGATATAGTGGGCCTGATATGCAGGCATTACGGGGTACCGCTGTATTTCCTTACACCTCTGATCAAGCTTGATATAAGGCCGGTGTTTGGCGGCAGGAAGAAGCTGGTATATGATGACCTGAAGGAAAAGCTGACAGCGAACTGGGGAGAGGACCTGGACAGGGGGTCCGTTGATTTTATCACCCCCGAGCTGGTGGGTGTGGAACCGGAGTTCATCCGGGGGTTTGTGACTGAAAAGGGTGTGATACCCTCTGGTCAGATGTATGGGATCAGCATGGAGTACAGCCGGAATTTAAGGGGAGTATAGGATGAGGAAAAGGAGAGAACGCAGATGAATTGTTTAGGACGCGGTTCAAAGATCGTATTGTCCATGATCCAGCCGGAGCCGCTGCCCGGCAGTTACCGGCACGCGGGGATGGGGATCCGGGAGATCGTGGATATGGCCCTGCGGGAGACGGAAATGGTGGCGGAGAACCATTTTGACGGAATCATTGTACAGAATATGAACGACATGCCCATTAAACAGGAATCCAGTCCCGAGGCGATCGCCTACATGACCAGGATCTCCTATGAGATCAGGAGACGTTTTCCTGAACTGCTCATGGGGATCCTTATGAACTGGGACGGAGTGGCCGGCCTTTCCGTGGCCGATGCGGTGGGAGCGGACTTTGTAAGGGTGGAGCACCTGTTTACAGGAGCAAGCGTTACCAGCGCCGGTATCCTTCAGGCCCAGTGTGTGGACATCGCAAACCTTAGAAAACGCACCGGATCCAAGGTGCCCGTCTATGCGGACGTGTACGAGGTGCACGGAATCCCCCTGGGCAGAAAGCCGGTGGGGGATGCTGCATGGGAGTGTGTCCATGAGGCGTTTGCAGACGGCCTGTTTATGTCCGGTAAGTCTGTGGATGAGAGCATCCGTATGGTCAAGGAAGCCAGGGAGAGGGTAAAGGACACGCCCATTTTTCTTGGCGGAGGAGCCACCGGAGACAACATCCATGAGCTGATGCAATATTTTGACGGCGTGTCCGTTGCCACCTGGATCAAGAACGGGGATATGAAGAATCCAATTGACCCGGAACGGGCCAAGGTCTTTATAAGTGAGGCAAAGCGGAAGTCATAGGATGGGACTCTGAACAGTTGTAAATAAGTCTGAATTTGATTTGCTTTTTTATAAGACATCATCTTTTATGGTTATTGTTGTTTATTAAGCATAAACAGCGTATAACAAAAGAGTATGATGTCTTAATTTGTTTAATTTTCAGATTTGTGCATTTATAATTGAGATAAAACTTTGGACGGAGGGGGGTTATTGTATAATTTCACAATATAATAGTGCGAAATTTATTAAAAAAAACATTTTTTAAAAAAATCTGCTTATAATACCTCTGATTAATTGAAAATTACATAGTTAAAACTGCCAAAATTCAAGAACTTTATCTATTGACTGAAATCGTTAATTGTGCTAATATAGGTTCAGCAAGAGTGGACGAAGAGTCAAATATTTACGGACAACTACATATTATCGGATGATAGATTCGGGAGAGACCGCGCAGGACGCGGCGCCGAAGGGGAAGCGGAGAACTCTCAGGCAAAAGGACCGAATACTGGACGATACTCTGGAAAGCAATGATGCACCGACGAAGCCAAATCTTTCAGGTCAAAAAGACAGAGCGCATGGACATGTTTATTTGTTCATGCATTTTTTTTGCAAAAAGTGAATAAAACCTTAAAATCTAAGGTTTTTAATAAAAAATGGAGTGTTGGATTTGACGCTTCCATACAAAAGAAAGGGGAATGTTAATGAAAAAGGAAGATGATGAAAAAGTAGTTAAGAAAAGCTGGCTAGAGCGATCCATGGGCGCCATTGAAAAAGTGGGGAATCTCTTGCCGCATCCATTTTGGCTGTTTGCAAGCCTGGCTCTGATTACGGTGGTACTCAGTGCTGTTTTGCACGGCATGAATTGGTCAGCTTCTTACGAAACCGTGGTGGATGGGGCCATTCAGGTAACCACTGCCCAGGTCACGAACCTGATGACTTTCGAGACCCTGGCCCATTATCTCACAAACTTTATTAGTATCTTCGTAAATTACTATCCATTGGGCATGCTGATTTTTATGACAGTGGCTGTGGGATATGCAGAAAAGCTGGGCCTTTTTGATGCTCTGATGCGTAAGGCGGTAATTGGCGCTCCCATCATGATCGTTTTCATCGCTGTGTCTTTTGTGGGTGTCAATTCCAGCATAGGATTTGGCGCCGGGGTGGTGTTTACCATGGTTATAGCAGCCGCTGTGTTTAAATCTCTGGGACTGCATCCGTGGATTGGAATCATCATGGGGTATGCGGCAGCCAATGGCGGTTACACGGCCTGTTTGATGATTGCGGCTACAGATACAACTCTGGCTGGAATATCTGCTCAGATTGTTGAGGCTAACCATATTGTGGATGCCACCGGTGCGCTTGCGCCTACCCATGCGGCTATTAACTATTATTTCGTGGCAGCGGCAACCTTTATTATCACTGCTGTCTGTGTGGTAGTCACTAAATACGTAACAGTTCCTCACCTGAACCGCCAGCATCCGGAACTTGTTCTGAAAAAGGACGCCAGCGAACTGGAAAAGATGAAGGTGACCAGCCAGGAAGCGCGGGGGCTTAAATTTGCAGGATGGGCTACTGTGATCTATATAGCTCTTCTTGTAATTGCCTGTATTCCAAAGAACTCTTTTATGCGCAGCCCGGATGGAACTTTGATACCTAATTCACCGTTCTTGAACATGATTATACCGCTGCTGTTCTTTTTCTTTATGATTATAGGCTCGGCTTATGGTATTGGGATCGGTAAGATAAAGGCATGGAAGGATGTTCCTCTGATGATGGAAAAATGTCTGGATATGGCGGCTTCATTTATGGTTGTCTGTCTGACTGCCTGTATTTTTGTGGATCTGTTCTCACGTAGCGGTATTGCTACTGTTCTGGCTGCCAAAGGAGCAGAACTTTTGATCAGTCTGAATATGGGGAATATTGGTCTCTTTATCCTGATCATCCTATTGTCCTGCTTCTGTAACCTCTTTATCACAAGCAATAGCGGAAAGTGGGTTATGCTGGCACCTTTCCTGGTTCCCATGCTGGCCATGCTGAACATAAGTCCGGCCATGACACAGGTCCTGTACCGTATTGGTGACTCATGCTTTAATATCCTGTCTCCTGTTGAACTTAATGTCCCCATCGCATTGGGGCTCCTGGAATCCTATAAAGTGAGCCAGAAGGACAAGGTTGGACTTGGTACATTGATTTCGATGCAGATGCCTTATGCGTTCGCGTATCTGATCGCATTTTTCCTTTTGGTCCTGGTATTCTATTTCCTGAAGCTGCCTCTTGGACCGGGAGCCGGTATTTTCCTGAATTAAGGAAAGCGGGATATGATCATTGGCGTATGTATCATCATTATAGCAGGCCTTCCGGCTTATGAGGGCCTGCGTAGGAAAAATAAGGCAGTCATGAAAGGAGAAGGTATATGATTTCCATGGATTTATCCAATCAAATAGCAATGGTAACAGGCGCCGGAGGAGGGATCGGCGGAGCTCTCAGCCTGGATCTGGCAGGTTTGGGGGCTGATATGGTCCTGACCTGCAGGGGGTCCAGGGCGCGGTGCGAGGAACTGGCTGATCAGATAAGGGAAATGGGGCGCAGGGTTTGCGTCCTTCAGGGAGATATCTCCCATTCGGAGGACTGCAGCCGCATGGCAGAGGAGGCCATGGAGTTTTATGGCAGGCCGGTTCAGATACTGGTCAATAATGCGGGATATTTTTATGATGTAGCCCCTCTGGTAGAGATGAGTGATGATCAGGTGAACAATACAATTGATATTAACTTAAAGGGAACCATGTATATGTCAAGAGAGGTATGCCGGCGTTTGGTTGACGCGGGTACGCCTGGCCGGGTCATAAATATTACTTCAGGTGCGGCTCATTCAGGCCGTGTGAATTTCAGCAATTATTGTGCCAGCAAGGCGGGGATACTGGGCCTGACCAGGGCTATGGCTCTGGAGCTTGCGCCTGCGCATATCAATGTCAACTCGGTTTCGGTGGGATACGTGGAGGTTGGACGCTGGGAGGGCGATCCAAGCAAGGATGCTGTGCGGGCCAATATTATCCCGCGTATTCTTCTGCGGCGTCCTGGTGCGCCCAGGGATATTTCCAGAATGGTCTGCTTCCTGGCAAGCGAATGTGGGGATTGGATTACTGGAAGTGACTTTATCATAGACGGAGGAGAATCCTGCGGACGGGTACCATTTGCAGACTGAGATTCCAGGTTTTGTACCTGGGAATATCGGATCAGACAAGAGAGGGAGTGTAATAAGATGATAAATAAAGAGTTAGAAATCAAGCTGATGGAGGAGGTGGACGGCAAAAAACTGATGGAGCACGCCGAATACATCACAAGCCAGGACAGGGAATCGGGTAGCCCGGGAGAAAAACGGGCGGCTGAGTATTTTCGCAGTGTGATGGGGGAACTGGGGCTGGATGTGGACATCCATTATGTGGAGAATTACATCAGCCTGCCTGTTTTTGGCAGCCTGACCCTTCAGGACGGGACTGAACTATCTTCCTGCATTACCCACAGCTATGGCGCTTCCACAGGGGAAGCAGGCCTGGAGGGGAAAGCGGTTTACGTGGGCGGTAAAAAGCCTGCCAACGGACAGGAGGATATCACGGGCAGGATCGCCGTGATGAATGGTCTGGCTTCGGCGGTTCCCTGCAAGGCGCTGGAGAACCGTGGAGCTGCCGGGATCATCTGCATTACCAGCGGAGACTACCCGTACAATATGTCCATCAGCCCCATCTGGGGCCAGCCGGTTCCCTCCACAGTGGGCATGCTCTCCAAGATACCGGTGGTGACGGTAAATGCATCAGACGGCAAACGGCTTTTAGACAGTCTGGACCGGGGAGAGACCTGCGTAAAGATGGTAACCGAGGTGTCTACTAAATTTCGCACCGTGCCTGTGTGTGTGGCAGAGCTGAAGGCGGACAAACCCACGGACCGGTTTGTCATGTTTGGGGGACATGTGGACTCCTGGCATAAAGGGGGCGCGGACAATGGCGGTTCTAATGCCGTGGTCCTGGAACTGGCCCGGGTGTTCAGCAAATACAAGGATAAGATGAACGTAAATATCCGGTTCGTATGGTGGAGCGGCCACAGCAATGGGCGCTACAGCGGCAGCAATTGGTATGGGGATACCTATTGGGAGGATCTGCATGATCATGCAGTGGCTAACTTTGATATAGACACGGTAGGAACCAAAGGATCCAACAACTTTTCCCATATAGAGTGCAACAAACAGTGCTATGCCCTGGGGCGTCAGGTGGTCAGGGAAAGGACCGGTCAGGATCCGGAATACATGCGTATTCAGCGGAATGGAGACCAGTCCTTCTGGGCTCACGGCGTACCGACCCTGTTTGAATGCCTGTCCCTGCAGCCGGTGGATGGACAGGGGGAGGGAACCTTTATGCCCGGACTTCCCTGGTACTGGCATACCACCCAGGATGTATTTGAACATCTGGGGGAGGAGGAACTGCGCAGGGATGCCCAGATATTTGCATTAGCGATCGCCCGAGTGGTTATGGCCAATGTATATCCATTTTCCTATGCGGAACTGGCGGATGAGATGATGGGGAATTTGGAACATTACCAGAGTGTTGCGTCAGGCGCCTTTGATCTGACGGAGGTGATGAAACTGGTTGGGGGGTTAAAAGATAAATTCTTGACCCTGGACAGGGAAATTACCCGCCTGAACACCCTGGAACAGCTGAATGAATCTGATACTCAAAAGGCAGGCATGCTGAACGATCTCTGCATGGATCTGAACAGGATCCTTATACCGGTGCACTACTGTAAAGACGGCGACCTGTTCCAGGCCGATCTGGCTGTACCCATTCCGGCTTTTCCGGAATTTGACCAGCTGTCCGAACTGGCATCCATGGACAGGAACAGCAATGAATTCAAATTCCTTGAACGCCAGCTGCTGCGTAACAGAAACAGGGTCCGCCATTTTCTCATACAGGCCGCCAGACGGCTGGAGAATGCCGGAATGTGACAAAACAGGGGAGGGTACAAATGAAATATACATTAGTGGGAGCCGGGGCGATCGGAGGTTCCATGGCAGCCTGGCTTACTAGAGCCGGGGCGGAGATCCTGTATGTGGACGCTGTTCCTGACCATATCCGGGCTATGAATGAGAGAGGGCTGACCATCCGTGATCCCCGGGGAGGGGACTTCACGGTTCCGGTAAAAGCAGTCCATATTGATGACTTGGGGGAACCGCTGGAGGTGGTGTTTCTCGCGACTAAAACCCAGCATACCAGAGCGGCCATGGAGAAGATCGCTCCTCTGCTAAAGAAAGACGGATATGTGGTCAGTCTGCAAAATGGCATCAACGAATATGTAATCGCTGAGTATGTGGGCCAGAACCGGGTGGTAGGCGCCTTTGTAAACTGGGCGGCAGATTACATAGAGCCAGGAGTCATCCAATTCGGAGGACATAGCAATTTTGTGATCGGGGAACTGGACGGAAGGATAACAGAGCGTTTGGAACATCTGCGGGAGTTTATTAGTCCCTTCCAGCAGGTGGAGATCAGCGGCCAGGTGATGCGTCAGCTTTGGAGCAAACAGGTGAATATCTGCGCCATGTTTGCCACGGGGATCACCCATCTTCTTATTCCTGGCGGGATGGAGTATGGGCCCACCCAGGAAACCATTGCATGTATTGCGCTGGAGGCCATGCAGGTTCCTGAAAAGCTTGGGATAGAACTGGTGTCCTTTGACGACTTCCGGCCGGATCTGTACCGTCAGGGCCGCTTTAAGGAGGCGCTGCAAGTTACTGCGGACCATTACCGGCCTATGGTCAAAAACTATACAGGTCTATACCGTGACCTGGCGGTGCGTCATCGCAAAAGTGAGATTGATGGTACTGTAGGGGTTACGGTCCAGATGGGGGAAAAACTGGGGCTTTCACTTCCCCTTAACAAAAAACTGGTAGACATGGTAAAGGAGATAGAAGCAGGGCGGCGTACCATCTGCACGGAGAATCTGATGGAACTGAAGGCTGAATATGAGAGGATATATCCGTATGGTATTCCTGATACCATGGTCCATCCGTCAGATGAGGGAAGATGCCCTTTGTAAAGCTTAGCACAAATGCTTCAGCGCTTCTATTACGTCTGTGGTGAGATATGATATGCAAAAGAGAGGATTCCTCGGGCTGTTTCGGCCAGAGGAATCCTTTTTAGGTCCGGCCAGTGTGACCAGTCCTTTTTAATTGTACAATTTGCCCTATTGCGGGGGAGCGGTGCTGGAAAAAGATTGACTTTGATCATGAGGAGTGCTAAGATGACTTCAATACGGATAAAGGGTGAGGGGGGATTGGCGGGCGTTGAACGCCCCCATGAAAATCCATTGAAAAATCCCTTATCCCGTATATCCCAATTCCTTCCGCAGCCTTCCTATGATCTGAAGGGCCGGCTGGAGTTTTAGCTGGATCTGCTTAATGGACATGCGCGCGGTAGGGCCGGTTACGCTTACTCCGGCGATCACTTTGCCTTCCACGTCATATAGGGGGAAGGCGATGCAGCGTGCGCCGATTTCGCACTCCTCATCATCATAGGCATACCCATTCCAGCGGATGCTTTGCAGCTCCTCCACCAACTGTTCTTTTGTGGTTATGGTGCTTTCTGTAAATTTGGTCAGACCTTTGTCGGCGATCACATGGTCCAGCTGTTCATCCGTGTAGTTCAGTAAGAGCAGTTTGCCGATCGCGGTGCAGTGGAGCGGTGCTATGTGGCCGATGCGCTGCATGCTTCTGAGCATCTTCGTGGAACTTTGGACAATATCAATATAGATTACTTCCCGGTCCTGTTCCACGGCCAGACAGACAACCTCTCCGAACAACATGGAGAGCTCGGTCATATAAGGACGTGCTACATCCTTGATACCGATATGGGAGCTTACCTTGCTTCCAAGGGTACATATCTTATAAGTAAGGCTGTACCTGGCTGTTTCCGGCTCCTGCTTGGCATAACCGTTATCCACCAAAGCAGTGAGAAAGCGCAGCACTGTACTGGAATTCATCTTCAGTTCCTTGGAGATATCCATGAGACGGACTGGCTCGGATTTATCTGCCAGACATTCTATAATCATAAGCAGCTTTCCTGCGGAATGATTTGACTGTGTTCCGTCCTTGCCGGTTGCTTTTTCCAAAATTGCACTTCCTTTCAACATACTTTGAAACCTTCCACCTATTATAACATGCCCTGCTTTGTTTCCACAATAGACAGCCGCCGCTACATTTCCGTTAAGATCCCATGGGGCGCCCGGGGCAGGTTTCTGCCGGTTACAAGGTCTTTCGCGTATTTGTATTTTCATAAAATATCTATGTCATGATATTTCAATATTTAAAATCTTATTTCATGTTATTTTATTATATAGTATCTAAACCAGGTTTGTCAATGTCTTTTAAATCTTATAAAATATTCCTAAAATATATTATAGTTCCCGTATTGACTTATGCAAAATGCACTGTTATAATGACGATATCAAATAGTGAAACGTGATTTTATTTATTAAAATTTTGCTTATGGGTTAGCAGGAACTAAACACCGCCGCTAAGCTACAGGGCAGAATAAAAAGAAGGGGTGGATCACCCTCGATCAAGCCATATACCTTAATATATATGGGCCCGAGGTATATGACTAAACGATATGTTGTCAGGTGAATTTGACAACAGGGGGATATCATAAAAATGATGAAAAAGAAATGATGAAAAAGAAAGGTGGAAAAGAATTTATGAAAAAAAGACTTATGGCATTTGTGCTGGCAGCTGCAATGACCGCTTCTATGGTAGGATGCGGATCCGGTTCAAGCAACGCAAAGACCTCAGCAACAGAGGCTCCGGCCAAATCTGAGGAGGCTACCACAAAATCTGATTCTGATTCTTCCTCAGCAGCAACCGAATCCAAGTATAAAGAGGGCGAGTTTAAATTAAGGATCGCCACTGTTGTAACAGGCGACCATGCATGGGTCCAGATGGGTCAGTACATGGCTGATCAGTTGAAAGAGCGTTCCGGTGGTGCTATTGAAGCCACTGTTTTCCCGGGCGGTCAGTTGGGAAATGATGAAGGAACCATTGATGACATGCGTACAGGTGCCCTGGACATCGTAATCGGATCCACCCAGAATGCAGCTCCTTTTGTAAACCAGTTCCAGATCTTATCACTGGCATACCTGTTCCCGGACCGTGATGCATTTGAAAGCGTTCTGACTCCGGACGGCGAAGTGTTTAACTACATACAGAAAATGTATGATGATAACGGATTGGGCCTGATTCTTCTGGGACTTAGCAACGGAGGTCAGAGAGACCTGCACACCAATAAGCCCATTGAGTCAGTTGCAGATTTAAAGAACCTGAAGATCAGGACCACCTCCTCCGCTACGGAAGCAATGGTTTGGGAAGCGCTGGGAACCATCCCTACATCCATGAGCTTTAATGATATTTATTCCGCGATCCAGAGTAATACGGTTGCCGCGTTTGAGTGCACACTGGCTGCATTTGATACCAACGCTTTGTATGAGGTTGCCAATTACCACATAAAGACAGCTCATCAGTTTACACCAACCCACATTACCATGGGTGAACTCAGCTACAACAAACTGCCTGAGGAATACCAGCAGCTGATCAGGGAAGTTGCCATTGAGGCATCGGAACTGGGCACCAAGATCGCAGATGAGGCGGATGATACACTGCTTGACAAGCTGGTAGCAGACCATGGTCTGATCGTATGCGAGCCTGACATGGCTGAGTTTAAAGAAATTGTTGAAAAACTGTATCCGCAGATTGCCTCCGGTTGCAACGGACAGGAATTCCTGGACCTGATCAACGGACTGATCAAGTAATCACAGATATCAATGTGAAAACTGGTGTTTTCAGTACCTTTACGCAATAGGAGAGGAAAATTATATGAAAGCTATTTCAAACTTTGTAAAAGTATTCTCAGACCTGATTGAAAAGGTCTGCGAGGGTATTGGCACTTTGTCGGTTGCCGCCTTTGTTGTTATAATTTCCCTGCAGGTTGTCTGCCGTAATTTTTTGAAGATTCCCATGGTATGGGCAAATGACATCAGTGTTGTGTGTTTTGTATGGGCGGTATTTCTTGGAAGCGCCATTGCTGTCCGCCACCGCGCCCACTATGTGCTGGCATTCCTGCCTGACCGTTTTGAAAAGTCCAACTGCCTGTTGGACATTATCAGTAATATTGCGGGCATTATCTTCTTTTACGTATTGATCCGTTATGGCTCGGTTTACACCATTATGGGTATGAAGCGTTTATCCACAGCTATTAACATTCCGCAGGCATATTTCTTTATGTGCATTCCTCTGTCCGGGTGTTTTATGATGTGGTACACCTTGATTCATATGGTCAATGATGTAAGACGGATGATTTCACTATTTAATAAGAAGGGGGATCTCAATGGATAACGGTCAATTGCTTTTAATTTTGTTAGTGAGTTTCGCCATTATGGTCATGATCAAGATCCCGATTGCTTACGCTTTAGGACTTTCCTCCATGATCGTTATTATAAAGATGGGCCTTCCTCTTACCAGCGCCATTAACAGTATGTACAGTTCGGTGAACAACTTTTCACTTCTGGCAGTTCCGCTGTTTATGCTTTTGGCGCAGCTGATGGATAAGGGAGGTATCACGGACCGGCTCTTTGCCATATGCGATGCCTTTGTGGGGCACATACGAGGCGGCTTGGGCCATGTAAATGTTTTGATCAGCCTTTTATTCGGACATCTTTCAGGTTCCGCTCAGGCTGATGCCGCCGGTATCGGCGCCATGATTATTCCGGCCATGAAGAGAGCCGGCTATGACAGCGGCTTCTCCGTTGCCATCACTGCCTGTTCATCCACTCTGGGTGTTATCATTCCTCCCAGCGTCTTGCTGGTTGTGTACGGAGCCATGAGCGGCGCTTCCATCGGCGCACTGTTTATTGCAGGCTTTGTTCCTGGTTTCCTTATTGCATTTGCCCAGTGTATGTATACATATTATATGGCAATTAAACATAACTACCCCAGAGGGGAGAGATACACATGGAAAGAGCGGGGCAAGGCTCTTCGCGCAGCCCTTCCGGTTATCTTCCTTCCCATGATCATCCTGGGCGGCACCAGCAGCGGATTGTTCACTGCCACAGAGTCAGCATCCATTTCCTGCTTTTATGCACTGATCCTGATGTTCTGTGTGTACCGTACCTATAAGATCAAAGATGTTCCAAAGATCCTGCTGAAAACAGCCATGGACTTTTCCCTGAGCATGTTTGCAGTGGCTGCCGCAGGTGTTACGGGCTGGCTGATCGCTTACCTGAACGCACCGCAGATGATCGCAGATGCGATCCTGGGCATCACGGACTCCTACCTGGGCGTTTACCTGCTCCTGATCTTGTTCCTGCTGTTTATCGGAACATTCCTGAGCCCCATTACAGCTATTATTATTTTCCTTCCTATTATAAAGCAGCTTGCAGCTGTGGTTGGTATCAATGATGTCCATATGGGACTGATCGTTGTGCTGACACTGTCACTGGGCATGGTTACGCCTCCATACGGCACCTGCCTGATGATCACCTCCCAGATTGGAGAGATCACCATACCCCAGGCATTTAAGAGCGTTGCACCTATCATTGGCGTGACCCTAATCGTTATTTTCCTGGGCGTACTGTTCCCCAACCTGTTCCTGTTCCTGCCAAAGATGCTGGTTCCCACCGCATTCCCGGCTTAACACCTGAATCCTTACAAAAGGAGACTTTTTTACAATATATCACACATTAAGAGAGGAGATAGTATTATCATGACTAAGACCGAGAGAATCAAAGCTTTATTAGAGGGCAAAAAACTGGATACACAATCCATGAACCTTTGGAAACACTTCCCACCATATGACGAGGATCCGAAGGAACTTGTTAAAAAGATCATTCAGTTCCAGGACCGTTTCCAGTGGGATTTCGTTAAGGTAACATACCAGGGCCTTTACAGCGTTCAGGACTGGGGGTCAGCTATTAAGTGGCCGGAGCGCGACAATGTATGGCCGGAGACCTGCTCCAGCGTAGGTGTTGTTACAGATTTCGGTATTAAACATGACGAAGACTGGGCTAAGCTGAACGTACTTCCTATGGATCAGGGTTCCATGGCTGCTACCATCGAGGCTGCAAAGGGCGTTGTTGACCACTATAAGGGCGAGGTTCCTGTTGTTATCACAATCTTCAACCCACTGACAACCGCTATTAAGATGGCTGGCGACAAGATGTTCGTACATATGCGCCGCAATCCTGAACTGTTCCACAAGGGCCTTGAGACCATCTGCCAGACAACCATTAAGCTGGTTGAGGAAATGGCTAAGATGGGAGCTGACGGTATCTTCTTTGCCAGCCAGCTGGGAACCTACGATAAGATGAGCGTTGCTGAGTACGAAGAATTTGGCCGTCCTTACGACCTGAGAGTTCTGGAAGCAGCTAAGGATATGTGGTTCAATATCATGCATATGCATGGAAATGCACCTATGTTCGATATCATGTCACAGTATCCTGTTGCAGCACTGAACTGGCATGACCAGCTGGTGGATATCTCCCTGGCTGATGCACGCAAGAAGAGCGATAAGCTTCTCATCGGCGGCGTAGAGGAACTGAAGGTTCTGGGCACAGCATCTGATGAAGAACTGAAGGCTCACCTGAAAGCTTCCATGGATCAGGTTCCGGATGGCCGTCTGATCCTTGCACCAGGCTGCTGCGTACCGCTGTATGTACCGGAGGATCGTCTGGCTAAGGCTCAGGAAATACTGGCAACAATTTAATCAACCAAGGAACCGCTGCCCCTTTGGGGTAAAGCGGTTCCTACAATTAGGATAAGGATAGATAAAGGAGTAAGTTCAATGAATAAGAACGATATCGATTATACGAATTTTATAAAGATCCTGGAGGAAGAGCTTCTTCCTGCAATGGGATGTACGGAGCCCATCGCTGTTGCTTACTGTGCGGCAATGGCCAGAAAAACACTGGGAGCAGCTCCCGACCGTGTGGTAGTGGAAGCCAGCGGCAACATTATCAAGAATGTAAAGAGCGTAATTGTTCCTAACACAGGACACCTGCGCGGTATCCCGGCAGCAGCGGCAGCAGGTATTGTTGCAGGCAATGCTGATAAGCAGCTGGAAGTAATCGCTTCCGTAACCAAGGAAGAGCAGGAATCCATCCGTGTATTTATGGAGCAGGTTCCCATCGCAGTAAATATCGCTTCCTCCCCACTGATCTTTGACATTGTTGTTACCGTATATGCAGGCGAATCCTATGCTAAGGTTCGTATTGCCAACTACCACACTAATATCGTACTGGTTGAAAAGGACGGAGAAGTCCTTCAGTCCAGCGAGGTTAAGGATGACAGCGAGTCCGATATGACAGACCGTTCCTGCCTCTCTGTTGAGAAAATCTATGATTTTGCAAATACCGTTGATGTTGAAGATGTTAAGAAGCTTCTGGATGTTCAGATCGCTTACAATATGGACATTTCCGAAGAGGGCCTTAAGAACGATTACGGCGCTAACATCGGTTCCGTACTTTTGAAAGCAAACAAGGAAGTTATGGACAGCTGCAATGAGTCCGCACTCCGCCTGAAGGCAAGAGCCATGGCTGCTGCCGGAAGCGATGCGCGTATGAACGGCTGTGAACTGCCTGTTATCATTAACTCCGGTTCAGGAAACCAGGGTATCACCGCTTCTGTACCGGTTATTGTTTATGCCAGAGCAATGGGCGTAGGCGAAGAAAAACTTTACCGCGCACTGGTTCTGTCCAACCTGTTAGGAATCCATCAGAAGACCCCCATCGGCCGTCTTAGCGCATACTGCGGCGCAATCAATGCAGGCGCTGCTGCCGGCTGTGGTATTGCTTACCTTAAGGGCGCTGACCTGGATGGAATCATCCATACACTTGTAAATGCTCTTGCTATTGCTTCCGGTGTTGTATGTGACGGTGCCAAGGCATCCTGCGCAGGCAAGATTGCACTGGCAGTTGACAACGGTATCCTGGGCTATGAGATGTATCAGGAAGGCCAGCAGTTTGTCGGCGGAGACGGCATTGTAAAGAAGGGCGTAGAGAACATGATCGCCAGTGTTGGACGTCTGGGCCGTGACGGTATGGCAGAGACTGACAAGGAAATCCTGCGCATCATGGTTTCTGACTAAAGCAGCTGAAAACATATTAAATTGATTGATACAGGAGAGGATGTTTATGAATAGGGAAGAACGTGTACGTGCGGCCATAGAGGGCCGTGAACCGGACCGCATTCCGGCCAGTGTGTGGATGCATATATCTGACAAGGATCAGGATCCACGCTCCCTGGCAGAGGCTATGGTGGAGTTTAACGAAACCTATGATTATGATTTTATCAAAATGATGCCCTTTGGCGCTTATACCGTCTCTGACTGGGGCGCAAAGCTGGATATCTACTGCGACAAATATAAGGAAGTGGAAATTGCGGCTCCTGGTATTGAATGCAGGGAAGACTACAAGAGGATCCAGCCATTGCCGGCAGTTTACGGAACCTGGGGCAAAGTGCTACAGCTGTCCCAGTGGCTGGAGAGGCTGGTTAAACCGGGAACCCCTTACATACAGACCATTTTCTCCCCTGCCACCACCCTGAAAAAACTGGCAGGAAACCGTATGCTTCAGGATATGCTGGAATGCCCTGAGCTGGTACACGGAGCATTGGCAGCCATTACGGAGACCACGATTAATTTTGTGAAGGCCAACATTGAGGCTGGTGTAAGCGGATTCTTTTTTGCAAAACAGTGCGCAAGCTATGATTTTATGGGCGATGCCATGTTTGCGGAGTTCTGTAAGCCGTATGATATTCAGATCATCAACGCTTATAAGGATGTAACCTGGTTTAATGTGGTTCATATCCACGGCAGCAACATCAGATTTGATGAAGTATCCGCTTATCCGTGCAACGTGATAAACTGGCATGACCGTCAGAGCGGACCATCCTTAAAGGAAGCCAGGGAGAAGTGCCCCAAGGCATTCCTGGGAGGACTTTATGAGGGACCGGCCATTGTTGGTTCATCCCTGGAATATGACAGCATCATGTCACGCCAGGGGACCACTCCGGACATGATCAAGAAGCATATCCGCGAGGCCATCGACATGGTGGACGGAAAGGGCCTTCTGATCGGCCCGGGCTGTGTGGCAGACCCGCGTTCACCGGAGGAAAATCTGCGCGCTGTGCGTGAAGCGGTGGAGCGCAGCTGATCACAACATTTAGGGAATATTGACACACGCAATTTAGGATTCAAGTAAGGAGCAGAGAGCCATGAAGGAATCAATTCACAAATATTTTCAGGTAGGAACCATTCAGTGGATGAGCTATCCCCAGAGAGATCCCATGGAATCATTGAAGGCCATTTGCAAAGATGATTTCTTTGACGCCATTGAGTTAAAAGGCTACGGCGATAAGAATGAGGAGGCGAAAAAGCTTCTGGAACAGAGCCATCTGAAGGTTTGCTACGGCGCGCAGCCACGTCTTCTGGGCGGAAAGTTAAACCCCAATGACCTTGACGAGGAAGGGCGCAGGAAGGCGGAAGCAACACTGATCGAAGCAGTTGATGAGGCTGAATACCTGGGTGCAAAGGGAATTGCATTTCTGGCAGGTAAATGGCAGCCGGAGACAAAGGATCAGGCTTATGCGCAGCTTTTAAAGACAACACGGGCAGTATGCGATTATGCCGCGGCAAAGGGCATGATGGTGGAGCTGGAGGTGTTTGATTACGATATGGATAAGGCTGCACTCATTGGCCCGGCGCCCTATGCAGCGGAGTTTGCCGCTGATATGCGCACCACCCACAGCAACTTTGGACTTCTGGTGGATTTAAGCCATTTCCCAACCACCTATGAAACAAGCAGGTTCGTAATACGCACACTGAGGCCGTATATCACCCATTTCCACTTTGGAAATGCAGTTGTCGTGAAAGGCTGCGATGGCTACGGTGACCTTCATCCAAGATTCGGATATCCCAACAGCGCCAATGATACACCACAGCTGCTGGATTATCTCAAAGTTATGAAAGAGGAAGGCTTCTTTGATGCAGAGAACCCTTATGTACTGTCTATGGAAGTGACACTGCGTCCTGGTGAGGATGAGGACATTGTCCTGGCCAATACCAAGAGGGTGCTGAACCGGGCATGGGCTCTGCTGGAGGATAACGCATGAAAATAGTAGTTCTGGATGGTTATACGGAGAACCCAGGGGATTTAAGCTGGGGAGAACTGGAAAAGTTAGGTGAGCTTACGGTTTATGACAGGACCAGCGTAACGGATGAGAATGAGATCATTTCCCGTATCGGAGATGCTGAGGTGGTCATCACCAACAAGACACCGATCACAAAGAATATCATGGATGCATGCCCAGGCATAAAATACATCGCCATGCTGGCCACCGGCTATAATGTGGTGGACTATGTATATGCAAGGGAAAAAGGGATCCCCCTTTCCAATGTGCCTTCTTACGGAACAGCTTCCGTGGGCCAGTTTGCAATTGCCATGCTGCTGGAGCTGTGCCACCATGTGGCTCATCACAGCCAGACGGTACATGAAGGCAAATGGGAACACTGCCAGGACTGGTGCTATTGGGATTACCCCCTGATCGAGCTGGACGGCAAGACCATGGGTATCATTGGTTTCGGACGCATCGGACAGCAGACAGGAAAGATCGCCAAAGCCATGGGTATGAATATCCTGGCCTATGACAACTATCCCAATGAGTCCGGAAAAGAGATTGCCGAATATGTGGATCTGGATACGCTGTACGCGAAATCAGATGTCATTGCCCTTCATTGCCCGCTGTTCCCTGAAACACAGGGGATCATCAACAAGGATGCCATTGCAAAGATGAAGGACGGGGTAATGATCCTTAACAATTCCCGCGGTCCTCTGGTTGTGGAGCAGGATCTGGCAGACGCACTGAATTCCGGCAAGGTTTCCGGTGCGGGTCTGGACGTGGTATCCACAGAACCGATCAAGGGAGACAATCCGCTTCTGAAGGCAAAGAACTGCATCATTACGCCTCATATTTCCTGGGCACCAAAGGAGAGCAGGCAGAGGATCATGGACCATACGGTAGAGAACGTAAAAGCATATCTTGCTGGCGCTCCCATCCATGTGGTGAACTGATAAAGGAACCATTTATTTTAAGCATAAAAGGAGAAAAACAATGAAAATGACAGTTGCGCAAGCCATTGTAGAAATTATGTGCAAAGAGGGAATCCATACTGCATTTGGTATCCCCGGAGCAGCCATCAATCCGGTATACAAGTACATGGAGAATGCCCCCATCGAGCATTTCACCATGAGACATGAAGAGGCATGTGTCCATGCTGCTGACGGTTACCAGAGAGCAAAGAATGAAATTGCCCTGGCAATCTGCTCCGCAGGTCCCGGCGCTACCAACTTTGTGACCGGTCTTTACACCGCGTTCATCGATTCCATGCCCGTACTCTGCGTAGTAGGCCAGGCCAATGCGAATCAGTTAAAGCAGGAGCCTTTCCAGTGTGTGGATATGCCGGACATAGTTAAGACCGTTACCAAGAAAGCATGGAGCGTGTTAAAGGCAGAGGATATCGTGGATGTAATGAAAGAAGCATTCTACCTGATGAGGGAAGGCCGTCCGGGCCCGGTTCTTGTTGAACTTCCTCTGGATGTACAGAAGGCAGAACTGGATTTTGATATTGACAGCTATGTTCCAATGGAAATCCCCGTAGTTGCACCTGACATGGATAAGATCAAAGAAGCGGTACAGATGGTAAAAGCAAGCAAGGCGCCGGTTATCATCATGGGCGGCGGATGCTTTATCAGCCATTGTACGGATGAGGTTGTTAAGCTGGCAGAAATGCTGCAGGCACCAGTTGTTACCACCTATCAGGCAAAGGGCGGAATCCCAGAGGATCATCCTCTTAATGCCGGCCATGTAGGTATCCAGGTAGGACAGCCCATCGGAAACAAGATCTTCCTGGATTCCGATCTTGTGATCGGTATTGGAAACCGTTTCTCAGACCGTCATACAGGCGACCTGGCAACCTATTGCAAGGACCGTAAGTTCATCCACATCAATATCGAGCCAAGCCAGATCGGTATGGTATTTGAGCCGGAGCTGGGAATCGTGTCCGATGCCAAGCTGGCAACCGAGGCCCTGATCGCAGAAGTAAAGGCAGCAGGCGTACAGCCGATCAATCCTGCCCGCGCAGCAGAGATATCCAAGCTGCGTGAGGAACTGGCACGCAAGACCGATTATGACTGCAGCCCAATCATGCCTCACCGCGTATTCCAGGAAGTGAATGAAGCCTTTGATGATGAGACTTATTACACGGTTGGATGCGGTATCACCCAGATCTGGAGCGGTCAGCTTCAGAAGATCAACAAGGCCGGAAAGTATCTGCCATCCGGTGGTGCAGGTACTCTTGGATACGAAGTACCCGCAGCATTCGGCGTAAAGGTAGCACATCCGGAATGCAACAGCGTAACAGTTGTAGGAGATTTCGGCCTGACATTCATGGGCGAAGAGATCGCAGTTGCATCTGCATTTAAGAAACCCATCATTGTAGTTGTTGTTAACAATGCATACCTGGGACTGATCCGTCAGAACCAGAAGGGATACGGATTTGAATATGCAGTGGAAATGCCATACAACCAGGATGGAACCATTGACTATGTGAAGCTTGGAGAGGCTTACGGCTGTGTGGCTGAGCGTGTATTCAGCCCAGAGGAACTGACTGCCGCTCTGGTAAGAGCAAAAGCATCCACAGAGGCATCCGGACGCTGCTACCTGATCGATGCGATCTGTGTAAAGACACAGCTGTGCGATATGGGCGGCTCCATTGCAGCTGTTAAATCCTGGGCGCCTGAAGCATAAAGGCACCTGTGTGGTACATTAAATAAAAAAAGAGGGTTGACCTGAGAGCGGGGAGGCCTGGAACCAGCCTCCTCCTCTTTGCCCTTTGCTGATAACGATCTTTCTGCCTCCTTATAAGGAGGCTTAAAGGCTGTGAAGAAAAGGTCAAAAGCGTTTCAGCGCACCGGCCGTTTATCGCGCGCGGGCGCGCGTTTATAGTTTATAAATTAACGGTTTATGCATACAGCAAGAATTTGGAGGCCCCATAATGAGAACGGACCGTATTGAAAAAATTATTAACAGCATGAGACAACATAATATGGATCAAATGGTCATCAGCGATCCATCCACTATCTTTTATCTGACCGGTAAATTTGTTGCCTCCGGTGCACGCCTGTTTGCCCTGTGCCTGGACACTCAGGGTGCATGTACCTTTTTTATTAATTCCCTTCAGACCGACTACGCTCCTCTGGCAGAGGGCGCTGAGATCGTCTGGTATACTGACAGTGATGATTCCATTCAGATTCTGGCAAAAAAGATCCGTACCGGCGGGACCGTGGGTATTGATAAAAACTGGCCTTCCAGTTTCCTGCTGCGCCTGATGGCAGCGGCAGATGCCAAATATGTGTTGAACAGCGGGATCATTGATTACATACGCATGGTAAAGGATGACGGGGAGATCCAGCTGATGCGCGAAACACAGGCTGTGAATGAAAAAGTAATCAGCGAGATGTTTCAATATGTTTCCCCGGAACTCACTGAGCAGAAGCATCACCGCATGCTTCACGAGATGTACTGTGCCCATGGTGCGGACGGCTACAACATTATAGGCGTGGTTGCCTATGGAAAATCCTGCGGCTATGCCCATCATAAGCCTGACGGGACCACACCTGCGGCCGGCGACTGCATCATGATTGATGCCGGCGCGCGTCTGAACGGCTACCGTTCCGATATGACCCGCACCGTGTTTTACAAATCTGTTTCCGATGAGATGAGAAATATCTATGAGGTGGTAAAGGAAGCCCAGCTGACAGCAATGGATGCCATAAAGCCGGGCATGCGGTTCTGCGATATTGATAAGATCGGCCGTGACATTATCACCAAATACGGATATGGAGAATATTTCACTCACCGGATCGGTCATAACATCGGTATTGACGGCCATGAGTTCCCGGATGTTGGGGGTGCAAATACCATGGAAGTACTGCCGAATATGACTTTTTCTGTGGAGCCTGGGATCTATATCCCCAATCTGGGCGGGGTCCGGATCGAGGATTTGGTGGCTGTCACTGAAAACGGCTATGAATGCCTGAATAAGATGAGCAAAGACCTGCGGATTATTTAAAACGGTTTGTGACCGCTGCAGGAATACAAATGTAGAAATGTAGGAGAGGTAATATATAATGAACGATACGAAAACAAAAAAGAAAATGGCGTTTCCGCATACCCTGATCATTATCCTGATCATGATCGTGTTTGCGGCCATTCTAACCTATCTGATTCAAGCGGGTCAGTACGACCGTATAGAGGTTGCAGGAAGAAAAGTTGTAGACCCGGCCAGCTATCATACGGTGCCGTCCAACCGTGCAACCCCATTTGATATCTTTGTGGCAATCCCTGCAGGCATGCAGGCCGTGGCATCCATATCAAACATGGTTCTTATTATCGGCGGTTCCTTTGCCGTAATCGAGGCAACCGGCGCAACCAAGGCAATCCTTGCCAAAGTGCTTAAAATGGGCGGCCACCTGGGCGCAGGTCTGCTTCCTATCGTTATCATCGCGTTCTCCATGCTGCCAGCATTCACCGGCAATGCTGAGAGTATGCTGGCATTCGTGCCCCTGGGCATCCTCTTTGCCCGGACTCTGGGCTTTGATGCCATGGTAGGTTTATCCATCACCATTGCAGCCGGTAATGCCGGATTTGCAAGCGGCCTGTTTAACACCATGACCACCGGTGTGGCTCAGACACTTCTGGGTATTGAGATGTTCTCCGGCCTGTGGTTCCGTGCCATCGGCTACGGCCTCCTGCTGTGCTCCGTTTGTTTCTGGACTGTATGGTATGCAGTGAGAGTTAAGAAGAATCCTGCAAAGAGTGTTTGCTATGATGTGGAAATGGCTGCCAAGGCAGAACAGGCAAACGTTAGCGAGATCGACTCTGAACTGACCACAAGAAGGATTCTTGTACTTTTGGAATTTGCCTGCGGTATCGGCTTTGTTATCTATGGTGCTTTAAACGGATGGAATTTTGGAACCCAGATCGCTGCGGTATTCCTGATCATGGCTGTGATCTGCGGCCTGACCGGCGGTTTCAGCGGCAACAGGATCTGTGAAGAATTTGTTATAGGCGCTAAGAGAGTTTTAGTGGGCGCACTGGTAGTTGGCTTTGCAAAGGCGATCAGCCTTGTTATGGACCAGGCCTGCATTACCGATACCATCGTATACGCATTCTCAAGCATGTTAAACGGTATGCCTAGAGTGATCGGCGCACTGTTTATGTATATATTCCAGGTTATTATGAACTGCTTTATCATCTCCGGTTCCGGCCAGGCGGCGGCTACTATCCCGATCATGGGACCTCTGGGCGATGTTCTGGGCCTGACACCACAGACTGTTGTTACTGCGTTTATCTTTGGTGACGGTCTGACCAACCTGCTTCTTCCTATGTCCGCAGCTACCATGGGCGCGGTTGCCATTGCGGGCATCACCTATGGCCAGTATGTGAAATACATCTGGAGGATCATTGTGACCAACCTGTGTATCGGCGGTGCTATGGTGGTGATCGCCACCATGATCGGTCTGTAAGCTGGCCGGCATATTAAGGCAGGTAGGAGAAAAAATAAAATGAACCAAACCAACAACAAAAAGAAAATGGAGTTTCCCCATACGCTGATCATCATCCTGATCATGATCGTGTTTGCGGCCATTTTAACTTATTTAGTTCAGGCGGGGCAGTATGACCGTATCGAAGTTGCGGGAAGAAAGGTGGTAGACCCTTCCAGCTATCATACGGTTCCAGCGAACCGTGCAACTCCATTTGATATTTTTGTTGCAATTCCAGCCGGTATGCAAGCCGTTGCCGGAATTGCCAATATGGTCCTGATCATCGGCGGTTCCTTTGCCGTGATCGAGGCCACAGGCGCAACCAAGGCTGTTTTGGCCAAGGTGCTTAAAATGGGCGGCCATCTGGGCGCAGCCCTGCTTCCCATTGTTATTGTGGCATTCTCCCTGCTGCCGGCTTTTACCGGCAGCGCGGAGAGCATGCTGGCATTTGTACCCCTGGGCATTCTCTTTGCCCGGACCCTGGGCTTTGACGCCATGGTAGGCCTGTCCATCACCATTGCGGCCGGCAATGCCGGATTTGCAAGCGGACTGTTCAACACCATGACCACGGGTGTGGCCCAGACCCTTCTTGGGATTGAACTGTTTTCCGGTCTTTGGTACCGTGCCATCGGCTACGGACTGCTGCTGTGTTCCGTCAGTTTCTGGACCGTATGGTATGCCCTGAAACTCAGGAAAAACCCTGCAAGAAGCTGCTGCTATAATGTGGAACTGGCTGCCAAGGAGGAAATGACGGAGGCGAGTGAGATCGACTCTGAGATGACCCCAAGGCGGATCCTTGTCCTTATAGAGTTTATTGCCGGCATTGCTTTTGTTATCTACGGCACTTTAAACGGCTGGGATTTTGGACCAAAATTAGGCGGCGTGTTCCTGATCATGGCGGTTGTATGCGGCCTGACCGGAGGCTTTAACGGCAACCAGATCTGCAATGAGTTTGTGGAAGGGGCCAAAAAGGTCCTGGTAGGCGCTCTGGTAGTGGGCTTTGCAAAAGCCATCAGCCTTGTTATGGACCAGGCGTGTATCAGTGATACCATTGTATATGCGTTCTCCAATTTGTTAAGCGGTATGCCCAAGGTTGTGGGCGCTCTGTTTATGTATATATTCCAGATCATTATGAACTGCTTTATTATTTCCGGCTCAGGCCAGGCGGCAGCCACCATTCCGATCATGGGACCTTTGGGCGATGTACTGGGCCTTACCCCTCAGACCGTTGTAACGGCATTTATCTTTGGTGACGGTCTGACCAATCTGCTTCTGCCAATGTCAGCAGCCACCATGGGTGCGGTTGCCATTGCGGGAATCAGCTACGGCCAGTATGTGAGATACATCTGGAGGATTATCGTAACCAATCTGTGTCTTGGCGGCGTTATGGTGGTGATCGCCACCATGATCGGCTTGTAACACAGTTGGATGAAAAGAGAACCCGTGTACAAAGGCGCATGAAAGGAGAAACATGATGGACTATTTAAAGAGAGCACATGAACTGACAGAAGAGATCGTTGAAAACAGAAGGTTTCTGCACCAGCACCCGGAGATAGGCTGCGACATACCTGTAACCAAAGCATTTGTCGAGGATAAGTTAAAATGCATGGGATACGAGGTCGCGCACGTAGGCCCGGGCCTTGTTGCCATGGCCGGCCACGGAAGCCCTGTGATCCTGCTGCGTGCCGATATGGACGGACTGCTTATGGAAGAGGAGAGCGGACTTCCCTTTGCCTCCGTAAACCCTGGAAAGGCTCATTGCTGCGGCCATGACAACCACACCGCCATGCTGTTGGGGGCGGCTAAAATGTTAAAGGAAAATGAAGCGGATCTCAAAGGTACGGTAAAGCTGATGTTCCAGCCAGGTGAGGAGACCGGAAACGGCGCCCAGGAAATGATCAATGGCGGCCTTTTGGAAAACCCAAGGCCGGATGTCACCATGGCCTTCCATGTGGATGCCCTTCTTCCACTGGGAAAACTGAATTACAGCAAGGGACCTGCATTCTGCTCCAATGATGTATTTAAGATCGAGGTAATGGGAAAAGCCGGCCACGGGGCGCGTCCTCATCAGGCAGTGGATGCCATCAATGCTTCCGCCCATATCATTACCGGACTGGAGGCGCTGATCAGCCGTGAGTGCACACCCACTGAGATATGCATGCTGACCGTGTGCTCCATTGAGAGTGATACCAAGACATTTAACGTATTCCCTCAGGTGGTCACCATGACAGGCAGTATACGTACCTATAATACAGAGCAGAGAGCGCTCCTGGTACGCCGTCTTCAGGAAGTGGTGGATGGGATATCCAAGACCTTTAACTGTACCAGCAAGGTGACATTCGGCCATCAGAATGATCCCCTGATCGTGGACGACCAGGTGGAGACCGAGATGCGGGGTTACCTGGAGGAGGTTCTGGGTGATGAAGCCTCCGTGGTGGAGCCGCCGATCATGAAAATGGGATCAGAGGATTTTGCCAGTGTTACTGTACAGATCCCCTCCGCCTATTTTTACATTGGTGCGGGACCGGACCGGGAAAACGGCTATTTCTGCAGCCAGCATAACGCCAAGGTCCGTTTTAATGAGGAGATGCTGCCATATGGCGCGGCCGGTTTTGCAAACTGTGCGGCCAGATGGCTGGAGAACCACAGCAAATAATATATGATATCTGAAAAGACGTAATAAAACAGATTGTGTGGAATACAGCTGCCATGATAAAATCAATATCGTGGCAGCTGTATATTTTTTGCATTTTATCATAAAGAAGTGAAATAATGGAGATAGGAGATCCAAATGAACCTCTTGATCGCAAAACTTTGTCTTGTCTTCCTGGTGATCATTGCCATCCTCTGGATGAAGCGCCCTCTGTTTATGGCCATTTCCGGCGGCCTTGTGGCGGCCCTGGTGCTCTATGGCATTCCTGTAACGGATGCGGTTGTGATCATGGGCAGGTCCATGGCCGGCAGGGATACCATCACCGTGGTGCTGAGTTTTTATTTCATTACCTTCCTGCAGCGTATGCTGGAATGCCGGGGCCGTCTAAAGCAGGCGGAGGAATCCTTAAACGGGCTGTTTAACAACCGGAGGATCAACGCATCCGCCGCTCCTGCGGTGATCGGACTTCTGCCCTCGGCCGGGGCCATGAACCTGTGCGCGGAGATTGTAAAATCCTCCTGTGAGGATTACATGAGCAGGGAGGATATGACAACGGTCACCAGCTTTTTCCGCCATATACCGGAGTGTTTCCTGCCCACCTACTCATCCATCCTCATTGCCCTGGCGGTGTCGGGCATAGGCGCGGGGGAGTTTGTGGTGGCCATGCTTCCCCTGGTGGCGGTGCTGTTCCTGATCGGATATGTGTTCTACCTGAGAAAGCTGCCAAAAGCCACGGGACGCGCTCCCAAGGGCGGCAGGATCGAGTCCGTAAAAATGCTGGTCCGGAGCCTGTGGTCCATCCTGCTTATTGTGGTTCTGATCATTGCGGCTGACATTCCCGTGTATGCGGCCACCCCGTTGGTGGCAGTGCTCAATGTGTTTGTGGACCGTTTGGGGATGGAGGAGATCAGACCCATGTTCCGTTCCGCCTTTGAGTCCATTATTATTTTTAATACCATTCTGATCATGATGTTTAAGGATATCATCACCTCCACCGGGGTGATCCACGAGCTCCCCGCTTTTTTTGGAAGCCTTCCGATCCCCATGCCTCTTGTCTTTGCCCTTATTTTCTTTTTTGGATCCATTATCAGCGGTGCAAATGCCATCATTCCCCTTTGTATGCCCATGGCCATGGCCGCCATGCCCCAGGGAGGAGTGCCTTTGCTGGTGCTGCTTATGAGTTCCTCCTATGCTGCCATGCAGATCAGCCCCACCCATGTATGCCTGTTTGTTGCAGCGGAATATTTTAAGGTAAATATTGGTGAACTGGTGAAACGGAACATACCTATGATACTGCTGTTTTTTGCAGCGGCCCTGGGATATACGGCGGTTCTGGGGGTATTTTAGGGGGAAAAATCGAAAAAACACAAGAAATTCCTTGACAGAACATTTTTGCATGTATATAATGATATGGCGTGCTTAAACACGTAATGTTTTCGTGCGCAAAAAGCTGACATACAGCAACCGCAGACAATATCACAGGAGGTGAAAAGAATGCCAACAATTAACCAGTTAGTGAGAAAGGGAAGACAGACCAGCGAAAAGAAGTCTACTGCACCCGCTCTGCAGAGGGGTTACAACTCCTTACAGAAGAAGGCTACAGAGGTTTCCGCACCACAGAAGCGTGGCGTGTGTACCGCTGTTAAGACTGCTACCCCTAAGAAGCCTAACTCAGCACTGAGAAAGATTGCCAGAGTTCGTCTTTCCAACGGCATCGAGGTTACAAGCTACATTCCAGGAGAGGGTCACAACCTTCAGGAGCATAGTGTTGTACTGATCCGTGGAGGAAGAGTAAAGGATCTGCCAGGTACCAGATATCATATCGTTAGAGGTACACTGGATACAGCAGGTGTTGCTAACAGAAGGCAGGCCCGTTCCAAGTACGGCGCTAAGAGACCAAAAGAGAAGAAATAATTAGTTAGACCGCATATTTGATTTGTAGGAATTGTGCCGGAATGATGATATTGACCTGTGGTTGCAGGATTATATATTGTAAGACCGTGCATGAACGTATTAACTCAATACGAGTACCTATGATCTAATGAAACGCTGTGAGGATCTGCAGCGCAGGTCTGGACAGTTCTATTAAGGAGGGAAGTAACGTGCCACGTAAAGGACATACTCAGAAGAGAGACGTTCTGGCAGACCCGATCTACAATAACAAGGTTGTTACCAAATTGATCAACAACATTATGTTAGATGGTAAGAAGGGTGTTGCTCAGAAAATTGTATATGGTGCTTTCGACCGTGTTGCTGAGACAACCGGCAAGGACGCCATGGAAGTATTTGAAGAAGCAATGAACAACATCATGCCTGTTCTGGAAGTTAAGGCAAAACGTATCGGCGGAGCTACCTATCAGGTACCCATCGAGGTTAGGCCTGAGAGAAGGCAGACACTGGCTCTGCGCTGGATCACCCTGTACTCCCGTAAGAGAGGCGAGAAGACCCAGAAGGACAGACTTGCTAATGAGATTATGGACGCTGCCAACAACACCGGCGCATCCGTAAAGAAGAAAGAAGACATGCACAAGATGGCAGAAGCAAACAAGGCGTTTTCACACTTCCGCTTCTAATCGCGGTCATGTGCTAAACTTGTTTGATTATTTAAGGAGGAAAATCCCTTGGCTGGAAGAGAATATCCATTGGAGAGAACCAGGAATATCGGAATCATGGCCCATATCGATGCTGGTAAGACCACAACGACTGAGCGTATTCTGTATTACACTGGTGTAAACTATAAAATTGGCGATACCCACGAGGGTACTGCTACCATGGACTGGATGGCTCAGGAGCAGGAGAGAGGTATCACCATTACTTCCGCTGCTACCACTTGTCACTGGACCCTGCAGGAAAACTGCAAGCCGAAGCCGGGTGCATTAGAGCATCGTATTAATATTATTGATACACCAGGACACGTTGACTTCACTGTTGAGGTTGAACGTTCCCTGCGCGTGCTGGATGGCGCTGTCGGCGTATTTTGTGCAAAGGGCGGTGTAGAGCCCCAGTCTGAAAACGTATGGCGTCAGGCAGACACTTATAACGTACCACGTATGGCCTTCATCAACAAGATGGACATTCTGGGCGCAAACTTCTACGGCGCCGTAGAACAGATTAAGACCAGACTTGGTAAGAATGCGATCTGCATTCAGCTGCCAATCGGCAAAGAAGATGATTTCAAGGGAATCGTGGATTTGTTTGAAATGAAAGCCTACATCTATAATGATGATAAGGGCGATGACATATCCATCGTTGATATTCCTGAGGATATGAAGGATGATGCCGAATTATACCGCTCTGAGCTGATAGAGAAGATCTGTGAGCTGGATGACGATTTAATGATGGCATATCTGGAGGGTGAGGAACCCAGCAACGAGGAGTTGAAGAAAGCTCTGAGAACAGCTACCTGCCAGTGTGCGGCAATCCCCGTATGCTGCGGTACTGCTTACAGAAACAAAGGTGTTCAGAAGTTACTGGATGCAGTAATTGAGTTCATGCCGTCCCCATTAGACATCCCTGCTATCAAGGGTGTTGACCTGGAGGGCAATGAGGTTGAGCGTCATTCTTCCGATGATGAGCCATTTGCAGCTCTTGCATTTAAGATCATGACCGACCCCTTTGTTGGTAAGCTTGCATTCTTCCGTGTGTATTCAGGAAGTCTGAACTCCGGTTCTTATGTACTGAATGCAACAAAAGGCAAGAAAGAGCGTGTAGGACGTATCCTTCAGATGCATGCCAATAAGAGAAACGAGCTGGATCGTGTTTACTCCGGTGATATCGCTGCTGCTGTTGGTTTTAAGATGACATCTACCGGTGATACGATCTGTGATGAGAAGAATCCGGTTATCCTGGAGTCCATGGAATTCCCAGAGCCGGTTATCGATATCGCGATCGAGCCTAAGACCAAAGCAAGCCAGGATAAGATGGGCGATGCGCTGGTGAAGCTGGCTGAAGAGGATCCTACCTTCCGTGTTCGTACGGATGAAGAGACCGGCCAGACCATTATCTCCGGTATGGGCGAGCTTCATCTGGACATCATTGTAGACCGTCTGCTGCGCGAGTTCAACGTAGAGGCCAATGTAGGCGCTCCTCAGGTTGCTTACAAGGAGACATTTACCAAGGCTGTTGATGTTGACAGCAAGTATGCGAAGCAGTCCGGCGGACGTGGACAGTACGGTCACTGTAAGGTTCACTTCACACCGATGGAGGCAAATGCAGAAGAGACCTTCAAGTTTACTTCTTCCGTTGTGGGCGGTGCGATTCCGAAGGAATACATCCCGGCAGTCGGAGCAGGTATCGAAGAAGCATGCAAGACCGGTATCCTTGGCGGATTCCCAGTGCTGGGTGTTCACGCTGATGTATACGATGGTTCTTACCATGAGGTTGACTCCTCCGAAATGGCATTCCACATTGCCGGATCCATGGCATTTAAGGATGCTATGCACAAGGGCAACCCAATCCTGCTTGAGCCTATCATGAAGGTTGAAGTAACCATGCCTGAAGACTACATGGGTGATGTTATCGGTGATATCAACTCCCGCCGTGGACGCATCGAAGGCATGGAAGATATCGGCGGAGGCAAGATGGTAAAAGCATATGTTCCGCTGTCAGAAATGTTCGGTTATTCAACAGACCTGCGCTCCAGAACTCAGGGCCGTGGAAACTACTCCATGTTCTTTGAGAAGTATGAGCCGGTTCCCAAGAATGTACAGGAAAAGGTGCTTTCCGACCACAAGAAATAATTAACAAAAGGCTTGTAAATCAAGGGAAAATGGAATATAATGATTGATAGCCTGACATTAACTATAATAGCCCATTATACAGGGCGCAAATTAAGGAGGACGTTATAAAATGGCTAAAGCTAAGTTTGAAAGAAACAAACCTCATTGTAACATTGGTACCATCGGACACGTTGACCATGGTAAAACCACTTTAACCGCAGCAATCACAAAGACTCTGCATGAGAGATTAGGTACAGGCCAGGCAGTTGCTTTCGAGAATATCGATAAAGCTCCAGAAGAGAGAGAGCGTGGAATCACGATTTCTACTGCTCACGTTGAGTATGAGACAGAGAACAGACACTATGCACACGTTGACTGCCCAGGACATGCTGACTACGTTAAGAACATGATCACTGGTGCTGCCCAGATGGACGGCGCTATCCTGGTTGTAGCAGCTACCGATGGTGTTATGGCTCAGACAAGAGAGCACATCCTGCTTTCCCGTCAGGTAGGCGTTCCTTATATCGTTGTATTTATGAACAAGTGTGATATGGTTGACGATCCAGAGCTGCTTGAATTAGTAGATATGGAAATCCGTGAACTGTTAAATGAATATGAGTTCCCAGGCGATGACACACCTATTATCCAGGGTTCTGCTCTGAAGGCTCTGGAAGATCCTTCCAGCGAATGGGGCGACAAGGTTCTTGAGCTCATGAAGGCTGTTGACGAGTGGGTACCAGACCCAGTTCGTGAGACTGACAAGCCATTCCTGATGCCAGTAGAGGACGTATTTACAATCACCGGCCGTGGTACTGTTGCTACCGGTAGAGTAGAGCGTGGAACTCTGCACCTGAATGACGAAGTTGAGATCATCGGTATCCATGAGGACGTTCGTAAGTCCGTTATCACCGGTATCGAGATGTTCCGTAAGCTGCTTGACGAGGCTCAGGCCGGCGACAACATCGGCGCTCTGCTGCGTGGTGTTCAGAGAACTGAAATCGAAAGAGGACAGTGTCTGTGTAAGCCAGGTTCTGTTAAGTGCCACAAGAAGTTTACCGCTCAGGTTTACGTTCTGACAAAGGACGAGGGCGGCCGTCATACTCCTTTCTTCAACAACTATCGTCCACAGTTCTACTTCAGAACAACTGACGTTACCGGCGTTTGCGAGCTGCCAGCTGGTACCGAGATGTGTATGCCTGGCGATAACGTAGAGATGACCGTAGAGCTGATTCATCCAGTAGCTATGGAGCAGGGTCTTCGTTTCGCTATCCGTGAAGGCGGAAGAACCGTTGGTTCTGGTAGAGTTGTAAGCGTTATCGAGTAATTGATAACTTTGCCTGTATAGGTATATCTGAATAGATATTGTGTCCAAACGTATATGAAAACTGCGCAATCATGGTTGAAAGACCATGGATGCGCAGTTTTTTTTTCACTCTTTTGTTATTTATGTTCGTTTTGTTCTAGGTTTATCATGCTTCCTTAAAAAAGGAATTGATGAACAGCATTTCCTCCTTGGAGAGAATGTGGGATTTCTTATGGATAAAGTAGAGCCTGCGCATAATATCGATTCCCTGCAAAGGCATGGTGCAGATTCGCCCATTCTGTTCCTCGTTTAATACAGAGTACCTGGATAGCACGGAAATTCCCATCCCATTAAGGATCCCCTGCTTAATGGCCTCAGTATTGTACATATTGAGTACATTTCCAAGGTGAATCCCATAGGACTGCAGCCGTGAGAGCACAAATTTCCTTGTGGCTGACTGGATCTGGGAGATCAGGAAGGGATAATCAAGGAGATCCTCAGGCATAATCTGTTTTTTGCCGCTGAGAGGATGGGAGGGAGGGAAGACCACACGCATCTCGTCATCATAGAAGGGCCTGCAGATATAGCCGGGATTCTGGGTGGTTTCCTCATCCTCGGGAATGATGGCAAAACTGATCACGTCCTGGTCCAGCATGTTCAGGATATTAGGAAAAAAGTTCACTGTAAAATTTATCGGTATATCGGGATACTGTTTTTTGAAACCACTGAGTATGGGAGGAAGCAGATAGATACCGATAAAGTTGGTGGCTCCAAAACTGATCTCATGCCCATAGGAATGGTTGGATGAATACAGGTCAGCTTTCAGCTGATTAAAATCCTTTTCCAGATGACGGCCGAACTGATACAGAAGCTGTCCGTTCTTATTCAGGGCCATCTTCTTGCCTGTACGGTCAAACAGTGGGTAGCCGATTTCCGCTTCCAGGGAGTGGATCTGTTTGGAAAGGGCGGGCTGTGAGCAGTAAAGGGCTTTAGCTGCCTGGGAAAGGCTTCCCTGATCGACCACTGCGCAGAAACTGAAGATCTTATGTATGTCCATGGAATACCTCCCTATATTACAAAAAGTTATATGATGACGACAAAAAGGGAATTTGACTTATGGTATAATGAGAAATATAATATAATTACCGATCGGATATATAACCAATAGTTCTATTAAGATGATAAAACATAAATGACGGGAGGTCAAGATATTTATGGAGGTTTCTTCAGGGGTGAAAAAGGAAAAGAGAAGATTGTCCTTTGAGGAATGGATGAAAATCATGGGAATCGCGGTTGCGCTTCTTGTCTTTGCACTCATTTACACAATGGATACACCAATACAGATGACGCTTCAGGGAAAGGCGTCACTGTCCGTGTTTGGCATGGTGTTTGTGCTCTGGGTTACACAGGCAGTGCCCACCTATGCCGCAGCTCTTTTGGCGATCGTTCTTCTTGTATTTACAGGCGGATGGACACAGAAGGATACACTGGCTGTGTTTGGACAGGATGTGATCTGGCTGATGTTGTCCGCATTTATCATTACATCTGGAATGGAGAAGTCTGGTTTTGCAAAAAGGATGGCTCTGTTCATTGTTTCACGGTTTGGCACAACGGCTAAAAAGGCGTTGATCTCCCTGGGCGTGGTAAATCTACTGTTGGCATTTGTGGTTCCGTCCACCACCGCCCGGGCAGCCATGCTTCTGCCCATATGCCTTATGGTTCTGAATGTATATCAGGCAGTGCCTGGCAAGAGCAATTTTGGCAAACAGCTGATGATACAGGAGATCCATTTTAATAATATTTCAACCAGTGGCATCCTTACAGCCACAGCTCCCCAGATTCTGGCAGTGGGATATATCCTAAGCATGGCAAATGTAAACGTGACCTGGGGAGAATGGTTTATTGCCAGTATGCCCATAGCAATCCTGACACTGATCGCTTCCATCATCATAGGAAATATTCTGTTTAAGAGCGAGGTTAAGGCTCCGCCCTCAGGTGCCGGCGACTCAGGTGCCCAGTCCCTGAAGGACCAGCTAAAGGAGATGGGACCGATCAGTAGGAATGAGATAAAGGCCTTGTGCATTTTTGCCCTTACCGTATTCCTGTGGGCAACAGACGGACATCATATCCAACTGTTCGGGTTCCAGATCAGTCTAGTCATGGTAGCATTGCTGGCATCTGCCCTGTTTTTCCTTCCTTATGTAGGAATCCTCAACTGGAAAGAGACAAAGATCCCGTGGGACCTGATGGTATTCTCCGCAGGGGCATATGCAGTAGGGCTTTCGCTGGATGCGTCAGGTGCGGCTTCCTTTCTTCTTAATACGGTATTTGATAAATTTAATCTGGAATCAGCTAATCCGTTTACACTTTATATGATCGTAATGTTTGTTGCCAGTTTCAGCCATCTGGTGTTTACCAGCAAAAATGTAAGGGTTGTCATCCTGCTTCCGGCTATTATCATTCTGGCAGGGAACCTGGGTGTGAATCCTCTGCTTCTGGCATTGCCGGCCTGCTTTACTATCTGTGACAGTATTACACTGCCGCCCCACTGCAAGCCCAATCTTATTTTCTACAGCACCGGTTATTTCTCAGTAAAAGATCAGTTTATCTATGGCATGCTGGTCCTGTTGGCAAAATGGCTGATATTAGGGGTGGCGTATTTCACCTGGTTCAGGATTGTAGGTCTTGTATAGGAGGGAATGTGATGAAAAAAAGAATGAAAACAGCAGCGCTGATGACAGGAATCTTAATAGGAATATTTGTTGCCTCCTTTCAGGTACAGGCAGAGGAATATGTTTCCCTGTCCTCTTATCAAGAGACATTTAAGCCCTCTGGTACAAAAGACGGTATTCTTACCATCCAGCTGGAGGGGGAGCCGGATCAGGAGGGGTATCTGTATGTGATCTCTTCTGTTAAGGATATGGAGCCTTTTGGGGAGGTTTCAGGCCAAAATCTGGAAGGTGTAAACATGGAGCCGGTCTCTGTTGGAAGTGTGGGATTTTATAGGATCAAGGCAGCGGACAAGGACAGCAGTGCGGCGCTGACAGCACAGTTTTTATGTCCTGGTTTCTATAGCAGCAAGAAGGTAGCAGATGTCAATGGAGGAGAGGATTACCCGATCTCCTACAAGTTTACCAATTACTTTCCTGAGAAGATAGGAAAATACACCTTGACTATTGAGCTCCCCCAGGGGAACCAGGTGGTCAAGGTGACAAAACCAACTGCCTACGCGGACTTTATCCTATCAGAGGAACATGGTATAAGGGCAGTAGGCGTGTCAAAGGGAATTGCTCCCGCAGGTACGGTAAACCTGGACTTCACATATGATGTGCCTTTTACTGCATCTATGGCGGGAAAGGCAGCGGTATGGGTAATCTGTCTGGTGCCGGGACTGGCTGTTATGACCGACAGGCTGAAAAAAGCAAGGGAGGGACAGATGTGACAGGGAGATTAAAGCGCAAAGGTATCATGCTCATTGCAGATGGTCTTGGGGACCGTCCAGTGGATGAACTGAATGGAAAAACTCCGCTGGAATATGCCAGAACCCCTGTGTTGGATGAACTGTGCAGGAGAGGAATGACCGGCCTTGTGCATCCCTACCGCCCGGGGGCCAGGTGCGGTACTGACTGGGGACATCTGTGCCTATTTGGTTATGATCCTGAGCCGTATTACACGGGTAGAGGGTCCATTGAGGCCTATAGCGCAGGTATGACCCTTAAACTGGGAGATGTTGCATTTAGAGGGAATCTTGCCACTGTAGATCAAGATCTTAAGGTGATTGACAGAAGGTCGGGAAGGATCTCAGATCCCCGGGATATAGCGGGTTTGGTGGAAGAGGTGAACGGACTTGAAGTAGACGGCTGCCGCTTGATCTTAAAGCCGCTGACAGAGCATCGTCTGGCCATGGTGATACGGGGAAGCGGATTGGGGTGGAGCGTTCCTGATACAGACCCTGGTACTGCCAGGGAAGGGGAAGCAGTCATACGTCCTCAAGATCTTAAGGATGCCGGGAATAAACGGACCGCAGATATCCTGTGGAAATTCCAGCAGCAAATACATCGTATCTGGGAGAAAAGCGATATCAACAGGCAGAGGGTAGAACGGGGCCTGCTTCCGGCTAACTTTATATTAACAAGGGGATGCGGAAAGGCCATGGTGCTTCCGCCCTTTACAGACCGGTATCCGGGCGCCAGGGTTGCTGTGATCGCCGGTGATTCCACAATTACCGGAATCGGCAGGATGTGCGGATTTGACGGTTATCGGGAAGATGGATTTACCGGAGGGTTTGACACAGACCATATGGGCAAAGCCCGACTAGCGGTTAAGCTGTTAAAGGATTATGACCTGGTGGTGGTCCATGTAAAAGGTACGGATTTATGCGGCCATGATAACCTTCCTTACAGGAAGGCTGAAATCATAGAAAAGGTGGACCGGATGTTTTCCTGCTGGCTGGAGCAGATAGGGGAGGAAGACTGTTACTATGGGATGACAGCCGATCATTCCACACCCTGCTGTCAACGGGAACATTCTGCAGACCCGGTACCCTCATTCCTGGCAGGTCCCGGTGTGCGCCGGGACGGGGTGGAGCTGTTTGGGGAAAGGGCTTGTGCCGGAGGCATCCTGAATCAATACACGGGAAGCCAGTTCATGGCTACCATAATGGATTACCTGGAACTTACCAGGAAATATGGTGCATGAGCCAGTGGCCCGTCACAAGGACAGATGAAAGAAATATGAAATAAGGATGTGGAAGAGAATGAAAAAAGATGATGAAGATATGACGGAGGAAGGAATTTACCTGTCATCTTTTGGCGGAAGCGGAGAGAATGGGAGAAACTGCCATCTCATAGGGATTAGGGGTGGATATATATTGCTGGACTGTGGCGTGAAGCGGGAGATCTGCGGGGACAGTGTGGGCTTTTATCCGGAGCTGACCAGGGAGATCGTATCACGCATTCAAGCAGTGTTCCTGTCCCACTGTCACGAGGACCATGTAGCGGCACTTCCTCTTTTGTATGAGCTGGGGTATGAGGGACTGGTGTACGGGACTGCTGAGACTTTGGACCAGGTTCCCGGATTTATTAATAAGTGGATGTCCTATGTAGATTCCCAAGGGGGAACTCTTCCCTTTGGGATGGAGAAAGCGGGCCAGATACGCTATGCCCGAGTCGCTCTGGGGGAGCAGGAAATCGGCGGATTCCATGTGACCGCAGGCCGTTCCGGCCATGTGCTGGGGGGATGCTGGTATATGTTCTCATTGGAAGGAAAAAAGATACTTTATACAGGAGACATGTGCTTGGATTCCTCAGGCCTTGCCATTGATCTGCCTGGACCATGTGATGGTGCTATCATGAACTGCGCGTATGCAGGGAATGTTATGAACCAGGCCCATCAGTACCGGGCGCTATTAGACTCCATACTGGAAACCGTACACTCGGGTGGGAAAGTCCTTTTACCTGTCCCATCCAAAGGGCGGGGTATAGATATACTGATATATCTGGAAAAGAACCTGCCCGGAATCAGATTGTATGCGGAGCAGTCAGTGGCGGACAGCCGGATGGAACTGTCAGGTCAGACCCGGTGGATTAAGCCGGGGATGGAAGGGCGCTCAGGGCCTGAGGTGACAATCATACGTTCCGGGGAAGAACGAAAGGTAGCCCTTAGATCAGAAGGGGCTGCCGTGTATCTGACACCGGATGGAATGATCACAACTCCGGTAAGTCTTGAATATTATGAATTTCTTAAAGGGGACTACGGTAATAAGATCATCATCACAGGCCATGCCGCCCTGGGAACAATGGGATACGCGGTTCTGGACAAGACCTGTAGAGAACAGTGTAAGATCAGGGCAATAGGAGAAAAGATCGTGTTTAAGGTGCACATGGATGATGATGATGTTGTAGCTCTCTGCAGCAGGATCAGGGCCCGGGAGGTCATTCTGTTCCACAGCGGATGGGAGTGTACCGGGGAGGTGGTGCGCCGTCTGGAGAAACTGAATGTGTGCGCTAAGACCCTAAGATACCCTGAAGCAGTGAAGCTGTAGGCAGGTAGATCAAATGCAGATCTTATGGGTGAGCCGCTATTCCTCATCCGCGCACAGAATTTGGACAAAACGCGCCATGAGCGGAATGTAGCTCACCATGAATGTAATGGCGGCTATGGTAAACACAGTTTTCTTCTTGGGGTTGGGAATACGCAGTCCAATGCATATACCCAGGGACAAAAGGCAGAACTTCAGCAGGCTGATGAATTTCCAGTCGGATTCCCAGATGTACTGGTTTGCACAGCGGATGAGTTTTCTCATGATGGTACCTCCTTGATTTTATTTTTATATTTACAGTGTAACACAAGAACTGGGGGATTGGAAGGGCTGCTTGACAGGCTGCACAAAACGTGGTACGATAACCTCTGGATTCGCGTGCGGATCCATCCGGATAAATGGGTTCATCAGGAAGATAATGATGCTGCCCATAGGGAATTGAGGTAATTGACAGATGAAGATCAGGTTAACACAGTACAGGGCCTGGTATGGTAAAACCCAATACAGTATATTATAACAGCAGAGAAATCTGCTGTTTTTTATTGCGGATTTTATTCGGGTAGAGTGGGAAAGGATGAAAGATAATGGAAAAGAAACAGACAGCGGTAAGGGAGATTATAAGGTTGTGCCAGATTGTTCTGGGAAATGCAATGTATGCGGCGGCAGTGGTATTGTTTATTGTTCCTAATGGGCTGATTACCGGAGGGACCACGGGACTGGCGCTGTTTGCCTCCCATACCCTGGGAATTCCCATCAGCCTGTTTGTCAGCATTTTTAATATTACCATGTTCCTGTTCGGGGCATGGATCCTGGGCAGACAGTTTGCCCTGACCACGGCGTTGAGCACGGTTATTTATCCCCTTATGCTGGGACTGTTGGAGGGACTGGGATTCGGCGGTTTTGTGATGCAGGAAAAGCTGGTGGCCGTGATCTATGCGGGCATCCTCATAGGGGCAGGTATCGGCATTGTCATGAGGGCCGGAGCCTCCACCGGGGGAATGGATATTCCATCCCTGATCCTCAAGAAAAAATTTGAGATCAATGTGTCCTTCAGCCTCTATCTCATGGACTGCATCATCCTGGGTCTGCAGCTGATCTCTGCGGACTCCCATGCCATTCTTTACGGTATCCTGCTGATCATTGTATATACCATGGTACTTAATAAGGTTCTGATGTCCGGAAATGTCAGGATACAGGTGAAGATCGTGTCCAGGAAATACGAAACCATCAACCGGCTGATTGCAGAGCGCCTGGACTGCGGCACCTCCCTTCTCCACATGGAGACAGGGTACCTGCACCGGGAGCAGGAGATGATCCTGGCTGTTATCGCCAGGCGTGACCTGCCCAGGCTGAACCAGCTGGTGATGAATGAAGACCCGGAGGCCTTCATGATCATCAACCAGATCAACGAGGTGAGAGGGCGGGGATTCACATTAAAACGTGTGTATCAGGATTCCGCCTATCAGGAGCAGATGTATCAGGAACAGGAGGAAGGTTCCGTATAACCCGGGGCAGGTGTTTGGGAGACAACATATTTCCCGTCCGTCAGGCTGACCGCGGTACGCCATGCGCCGGCCAGCGGATCTGTCTGAGGATGATCCTCCCTGTAATGGCTTCCTCTGCTTTCCCTCCGGGCCAGCATGGATGCCAGCAGGGCACGGCCCAGATCCAGATACTGGTGGGCTTTTAGGAATGCCTTAAGCTGGGGAGCATCTTCGCAGTCATCAAGCCCCATATTCTGATCCAGAACCAGTCCCATGGCATCCATGGCTTCAAGGGCTGTGACCAGTCCCTTTTCAGTCCGTATAATGCCACCGTACCGCCACATCAGTTCCTTTACCCGCCGGCAAATCTTCTGGGGAGAATCCGGGATACGGCCGGTATCAGACAAAGGCTGTTTTATATAGGGAGGGCAGCATTGGTAGGAGGCGTACAGCTGGCCGCGGATATCATCCACTGGGACAGGGGAAAAGTGATTCTTTCCAGCATGACCGCAGGCAGACCTGGCTGCCAAAGTGCCGAATACCAGGCAGCTTCCTGAGGCCATGCCTCCCAGGCGGTCGGCTCCATGGATGCCCCCGGCTCCTTCGCCGCAGGCAAAGAGCCCCTCCACCCCGGTACAGCAGCCGTGATCCACCCAGATCCCTCCATTGGCCGCATGGAAAAAGGGAGCAATGGAAATGGGGTCCTTTTCAATATGTATATTGTGTTCCCTGAGCAGCCAGTCCGTATAATCCCGTACATAGCCGCGTTTATCCTTCAGGATATCAGGGCTGTAGCGGATCAGACACCCTGAGGACTCATCAAATCTACCTCCTTCTGCCTCGATACGCTGCAGCGCGGACTTCATAAGGGCAATGTCAAAATATCTGGAATTATCCGAGAAGGTAAAAGGGCCGTGGGGTTCCCGGAGCATGAGGCACTCCTCATAATCCGCCTGGTGGGGCAGAAGTCCCTTCAGCACATCTTCTCCATCCGGTCCGATCAGCCCGGTGCAGTATCGCAGGCTACCCTCCCTGAATACGGTTTTATAGAGAGGGGACAGAAAACCCGGAATAAACTGGTTGTATTCCAGATTGATCAATTTGGCACCGGCTTTCAGGGCAATGGCCTGGGTGCTTCCGTTCACATCCGCAGTGTTCAGGTTGTGGAGATAGAGCCCTCCCATGCCTCCCCCTGCCAGGATTACTGCCTTGGCGGATATGGTCAGTATTCCCTCCGGCCCCAGGAGCAGAGCGCCGATGATCCGGTTTTCCGACACCAGAAGCTGTACCAGGTCCGTGTGCTCCATCACCGTGATGCGCCCGGTTTTCCGGATGGCTTGGTGCACCCTTGTCCTCAGCGCGTCCCAGTCCTTCCAGTAATACAGATCCCGGGCCGTATGGCCAAAACATGCCAGCTTCTTTTCAGGAAGCTTGTGAAAATCAATGCCCATCTCAGGCAGGTTCCCTATACACTCTTCAATATGATCGATATAATATCTTCCCATCCATGGGTCGTTCATGCCTTGGCTGCAGTCTTCTATATCCTTAAAGAAACGTTCCCTGTCCTGGGGACCGGCAGTACACAGGCAGTGTATGGTATCCATCAGAGGATAGAAACTGGAGCCGGAACACAGGCGGGAGGAGGTTATAAGGAGTACATTCCGGTTTTCCCGGGCGCAGCTTACGGCTGCCCGTATACCGGCCAGGCCGGCGCCGGTGACCAGAATATCATACTGCATTTGGGATTGTATCAGATGATCCATAAATATCCCCCTGTCTATCTCTTAAAATATCCCACATTAAAATGGAACTGCATTGCATCATAGTACTTCTGATAATCCCGGGCTTTGATGGCATTGCAGATGCGCAGGTGCTTTTCCACGGTGAGCTCCATGTTGCTGTGGGTGGTCTTGACTTTATAATACCGGTCACATGCCCAGAAAAACTCAATAATGGACTTTAACAGGTGATTGTCCACTGCCTGGAACAGTATCTTGTGAAAAGATGCGTCAGCCTCAGCGAACCTGGCACCATATACGGAGGAGCGTGACTGTTTGATCTGGACAAACAGGCTCTCCATGGTTTTGGCTTCCTTGGTCAGGCTCTCCAGGGACTCCGGGGTGATGCTCTCATATGCATCCTTTGCAAAACCCAGCTCCAGCACCCGGCGCAGTTCCTCGATCTCCTTGTGCAGCTGGTCCTCATCGCTGATACTGTAGATCAGGTTGCTGAGGAAAAAATCAGTGTTAAACTCCTGAATGACAATCCCCACACCGGGAGTGGAGCAGACCGTGCCCGTAATCTCCAGGGATTTGATGGCTTCCCTCAGCACATTACGGCTTACCCCCAGCATTTCGCACATCTTCATCTCAGAGGGCAGCTTATCTCCCGGCATCAGATGGTTCTTCTCTATATAACTTTTAATTTCATCGTAAACCTGCAGATATAACTTGCGGGATTTTAGATTTTTCATTCCATTGGCTTCTGCCATACCTGTGATTCTCCCTGTGCTGTATGATTTGTATGATAAAGTTCTAACTATATGTTTATCATATTGCATATTAGTAAAAAAGTCAATGAACTGTTATAAATGTACATAATTCGACAAGATAATATCCGTAATACGTACATTATACACACGGGAAAATAAATTATATATTGACATGTATGTGCAATTATCATACAATAAAGTCACGATAGCTTGAAAAAGCAATGAAGATTACAAAACTTTGTAGTACAAAGTACAAACTAAGAAATGGAGGTTACGGATTATGAAGAAAAGAAGATTAGCAAGCCTGCTTTTGGCAGCAACTCTTGCCGTGGGATCCCTGGCCGGCTGTGGTTCGGGAGGAAAGACGGCTGAGACCACTGCTGCGGGGCAGGGCGCCCAGACCACACAGGCACCTGCAGGCGGGACCTCAGGCAGCTCCGCAGACGGGGCAGGGGCAACAGATCTGGGAACACCTCTGGCGGATGTAAGGGTGCGGCAGGCACTGGCCTACGCCATTGACATGGAAGCCATTGTGGACAGCCTTTTTGAGGGAAAGGCGGAAGTGGCTAAGAGCTTTACCGCCCCCGGCGACTGGCTGAACCCTGAGATCCCGGTCTATGAGTATAATCCGGAAAAGGCCAAGGAGCTGCTGAAGGAAGCAGGATGGCCGGCAGACTATACCCTGGACGTGGTCTACTACTATGATGACCAGCAGACCGTGGATTTGATGACCATTATCGGCCAGTACTGGCAGGAGGTTGGCGTGAAGGCCCAGTTCAGGAAGCTGGAAGGCGACCTGGCAGCCCAGCTTTGGGTACCGCCCGCAGACAAGGAGAAGGGACCGTCCGCTGTGAAGTGGGATCTGGCCTATGCAGCCGTTGCAGCCCTGGCAGAGAGTGAGTTCTATAACCGCTTTGCATCCACTGCATCCAACAACTCCTCGGTTCCCAAGCAGGATGGCTTGGATGAGATGATTGCAGCATCCAACGCAACCATGGATACCAATGAGCAGAAGGAAGCATTTTTTAAGATCCAGCAGTTTGTGGCAGAGAATGAACTGGCCATGCCGCTGTATCACCAGGTATGCTTTATCTATACCAGCGACAAGCTGGACACTGCGGGCAGCAAATTCGGCAACGACCAGTTTTCCTATGAGAAGAACATTCTGGACTGGAAGATCGACCGGGCGGACAATACCATGTACACCAACGGCGGACCGGAAGAATTTTTCTGGTATCCCATGGTTAATCCGGGTTACATGATCAACACTGAGCTGATCTTCGACAAGCTGATCAATGCGGACAGTTCCCTGAATCCCACAGAGGGAATGCTGGCTGAGAGCTATGCTGTGTCTGAGGATGACAAGTCCATTGAGTTTGTCTTAAGGGACGGGTTAAAGTGGCATGATGATGAACCCCTCACTGCAGAGGATGTTAAGTTCACACTGGAACTGATGTTAAGGACCCCGGGAACCAATGCGGTTGCATCCGAGGTAATGAAGGCCATCCAGGGCTCAGCTGATTTCCTGGAGGGCAAGACCGACAACCTGGAAGGCGTTGAGATCGATGGAAACAAGATTACAGTAAACTTTGACACGGTATCTGCTAATGCCCTTGCGGTATTTTCACAGTGGCCCATCCTTCCGAAGCATTGTCTGGAGAAAGCAAGCCCCGAGACGCTGCAGCAAGATCAGTTCTGGCAGAAACCAATCGGTTCAGGCCCATACAAAGTTGATGAGGTGGTCCTCAACAACTATGCAACCCTGAAGAGATGGGACGGATACTACAAGACCGGAACAGGCAATATTGATACCATCTATATGTTTGCCAGCGGAGAGAATGACGGCAATCTGGTTAAGAATGCGGGAGCGGGCAAGATCGATTATGCATGGAGCAAATCCACAGATGATGCAAAGGCCATCGAAGCCATGGACGGTATGACGGTGACGGCGGCAAATATCCGCTATACCAGATGTTTCTATATCAACCAGTTCCCTCATGATGCGAATATAAAGTAGGATGATTGGACTGTGGCGGGCCGGTAATAAAACGGTCCGCCCTGTTTTTTAACAAGAGAACTTCCATGATGCGAAGCTATGGATGATCTTGCTTCGTGTTGCGAAGGGCTTTCGCACAAAGCGCCGGAAAACCAGGCGCAAGTGCTCAATGCAAGGAGGAATTTTAATGAGTAATTACATAATACGTAAAATTCTGACCCTCATTCCCATGATGCTGGTAATCAGCTTCCTGATCTATCTGGGCATGGAGCTGATGCCGGGTGATGCGGTTGATTTCCTGATTCCGCCCGATGCCCTTGCCACCATGTCGCCGGAACAGCTGAATGCCATGAGAGAGGCCCTGGGCCTGAACGACCCGTTTTTCCTGCGCTATTTAAAGTGGCTGGCCGGAATGCTTCACGGTGATTTCGGATATAGCCTGCAGAGCGGCGTCCCTGTCATTACCCTGATGAAGAACCACCTTCCGGCAACCATTGAGCTGACCTTTACCTCCCTGGTCATGTCCTCTGTTTTCGGTATTCTTTTGGGGATTGTCTGTGCCCTTAAAAAGGGAACGGTCCTGGACCAGATTTTGAGTATTGTTGGAATGGTAGGTGTGGCGATCCCCCAGTTCCTGCTGGGACTCATCTGCATTAATGCATTTGCACTCCACACCAGCATCCTTCCGGTGGGAGGCCGGATGGCCTATGCGGGACAGAACTTTATTCAACGGCTGCCCTATCTGATCATGCCTGCCACTGTGCTGGGATTTTCCCTGACATCAGGAGTTATGCGTTATGGACGCTCCAGCATGCTGGATTCCATGGGGCGCGATTATATGAAGACAGCCAGAAGCAAGGGCCTGCCTGAGTGGAGGGTCAATCTTCTCCATGGGCTGAGGGCTGCCATGACGCCGGTGGTGGTATTGATCGGTTTCCGCCTTCCCATGCTCATCGGAGGTGCTGTGGTGGTGGAGGAGGTGTTCCAGTGGCCGGGTATCGGTGTGCTCTTTGTCTCAGCTGTGCGCTCCCAGAATACACCCCTGGTCATGATCATCGGTTTCTTCAGTGTCCTGCTGGTGCTTGTGGCCAGCATCATCGTGGATATCATCACAGCAGTGCTGGATCCGCGGATTAAACTGAGTTAGGAGGTGCGGGATGAAAAGTTCACTTGAACGGAAAATGGACCGGATCCTGGAGAGGGAAAACTCCGGCCGTATAAAAAAAGGGATCAAGAACCGTGCCCTCAGGAAGCTGTTTGCCAACAAACTGTCCGTACTGGGATTTATCATATTCTTTGTGATCATGTTCATGTGCCTGTGTGCGCCCCTGTTTACCCAGTACAGTTCCACCAAGGTGGACCTGCGCAACATCCTGAGCCCGCCTACTGCCTCCCATATTATGGGAACTGATAAAATCGGCAGGGATATATGGGCCAGGGTTCTCTATGGGGGGCGCATATCCATAGGCGTGGGCCTTGGAAGCGCGCTGATCGCAACGGTTTTAGGCGTATCCCTGGGAACCATTGCAGGTTACAAGGGCGGCTGGTTTGACGGTATCATTATGAAGATATCAGAGATTCTTATGTCATTTCCCCAGATCATCCTGGTTCTGATCCTGGTGACCATTACGGGCCAGAGTTTATGGAACCTGATATTTATATTTTCCATTACGGGCTGGCCTTCCATGTACCGTATGGCCAGGTCCCAGATGCTGTCCCTGAGGGAGGAAGAATATGTACAGGCGCTGAAAGCTTTTGGAATCGGAAGCATGAGGATCGCATTTGTCCACATGCTGCCCAATGCCATCGGCCCCATTTTTGTAAACATAACCCTTTCCACTGCCATGTTCATCCTCCAGGAGGCATCCCTAAGCTTTCTTGGACTGGGTGTTCCTCTGGAGGTGGCCACCTGGGGCAATATCCTGAATGCGGCCCAGGACCTGATGATACTGAAGAATTCCTGGTGGGTATGGCTGCCAACAGGTATTGTGGTGACGCTGTTTGTGGTGGGTATCAATTTTATCGGTGACGGTCTGAGGGATGCCACGGACCCGTCCCAGATCGGATAACCAATGTGCTTCCGTGAAGTGCTTTCGCACATAAGCGTCTAAAGGACAGACGCTAAGTGCTCAATGCAAGGAGTGTGATAATACATCATGAGCGATAACGTAGTATTGAAAGTCCAGGACCTGGAAGTTAATTTTTATAACAATGAGAGATGCAACAAAGTCCTTCGGGGCGTGTCCTTCCAGCTGGAGAAGGGGAAGATCATGTGTATCGTGGGAGAGAGCGGGTGCGGCAAATCCGTGACCGCCAATTCCATTATGGGCCTGCTGCCTGATCTTTCCAGGATTGAGAAGGGGGAGATACATTTTTACGACAAGGGTAAGGATATAAGGATCGACCGGTTAAAGCGAAAGGGAAAAGAGATGCGTGAGATCCGCGGAGATGGGATCGCCATGATATTCCAGGACCCTATGACGGCCCTGAATCCGGTCTTTACAGTGGGATACCAGATCAACGAATCCCTTCTTCATCATAACAGGGCAAAGAGCAAGAGCGATGCAAAGGAGAAGGCGGTCAGCCTGTTAAAGGACATGGGGATCCCCCTTCCTGAGAAGAGGGTGGATGAATACCCTTACCAGTTTTCAGGGGGCATGTGCCAGAGAGCCATGATCGCCATGGCCATGAGCTGCCAGCCCAGGGTGCTCATAGCGGATGAGCCCACCACGGCCCTGGATGTGACGATCCAGGCGCAGATATTTGAGCTGATGCTGGCCCTTAAGAATAATCATGATGCGGCTATCCTGCTCATCACCCATGATATGGGTGTGGTTGCCGAGCTGGCCGACAATGTGGCTGTAATGTACATGGGCAATATTGTGGAGAGCGGGGATGCCAGAGCTGTGCTGACCCATTCGGCCCATCCCTATACAAGAGCCCTTCTTAAGTCCATACCTGTGCTGGGACGGGGCAAGAAGCAGGAGCTGGAACCCATCAAAGGCTCTACACCCGATCCATATAACCGTCCCAAAGGCTGCCAGTTTGCGCCAAGGTGTGAATTCGCCGCCGACCGGTGTATGGAGGAAATGCCCCCCGAGGTCCAGTTGGAGCCGGGCCATTACTGCAGATGCTTTCATGACCTGATGGGAAAGGAGGGGTGAGATAATGGCAGACAAAAAGGATGTGCTCATTAAGGTAAACGGCCTGAAGACGTATTACCCTGTGAAACAGGGGGTATTTAAGCGGACCGTGGGGTATGTGAAGGCAGTGGATGATGTGAACCTTGACATATACAAGGGGGAAATACTGGGTGTGGTAGGAGAAAGCGGCTGCGGCAAGACCACCCTGGGGAAAAGTATCCTTCAGCTGATCAAACCCACGGAGGGCAGTATCCGATATTCCTTTGAGACAGGGGAGAGGGAGCTGATCGGTATGAATAAGAGGGAGCTGGATGAAGCCCGGTGCAAGATGCAGATCGTGTTCCAGGATCCATATTCCTCCCTGAATCCGTCCTTTACCATATTCGGTTCCATGCAGGAACCCCTGATCCGGTTTGGGGAGAGGAGCAAAAAGGTCAGGAAGGAAAAGATAGCAAAGCTTCTGGAAGCAGTTAACCTGCCTCCGGAGTACATGGAGCGGTATCCCAATGAGTTTTCAGGCGGCCAGAGGCAGAGGATCGGCATAGCCAGAGCCTTGTCCGTATCCCCTGAATTTATTGTGTGCGATGAGGCTGTGTCGGCCCTGGACGTATCCATTCAGGCCCAGGTGCTGCAGCTTCTGAAAAAGCTCCAGGTGGAGCGCGGCCTCACTTACATGTTTATCACCCATGACCTGTCCGTGGTGGAATACATCAGTGACCGGATCGTGGTCATGTACCTGGGGCGGGTGGTGGAGATGGCGGATACGGAAGAGCTATTTGAACACACGCTCCATCCTTACACAAAGGCGCTGCTCAGCGCGATTCCCATTGCGGATATAGATAAGAGGCGCAAGAGGATCCCGCTTCAGGGCGATGTACCCAGCCCGGTGAACCCGCCGTCCGGCTGCACCTTCCACCCAAGGTGCCCGGAGTGTATGGAAAAATGCAGGACCGAGATACCCCATCCCACCATTATCATGCAGGAAGGGAGGGAACATATGGTATGCTGCCACCGCGTCAGCGAGCAGGCAGCTGCAAAGAAAGAGGTTCAAACAACAGGAGGCAATCATGAGTAAATTTAAAATGACACAGATCAAGGGAGTCATCCCGGCAATGATGACATTTTTTGACAAAGAGGAAAATGTTGATATCCAGTGCACCAGACGTATGGTGGATTTTATGCTGGACCATGGAGCAGACGGATTTTATCTCACCGGCAGTACGGGAGAATGCTTTACCATGACCGCCGAGGAGCGGAACCTGGTGGTGGACACTGTGATCGATCAGGTTAAAGGGCGGGTTCCGGTAATCGTACATGTGGGGGATATTGGCACAAAGAAATCCATTGAACTGGCAAAGCACGCCTATGAGGCAGGGGCGGACGCCATTTCGTCCGTGCCTCCTTTCTATTGGAAGTTCAGGGCGGATGATATTTACAGCTATTACAAAGATATCTCTGAGGCAACGCCCCTTCCCATGGTGGTCTATAACATCCAGCTGGCAGGGCTTATGGACATGGGCCTGTTGCTGAAGCTGGCGGACCTTCCCAATGTGCACGGCCTCAAATACACGGCAAGATCCCATGATGAGATGGGATACCTGAAGGAAAAGCTGGGCAGTGATTTCATGATCTATTCAGGCTGTGATGAGATGGCATTTTCCGGCATGTGCGCAGGGGCGGACGGTATCATCGGTTCCTTCTACAACCTGTTCCCGGATCTGTACAAGAAGATTCTGGCCAAGGTGGAGGCGAGCGATATCAAGGGAGGAATGAGGCTTCAGAAGATTGCGGATGAGGTGATCTTCGCGGCCCTGAAATATGATTTCCCATCCGTGCTCCACGGTATGATGAACTGGAGAGGGCTGGAATCCGGGTACTCCAGAAAGCCGTTCTACAACTATGAGGATTCAGAACTCACGGGCCTTAAGGAAGAGATTCTCAGAATTAAGGAAAAGTATCAGGCAGAGGAACTGGATATGTTCCATTTTTAGAAAGGGGAGGAGTGCGATGAGCCAGGAGATATTACAAGGAGGTTTGTGGCGGCGATCAAGGAGGGGATACCGGCTTAAGGCCGGCCTTACATCCGTCTAAACACCCGTACATACATCACAAGAGTCACCGCCATCACTACCCCGCACAGCAGGATCAGCCCATTGACCAGAGGGATAGGCATATGGGGGAACAGGAGGAAAAGGAAGAGGACTACAAAAAGCAGGGCGGTGCAGCATTTCCCAAACCACATGGCGCCGTCTAGCTTTTTGCCCTGGCGCAGCTTGATGGCGCCCATAACGAGCATGAACCCTTCCTTTGCCGCAAAAAGGACGACTAACAGGAGGATCAGAGGATAGCGGCTTAAAAGGCAGAGAAGGATGGCACCGTGGGTCAGTTTGTCGGCCAGAGGGTCCAGAAACTTGCCGAATTCCGTGATCATGTTGAATTTCCTGGCAACCATACCGTCAAACATATCGGTGATGGAGGATATGCCCATGACCAGGGCAGCCCTGTAATAGTCTGCGTCCGTCACAGCGTGGAGATACAGCCATACAAATACCGGAATCATGACAAGGCGGAAATATCCCATCAGGTTAGGAATTGAGAAAAGTTCTTTTTTAGACAAATGCTTCATAAGAAGTACACCCCTCTCTTGCTAAAAGAAATATTTTTTTTTATAATATAGATAAATTGTAACTGTTCAGGACGGCTCATCTTCTTGACCGGAAAAGCCGGTCAAGAAGCATCGGATGTCCATCCAATGTGAAAATGGGTGCAAAAACGGACTTATGAGCAAGCTTAACGCCCGCTTTTGTACCCATTTTCACGCCGTTCTGAACTGTTAATAAATTTATTTTTAAGGCTTCGGGCAGCCAAAGGAGGAAGGCAAATGACAGCGGATTTTTTAGTGAGGATCAGAGGAGAGTACAACCAGTTTACAAAAGCGGAAAAAAAGGTGGCGGACTATATCCTCAACTATCCTAAAAAAGTTCTGTTCATGTCCATCACGGAACTGGCCGAGGTCTGCAACGTGGGTGATACCAGTGTGTTCCGGTTTTGCAAGACCATGAACTGCAAAGGGTATCAGGAATTTAAAATGCTTCTGTCCCTGAGCCTTAATGAGGGCAGGCAGGGCATGGGACAGATGGAAGGGGATATCGACCTGGATGACACCTTTGACGAGGTGGTCCAGAAGGTGCTGGCTTCCAATATAAACGCACTTAAGGAGACCCAATCACTTCTTAAGAGAGACCATTTTGAACAGGTTATCCAGTGTTTCCACAACGCCACGCGCATCTGTTTTTACGGCGTGGGCACCAGCATGACCACGGCCATGAAGGCGGCCGACAAATTCCTTAAAATAGAGTCCAAGGTGTACTGCGCATCAGACTCCCATATCCAGGCCATGATGGCCTCCACCATGACCAAGGGTGAGGTGGCTGTGGTGTTCTCCTATTCGGGAGCCACCAAGGATACCATCCATGTGGCGCAGCTGGCCAAGCAGGCAGGGGCGGAAATTGTATGTATCACCCGTTTCGTCAAGTCCCCTCTGACTGCTTACGGCGACATGGTACTGCTGTGCGGCGCCAATGAAAGTCCGCTGCAGGCTGGTTCTTCATCGGCGGAGATCAGCCAGCTGTTCCTCATTGACCTTTTGTACACCGAGTATTACAGAAGATACTATGATACCTGCAGTGTGAACAATGAAAAGACATCGGCCTCAGTTATGGAGAAACTCTGCTAGGATCCTGCCAATACTGCGATGCCAGCTGGACCAGGTACATGGCAGGACTGCTCAGGTAACTGTTTTTGCGGTAGCTGGCCACAATCTTCCATGAAGGGTGGTCCGGCAGGCAAAAATAGGATACATCCTCCCGCAGAGCCAGTGTATCTGACTCAGGCACCAGGCCGCAGCACATCCTCGCTCCCACCATATGGAGAATGGTCCGGGCCCTGGCTGTCTCAAACAGTACATTGGGAACAAAGCCTGCCTGCCGGAAGATGGTGTCAACCCATTGGCGGATGGTGGATTCCCTGTACATCAGGGCAAAGGGTTCGTACTTAAGGCCTTCCAGATCCAGTTCCGGATAAGGACCCTTGCCGCCGGGCTTTGCCTGGCTGCACAGGGGATGGACGGACGGGACGGCCAGCACCAGCTCCTCGGTGCTGATAGGCAGATACTCATCATCTGTGCGCTGATTATCCTGCAGGGTCATGAACCCTATGTCCAGGCTGCCCTGGATGATCATCTGCTGCTGCCTTCGGACGCTTACCTCCGATACATTGATCACAATACCTGGATACTCTTTATGAAAAACAGGATAGATACTGGTGAACATGTGGGCGCCTCTTTCCGGCGGGAAACCGATGGAGAGAGAGCCTTTTTTTGCGTCAGTGATATCCTGGAGGCGATGATAGGTCTCACGCTTTAGACGCAGCATTTCCCTGGCAGCGCTGAGGTAGACCTCCCCGGCTTCCGTGGGAGACCATCCGGTGCGCGAACGGAAAAAGAGGGGCGTGCCGATCTCGCGTTCCAGATGGAGCAGCTGCTGGTTCAGGGCAGAGGGGGTGAGGAACAGTTTTTTTGCCGCCCTTGTCACATTGCGCTCCTCCGCGATTTTTACAATATACTCTATCTCCTTTAGATTCATGAAAACCTCCTTGTGCTCCACTACCTTAATTATAAATGGAAATGTGGGGAAATACAACAGGGCAGGAAAGATACTGTTAAAAAAATTAACAGTAAGAGTAAAACTATTAATTTTACTTATTAAAGGTAACGAATTATAATATACACGTAACAGTTAAGGACGGCGGGAAAATGGGTGAAATAGAGGGAACATCCGATGCTTCTTGACCGGCTTTTCCGGTCAAGAAAATGAACCGTCCTGAACCGTTACCTATACAGTAAGCAACTGCATATAAGGAGGGTGTTATGAAGTACGATATGGAGTACAAAGAGGACTACAAAAAGAACTACGAAGATGCGTTTGAGATGAAAGACAGGAAATACCGCAGCAGCACTCTGACCAATGGCCTTGGGCGGTCGGGGCAGAGGGCGCTTTTGTATGCCGCGGGTATGGATGAGGAGGATATGAAAAAGCCTTTTGTGGCGGTCATCGGTTCCTTCAGCGAAATGGTGCCTGGGCATGTGCATCTGCGTGAACTGGCAGAGTATGTGAAACAGGGGATCATAGAGGCGGGAGGCGTACCAAGGCAGTCGGAGACGATCGCTATCTGCGATGGCCTGTGCCAGGGGCATAAGGGGATGTGTTATCCGCTGGCCAGCAGGGACCTGATCGCCGATTCCGTGGAAATGGTGGCGGAGGCCCATCATTTTGACGCCATGGTGCTGCTGCCGGGATGTGACAAGATCATACCGGGCATGCTGATGGCGGCCGCCAGGCTGGATATCCCGGCCGTCATTGTGCCGGGCGGCCCCATGCTTCCCGGAAATGTGGGGGGCAATCCGCTGTTTTGTTCCTCTGAACTCAGGGAATATCCCGGACGTGTGGAAATGGGGACTGTGACTGTGGAGGAGATGAAGGAGGCTGAGAAAGCAGCCCTTCCAACGGTTGGAAGCTGTGCCCACCTGGGAACCGCCAATTCCATGTGTATGCTCACGGAGGTGCTGGGCATGGCCCTGCCCGGAGCAGGGACAGCACCAGCGGTATCCAACAAGAGAAAGCGGATTGCCAAGGCATCAGGCAGATGTGTGCTGGAACTTCTGAGAAAGGGGATCACACCCAGGAAGATCCTCACCCGGGAGTCCATGCTGAACGGTGTTGCCGGAGCCATGGCCACTGGTTCCTCCACCAACCTGGTCCTGCACCTGATGGCAATTGCCCATGAGGCAGGAGTAAAGCTGGACCTGGAGGATTTTGACCGGATCAGCCGGCAGGTTCCCTTTGTGTGTAACCTGCAGCCCTCCGGAAAATACCCCATTGTATCACTGGATGCAAGCGGCGGGATCTCAGCCGTGTTAAAGACCATAGAGAGCAGGATCCACGGGGATGTACTTACGGTAACAGGCAGCACCTTAAGGGAACTGCTTCAACAGGTCAAAGCCGCTCCTGATGATGTGTTAAAGAGCATGGAATCCCCCCAGAAGCCTGAGGGCGGCATCGCGGTGCTCCGCGGAAATCTGGCGCCAAGGGGCGCCGTGGTCAAGCAGTCGGGGGTTAAATCTTCCATGTATCATTTTAAGGGGAAAGCCCGTGTATTCAACTCCATGGAGGAGGCGGACGAAGCCATCAGCAACAATACGGTTGAAAAGGGAACCGTGATTGTGATCCGATATGAAGGACCCAAGGGAGGGCCGGGGATGAGGGAAATGCTCTCCACCACGGCTCTGATTATGGGACGGGGAATGGATGAGGATTGCGCCCTGGTAACGGACGGCCGCTTTTCCGGGGCCACCCACGGTCCCTGCGTGGGCCATGTGTCCCCGGAAGCCGCCTCGGGAGGTCCCATCGGACTGGTGGAAGATGGGGACGTGATCGAAATCGATATTGCAGGCCGCGGCCTTCACCTTGAAGTGTCCCAGGAGGAACTGGAGAAAAGAAAAATGGCCTTTGTTCCTGTGAGAAAGCCCAGAAAACCTGCATTGGCCAAATACGCTGCCCTGGTCAGTTCGGCGGATACAGGAGCTGTAATCAATGTGACCGGACTGTGATGGATGTAACTGCACTGTGACGGGAACCATCCCGGGATAGACCGATCCGCCGCTGTCCCAAAACTAAAAAACAGGATTTACAGGGATTTACCTCCCTGAAATCCTGCTTTTTCCGTCTTCTGGACCGTACCGGCAATTTCCGTCTTCTGGACCGTACCGGTAAGCCCTGTCTTCTGGACTGTATCAGTAAGTTCCGTTATATTCCTGTCTGTACCCCATCTGTTTTAATTCCTCATAATATTCCGCATAGGTTGCATTTTCATAAGGAAGCACAAAGATGATACCGATACAGCATGCCAGGATACCTAGAATTTCCCAGCCGATAAAGGACAGCTGCAATACAAAGAACTGGAATTTGTGCCCATCCATCATGTTCCTGCTCTGGTCCAGGGCGCTGCGGTAATCCATATCCGGGTATTCGGCCAGGATATATGGAACCATTGCGTACTGGTATGTCTTGATAATGCCGGGAATGATGAGAAGCAGGGTCCAGCCGAATATGATCAGGTCCTTCATAAACATTGCCTTTACGATCTTAAGATATCTGCCGCCGCCAAATCCGTAAAACAGGCGTTCAAAGCCCGCGTCCGCCTGTCTCTGCCTGCTTTCAATAAAGTAGGAGCACAGTCCCACCCGCACCACGTTGCTCAGAAAGGTCTGTATCAGGACACATACAATAAAAATGATGACAGACATGATGATAACGATGAACATAACAGCGATCAGGGCCGCCAGATCAAAGTCTTCCGTCAGATAACGGGAGCCGGAACGGCCCGGTATACTGAAATTAACGGAGGTATTGCCGCCTCCGCCCAATATGGTTGCCACAAGGCTCACCAAAAGAGCCATCCAATAGTATTTTTTTAAACATGCTTTTGCCCGCGCTTTTAATTCTGCTCTGCTAGCCAAGTTAGTTACCTCCTTATGTGTTGGAAGGATCCAGACATTCAATTCACACTTCCATTATATACCTATCCATATTATCATGCCATAAATTGGATAAAAAATCCACTTAAAAATCGGGAATCCATCATACAAATAATTAAGATACATGTAATAAAAAGTTCACGGAAAAAGTAAACTTCTTTTTGTATGATGTACCTTGTATCCTATTCTGGAGAAAGTTGGGAGGAAATGAAAATGAAGAGAAATATGTTAATGGGAGGTAAGGCGCTGGCTCTGGCAGCGCTCCTGGTCTGCGGGACAGCCGCTTTTGGAACCGGTATGGCCCTGGCGGATACGGCCCAGGCTGAAACCACGGCCGGGACAGAGCCGGCAGCTCCCGCAGTGTCAGGACAGATTACTTCCTGTAAGATTACAGGAGATAAACAAAACATAGAGATTGCCTTTAACAGCAGCGGAGACGCAGCTGGTACGGACGGCAATGTCTACGTGTTTGAGATGCAGCCTTATGAGGAGGAGCTGGGAGGCAGAAGGGACTTTGCAGCATCGGCGGCAGCCCTGGGCAGCACTTCGGTGACCATACCGTTAAACCTGGGAACGGCTCAGGACCGCCTGTACAGCAAATTCCAGCTGGCCGTATATGACGGGACCCAATTTATATCCGTCAGCAAACCTCACTATATCACCAATCCTGAGATCGTGGCTAAGAATACCGCGGCATTTAAGGATCCCCTTTCCAAAAAAGGACTGAATATTGAGATTGACATGCTGGAGGACGCCTTTGATCTGGGTGTAAAGCATGTGACCACCAATATTGCGTTTTCCCAGATTATGGGAACAGGAATCACATATCAGTATGACGGAAAGACCTATCATTTTAACAAGGCTGTGGTGGATGCCTATGACAAGACCATCAGCGCGCTGTCCAATAAGGGTATGACCGTAACGGTTATTTTGTTAAATGACTGGAACCCCAATACGCCGGACTTGATCTATCCGGGGACCCAGAAAAGCTCCAATGCATTTTATTACATGTTCAATGCTGAGACGGAGAGCGGATTTGAGCAGACAAAGGCCATTGCCTCCTTCCTGGCAGACCATTACAGCGGGTCCAACTCCAGCTACGGCAAGGTGTCTAACTGGATCATTGGCAACGAGATCAACAACCAGCAGTGGAACTACATGGGTGCCACGGATCTGACCAGCTATGTAAAGGCATATCAGAAGGCGTTCCGGGTTATCTATACTGCGATCAAGAGCACCAATGCCAATGACAGGGTATATTTTTCCCTGGATTACAACTGGATGAACGAGATCGATGGAAAGCTGAAGTACGGCGGCAAGCAGATTGTGGACAGTTTTAACTCCATTGCAAACACCGAGGGACAGATGGACTGGGGTCTTGCATACCATCCTTATCCCTGTCCCATGACAGAACCGGAATTTTGGGATGATCCCCAGACCACGGGCCTGTTCACCAATGATTTTAATTCACCGGTGATCAACTTTGCCAATCTGAACGTGCTCACGGATTATTTTGTCCAGGAAACACTGCGCACGCCATCCGGTCATGTGCGCCACATTATTCTGACTGAGCAGGGCTTTACCTCCTACAGTCCCACCAGGGGCAACATACCTGAGATCCAGGCAGCCGCCTATGCATACTCCTATTATCTGGTGGACAGCAATCCCTATATTGACGCCTACACAGTAAGCCGCCAGGTGGATGCTCCGTCCGAGGCAAAGGACGGGCTGAAGTTCGGACTCTGGGAGTGTGATATGAACCAGCCCAATCTGATCGTGGCAACCAAACGCAAGAAGATCTGGCAGGTATTCCGGGATATTGATAAGAAGAACTCCACCCTGGAAGCCACGGAGTTTGCAAAATCCATTATCGGCATCAGCAAGTGGTCCGATGTGATTCCCAACTTTAAGTGGAGAAACCTGGAGAATTGAGTGGTTGACAAATAAAGGTCTGCGTGTAAAATATTTAGTAGAACGCTGGTGCCGCCAGGCGGCACAGGAGCGGTGGCCCTGGGGGGACACCGCTTTTTTGCAAGGAGTACCGGGTGACAGAGGCCGGTACCTGGAAAGGAATAACTATGGGTTTAATTGTACAGAAATTCGGAGGCACTTCTGTGGCTGACGCAGAAAGGCTCCGCAATGTGGCGAGGATCATCACTGACACTTACAAGGCCGGGAACCAGGTGGTCGCCGTGCTCTCCGCACAGGGGGATACCACCGATGACCTGATTGAAAAAGCAAAGGAGATCAATCCCAATGCATCCAACCGGGAGATGGACATGCTGCTGTCCACAGGGGAGCAGATATCCGTATCCCTGTGCGCCATGGCCATTGAGGCCCTGGGCTGCCCGGTCATTTCCCTTACCGGATGGCAGGCCGGAATGATGACCAATACGGTCTCCATGAATGCCCGGATCAAAAAGGTGGACACGGAGCGCATCGAGGCGGAGCTGAACCAGCGCAGGATCGTTATCGTGACCGGGTTTCAGGGCGTGAACAGGAACGAGGACATTACCACCCTGGGGCGGGGCGGATCCGACACCTCCGCGGTGGCCCTGGCAGCATCCCTGGACGCTGACCTGTGCCAGATCTATACGGATGTGGACGGCGTGTACACCGCTGATCCCAGGACGGTAAAGGGCGCAAGGAAGCTGGAGGAAGTTACCTACAACGAGATGCTGGAGCTGGCTACCCTGGGAGCACAGGTATTACATAACAGATCCGTGGAAATGGCAAAGAAATACAATATAAAGCTGGAGGTCCTGTCAAGCTTCACAGGCCATCCGGGTACAAAAATCAAGGGGGTAGCAAAACGCATGGAAAAATCATATATCAGCAGCGTTGCCAAGGACAAGGATATTTCAAGGATTGCACTGATCGGGGTGCCCAATGAGATCGGAACCTCCTTTAAGGTATTTTCGCTGCTGGCACAGCACCATATCAATGTGGATATCATCCTTCAGGGCATCGGCCATGAGGAGGGAAAGGATATTTGCTTTACCGTGGCCGGGCCGGACCTGGAGCGGGCGGCAGCCCTTCTTAAGGAGCACAGGGAGGAGATCCGTTACGGCCGTCTGGAGACCAATTCAGAGATCGCCAAGGTTTCCGTGGTGGGAGCGGGCATGATCAACAATCCCGGTGTTGCAGCCAAATTATTTGAAGCGCTCTATGACGCCAACATCAATATCAATATGATCTCCACCAGTGAGATCAAGATATCCGTTCTGGTGGACAAAAAGGATGCGGAGAAAGCAGTGCAGGTCATTCACGACAAGTTTTTTTCAATGACATAAATACCCCTGTTTGCAGGCGGTGATCACTATGTAACAAAAATGGAGTTGCAGCCTTTCCTTTTCTTTTGGAAATGCTACAACTCCTTTCTGTTACCCTGATCCGGGATTTCGTTAATATTTTCACTTTTTTATGCCGAAAGAACTTGATATTTGACAAATTTATTATTATAATTGTATGTGGCAATATTTCTGCTTTTTTTGACGTCAGGGCTAAATTCAGGTTCTGATGTTTAGGTATTGTTAAACTTATGAATGATGGAGGACTGGAAAATGAGTAATTCAGCACAAACTTCAGCAAGCAGCCGCATTGCAGCCCTGCTTGATGAGAACAGTTTTGTTGAAGTCGGCGCGTACATCACTGCCAGAAGTACGGACTTTAACATGACTGAGCAGGAGACCCCGGCTGATGGTGTGGTTACCGGTTATGGTACCATCGGTGGATGCCTGGTGTATGTATACAGCCAGGATGCGTCTGTATTAGGCGGATCCATGGGTGAAATGCATGCAAAGAAAATCTGCAACATCTATTCCATGGCAATGAAGATGGGAGCACCTGTCATTGGCCTGGTAGACTGCGCAGGGCTTCGTCTCCAGGAGGCAACTGATGCACTGGACGGCTTTGGAAAGCTGTATTTAAGCCAGACAATGGCTTCCGGCGTGATTCCACAGATAACAGCGATCTTTGGAACCTGCGGCGGGGGTATGGCGGTATCAGCAGGCATCACAGACTTCACTTTCATGGAAGAGAAGTCCGGAAAGCTGTTTGTTAATGCACCGAACGCAATTGACGGCAATTACATTGAAAAATGTGACACCTCCTCGGCTGACTTCCAGGCTAAAGAGTCTGGACTGGTTGATTTTGCAGGTGATGAGGCATCTATTATGGCTCAGATCCGCAGCCTGGTATCTATTTTACCGTCCAACAATGAGGATGATATGTCTTACGGCGAGTGTCAGGATGACTTAAACCGCATGTGCGGGAATCTGGAAGCTTGTACCGGGGATACAGGTCTGGCCCTGACCATGATTTCTGATAATAATTTTTTCATGGAAGTGAAGAAAGCATATGAACCTTCCATGGTTACCGGCTTCATCCGGCTGAATGGGACAACCGTTGGCTGTGTCGCCAACCGTACCGAAGTTTATGACAACGGAGAGAAGAAGGAAGAGTTTGAGGCTGTATTGTCCGGCAAGGGCTGTGACAAGGCAACTGATTTTATTAATTTCTGCGATGCGTTCAATATCCCTGTGCTCACCCTGGTGAACGTAAAGGGCTACAAGGCAAAGATCTGCAGCGAGAGAAGAATGGCAAAGGCAGCGGCACGCCTTACCTATGCATACGCCAATGCAAGCGTGCCCAAGGTAACTGTTGTTGTTAAGGATGCATTTGGCAGCGCATACCTGTCCATGGGCAGCAAGTCCATTGGGGCGGATGTGGTTTACGCATGGCCGGGCGCAGTCATTGGAATGATGAATCCTTCCGAGGCTGTCAAGATCATGTATGCAAAGGAGATCGCTGCATCAGATCAGGCAGCAGCCCTGATCGCAGAGAAGACAGCAGAGTACACATCCCTGCAGTCCAGCGCTGTTTCCGCAGCTAAGAGAGGATATGTAGACGATATTATCAAGGCAGAGGAGACCCGTCAGCGGGTGATCGCAGCCTTTGAAATGCTGTTCACAAAGAGAGAGGACCGTCCGTCTAAGAAGCATGGCACGGTTTAAAGAGAGGTGACAGGTATATGAGACGATTAATGAAACGAGTGGCAGCAGCGGTTCTCATGGCTGCCTGCCTGGTGAGCCTGTCAGCCTGTACTGCAAAACAGGAAGATGCTGCGGCAAAGGTTCCCGAGATCAGTACGGAGGGAACTCTTGTAGATGACGCCATGGCCCAGTCCCTGAAGCTTTCAGCGGCCCAGACCCTGGGAACATCCATGGAGCAGATGATCATCCAGAAGGCATTGACCGAGGCCCAGGGGGATCAGGAAAGCGCAAACCTGTACAATACCCAGATCGAGATCAGACATGAGCTGGGAGATGTTAAGGGAATTGACCTGGACAGCGCAAGCGTAGTGCTTTTGGCAGACGGCAGTTATACGGTGATGATTCCTGTTACCTTTACAGAGGGTTCCATGCAGTACGTGCTGAACCTGAATATGGCCACACAGGAACTTAAGACAGAGTTCACCGACCTGGGGAACGATGATGACGCCAAGGATGTAGGCAGTTTGATGGAATCGGCAACGGTTTATTCCGCGATCGGTATCGGAACCGTGTTCGCGGTACTTATCTTCATCAGCCTTTTGATCGCCTGCTTTAAGTTCATCCATCAGTGGGAGACAGGAAAGAATACAAAGAAAGACACTCCGGCACCAGTACCGGCGGTACCGGTTAATACAGCGGCACCGGCAGTAAGTGCGGATCTGTCTGATGACGCAGAACTTGTGGCAGTTATAACAGCGGCCATTGCCGCTTATGAGGGAACTTCTTCTAACGGACTGGTGGTTCGTTCCATCCGCCGGGTACAGGGTTCCAGGCGGAGATAAGGAACAGGGATTCCGTAATTATTCTTAATTTCAGGAGGAATTATATAATGAAGACATATACAATTACAGTAAATGGAAAAGCATATGCAGTAACCGTTGAAGAGGGCGCAGCAGCCGGTGCTGCACCAGTGGCCGCAGCACCGGTGGCAGCTCCTGCACCGGCCGCAGCCCCTGCAGCAGCTCCTGCACCAGCGGCAGCTCCCGCAGGCGCAGCAGGCTCCGTACAGGTGGCAGCTCCCATGCCCGGCAAGGTAGTTGCAGTAAAGAGCGCTGTTGGACAGGCTGTTAAGAAGGGTGATGTTATTCTGGTTTTGGAAGCCATGAAGATGGAAAACGATATTGTGGCTCCTCAGGATGGAACCATTGCCAGCATTAATGTATCCACTGGCGATTCCGTTGAATCCGGCGCGGTTTTGGCTACTCTGAACTAATAGAAAAGATGGACCCATAGCAATATGGGATTCATTATGGAGGGAACATTATGGATTTTGGCAATTTGATAAACAACCTGCTGAACCAGATGGCGTTTTTCCATCTGGGAGTGGGGAATTATGTGATGATCTTAGTAGCCCTGGTGTTCTTATACCTTGCGATCAGAAAAGGATTTGAACCCCTGCTGCTGATTCCGATTGCTTTCGGTATGCTGCTGGTTAATATTTATCCGGAGATCATGTACTCTCCGGAGGAGACCTCCAATGGCACCGGAGGACTTCTGTGGTACTTCTTCCAGCTGGATGAGTGGAGCATCTTGCCTTCCCTTATCTTCCTGGGCGTGGGAGCCATGACAGACTTTGGTCCGCTGATCGCAAACCCCATCAGCTTCTTGATGGGTGCTGCCGCACAGCTGGGTATTTATTCCGCCTATTTCCTGGCTATCCTGTTGGGATTCTCAGGCAAGGAATCAGCTGCCATCTCCATCATTGGAGGCGCGGACGGACCTACTTCCCTGTTCCTGTGCAGTAAGCTGGGACAGACCCAGATCATGGGGCCCATTGCAGTGGCAGCATATTCCTATATGGCGCTGGTACCCATTATCCAGCCGCCGTTTATGAAGCTGCTTACAACTGAGAAAGAGCGCAAGATCAAGATGGAACAGCTTCGTCCGGTTTCCAGACTGGAGAAGATCTTATTCCCCATCATTGTAACCATTGTGGTGTGTCTGATCCTGCCATCCACAGCTCCTCTTGTAGGCATGCTGATGCTGGGCAACCTGTTCCGTGAGAGCGGCGTTGTGAAGCAGCTGGCTGATACGGCAAGCAATGCGCTGATGTACATTGTTGTTATCCTGCTGGGAACTTCCGTAGGCGCAACCACAAGTGCTGAGGCATTTTTGAATGTTACAACCATTAAGATCGTAGCCCTGGGCCTTACCGCATTTATCTTCGGCACCATCGGAGGCGTGCTCTTAGGAAAGCTTCTGTGCAAGCTGACCGGAGGCAAGATCAACCCGCTGATCGGATCCGCAGGCGTGTCCGCAGTTCCCATGGCAGCACGTGTATCCCAGAAGGTGGGAGCTGAGGCTGATCCTACCAACTTCCTGCTGATGCACGCTATGGGACCCAACGTTGCAGGCGTTATCGGTACAGCAGTTGCGGCCGGTACGTTCATGGCAATATTTGGTGTATAGTGGCAACACATTTTGACAATGACAGCCGCTGCGCGAGGCAGGTGTGAAACCTGTCGGAGCGGCGGTGGTCTGTATCGCACGTAAGCGCCTTAAGGACAGGCGCTAATGCTCATAACGAGGAGGAATTATTACTATGGCAGAGATAGAGAAGAGGCCAGTAAAGATTGTGGAGACCGTCCTTCGTGACGCTCATCAGTCTTTGCTTGCAACCAGAATGTCTACTGAGCAGATGCTGCCCATTATTGATAAGATGGACAAGGTAGGCTACCACGCAGTTGAGTGCTGGGGCGGTGCGACATTTGACTCCTGCCTTCGTTTCCTGAAGGAAGATCCATGGGATAGACTTAGGAAACTGAGGGACGGATTTAAGAACACCAAACTGCAGATGCTGTTCCGTGGACAGAACATCCTGGGATACAATCACTATGCAGATGATGTAGTGGAATATTTTGTACAGAAGTCCATTTCCAATGGTATTGATATCATCCGTATTTTCGACTGTCTGAATGATATCCGTAACCTGGAGACAGCCGTCAAGGCAACCAATAAAGAAAAGGGACATGCACAGATCGCCCTGTGCTACACGCTGGGTGATGCATATACACTGGATTACTGGAAGGACATTGCCAAACGAATTGAGGATATGGGAGCTGACTCCCTGTGTATCAAGGATATGGCAGGTCTGCTGACACCATACGCAGCAGCAGAGTTGGTACAGGCGCTGAAGGAAGGGACAAAGCTTCCTATCGACCTGCACACCCACTACACCTCCGGCGTTGCATCCATGACCTACTTAAAGGCAGTGGAAGCAGGCTGTGAGATCATTGACTGCGCTATGTCGCCTCTGGCACTGGGAACCAGCCAGCCGGCTACCGAGGTAATGGTGGAGACCTTCCGCGGAACTCCATATGACACAGGATATGACCAGGCACTGCTGGCTGAGATCGCAGATCACTTCCAGCCCATACGTGACGAGGCGCTTAAGAGCGGCCTTCTCAATCCAAAGGTATTAGGCGTTAACATCAAGACCCTTCAGTATCAGGTTCCGGGCGGCATGCTTTCCAACCTGGTAAAGCAGCTTAAGGACGCAGGACAGGAAGACAAGTACCGCGAAGTTCTGGAGGAGATCCCCAGAGTGCGTAAGGACTTTGGCGAGCCGCCTTTGGTTACACCATCATCCCAGATCGTTGGTACACAGGCTGTTATGAACGTGATCATGGGTGAGCGCTACAAGATGGTTCCGAAGGAATCCAAGAAGATCATGTTAGGTGAGTTCGGCCAGACGGTTAAGCCGTTTAACGCCGAGGTTCAGAAGAAGATCATCGGTGACGAGCCCCCTATCACCTGCAGACCTGCAGACCTGATCCCGCCGCAGCTGCCTCAGTTTGAGAAAGAATGCGCGCAGTGGAAACAGCAGGATGAGGACGTGCTCAGCTATGCACTGTTCCCGGCTGTTGCAAAGGACTTCTTCGAGTACAGAGCAGCCCAGCAGACAAAGGTGGACAGCTCCGTGGCCGACAAGGAGAGCAAGGCATATCCCGTATAATATAAGCAGATATGGCTTATGGCGTGATTGATTTATAAGTGATAATAAAAAGGCATTGTCCAAACCATGCGGTCGTGGACAATGCCTTTTTTTGGCTGTATGATGCGATGGGAAGGGGGGAGAAAAATAAAACTTGCTAAAATACTAAAACCTTCGTAAGATATATCTATAAAGTTTATCAAATATTGTGCTGCATCATCATTCAGTGCTTTTATAGACTCAGCAATAGTTAGTGAAATTAAGAAGGCGGTTAAGAGGTTACATGATGAAAAAAATAAGAGATGTTGTAATTATTGGAATGGGGGCCATGGGTTCAGGATATGCCTGGCAGATCACAAAATATAATAAAGAAGCCAAGGTGTTTGGAATTGTCCGGGATTCCCAGAGATACCGGGAACAGCCTATAATGGTAAATGACCAGAAGCTTCCGGTTGAGTGCTATTCATTTGAAGAGCTTCTGAACCACCCTATGGATCTTATTATTGTGGCGGTAAAATCCTATAACCTGCCGGATGTGATAAATCATATGGCATCTATGGTGGGAGATGAAACCATTATAATATCACTGTTAAATGGACTGACCAGCGAAGAGAAACTGATTCAGGCATTTGGCGAGAACCATGTTTTGTATGCCACAGTTACGGGAGCAGATGCCAATCGTAAAGGCAGCCAAGTGAATTTTAATAAATGCGGCTGCCTGCACTTTGGCGAGAAAAAAAATGAAGTTCATTCAGAACGGGTGACAAGGCTGTCTGGCTTTCTGGATGACAGTGGTATTGTATATCACATACCAGCTGATATGGAATATAAGTTGTGGGAGAAATTCCTTATTAACGTGGGGTGCAATCAGACCAGCACTGCCTATCAGATGAATTATGGACAGATGAGGAACAGTCAGGAAGTACTGGATATCATGAGAAGTGCCCAGCGGGAAGTCGTATCATTGGCTAATTATTATGGGGTAGGCCTGAATGAACAAAATATAGTTGCATGGGAAAATGAATTGCAGAACCTGACTGCCCAGGGAAGGTCATCCATGCTTCAGGACTACTGGCAGGGACGCCCATTGGAAATGGACATACTGGGGGATACTGTACTGGATCTGGGCAGGAAAGCGGGAATAGCAACCCCGGTTAATGAGATGCTGTGCAGTAAGCTTTATCAGATGATACAGGAAAGGAATGTTGTGAACCGTGGGTTCGCAGCCACACCGGATAAGATTGCTACTCAACTGAGACTGGATATTCTGCGTCAGAAGATACGAAAAGGTGATAAGATGGCTGAAAATCAGTTGGCACAGCGTTTTTCAGCGAGCAGGAGTTCAGTGAGGACTGCATTGCAGATCCTTTCAAATGAAGGGTTGATTATTACACATAGCAACGGACGGCGTGAGGCAGTTGAGTTTACGGAGAAGCAGGTAATTGAACTGTACAATTTCCGCTGTCTTTTAGAGGAGGAGGCATTGAGACTGATGCTGAGCCAGAAAAACTCTATGTTTCCTCTGATCGCAAAAGTATTGGAGAAGATTGAAAAGACCTGTATGTCTAATGACAGCAGTATTGACTGGTATGATTTGGATGTCCAATTTCATAGAGCTCAAGTCAGATCTTCCGGTAATATGTTTGTAATCAATGCATGGGAGAGCAATGCCCAGTTGATTTATACACTAATGAGCTTTAACACGTCAGCAGGCTACGGGGAAGAGTATGCGGCTACCTTTTTTGAAAAGCACAGGAGGCTGTATGAGTTGTGGCTGTCTGATGATAAAGATAGTTACCGAGAATTGGAAAAGCATATTATGGATGCAGAGATTATTTCAAAATCCGTGCTGAACAGCGTACGGATTAAGGAATAGGATAAGCAGTGTTCAGAAATGGCAAATCTGGGCACTGTTTTTTTGCGGTATGAAACTAAGATTAGGTAGTATGGGTCCATGGGGTAAAATCTTGTTATAAAATGTCGACATTTATATATAAAGAGTTGACATATATATTCAAATGTGATACATTTGAGTTGAGCAAATATTTATATAATCTTTACATGAAAAGGAGAAAGGTATATGAAAAAATTAGTGGCAATGGGGTTGGCATTAACAATTGCATTTGGGTTGACGGCATGCTCTGGCGGAAACTCTTCTCAGACAAAGACAGATGGTTCAGCTTCAAAGACAGAGACGACTGCGGAACCGTCAAAGGATGGCGGAAACACACAAGCGGCTGTGACGGAGGATGCAGGAACCGTGGAAGCCAAAGAGCTTAAGGTGTCCCATGTATTTGCAGAGACCCATCCGGTCCATAAGGCATACCAGCAGGCGTCAGATGAGCTGTTTGAGAAAACAGGAGGACGCTACAAACTGACAATCTATCCCAATGGTACATATGGAAATTATACGGATAGTATCACAGCTTGTCAGATGGGGACGTTGGATATCGCATGCCTGGACAGCGCATCTGATTGGCTTGAGGCAGGAGGGGTCCTGTTTGCACCATATTGTTTTGACAGCTACGAACATTGGCAGAAGTATAAAGAGAGTGATCTGTGTACACAGATGAGAGATGAGATCAGTAAAGCGGTGGGAGGAATCAAACAGCTGAATATGTATAATTTTGGCTTCCGTAATTTGACAGCCAATAAGGAAATACGCACCCTGGCTGATTTTGACGGACTAACACTCAGATGTGTGAACTTTGAACCGTATTCTACCTTAAAGGATGTGTTTAATGTTGCCATTACATCCATCCCCATTGAGGATGTATATATGTCCCTTCAGACTGGAGTGGCGGACTGTGAGGAGAACCCGGTAACCCAGATCGTGACCATGAAATTTTATGAGGTACAAGATTACTTGATCATGACCCAGCATATGCTTGCCTGCTCATCTACTATCATCAATGAAAATTTATGGAATTCTCTTACGGAAGAGGACCAGGGTATTTTTGCAGAAGTATTTACCAATATGGGAAATAATGTGGATAAGATGACGGTTGAGAATGAGACTGCACTGATTGACGAATGTGTATCCAATGGCATGACATTAATTGATGATGTGGATACGGCACCTTTTAAGGAAAATGCGCTTAAGGTGGTTGATAACTATTCCGCATGGAAAGATTGGTATAATCAGATTCAGGATATGAAATAGGACTGGAAGGGGAGACGTCCATGGAAAAAGCAGTAAAGGGGATTTTTTGGATCAATACAAAGCTGAAGCAGCTTGAAAAGGCTTGCGGGTGCATCTGTCTTGGCGTATTATTTGCCGTTATGATATCAAATGCGATGCTGCGGTATTGTTTGCGGAGCGGTTTCAACTGGTCTGATGAGCTGAATCAGTTTCTGTTTGTGTGGATGGGATTTTTAGCAGCAGCACATGCCATGGGAGATGACAGGCACCTAAATGTGTCAGCCTTTATCAGCCTTTTCCCTAAATCCTTTCAGTTTATAGTAAGGCAGATAATGAATATGATCATGCTGGTCTTTTTTGTAATGTATATCCCGGCGCTTATGGATCTTCTTGGTCAGCTTGCCATATCCAGCGTGATGAGAATCCCTCTGAAGTATGTGTATGCAATCCTGCCGGTCAGCTTTGGCTTGATGAGTTTTCATATTGTATGCAACATTATTTCGGACACCCATCAGTTTTTTGCAGGAATCAGGAACAGGGGGATAGAAAATGTCTAGTATGGCGCTGTTTTTAATAAGCTTTATTATGTTTTTTATACTGGGAATGCCTATTGCATCGGCTATGATCATTTCTTCCTTTCTGTATGCACTGAACAGCGGCATGGGGCTTGCCATTATGGGAACTAAAATGTTTACAGGGCTGAATAATTTTGCCCTGGTTGCAATCCCATTGTTCATTCTTACAGCAGAAGTAATGAACCGGACATCGGTGGCAGACCGTATTTTTAAGTTTTGCAGGGATATGGTGGGATATATTCCCGGAGGTATGGGACATGTAAATATTACAACCAGCATTATTTTTGCAGGGATGTCAGGGTCGGCAGTGGCAGATGCAGGGGGGATCGGACATCTTGCCTACCAGGCCATGGTTGATGAAGGATTTGACCGGGAATTCAGCGCATCCACTACGGTTGCATCCTCCACGGTAGGACCTATTATCCCGCCAAGTATTCCGGCTGTTGTGTATGCCATGGTGGCAAACGTTTCGGTAGGGCGTCTCTTATTCGGCGGGATCCTGCCGGGGCTGATCATGGGATTGATTCTTATGGCTTACGTTTATTTTTACTCCCTGCGTCATAACGGTCCCAGACTGGAGTGGCAGGGATGGAGATACTATTTGACCCATCTTCTCTATTCCTTTATCTCCTGTATCCTGCCTCTTTTAACACCGGCGATCCTGCTGGGCGGTATCTATCTGGGAGTTGTTACAACTACGGAGGCAGCGGCTTTGGCTGTGCTGTATGCACTGGTACTCGGCATTCTTGTTTACCGTACAATGAAGGTGAAGGATTTTATAGAAAGCCTGAAAAGTGTGTTTGTGACAAGCGGATCCGTACTTCTGGTTATACCGGCAGCCAAATGTTTCAGCTTTGTAATGACAGCGGAAAATCTTCAGATTAAACTATATACACTGCTCACTTCCTTTGCAGGAGACAGCAAGTTTCTGGTGGCACTCTGCATTACAATATTGTTTCTTATTCTGGGATGCCTCAGTGACCCGAATGTAAATATAATGGTGTTTGTTCCCATGATCCTTCCGCTTTTGAATGCTGCAGGTTTTGATCCTGTCCATGCAGGAATCTGCATTATCGTAATCGCGATGATTGGCAATATTACGCCTCCGGTAGGGGTGGTGCTGATGACCACATGCAGTATTGAACATTTATCAATGGAGCAGGTGTGTAAAAAGCTATGGCCATTTTTAGTGGTGCTGATGATTGAAGTAGTTATACTGTGGGCATTTCCGGTTATTGTGACTGGAATCCCGAATATGCTGATGAAATAGAGGATATGCCCATGAAGTTTATAACAGTGGATATTGGGAGCACATTTATCAAAGCAGGGCTATTTGATGTGCTCCGGAACAATCAGGTTGAAACAATCAAGTATCCTACTCCTGCAAGGATGCCGGATACGGATAATACCTGCTATGTAAATGATGCCGGTGAAATCGTGAGGATCATAAAGGGGATCATTCACGATTGCTGCAATAGGTATCCGGATACGCAGGGAATTCTGTTTTCCACTCAGCAGCACGGATGTGTTGTCTGCCATCCGGAGATGGAAGATGTCTATATATCCTGGCAGGATACAAGGTGCTTAAAGAAAAACAGTAAAAGCGGAAAAACATATATACAGGAATTAAAGGAGATATTTTCCCGGGAGAGTATGGTTTCCAATGGGGTTTATATAAAACCGGCTCTGGCATTGTGCAATCTTTATGCCATGTTTGAAGAAAAGGGATTGTCCAGAACCTGTGAGACACATGTCCATACATTGGGATCATATATGATTGAGAAACTTACCGGAAGGGGGATCTGTCATATTACCAACGCGGCTCCTATGGGGTTTGCAGATATCCTGACCAACACATGGCGCCATGATATGCTGAAAAAAATCGGACTGGATTTTATATGCCTTCCTGAGATAACAAATAAGATGGAATGCTGCGGATATTATCAGGATGGTTCTGTTTCCATTGCCGTATTTCCGGATGTGGGGGATGTGCAGACAAGTGTATATGGGACAGATGCTGGAGTGGGAGATCTTATTATCAATATTGGCACCAGCGGTCAATTGATTTATATTACGGACCGGTTTGTGCCGGGGAATTATGAGATAAGGCCCTTTTATGAAAATAATTACTGCAATGTTATTTCCTGTATGCCGGGGGGGAGAAACTTTGATGTACAGATTGATTACATCCGGGATATCGGAGAAAAAATTTTTGAAAGATCCCTGGAACGAGAGGAAATATGGAAGAGACTGCATCAGATCGGACCCTGGCACACCACGGAGGGAGTGGAAGTGGACTGCGGTTTCTATGAACTGCCTGACAGGCTGGCGGATGGAAGCATCCTTCATATCGATCATTCCAACCTGAAACTTAGGAATGTTATGTGGGCAACAGCTGTGGATTTTGGCAAAAAATACAGAATGTATGCAGATTATCTGTGGGGGCAGGAAGGACAGAAGGGGAATGTTTACTTTACAGGAGGAGCCATACTTAAGAACAGGGAACTGCGGGAGGCCATACAGCAGGAACTGGGAATACAGGAAGTGATCTGCGCGCCGGATGATGAAGTGTTTAGAGGAATGCAGAAACTTGCTTTAGAATGTGTGGAAAGGATAAGTGAAAATGAAACAGGAGATCATAAAAGGGAAGGAAGTAATCGGTGCATTCCTGTCAGAAATAGCAGCGCCAAATTTGCTCCGTATAATGCAGGTGTCAGGTCTTGATTTTGTGATTGTGGACTGCGAACATGGTTATTTTGACTTTTCTCAGGTAGCGGCATTGGCGGCAGTGGGAAACGGAATTGAATTTCCTGTGATCGTCAGGGTTCCGTCAGTGTCCCGTGACTGTATACAAAAGTACCTGGATGCCGGTGTGGATGGAATATTGGTTCCCATGTTAGAGACAAAGGAACAGGCCGAGCATCTGGTAGAATATGGGAAATATGCGCCTGATGGAAAGAGAGGAATATCCACCATGCGTCCTCACAGTAATTATAATCCCGGCCGTCTAAAGGATTATACGGCAAGGGCGAATCAAAGAACCATGCTGTTTGCACAAATTGAAACCAAAAAAGGCGTGCAAAATATAAGTCAGATAACAGAGGTAAAAGGGATTGATGGTATTTTCATCGGCCCTAATGACTTGGCATGTGATTTAGGAACCATGGGGGATTTTTCCACGCAAGAAATGGAAGCATGCATTGACGCTGTTATTGAGGCATCCCAAAATGCCGGAATATCCAGCGGCATTATTACATCTAAGATAGATTTTATAGAGCAATGCCGGAAGAAAGGAATGATCATGTTCAGTTGTGACAGTGAACTGGGACTTCTAAAAAAAGGAATCTTGGAAATGAAAGAAAGGGTTGGAATTTAGTTACACTCTAGTATATCTTAAAAGAAGAAAGGCGGTCCGGGTGTCATCCCATACCTGAGCAATGACACCCGGACCGCCTTTCTCCCTGTAACTCATTACTCAACGGCTGCTTGAATCCTTATCCCCGTACTCCGCCCCATCCAAACACCCGCATCTTACTGCGGCCTTCCCCACTGCAATGCCGAGTACACATCCAGCATACCTCCGCTGAGTACCCTGCCGTTTAGGGTATCCAGTTTTTTTGCTGAGGCCAGAAGGACGTTCTTGACCCCGATCAGATCCAGATCCGGTCTGGCGGAATAGACCATGGCAGCGGCTCCTGTTACCATGGGGGCTGCCATGGAGGTGCCGGTCATGAACGCGTAGGAACGGTCCGGGATCGTGCTCAGGATAAAACAGCCCGGAGCGGCAAGGTCCACATTCACAGGTCCGTAATTGGAGCTTCGGTCCAGCTTGCCGTCAAACATAAGGTTGGCCACCGTGATCACATTGTCAAAGGGAAGGCTGGCAGGATATACGGGATACTGGTCAATGCTGTATCCCTTTTCATTTTCATCCCCATTTCCGGCAGCCACCACAAAGAGCATCTTGGAATTCTGTATGACTGCCATGAATTCCTCGGTATAGTTTTCAGAGCCAAAGCTCAGATTGCATATCTGGGCGCCGTTGGCCTCCGCATAGCGGATGGCGGCTATGACACTTTCCGGGCTTCCCTTGCCGCTTTCACCGCCCAGGGCTTTTAAAGACATGATCTTTACATACTGGCCGTCATTGATCCCCGCAATACCGCCGTTGCCGCGGGACGCAGCAATGGTGCCCGCAGCGTGGGTGCCGTGATTGTCTTCCTTTCCCACATAGAGCTGATTGGTATTGTCAAGGAAATTCCATCCGTTCACGTCATCGATGTAACCATTTCCGTCATTGTCAATGCCATCGCCGGGTATCTCATCCTCGTTGACCCACATGGAATCCTTAAGGTCGGGATGAGTGGTATCGATGCCTGTATCTATGACAGCTACGACAACGGGGCGCTTTGCCTCAAGCTGGTCATAGAATTCCCAGGCCGGCTGGATGTTGATATCGATCCCCTTGACCGCATCGGTGGTCAAGGCTTTAAAGTTGCTGGGACCCAGGGGAGGCAGGGAAATGCTGTCCACCCCGTTTTCGTCCGTGTTTATAATGGGGTCCACGGTTTTAATGTCCAGCTTGCGCTCAATTCTCTGCACCTGGCCGTCATTGCGTAATGCCCATTGGTAGGAGGCATAGTCGTCTTTTACAGAGAGGTTGTTAAGGCCGGGACCCACTGCAAAGGTGGAAAATGCCTCCGGTGAATCCACGGCCCCGGTGGTGTGAAACGAGGCCGTGTTAAGAGAAGCCGTACTATAAGGGGTAGCCGCAAGCGCTGTACCCAGGGCAAGCGAAAGGGCCATTGCCGCTAATTGATTCATAATATAATTACTCCTTTTCGATATGGATCTGATTTCAGTCATACTGGAATGAAAGTTCAAACTCACTCAAGTATAACACAGAAGATACCACATGAATTTGAAGATTTTATGAAAATTATGGCAAATTTATTACAATTATCCCCCCGGCGGTATGCTATTCCTCATCCAGCTTCCATATATCCCTGTTATATTCCAAAATTGTGCGGTCGGAGGAGAAGAATCCGGCCTGGCTGATATTTACAAGCATTTTTTTTGCCCACTGGGTGCGGTTTTCATAATCGCTGTATGCCTGTTCCTTGGTTTTGCAGTAGGCATCAAAATCAGGGAAGGTCATAAACCAGTCTTTGTTCAGCAATTCATTGGAAAGGCGGGTCAGATTTTCCTTGCATCCGACAGCGAGCATGGCCGGTCCTGTGATAAAGTCAACCGCTTCCCTGATGGCGGGATTGGATTCATAGTAGTCCCTGGGGCAGTAGCTTCCGTCCTTATACCGGTCAATGACTGTCTGGCTGGAATCGCCGAAAATATAAATATTGTCATCCCCCACCAGCTGATGGATCTCCACATTGGCGCCGTCATCCGTGCCCAGGGTAACGGCTCCGTTGAGCATGAACTTCATATTGCCCGTGCCGCTGGCCTCCTTGGAAGCAAGGGAGATCTGCTCGGAAATGTCGCAGGCCGGGATCAGTTTTTCCGCCAGGGTTACATTGTAATTGCTCACCATCACCACCTGGAGGCAGGGCTTTACATCAGGATCATTGTCAATGATCTGCTGCAGACAGAGGATCATATGGATGATATCCTTTGCAATGACATAGGCAGGAGCTGCCTTGGCCCCGAAAATGGCAGTGATGGGAGTGGTTGGCTTCTTTCCCTGTTTGATCTCCAGATATTTATGGATCAGGTACAGGGCGTTCATCTGCTGGCGCTTATACTCATGAAGGCGTTTGATCTGAATGTCAAAGATGGACTGCGGATTTACATCCAACCCCTGGGTTTCCTTAAGATAAACGGCCAGATCCTCCTTTTTGCTGTCCTTAATGGACAAAAGGCGGTGTAGTGTTTTGATATTGCCTGTAAATGCAGGATCATTCAGGTTCTGAAGCTCCATGGCATCCTTTTTAAAACCTTCCCCGATCAATCCGCTGATAAAAGCGGACAGCTGCGGATTGCAGTGGAGGAGCCATCTGCGGAAGGTGATCCCATTGGTTTTATTATTGAACTTGCCGGGGTATATCTCATAAAAGTTATGGAGTTCATTTTCCTTTAAAATATCGGTGTGAAGGGCTGCCACGCCGTTGACGCTGAAGCCGTAGTGGATATCGATATGGGCCATGTGGACCCGGTCACCTCTGTCAATGATGGCCACTGACTGGTCGTCAAATTTCCTTCTCACCTTGTCGTCCAGGATTTCCATAATGGGGATGAGCTGGGGAACCGTATCCTTAAAGTATTCCATGGGCCATGTTTCCAGGGCTTCTGCCAGGATGGTGTGGTTGGTATAGGCGCAGGTCCTGCTTACCACCTGGATGGCATCGTCCATTTCCATGCCATGCTCTGAGGTGAGAAGACGGATCAGCTCGGGGATGACCATGGTAGGATGGGTGTCATTGATCTGGATCACCGCATAATCGGGCAGATCGTAGAGGGTGGAGCCTTTTTCAAGGGCTTCTGCCAGGATCAGCCGGGCGGCATTGCTGACCATAAAATACTGCTGGCAGATGCGCAGCACCTGTCCGGCCCTGTCGCTGTCATCCGGGTACAGGAACAGGGTCAGGTTCTTCTCAACATTGGTCTTGTCAAAGGAAATGCCCTCGGTTACCAGGGATTCATCCACGGTTTCCACATCAAAGAGATGAAGGGTGTTGGTCCTGTTTCCATAACCCGTAACCTGGATGTCATACATTCTGGAGGTAAGGGTAAAACCCTTGTAAGGAACCTGGTAGGTAACATTAGTTTTGGTAAGCCATGAGGTATTCTCAATCCAGGGATTAGGCTCTTCGTCCTGGAGATTGCTGCAAAACAGCTGTTTAAACAGACCGAAGTGATAGTTTAGCCCAATCCCGTCCCCGTTTAAGCCAAGGGTTGCAATGGAGTCCAGGAAACAGGCTGCCAGACGGCCCAGGCCGCCGTTGCCCAATGAAGGTTCCGGTTCCATGTCCTCCATATGGCTTAAGGACTTTCCGTGCTTTGCCAGGATGTCCTTTACATTGTCGTAAATCCCAAGGTTGATCAAATTGTTGGAAAGAAGCTTTCCAATGAGAAATTCAGCGGAAATATAATAGAGTTTCTTCTTTCCCCTGGCAGCGGCGCGCTCCTTTGCCATGCCCTTTACCAGGAGCAGCAGCCCGGTGTACAATTCTTGGTCCGTGCACAGGGACAGGTCCTTTTTACATAAGGCGGTAAGCATTTCTTCCAATGATTTTTGATTCATGGTATTCCTTCCTTTCAAAACAATCAATCTGTTTATAGAGTGATCTCGAATCCCCAAGGGGACAGTACTTGTACGTTTGTCTGTATTATAGTTTTATAATATAAGAAAATCTTGCAGAATCATGTTAATATATAGTACAATACTATCAAAATTATGGTTTGGGGAGGAAAATATGCTGGATGGTCATGGAACCGGTCATTATTATGATTACCGTGAAGTCAAGGAACATGCGGGAAGGGAATTTCCCTTTAATATTTATCCCTGTTCCATTCCCCTTGATTTTAAGCAGGTACAGGTCCACTGGCATGAGGAACTGGAGATCATTTCCGTAAAAAAAGGCCGGGGAGTGGTGACCGTGGATATGGAGCCCCTGAGGGTACAGGCCGGGGAGGCAGTGGTGATATTCCCGGGACAGCTTCACGGGATCAGCCAGTCCGGCCAGGAGGTGATGGAATATGAGAATATTATATTCCGTTTATCCATGCTCATGACAACACAGGAGGATGTATGCACGGCGGATTTCCTTCAGCCATTGTCCCAGGGGCAGGCATACAGTCCGATTCATATCAGGGAAGGAATGGATATCTATCAGCATGTGATGGACGGTATCCATTATATGGATATTCTCTGCAAAGATAAGGCATATGGCTACCAACTGGGTGTAAAAGGCGTTCTGTTTCTGCTTCTGGGCCTGCTGTCAGAGGACAATATTCCGGCAGGAGGGGAGAGGCTGAGAAAATCAAGGGAGAAAATGAAGCTGATCCTGGAATATATTGAGAACCATTACGGTGAGAAGATTACCGTGGAAGACGGGGCTGCCCTGTGTTTTTACAGTACGTCCCACTTTATGAAATACTTTAAAAAGTATATGGGAATGCCTTTTATCCAGTATCTCAATGACTACAGGCTGGAAAAGGCGGCCGGATTTCTGCGCTCCACGGCCATGTCGGTGACGGACGTGGCCCAGCGGTGCGGATTTGACAATATTTCTTATTTTAACAGGCTGTTCAGGATAAAGTACCATCGGACTCCGGGAGAGTACAGGAGAGGGGAATAGGAAAAGGAAGAGTATAGGGAGTAGGAATAGAAAAAAGGGGAGCTGCAAAAGCCCAGGACAAAGCCGCGCCCGGCTGCCGGCCGTGGTGCGGTATTTTGTCTTGGGCTGTATTTGTTTGCTTTGGAAGAGTGATTTCTCCGGGATGAAACTTCCGCCGTGCCATTTAGGGCGCGCTTGAACAATCCCGCTCAGGCCATCTTCCAGGGCGTTACCTCCAGGTCGCGTATGTGCACATGATCCGGAAGGGCAAGGAGGAATGCCGCGATATCTGCTATGTCCTGGGGACGGAGCATCTTCATCATCAGAGCTTTATCAGGAGGTGTGGTCTTGTGGGACCAAATGGTGGTTGACACAGGCCCCGGGCTGATGGATGAGATACGGATATCCGTTCCCCTGTACTCCTGCACCAGGGTGTCGGTCAGGGCTTTTGCCGCAAATTTGGAAGCGGAATAAGGTGCATTTCCGGCTCCGGCGGCATGGGCGGCAGTGGAGAGGATGTTTAAAATAAAGCCTTTTTCCCGCTGTTTCATCAGGGGAAGCACTGCCTGGGTGGTCCAGAACGTGCCGTCTGTATTGGTACGCAGTATCCGGGTGTATTCCTCCTGGTCCACGTCCTCAAAAGAGCTGGGGGCATGCATGCTGCACCCGGCAGAATTAATCAGCACATCGATCCTTCCCCACTTCTCAGCCATCCGGCCGACTGCCCGGGCTGCCTGGGATTTCTGGGTTACATCACAGGGAATGAGCAGAATATGGCTGTCTGCTTCCTGGGAGCCGCCGGTCAACTTGCCGGCAGCTGCCTCCAGTTTTTCCGGGCTTCGTGACAGCAGGCACACTGCATAGCCCTGGTCATAAAGCTTTTTGGCGCAGGCCAGGCCGATTCCCTCGCTGCCTCCTGTGATCAAAGCTGTTTTACCATTCAAGTAGATACCTCCTTTGTGTTAGGCTTGTTTGATAATTATGTTTTGGGCCGGGCCAGGTCAGAGGATCTCCCTCATATACTGGACGTAATGGGGAAGGGAGATATCGGCGTTGGCTATATCCGGGTGCCAGTGTTTTTCCCACTCAAAACACAGGTAACCCTCATAGCCCGCCTCTTTTAACAGTGAAACTGCAAGAGGGATGGGCACCCTTCCCTGCCCGGGAAGGGCGATATCAAACCCGTCCTTTGAGTAGACAGCGGAATCCTTGATGTGGACATGGCATACATAGGGGATCAGATGTTTGCAGGTGGTTTCCATGGACTCCCCAAAGCGGTAAGGGTGAAGGATATCCCAAATGACTCCGGCCTTTCCGCCGGTTCCCTCCAAGAGGGGGAGCATGGCTGTGGATGTACTGAAATCATCATGGGTTTCAAACAACAGTTTTACACCGTAGTATTCTGCAATGCTGATGGCCTCCCTGTAGCCTTCTATATCACGGGAGAGGACCTCCCCGTATGTCTGGCCCTCCGGAATAGGACCTCCGAACACGCGCAGATAGGGACAATCCAGGCCGCGGGCAATGAGGCTGAATTTTTTTAGGAGGTCCAGCTGCTTTTCTTTGTTTCCCGGATCGGTTTTTGCAAAGGATATGCTGGTTCCCACTACCAGCACCTGAAGGCCGGCCAATCTGAATTTTTCACAGGTGGCGGGAAGCATGGAGGGGCTGAAGTCTTCCAATTCCCACAGGTTGATGGTGTTTTCTAAAGTCCTCAATTCTACCCCGTCATAGCCGTACTTCCGGGCCATGCGGATCAGTTCGTCCACATTGCAGGAGGGGCAGGAAAGGGAGCTGAATGCTAATTTCATGGCTTATACCTCAAAAAGTGAAACACGGTCAATCAGTTCAACTGCAATTCCGTCAGGATCCTTTATGTTGCATACATACCCGTTTTTAGTGGCCAGTACACGGGGCTGGGTGAGCAGTTCCACGCCTTCGCCTGCCAGACGCTCTGCCATGGCTCTTGTGTCAGTGACCCTCAGGGCAATGTGGCCCATCAAAGGATCTTGGCGGGGCGTTTCGTTGTGAAGCAGTTCCAGGATATTTCGTCCGGTGTTCATATAGACCATATCAAATTTGCGCTCCTCAAAATGATAGTTCTGCAGCATGGACATCTCCATGTCATTGATGTAGAAATCAATTCCGGCCTGAAGACTGTTGGAAAAAATTGAGGCATGGTCAAAATCCAGGACTTCTGTGGTAGGCTCCCAGCCCTCCTCGGAATAGGATTCCAGGCGTTCGATCAGTTCCACATTGGCGCCGTTGGGATCTTTGAGAAAAGCGATCTTACCGCCGCCGGACCCTGCGCGCTTGGGCATGACGTGGAAAGGATGGCCTTTTTCAATGAGGATCCTGGCTGCTTCTTCAATATCATCTACTATGTAGGCAATATGGGCGATCCCGTATGCTGTATTCCCGTCAGGTGCCAGCGGACTTAAAAACTCAACCATCTGGCTGCCGATCTGGACATAAGCGGCAATGGTGTGGGAGGCTGGTATATAAAGCCCCCGCATGATTTTTGCTCCGAAATGCTTGGAATAGAATGCCAGGGTCTTTTGGAGATCCCTTACATTGATCCCAATGTGGTTAAATTCTTTTACCATAGTTGTATTCTCCTGTTTTTTTTATTTTTATAAGCAGTGATGCTTATAAAGTACGGTTGAGCAATGTGGACAAGTGTTATATGGTCCATTTGAGAGAAAAACAAAAAAATGTATAAAATATATTGACAAGAATAAAAAAGTCTGTTTATAATAAACATATGAGATTTGTATTAACGTTAATACAAACCCTGTAACTGTATTATAAGCATTCTCACAAATATTTGTCAATATGTATTTTAAATTTAGCAAGAATTCGCAAAAATAGCGATTAACAAACCGGTTTGATTTTGCTATAATAGTATTATCGATAATACAAAATGACAAGAAATAGGAGAATGAACACATGTATGAAGTGACATTAAAGGATATTGCAGAGGTAGTGGGGTGCTCCGTTAATACCGTATCCCTGGCATTAAAGAACAGCCCCAGAATCAGCGAAGCTACCAGAAATAAGGTGCAGAAGGCAGCCAAGGAAATGAACTACGCGTCAAATAATATGGCAAGGGCCCTTGTCCTTAAGAGAACAGGGACCATTGGCCTGGTGATCCGTAACATTTCCAGCCTGCTCCTGACATCGGAAGCGCGCTGTATAGAACAGTATCTGGAACAGAACGGATATACCATGTACGTGATCGCCAGCCATGACGATCTGGCAATGGAAGAAAAGGCGATCAATCTAATGCTTTCCAACAAGGTGGACGGATTGATACTAAACACAAAGTTTACCGATAATCTGCCCAAGCTGGAACGGCTCAGGGCACAGGGCTTTCCTGTGGTGCTGCTCTCTGGTTTTGATATCACGCCAAAGATCGATGCAGTTTACCCGAATCTGGTTAAGGGGGCGTATATCGCCACCAAGCATCTGCTCCAGATGGGACATAAGAGGGTGATATTCGTGGCAGGGGAAGATGACGAGGCAGTTGAACGAGACCCTAAGTATACCGGATATTCAAAGGCTTTGAAGGAAGCAGGGATTGAACCGTCAGGGGATATGGTGTGCAGACTGGGGGTGAATGATTTTAATCTGGCAGGGGATGAGGCTCTTGGAAACCTTTTGCGAAAAGGAAAGACAGAGCATGCATTTCTTGTCACACAGGATGAACTGGCAATTCCGGTTATTAAATTCCTGGACAAAAACGGGGTTAAGGTGCCCCAGGAACTGGCAGTGGCCAGTCTGGACAATATCCGGTTTGCGGAAACCGCCCTTGTACCCCTTACAACAGTGGGGTTTGACCTGCGGTATATTTCACACCATGCCATTGATATCCTGCTGGAGATCATCAATGGGACGCGAAACGGGGAAACGTATGAAGACGTAGCAGCAGAGCCTGAATTTTATATCCGCGAATCCTGCGGATACTATCAAATTTAGTGTAAATGTGATGGAGGTTAAGTGATGAGGTTGGTAAAAAATAGAATGATGAGAGCTGGAAGCGCAGTGCTGGCAGGTATGATGGCACTTAGTTTGGCCGCCTGTGGGGGAGGAACATCATCAGGCAGTTCAGCTGCGGATAAGGAATCCAAAACGCAGCAGGGCAGTTCGGCTGCCGCCGAGGAACAGCAGGAGCTGACCATCTGGATGGGAAGCTGGTGGGAAGATCAGATCCCGGTTATTGTGGAAGCGTATAAAAAAGAAAAGCCCAATGTGAACCTTACCATTGAGGCCCTTCCGGTCAACGGGTATGTGGATAAGGCGGTTACCACCATCCTGGGAGGCGGTGGACCTGACATACTGGCAGTGGATGTGACGCAGATGGGAACGCTGGTGGACAAAAACCTGCTGCAGCCCTGGGACGACCAGATAAAGGATATGGATCTGTCTGATTTTGCGGCCGTGATCGAGGGAGGCAAGTTTGACGGTGCCTATTACGGGCTTCCCTACCGTACCAGCAGTTCCATCATGTATTACAATAAGACCATGTTCGATGCCGCAGGAGTGCCTTATCCGCAGGAGGGGTGGACCTATGATGACATGCTGGAGATCGCTAAGAAGCTGACCATTCCCGGGGAGCAGTACGGTGTGGGAATTGCCGCCAGCAATGCGGACCCATCCAATGTGTTCATGACCCTTTCGCCCATTGTCTGGGCCAACGGCGCTGATTTCCTCAATGAGGATCAGACCGAATGTACACTTAACACCCCGGAGGCAATTGAGGCCGTGCGGTTCTTTACCGGCCTGTACACCACGGAAAAGGTAACGCCTGAGGGAGTAATCAACTATACCATGACAAAGGATATCATGCCTTTATTTATTGAAAACAAGGTGGCCATGATGATGGGCGGGGACCAGAACGCGGTTGAGTTTGATACCAATTATCCGGACCTGGATTATGGATTCTGCGTACCTCCAAAATCCCCTGCCAGCTCCGGCGGCTGGATGTTTACAGTCCCGGTTACGGCAAAAAACCCGGATGCAGCGTTTGAGTTTGCAAAATGGTTCCTGGAGCCTGAGGTTCTGGGTGAGCTGACCATCCGTATTCCGGCCAGAAAGGGCGCTACCCAGTACGGGATATGGAACTCTCCTCTTTATCAGACTGTTCTGGAAAGCGCAATGGTAGGGCGCCTGAATCCAACCACGCCGGCCTGGACGGATATGCAGAAGATCATTATTGTGGAACTGCAGAATATTATGCAGGGGGCAAAGACAGTGGAACAGGGATGCGAAGATATGACACGCCAGTGCAATGGGCTGCTGCAGTAGGCAAACTGCGGCAGCCGGATTGCAGCGGACAGGAGGAAAAGATTATGGGACGTTTTTTTAGCGCTGCGCGTACTCCGGATATCCATAAAAAGAGAGCGCGTACCGGAATGATGTTTGTTGCACCCTGTACGGTTGTGGTACTTATGATGATGATTATTCCGATCCTGCGCACTGTTTCCTTTGCATTTTCAGAAGTTACCCTGCCTTCCTTTGACACCCGGTTTACCGGGACGGATAATTTTGAGAGAATCATAACCTTGGAGGAATTCCCCGCCATTGTAAAAAACACATTGGTCTGGATCCTGGGAACCGTGGTCCTGCGTGTAAGCCTGGGATTTTTGGCAGCATTTATCATGGATGGACAGGGAAAGCCGGTTAAGGCAGTCCGCCTCCTGGCGCTGCTTCCCTGGACCGTGCCGAGTATTGTGTCTGCCAATACATGGCGGTGGATGCTCCAAAGCGACTTTGGCCTGATCAACGGCATGTTTAAGAGCGTGGGCTTGGAGTCCTGGAGCAGATTATGGCTGAGCACCGCCCAGACCGCGCTGCCCTCCGTGCTGGTGGCTTATGCATGGGCCGGCTTCCCCTTTGTTATGATGATGATCCTGGCGGGATTGCAGGGAATACCAGGCGACATGTATGAATCCAGCGCCATTGACGGTGCGAACCGGATCCAGCAGTTTTTTTACATCACGATTCCCTCCCTGCGCTCTGTGATCGCCATGGTCATAGTGCTGGAGGTGGTGAATGCCATTAATGCCTTTGACCTGCTGTTTGTGCTGACAGGAGGAGGACCGGGCACATCCTCGGAGATCCTGGGGCTTTTGATCTACAGGCTGGGCTTTACACGGTTTGATTTTGCAGGTGCATCTGCGGCCAGTACCCTGCTCATCGGTGCGGCCCTGGTTTGTTTTCTGTTCTATGCTCCGACACAGCTTCGGAAGAAGGGGAGGGATGGCCAATGAAGAGAAAGATGACGGTTACAGGCCTGATAAAAGTGGTTTTGATCCTTGCTATCTGTGCGTTCAGTATCTTTCCGATCCTTTGGTGTCTGAGCACATCCCTGAAGCCTGAAAGCCAGATATACACCATGCCCCCAAGATGGATCCCGGAAACCTTCACAGGCGCCCATTACGCACAGATCCTGAAGGATTCCAATATGCTGCTTTACTTTAAAAATACGGTTATACTGGCCACGGGCACCACGTTGGTAACAATGGTGGTCAGCGTGCTGGCGGCCTATGGGTTTTCCCGGTATAAATTCACAGGCAGCAGATGTCTTATATGGACCATCCTGTTTGCCCGCGTACTTCCCCGGGTGGCGGTTATCATTCCGTACTATATCATCCTGAAAGAGTTTAAAATGATCAATACCTACCGCGGGCTGATTCTGGTGTACCTTACCATATGCCTGCCGGTGGCAGTGTGGATGCTGAAGGGATATTTTGACAATCTTCCCATTGAGGTGGAGGAGGCAGCCGTGGTTGACGGCTGCTCCCCCTTCCGGGTGTTGGTTGAGATTGTGATTCCCATGTGCAAACCCATTCTGGCAACCGTTGCCATGAACGCTTTTGTGCTATCCTGGAATGAATTCCTGTTTGCACTGACCATGACGGACGGTAAAGCCAAGCGTCCCATTGCCGTGGGGCTTGCGTTTTTCATAGACGAGATGGGGGTCCACTGGGGACCTTTGATGGCTGCGTCTATCCTGATGAGCGTACCTGCGGTTATTTTCTTCTCACTGGCCCAGAACCAGATGGTGAAGGGCCTGAGCGCCGGAGCAGTCAAAGGATGACGGCAGCAGCGGTCAGGAGATGACCGCACAGGGAATACAGCAGTCTGATAGCAGAGAAAGGGTGTAGGAACAATGAAAAAGGTGGTTGTAGGTATTATTGGCAGCGGATTTGCAGCAGAGCTGCATGCCTGTGCATATGAAAAGGTATGTGGCCTGGAGGTGGTCTTAAAGGCAGTATCATCCCTGGATCCCAAGGCCGGGGAGTTTGCGGGCCGCCATGGGATCGCCCATGTATATGAAGATTATCACAAAATGCTGGAGGATCCGGAGATCGATGTGATAGACATTATCGCTCCTCCCTGTCTCCACGCGGATATGGTGATGGATGTGGTCAGAAGGGGGAAACATGTAATCTGCGAAAAACCTCTCACCGGTTTTTTTGGAACAGGAAATGAGGAACTGGCCGGAACCGTACCCAAGGCCAGGATGTATGAGGCGGTATGCGAAAAACTGGCATTGCTGGAAGCTGAGGTGAAAAAGTCGGGGCGCAGGTTTATGTATGCTGAAAACTATGTCTACGCCCCGGCGCTGCTTAAAAGCCTGGAGTTCCTACAGGCCCAGAATGACCGGATCTTGTTTATGAGGGCGGAGGAAAGCCATAATGGTTCCCATGCTCCCCATGCAGCCTACTGGAAGATGAGCGGAGGAGGTTCCCTTATACGCCAGGGATGTCATCCCCTGTCCGCCGTGCTGCTGTTAAAGGATCTGGAGGGAAAGGGGAGAGGAGAATCCATCCGCGTCACGGGTGTGGTTGCGGATATGGGAAATGTAACCCGTATGCTCACCGGGAAGGAACGCGGTTTTATTGATGCAGATCCTGTGGATGTGGAAGACCTGGCCAATATGGCCATCACTTTTTCTGACGGCAGTAAGGCGGTGGTCATGGCAGGGGACATGGTGGTTGGCGGTGTGAAGAATCTGGTAGAGATTTATACGGATCAGAGTGTTTACCACTGCAACATGGCTGCCACAGACGGACTGTATACATATCACAGCAGTGAAAAAAATCTGGAACATGTTTATGTGACGGAGAAGCTGGGAACCAAAGCCGGCTGGCAGAAGGTATTTTTGGAAGAGGAGATCATGAGAGGGTATGTGGGAGAACTGCAGGATTTTATGGAGTGCGCAGCCTATGACCGGGAGCCGCTTTCAGGATATTCCCTTGCTTCCAGGACCATAGAACTTGTATATGCCGCATACCGGTCAGCAGAGGAAGGCAGAAGGATCGACCTGGAACTGTAGAAGGACGCAGAGGTGATCATAATGAATGTTCTGTTATTTGATATTGGAGGTACCGGTGTCAAGTACGCGGTGGGGGATGAACAGGGGAATCTGGAGGAAGCGGGATTGTTTCCGACTCCCTCCGCAGACATTCAGGCTCTGCTGGCGGCAATGGATTCAGTCCGGTTAAAGGCTGACCGGGGCCGGGAAATCCATGGAGTGGCTGTGAGCTGTCCGGGTGCAGTGGATCCCGGGGCAGGTATTGTCCATGGCCGCAGCGCGGTTCCCTGCATTCATGGGATCCCGTTTCTGGAAATGCTGTCACGCCTCTTTGGCGGACTTCCGGTGTCCATTGAAAACGATGCCCGCTGTTTTGCCTGGGGGGAACTGTGGAAAGGAGCCGGGACAGATCGGCATTGTAACGAACCTGACTCCCGCCTACTGCCGGGATCCAGAGAACGGGAAGGACCAAAAGGCGGCCAGAATGGCAGACCTGATGTTTAACCGTTCGTTTCTGGATCCTTCTGTAAAAGGCGTATATCCCCGGGAACTGGTGGATATCCTGAAAGAAAATTCAGTCCTTCCTTCCGTTATGCCCGGGGATACGGAACTCATCCGCGAAAATACGGTGGATTTTGTGGGTGTGAATTATTATCATCCCAGGAGGGTATGCCACAGGGAAATGCCTCTTGTTTCGGATGTGTTTATGCCTGACCAGTATTTTGAAAACTATATGCCGGAGAATTGTAAAATGAATCGGTCCAGGGGCTGGGAAATCTATGAAATGGCTTCACAAGGCCATAAAGGAAGGCTGCAGCTGTTTTGGATACCATATGTGGTGTCCTTTTGACAGCTGGTCCCGGTCCAACGCCTATAAAAACCGTTACGGACTGATCCGGATCGATCTGGAGCATAATGCAAGGCCGTCCTATAAGAAATCAGCCGGGTGGTTTAAGGGGCTTTCGGACGCTAATGGATTTTCAGACACATTCTAAGAAGACAGGGATTTAGGTGTATAACAAGGAGATACCGAACCTTAGACGGTATCTCCTTTGCTGCGTTTTGGGGAGCTTCACACAGCGTCAGATGCCCTGTGGGTTTGTCTGGTAAGCCAATGTTGTATTAACTGTTTTTGTCCGGTATAATGGTAAATGAACAGGAACAAACTATAAAAATAATACGGCGGGAGGCAATTGGGATGATCTTATATTTTTCAGGAACAGGAAACAGCGAATATGTTGCAAAGAGGATTGGCAGGGAGACCGGCGATGACAGTTTGGACCTGTTGGGCAAGATCCGAAGCCGCGATCATTGGGAGATGCGCTCGGACCGTCCATGGGTCGTGGTGGCACCCACCTATGCCTGGAGAATACCGCGTATTGTGCAGGAATGGCTGGAGAACACGCCTCTTGCCGGAAACAGGGACATTTACTTTGTAATGACCTGCGGAGGAGACATTGGAAATGCAGGCAGATATCTGAAAAAACTGTGCGCTGTAAAAAAAATGGATTACCGGGGGTGCGCTGCAATTGTCATGCCGGAAAACTACATTGCCATGTTTTCCGTCCCCACACAGGAGGAAGCGCAGAGGATCATCCGCCAGGCGGAAGGGGTTATAGATGAAGCCGCCCGCCGGATCAAGGGCGGGGAGATATTTTCACAGCCCGGCCTGGGCTTTAAGGATAAGATGAACAGCGGGATTGTGAATGATATCTTCTATCCTCTGTTTGTCCATGCGAAAAAGTTTTATGCGGATGACTCCTGTATTTCCTGTGGAAAATGCGTTAGGGTCTGTCCGCTTAACAATATCCGCCTTGAAAAGGGAAGGCCTTTGTGGGGAAAGAACTGTACCCACTGCATGGCATGTATCTGCCGCTGCCCCAGTGAGGCCATTGAGTACGGAACGCACAGCAGGGGAAAGCGGCGGTATGTCTGTCCGGCGTCAGTTCCCCCTTTAAAGCCTTAAAAGGATTAACTTGTATCCCGCTGTCAATTGTGGTAAAATTAAGCGACATTTTCCGGGAACAGGCAGAGCAGGACAAGGTGCTGCCCGGATCAAAGGAGATAAATAAGATGCGGGAATGTGGTATGCTGCTCCCGATTGCCAGTCTGCCTTCGCGGTACGGCATTGGAGCATTTTCTAAGGAAGGGTATGAGTTCGTTAATATATTAAAAGCCGCGGGACAGAAGTACTGGCAGATACTGCCTCTGGGACCCACCGGGTTCGGGGATTCGCCTTACCAGTCTTTTTCTGCTTTTGCCGGTAACCCATATTTTATCGATCTGGAAAAGCTCACTGCAGAGGGGCTTCTCACAGAAGAAGAGTGCAGGGAAGTGGATTTTGGCGGCAATGAAAGGGATATTGACTACAAAAAGCTGTATGACGGCCGTTTCCCTTTACTGAGAAAGGCGTATGAGAGGTGGAAATCCGCCCTGGAATGGGGGAGCGCGGTCCATGATCTGGCCGCCCGTACGCTGGGGGAGGAGACAAGGGAATACTGTCTTTACATGGCCATAAAGAATCACTTTGGATCTAAAAGCTGGAATTTGTGGGATGAAGATATCCGGCTCAGAAAAGGGGAAGCGGTTGCCCGGTACAGGGAGCAGCTGTCAGATGAGATCGGATTTTATGAATTCCAGCAGATCAAGTTTGAGGAGCAGTGGACTTCCCTGAAGCAGTATGCTAATGAGCAGGGCATACGCATCATTGGAGACATCCCCATCTATGTGGCATTTGACGGGGCTGACAGCTGGTCCCATCCGGAACTGTTCCAGTTTGATGAAAAGGGGACTCCTGTGGCAGTGGCCGGCTGTCCGCCGGACGGGTTTTCCGCCACCGGACAGCTTTGGGGAAATCCCCTGTATGATTGGGGATATCACAGGCGCACGGAGTATAATTGGTGGATGAAGCGCATGGAATACAGTTTTTATCTGTATGATGTGGTGCGGGTGGATCATTTCCGTGGATTTGACGAGTACTATTCCATACCATATGGGGATAAAACAGCGGAGTACGGACACTGGGAAAAAGGACCGGGAATCGAGATATTCCGCAAAATGCAGACCTGCTTTGGGAAAGAGGACCTTCCCATCATAGCCGAGGACCTGGGATTTCTGACTCCTACCGTATTACAGCTGGTAAGGGACAGCGGTTTTCCGGGAATGAAGGTGCTGGAGTTTGCATTTGACCAGACAGAGGACAGCGCATACCTGCCTCATAAATATGGGGAAAACTGCGTGGTCTATACAGGCACCCATGACAATGACACGCTGGTCAGCTGGTTTGCAGGCATGAATGACCATGACAGGGCGTTTGCCAGGGAATACATAGGCAATGAGCATACACCTGAGGACCAGGTGCACTGGGATTTTATACGGCTGGCCATGTCCAGCGTGGCAAAGCTGGCGGTAATCCCTGTTCAGGACTATCTGGGGCTTGGAACTGAGGCCAGAACCAATGAACCCTCCACCCTGGGCAAGAACTGGAGGTGGAGGATGCGCTCCGGTGATCTGGAGGACGGACTGATCCGAAAATGCAGGCGCATGGCAGACATATACGGCCGGCTGTGATCAGAGTTCTGAAACAGAGCTCTGAAACAGAGCTCTAAAACAGAAATCAAAGTTTGGAAAAGGGAATAAAGGGGCTGGGGGAAGCGGGATGCTCTCCCAGCATTTTTTCCATCCAGATCATGTCCCACCACTGGTCCAGCTTGTAGCCGCACCGGGTGAAATGGCCCACGGTTTTGTAACCCAGCTTTTCATGAAAGGAAATGCTGCCAGGGTTGGGGTAGGAGATGCATGCATTGACATTCAGCACATTCTGTTTTTCCAGTGCCTGCTCCAGGGCTTTATAGAGGGTGGTTCCGGCTCCGGTGCCTCTTGCGTTCTCCGAGACATAGACAGAAGTCTCCACAGCCCAGTCATAGGCGGCTCTCTCTTTAAATGCGGAGGCATAGGCGTATCCGATGATCTCCCGGTTTCTCTCTGCAACCAGATAGGGGTAGCGGTCAAGGGTGTGGGCGACCCGTGTCTGAAACTCCTCCGGACTGGGCACTGTGTACTCAAAGGTGACGGCGGTTTTCTCCACATAGGGGGCGTAGATGGAGAGCAGGGCCGGTGCATCACTGACTGATGCGGTCCTGATGGTAAGGGGGCTTGTCATGGTTTTTCTCCTTGTTTGTCCAATGTATTTTTCTCCTATTCTAGCACCTATTTGACATTTTTTCCACGTTCTGTTCATGATTTATTTGCGGTTTGTCCGCCTTTTATTTCGGCACCTTGGGTTCTGGTAAGGAAGCAGGGAACTGCGCTGGTATGCTTAGGAGAATTTAAGGTACCGTATAGTATTGACAAACATCCCGCCGCAGGTTATATTATATAACGTGAGTATGGGAATGAGGTTCTCCCTTAGTGAATACTAAAACCGCTTATCAAGCTGATGACTTCTGCGTAAATTTACGCAGAAACCATCGGCTTTTCTGCGTTTTAAGGAGGAAATAAAATGCTTTTAAGTATTGCGTATGTATTAATGGTGGGCATGGCCGCAGGGTGGCTTTGCAGAAAGCTGCACCTGCCAAGTCTGGCTGGAATGATCCTTACGGGGATTGTCCTGGGGCCCTATGTCCTGGACCTGATCGATGGGTCCATACTGGGGATTTCGGCTGAACTCAGGAAGATTGCCCTGATCATCATTCTGATGCGGGCCGGCCTGTCCCTGGATGTGGATGACCTTAAACGGGTGGGGCGCCCTGCCATATTGATGTGTTTTGTGCCCGCATGTTTTGAGATCGTTGGCATGGTGGCGCTGGCGCCGCGGCTGCTGGGAATTTCCATGCTGGAGGCAGCCATCATGGGATCGGTGGTGGCGGCGGTGTCCCCTGCCGTGGTCGTGCCAAAGATGATCAGGCTGATGGAGGAGGGATACGGCACTGAAAACAGCATTCCTCAGCTGATACTGGCAGGCGCTTCCGTGGATGATGTGTTTGTGATCGTGCTGTTTTCCGCTTTCACGGGCCTGGCCCAGGGCGCGCAGGTATCTGCAGCCAGCTTTGTGCAGATCCCCCTTTCCATCTTGGCGGGCATACTCATCGGAGCGGCTGTGGGGATCCTGCTGGCTGTTTATTTTAAGAAAATGCATATCAGGGACACGGTCAAGGTCATTATCCTGCTGTGTATTTCCTTTGTGCTGGTATCCCTTGAGGACTCATTAAAGGGCGTTTTCAGCTTTTCTTCCCTTATTTCCGTGATGTGTATGGGGATCGCCCTTCAGAAAAAACGGGAACCGGTTGCAAGGCGCCTGTCACTTAAATTTAATAAGCTGTGGGTTGGGGCGGAGATCCTGCTGTTTGTGCTGGTGGGTGCAACTGTGGATATAAGCTACGCCGCTGCTGCTGGGGGCGCGGCTGTTCTTCTGATCCTGGGCGTGCTGGTATTTCGCATGGCAGGGGTAATGTGCTGTCTTGTGGGAACAAAGCTGAATCTGAAGGAGCGGATGTTCTGCATGGCGGCGTATATGCCAAAGGCCACGGTACAGGCCGCCATCGGCGGAGTGCCTCTGTCCATGGGGCTGGCCTGCGGAAATATTGTGCTCACCGTGGCTGTGCTGGCAATCCTGATCACAGCGCCGCTGGGAGCCTTTCTTGTGGATCTCACGTACAGGAGATGGCTGACACAGGAATATTAAAGAATTCTTATGTATTTTTGCCTTTTGTATTCCTGTTATTTTTACCCGCTTTCTGGTAAAATGATTTATATAAGCCATTGCGCTCAGCAGAACATGTATTGAAGTGCTCATAACCAGGAGGTGGAGTTTATGACCGTAAAGAGATTAATATGGGGAATAACGGCAGGTCTTTGGATGGCGTCCATAGCAGCAGGAACGGCCATGGGAGAGGAAGCCGTTCCCGCGGGCAAAGGGCCGGTGTCAGGGACTGCTGCCCCAGGAGTCAGGAAAGAGGAGACAAAAGAGATAGGACCGGCGGACGGCACGGTGGCAGCAGGGGTGAAAAAGGCTGACAGCGGCTGGGTGGAAGAGAACGGAACCATGCGCTACACGGACAGCAAGGGCAATTATGTGACTAATGACTGGAAGACCAGGGACGGGGTGTCCTACTATCTGGGCAGTGAAGGAACCGTGGAGAAAAACACCTGGATTGCCAACACGTACTATGTGGACGGCGAGGGGGCCATGGTCAGAAATTCCTGGATCCATACTGACGGTAAGGATGGTCTGAAGGAGGCGGGCTGGTATTTCCTGGGCCGGGACGGCAAGGCTGAGGAGGACGGCTGGAAGAATATAGAGGATGGCAGGTACTGCTTTGACAGCGATGGGAGAATGCGCACGGGTTGGTATTACGAGGGTAACAACATCTATTATCTGGGGGATAAAGATGACGGAGCCATGCGAAGGGGCTGGCAGTGTCTGGAGTTTGACGAAGATCAGCTGCCCCGGGAAGGCGACAGCTCCAAGGAGTACAAAAAGGCCGGAGAAAATGCAAGGTGGTTCTATTTCCAGTCCAATGGAAAGGCAAAGCGCTCCACATCCAAGGAGTACAATCCTGCGACCATAGATGGGAAGAAGTATTACTTTGATGAGAATGGGGTCATGCTTACGGGATGGCATGCGGTTAAAAGCTCAGCCCAGTCAGGGGACGCTGTGGGGATCAGCCGTTTTATCTACCTGGGCGGACCGGATGAGGGATATATGACAAAAGGACAGTGGAAGCAGCTTTCTGAGCATCCCGGAAACTCCTCGGATCAAACTGTGCTGAAAGAACTGGATTCCGGCAAAGGGCCAAAGGAAGGGGATAAAGAGTGGTATTACTTTGAGAATGACGGTACACCTGCCTATCTGAAGACCACGGCCACGACCATGAACGGCGCCATTACCAAGGTCAATGGGGAAAGCTATTTCCTGGATCAGTATGGATGCCGTCAGACCGGGCTTGTGAGAGTGATCTCAGGGAATCTGGTACTGAACGGGTATTTTGGCGACAAAGATTCCGATGGCCGGATGCGCACGGGCCGGATTGATGGGGTCGAGGACGGATCGGGAGAAATGCAGACATTTTATTTTGCCACATCCGGCTCCGCAAAAGGCTCCGGATACACAGGGGAAAAGGATGGATTCCTGTACTCAGAGGGACTTCTGGTGAAAGCAGGGGATGACATGGATTACCAGGCGTTTCAGGTAGATGGGAAAATATACCTGGTGAACGCTGCCGGCAAGATACAGACCAATGAAAAGGCATATAAGGTGGATGATCAGTACACATACCGTGTGGATTCCGGAACTGTTTACAGTGCGGACAGCAGCGGGAACAAAGGAAAGAAGCTGGAAAAGGGTGAAAAACTTCCGGAATTTAAGTGTGAGAAGGAGTATAAGCTGAAGTAGGCACCAGGCCGGACCCAGGCCTGAAATATAGTCTGGAATATGTCTGGAAATATGGCCTGGAAATATGGCCGCAACCGCTGTTAACCGCGGGCTGCGGCCTCTTTTGCTGAAAGGAAACCTATTTGTTGTCCGGATTTACGAGATGAATCTGGTTGAAAAAAGAAAACTGGTTTGATATACTGAAATGGCGGGAAGAATCGTGATATTAAAAGGGATCCGGATATCCCATAATATGAGGAGACCCCGGTCCAAATTCAACCGGGGCAATTATGAAAAATCTATGTGCAATTTTACTATTAAACTTGTTTGAAATTATATAACTCTTATGAAAATAGTATAAAAAATAAATGTGAACGAAATGTGAATCCCATGTAAACAGATTATGAAAGATTCCGGAATACCACAAAATTACCATAGACTTGAAGAACAGAGGGAGAGAGAAGAGGAAGAAAGATGGAACATGATTTAAAGAGAAAGACCACAGTGATCGGCCACAGGAACCCGGATACGGATTCCATCTGTTCGGCCATCTGCTATGCCAACTTAAAGAATAAGCTGACAGGAGAGGAGTATGTGCCTGCCAGGGCGGGCCATGTGAACGGGGAAACCCAGTTTGTGCTGGACTACTTTGGGGTGGAGGAGCCCAAACTGGTGGAGGATGTAAGGACCCAGGTCAAGGATATTGAGATCCGCAAGACCAGGGGGGTGGCGGACAACATTTCCCTGAAAAAGGCGTGGAAGATCATGCAGGAGAATAACGTGGTGACCATTCCCTCGGTACGTCCGGACGGAACCCTGGAGGGGCTGATCACGGTGGGCGATATTACAAAGACCTACATGAATATTTACGACAGCAGCATTTTGTCCAAAGCCAATACCCAGTATTCCAATATTATTGAGACTCTGGAGGCGGACCTGCTGGTGGGGGACGCGGATGTGTATTTTGATAAGGGTAAGGTGCTGATCGCTGCAGCCAACCCTGATCTGATGGAATTCTACATTGAACCCCACGACCTGGTGATCCTGGGAAACAGGTACGAGTCCCAGCTGTGCGCCATTGAGATGGGCGCGGCCGCAATTATCGTGTGCGAGGGCGCGGGCGTTTCCATGACCATTAAGAAGATCGCACAGGACAGGGGATGCACGGTGATCGCCACCACCTATGATACTTATACGGCAGCACGTCTGATCAATCAAAGCATGCCCATCAGTTACTTTATGACAAGGGAACATCTGATCACATTTAACAGTGATGATTATACGGATGAGATACGGGAGGTGATGGCCAGCAAGCGTCACCGCGATTTCCCCATTCTTGACAAGGAAGGCAGATACCTGGGAATGATCTCACGCCGGAACCTGCTGGGCGCAAAGGGCAAGCAGGTGATCCTGGTGGATCACAATGAGAAGAGCCAGGCAGTGGCAGGGATCGAGAGCGCGGAGATCCAGGAGATCATCGACCACCACAGGCTGGGCACGGTCCAGACCATGGCTCCTGTATTTTTCCGTAACCAGCCTCTTGGCTGTACGGCCACCATTATCTATCAGATGTACCAGGAAGCCGGTGTGGACATAGAGAAAAAGATTGCAGGGCTTTTGTGCAGCGCCATTGTGTCCGATACCCTTTTGTTCCGTTCACCCACCTGTACGCCGGTGGATGAGATGGCGGCCAGATCCCTGGCAGCCATTGCAGGACTGGACATAGAGAAATACGCAATGGAAATGTTTGGGGCGGGCAGCAACCTGAAAGATAAGTCTGATGAAGAGATTTTTTACCAGGACTTTAAGCGATTTACCGCAGGCAAGGTGATGATCGGCGTGGGCCAGATCACTTCCCTGAACGGAGGAGAGCTGGAAGGGCTGAAACACCGTATGCCGGAATTTATGGAAAAGGCCAGGGAGGGAAGCGGACTGGATATGGTATTCTTTATGCTGACCAACATATTGACAGAGTCCACGGATCTGATCTGCCAGGGCCAGGGCGCCGTACAGCTTGCGGCCAAGGCATTTCATCTGGATTTGGAGGAGGCAACGCAAAAGGAGGAACCCATCCTTAACCTTCCCGGAGTGGTGTCACGTAAAAAGCAGTTGATTCCGGAGCTGATGCTGGCGGAACAGGATTAGGAGAGAATATATGGCAAAAGAGTATTGGAAGCCGGGCAACATGCTGTACCCTGTACCGGCGGTAATGGTAAGCTGCGGACGTGAGGAGGAGACGCCCAATATTGTGACAGTGGCATGGGCGGGAACCATCTGCTCCGATCCGGCCATGGTGTCCATCTCTGTGAGAAAAGAACGTTTTTCCCATGATATTATCAAGGATACCGGGGAGTTTGTCATCAACCTGGTGAATAAGAAGCTGGTGCGCGCCACGGATTACTGCGGCGTCAAATCCGGCCGGGATGTGGATAAATTCGCGGAGACCAGGCTGACGCCCCAGAAATCCCGGTATGTAAAGGCTCCGGGGATTGAGGAGAGTCCGGTGAACATTGAGTGCAAGGTAGTGGAAATAAAAGAACTGGGAAGCCATGACATGTTTATCGCCAAGGTGATGGGTGTGACCATTGATAACCAGTATATGGACGACAGGGGGAAATTCAATCTGAATGCCTCCGGGCTTGTGAGTTATTCCCACGGCGAATATTTTGAGCTGGGGAAAAAGCTGGGCAGCTTCGGGTATTCGGTGAAAAAGACCATTAAAAAACGGAAGACGTCCGCTGCTCCTGCAAAAAAGGGCAGGAATACGTCCAAGAAGAAATAGACCAGGAGGATACTGCAGTGAAACCAAATATAACCATGATAGGGATGCCCTCTTCCGGTAAGAGCACCATAGGCGTGCTGCTGGCCAAAAGGCTGGGATTTTCCTTTGTGGATGTGGATATTGTGATCCAGGAAAAGGAGGGCCGGCTGCTGAAGGAAATCATAGCAGAGGAAGGCATGGATGGATTCCTGAAGGTGGAGGAACGCATCAATGCAGGGCTGGATGTACAGCTTTCCGTCATTGCACCGGGGGGCAGCGTAATCTACGGTGAGGAAGCCATGAAGCATCTGAAGGAGATCAGCGAGGTGGTTTACCTGAAGATGAGTTATGAGGAGATGGAGAACCGTATCGGCAACGTGGTGGACCGGGGCGTGGCCCTAAAGCCGGGCTTTACCCTGAGGGACCTTTACAATGAAAGGGTGCCCTATTATGAAAAATATGCGGATATCACCATAGATGAGGAAGGCAAGACTCCCGGAGAAACCGTGGATGAGCTGAGACTTATGATCGAATCCATGATGGACCGCAATATGGTCCAGCGCATTGTGGAAGAACAGAAGAGAAAGCTGGAGGAGAAGGACAGGAAGCTTCAGGAATATGAGGCTGAGATCGCTTCCCTTAAGGAGCAGCTGGCGCAGATGCAGGCTTGCATGCAGATCTAAATATATTGGAATGTTTTGCGTGATGGATTCCTGCGCAAAATCCAATTTGATGTTTATACAAAAACTATGACTTTAAACTGTTATGTTTATATCTTCAGACCAGTCTATGACTGGTCTTTTTTTGTGGAATGTATCTTTTGGTACATTAACATGAATTATTTGTATGATAAAATAAATACAGAGTTTTTAGATGATCACACGGATGCAGGAGTAATGACACATATAACCGGACAAAAGGGCAATTGCAATACTGAGAAACAATTAAGAAAATGAAAAATAGGAAGAGGGAGAGGTTGAGATGACAAAAAAAGGGAATGATTTGAGAACAGAGTTACTACCAAACTTAAAGGGGGGCAAGGGCACGATACAGGTGTTGAATGTTCTGGAGCCGGAGGAGTCTCACGGAACCGGAAGACTATTCGGAATCAGTGTAATTCCTGTAGGCGGCTCTATTGGAAAGCATACCCATGTGGGTGACTTTGAGACTTATTACATACTGGAAGGCCAGGCAAAGGTTAATGACAATGGCACAGAATATGATCTGGGGCCGGGTGATATGACCCACTGTAAGGACGGAGACTATCATTCAATTGAAAATATCGGTGATTGCGAGCTTCGTTATTTCGCATGTATTCTATTCAGCGAGACAAAGAAGGAAGAGGCATGAGCACAGACATTTAGGCTCAAAGAGCAGTATAAAGCATTGGATGAAGAGATGAATTATAAGGAATCTGATGGAATTTATATAAATAAAGCAAGAAAAAAGGAGGGGAAGATGTGAAGGTATTTCATAAGGTCATTGACACGTGTCTGAATGTTCTGGCTACGGTGGCAGGACTGGCATTGGGATTTCTGTTGATAGCAATATGTTACTCGACATTTTCAAGGGTCGTGTTTCGCAATCCGATGTCCAATCTGATCGAATATTCAGCCTACAGCCTCATCTATATCACGTTCTTGGGGGCGCCGTGGATATTGAAGCAGAGGGGGCATATTACGGTGGATCTGATTTTGGAAATGATGAGCAAAAAAAAGAAATATCTGATGAACATGCTGACAGACATAGCAGGGAGCCTGATCTGCGCAGTTGTCTTCTGGGAAGGTGCAGTGGTGGTCTGGTCCAATATACGGGAGCATATTAAGGTGATGGACTCCATGGGAACGCCCCAATTCCTGCTAATTATTGTGATACCTGTTGGGAGTCTTTTTATGATAATCCAGTTTCTGCGAAATGCGGCGGAGGATTACCATCTGTGGAAGGCGGGTGAGAACTAGATGGATTGGTATGTAGTATTATTGCTTGTATTTGTTGGCCTGATTCTTATCATGTTTACAGGGCTGCCCATTGCGTTCAGCTTCATTGCAGTAGCTACAGCCGTCATCTATGCACTTATGGGAGAATTTGGGCTCAGGCAGCTCATTCTGGGAATGTATGACCAAGTATGCCAGTTCAGCCTGACACCTATTCCATTTTTTATGATCATGGGTGAGGTATTCTACCAATCAGGGCTGGTGTCAAAAACATTAGACTCCCTTTCTAAATTTGTAAAAAAGGTACCAGGCAGGCTTTCTGTGATAACATTGATCGGAGGAGGCATTTTTGCGGCCCTGAGTGGTTCCGTGGTAGCTAATACAGCTATGTTCGGCTCTCTGATGCTGCCGGAAATGACAAGACGGGGGTACAATAAATCACTGACAGCCGGCTCCATTATGGCTTCAGGAGCGCTGGCGATGGTGATTCCGCCCAGTTCTTTGGCTGTACTTTTGGGAAGCATCGCAGGAATTTCTGTGGGCCAGATCCTAATCGGTGCAATTTTGCCAGGTATCCTATTAATGCTTTTATACATATTTTATGTAATCGGTACCTGTATGGTCAAGCCGGATCTGGCACCCCCCTATGATTCTGAGGAGGCAAGCTCCGGTGAAAAATGGCGGGCAATGCTTCAGGATATTCTCCCCCTGGCATTTATCTTTTTGATCGTAATGGGATTGATATTCCTGGGGGTCGCCACACCTACAGAGGCTGCGGCCCTGGGCGCTCTGGGATCTTACATTCTGACTATTTTCTATGGGAAATTCAGCTGGAAAATGGTGCTGTCCACATTGGTAAGTTCACTGAAGGTCACGGCGATGATACTAATGATTATTGCAGGATCTGCCGGATTCAGTCAGATATTGGCGCTCACTGGCGCCAGTAGGGAAGCGGTAATCGCAGTGCTGCAGATATCGGAATCTAAAATTGTGATTTTGGTAATTATGCTGGCGGTGATTATTCTCCTTGGTTTCTTTATGGAACAGACGGCAATCATGATGATTACTCTTCCGATATTCATGCCTATTGTGACTGCATTGGAGATTAACAGTGTCTGGTTTGCAGTGCTTTATCTGATCTGCCTTCAGATCGGCCAGCTAACACCGCCGGTGGGTCTGGCCCTGTTTACCATGAAAGGCGTATCGCCGCCGGAAGTTACAATGAAAGATATCTACAAAGGAGCCGTACCATTTTTGATTTTGGATATTGTAGCATTGGTCATTATTATGGCAGCACCGGCAATTGTTACCTGGCTGCCTGGATTGAAATGAGAGGGAGGAAAGTCTATGGAAAAACTGAAACGACCGGGAGCAATGATTGGACTTGCGGTATGTATTGTCTTCCTGACTGCCTGCGGAGGAAAGCAGACACAGCCATTGAGCGGAGGCGCAGAAGGGGAAAAGGAATCAAAGGAAGTGACGCTAAAGCTGTTTGCTGCCTGGCCGGAGAACAACAGCAATCTGGTTGATATGGAAAAGTTTATCCAGAAGGTGGATGAAAAGTCAAATCACACAGTGGAGATTGTGTGGGGCGGTGGGCCGGAGGCGATCCCGTCAAACCAGATGGCGGAAGCCATTAAAAACGGCATTGTGGATGTGGCCTGGACTGCTCACACCTATAATGTGTCCCACATTCCGGTAATGGAAGGTATGAAGCTGACCGATGCAGATAAGATGAGAGAAAATGGTGGATTTGAATTTGTGGATGAGCTCTATGTGAAGAATTTAAATGCACACTACCTTGGCAATGTAACCAATGGTCTGACTTATAATCTTTATACGAAGAAAGAGATCCATACTCTGGAAGACTTTAAAGGGTTAACCATTAGAGCCACACCAGCTTACCAGGCATTTGTAGAGAGTTTGGGGGCAGGGGCTGTCAACACCAGTGCAGGCGAGGCGTATCAGGCTTTGGAGAGAAATGTCATCCAGGGATATGGGTGGCCCAGCCTGGGAATCAAAGATTATGGGTGGCAGGAAGTTTCCGAATATATTATTGAGCCGGCTTTTTATACGGTAGATGTAGCGGTATTTGTCAGTGACAAGGCATGGAATGGGCTAAGTGAAGAACAAAGAAAGGTACTTATGCAAGCCGGAAGGGAAGTTGAAGAGGAGGCTAAAGTTTACTATAAAGATGCTATCCAAAAGGACAGGGAAGAATTGATTGCAGAGGGAATGAAGGTGATTCCCCTTTCTGATGATGTGGCAAGGGAGTATTTGAAGCTGGCCGACAAGGAGGCATGGGCGAATGTGCTGAAGGCGGACCAGGTAAATGGGGAAAAACTGAAGGGATATACGGAATGGTAAAGGAGGGGGAACATGAAAATTGTAGTTGTCGGAGCAGGAGCAATGGGAAGCCTTTTCGGAGGAACCTTGGCGTCTGTTGCAGATATCTGCCTCTACGATGTGAATCAGATTCATGTGGACGCAATTAACAGAAATGGTCTGCTGATGAGCAGGGGAAACGAGGAAAACTATGTAAAGGTACGGGCTACTGCCGTACCGGAAGAGATAGGAGAAGCTGATGCAGTCATTTTTTTCACAAAATATTCGTTTATGGAACAGGCAGTAAAGGACTCCCTTCAATGTATCGGTCCAAAGACTGTTGCAGTAACTCTGCAGAATGGCCTTGGGTGTACAGATATCATGAAGAAGTATCTGGGGATAGAGCAGATCTATTACGGCCTTACTGCATACACCAGTGATATGAAAGGACCCGGCCATATAGAGCTGACAACGAATGAGAATGTGGGAACTTACTTCTGGGCGCTGAACAATAGCGTCAGCCCGGAGGCAAAAAAGCTGGAAGCAGTCATGAAGGAGGCTGGCTTTCACGTGGAGATTACCCGGGATGTGGATGAGCGGATTTGGAAAAAGCTGATGGTAAACTGTTCAGAAAACACTTTATGTGGGATTCTCCGCATGCGGGTGGGGCAGCTGGTCCACACGCCTGAGTCTTATGAAATATTAAAACAGGTGGTAGGAGAGGTCTGCAGTGTGGCAAGAGCAAAGGGAATCGAAATCTCTAACGAGGCCGGACTTGCGTATGTAATGGAGATCAGCCGGGCGGTGGAAAGCCATCTGCCCTCCATGGCCCTGGATATTCAAAAAGAGAGAAAAACGGAGATTGCCTGCCTCAATGAGGCTGTGATCGCAGAAGGAAGAAAGCTGGGAGTGACTACCCCTATACTGGAGATGACAGCATATATGGTGCGGGCTATAGAAAAAAATTACGGTACATTTGCATTTTGACATTATTATCAGAATATTACATCTTATTCATAAGACTGCAATCACTTATCTAGATATTGAAAAACCTCCTGCAGAATTGTATAATAGTTAAGAAGTATTTTTCCATATTGAACGAGGATTGCGGAGGGTTACATGCTTCTTAAAAGAGAAATATACAATGAAGAGTGGGAGCAGATGCTGCGTGTCGGCATACGCCGCAGATATCTGGCAGGCGATGTGATTTATATTCAGGGAAAAAAGAATGTAGGTCTGGTATGCATTACAAAAGGCAAGGCGAAGAACTGTATTTATTACAGTGATGGTACGGAAAAGCTGGTGTGTATTCTAGAAGGACCGGCAGTAACCGGGGAGACTTCTGTGATAGACGGAGAGGGAAGCATTGTCTCAACTGAGGCTTTGACAGAATTGGAAGCTGTCATTGTGCCTGTCTCTGCGGTAAAGGAACTGATGGGAAAAAACCCACGGATCATGATGTTTCTTTTGGAACTGAACGCGGAGAAGATCAGGGCACTGCAGTTCCAGGCTGAAAATATTGTGCTGACGACTAGGCAGAAGCTGGCAAGGATGTTGATCAATTTCTATTCCTCAGGGGTATACACCAGAGAGGCAGAAGGGAATTTAGTTACTATTACACATGAGCAGCTGGCTGATTTTCTTGGGACAACCCGTCCAAAGATTACGGGAGCTCTCAATGAATTTGAAAAGAGTGGTCTGATAAAAAAAAACAGGGGGAGTATTAAGATTATTGATGGTGAGGGGTTAAAACGAATCTATGATTTTGAATAAGTAATCCTTGAGTATGTTGATTTGCTAAAAGAATGAATGAGCCGGAATGCGGTATCGGGAATCTGATATAAGTCAGATATCCGGTCACTGCATTCCGACTTTTTTGTTAAGAATATAATAATGTGCGAATAACAGACTTTGCAAATTTCTTCAACGATTTAGGACGGAATGTTCCGAATGGAACAGAGGATTGGGGAATCTCCTTTTATAATGAAATTACAGAAAACGAAAGCGATTATTAAAAGGAGGAAGAGACATGCCAGAAAAGTATCATGAGCGACTGAAATCTCCCATTCCCAGGGAAGAGCTGGAGAGGAGATCTAGGGCACTTCAGGAAGTAATGAAGGAGGAAGGGATAGACTGCATTGTGGCCCAGAATATTACACAATATTTGGGCGGATGCAACAGGTGGCTGACAGATACGACAGCCGAAAATAATTATCCTCAGTCCAGTATTCTGCCGTCTGAGGGAGAAGTACGGTATATTGCTTGCAGCGGTCCGCCATTGGATTTATATCCCCCGTCCCATCTGCTTAGAATCGGTAAGCCTTATGGAGCAGCTCCCTATTTTTCGCCCTTTAACTTTACCCATACCTGGGAAGGCCGGTTTGTTGTTCAGTGGGCTAAAGACCGCCAGGTGAAGAAAATAGGAATTGCAGGAATGGAGATGTTTTTCTGGAATTATTACAGCTACATCATTGAGCACCTGCCTCAGGTGGAAGTAGTGGACGTCTCATCCATGTTTGACGAGATCAGGGCGGTAAAGAGTGGAGATGAACTAGAATTTATCCAGCACTCCGGGGCAGTTCAGGATAAGGTGATGGGATACATACCTGCTATTGCCCAGCCGGGAGTGAGAGAATACGAAATCCGCTCCAAGATCATGCAGCTGATTACAGATCACGGTGGGGAAGAGATGGTTGTTATTATGGGGCATGGTAAGCGGGGAGAGCTATATAAGCCGGTTCCTTCATTCTTCCAGAACGATGCCCTGGAAAAGGGGGATGAATTGTACATCCGCATGACCACTAGCGGTCCGGGAGGAATGTTCACAACAATCGGAAGAACTTTTTCTATTGGATGTGAGCCCTCTCCTCTGATGATCCAAGAGCAGGCCTGTGTAAAGGAGGCAGAGCAGTATCTGACGGAACTGATGGTTCCTGGTGCGGATCCCCAAGTGATTTTCGCATCCTATAATCATTATCTGGAGAACCATGGTTATCTGAAGGAAAAAGGGGTTTTTGCCTATGGACAGGGATATGACCATATAGAGCGGCCTAGTATACAACCGGGAGAGACCATGCGGCTTAAGAAAGACATGTGTATGTCAGTGAATATCAGCCTTCAGAACGAGACAGGAACAGCCTACGGCGCCAACACTTATGTTATCAAGCCGGAGGGGGCAGTCAGGCTGCATCGGACAGAACAGGTTATTTTCCGGACATAGGTGGAAGAAAGGAGTAAAAACAGAGATGGATCATAAAATCAGAAAAGCAATTTCTGACATGGAATTGAGAAGAAGATGGGCAGAAACGCGGAAAATACTCCGGGAAAAGGATTTGGAATTCCTGGTGACGCAGGGGAGCAACATGCATCTGGGAGGATATGTCCGTTGGTTTACGGATATTCCGGCAGAATATAATTTCCACATGACTGTGCTTTTCCCCGCAGATGACGAGATGACGCTGGTAAGAACCAGTGCCAGCCTGATTCCCGTATGGGCCCTAAGAGGCGTAAAGGAAGTGCTTTATGCACCGTTTGCCCCCACACTGAATTATACAAGCGAGATAGAGATTGGCCTTATTGAAGATTATTTTATAAAACGGAATCCCAAAAGAGTAGGGTATATCGGAACTGCAATGCTGACGGCCGGACTGATGAAAGCGCTGTTGGAAAAATTCCCTCAGACAGAGTTTGTTGATATAACGGATGAGATTGATCTGGTAAAAGCGCTGAAAAGTGAGGAGGAAATGGAATTTATCCGGGAGACGGCCAGAATCCATGACGAGGTATGGTCTGCATTTCCGGCAATCGTAAAACCTGGTATGATGGAATACCAGATTCGTGCTGAGGTGATAAAGCTTTTGATGGACCTTGGAAGCGAGGAGCACTTGATTTTTATGGGAACGGCAGAACAGGGCAAATCTTGTGGAATGTCCACTTTCCAGTATGCTAACAGACGGGTAAAGGATGGGGACTACGGTACTCTGTTAATGGAGGTATCCGGTCCGGGCGGCTACTATTGTGAGTCAGCCAGAAACTTTTCCTTTGAGGAACCATGCCAGGCATTAAAGAATGCCTGGGAAGTGGCTGTGGAGGGACAGCAGATGACAGCCGATCTTCTGATGCCGGGACGTGATTCCACGGAAATTGTAGCAAGATACAATGCATTTGTTGCAGAGCGGGGGTACAGCCAGGAGGGACGTCTGTACGGCCATTCCCAGGGATATGATTTGATTGAACGCCCGGCTTTTATGGCGCATAATGAAAATGGGGTTGAGACGATGAAAGTCCATGCAGGGATGAACTGTTCCCTTCACCCTTATCTTATAAATGATGAGCAGACTGTTTATATTAATGACAATTATTATGTGACAGACCATGGGGCAGAGAAAATACACCGCACCCCTCCGGTGATGATACTGCTGTAAAGAACAAAGGAATCATTGCTCTAATCGATTATCAATTTACTTTTGCAGTATCTCCTTATTTAAATAAAAATTCATGCATGAATTAAATTAAAAGGTATTGTTTGTTTATACCTGAGGACGGTAAGCCATATACTGACTTGCCGTCCTTTCTCATTTTTTCCTATTTTACAATCTTGCATATCCAGGCGCGGGGCGGTATTCTTCTGGCAATACAGTGCGCAGCAAAAATCGTCACAGCATTTCCATATAAGCCAGCACCTTATCTGCGAGATCCAGGCCGATCCAGACCATGATCCCGAGCAGCACCAGTGCGATCGCCAGGAATACCAGTTTATATACCAGATAGGCTTTGGCGAAATCCCGCAGCTGGTTTTCTTTTTTCCCAAAAGCCAGATGCAGCAGGTAGATCCATCCGGCAATGGGGATATTCATGCACATAAAGGTGAAGAACCAGGCGCTGCAGGGCATGGAATAAGGGTTTGTTCCCTTGGGACAGGCAGGAACGGAGGCGGTGCGCTTATGTTTTATTTTTTTCCATATCTTATTTGTCATAGTCCGGTCTTCCTCCTGGTCCATAGTATTCCAGATTGTTCCACTTAAACTTCTCCCTGTCCAGGGCTGACTGCAGCTGGTTCTGCTGCATCTGAGCCTGATGGTCTGCCTGGATCTGGGCCTGCTCCTGGGCGGCCCGCTCCTGTTCCTGGGCCGCATTCCATTCATCCTCGGTGGGCAGTGTGGAGATCCTCTGGATCGCTGCCTGGAGCCGGTCCGCAAATGCCTGCTGTTCCGGGTCGCCGGACACCAGGGGGAGCTTGGTAATGGCATCCTGTACCAGGGACTGTGCGTTGTCCTGCTGGTATTCAAGTTCCTCCACAAGACGCAGAGCCTGAAGGAATTCGTTCTTTTTTGTATCCTTTTCTGTCTGTATGCGCCGCTGCTCGGCGTCCTTCATGGCCTGTTCCTGGGCCCGGGCCTCGTCAGCCGCCTTCTGCTTTTCATACAGGGCAATGGTGTCCGACATCTGGGAAATGATCCCCTCAAAATAATCGTAACGGCTTTCGACCTGATCCAGCATACGGGCGCGCAGATCCCCGTCATCCAGAAGGGGAAGGCGGGAAGTGATGCTCTGGTAAAGACTCCTGACCGCGTAGGTATCCTCCACCGTGCTGATCTCACGGGCGGTAAAATCCTCCACGTCAGCTTCCAGCTGAGCGGTGAGCGCCCTCTGCTCCTTGTCATGAAGGCTCTGCTGGGACCGCAGCTCTGCTGTGGTGCTGAAATAATCCTCGATTCCTGTTTTGGTATCGGCCCGCCGCTCCACGGTCTCGGGCTGCTCCCAATCCCATGGCTCCAGGCCGGAGTGGATCTGATTCATAATATTTTTCCAGATTCTCCCGGCATAGGTGGCGCCGTAGATGCCCGGCATGTCCCTGGGAATGTCGTACCCCACCCAGATAGCGGTGGTGTAGTAACGGGTATAACCGCAGAACCAGGTATCCTTGCTGCTGTTGGTGGTGCCTGTCTTGCCGGCGGCAGGCATACCGTTGTCCAGGGCCAGGCCATGGCCCGTGCCGTAGCTCTCGTTCAGGGTGCCCTTCAGGATGTCCGTGAGCATAAAGGCGGAATCATCGCGGTACACCTGACTGGCGGAAGGCTTCATATCTTTGGAAAGTTCACCGTCATGTTCGTGGAGGATCTTTGTGATACAGGTCCGGTCATTGTACACGCCGTTATTGGCCAGCGTACTGTATCCCTTGGCCATGTCTACCACCCGCACGCCGTTGGTAAAGCCGCCGATGCTCAAGGAGGGCACTCCGTTATCCACATAGGTCAGTTTCTGGAATTCCATCCTGCCAAGGTAGTCCAGGCCGTAGTTTACGCCAATGTCCTCCAGTATCTGCCAGGCCACCGTGTTCAGGCTTCGGTTCAGGGCTTCCCTCACGGTCACATTTCCGTAGTAGTGTTCGCCGCTGTTGGAGGGGCCGTCTTCCCATTTGTGGTCGTCCATGATCCTGGTGGGGTAGTATTCGCCCGTGTCAAAAGCAGGGCCGTAATCAATCAGGGGTTTGATCGTGCTTCCCGGCTGCCTGGCGCTCAGGTAGGCCCGGTTAAACTGGTCCTCTGTGCCCCGGCCCCCCACAATGGCAACCACATAATTGCTGCGGTTGTCCACCACCACGCCGGCGCCCTGGAGGGCGAATTTGCCGTTTTCCTGGAGTTCGGTGTAGGAGGAAAGACCCTGGTCAATGTCAGACTGGAGCATTTCCTGAAGGCTGCTGTCAAGGGAGGTATAGATCTGAAAGCCGCCTGCCCGGATCAGGTCCGACTTTTCCGTGTACGCGCTTTTATACCGGTTTGTATATTCCGTGTAGTCTTCCTTGTCCTCAAATGTGTACCGGAAATCAAATCCATCTTTTTTCATCAGTTCCAGGGCCGCGCAGTGGATAGCATAGCTGCTCTGGTAATTCTCGTCCGTGCCCTCGGATTCCTGCTGCACCACGATCAATGGGCGGGCAGCGGCTGACTGGTAATCTTCATCCGAGAGCTCACCGATCTCGTGCATGCTCTTTAGGACATCGTTTCGCTTTTCAAGGGATGCTTCAGGATGTGCCACCGGGTCATAGGCGGAGGGACTGTTGCTGATGCCCACAAGGACAGCGGCCTCATCCACCCTCAGGTCAGCGGCATGCTTGCCGAAATAGTACCGGCTGGCAGCCTCCACCCCATAACACTGATGGCCATAGAAATTGGTATTGCAGTAGAACTCCATGATATCTGCTTTGGAGTATTCCTTTTCGATTTCCGGGGCCAGCAGTATTTCCACGATCTTGCGCGTGAATGTCTGCTCCCGGGTCAGATATGTATTCTTGATCACCTGCTGGGTGATGGTGCTGCCTCCCTGGGTCACGGTCCCGCCGTGTTTTATAAGGGCCAGCCCTGCACGGAAGGTGGCGATCCAGTCCACGCCGGTATGGCTCTTAAAACGCCTGTCCTCCTGAGCAATATACGCATTCTGGATATTCATGCTGATGTGGGAGATGTCCACATACTGGTAATGGCCTGCATTGATCAGGCCGATCTGCCTGTTGTCCTTGTCATAGATGACAGTGTCGCTGAGCATGGAGAAATCCGTTCTCTCCATCTGGGCCAGCTTGTCGTAAGCAATTACCCTGCACTGGTCCAGTTCCGGTTTCACCTTAGCATAGATAAGGATCCCTGCCAGGGCCCCGCAGATCAGCCCTGCGGTAAGTACTGCCAGGAAGGCATGAAAAAGCCATCCGAATATACCCAGTATGGCCACTGCGGTATTGCGGATGCCAAGGAGAACCTTAACAAGGACCTGCTTTTGTGAGTCTTTCATAATTCCTGTGTATCCTCTCTGCGCCTGAGAAGGGCGCTGTCGTTCATCTTTCCTGCGCTGGAAACATCTGCCAGCCCGTTAAGCCATAGATATTATAAGCCAGAATGAGGAAAAAGGGTAGGGAAAAGTGGGGAAATACCTCTTTTGGTTGGTTAAAATGTTCCTGGCGGATATGGATTGGGCTTAATTTTTCCGCAGCACAAACTCCAGGGTATGGGCCGGTATGTCCATGCTCTTTTCCTGCATCTGGGTAAAGGCGGTAAGGATACGCCCGATCTGGTCCTGATCAGCAGGGATCAGGTTGTTATCCAGGGTAATGGTCAGCACGGTCAGTACGATCTGGGCAGTCTCCTCCGGGTACTCACAGTGTATGGTACCCTCCTCCATGCCCTGGCGGATGATATCAGTCAGTATGGGCTTCAGCCTGGTGATGATAATGCGGGCAAACTTCTGGTGGATGAATGCGCTTTCCTGCTGTTCGTTAAAGGTACCGATGGCTTCCTGGCGCCTCAGCTCCGTGGAGGAGTCCAGACAGGCATGGTATATGAGTTCCATTTTCTTAAAGGCATCCATGTGGGAGGATGCAGCCAATTCCTTGCCTGCGTCCAGCACACGGGAATAGGAACGCTCGATCACCGCATCTATGATGTCATTTTTGGAGGAAAAATAGTAATAAATACTTCCCTTTCCAATCCCTGCTTTTTGGGCAATATCGCTTACGGAAATGGCCTGGGCATTGGAGGAACCCATAAGTTCCTGCATGGCATCCAGAATCTGTTCCCGTTTATTATGGTTTTGCATAAAAAATCCTCTGTATTTTCTTTAGAATACTTTCCAGTATAGCAGAATACAAAGGAAAACACCATACTTGACTGGCGGTCGAAAACGTGATATGTTTAGCTTACCACAGATTCGACCGCTAGTCGAAGATGGGAATGCCAAAAGGGCAGAGGAGAGACCATATGACGTATGAAACATTATTTGAAACAGTCAGGGAAATTTTCATGAAAGCGGATGTGAGCGGGATAGGGGAGCATCTGGCCTTTCAGTTTGATATTACAGGCGAGGGCCAGGGGACTTTTTATGCCGAGGTAAAAGAGGGAAAGCTGTACGTGGAGCCATATGAGTATTATGACAGGGATGCAATTTTTATCTGCTCAGCAGATACGCTGCTAAAGCTGGCAGCCGGAAAATTGGATCCTGTTTTTGCATTTACAACAGGAAAGCTGAAGGTGGAAGGAAGCCTTGAAAAGGCGCTGATGCTTCAGAAGTTTGTCTAGGACATGGAAAGGAGTACATATGGGAAGAATGGGCATGTTCATGGGCCTGGCCGCGGCAGGCGCCGCAGGGGAATACGGGATTGCCAGATACTTTTTCCACCGGACCGTGATGCGCGGCAATGCAAAGCGTGAGCGGACCCAGAAAATGGCGGGAACCGACTGGGATGCATACATTCCCGGAATCAGGGCCAGCAAGGAATGGCTGGCCGGGCAGGAGAAGGAGGACGTGTTTATCACATCTGCTGACGGGTTGAGGCTCCACGGGACATTCTTTCCCTGTGAAGGCTCCAAGCGGGCTGTGGTATGTTTCCACGGATATACCAGTGAAGGGCTGAATGATTTTTCCAGCATTGCCAGATTCTATCTGGAAAAAGGATTCAATCTGATGGTGGCGGATGAGAGGGCCCATGGAAAAAGTGAGGGAACCTACATTGGGTTTGGCTGCCTGGACCGCCATGACGCTTTGGGGTGGATCCGGTACGTGGTATCCCGCCTGGGACAGGATTGTGGACTGATGCTTCACGGCATTTCCATGGGAGGCGCCACCGTGCTGATGACCACAGGACTAACCCTTCCTCCCCAGGTCAGGGCCGCGGTTTCAGACTGTGCCTTTACCTCTGCCTGGGAGGTGTTCAGCCATGTGCTGAGATCCATGTACCACATGCCTGCATTTCCCGTGATGCAGATCGCGGACCGCATGGCAAGGGAGGAGGCCGGATACGGCCTGAATGAGTGCAATGCCAGGGATGAGGTGAAGAGGGCAAAGATACCCATTCTTTTCATACATGGAGACAAGGACACATTTGTGCCCTGTTCCATGGTTTATGATCTTTACAATGCATGCAGGTCCCCCAAGTCACTTTTGGTGGTTTCCGGGGCCAGCCATGCGGAAGCCTATTATAAGGATACGGAGAGCTATGAAAACGCGGTGGATCAGCTGATCCGCCGGTATCTGGATCATTGAGGAATAAGAAAGGGGAAAACATGAAAACCAGAAAAGGCTATAAAGTGTACCCGCTGACATCTGCACAGAAACTGCATTTTTACTGTCTTAAGTACTGTCCTAAAAAACAGGTGCTGAATATCGGATCCAGCCTGACCATTGAGAGCGACCTGGACTGGGATGTGCTCCGGGAGTGTATCAGGGAAGCCATTGCCAGATGCGAATCCATGCGCCTTAGGTTTGCCAGGGATAAAGACGGAACTATTTACCAATATGTGGTAAAAGAGGAGACCAGGGAGATCGAACACTTCGACTTCACAGGCTGGAAGGAAGAGGATGCAGAGAATATGCTGCGCCGGTGGACGGAGGTCCCCTTTGAGCGTTATGATTCCACCATGCACCACATTGTGATGATCAAGATGCCGGACGGATATCAGGGCCTTTACATATGTGTGGACCATATGACCATGGATGCCCAGTCCCTGATCGTGTTTTTTAAGGACGTGATTGAGCTGTATTGCAGCCGTCTGTACGAGGAAATCCATTATCCCAAGGAAATGTCCTCCTATATCAGGCAGCTGGAAAAGGATCTGGCTTACGAGGCAGGCAGCCGGTCCAGCGAAAAGGACAGGGAGTTTTTTGAGAAAATGATCGCTTCCTCCGAGCCCATATTTACGGACATATGCGGTCCGGAAAAACTGCTGAAGGAGAGAAGATCCACCCGCAACAGAAATCTCCGGGCAGCCACCAACACCTCCGACAATGTGGAAGCAAACATCACCAATTTCCATCTGGAAGGGGAGCCCTCCGGGAAGCTTTTGGATTTCTGTGAGAGCAGAGGCGTTTCCATGACCTGTCTGCTGCTTATGGGGCTGCGTACCTACCTTCAGAAGGAAAATGACCAGGAGGACGTGTCCATTACCACTACCATTGCAAGGCGGGCCACGCTGCTGGAAAAGCGCTGCGGCGGTAGCCGGATCCACTGCTTTCCCTTCAGGACCATTGTGCCAAAAGAAGATACATTCATGGAAGGCCTTTTGAAAATACGGGATGCCCAGAACCAGTATTTCCGGCATGCAAACTACAGTCCATCGGAGTATTTTAATTACCGCCATGACTATTACAAGCTGAGGGACGGACAGACCTATGAGCCCTTAAGCCTGACCTACCAGCCCCTTGCCATGAAATACGATGGACCGGGACTGGATAAGCTGGGGGATATCAAGTATAAGACAGCCCGTTATTCCAACGGAGTTGCGGCCCATACCCTGTATCTCACCGTGAGCCACAGGGCTTCGGACAATGGTCTGGACTTTGGGTTTGAATACCAGACCGGGGTAGTGACGCCGGAAAAACTGGAATATATCTACTATTATCTGTGCAGGATCATATTCAGGGGAGTGGAGGATCCGGACCGCACAGTGGGCCAAGTAATCGATATGGTTTAGGATACAATACTGAAAGGAGAGAAGAACAATGTTTGAGGAATTAAAGGAATTGATTTGTGAGTATGTGGATGTGGAACCCTCGGCGATCTGCGAGGAATCCCGCTTTATTGAGGACTTAGGGTTTAACTCCTATGACTTTATGAGCATGGTGGGAGAGATCGAGGACCGGTTTGATGTGGAAGTGGAGGAGCGGGAAGTGGTGAATGTAAAGACTGTAAAAGACGCAGTGGAATACATCCGGTCGCTTCAGGACTGATGGCAGACAGAAAAGGGAGGACGCTATGCCGGTAGAAACATTGAGAGATATCATCCGCCATGGGGCAGAGGCTTATGGGGCGGAGGCTGCATTTCGGTATAAGGTAAAAAAGGAGATCGTGGACCGGTCCTACCAGGACGTGAACCGGGATTCCATGTCCGTGAGCCGCATGGTGGAGTCCATGGGCATGGGTGGAAAACACATTGCCCTGATCGGCACCACTACGTACCAGTGGATCGTGGGTTATTTTGGGATCGTGGGCAGCGGCAGCGTTGCGGTGCCCATAGATGCCCAGCTTCCCGCCGATGCAGTGTGCGGGCTTTTGGACCGGGCGGACGTGGAAATGCTGATATTTGATGAGATACGCCGGGACGTGGCGGAGGCGGTGAGGGAGAAATGCCCCCGCGTCCGTCAGATCATTTCCATGCAGGCAGCTGAGCCCGGAGACGGGATCCAGTCCCTTTCCATGCAGATGGCGATCCACACCGGGGAATATGAGACAGCCATTGACCCTGACCAGGTCTGCACCATCCTGTTTACTTCAGGAACCACGGGAAAGAGCAAGGGAGTCATGCTCAGCCACAGGAACCTGGTGGATAATGCAGTGTGCCTGGATATGAAGATTCCTGCAGGAACGGTCTCCATGACCCTGCTTCCCATCAATCATGTGTACTGCCTGACCATGGATATCATCAAGGGACTTTACATCGGACTTGTCATCTGTATCAATGATTCCATCATGTATGTACAGAAGAATATGAAGCTGTTTAAACCTGAGATCGTGCTTTTGGTTCCGCTGGTGATCGAATCCATTTACGGAAAGCTTCGGGATGCGGGTAATCTGATGCCAAAGAAAATGGTGGCCAAGGCCGCATTTGGCGGAAATCTGAAGACTATATGTAGCGGCGGCGCCTATCTGGACCCGGACTATGTGGAACGGTTTAAGGAGTACGGGATCACCATTCTCCAGGGATACGGCATGACGGAGTGTTCCCCTGTCATCAGCACAAACCTGGAATGGGATCATAAGACTGGCTCCGTGGGCAAGCTCCTTCCCAACTGCGAGGCCAAGATCGTGGATGAGGAGATCTGGGTCAGGGGCACCAGCGTGATGCAGGGCTATTATAAGATGCAGGAGGAGACGGACCAGGCACTGGAGGACGGATGGCTTAAGACCGGTGATCTGGGGTATGTGGATGAGGACAATTTCCTCTATATCACAGGCCGCAGAAAGAACCTGATCATTCTGTCAAACGGGGAAAATGTATCTCCCGAGGAGCTGGAAAACCAGCTGAGCCGCTCAGACCTGGTGAAGGAAGTCCTGGTAAGGGAAAAGGACAAGGTGATCGAGGCGGAGATATTCCCTGATTATGAGTATGCCAGAAAGAGGCATGTGAAGGATATAGAAGGAGGGCTTCGGGAGCTTATAGACGAGTTTAATAAGGATATGCCGGTGTATAAAAGGATCTACAGCCTGATCGTAAGGGAGGCGGAGTTTGAGAAGACGCCGTCTAAGAAGATAAAGCGGTTTTAACAATTAAATAATCCAGCAAAATCACAGGAGGATTTCCCCATTGCCAGTTTTTTGTCCAGGAAATCCTCCTGATTTTGTATTTTTAGAGAAACAACCTCCGCATAATTGTGCATTTTATACAAAAACTATCGTTGTAAATTGTGCGAAAGGGCAGATGGATTTCAAAGTTTATGAAAGAACTTTCAGAACATACCGATACTATTGAAAATAAAAACGAACCTGCTATACTAAAGCTACAAGAACTTAACAAAACCTTAACAGGAGGAAACAGACATGAATGGTAGGGTTGAACACCTAGAGGGAAGACTGATTGTTTCCTGCCAGGCACTGCCCGGGGAACCGCTTCATTCTTCTTTTATCATGGGCCGCATGGCTCTGGCAGCAAAGGAAGGCGGGGCGGCGGGGATTCGGGCCAACACCAAAGAGGACATAGCTGAGATCCAAAAACAGGTGGACCTGCCTGTGATCGGAATCGTAAAACGGGATTATGAGGACAGCAAAGTATACATCACCCCCACCATGAAAGAAATTGAGGAACTGATGGAGGTAAAGCCTGAGATTATTGCGCTGGATGCAACTTCGGATTTGAGGCCGGGGGCAAAAAGCCTGGATGAGTTTTACCGGGAGATCAGGGCTGCCTATCCGGACCAGCTGTTGATGGCAGACTGCTCCACGGTGGAGGAAGCACTTCATGCGGACCAACTGGGATTTGACTTTATTGGGACAACACTGGTGGGATACACGGAGCAGAGCCGGGGACTGAAGATCGAGTCGGATGATTTTTCCATCATACGTGAGATTGTGGCAAAGGTAAAGCACAGGGTCATTGCAGAGGGGAATATCAACACACCGGAAAAAGCAAGACGGGTGATCGAACTGGGAGTATTCAGCGTGGTAGTGGGGTCCATTATTACAAGGCCGCAGCTGATCACCAGGTCATTTGCCCAGGCAATTGAAGCAGAGGGTTAATAGGCGGACAGAAGACGCCTGATTGGGAAAGGAGAAAAGATTATGGCAAACTTAGAAAAGTACAGAGGTATCATTCCTGCATTTTACGCATGTTATGATGAGGAGGGCAATGTAAGCCCGGAACGTGTAAGGGCGCTGACCGAGTATCATATTAAAAAAGGCGTAAAGGGCGTTTATGTAAATGGGTCTTCAGGGGAGTGCATTTACCAGAGCGTGGAGGACCGGAAGACCACGCTGGAAAATGTAATGGCGGTTGCCAAGGGCAAGCTTACAGTGATCGCCCATGTTGCCTGCAACAACACAAAGGACAGCGTGGAGCTGGCAAAACATGCGGAGAGCCTGGGCGTGGATGCCATTGCAGCTATTCCTCCCATCTACTTCCGCCTCCCGGAATATGCCATTGCAGCATATTGGAACACCATGAGCGAGGCTGCTCCCAACACGGATTTCATCATCTACAACATCCCCCAGCTGGCAGGGGTTGCTCTGACTCAGGGACTGTTTGCACAGATGCGCCAAAATCCCAGGGTCATTGGTGTTAAGAACTCCTCCATGCCGGTGCAGGATATCCAGATGTTCAAGGCGGCTGCAGGCAAGGATTACATCATATTCAACGGTCCGGACGAGCAGTTTATCAGCGGCCGCGTCATTGGCGCGGAAGCCGGGATCGGCGGAACCTACGGCGTAATGCCGGAGCTTTTCCTTAAGATGGATGAGCTGGTAAAGGCAGGAAAGCTGGAGGAAGCAAAGGAAGTCCAGTATGCGGCCAATGAGGTTATCTACAAAATGTGCTCCTGCCACGGCAACATGTACGGAGTCATTAAGGAAATGCTGCGGATCAACGAGAACCTGGACCTGGGCGGGGTAAGGGAACCTCTTCCACAGCTTGTGGAGGAAGATCTTCCCATTGCACGGGAAGCAGCGCGTATGGTAAGAGAGGCTGTGGGCAAATACTGTTAATGCAGCGGCATCACAAAAGGGAAAACATCACCGCCCCTTTCAGGAGGGATGAAAGGGGCCGGGAATGACATGGCAGATAGAAAAGGAGTTTAAATATGCAGGGGTTCACAACAATTGATTTGATCATTCTTATTGTATATCTTGCAGCAGTATTATTTGCCGGCCTCTTTTTCTCCAAAAAGGAGATGAAGGGAAAGGAGTTCTTTAAGGGGGACGGAACCATCCCGTGGTGGGTTACCTCCGTGTCCATTTTCGCAACATTATTAAGCCCTATTTCATTCCTGTCCCTGGCAGGAAATTCATATGCAGGAACATGGATCATGTGGTTTGCACAGCTTGGAATGCTGGTGGCCATCCCCATCACCATCCGGTTTTTCCTGCCCATATACAGCAAGCTGGATATTGATACAGCTTACCACTACCTGGAGATCCGTTTCGGAAGCAAGGGCCTGCGCGTCCTGGGCGCCGTCATGTTTATCGTGTACCAGGTAGGCCGTATGTCCATCATCATGTATCTGCCGTCCATGGTATTGTCCAACCTGACAGGCATCAATGTAAATGTATTGATCATTGCCATGGGCGTGATCGCCATCATTTACTCCTATACAGGCGGCCTTAAATCCGTGCTCTGGACCGACTTTATCCAGGGCAGCGTGCTCCTGGTGGGTGTTACCTTTGCACTCTTTTACCTGGCCCACGGGATTGACGGCGGTTTCGGCTCCATCTTTTCCACCATGGGACAGGGCAAGTTCCTGGCACCTGACCAGCCCATTTTTAATCCCAACATTTTAAAGGACAGCGTGTTCCTGCTGATCGTGGGCGCTGGATTTAACACCTGTTCCTCCTATGTATCCAGCCAGGATATTGTACAGCGTTTCACCACCACCACGGACACAAAGAAACTGAACAAAATGATGCTGACCAACGGAGCGCTGTCCATTTTTATTGCAACCGTATTTTACCTGATCGGCACGGGACTGTATGTATTCTACAGCCAGAATGCCCTCCCGCCGGCAGCGCAGCAGGATCAGATCTTTGCTTCCTATATCGCATATGAGCTGCCCGTAGGCATTACAGGACTTCTGCTGGCAGCCATCTATGCGGCGTCCCAGTCCACCCTGTCTACCGGACTTAACTCCGTGGCAACCAGCTGGACACTGGATATCCAGGAGCGTCTGTCCAAAAAGGAAATGAGCTTTGCCCTTCAGACAAGGATTGCCCAGTACGTATCCCTGGGCGTGGGCGTTGTGGCCATCCTGGTATCCATGATCCTTGCCAACGGCGAGATCAAGTCGGCATATGAGTGGTTTAACGGATTTATGGGCCTTGTGCTGGGCGTTTTGGGAGGAACCTTTGTACTGGGAACCTTTACCAAAGTGGCCAATGCAAAAGGCGCTTACGTGGCGTTCTTTGTGGCAGCCATCACCATGGTCTGCATCAAATACATGGCACCGGCAGGCGCGGTATCCATCTGGTCCTACTCCATTATCTCCATTGCCATTTCCCTGGTTGTGGGTCTTCCGGTAAGTATCATCACCAGAAAGATGGACGGGGATACATCCAAACCGGCGGCGGACGCAACCATTTATCATAATTGATCTGATACATGAAATGACAAGGGCAGAACAGGAGGATAACCTATGATCTTTGGAAATATAACCCAGGAAGGAACCTATGGATTCCTGCCGCAGGCAGTAAGAGAATGCTTTGAGTACGCCTTGGCCCATGATCTCCTCGGATTTGAAAAGGGCAGCCATCCCATAGACGGAGAGCGCCTGTTTGTAAATGTAGTGGCATATGAAACCACTGTACCGGAAAAGCGTTTCTGGGAAGCTCACAGAAAATACCTGGATGTACATTTAATGCTTGACGGACAGGAGCAGATTGATTTAAACTTTATAGAGAACATGGAGCAGAAGGATTTTGTGCAAAAGGATGATTTCCTTCCTCTGGAGGGAGAACCCAACAGCCACGCAGTGCTGCGTCCCGGAGATTTCCTGATCTGCTACCCCCATGACGGACACCGCACCGCAGTGGCGGTGGATGGCCCAAAGCAGATCAAGAAGGCCATTTTTAAAGTAAGGATCGATAACTGATTCAGTACAAGGAACTAATATAGGCAAGCAGTACAGGTAAGTAATACAGGTAAGTAATATAGGGAAGATGTAAAAGGCAAACCATTGCAAAGGGCAGGTTTGCCTTTTGCGGCAGAATAAAACAAGGAAGAAAAAGGAGAAGAGTAAGGATGAAACAATACGTGTGCATTGACATTGGCGGTACAGAGATCAAGTACGGCGTTTTGGATGAAAATGAACTGTTCCTGACCAAGGATAAGATGCCTACCGAGGCATTTAAGGGCGGCCCCAGCCTGCTGGAAAAGGCGGTGGGCATTGTAAGGGAATATCTGAAGCTGTGGAGAGTGGATGGGATCTGCGTATCCACGGCCGGCATGGTGGATGTGGAAAAGGGGGAGATCTTTTACTCCGCCCCATTGATCCCTGATTATGCGGGCACAAAGATCAGAGCCAGGATGGAATCGGAGTTTGGCCTTCCCTGTGAAGTGGAAAATGACGTTAACTGCGCAGGGCTTTCAGAGGCCGTATCGGGGGCAGCGGCAGGAAGCCGGTCCGCTCTGTGTCTTACAGTGGGGACCGGGATCGGAGGCTGTATCATTATAGACGGAAACGTGTACCACGGCTTTAGCAACAGCGCCTGTGAGGTTGGATACATGCATATGGAGGGCAGCGATTTCCAGACTCTGGGAGCAGCCAGTATTCTTGCCTCAAAGGTGGCTCTTGCAAAGGGGGAACCGGTTCATATGTGGAATGGCCTTCGCATCTTTGAACTGGCCAAGGCAGGGGACAGCGTGTGTATCCAGGCCATTGACGACATGTGTGATGTGCTGGGAAAAGGAATCTCCAATATATGCTATGTGATCAATCCCCAGGTGGTGGTGCTGGGGGGAGGCGTCATGGCCCAGGAGGAGTATCTGCGGCCCAGGATCCAGGCGGCCATGGACCGGTACCTTGTATCCAGCATCCGGGAAAAGACTGCTCTGGCCTTTGCACAGCACGGAAATGATGCCGGAATGAGAGGGGCCTACTACCATTTCAAAGAGAGACAGGGATGATGGGATGGAATATCTGAAATCAGTGATACCGGTAATCGAGTCAAATTACGACAATTTCACCACGGTGGAGAGGAATATAGCGGATTTTTTTATCTACAACAGGGAGGAGACGGACTTTTCCGCCAAAGCAGTGGCGGGAAAGCTGTTTGTATCAGAGGCATCCCTGTCACGGTTTGCCAAGAAATGCGGATTTAAGGGATACAGGGAATTTATCTACCAGTATGGGGAACATTTTGTGGTCCGGCAGGAATCCATGACCGGCAACACAAGAACCGTACTCAACGCATATCAGGAACTGCTGAACAAGACCTATAACCTGGTGAACGAAAAACAGGTGGAGCGCATCTGCCGTTACATGAACAAAGCCGCACGGGTGTTTGTGTGCGGCATGGGAAGCTCCGGCCTGGCAGCCAGGGAGATGGAACTGCGTTTTATGAGGATCGGCGTGGACATCACATCCATGGATGACAGGGACATGATGCGCATGCGGGGAGTGTTCCAGGATGAGAACAGCCTGGTGCTGGGAGTCAGTATCAGCGGTGAGACGGAAGATGTGATCTTCCTGCTGCAGGAAGCCCATCAGAAAAAGGCCAGGACCGTCCTGCTCACTGCCAAGAATAAACCGGAGTACGATGGATTCTGTGACGAAGTGCTGCTGATCCCGTCCCTTCTTCACCTGAACCATGGAAATGTAATCTCGCCTCAGTTTCCCATACTCCTGATGACCGATATCTTTTATTCCTGCTATGTGTCACAGGATAAGTATGAGAGGGAGATCCTACATGACAGTACCCTTAAGGCTTTGGGAAAAACAGGCCGGCATGATCCTGTATGGTAGGGGCGGCCTGAGACCAATCTAAACCTAATCTAAATGCCGGTTGGTTCAACCGGTTCCTAAAAAAGCCCGAAGCGCTTTTTCGCAGCAGGCGGGGCCGTTACTCCTTCCAGGAGATACCCATAGACCTGCATCATGGCATCTTCCTCCACATACTGTGGATTATCACGGTAGCCGCCGTGCATGGTGGTTATGACTTCCATCTGTTCCAGCATCATATCAAACTCAGGGGGATGGCCCAGAAAGCCGTCTCCATAGGTGGCCATGGCCTTTAAGTACTGGATGTCCCACCGGGGGACCACACACAGGCTCATGGTGGGGATCCGGCTGCCGGCAAAGGAGACCTCATCGCTTTTGGGAAGGTATTTTAGTACCTGCCCATTGTGCTTGTCCAACAGGGCTTTGTCACAAAATGGGCGCAGCACCGGCTTGGTTTCATGGCCCTTGCCGCAGATGGCAATGGTATCGCCGAATCCGCACACATCCAGATTGATGATCCCCGTAACAGCGGACTTATCCATCTGGGCGGCGTAGAGCCTGCTGCCGGCATTGCCGTTTTCCTCCCCGTCAAAGAAAGCAAACCGGGCGGGAAGATTTCTGCTTTTTAGTTCCTTTGCAAGGGCAATGAGGATACACAGGGATGCCGCGTTGTCATTGGCCCCAAAGCTTCCGGGTACCGCGTCATAGTGGGCGCAGAACAGCAGGCAGGGAGTTTCCTGCCAGGGGGTCAGGAGGTAATTTGCCACGCCTCTTGGATTCTTAAAGCTGGCTTCCTCCTCCTGAAGGGTGTAAGAAAGCCCCTCGGCCTCAAGCACCCCTGCCAGTGCCTGGCGGCGCTGGTCAGGATCCTTTTGGGCAAGGGTTTCCAGATGAGTGATCATATCCATAATCAAAACCTCAGTTTTCTGCCGCGGGGGCGCAGGCACTCATGGGAACCTTGATTACGATCTTGCGGATCGGCGCAGGGGAGGCTCCTGTCTGGACAGCCGGAATATGCACATCCCATGGGAAGTAAACAGCATAGGTCCCGGGAACCAGTTCAATGGTCCCTTCCGGGGCATTGGGATTATTGTGATAAAAAAGGATATCTCTTGGAGTGTCGAGAAGATCCTCATCCACCTGGTTTGTCCGGTCATCATTATAATATCCCGCCCGCTCCGGTCCGCCGGCAGCCAGGAACTGGACATCTATATTCTTTCGGTGGATCTCCGGCCTTAAAGTTTCGCGGGGAGCGGTGTTTAAGTCCAGGACCTGAAGTATCATGGGGACGCCGCCCAGTTCAATGTCGAATCTGCCGGGCTCGTGGGCTGCCAGGTCATTCTCCTTCAGAAAACGGATGGCGCTCTGAAGGGCGGCCGGAAGCACAGCGATCTGCTGATCAAAAAATTCATTACTTACATTTCCGAATATCATGGTTTTCCTCCTTGTTATAAAGTGTAATTTTGGAGTCTCACAGGCGACTATTACTGCATGGATGTAAGCCCGCCGTCCACGGCCAGCACCTGTCCGCTTACGAACTCCGCCGCGTCACTGCAAAGGTACAGGGCCGCTGCCGCTATGTCCCGTTCCTGTCCGATACGGCCCAGGGGAATGCGGTCCGTCAGCTTTTTGTAGAAAGCCGGATCGTCCAGCTGAAAGGAATTGATGGGTGTGCGGACAAAGGTGGGTGCAATGGCGTTGCAGGTGATCCTATATTTGCCCCATTCACAGGCCAGCTGTTTGGTGTACATGTTCACAGCGCCCTTGCTGGCGCAGTATGCAATATAATTTTCCGTTGTACCGATCAGGCTCTTAACAGAGGACAGGTTGAGGATCCTGCCGTAATTCCTGGGGATCATAAAGCGCTTTCCCACCGCCTTTGTCACCAGGTGAAGTCCTTTTACGTTCAGGCCCATGACCTGGTCAAAGGCATCCTCCGTGTAGTCCTCAGCCGGCAGAAGGCGGTTCATACCCGCGCTGTTAACAAGGATGTCCAGGGTATCCAGCTGTTCCTCGATTTCATTTAACATATTGTCAATGTCTGACTGTTTCTGGATATCGCAGCGGATGGAGAGGAACTTCCTGCCTGCCTGGGCCGCATAGTCAGCCAGTCCGGCCGCCTTTTCCGGATGGCCGCCGCACACGGCCACATTGGCTCCCTGCTGTAAAAAAGCCAGGGCAATGGCGCTTCCAAGTCCTCCCGTTCCTCCTGTAACCAGTGCTGTCTTGCCCTCCAGGGAGAACAGATCCCTATAATTTTCCATATCACATACCTCCTCGTTATGAGCACTTAGCGCCTGTCCTGTAGGCGCTTACGTGCGATACATGTCACTGGCACTTAGCGAGGTCTTAAACGAGCTTAGTGCAGTGATTCGTTATGAGCACTTAGCGCCTGTCCTGTAGGCGCTTACGTGCGATACATGTCACTGGCACTTACGTGCGATTCTTTTTGCAGATCAGGACGCGGCATCACTGCTGCCGCATATAAAATATTCCGGGTTATGCTGCTTTAAAGGCGGGAGCAGAAGCAGCATCCTGGACATGTGATGGCTGTAGATCAGGCAGGCCTGGTCATTGTTCCTGTTGGCCAGGGCATCGGTCAGATTGGTGAGCTCGCACAGGAAACCTTCCACTACCGCGGAACTGCTGGTGGCCAGGTACAAAAGCCGCTGCAGGTCCATATCCACCTTTTGCAGGGATTCCCATACCAGGTCCATGTCCCCGGCCAGTATATAGAGCTGATGATAATAATCAGACAGCAGCCTGGGGGCCTGGTTTAGGTTGCCCTGGTAAAGATAGTCGTCCAGCTGGCGCAGGTTGTAATACAGGGACTCCAGATCATTCTTCTTCACATTCCTTATAAAGATGGTGTGAAGCATGGAGGTGCCAAGCTTTGTGTGAAGCCAGATGGCGTGCTCGATCCGTTCCGAGTCGATCCTGGATACAAAGGCCCCTCTCTGGGGAATGATATCTACCAGGTTCTCCCTGGACAGTTTTGTAAAGGTATCGTGTACAGGCGTACGGCTTACATTTAAAGAGGAAGCCAGGTCTATTTCATTCATCTTCTGCCCCGGAGGAAGGAACAGCTCCAGTATACAGTTTTTAATCACGCGGTATGCATACTGGCGTGCGTCCTCTGAGGGGCGGCGCGCAATCATACGGCTGTTAGGATCATTAAAAGGAAGTAGTGACATAGCAATCACCTTTCTTAATATTCTGTAAAAATCAAGTCGGTTCAGGTACGTATTCCACTGACGGTCAATGGCATAAATCAAATTATAGCATACAAGGATAGGTTTGATAAGAATGCATTTCCACTATATTAAAACATTGGAGCAGAACAGAGAAAATGTAAATAAATTCCAACTCAAACTTGTATGCAATTTTTCCCACTGCATTTTCTAATATAATTTTATCATTATTTGTGAAAAAAGCAACTACTAAATAAAAAATTAACGAAAATCATGTGTAAAATGATAAAAAAGGTGTTGCACTCATGAGATAAATGTGTTATCTTGTATATGTCTTGAGAATAATACAATTTGTTCAACCCGTTATTTCCGCAGCTGATATGCAATTTTGAACTAAACTGGTATGCAAAAGCGAAAATAACTTGTATGCAATCCTGGCACCCCCCGTTACGGGCAGGGGGGCGAAGCGTGCTGAGAGGGGATGAGAGTGTGCCTGAGGTAAAAGACAAGATTGTGAAAGCCGATTCCAGAAATGAGATTTATAATTTTCTGCGCAATCAGATATTAAGCCTGGCCATCGAACCCGGGGAGATGCTCAGCGAGAATTCCCTTTCCTCCCAGATGAGCGTAAGCCGCGCCCTGGTAAGGGATGCGCTGGCCCGGCTGATCGAGGAAGGTTACATAGTGGTTTATCCCCAGAGAGGGACCGTGGTCACCATGATCGACCCTGAGCGGATCAAACAGTCCGTGCACACCCACATTGTTCTGGAGCAGGCGGTTATTGAGGAGATCTGCAGACAGGGGCTGACCCCGGAGCAGAGAGAGGCCCTGGAACAGACCCTTGCAAAACAGAAGGAGATCACAGGGGATAATGAGGTGCTGGAACTTCTGGCAGCGGATGAACATCTGCGCTACCTGCTGTCCACTTTTTGCGGCAAGGAGCATATATGGGATTATTTCAGGACCATGGACTGTGACCTGATGCGGGTCAACTATCTCCAGTACAGCACCTTTAATTTTAAGGTCTATATGTCCTCCCTGACCAGGTGGGAACACACCCAGGTGGAGGGACGCCTGCTGGTTGACAACATTATGCGGGGGGATGCGGAAGCTGCTTCCCTGATCTGTTCCAACCATTTCAACACAATTCTCTGGAACATGGATACACTCCAGGGAATCTATCCACAGTTCTTTTCCAGATAAGGTCAGAGTATGCCTGGTCTGGATGGAAATATATTTATTACATAATGAAGGGAGATGAAACCAGAATATCCTGATGTTTTGAGAGAGAAGGGGACCTGAAGCAACAGGAACCCAAAGCAGTTCCACGTGTAGGAAAATAAAAAAAGATATGAGGAGGAATACCATGGAATACGTTATTGGTATAATTTTGTTACTTTCTTTCTTCGGCTTGGCATACTACTGTATCAAAGGCCACAACCTGATGATCGGATTCTTGATGATTACCGTTGTCTGGACCGTTCTGCCGCTGGTAGGAACCATGTTCGCCAGCCAGGCATTCATTGAAGCAAACCCTGTTCTGCAGTTTGGCGCAGGCACAGACACAAAGCTGGTGTCTATCCTGAACAAGATTTTCCAGAGTGCTCCCGAAGGCTGGGGTACCACACTGGTTAATGTTTGCTGGGGTGCATGGTTTGGACGTGTACTGATGGATACCGGTATTGCATCTACCCTGATCCGTAAGACCGTTGAGTTGGGCGGAGATAAGCCAATGGTTACCATCGCACTGTTAAACATCGTTACAGCACTGATCTTCACCGCCATGACCGGCGCTGGCCCTGTTATCGCTATCGGCGTTATCGTACTTCCTATTTTAATGTCTCTTGGCGTACCAAAGGCAATTGCAATGTTCTCTTTCATGGGATCTGTTGCAGCAGGTATCTACCTGAACCCTGTTAACTTTGCACAGTACCGTGCATTCTACATCACTCCTGATGAGATGCCTGAATTCACACTGGGATGGTATGCGGCTCACTGGGGTTATGCAGCACTGATCATCATGCTGGTGGCAACCACTGTACTGGCTGCTGTTTACCTTAAGAAGTCAAAGACAGTTCATTCATGGGCAGCTCAGAGCCGTAATTCCTCTCCTGACCAGAAGAATGCGCCAATGTATACATTGATCCTCCCAATCGTACCGGTTGTACTGAAAATTTGGCTGGATTTCTCCGTTATCGGCGGATTCATCATTGCTGGTTTCCTGGCCCTGTTCCTTTGCGGCAGGATGAAGGGATCCTTCAAAGAGAACTGTCAGCTGGTTAACAAGCTTTACTATGATGGTGTGGTTGATACCGCTCCACTGGTAGGCTTCCTTCTTACACTGCCTATGTTCAACCAGGTTGCTACCTATGCATCTCCTTATTTCAAGGCGATCTTAGGAAATGTAATGCCTAAGAGCGAACTGGCTGTTTGTATAATATTTGCTGTACTGCTTTTCATGGGCCTGTTCCGCGGACCTATGACACTGGTTGGCTGTGGTGCTGCTACACTGGGTGTGTTATCTAATGTTGCATCCTTCTCAGTACCATTTTTATACGGCGTATTTGCCATCCCAACCATCACTGTTAATATCGGAAGCTGTATCACCCAGTCATGGGTTGCATGGGGTCTTGCTTATACCAAGGTAGAATCCAGAGACTTCCTGAAACTATCAATTCCCAACTCTTACCTTACAGGTGTGATCCAGTATATTGCCGTATTCATCCTGTTAGGCGGACTCGGAGCTGCTTGGTTCATCTAAGATTTGACGTAACAGTTCAGGTCAGGAAGATGAGCCGTCCTGAACAGTTACAATTTGACAATGAATTTCTCTTAAAAAATAAAAGCATATTCTGTTTAACCGGGCGTATATCATGTGCGCCCGGATATCTCCCGACAAATGTTTCGTTATAGCAGTAATAAAGGTCCACGATCAAAAGAATCTTGGAAAAGTATTGTAGAGTGAAAGGAATGGATAATATGGCAGAGCGTAATCATAGAGCTGTTCGTATGGGGATTGACGTTGGTGGCACTTATACCAAGTGCGTTGCAATGGATAATGAGACCCATGAAATTATTGGAAAAAATCAGGTTAAAACTACACATGACGACAAGAGCGGCGTTGCTGCCGGTGTTGTAAAGAGCTTTCAGAATTGTATGCGCGAGAACAACATCGCTCCAGAAGATGTTGTGTTCGTTGCCCACTCTACCACTCAGGCTACCAATGCTTTTATTGAAGGCGATGTGGCAAGCGTCGGCGTGGTCGGCGTTGCAGGCGGCGGCCTGGAAGGATTTCTGGCAAAGCGCCAGCTGGCCCTTAAAGACATTATTCTGGATGAAAAGGTTGGCAGGATGATCAAGGTATACAATACCTTTATCAAGAAGAAAATGCTGACCGAAGACGTGATCAACCAAAATATTGATGAATTACTGAACCAGGGCTCACAGGTAATTGTTGCCTCCATGGCCTTTGGTGTGGACAGCATGGATGAGGAAATGATGATCCATGGCTGTGCGGAAAAGAAAAATGTGCCGGTTACCATGGCTTCTGATATTACAAAGCTGTACGGACTTACGCGCCGTACACGTACTGCAGCAATCAATGCATCCATCCTGCCCAAAATGATGATGACAGCCAATGCAACCGAGTCATCCGTACGTGCGGCAGGCGTTACCGTTCCTCTGATGATCATGAGAGGCGATGGCGGCGTTATGGAAATCAGTGAGATGCGTAAGCGTCCCATCCTGACAGCACTGTCGGGACCGGCTGCTTCCGTTATGGGTTCCCTGATGTATCTGCGTGCTTCCAATGCCATCTATTTTGAGGTGGGCGGAACCACCACCAACATCGGTGTGATCAAGAACGGCCGTCCTGGTGTTGACTATGCCCAGATCGGAGGGCACGACACTTACATCAGTTCCCTGGATGTGCGTATCCTGGGCTGCGCAGGCGGTTCCATGGTGCGTATCAGTGACAAGGCAGTGGTGGACGTTGGTCCTCGTTCTGCCCATATTGCAGGCTGTGAGTATGCATGCTTTACTCCAGAGGAGGAGATCGAGGATCCGCAGATCGAAATGGTAAGCCCCAAGCCGGGGGATCCGAACGATTATGTGACCATCCGATTAAAGAATGGAAAGCGCATCTGCTTTACCAATACATGTGCGGCTAACGTGCTGGGGCTGATCGAGGAGCAGTACTTTGCCCACGGCAATGCCAATGCGGCCCGCAAGGCCATGCAGCCCGTAGCGGATAAACTGGGCATTACAGTGGAAGAACTGGCCACACAGATCCTGGATAAGGATTTTGAAAAAGTAAATGCATGTATCAATGCATTGGCAGAGAAATATCAGCTTGACCATGAGAGCATGAAGCTGGTGGGCTGCGGCGGCGGAGCTGCATCCCTGGTTCCCTACTGTGCAGGAAAGATGGGACTTCAGTACAGCATTCCTGAGAATGCGGAGGTTATCTCCTCTATCGGAGTTGCCCTTTCCATGGTGCGTGACGTGGTTGAGCGTGTAATCCCTAATCCTTCCCAGGACGATATCAGGGAGCTTAAAAAGGAAGCGGCTGATATGGCTGTAAGCTCCGGCGCATCACCGGATACGGTTGAAGTCCATATCGAGATCGACAACCAGACCGGTAAGGTAACTGCCATTGCAACCGGTTCTACGGAGGTTAAGACCACGGACCTGTTAAAGGAATGTGATGAGGCAGAGGCATGTGAGCTGGCCACCCAGGACTTTGGGCCAAAGGTAAGCCAGATCGCGCTGGCGGAAATGACTGATAAATTCTATGTGTACCAGGGTCTGCGTGATGACAGGCATCCGCTGCGTATCGTTGATAAGAAAGGATTTATCAAGGTTCAGTGTTCCAATGGTAATGTTGTGAAGTGCAAGGTCGCAGATTATAAGGAAGTGGTTGAGCAGATGTGGAAGGATGAGGCTGTGTTTAAGACCGATACGGTCATAAGACCTGACTTCTTCGTATGTGTGGGACCGCGTGTGGGCGATTACAGCGCAGTTGACCTGGATCAGATCTACCTGTTGATGGATCTGGATCTGGGTGACAGGGAACCTGATGAGGATATCCTCATTGTGGCATCAGTGACGGAGATTTAATTTATTATGAACAAGGAAGAGTTTCAGAAAGCTTTAAAGCCCATAACAGACGGGCTGTTCGGAAAACAGGGGACGAAACGCTATGAGCGTCCCCATTTTCCGCTGCGGCCTCTGGACCGGATGCTGGGGGACCTGGCCGCCATCGAACCGGTGGAGTGGTTCCGGTATGTGTTCTCAAGGGAGCCGCTGAATGGAAAATTTACAGATGAGCAGCGCCGCAGCTGGATGGAGCAGGCCCTGGCCTGCGGGCAGGAATATGCCAGGAAGGTGATGGAGGAGTACAAAAGCTCCGATCCTGAGGTGATAGCAAAGGCCATGGGCATGAAGGTGTCCTACCCCACCTATCCGGAGAAGACGGACCGGGTGCTCTTTGCCGAATACCGGGTTCCGGACACCATATGCATCTACATGGATGCGGTGAAAAAGGCAAAGAAATTCCTGGAAAAGCCGGAGATCAGGGAGATCCTGACGGAGGGGCTGAACATAAGCAGGCTTTTGCTGGCCCATGAGCTCTTCCATAATGTGGAAGAAAAATATAAGCACGAGATCTATACAAAGACAGAAAAGATCAGGTTGTGGTCCCTGGGCCCTGTACACAATGACTCCACCATCATTGCACTCAGCGAGATCGCGGCCATGGCATTTGCAAAAGAGATAACGGGCATCCCCTATGCCCCCTATGTCATGGACGTGTTTCTTGTATACGGCTATTCCCCCGAAGAAGCCAGCGGCCTTTACGAGGAAATGATGGAGTTTGCCGGGCTTGAGCCATGTGCACCTGAACAGGCGCCGGATCCGGACTGATCCGGAGCAAGGATAGAATCGGTCATAGAATCAATCATATAAATGTGTTTAAAGGAGAAGGACTATGAGTTTACGTATCCCCTATGATACTGTCAAAGACACTGTAAAGACTGCATTTTTAAACCTGGGACTGAGCGAGGAGCAGGCAGAGGTATGTTCCGCCATCCATACCCAGTCCAGCGCGGACGGAGTTGAGAGCCATGGGCTTAACCGTATTCCACGCTTTGCAGAGTATGTGCAGAAGGGTTGGATCAACCTGGAAGGCAAGCCGGAGTTAATGGGCGCAAAGGGCGCTGTGGAGAACTATGACGGCCATCTTGGAATCGGCATCACCAATGCCCTGTACTGTGCTGACCGCGCCATGGAACTGGCAAAGGTTCACGGAATAGGCTGTGTATCCCTTAAGAATACCACTCACTGGATGAGGGGCGGCACCTACGCATGGCGTATGGCGGAGGCCGGATTCATGGGGATCAGCTGGATCAATACTGAGAGCTGCATGCCTCTGTGGGGAAGCGATGAGCCGGGAGTTGGCAACAATCCGTTCTGCATCGCCATCCCAAGGGAAGACGGACCCATTGTGCTGGATATGGCCATGAGCCAGTATGCCTACGGTAAGCTGGGCGTTTACCGTCTGGCCGGCAAGGAGCTTCCTTTCCCGGGCGGATTTGATAAGGACGGCAACCTGACCAGCGATCCGGGAGCCATTGAGGAGAGCAAGCGTATCCTGCCTACCGGATACTGGAAGGGCAGCGGAATGGCTATTGCCCTGGACATGGCAGCGGCTCTTATGGCAAACGGAAACTGCGGAACAGACATGGATGAGGCGAACAACGGAAGCTGTACCGGCTGCTGCCAGATCTTTATTGCATTTGACCCATATCTGTTCGGAAACAAGGAGGATATCCAGGCAATGCTCAACAAACGTGTGGCCGCGGCGGATGCAAGCCATCCGGAGCGGGAGGGCGGCCGCGTGACCTGCCCGGGCGAGCGCACTGTTACCACCCGTGCAAAGAGCATGGCAGACGGTGTCTGCGTGGATGAGGCGATCTGGGCGCAGGTCCAGTCCCTTGCAGCGGGAAATATGGAAACAGAAGATATTGCAAGCAGATAATAACATATGGTTCGGACAAGGAGGTCATGACAATGTTTTTTTCAAATGTAAGTATTGCTGAGAAGTACAATTACCTGGAAGAAAAATTTACCTGCGCCTATAAGTGGCTGGCTGAGACTGATATCAAGTCCCTGGCAGCGGGAAGCTATCCGATCATGGGTGATACGGTGGTTGCCAATGTACAGGAATATACCACATTTCCTGCAAGCCAGGGTTCCTTTGAGACTCACGAGAAATATTTTGACATTCAGTACATGGTATCCGGCAGGGAGCAGTTCGGGGTGTGTAAGAGAGACGGACTGGTGGAAAAAGAGCGCAATGAGGCCAATGACCTGATCTTCTATGAGGAGCCTGAATTTTCAGGCAGCGTATTCCTGGAAGAAGGCGATCTGATCGTGGTTGCCCCAGAGGATGCTCATAAGCCGAGATGCCAGGCAGGCGGGCCATGTGAAGTAAAAAAGGTAGTTGTGAAAGTGGCGTTATAATTGGACAGTGCAGGCACTGGTTCAAGCGCTTGTAACAAGGAGGAAACGGAAATGAAAGCAATTAAACTGGCAGAACCAAGACAGGTGGATTGTGTTGAATTGGAAAAGCCGGTACCAGGTCCCGGACAGGCCCTGATCCGCATTAAGACAGCCGGTATCTGCGGCAGCGATATCGGTGCATTCAGGGGAACCAACAAGCTGGTATCCTATCCAAGGATTATCGGACATGAGCTGGCAGGCATCATTGAGGAGATCCCGGCAGACAATCCCAAGGGATTAAAGGTGGGGGACAAAGTGATCGTGGATCCGTATCTTTACTGCGGAACATGTTATCCCTGCAGCATTGGCCGCACCAACTGCTGCACCAGCCTGAAGGTTCTGGGCGTACATATTGACGGGGGAATGGCTGAATATTACTGCCATCCGGCGGACATGCTGGTGAAAATGCCTGAAGATATGGACTGGACCGATGCAGCCATGGCTGAGCCGCTGACCATTTCCCTTCACGGGATCCACAGAGGCGGTTTAAAGGCAGGGGAGTATTGTGCCATTATCGGCGCAGGCCCCATCGGACTTCTGGCAGGCATGATCGCCCAGGCATACGGCGCACACGCCATCCTTCTGGATTTGGTTCAGGAACGTCTGGATTTTGCAAGGGAACTGGGAATTGAGTATGTGATCAACTCCAGGGAAGAAAACCCGGTGGAGCGCGTCAGTGAGATCACGGGCGGAACAATGGCACAGCAGGTAATGGAGTGCAGCGGCGCCAATGTGGCGGTGCTTCAGACCCTTGACCTGGTCAGCCACGCGGGCAGGATCACCCTGACCGGATGGCCGCCAAAGGAAACTCCGATCCCCACCGATGTCATTACCCGCAAGGAGATCGATATCCGCGGTGCGCGCACCAGCGCAGGGGAATTTGAGGAAGCCATTGAGCTGATCTACACCAAAAAAGTGGATGTGGCAAAGATCCTTACAAAGACCATTGGGCTGGAGGAAGCTCCTGAGACCATCAGGGACATTGAGAAGAACCCGGGAAACTATATGAAGGTTGTTGTAAAGATGGATTAAAGATCTTTGATCCTATGAATTGCCCTTTGGCAACTTTAAAGATGCATCCTGCCACAGCAGAAGGCTGTGGTAAGATGCATTTTTTGTCCACATCACAGAATATCCATATTAAGGGGCATCAGCAGGTGGGCGATCAGGATCCTGTAGGCTTTATCCCCGTCCTCTGATTTTAAGCAGTTATAAAGTTCCTGGTGTTCCTCAAAGGTGGCCTGGACCCGCCCTTCAATGGACAGGGCGTTGGATGTGGTCAGATGGATCATATACATGAGGCGCTGGAACAGATGGTTAAACTCATCATTGTCAGCATAGTGGACTAAAAGGAGGTGGAACCGGTGGTCCTCCTCGATAAAGGAGCTGCGGGAGGCCGGGGAGGCCAGCGCCTTTTTCTGCCGGGCCAGGGAGCGCTCCATGTCTTTTAACAGCTTCTGGCAGCGCTTCTCAGAGGGCTGTGATGCGATCAGATGGACGCAAAAGCCCTCGATGGCACAGCGGATCTGTATGGATTCCCTCATGGATTCCTTGCTCAGCTGGCGTATCTTAAAGCCGCGGCTGGGAATGATAGTGATATACCCGTCTTGGGAAAGGCACTGGAGCGCCTCCCTCATGGGAGTGCGGGAGATACCCAGTTCCTTGGAGATTTTTGTCTCGGAATAAAGCACCCCGGGTGTCAGGATGTTGGAAAGGATCTGCTCCTTTAATGTATCATAAGCTTGTGACTGCAGTGAATTTTTGATAACCATAATCAAACTCCTTACTTCCCCGTTGGTATGGATGGTGCGAACATGGGGATCAATACTCGGTTCAGGCACATGGATCAAACACGCTGATCAAGCACGCGGAAAATATTGAATTAATCATACCCCAGATAGTCCCCAAAGTCAATGAAAAAACACTTGACCGGTATACCGGTATACTGGTATAATGAACTCAACAAACAATGTATCATAAAGAAGCAGGAGGTATAGTAATGAGCGTATATGATTTAGGTAATGGTTTAAGACTGGTTGATTTAACAAAGGTTCTGGATCCCGCAACAGAGTCAAGAAGGTGTCATCTGATCCGTTACAACACAGGCGGCCCGATCCCGGATTTCCACACAGCACTGGATCTGACCACACATCTGGGAACACACTGCGAGTGTCCTTACCATCACTTTGAGGATGGCAAGTCGGTTGGAGAGCTTCCGCTGACCACATTTATGGGCCGTGCCATTTATGTAAATATCGATTTCCTGGAGCCCAACTCACATATCAGCGCCGCTGATCTGGACCGTGCCTGCGGCGACCGCATCAAAGAGGGCGACATTGTGATCCTTGACAGCAACTGGAAATTCCCTCCATTTACACCGGCTACCAACAGCCCTGATGACAAGCGTCTGTTCATCAATGCTGAGAGTGCATGGTGGTTCCGCAATCATAAGGTTAAATGTGTTGGCTTTGGCGATGGTGTTTCCATTGAAAACTGCAACGAGGATGTAAAACCGTTCCATGATATCCTGATGGAAGTTGACATTGTATTCCTGGAAGTATTAAAGAACCTGGAGAATCTGACCACTGACACGTTCTTCATGTCCTATACTCCATTACCACTGATCGGTGCCGACTCCATGCCGGTGCGTGCGTATGCCATCGAGGGCCTGCCGGGATTTACTGCATAATAGAAGGTGAGAACAATATGAGAATAGCTGTAATCGGCGCAGGGGCCATGGGCTCCATCTATGGCGGACATCTGTCACAGCACAATGAGGTATATCTTGTAGATACGGCAGCTCCTGTTGTGGAGCATATTCAAAAGGAAGGATTGAAACTCCAGGAAAATGGAGAGGATATCCTGTTTAACCCCATGGCAGTTACCTCCACTGAGGGCGTAGGGACCGTGGATCTGGTGATCCTGTTTGTGAAGGCGCTGTTTTCAAGGGCGGCCCTCTCAGGCAACGGCGGCCTGATTGGACCGGATACCTATGTGATGACTCTCCAGAACGGCTCCGGCCATGAGGATATATTGGGAGAGTTTGTGGATCAGGACCATATCATTATCGGGACCACCGAGGATAACGGCGCGGTTTTGGGCCTGGGCCATATCAGGCGCGGCGGCGCGGGCAACACCAATGTGGGCATGCTGACCGAGGATAAGAATGGATTTCTTCCTAAATTAAAAGAAGCCTTTGATTGCTGCGGTTTTAATGTAAAGATACATGAAAATATCCAGCAGCTGATCTGGGATAAGCTTTTTACCAATGTTTCATTAAGCGCTGTGACCGGCATCCTTCAGGTGGATATGGGTTACATTGCGGCCAATGAATATGCATGGGCCATGACAACCAGCCTGATCAGGGAAGCGGTGGCAGTGGCAAAAGCCATGGGCCTTACCGCAGATGAAGAACAGATCATGGCCAAGGTAAAGAAGACATCAGAGATGTCGCCCAATGGCTGTACCTCCATCCGGGCTGATTTAAGGGACGGACGCAGGACAGAGGTGGATACCATCAGTGGTTCCGTGGTCCGCGCTGCCGCAAAAGTGGGCGTACCTGTGCCAAGCCATGAATTTGTGGTGAATATGGTGCATGCGCTGGAAGGTAAGAACTGAAATTACAGGGAGTATTTTTAATGGAATAGACAGGGAGCCCCCGCACCGGAAGACAAACCGGCGCGGGGGCTCCTTTTTAAGCATTGCGGTCCTGCCGGAGCAGTTCTGTCAGGGCGGTCCTGCCAGGGCGGTCCTGTTAGAGCGGTCCTGCCAGGCCGGTTCTACCAGATCCCCAATACCCTTTGCAGCATCAGGCTGACGCCCGTGATCCCGACCCAGCAGCAGGCGCCCATAAAGATCGGTTTCCCCCCTGTTTTGATCAGCTTGACCAGATTAGTGTTAAGTCCGATGGCAGCCATGGCCAGCACGATAAAGAATTTGCTCAGTTCTTTGACCGGCTGGAAGACAGCCATGGGCACGCCGGCCTGGAGGGCAATGGTGGTTATGATGGAAGCGGCCATAAAGTACAGGATGAAAAATGGGAAGATATCTTTAAAGCTCACGGCCTGCCCCTGGGCCTTGTCATTCTTCTCCTCGTTTCTGGTCCTTATAAATGCCAGGACCAGGGTGATGGGGATAATGGCCAGTGTTCTGGTAAGCTTTACCGTAACCGCCTTGTCCAGGGTTGCTGAACCCAATTTCCACATGCCGTCCCAGGTGGCGGCAGCCGCTGTCACGGAGGAGGTATCATTGATGGCCGTGCCTGCGAATACTCCAAAGGCATTGCCTGAGGCTGTGTCAAATCCCAGCATTTTACCAAACATGGGAAACAGGATGGCTGCCAGAACATTAAAGAAGAAAATAACGGAAATTGCCTGGGCCACCTCCTCGTCATCCGCGTCAATGACCGGCGCGGTGGCAGCTATGGCTGATCCGCCGCAGATGGAAGAACCCACACCCACCAGGGTGGAGATCTTTGACGGTATATGCATGATCTTATGTAAAGCAAATGCGATCACAAGGGAGGTGGTAATGGTGGACAGGATAATGGGCAGGGATTGCCTGCCTGTTTCCAGCACAACGCTTAAGTTCATTCCGAATCCAAGGAGGATTACGGCCCACTGAAGTATCTTTTTTGATGTGAATTTGATGCCCGGTTCCAGTTCGCCTTTGTTTTTGATGAAACCGGTGAGGATCATGCCGGCTATGATGGCGATCACGGCGCCGCCTACAATGGGAAACATTTTCCCTAAAAACCAGGATGGCAGTGCGATGGCAAGGCACAGTAAAAGTCCTTTCCATTTGTTTTTTAATCCTAACATTCCTAAAACCTCCTAAGTAATCACTTTTTCTTTCTTATCCGCATTACATGGTAACTTATGGAAAACATAAAGTAAAATTATATATATTTATATTTTGATAAAGTTATGTTATGATAAGGAAAGATTGGGCAAAAACGGACGAAAAATAGGTGTATGGAGAAGTTGGGATAAGGGGGATTAAGGATATGCTGGATTTCAGAGTCTATACCTTTCTTGCTGTCTGTGAATATATGAATTATACAAAGGCTGCGGAGGCGCTCCATATTACACAGCCGGCTGTGTCCCAGCATATACGGTATCTGGAGACGCTTTACGGCGTCAGGCTGTTCGCAAGCGAGGGAAAGAAGATACATCTTACCCCGGCAGGCAAGAGACTTCTGCAGGCGTCTACCACTTTAAAAAATGACGAGGAATTTTTAAAGGAAGTGCTGCGCTGTGTGCCGGAGCAGGGACCTACCCTCCGGTTTGGCACAACCAGGACCATTGGCGAATCTGTCATATCAGCGCCTCTGGCCGGTTACATCCATCGTCACCCGGAGGCCAACATCAAGGTGGCCATCGGGAACACGGATGAGCTGCTTCACAAACTTACATCCGGGGAAATACAGTTTGCCCTGGTGGAAGGATATTATGACCAGCAGGCATATGACTCTTTGGTCTATTGCACGGAGCCGTTCATACCTGTGTGCGCGGCCTGCCATCAGTTTAAGAAGGATCCCGGACAGCTAAAGGACCTTTTAGGGGAACACCTGCTGATTCGTGAACCTGGGTCGGGGACCAGGGATATCCTGGAGAAAAACCTGGAGATCAAGAACATACGCCTGGGTGATTTCGCCCATATGACAGAGGTGGGGAGCATGCATGTGATATTGCAGCTCCTGGAAAAGGATTCAGGTATTACCTTCCTTTACCGGACCGCTGTGGAGCAGGGGATTCAGGACGGGACCATCAGGGAGCTGCGGCTGAAGGATTTTCAGATGGAGCACGACTTTGCATTTATATGGAATAAAGGCAGCATATACGGGGACGAGTACAGGGAGATATGCAGGGAACTGCAGTGAGCTGTAGCGAGCCGCAATATAATGAAATATAATAGGAAGAGCCGGAATCCGTACCGGGGCAAGGATTAAACATGCTCCGGTATGGATTCCGGCTCTTTTTATGCGGGATTAGCTTTGCATCAGGTAAACAGCCTGTGTTCGGCGGGCTCTGCCTTGTATCAGAAAAGTGGCCGGAAATTGTGGTGGAAAGTGATTGACAAACACAGTAATAGTAATTATTATTAATATTTAGAGGACGATATACCAATAAATACCAGCCAAAGAAAGAGGGAAGTTTATGAGCAAACATTTATCACCAGAAGTCAGAGTACCCATTGAAAAGGAAAATGTGTCCATATTCAGGGACGAGGAGCGGTGTATCAAGTGCGGACAGTGCAGGGATATGTGCCGGGACTATATCGGGGTCCTGGGTACCTATGACCTGTTAAAAACAGGGGATACCGCCATCTGCATCAACTGCGGGCAGTGCGCCAATGTCTGTCCGGTGGAGAGCATCAGGGAACAGCCGGAGTATGGAATGGTGGCCGCAGAGGTTATGGACCCGAACAAGATCGTGGTTGTATCCACCTCCCCTTCCGTGCGTGCGGCACTGGGAGAGGAGTTTGGCATGGAGGAGGGCAGCTTTGTCCAGGGAAAGATGGTGGCCCTGCTGCGCACCCTGGGAGTGGACTATGTTCTGGACACCAATTTTGCTGCTGATCTGACCATTGTGGAGGAGGCCAGCGAATTGATCGACCGCATAACAACAGGAAGACGTCCGCTGCCCCAGTTTACCAGCTGCTGTCCTGCATGGGTCAAGTTTGCGGAAATCTATTATCCGGACATGCTTCCCCATATATCTACGGCAAAGAGCCCCATCGGTATGCAGGGGCCTACCATTAAGACATATTTTGCCCGGAAGATGGGAATCGACCCCAAAAAGATCGTGAATGTGGCAGTCACCCCATGCACTGCCAAGAAATACGAGATCCGAAGGCAGGAGATGAAAGCGGCAGGGGAATACCTGGGCGAGGATGATATGAGGGACATGGACTATGTGATCACTACCAGGGAGCTGGCGCGGTGGGCCAGGATGAAGAGGATCGACTTTTCATCCCTGGAGGATTCGGATTATGACCGGCTTATGGGCCAGGGATCAGGCGCAGGCGTTATCTTTGGAAATACGGGAGGCGTAATGGAAGCGGCCTTAAGAACCGCTTACGAATACATAACAGGAGAACAGGCACCTGGGGTATTGTATGAACTGACACCGGTAAGGGGCATGGAGGCGGTAAGGGAAGCCAGCCTTCAGATCGCAGATATGACCGTAAATGTGGCGGTCGTATATGGGACCGCCAGCCTGCGCAGATTCCTGGAGGAAATGAGGAACGGGGAAAAGCAGTATCACTTTGTGGAAGTCATGACATGTCCCGGCGGTTGTATCGGCGGCGGAGGGCAGCCAAAGGATAAGAAGTTTGAGGGGGATGCCCTGCGGCAAAAGCGTATAGACAGCTTATACAAGAGGGATGGCGCCATGACCGTCCGCCTGAGCCATGAGAATGAGGAGATCAAGGTCCTGTATCAGGAGTTTTATAAGAAGCCCCTCAGTGAGCTGGCGGAGAAGATGCTCCACACATCATACAGGGATAAAAGGGGACAGCTGGAAGGGAAGGAAATAGATTAAGGCAACAAGGGATGCCGTGCCGCATAGTTAACAGTTCAATATGATTAAATGAATGGTTCAGATATTTCGGTTTTTATAAAGCTGTTTTTATGTTATCATAATTTAAGAAAGATTTCTGTAGGACAGATGCCGGTGAACGGATGAAAGTGAACGAAAAACCAGCATCATTGGACGGAGATTAGAAGGGAGCTGTTAATATGATAGAGATACGGACATTTACTGAAAATGATACAAATGAGATCATTCAGCTGGTCTTACACTGCCAGAATGACGGAACACGCCCTATGGTCACGGTGGAAGACCAGCCCGAGCTGCTTCATATAAAGGAAACGTATCTGGATGGAGGCGGGAACTTCTGGGTGGCTGTAAAACAGGAGAGGGTCGTGGGCAGTATCGGCCTGATGGACTGCGGAGGAGGGCTTGGCCTGTTAAAGAAGTTCTTTGTGTATGAGGAATACCGTGGAGAGCCTGTGCATCTGGGCCGCCGGCTGTATGATGTGCTGGTGGAGTTTGCCCGGCAGCGCCATATAAAAAGCCTGCTTTTAGATACGCCAAAGAACACGGGACGTGCCCACCGGTTTTATGAAAAGGCCGGCTTTCAGAAGATCGGGGAGGACCAGCTGCCTCTGGTCTATGATCATCCCTATGAGGACAGTGATTTCTATATTCTGGACTTATAAAATAATAAACTCTTAAGAGAACTGTCTTGTCAGCTGTAATAGGTTGACAAGACAGCTTCTTTGGGTTAAAATCCTCTGGACAGCAAAAAAAGTCTGGGAGGATCGAGTATGAACCATTTGTTTAAAACTAAATTAAATGCAGCCTGTTTTGTCCTGATTCCTGCGTGCATCGGGATCAACTATCTTGGGAAGCTGTTTGCTTCCGTTTTAAAACTGCCCTTGTGGCTGGACTCCATCGGCACATGCATCGGAGCAGTGTTAGGAGGGCCGGTCATCGGAGCAGTGTGCGGAGCGGCCAATAACCTGATCTATGGATTTACCACAGGGGACACCATTACGTTAATCTATGCACTCACCAGCCTGGGCATTGGTGTGGCAGTGGGTATCATGGCACGGCTGGGCCAGATGGGAAGACTGAGGGGAGCTGTCCTGACCGCATGTGTGGCAGGCCTGACCGCGGTGGTGATCTCCACCCCGCTAAATATTGTTTTCTGGGGAGGGACAACGGGAAATGTCTGGGGAGATGCTGTGTTTGCATGGTCACAGGCAGCAAAGATGCCTGTATTCCTGGGTTCACTGCTGGACGAGGTGATTGTGGATGTGCCTGATAAGCTGATCACCCTTTTGGTAGTGTTTGCCATTATAAATGGCCTGCCTAAAAAGCTTACATCCCTGTATGACGTGGATAACAAGGTGGAGCGCCTGGATTAGGGCGTGTTCGGATATCATGCAGATAAGAGAAAGGGGTATTTATGAAAAGCATAAGCCTTTATGTGGAGCAGGATACATACCTTACAAGGCTCCATCCCTTTGCAAAACTGTTCTATATCCTGGCAGCAGTCACGGTGCCCCTGATCACAGGGAAAATGTGGGTGTTTGTCCTCTTCATTGCAATGAGCCTGTGCCTTCTGGTCAGTGGCAGGATTGCAGCCAGAGTTTTCCCCCTGATCGCATTTTCCTTTACGATCATTGCCACTGTGTTTCTGATCCATGGGCTGTTTAACCAGGCCAACCGGAACGTGCTGTTTGTTCTGGGGCCGTTTAAGTTCTACCGGGAGGGACTGGTGTACGCGGCCAGGATCGGGTTTAATATACTGAACATGCTGTTGGCATTTGCGGCCTTTGTGCTGTCCACAAAGCCGGATCAGCTGGTGGATGACCTGGAACAGATCGGTTTTTCCCCCAAGTTTGGTTATATGATAAGTTCCGTGTTTCAGATCATACCCCAGATGATGGGCACTATGAATACCATCATGGATGCCCAGCGGAGCAGGGGGATGGAGACGGAAGGAAACCTGTTTGTGAGGGCAAAGGCGTTCATCCCGCTTATCGCGCCCGTGGTCAGCAGTTCCCTGATCAATACAAGGGAGAGGGCCATTGCGCTGGAGGTCAGAGGGTTTGATTCCAGAGAAAAGAAGACCTTTCTCACAGACGGAAAGATGGGCGGAAGGGACAAGGCATTGATCCTGATCATGTGTCTGATCATTGCAGGTTCTGTTATATGGAGGATGATCCATGTCGTTGATTGAGGTTAAGAATCTGAAATATAGATATCCCCACACGGAGAAACTGGCCCTGGACGGGCTGGATTTTGAGATTGAGAAAGGCCAGTTCATTGGAATCCTGGGGGAGAACAAAGCCGGTAAAAGCACCCTGTGCCAGGCATTGGTGGGTCTTGTGCCCACCATGTTCGGAGGGGCATACGGAGGACATATCCTCATCGATGGGATGGAGGCGGCCCGGACCCCTGTGTCAAAGCTTTGCAGGAAAGTGGGGCTGGTGTTCCAGAATCCTTTTAATCAGCTGTCGGGCGCCAGGGATACGGTGTTTGGGGAGGTGGCCTTCGGGCTGCAGAACATGGGGGTAGCCAGGGAAGAGATCCTGAATCGGGTGGAACGCAGCCTGGAACGTTTGGAGATCGGCGCTTACAGGGACAGGAACCCCTTTGACCTGTCCGGGGGGCAGATCCAAAGGGTGGCCATTGCAAGTATCCTGGCCATGGAGCCGGAGATCCTGGTGTTAGATGAACCCACCTCACAGCTGGATCCCCAGGGGAGCGAGGATGTGTTCCGGGTGGTGGACCGGCTGGCAGAATCCGGGATCACCATTGTGATGGTGGAACACAAGATGGAGAAGCTGGCTTCCTATTGCCACAGGCTCCTTCTTCTCCACAATGGAAAACAGGTGGCGTATGATACGCCGGGGCGCATATTTGCCAGGGATGACTTAAAGAAACTGGGGGTGGAGCCTCCGGTATATACCCGGGTCAGCAGGGCTTTCTCAGTGAACTGCCCGGAACGCAATCCAGAAGTCGGTCAGGAATGTTATCCGGTGACATTGGAACAGACTCTGGCTTTGAGGGAATATTTTCCGACACAGCTGCAGGGGATAAAAAAAGCAGATCAGGAGCCTGAGGCCGGCCCGTCTGTATTTTCCATTGAGGATGTGGGATTTTCCTATGTAGAGGGCAGTCCGGTCCTGGAGGGACTAAACCTGGAGTTGGACGGAAGGCCCACGGCCATTGTGGGACAGAACGGTGCGGGAAAGACTACCCTGGTAAAGCTGCTGAAGGGGTTGTTAAAGCCGGACAAGGGCAGGATTTTGCTGCAGGGAGAGGACATAGGAAAAAGAACCGTGGCCCAGCTGGCCGGAAGGATAGGATATGTGTTCCAGAACCCGGATGACCAGATCTTTAAAAGCCGCGTGCTGGACGAGGTGATGGTAGGTCCGCTGAACCTTGGAATGGATAAGAAGAGGGCAGAGGAAATGGCAATAAAAGCCCTGGATACAGCGGGAATTTTAACTGTTCAGAATGAAAATCCCTATGACCTGGATCTATCGGACAGGAAAATGGTGGCCATTGCCTCGGTCCTGGCCATGGATCCGCAGGTCCTGATCCTGGATGAGCCCACCATAGCCCAGGACGCAGGGGGAAAGAACCGGATCGGAGCCATGGTCCACCAGCTGAGCCGGGAGGGGAAAACCGTACTGGCCATCCTTCACGATATGGATTTTGCAGCAGAGTATTTCGAGCAGATCCTGGTAATGGCCCATGGGCGCGTTCTGGCCCGGGGAACAGGGAGAACGGTGTTTTATGAGATGGATGCCCTTTTTGAGGCCCGTCTGGAGCAGCCCCATGTGACGGGACTGTGCAAACTCCTGGGCTACGAAGGGACATTCCTCACAGTGGAGGATATGATTGGAGGGAGATAAAATGCCTGCAGGCAGAATGATGACAGAGGGTGAAAAGCGCAGGATGAACATCCTGGAAATACTGGAGAACAGGACAGCTCCGGTGTCCGGTACGGAGCTGGCAGGCAGGCTGGGAGTCAGCCGCCAGGTGATCGTCCAGGATATTGCCCTTCTCAGGGCGGATAACAAAGAGATCATGTCAACCTATCGGGGATATATGTTCCATAATCCCGATATGGGTGCAGGGACCTGTGTGCGCGTGTTTCGTGTAAACCATGCCACGGAGGACACCCTGGATGAGCTGCAGACCATTGTGGATTATGGCGGAAAGGTGCTGGATGTATCCGTGGAGCATGAACTGTACGGACACATAACCGTGGACCTGATCATTAATAACCGCCTGGATGCAGCTGAGTTTGTGGCTAATATGAAAACCTCCCGTGACCAGCCCCTGAAAGCTCTCACAGGCGGCAGCCACTACCATACGGTGGCGGCGGGGGAGGAACGGTATCTTCAGATGATTGAGGATGAATTAGAAAAAAAAGGTTATATTCAGCACTGATATGTTTAATTGCCTCCAAAGTGGTGATACTCTCCAGTAGAAAACACCATTTATCCATCAGTGAGGTAATGTTATGAATAGAGAAAATAAGAATATAACCAAAACCGTTATGAGAGGGGATTTATATTATGCGGACCTGTCGCCTGTTGTGGGTTCGGAGCAGGGAGGGATCCGGCCCGTGCTGGTGGTCCAGAACGATGTGGGAAATAAATACAGCCCCACTGTGATTGTGGCCGCTATCACCAGCCGTTCCACTAAGGCAGCCATTCCCACCCATGTGTGTATCCGCAGGATGCGCGGAGGATTAAAACAGGATTCCACTGTATTGGCAGAGCAGATCCGTACCATTGACCGGAACCGTTTGAAGGAATACATAGGTCATCTGGATTCCGGCCAGATGGAGGGAATCGAACAGGCCATGGTCACCAGCCTGGGGCTGGGCCATCTCATAGGAGGAATGGGACAGGTATTCCTGCCGTCTTATACATGACCTGCCGCCGTATGGGGCAGGTAAAAATAGGACGGAAAAAATATGATAGGTAAAATATGATAAGTAAAATATGATAGGCGAAATATGACAAAGGATCTTGATCTCAGGAAGGCGGCGCGGCTGTCTTCCTGTTTTATTGGCTGTCAGGACCAGGCGTGGGCTTGGCGGGGCTGCGGGATTAAATTCTGGTACGGGATAAGAAAATTCAGCAGTATCAAGGATATACTGAAAAAGATATTATGAAAAAAGATATTGACATATGTCAATAATGGGATTATAGTTAATGACATAAGTCAATAACAAAACAGCGGATAAGGAGAATACATATGGCGCGGCCGTTTAAAGTCAGAAGAGTCTGTTCCCAGCCAACCATAGATGTGTTTGGCCCATTGAATCAGGAGTCTGAAACCAGGGTGGAGCTTACATTGGAGGAGTATGAGACCATCCGTCTCATTGACCTTTTAGACTGTACCCAGGAGGAGTGCGCCACGCAGATGGGGGTGGCCAGGACTACGGTCCAGGCAGTATACAATTCTGCCAGGAAAAAGCTGGCGGACTGTCTGGTGAATGGAAGGCAGCTGCAGATCCGGGGCGGCAATTACCGTCTGTGTCCGGAGTCAGGGAACTGCTGCGGCAAGGACTGCGGGAAGCGCCGGTGTCAGAAGCGCCGCTGTAATAACAGACCAGGAGGAGAATTTGATGAAGATTGCAGTAACATACGAGAATGAACAGATATTCCAGCATTTCGGCCACTGTGAGGCATTTAAGGTTTACGAGGTGGAGAACAGCAAAGTCCTGTCATCCCAGGTGGTAGGCACGGGCGGAAGCGGCCATGAGGCCCTGGCTGTATTTTTAAAGAACCTGGGCGTGGAGACCCTGATCTGCGGCGGGATCGGCGGAGGCGCCAGGACCGCTCTGGCCCAGGCCGGGATCGAGCTGTATCCGGGTGCCTCCGGCAATGCTGATGAGGCGGTGGATGCCCTGCTAAAGGGGAATCTGGCATATGACCCTGATACCATGTGCAATCATCACCATGAGGGCGGGGAACACAGCTGCCATGGACATGGAGGAAGCTGCAGTCACTGATGACTGCCGAACGTACACGAAACTGCCTGCCGGCAGCCTGAAACAGGCTGTGCAGGCAGTTTTTTCATGGAAAGCCTTGCCTTATAGGAAAAATGATAATGATAATTATTATTGTTTATGTGACTTAGTCACAGTATTTTCTTTCTGTTCCTGGTATGATTAAATCATCATCAAACAACGGATCAGGCTGGCGGAAGGCCAGACAGAAGGAGGCAAGGTATGAAGAAATTCGTATGCGGTATTTGCGGTTTTATTTATGATGAAGCCGCAGGTATCCCGGCATCAGGCATTGCACCGGGAACCAGGTGGGAGGAATTGCCCGGGGGTTGGGTATGCCCCTGGTGCGGCGCTGCAAAGGAAATGTTCAGGGAGCAGGTTTTGCCGGAAGCAGAACAGGCGGGGGAGAAATCATCCGGGCCGGATAAGGCCGGACCGGCTGGGGAAGAGGAGGATCTGCGCGAACTGACGCCAGGTGAAATGTCCGCCCTCTGCTCCAATCTGGCCAGGGGCTGTGAAAAGCAGTATCTGAAGGAGGAGGCGCTCTTGTTTACGCGGCTGGCAGGCTATTTTAAGGACAAGACCTTGGCAGACGGGGGAGGGGATGTTAAGGCTTTGAAGGCAATGACGGAATATGACCTTGACACGGCATTTCCCAGCGCCGACCAGGCGGCTGGGGGTGAAACGGACCGTGGCGCCCTGAGGGCCCTTGTGTGGAGCAGGAAGGTGACCGCTATGATGGATTCCCTTCTGGCACGCTATGAGAGGGAGGGCAGCGGATTCCTGGAACATACCAATGTGTATGTTTGCGATATATGCGGATTTATCTATGTGGGAGATACCCCGCCGGATATCTGCCCTGTGTGCAAGGTTCCCAGCTGGAAAATGTCAAAGGTGGAGAGGAGGTCACAAGCATGAAAAAGTTAGCTGTGAGAAATATCCGTCTGTGTACAAAGGACTGTCTTTGTCTGTATGTCTGTCCCACAGGGGCAACCAATACGGAGAACAGCATCATTGACCCGGATAAATGTATTGGCTGCGGCGTATGCGCGGACAGTTGTCCATCAGGCGCCATTTCCATGGTACCCCTGGAGTATCCGCCCCAGCAGCCCAAGTCTGAAGCCGTGGTAAAAGCCATGAGGGCGCTGGCAAAGAGCAAGGCGGAGCAGGAGAGTGCCGCACGCTCCCTGGCAGCACGGGGAGGAGATCCTGTGCTTGTGCAACTGGCGGAGGCAATGGAGAAATCCAACCGGCTGATGGCTGAGGACATTCTTCGGGAGGCCGGATACATGCTTCCCCAGAGCAGGAATGCCCGCCGGTTCCTTCAGTCCCTGTTGGACAACCCTCCGGGGGAGGATTTTTCGGGGGAGAGTGTTAGGCGGCTTCTGGACATGATCCATTGCAATGAGGTGCAATGAGGATTAGAGGGAACAGGGGATTATCAGATTGACGGAGCGATGAAATTATGGTAACATGAGTTCAGTTTCATAGGTATGGCTAAGAGGGCATGGGCAGGTAGGTTTACCTGCCTGTGCCCTGTTTTACATTCATGGCAGTATGGATCAAAAGGATGCATGCGTTTCAGGACGGAATACGGGGAAAACAGGAGGCGGTATGTTGAGATTCTGGTATATATCAATCGGGGATTCAAAAGCATGTGAGCAGGTATTACAAGCAGCAGGGGAATTGGGGGTGGAGATGGAGCTGAGGGTGATCGACCGGGAGGTGGAGGACAGGGTCAGACGGAAAACACTGCAGAATCTGGTCAGACAGGCTGAGGCTGAAAAGGTGGATGCCATTATCTGCAGAGGCAGGACGGAACTGACTTTAAGGGAGGATGGGGAACATGCAACAATTCCTGTGGTTTCGGTCCAGTTTTTGGGTTCCAGTACATTCTCTTTACTTGCGGATGTAAAGCGCAGGCATCCGGAAGAATTTGATCATCCGCTTACAAAGGCGGCTGTGTTCAGCTATAAACCCGTAATCCTGGACGAGGAGAGTATCCGCTTTTTTACCAACACGCAGCTAAAGAACGTGGTACTGGATCAGTTGGACGATCAGTATGTGGAGCGGATGTTGAAAAAGACAGCTGAGGAAGGCATCCATTTCTGCATGGCAGGTCTCCATGTGACCAGGATTGCGCAGAAACTGGGGATATCCTGTTACTTTAATCCGGACAATGACGGCTATGAGTCCATTTACCGGGCGATCCAGCAGGCTATTGCCCTGGTGGAGAATCTCTCAGCCCAAAAAGAAAGGAATAAGGAACTGGAGTCCATTATGGACTATTCGTTTGAGGCAGTGATCCAGGTGAATCCCGAGGGACGGGTGGTTTTCTGCAATTCCATTGCCGAGGAACTGCTGCAGGAACCAAAAGGAGCCCTCATGTCCCGCATGGTCTGGGAATTGATACCGGAATTGGATCAGCGTCAAATGAACAACGTTTTGAGGCAGGGACAATATATTTATGGAAATGTGGTAAAGGTCCATGAATGTATTGCGGTGATCAATATCATTCCGTATATGAAAAATGGTGAGATCAATGGCGCTATTGTTCATCTGAACCAGAAAGAGCGTGTGGAAAATCTGGAGGGGCAGATTAAAAAGGAGATCTATTCCAGGGGTCTGGTTGCGAAATATACGTTTTCCGACATCTTGGGCAGATCCGAGGTAATGGAGGAGTGCCGGTACAAGGCCAGGCAGTTTGCTAAGCATCATGCCAATGTGCTGATCTTTGGTGAGACGGGTACGGGTAAGGAACTGTTTGCCCAGAGCATCCACAATTACAGCATGAGAAAGGATCAGCCGTTTGTGGCCATCAACTGCGGTGCTCTTCCGGTGAATCTGCTGGAGAGTGAACTGTTCGGGTATGTGGGAGGCGCCTTCACAGGGGCGGCTAAACAGGGAAAAAAGGGGTTGTTGGAGCTGGCTGATAAGGGAACTATATTTCTGGATGAGATTTCTGAGATGGATCTTCAGGGGCAGGTACGCCTTCTCCGGGTCATAGAGGAACGGGTAATCACAAAGGTGGGAGATGACAGGGTCATTCCCGTGGATGTGCGGATTATTGCAGCATCCAACAAGAACCTGAGGAAACTGGTATCAGAGGGAAAATTCCGGGAGGATCTCTACTACCGCATCAATGTGCTGACATTGAATATCCCTCCGCTGAGGCAGAGGCAAGATGATATCCGCCTTTTGACTGCAAAGTTTTTAAGGGAATATGGAAGGACGGCTTCCAAAAGTCTGTATCTCACGGCGGAGGCAGAGGAACTGATGGTGCGCTATCCCTGGCAGGGAAATGTAAGACAGCTCAGGAATTTCTGTGAGAGGCTGGCCATTATCAGCAGCAGAAAGGAGATCAATCGGGAGTTGATCCGATCCCAGCTGGAAGAAGTGTACCAGGAGGAGCCGGAGCAAATAAGGGCCATGCTTGGAGCAGAAAAAGGAGATCTTTTGACAGAAGGCGCAGAGGAGGAGATAAGAATACGCCGTGCTCTTAAGGAAAGCGGCGGAAACCGGAGCAAGGCTGCCAGGATCCTGGGTATGGGACGTTCCAGCTTGTGGAGAAAGATGAAAAAATATAAGATGGATGGGCCGGATGATGCACAGTAGGATATAGAAACGAGAGGCCGAAATGAACTGTAAAGACGAGATACAGGTAGGACTGCAAAGACCAGTGTGGCCGGTGCCGGGAAGGGAGACGTTCCATAACTCCTTTCCCGGCTTTTTTCTGCTTGGGAACGTGACACCCATAGGATCATATTACATAAATGGTACAGATATGTTTCAAATATATGTGCCAATACTGTTCCGAGTGAAACATATGAGGGAGGATTTGACAATTTATTTTTATCCATTGATGTTCAGGCCGCAGGCCTGTTTTTTTGTAAAAAGGCTTGTTTTAATGGTGATTTTAAAGCCGGCTGGGATCAAAACAGGAAAAAGACAAAAGTTGGCATAAAGGTTGCTTATATAAAAAAGGCGAGAAGTATGTTTCCCAAAGCGCGCAGGGAGATGCTCATGCTATAGAAAATAACGAGAGGTGGAGAATCTTATGAGTACAAAAAAAGCTACAGGCAGCGTATCCATGATGGAGATCATAAAATCCCTGATGAATTATAATTTCCTGCTGCTGATCCTGATTCAGATTATCAACAGCTTTGCCAATAACATGGTAAAGACCCCGGTAAACAAGTTTGGCGAGGCATTGGGGGCAAGTGCCACTGTGTTGGGCATTATTATTTCTATTTATAATCTGTCCGTCACAGCATCCCGCCCTTTTTCCGGCCTGGGACTGGATAAAATGAGGAAAAAGACATGGCTGCTGATCTGCCTGGGACTTCGCTGTGTATCCTTTTTATGCTATTCACTGACGGGAAGCCTGCCCATGTTTATTGTTTCCAGGATCCTTCACGGCATCAGCTTTTCCCTGGTGGGGACCAGCTTCCCGGCAGTTGCCGGAATGGCCATTGACAAAAAGGCATTGGGAACAGCGTTTGCCGTGTATCTGACGGCCCCCAAGCTGATCAGCAGTTTCGGACCTGTGGCATCCATGTTTATCTATGAAAATTATGGGGCCAGAGCATCCTTTTTATGCGCAACCGCCCTGATCCTTGTTGCCATGGTGCTGGTGGCTATGTTAAGGCTGGAGGAAAACACTGCAAAACCGGCCGGGGCAAAAGCAGGGGAAACGAAGAAGTTTGGATGGGAGAGCCTGGGACAGCTGATCTGCTTTGCGGCCATTCCTGCCTCTGTTCTCCAGCTTTTTATCGGGCTTACCCACAACTGTATCCAGGATTACATTGTACTTTACGGCGAGTACCGCATGATTGCCAATATTGCCATGTTCCTGACACTGGAAGGGTTGATCGGGCTTTTCTGCCGCTTTATCGGAGGTGTTGCCAGTGACAAGATAGGACCTGATTTCCTTGTGATCTGCCTGGCAGCTTTGGGAATTTCTCCGTTGCTGATTTCCGGCGCCACATCCTGGGGTGTGCTGCTGATCCTGGCAGCCGTGTTCGACCAGATCGGACAGTCCTGTTCCTATCCGGCAACCCTTGCCATGGCGATCAAGTCTGCCAGTGATGCACAGAGGGGAATTGCCATCAGTACATTATATCTGTTTGTGGACCTGTCCGGCATTATCGGAGGAATGCTGTCCGGTACCTTACGGTCGGCTATTGGTTTTGACAACATGTTCCGCGTGTACGCTATTTTCCCGTTCATGGGAATCGCAGTGTACTTTATGGTGCGTAAGAAGCTGATTGCAAAACTCAATGCCGCTGAATAGGGCGTGTTTGATCATGAAATCCCGCCATCTGTACGCCGTGGGAAACTTAAATGGTGTACTCGTTCAAGCGTGGCCGCAAAGGCGGGTGCGAGACTCTGGGAGTACAAAATGTAAACAGGGAGGAAAACTATGTCTGTGATTACCTACCAATACCATTCCAGCGTGCTGAACTGCGCCACCAATATGGTGGTCACTCTGCCTGAACTGACAAAGAATGCATTAAAAGGCAGGCCGTTGGATGAAATTTATAAGAGGGAGCGCCGTTATCCCACCTTATACCTTTGTCACGGAGGAACCAGGGATTCCAGCGCCTGGCTGCGCTATACCCAGGCTGAGCTGCTATGCGATTCCAAATATATGATGACAGTGTCCGTAGACGGGATGGAAAGCTTTTTCTGTGATATGAGGCATGGAAGGAAATATTTTACATATCTCACAGAGGAAGTACCCAGAGTGGTCCAGACCCTGTTTCCTTCATCTCCCAAAAGGGAGGATAATTTTATAATGGGAATGTCCATGGGCGCTCATGGGGCTATGAAGGCAGCACTGCGGTGTCCGGAAAAATATGCCGCGGTTATGGCCATCTCAGGAGCCAAGGACCAAGTGAAGATGAGCCGCCTGGCAAAGGAGAGAAATATAGGGGCTTCCTTTGACGCCATTGATGATGCCTTCGGCCCTGCGGATCAGGTGGCCGGCAGTGAGAATGACCTGCTGCACCTGGCGGAAAGGCTGGCCAGATCAGGAAGGAAAGCGCCTATGCTGTACACTGCCTGCGGGACGGAGGACTACGGATTGGAGCTTTGCAGGGAATTTCATCAGTTTCTGGACCAATGCGGCCTGGAAAACCGGTTTATTACCATGCCGGGTCATCATGATTATTTTTTTGCAAATAAAATTCTGGCCTACACGCTGGAAAACTTGTTTCATATACGGGAAGATGTTCTTTAAGACAAGGGGAAGGTAGGGGACTTTTTTATGGCATTGACAGTATGTCTGGCCGGTATTGTGGTTTCAGTGGCCGTGGGGTGGAGATTAAAACTGAATACAGGTGTGATCGCAATGGTATTTGCTTTTGTGATCGGATACTTTTTTCTGGACATGTCGGTGGATGATGTGATTGGGTATTGGCCGGTAAATATAGTGTTTTACCTTATTTCCATTGCTCTGCTTTTTAACTATGCCACATTGAACGGGACCATGGAAGTGCTGGGCAGGAAAATGCTGGCCTTGCTGGGAGGCAGGACCCCCGTGATACCCTGGGCCATTGCGCTGGTGTGCGCGGTGGTGGGAGGATTGGGAGCAGGGGCTTCCACGCCGGCGATTATTGGGCCGTTTGCATTTTCCATGGCCTTATCTTCGGGAATTGATCCGGTGCTGACAGCGGTGTGCATTGCTTTTGGCAATCTTATTGGCTCAAATAATCCCTACAATGGGTACGGAGGCGTGATCAGTAAAAACTTGATGATGGAAAATGGGGCCAGGGCAGGGGATGCCTGCCTTATGGGGAATTATATTTGGATTAATTGTACCATTATGAGTATTTTTGTTATCCTTCTTTTTTATCTGTATTTTAAGGGATACCGCCGTGGAACGGGCTGTCCCGCAAGCGCACCGGCATTTACACCGGTGCAGCAAAGGACCGTGGCGGTGGTGGGGATATCCTTTGCGTTTATGGTGGTGCCGGAAATAATGCAGGCATATTTCCACGGCATGTTCTGGAAGACAATGGCCGGGATCTGCAGGCCACAGGCAGTAATGGCGGTAGCGGCACTGGCCTGTTCTGTGATGAGGCTGGCTCCGGAAAAAGAGGTGATTCGGCAGATACCCATCCACACCATTGTGATGATAGCAGGTGTTTATATGCTGATCAAGGTATCTGTAAATGCAGGCCTGGTGGATGGTATCTCTCTTCTTTTGTCGGAAAACATACCGGGAGTGATGGTTCCGGGGGTGCTGGTGATGCTGGCAGCTTTCCTAAGCTTTTTTTCCAGTTCCACCTCCACGGTCATGCCCCTTATGTACCCATTGGTGCCGCATCTGGCAGAGGGTCTGGGATTAAACCCCATCATGCTTTACACCTGTATTTTCTTTGGCGGACTTGCAACCGCGGTCTCACCCTTTTCCACGGGAGGCGCACTTACCATTGCAGGGTGCCCGGACCCTGTGGTAAAGGAGGAATTGGCTAACCGGATGATTTTTTGTGCACTGGTGATCCCGGTGCTCACATTTGCCGCCGCACAGATGGGTTTATTTTCACTGTTTGGCGTTTTATTATAATCTGTGTACCAGGAAATTCCGAGAGTACACATCTGATTTCAGGAGGTTAGAGATGGCTTATATAGAGAGTTTGAAAGTGTATTCAAAGGTGCTGGGAAGGGAAGTAGGGATTTCCGTGTTTCTTCCATCCTTTTCTAAAAAGCAGTCTTTACATATGGCAGATGAAGAAAAATTTGATAAAAACCGCCGCTATAAGACCCTGGTGCTGCTTCACGGGTATGGCAGGGATGAGACGGCCTGGATGCGCTTTACCAAGGCCGAGATGTATGCGGAGGATTGCGGCATAGCGGTGGTGTGCCCGGACGGAGGCGTGGGACATTACTCGGACTGGGAAGTGGGGGAGAAGAATCTGACTTACATGGAAAAGGAGATGATGCCTGCCCTTCGGACCATGTTTCCACTGTCACAGAGCAGGGAGGACAATTTTGTGGGAGGCGCATCCATGGGCGGTTACGGCGCCATGAAATGGGCTTTTACCTACCCGGGGACATTCTCCCATGTGATCAGTTTTTCCGGTGGAGTGGACATGGAGCCCAGGCTGGAACACTATAAAAAGAAACTGGACATCAGACCGGTGGAGGCGGTCTTCGGTGATCTGAGCCAGGTGATGGGAAGCCCTAATGACATTTTCTGGCTTATGAGACAGGCGGCTGAAAAGGGAGTGCCCATGCCACGGGTCTATGCTTGCGTGGGTGATCAGGATGCCCCTGTTTATGGGGCCTGTAAGAAACTGGAAAAACTTGCCAGGGCCCTGGGAATCGATATCACCACATCCTACGGCATCGGAAAACACGATTTTATCTACTGGGACCAGGAACTGAAACAGGCTATGTACACCTGGCTGCCGTTGAATGGGTGACAGCGGCCTGCTGTTGGGCGGTTGGCACCGCAGATAAGCGGATGGGGCGGCAGATGAGCGGATGGCGCCGGCAGATGGGGAAAATCCAGGGGGAGAAATGGATCCAATTCAGAAAATAGAGAGGCAGGAGACAGTCAGAATGATAAAAAATTCATTACCAGGAAAATATGAAGGTTTTGGCGAGCCGCAATACAGCGGATGGGCAAAGGAATCCTTGTACGTGGAGGGTTTTGATAAAACCAGGCTTGCCGTAGATGTAGTGCGTCCCGCGGATGAACAGGGAGGGGCTGTAACAGGAAGATTCCCGGCCATTGTTCTGCTTTCCAGGGGCGGAAGGTTTGGAGAGCCTAATGAGGTGAACGGGGTCAATATAATAAGGGACTGTGTTCCTTATGGTTATGTGGGAGTCATAGCTGAGATGAGGGGATGCGGCGCTTCCTTTGGAGTGAATGACAGTTTTTCCAGCATTGAGAATCGAAAGGATGTAAATACACTGCTGGACTGGATCGGAGGGCAGGAGTGGAGCGATGGGCAGGCCGTTACTTATGGCGGTTCCAACCGGGGGCTGATCCAGTACGCGGCGGCTGTGACCAGGCCAGCCCCAAGCAGTGTTTTAAAAGGAATCACGCCGGTGGTTTCCAATCCTGATTTCTATTATCAGGATTATCCCAATGGCGTTTCCGCCATTCCCAAAAGGAAACTGTCGGGCAGTACGGACGGGGGAGGAAAAAAGACAAAGGAGGAGTTACTTGAAAAAGTGGCTCCTGTGGATGGGGACAAGGATGGAAGTCAGGCCTATGAAGCGTATGAGAAGGATCAGTTTGGAAACAATCGCTCCTTTATGGGACACTTGATCCTGGAGAATATGTGCCGGGATGACAACAATCCCAATTTTAACGGGGAAAAGACAAATATCACCATACCACCGGTAACAGATATAGATGTGTTCAGGGAAAACCGGGTGGGAATCCACCAGTTTGCCGGTTTTTTGGAATCAGGCCCCTTTGGGCAGCTGATGGCTGCAAAGGAGTGGGGCGGGAGTATTGTTGTGGGACCCTGGGACCACAGGCAGAGCCGTTCAGGGGTATCGGACTTTCCCGAAGGGAACTTTGATTTCTGCGCCGAGCACAGAAAATGGTTTGATTACCTTCTCAAGGGCATACCCAATGGGTTTGGGGAAAGGCCGCCGTTTATTTACTATACCCTGGGCGCACAGGAAAAGAAGCGGTGGAGATGCAGCGATACCTGGCCTGTTGAGAATGCCCGGCCGGCCACCCTTTATCTGTGTACGGAAACATCAGGCACCTGTTGTTCTGTAAATGACGGGTCCCTTTCCCTGGACCGGCCGGCAACCGAATCGTCTGTCAGCTACAAGGTGGATACTTCTATTCAGGTCTTTGACAATGGGGACGGCGCTTCCTTTGACCGGATGCATATGACCTGGGACGGGAATATGGCGCCGGGGGTGGATGAGAAGGGGCTGACCTTTACAAGCGCGCCCCTGTTTGAACGGTATGACAATGAGATCGTGGGCTGTACATCTGTTGATCTGTGGGTGGCATGTACTCACAGGGATGCGGACTTTATCGCTTATCTGGAGGAGGTGCTCCCCGATGGGCAGTCCAGGTACATTTCCATGGGATGCCTGAGGGCTTCCCATCGGACCAGCGCTCCCCGAAGGGCATGGGATGAGTCCGGCGCTGTTTACCACCCCTGTATGCAGGCGGACAGGGATCGATGCCTGGAGGAGGGGATGAATGAGCCGGTACATCTCCAGTTTGCCATTGAGCCTATTGCCTATAGGTTCCAGAAAGGAAGCAGGGTACGTATCACCATAACCTGTGCGGATACCAAGTCATTTCAGCATCCCATGTATGATGAGAAGGACCTGCCGGTTATCAGTCTGTATCAAGGCGGGGAGCATCCCTCCTTTGTGAGAATCCCTTTTATTGAGAGGGAAGAAAATGTCTATAACGGAACGATCTCAAAAGGGGAATACAATGGGCCGGGAACCCTGTATTTTTTCCGGGATCATATGTATGTGTACTATAATGGTACATGGGAGAAATATGAGTCAGGGGCTCGGGAAGCCCTCTGGGAGATCAGGGAAGGGAAGGCATATTTTGGCGCAGGGTTTGCATTTGAAATGGAAGGACTGCCTCAGAGGAACGGGATTCTTCAAGACTATCAGGGCGGGGAAAAGGCAGTTATCCCATTTCCGGCCAAACGCCATCTGGTAGTGGACCGGGTTTCGGTGGCGCCTGACTCTGAGAAGCTGTATATGCCGGATGTAAAAACCTTATGTCTGGAGGAATTTACCTGGAACACCATAAAGGAAGGGCAGAAGGGCGCGCCCTGCATCCTGTATCTTCACGGCTACAGCAGAACTCCCTCAGAACTGGGAGTTCAGCAGGTGGAGTATCTGAAACGGGGCTACACGGTAATCGGGATCGATATGAGAAATTATCCATCCAATCCCTTCCCTGATTATCTCTATGACATTAAGGGATGCACCCGTTACGTGAGGGCCCACGCCGCCTGGCTGGGGATTGCCGGAGAACGGCTGGGAGCCAGCGGACAGTCTCTGGGCGGCAACGCGGCCCTTCTTCTGGCAGTGACAGGCAGTTGTCCTGAATTGGAAGGAACTGTTGGAGGAAATGCAGGAATTTCCAGCCGGATACAGGCAGCCGTGGCAGGATATGGATGGACCGATCTGCTGTCCATGGGGCCGGATCTTCTGGAGGAATACAGGGATGCCTCAGACGCTGTGAAAAAGCAAAAATATGAAAATACGGACGGACCCACGGGGCCTGCCGCGGCAGTGATCGGTTTCCAGGGAAAAGGAAAAGGGTTAAAGGCGCTTCGCAGCTACCGGGAAGAACGGGAGTCCGGGGAAGGAAGGGCAGAGGACGGGCACATGGAACAGCTGTTAAAGCTGGAATACCAGGCCAGCCCCATTAACCACATAGGTCCGGACACGCCGCCCATGGCATTGTATTCCGGTGTGGGAATGATGCGGGTGGATATTGCCAACCGGCAGACCTACAGGACGTTTGAACGTATGGGTTCGTACGGCGTGGACTGCTATATGTTCTGTAACACAAACGGGGCCTATGGCGTGAAGCCGGAAATCGTGGAGGGAGTGATGACATTTCTGGACAGGTATTTAAAAAATGAGCCGCCGGTACGTAAGACAGTGGCTGTGCCCCAGTCCCTGGAGATCGTGGAGGACGGCGTGGACAGAAGACTTAGCTATCCGCTGGTGGTTAAGAGAGATGGATGTATGTATGTAGCCTGTAAATACCTGGAAGAACGGTTCGGAGCTGCGGTGCGGACAGCGGCTGTGATCGATGGCACCCAATACGCGGCAGCTAAGGAGCTAAAGGGAACCGGCGCCGGGTTCCGGTATTATGAGGATAAAAATATGGCAGTGCTGGTTCCGGAAGATGAGATACCCGAGGAACTGCCCCAAAAAAGAGGATAGGCAAGGATAGGACAGCTCTTTTCCTGGGGTGACACCGTCAGGCAGAGGGGCTGTCTTCTGCCTGTTTTCGTTCCTTCATCATTAACCTATTTTGATACATGGCCTCGTCCGCACATTTAAATACATCACTGACCGTCAGGTCCACATGTTCTTCGTACACGGCAATTCCTCTTGACATTTGCCTGGTCATCTGTGAGAAAGGCGTATCCGGTGTCATAGACCCTGGTGTCATCCACCATGTCCTTGACCGCATCAAAGTCTATATCCATTCCAACCGCGCCGATGGTGGTGTTTCCAACATAAAGAGGAACCACAAAGGATATCATTTCGCCAGGGTTATAGCGGGAAAAGTCAGTTGGGGCGTGTGTGCCCTTGTCCACTGAGGGTAATGTATCTGATGGTATTCATGGAACCGTCCTTTTGGCAGTGGATAGGGAGGGGATGACAGCGGGGGAACGTAAGACCGCCCTGTTTAAGGATACATTGTAACCGGGTTTATGAGAAATTGCAATAACCGGATTGGAGACTGCCGGCAGCCCGGAATGGGGGCATTATGGGATTGACGCAGGGGGGACAATTGTGGTAATATGGACACAATTTAGCGGATGTGGTTTGCAGGGCATGGTCAGGTGAGGTTCGCCTGTTAGTGTCCTGTTTTCATAGGAGGGATTTGATGGAGTACTGGATGGGGATCGATCTGGGCGGGACCAAGATACGTGCGGGGGCTGTGGACCGGAACGGGACAGTGGCTGCACTGAGAGAATCATATACAAAGGATGCGGCGGATGCGGACAGGCTCAGGGAACAGATCATAGCCATGGGAAGCAGGATCATGGAGGAGTATCCCATACAGGGAGCCGGAATGTGTTTCCCGGGAGTGATCATGGCGGATAAAACCCTGCAGCATGCCACCAATCTGCCGGGGGGAATGCTGGCCCCGGAGTTCATCACCTCCATTGAGCATGTGTGGAATATCCCTGTATTTGTGGAAAACGATGCAAATGCAGCGGCATTTGGTGAATATATCCACGGCTGCAAAGGGAATGTGGAATCCATGTATTACGTGACCATTTCCACGGGAATCGGAGGCGGATATATCTGGAAGGGCAATATTATCCAGGGATATCAGGGCTTTGCCGGAGAGGTGGGGAGTATCCTGGTGGAGGAAGGGGATCGATCCTTCAGGGGACTGGCTCCCGGGGCTGCGGAAGGATGTGCCAGCGGCAGCGCGGTATTGGAACAGGGAAAAAAGGGCATTAGCCCCAGGATCAATGATGCGGGGGAGGTGTTCCGGCTGGCTGCGTTGGGTGATGACCGGGCCAGGGAGATCGTGGACCGGATGACCACCGGTCTGGCGAGAATGTTTGCCGCTATTTCCATGGTGATCAATCCCCAGGTGTTTGTTCTGGGCGGCGGATGCATGAAATCATCGGACCTGTTCCTGGATGAGGTCGTCCATAAATATAAAGCCCTGGTTCCTGAGGCGGTTCAGGATATCCTGTTTAAGCCCGCCTGCCTGGAGGAACCGGGGATCGTAGGGTGTGCGGAGATCGCAAGGGCCCGGCTGTCCTGACAGGCCAAGGCCAAAGCCGGTACGGAGCAGGCCGGGGCAAAGCAGGTCAGTACCGGCCGGGGAAGATCAGGTCAACACCGGCCGGAGAAAAGCAGGTCAGTACTGCCGGTACAGATCAGGCCGGGCTATGCAGCATTTCCCGGGCAAATTCCAGGGAATGGCTGAGGTGTTCCTTCATCATGGCCACGGCCCCCTGGTGATCCCCTGCCTCGTATAAACGGAAGATCATATGGTGTTCGTTTAAGATCAGGTCCTGCTTTGGGGCCTGTTTTTCATACTGATAGGCCAGGATGGACATCTGGCTGCGCATCCGCTGGGCGGAATGGACCAGGCGGCTGTTCTGACAATAATCATAGAAGATCAGGTGGAAACGGTCTGAGAGATCCTGCCATTTGGGGGAGGACAGGCCGCAGGCATCCATCAGGGACAGGTTCTCCCGCAGTTCTCCCAGAATGGGTTCCTGGTCGGGATAGAGGGAGGCGTAGCTTACAGCCAGGCTGTCCAGATCCCCCATGAACTGGTAGATTTCCTTTACATCCCGTTCATCCAGGCTGACCACGGAAACACCAATATTGGAATAGTAGGAGGCAAGCTGTTCTTCCGTCAGCCGGGTCAGTGCTTCCCTGATAGGAGTGGAGCTGACCTGAAAACGCTCCTGGAGGATTTTAAGGGTCAGTTTGGAGCCGCAGGGGATGGCTTGGGTAAGAATATCATTTCTCAATATTTCATAAATCTGTTCGGATAAAGTCTTTTTTAAATCCATGGTGTACTGCCTTTCACATAGAAAAATGTTTGATCATGATCCAGTTTATCATATTATTTTGCATTTTGCAAAATGCATATTGCCAAATCTTGCCTTTAGTGATAGAATACACATGGGCTTTAATGGTTTAAAGTGAAAAAGAAAGGAAATGGAGTATGGAAAAGGAAAAAATTGTAGTAATTGTCTGTGTCATCTACTTTGCTGCAATGGTTCTCATAGGAGTCATTGCCGCAAGAAGGAATAAGGCAACGTCTGATTATCTGGTGGCGGGAAGAAAGCTGAATGTGACCATGACTGCCATAACATTGGCAGCAGTACAGATCGGAGTGGGGATCGTGCTCAGCAGCGCCACCAACGGCTATGACCTGGGGGTATGGCCCGGTATGTATTATGCATTTGGATGCGGCGGGGGCCTGATCATCGCAGGACTGGTCACCACAAAAAAACTCAGGGAACAGGAAGGTTATGTTCCCTTGGATTACTTTGCCCAGCGATATGGGGAGAGCAAGGCCATACGTCTGTGGGCCTGGATCAGCAATGTGCCCAGCCTTCTGGGAATCTTCATTGCCCAGCTTCTGGCTTCAGGCGGTATTCTGGCCGGTTTCGGGATTCCCTTTAAAACAGGGGTTGTGGTTACAGCAGTGGTTATTTTGATTTACTGCACGGTGGGAGGCATGTGGGGCGTTGTGCTGACCGATGTGGCCCAGACCGCCATTATCGCAGTGGGCGTACCCATCCTGGCAGTGGCGATCCTGATCCGGTATGTGGGAGCCGGGGGAAGTGTTGGCGAGATCTTTGCAACTCCCTTTATCCCTGCCGGAATGGGTTCAAGGTTCGTGTATCTGGTCCTTCCCTTTTTGCTGTCCATTTCTGTTTCCTATGATGCCTATTCACGGATCCAGTCATCCAAGGATGCAAAGACAGCAAGGATCGGCTGTATCATAGGCGGTATCCTGGTCATCATCATAGGCGGATTCTGCTCCACCATCGGCGTGGCTGCAAGAAGCCTGTTCCCCGGCGTTACGGACGGTATTTTTACCATAGCGGCAACCGGAGTCCTGCCGCCGGTGCTGGCAGGGATCGTGATCGCAGCCATCCTGGCAGCGGCCATGTCCAGCGCCAACTGTGTGATCCTGTCCATGGGAGCTTCCTTTGCAAGGGACTTTTATAACAAATTCCTCCATCCCGAGGTGGATAATCTGGATGACCTTCCAAAGTCCAAGCTGATCTCCCAGGCAACTGTATTTGTGGGCAGCCTGGCAGGCATCTTTTTTGCCTTTCATATGACGGACATCCTGGATGCCATGATCATATTTAATTACCCCTATATGGGAAGCCTTCTGATCCCCCTGTTGGGCGGATTGGTGTGGAAGGGAGCCACAAGAAAGGGTGCGTTTGCAGCTGCCATTGCCGGCGGTATTGTGGGAGTGGTGTCCTTCTTATTTGGTATACCCGGCCCCCTTTACGGGAAAATGAATACGGATCTTTCACTGATGATCGCGTATCTGATTTCCGCAGCCTTCCTGATCCTATTCAGTATGGCTGACCGGAAAGCAAAAAATTAGTTTGTGTACAGTTGACCAGGACCGGTTTCTGGGCACGGAAAAGAGGTAATATGTCGGATTTTAAATGGCCTTATCCCAATGAGATGGACCAGGAGGAGCAGGTGTCTGCGGACGTCCTTGTCCTGGGCGGCGGAATCGCGGGCTGTTATGCAGCCATAGCAGCTGCCAGAAAAGGAAAAAAGGTGGTTTTGGTGGAAAAAGGGGCAACGGTCAGGAGCGGAGCTGCGGGAAGCGGCTTTGACCACTGGGAGTCCGCCTGTACCAATCCCTGTTCCAAGGTGACGGCAGAGGAGATTGCCAATGCCTACATTGATGAGCAGGACGGGTACAGCAACGGGATCGCCCACTACATAGAGTGCCAGGAGGGCTGGCACAGACTTAAGGACATGGAGTCCTTTGGAGGTAAGATCAGGGATACACAGGGGGAGTTTGCGGGGGCGGATTTCCGGGATGAAAAAACAGGCCTGATGTTTGCCTACGATTATGAGAATAAGTTCACGGTGCGGGTGTGGGGAAGCACCTTCAAGCCTGCACTCTATAAGGAACTGAAGCGCCTGGGAGTGGTGATCTATGACAGGACTGAGGCCACGGCATTGCTGACAGCAAAGGAAAACGGAACCAGGCGCTGTATCGGCGCCATGGGCATGAATGTGCATACGGCAAAATTCCTGGTATTCAGCGCCAGGACCACTATTCTTGCCATGTCCCGTCCGGCCAGGATCTGGCTCTTTGATTCCGATCAGGTGGGACTGAGCGAATTCCGTCCGACCCAGAGTATTGGCAGCGGCCATGCCATGGGATACAGGGCGGGAGTGGAGTTCACCATGATGGAGAAATCCGTGCAGGGGGAATTTTCAGCCGCGGGCAGGAGTTTCCCTCCCTACAGCACGGGAAATAACCATAACACCTGGTATGCGGCCACCATGGTGGATGCCAGAGGAGTGGAGATCCCTTATGTGGACAGGGACGGAAAGGAACTGAAAACAGTAAAAGAGCGGTACTATCCTGCCAAGGGGCAGAAATTCTTCCTGAAAGGCGGGGTGATCGACAATCCCAAATATGAATACCGCGGACCCGAGACACTGGAGTTTGAGGAGCTGATGAAACGGGGATACCAGCTGCCCTTTTATGCGGATCTAAGCCGGATGCCGGATGAGGAGCGCCGGGTGATCTGGGGCATGATGGTGGGGGAGGAAGGAAAGACAAAAATCCCTGTTCTGGAGAATTTCACAGAGCGCGGATTTGACCCTGCAAAACACCGTCTCCAGTCCTATGGAACCGGATGGCAGTCCGCCGCCTTCCTGGCCCAGGAGCGCCAGCTGTTTGGAGCGCCGGGAGGGATTTTCCATGATTGGGATCTGCAGACCAATATCCAGGGGCTTTATGCGGCAGGTGACCAGCTTTACGCTTCGGACTGCTGCGGTTTTGCAGCGGCTACCGGTTATTACGCGGGAAGGAAAGCGGCAGCTGCCAGCAGCGCCCTGGAGCTTACGGCGCCGGACCGGGCGGATGTGAACCGGGAAAAGGAACGGCTTTACGCCCCTCTTTTTGTGGAGGACGGGATGGACTGGAGGGAGCTTAACAAGGCGATCTCCAAGGCTATGCAGAATTACTGCGGCGGCGTAAAGAACGATATGCTGCTGATGCAGGGGCTGGAGCTTTTGGAAAGTTATGAAAAGGAATATGTGCCCGCCCTTTCCTGTGCCAATCCCCATGAACTGATGCGCGCCCACGAGGTGATGGATATCCTGGAAGTGTGCAAGCTGATCTTAAATGCCTGTCTGCTGAGAAAATCCAGCTCAGCGCCTCTGTGCTTTGAACGCAGTGATTATCCCCAGATGGATCCACAGGAGGACCAGTGCTTTATCACCATCTGCCAGGAGGACGGAAAGATCTGCAGCAGAAGGGTACCAAAGCGGTATTACGGGGACGTAAAGTCCCAGTATGAGGCCTGCAACCAGGACTATATAAAGGAGGAGGCATGGGCATATGAAGAAGAATGAGTTTCGGGCAGAGCCCGTGTCATGCAGTGTTAAGCCCCTTTCCTTTTGCCAGGAGCTCTGCATTGGCTGCAACCAGTGTGCGTCCGTCTGTCAGGTGGATATTATGATCCCTTCACCGGAAAAGGGAAAGCATCCCATTGTGATGTATCCGGGGGAATGCTACTACTGTGGTTCCTGTGTGATGGCGTGCCCTGTAAAGGGGGCCATTCGGTTGAGACATCCGCTGATGAATCAGACTAAGTTTGTTTGATGGGTGTGGACGGAAAAAAGACAACCGCTGGAATACTTGGGTTTAATCAGATTACCATGGCGCGTTTGTGTAATTTTAATTATTGGGTAGAGAAAAAAGATAATGAAGGATCATCGGAGTTTCGGTGATCCTTCATTTTTTATTATGATATTTGTTGATGATTAGACCACAAATATTGGTAGCGCAATATTTATCATGCCATACAAAGGGATTAATTTGGTAAATGTGGAAAATTCCTATATAAAAGAATGAAAATACTCTAAAATAGAAAAACTATAAGGCAGAGTTAAGAATTAACCAACCAAATGAAACCGCGCAACAGAACTCACGGAGGAAGTTATGAAACAAAAAGAGTGTATGGATGAATTTAGGGACTATCTGTGTAATGAAGAAAAAGCTGCGGCAACCATTCACAAATACCTGTACGATGTCAATGAAATGCTGGTCTTTATGCAGGACAGGGAATTAAACAAAGAGAACTTACTGCTATACCGAAAGCATCTGACTGGCAGGTACAAAGCTCAGACTGTGAATGTTAAACTTTCTGCCATTCATGTTTTTTTAAGATTTATGGATCTGGAAGAATATCGGGTCAAATTTTTAAAAGTCCAGAAACGGGCCTATATTGATGAAAAGCGGGAACTTACGGAACTGGATTACAAAAAACTTATGGAAGCAGCGGACCGAAATAACAAAAAGCAGTTATATTATCTGATGCTTGTTTTATATGGAACAGGAATCAGGATCAGCGAACTTCCTTTTGTGACCGTGGAAGCCATAAAGCTGGGAAAGGCGGAAATATATATGAAGGGAAAATACCGGGTCATTATTTTTCCCAAGAAACTGGTCAGGATGTTAAAGGAATATACCAGGATACAGAATATACAAAGCGGATGTATTTTCAGGACAAAAAGCGGGCGGAATTTAGACCGGAGCAATATATGCCATGCCATGAAGCGGTTATGTAAGGATGCAAGGGTAGAACCAACTAAGGTTTTTCCGCATAATTTCAGGCACCTGTTTGCGAAATGTTTTTACTCCATTGAAAAGAACCTGGCTAATCTTGCAGATATACTGGGACATTCTTCTATAGAAACAACCCGAATTTATGTAACAGCCAGCATCAGCCAGTATGAAAAAATCATGGAAAAAATGAAAATTGGTTTTGACGATAAAAAACCACAGAATAATCATTCTG